>Ga0209578_10000035_pt1 | contig 384401 bp, 372 predicted proteins | sample tdAd472_FD_187127 | JGI IMG/M metagenome (GOLD analysis project Ga0209578, IMG submission 187127) | Marine sediment microbial communities from the Atlantic coast under amendment with organic carbon and nitrate - tdAd47.2 (SPAdes)... | ecosystem: Environmental > Aquatic > Marine > Coastal >... | reverse complement strand
ACTCACCATAGGGCCGCTAAGGGCTTGATCTTTAGGGGTTTCCTAGGGCTGAGAGATGGTAGCGGAGGAGGGACTTGAACCCCCGACACGCGGATTATGATTCCGCTGCTCTAACCGACTGAGCTACTCCGCCACGCGGCGGCCTGTGGCCGCGAAGGTCGCGCGGATATAAGGTCCGGGCCTCCGGCCTGTCAAGCGCGGATGCGGCGAAAGGTGCCTTGTTTCGCAGCGCCAAAAACGCTTTAACGCGCCCGCTATCCCTCTATCCCGTCCGGAACCGACCATGACCACTTCCAATGCCCCGAGAATCGCGGTGATCGGCTGCGGCTACTGGGGCGCGAACCATGTCCGCACGCTCGGCGAAATGGGGCTCCTGCACGCGGTATCCGACGTCAATATCGACCGCGCGGAAATGCTGGCGCAGCCTTTCGGCGCGCGGGCCTGCCTGCCGGACGATGTCTTCGCGGACGCCGATATCGATGCCGTGGTCCTGGCGCTGCCGGCGCATGTGCATGCGCAGTTCGCCCTGCGCGCCATCGCAGACGGCAAACATGTCTTCGTCGAAAAGCCGCTGGCGCTGTCTTCTGCCGACGGGGCGCATGTTGTCGACGAGGCGGCCACGGCGGGTCTCGTTTTGATGACCGGGCACATCCTGTGCTTTCACAACGCGTTCACGGCATTGCGCGACCGGGTCGCGGCCGGCGATCTCGGTGAAGTGCGATATCTGCAGAGCCACCGGCTGGGTTTCGGCAAGTTCCATGCCCGTTTCGATGCGCTGTGGGACCTCGCGCCGCACGACCTCTCGATGATCATGACGCTGGCCGGCGGGGAGCCGGAAAGCGTGCGCGGCGTCCATCGCGGCGTCTCGATCGGAACCACCGATCTCGCGCATGTGCATCTGGATTTCGCCGCCGGGACGGGCGCGCATATCCATGTTTCCCGCCACAGCCCTTATCGCGAGCGCCGGTTCACGGTGATCGGCTCGGAGGGCATGGCGGTCTGGGACGACCTCGCCGACTGGCCGCAGAAGCTCGCGCTCTATCGCCACCGGATCGATCCGAAAGGGACGAACTGGGATTTCGAACTGAGCGATCCCGACTACGTTCCGCTCGAAGCCAATATGGCGCTGACCGACGAACTCGCCCATTTCGCGGAGTGTATCCGCACCGGCGAGACGCCGCGTACAGACGGGCGCCAGGGCGTGGCGGTGCTGCGCATCCTCGAACAGGCGGGCGCCTGACGCATCGTGCCGTTCACCGCTCGTTACAAGGCGGCAACGGGATTGATGAGCCGGGGAATACTAGGCTCTTGCCGCCGCAGGGTTTTGCGCGATACGCAGCAACGGGGTAAAGAGGGTATGACGCTTCCGTGATTCCGGGAGCGCCACGCATTGCGGGGAATTTTATGCAGTTCATAGATCTCGGCGCGCAGCGCGCCCGTATCGAGGACCGGATCCAGGCGGCGATCGGAAATGTCGTGTCGAGCGGCGCCTATATTCTCGGCCCGCAGGTGGGCGAATTCGAGCGCCAGCTCGCGGATTATGTCGGCGTCAAGCATGTCATTGGCTGCGCCAGCGGAACCGACGCGCTACAGATCCCGCTGATGGCCAGGGGCATCGGGCCGGGCGACGCGGTATTCGTGCCGAGCTTCACCTTCGCGGCCACGGCCGAAGTGGTTGCGCTGGTGGGCGCGGAGCCGGTCTTCGTCGATATCGACCCCGACACCTACAACATGGATCCCGCATCGCTCGCCGAGGCGATCGAAATGATCGAGAAAGAGGGCAGACTTGCCGCCAAGGCGGTCATCCCGGTCGATCTCTTCGGTCTGTCGGCCGATTACGACGCGATTGGCGCGGTGGCCCAAAAGCATGGCCTCATGGTGATTTCCGATGCCGCACAGGCAATCGGCGGCGAAGCCGGCGGACGGCGTTGCGGCAGTTTCGGCGATGTGGCGTCCACGAGCTTCTACCCGGCCAAGCCGCTCGGCTGTTATGGCGACGGCGGCGCAGTGATGACCGACGACGACGATCTGGCCGAGATCATGCGGTCGGTGGCCTTTCACGGCAAGGGCTCCAGCCAGTACGACAATGTGCGCATCGGCCTGACCTCGCGCCTCGACACGATTCAGGCGGCGATCCTGATCGAGAAGCTCGCGATCCTCGAAGACGAGATGGTCGCGCGGCACCGGATCGCGGAACGCTACCGCGAAGGGCTCGGCAATTACGTCAAGGCGGCTGGAAATATCGCCGGCACGCGGTCGGCCTGGGCGCAGTATTCCATCGAGTTGCCTGAGCGGGATCGCCTCCAGGCGCATCTCAAGTCGCAGGGCATTCCGTCCGTGATCTACTATGTGAAGCCGTTGCACAAGCAGGTGGCCTATCAGCATTTCCCGGTCGCGCCGGGCGGGCTGCCCGTGACCGACACCAAGCCGGGTTCCATCCTCTGCCTGCCGATGCATGCCTATCTGAGCGAGGAAGACCAGGATCGCGTGATCGGCGAGATCCGCAACTTCGTGCTCGACAGCCCGGCCCGCCAGGCGGCAGCCGAATAGGCGTCAGCCGGCCTCGGCCATCAGGACATCCAGCCTTTCAAGCATGCGCTCGGCCTCGGGCGCACGTTCGGTGCGGTCGATGAAGCCGCCGCCGAGAACGCGCGCGCCTTCGCCCGTGCCGTCATAGAGCACACAGGCCTGACCCGGTGCGACGCCGGTCTCGCCCGCGTGGAGCTCCACCCATGTCCGGCCTGCCTCGTGGTGCAGCCGGGCAGGGGAAGGGGGGCGGGTCGAGCGGACGCGGGCCATCACCTCGATCCCTTCGCGAGCGACCGTGTCGAGCGGCGCATCGCCAAGCCAGTTGGTCTCGCGCAAATGCACGATGCGCGTATCCAGCGCCTCGCGCGGTCCGACGATCACCCGGCGGGTGCGCGCATCCAGCTTGACCACGTAGAGCGGCTCGCCCGTGGCGACACCCAGACCCTTGCGCTGGCCGATGGTGAAACGCAGGATTCCCTCGTGCCGGCCGAGCACTCTGCCATCGACATGGACGATATCGCCGGCCAGGGCCGAATTGGGCCGAAGCTTGGTGATGATGTCCGCGTAGTTGCCGTTCGGCACGAAGCAGATGTCCTGGCTGTCCGGCTTGTCGGCGACGATCAGACCCATCTCGGCGGCGAGCCGGCGGGTTTCGTCCTTGGTCAGTTCGCCGAGCGGAAAGCGCAGGAAATCGACCTGGTCGGGCGTCGTGGCGAAGAGGAAGTAGCTCTGGTCGCGGTCGGCGTCGGCCGGGCGGTAGAGGGCGCGGTGCGCACCGTTCGCGCGCGAGCGTATATAATGTCCGGTCGCCAGAACGTCGGCGTCGAGATCGCGGGCCGTCTTGAGCAGGTCGGCGAACTTGACCGTCTGGTTGCAGGCCACGCAGGGGATCGGCGTCTCGCCGGCGAGATAGGAATCGGCAAAATTGTCGATCACCGCCTCGCGGAACCGGCTCTCGTAATCCAGCACGTAATGGGGGATGCCGAGCGTCTCGCAGACCCGGCGCGCGTCGTCGATGTCCTGGCCCGCGCAGCAGGAGCCGGTCTTCCGCGCCGCTTCGCCGTGATCGTAGAGCTGCAGGGTGATGCCGATCACCTCATAGCCTTCCGCATGCAGCATGCCCGCGACGACGGATGAGTCGACGCCGCCCGACATGGCGACGACCACGCGGGTATCTTCCGGCTTCTTTTCGATATCGAGCGAATTCATGGTGCCCATTCACGGTTTCGGGGCTGCATATAACGGGCTTGGGCGCATTCTTCCAGCCGCCGGCCTGTCCGCCCTGCGGAATATCCCGGTTTGCGAGGCGCAGACGTTACCAAATGCCTACCTTCTCTTTAGGTGTTTTTTAAAGCTGTGGCCGTAATGTGGCATCGTTAATGGTCCTTGAGTGTGTAGTGAGTGCAATGACCGACCAGATTCGACCACGCGTCAAATATGTGATCGGGCCCGATGGCAGCCCTTTGACGATCAACGACCTGCCGCCCGCTTCGACGCGGCGCTGGGTCATCCGCCGTAAGGCCGAAGTCGTTGCAGCGGTTCGCGGCGGCCTGCTCAGCCTCGAGGAGGCGTGTCAGCGTTACACGCTGACCGTGGAGGAGTACCTGTCCTGGCAGGCGTCCATCGACGAACACGGCCTTGCCGGGCTTCGGACCACACGTATCCAGCAATATCGCCACTGACGCGGTCCGCCGCGCGGGGCACTTTCCCTCCGATCAGCGAATGAGCGCCGTGGCGATTGCCGCCGTGGCGACCGATGTCGCGTAAAACCAGAGACCCGGCTGGGTGAAGGCGTCGGCGAGACCCGAGGTCTTGGCGGCGACGATCACCAGCGCGACGACCAGAACATCCATCATCGACCATTTCGAGACGATGCCGAGCAGGTGGTGCATGCGTGCGTGAAGCGCGGGATTGCTTTCGTTGCCGGCCAGGATCGCCTGGACAGCGAGGATCTTGCCGGCCGGAAACACGACCGAGAAAAGTGCCACGACCGCGCCGAGCAGCGGATCCCCTGTGGTCCAGAGCTGGCCGACCATCTCGATCAGCGACGGTGTGCGGGTAAAAAAGATGAGATGCTCGAACCGCAACAGCGGCTGGGTCACGCCGAGGGCGAGCGAGAATGCCGATACGGCGATCAGGAGTGCAATAAGGATGCGCATGGCGCGCACCTAATTGACATTGCACCGGCAAGACAAGTCGAATGCCGCGCGGGGCGGCGATCGGCTGTCTAGCCGATCATCGCCTTGCGGGGTTCTTCGGTCTGCGCGGTGTCGTCGTCGTTGCGCGCCTCGCGCACTTCCATGCGCTCCGCCTTCTGAAGCTCGGCTTCCGCCTCGAGCAGTTCCGCCTCGGCGGCTTCCTTCTGCTGCTTGAGGTCGCGGATCGACGTCGACAGATTGTCCCGGCGGGTGCGCGCGGCCTTGGCGAAGGTCGGATAGGCGAAATGCTCCTGATCGGTGATGCCGGACTTCTTCTCTTCCGCGACGATCTGGGCGTCGAGTTCGTTCGCCATGCGCTCGAATTCGCCGATCATTGTTTCAAGCTGCATCACCTGGCGGTGCTTTTCGGCCACCTTGAACTGACGGAGGCGGATCATGTTGTTCCGAGGTTTCATACGCAATACTCCAAAAACCGAAAACGCTACGGCCGAATCTGTTTCGCGGACGTTGAATCGAAATTTCGCAATCCGCCGAAAACGGCGTCTGGTAACACTTCGTTTACGTCCTCCGTTAATGATAGGCCGTAACCTTTAAGGCAGGGTAAACCTGAACCGCCATCCGGGGCGAAAGTTTTGGTGAGTCATTTGAATCAGTTAGCTTGGTTTCTTCATGTGAAGAATCCGGAAAATTGAGTCGAAAAATCAAGTGATTTCAGAAGCCTGAAGGAATGGATTAATAAGGAATGAAGTCTTGCCCAACCGGAATATGTTTTGTTAACCATTCTATGTCAGCTTTTTCGCGGGCACTTGTGATTCTGCCCCGGAATCGAACGGACGGGATCGCCGGGCGCAGGAAAAGGGGATAAAAATGCGAGTTTTGCTTATCGAGGATGATAGCGCGATCGCCCAGAGCATCGAGCTGATGCTGAAGTCGGAGAGCTTCAACGTCTACTCCACCGATCTCGGGGAAGAAGGCGTGGATCTCGGAAAGCTGTATGATTACGACATCATCCTTCTCGACCTCAACCTACCCGACATGTCGGGTTATGAAGTGCTGCGAACGCTGCGCCTCTCAAAGATCAAGACGCCGATCCTGATCCTTTCCGGCATGGCCGGCATCGAGGACAAGGTTCGCGGCCTCGGCTTCGGCGCCGACGATTACATGACCAAGCCCTTCCACAAGGATGAGCTGGTTGCGCGAATTCACGCGATCGTCCGCCGCTCGAAGGGGCATGCACAATCGGTCATCACCACCGGCGATCTTGTGGTCAACCTGGATGCCAAGACCGTCGAAGTCGGCGGCCAGCGCGTGCACCTGACCGGCAAGGAATACCAGATGCTGGAGCTGCTCTCGCTGCGCAAGGGCACCACGCTGACCAAGGAAATGTTCCTCAACCACCTCTATGGTGGCATGGACGAGCCGGAACTGAAGATCATCGACGTCTTCATCTGCAAGCTGCGCAAGAAGCTCGACGCGGCATCCGGCGGGATCAATTACATCGAGACAGTCTGGGGGCGCGGCTACGTCCTGCGCGAACCGGATCAGGTTTCGATGGCTGAAAGCGCCTGACGCGTTTTTCGACACACGTTCGAAATTGAAAAAGCCCGGTCTTTCGACCGGGCTTTTTCGTCCCGTCTTGGGAGCAGCCAGGTCCAGTTCAGGCTGCGCTTTCGAACTCGTGCAGACAACGGGTCAGCTGCGGGCGGTCGAACGGCTTCAACAGATAGTCGTCCGCGCCGGCGCGCTTGGCCTTTGTCATCAGCGCCAAGTTCATCTCGGTCATCATCACGATGATTCTCGGTTGCCGCGTTTCGTGCATCGTGCGGACATGGCGGACGAAATCGGCCACTTCCATATCCTGCAAGTTTCCATCGACCATCACGACGTCCGGCAATTCGGCGGCGAAGACGCCGAGACCGTCGCTGCCGCTTTCGGCTTCGCTCACGACACTTTCGGTCGATGCGAGAATCCGTTTAGCGACCTTGCGGACGACATTCGAACCATCAACGATCAAACAACGCGACATGCCACGATTCCTCTTCCACATTCCCGTCAATCCGGGCATCTCCTCGCACCATACCGGAGAGGCCTGAAGGAAGCTCAAAACCGTCGTGGCAAATTTATTTCGTGTCGTTAACCGGTCGGTAACGTCGTCAATTAAGAGGCTGTGAAGACGATCCGTTCTTCGTTTTCGTCGACTTCGATGCTCATATCCGCCTCTTTGGCCAGAAGCAGCGTGTAGTAAGCCTGCACCGAATGGGCATCGACCGGCTCATCCGGCGGTGCGCCGTATTTGGCTGCCGTGTACAATTCGTCGAATTTCGCGCTGACGCGCAGGAGCTTGCCGGCGACGGTCAGGCGGAAGACCGGCGACTCCTCGAGGTTGGCGAGCGTGACGTCGAGGGTACCGCCGCGCGGGATCGATCCGTTTGCGACGAGGATGAGGTTGAGCAGCAACTTCACCTTGTTTTTCGGCAGATAGGCGCGATCGCCCGTCCAGGAAAATTCCGGCTTTTCGCCGCGCATATATTCCCGCGCCACCGCCTCGGCATCGCCGGTATCGATCTGGACGCCCGCCGATCCGGCGGCACCGAAGGCGATGCGGGCGAATTGCAGCCGCGACGACGCGTTTCGCGCGCTCGTCTTGATCAGGTCCATCGCGGCTTCGTCCGCGCCGCCTTCCTCGAGCAATTCGAGGCCGTTGTTGATGGCGCCGACCGGCGAGATGATGTCATGGCAGACCTTGCTGCAGAGCAGCGAGGCGAGGTCGGAAGGCGTCAGCGTGAAGATGGACGTCATGGGGGGCTCCGGGATGCGGCGAACGAATCGATTGATAATACCCCGAAATGCCTATCACCGCCCGTTCCGGACAGGCAAGAATGCCGCATTTTCCGCCGTTTCCGACAGGTGCGGCCGGTGCGGTGAAAAAAAGGCCTTAACAGTGCGTAAACCCTGGCAGCGTATTGCTGGATGTGCCGCAGGAGAGTCCGGGTTACGGACCGCACGGCGAAACAGGTACAGGCGGAAGACAAGGACAGCGGCGTTGCAACGCAAACAGCGTTGGAAGGAACCGTCATGACCCCTTATTCCGAGACGACCCCGAACGTCCGCACCGCGCGCCTTGCGCCCCTGCTTGCGGTCCTGATGGCGTTCGCGCTCGTATTCGTGGCCGCGATGACGCCGCTGAAGGCGCGCGCGCAGGCCAGCGACACCTACACGGCCGAGGAAGTTGTCGATGCCGGGCACAATTTTTTCGGTGCGACCTCCGGTGGCATCGCCTCCGTCATCGAACAGATCTTCTCCAGGTACGGATTGCCGAACGGCTACGTCCTTGGCCAGGAAGGGGGCGGCGCATTTGTCGGCGGCCTGACTTATGGTGAAGGCACGCTCTACACCAAGAATGCCGGCGACCACACGGTCTTCTGGCAGGGTCCTTCGGTCGGCTGGGACTTCGGTGCCGACGGCAACCGCACAATGATGCTGGTCTATGACCTTCAGAGCGTCTCCGGACTTTACGGCCGCTATGGCGGCGTCGCCGGCTCGGCCTATCTCGTGGCCGGTGTCGGCTTCAACGTCCTGAGGCGCGGCAATGTGCTGCTCGTTCCGGTGCGTACCGGGGTCGGTGCGCGTCTTGGCGTGTCCATCGGATATCTGAAAGTGACGCCGATGCCGACATGGAACCCGTTCTGATCGATTGACCATGGGTCAATTCCGGTGGGCCTGATGGCCCGCCGGGGCTGGATTATTGGAAGTTTCCGTGGCAGATGCTAGCTTTCCGCGCAAGGAAAACGGATTTTGTTCCAGTCGGCCCTCATATTCGCGCTTGGTTTTCTCGCCGCCGCGCTTCTGGCCCTTATGGTCGCGCCGGCCATATGGCGGCGCGCTGTCTATTTGACGCGCAAGCGGATCGAAGCGGCATTGCCGCTGACCGTCAATGAACTGAATGCGGAAAAGGACGCCCTGCGCGCCGAGCACGCGATGGCCATGCGACGCATGGAATTGCGGCTCAAGGACACTCGCGAGCATGGAACCAGCGAGAAAGTGCTGGTCGAAGAGCAGAGCGGCCGCATCAAGGCGCTGGAGTCGTCACTGGCCGATGCGATGGCCCGCAGCGCCGCACGCGAACGCGAGACGGCCGAACTGACCGAGAAGCTGCATGAGCGCGTGACCGAATTGTCCGAGCTATCGGTGCTTCTGGAATCGGCGCGCACGGAGCTCGATATCCGCACCAGCGAATTGAAGGCGGCGACGCGTCTTCGCGAGGATCGCGCGGCGCAGTTGCGCGAGGTTTCGTCCCAGCTCCAGTCCACCCGCGACGATCTCGGCGAGCGCGAGACGCAGATGGAGACCCTCTACGAAACGATCGCCGAACTGAAAGCCTCCGGTAAGAACCTGAAACGCGAGGTGCAGGACTCGAACACCGACGGCCAGGCGGTTGGCGACATGCTGGCGAGCGAAAGCCGTCGCGTCGCAAAGGCCGAGGCCAAGCTCGAACTGAGCAACGCCAAGGTCGCGGCGCTCGAGGAAAAGCTCAAGAAACGCGAAGCGGACATGAAGGAACTGCGCGAGCGGTCCGGTACCGATGACGCGGAGTTGGTGAAATTGCAGGGCCGTGTCGACATGGCCGAAAAGGCCAAGGCGGAGCTAGAGGAAGAGATCGAACGGATGTCGTCTCGCATCGAAGAGATGACCGCGGCATTCGATGGTAGGGACCCGTCCGAGACGATCGAGGAACTGGAAGCCAAGCTTGCCAAGCAGGTTGCCGCAGCGAACGCGCTTGAACTGGAACGCGATTCCATGAAGGTCGAGCTTGCGGTCGCCAATCTGGGCGCATCGTCCGGCTCCGGCGAGGGCGACGCGATCCTGCGCGAGAAGCTCAACGATCTGGCGGCCGAAGTCGTCGCCATGGCGGCCCGGCTCGAAGGTCCGGATTCGCGCATCCATGTGCTTCTTGATCAGGAAAAGCCTTCGGCTTCGAGCGGCGACATCGTCAGCCTTGCCGAACGCATCAAGGCGCTTCAGCGTAGCGCCAACGGTCAGCGCTCTACCGCCTGAGGGGCGGATCTAGCGGGAAAAACGGCGATGCAGCGCGACCGCGCCGGCGGTGGCGACATTCAGGCTGTCGAAACCCGGCGCCATGGCGATGGAAAGCGTTTCCAGCCGCTGCAACCATTCTTCCGCAAGGCCGGGGCCCTCGCTGCCGAGAACCAGCGCCTGGCGTTCCGCCGGTTGCCATTCCGCGATATCGGTCCGGCCAGCCGGCGATAGCGCGGCGATGGAAAAGCCGCCCGCCGACAGCGCTTCGATCCCGGCTTCCATGGATGCGATCCTGTGAAACGGCACCCGCAGGACACCACCCACGGAGACGCGCACCGCCTTGCGGTAGAGCGGGTCGCAGCATTGCGGATCGAGCAACACGGCATCGACGCCGAAGGCCGCGGCGTTTCGAAAGATCGCGCCCATATTGTCGTGGTTGGAGATCGCCGACAGCAGCAGGAGCGTCTTCCAGTCGGCCGGCATGTCGTTGGGCAGTTCGGCCGTATCGCCGGGAATGTTCGCGATGGCGAGGATGCCGCGATGCATGTGGAAACCGGCAATGGCGTCCAGGACCCGCTGTGTCGCGCAATAGACGGGAACGTCTGCCGGGAGCGTGTCCAGCAAACCGGAAAGGCCGGCTAGCCTGTTTTCCAGCACCAGCAGCGAATGCACGGGAAAGCGATCCTGATCGACGAGAACCTGAAGAACCGTCCTGCCTTCGGCAATGAAATGCCCCTTGCGACGGATCAGGTCGCGTTCGCGAATGTCGCGGTAGATCGCAATTCTCGGATCGTCGGGATCCTCAATGCGGATTGTGGCCAGGTCAGCCGACATCGCCGCCGGCTTGGAGCATGAAATCAACGGCTTTGCCCGAGGCGGCTTTCTGGAGGGGTGTGAAGTCGCCTTCGTCCAGCATGGCGGTCGTCGCGTCGATCAGGATCTTGTGTGTGGCGCGTGCGAGCGCCGACCCGACACTGATCCGGCGCACGCCCGCCGCCTCGAAATCCGCCCTGGAATATTTGGCGAACCGGCCCGCGGCGAGCGCGTTGACCGGCTTGGAGACGCTTTTGACGATCTTGGCCAGCGCCTCGATATTCGGCGGCAGCGGCACGTAGAGGAGATCGGCGCCGGCTTTCTCGAAGGCCTGGATGCGCCGGATCGCCTCCTCGACATCATAGGCACCGTTCATCACGCCGTCGGCACGCGCGCAGAAAACGAAGGGACGGGCCAGCGCCCGCGCAGCGGCGGCGGCCGCGCGGACCCGCTCGACCGCGATATCGAGCGGATAGGCGGGATTGCCCTCGGACATCATCGTGTCTTCGATGGAACACCCCGATAACCCGATTTCGCCGGCGAGCCGGATCGTCTCGGCGACGTCGTCCGGCGTGTCGGCGAAGCCGTTCTCGAAGTCGCCGCTCACCGGAAGGCCCGTCGCCGCGACGATCGTCTCGGCATGGGCGAGAGCCTCGTCGCGGGTGATGCTTCCCATGTCGGGCCGACCGAGCGTGAAGGCGAAGCCGGCGCTGGTCGTCGCGAGCGCCTGGGCTCCGAGCGCGGCCATCACACGGGCCGACCCGGCATCCCAGGGATTGGGGATGACGAAGCATCCCCGTTTGTGCAGCGTCTGGAAACGCTGGTGTCGTACGGACAGTGCCGTCATTGAAGCGCTCCGATTTCCTCGCGCGCCTCGGCCGCCATCCGGGCAAGCATGCCGCGCAGTTCGGAGGCGTTTTCGAGCGGCGCGGGATACCAGACCCGGCAGGTCCTGTCTCCGGCGACTAGGTCCATTCCTTCCGAATCGAGGGCCGCGATGCGCCATGATCCGGCCTCGGCCTTGCCGATGACGCGTGCGTAAAGATCGACCGCCTCGCGGTGATCCTCGTTCATGTGGGCGATAGCGCCTTCTTCCATGGCCGCCACACCATCGACATCGCCCGTCAGCGCCAAGTCACCTGGTGTCAGTTCGTAGGCCTTGCCGAAACCGCCATTCATGCTCGAACCCTGGATCTCCAGGCGGAAAAAGGCGAAGTCGCCGAAATCGGCATAGAGGGAAGCCTTTGGCTGGCGGGCGAGGTAGCGCCGGCGCACCCGCTTGCCCTCATCGGTATCGCGTTCGATCCTGCGGGCTTTCGTGAACAGCGTGATCCGTGGATGGGCGAGCGGATCGCCCTTGCCCATCGCGCCGACGAGAAGCGATGTACGCGGGTCCTCCAGCATCGGCCTGGTATGTCCGGATAGCGAGGAGACGAGAATGATCGGCGTTCCGTCCACATCCGTGGCGAGCGCGACGCGGCTCGCGCCAGGAAATCCTGTTTCGTGATTGTAAACGGCCAGTGCTCCGTGACGAGCGGTCGCGACAAGGTCACGCGCCAGGCGGACGGCTTCCGCGTCGGTCTCCAGCACGATTTTCTTGGGCTTGTCGTCTGCGTCCATGACTTTCGGTCCTTCATCTGTTGATTGGATGGTCCGGCGCATGGCCGCTTGCGCCGATTGCGTTTATGTCATCGAATTCGGGACAGCGAAAGGCAGTCGGGACGCGGCCGATGGCGAAACTCTATTTTCATTACGCGACGATGAACGCCGGCAAATCGACCATGCTGTTGCAGGCATCCTTCAACTACCGCGAGCGGGGCATGCACACGCTGCTTTTCGTCGCGGGCCATTACCGGAAGGAAGCCGATCTCGGCTACATATCGTCGCGCGTCGGGCTGGAATCGGATGCGGAGATGTTCCGCGACGGCGACGACCTGTTTGAGCGCGTCCGCGAGCATCATGCATCCAAGACGACCCATTGCGTCTTCATCGACGAGGCGCAATTTCTGCAGGAAGAGCAGGTCTGGCAGCTCGCCAGGGTTTGCGACCGGCTCGGTATTCCGGTGATGTGCTACGGGCTGCGGACGGATTTCCAGGGCAATCTTTTTTCCGGGTCGCAGGCGCTTCTGGCGCTGGCCGACGAGATGCGCGAGGTGCGCACGATCTGCCGCTGCGGCCGGAAGGCGACGATGGTCGTGCGAATCGGGCCGGACGGAAAGGTCGCGCGCGACGGCGATCAGGTCGCCATTGGCAAGGACGCCTATGTCTCGCTTTGCCGCCGGCACTGGGAAGAAGAGATGGGCCGCGTGCAGGCGGAAGATCTGGTCGGCTTCGCGAAACAGTAGGCGTCTTGCCGTAAGCGCGGGCTTATTGTCGTCCAATAAGCCCGCGGCCGATTTCAAACACACCACAAAGCGACGAACTCCCCGTCATGCGCTGCCGGATTGGCCGCGGCGCAGCACAACTGAACACAAGGAGTTACCCCGTGCGCAAACTCATTCTCACCACCGCCGCTATCTTCGTCGCCCTGCCTGCCTTCGCGGCGGAATTGTCGATGGGGGCGGAACTCGGCAAGAGCATGGACGAGGTCAAGGCGTCGCTCGCCTCGCTGGGCTACGAAGTCCGCAAGGGCGAGATGGAAGACGGCATGATCGAGGTCTATTTCGTCAAGGACAAGACGATGGGCGAGGTCTATGTCGATGCGGCGACGGGCAAGATCGCCAAGCTGTCGATGAATTGAGCCGGTCATGAGCGCTCATGAACTGGAGGGTGCCGGCGATGCCGGCATCCGCACCATCCCGGTCTGGGATCCGCTCGTCCGGCTGATCCACTGGTCGCTTGTCGTCACGATCGTCCTCAACGGCTTCGTGACCGAGGACGAAAGCAAGCTGCATGAATATGTCGGTTATGCCGCGCTCGGCCTCGTGGTGCTGCGGCTTGTCTGGGGGATTGTCGGGCCGCGTCATGCGCGGTTCTCCGCCTTCCCGCCCAATCCCTTCGCCGCGCTGCGCCATATTCGCGACACGATGACGGCGCGCAATGTTCTGCATCTTTCGCACAATCCCCTGGGTGCGCTTATGGTGTATAACATCTGGGCAACGGTCCTTGTCCTCTGCGCCACGGGCATCATGATGGGGACCATTCGGTTCTTCGGCCTGGAATGGGTCGAGGAGGCTCACGAGGCAGCGTTCACCTGGCTCATGATCTCTGTGGTGCTGCACCTTGTCGGTGTGGTCGCCGACAGCTGGTTGAGCGGCGTGCCGCTGGTGCGGGCGATGATCGACGGTCGCAAGAGGGTCCCGGCGGACCGGGAAGTGGAATGAACGAGACGACAGGCAAACGGCGGGCTTACGTGCTCGCCGTTCTCATCGTGGCAAACATGATGTGCGCGGTGTTCTTCGCGGCGGATGTCATCGCCGATTTCGAGGCGTTGGGAAGCCAGGAGTCCTTTCATCTGATAATCGAGGCCATCGCGGCCGTCGTGCTGGTTTTCGGAACCGGTTTCCTGCTCATGGAGTTGCGCCGGCTCCTGCAGCGCAATGCGTCCATGGAGATCGGCATTCGCGCCGCGCGCGGCGAGATGCAGTCCGTCATCGACCGGTTCTTTTCCGATTGGGCGTTGTCCGACGCCGAGCGGGACGTCGCGCTTCTGCTGCTCAAGGGGCTGGACAATGAGGCGATCGCATCGATCCGCGGGACGGCCACCGGCACGGTGCGGGCGCAGTGCGCGCGCATCTACGCCAAGGCTGGCGTCGATGGACGGTCGCAACTGATGAGCGTCTTCATGGAAGAACTCCTCTCGGAGCCGCTTGGAAGCGCTGCGGCGGGACAACGCGCCGCCTGACAGTAATTTGGCGGTTTCAAACCGATTTCGCCTTGCAAGCGCCATACTTCAAAACGTAATCCTCACGGTCTATACCGAAAGCGTCCGCAACTTACGCTACGGACGACCCGCCTGGCCGAAGGAGACAGCTTTCATGGCGACCTTGCAGAATTTTGACGCCGAGATCGAGAAAACGAAGCAGGTCGTCGACGACATGCGCTCGAAGATCGAACAATCGGGAATCGTTCTGGAGAAATTCGCCAAGGCCGACCAGGCCATCGGCGATGCGGATTTCGATATCGAGAACGCACGCATCCAGGACGTTCTCAAGCAACAGCAGGTTATGGAAGGCAATATCGCCGACCTGATCATCGGCCTCGAGGACGCGACCAACGTTTTCGGCTCCGAATTCGAGAGCATGAAATCCTATAGCGGTTTCGAGAAGCTCGTCGGGATGTTCTCCAAGCAACGCATGCAGCGCATGCGGTCGGAACGCGTGCGCAACATGTCGCTTGCCGGCAATCTGCAGGAGCTCCTCGCCAAGTCCGACACGATCGTCGGTATCCTCACCAGCCAGAAGCAGATCCTCGATCAGCGCTACTCGACCTCCGAGGATAGCCTGCGCACGGTCATCGAGCGGCGCAAGGCCACCATGTCGGAGCTTGAGGCGACGCAGAAGCGCATCGAGGAACTCAACCCGATGCTGTTGGACATGGAAAACCGCGTCGCGGCGACCACCAACCAGAAGGACCGCACCGAACTCGAAGGCGAGCGCTCCAAGCTGGCGACCGAGTACAACGAGATGCAGGCCAAGGAGCAGACCCTTCTGGCCGAGAGCCAGACGCTGGAACGCTATACGTCGATGTTCCAGACCTTCGTCGATTCGCTGAACAACCAGATCGCCGCCCAGCAGACGCTGATCAACAAGCTGACGATCGACACCGAACAGCGCATCGTCCTCTACAAGTCGCTGGAGGATTCGCTCAAGACCGCCGCCCAGCAGGACGTCGCCCACAAGATCAACACGCTTGGCAGCCAGGTCGACAACGCCGCCGAAACGACCATGGCCGGCATCGGCGCGGCGGCGCAGAAGCACATCGGCGACCTTCTCGAAATGCACGAGAAGAACATGGTCGCCACCGCGGATATCCAGCGGCGCAAGAAGCTCGCCGACGACGCCTTCGCGCGGCGCTTCGACGCGGTGATGAAGAAGCACGACGCCGCGGATTATGTGCGCCAGTAGGCGCGGAGCCGGACCGGGGGGCGGCTGAGCCACGATGACGAGAATGCCGGATGATTCACCCGTCGATCGGTATTTCGCGTCGATCCACGCGGCGCTGGAAGGCTTGGACGTCTTCCTGCGCGACGACCGCTCGCCGCTCTACAAACACGGCTTGGTCGCACGGGCCGTCACCGAATATGTCGAGCGGCTGGAGGCGTCATTCACCTGCTGGCGGCATCATCTGGACTACGCGAAATCGTTTCGCATCTCGCGCGCGGAAAGCGGGTTCCCGGTCTTCCAGAACGTTCTGGAGCTCGAAAACGACCGGATGACCGCAAAGGCGCGGCTGTCGGAGATTCCTGCGCCCGACGCGCTGCGCGAGGAAATGGCGGACTTCATCCTGCGCCACAAGGCGTTCCCGCGCGACCTGCAGCAATCGATGGCCGAACGGCTCTATCTGGAACACGTGCAGGAGGGGCATGTGTTTTCGCCGCTGGTCCTGCCGGAAACCATCAAGGTCTCGGTCAATCCGAAGACGATGCGCCCCTTCTACCTCGTCCATTGGGGCGCCTTCGACGGCGTGTCGAACCTGCCGCTGGTCTATACGGCCATGATCGAGGATTCTTCACCTGACATTGTCAAGATGCTGGTCACCGAAGACGGCAAGCTCGACACGTCGGTAGAAATTCCGCTGCCGGTCGGCGGCCTGCTCAATCCGAAACTGGCGCGCGAATTCGACGCCTTCGCGGAGCGCAATTCGGCCTATTCGCTGTCGCCGTCTACGATCGCCACCAACATGGATCGCGATTTCGACGACCTGCATCCCAAGCAGTTGCGGCGTATCGTGCTCGGGCCGTTCTATTCAGCCGGCATCACGGAACACAACAAGCGGGTCAACGACGTCCTCGAAAAGGTTGCCAACCCAGCCAATGCCTGGCTGCTGACCTGGACGATCCAGGACATTTATTCAAAGTCGGAAAAGCCTGCCCGCAAGGGGATATGGTCGTCGGAACCGGCGCGCGAGGAATTCCACATCGAGACAGACGATCTCGACGCAGCGCGCATGGGTGTCTCGGCCTATGAGAAGCACGCGCTCATTCCGCACGAAGCCTACCAGGCCCTTTACGCTGCCGGCGAGACCGAGGCCGTTTTCGCGGGCTACCAGACGCATATCATCTCCGGCGGCGAGGTGATTTCAGACGTATGACTGATAGTCGCCAGATAACGCAGCTAACCCATTGGCTTCAAATAGCTTTTGGTGTGCCGGCAGGACTAGCGCTTTTGTCCAAACTTGATGAGAGGTTGGACTTTGGGCCAATTCTTGAGAGAGTCGTCCTTAAGTTCAATGTCGTATCGGAATACGCTTGGAATGCTATTGGGAGTTTTATTGATAGGGACTTATCAGCTTATCATGGTCTTCTTTCCTTCTTTGCACTTTCTTTCGGATTAATTCTTCGGTCGATAATATTTCCTTCAAAATTAGAGATAAACAAAAAGGATCGTATATACTGGGTTGAAATGTTTTCACTGACATTTATTTTCGTCCTGTTTGTCTCAAATTTCGAATTTAATAGCATACGATCATTTATTGGTACAATAATAATATACTTTATTATTGTTGTAATATTTTCTCGCCGAGGCGATTTTCGCAACGCGCCACCGTTGCAGGCATTGGCGATCCTGCTCGCATTTACGGTTGTTGTATCAATTTTGTTGTATATATTTGGTGATAGTATGGGTATTAAGTATATACTTGGTTATTACATTGGCACATTCTTAATATTGTGCAGTAAGATGCTGGGTCCTGAAAATCTAGTTTTTACAAAGATCGGAGTTTTTGCGTTTGGAATATTTATGTTGGATTTTTCTTCAAGAGTAGTAATCCCCGGTCTAAATAACTTTCTCGAGCGTATTGGTGCTTAAATGACCGAGAGCATGTTGCAGCGGAGATCGAGATTTATAAGCCATTCGCCTTATGGCGGCGAGGTGATCGGCGATGTGTGACAAATGCGAACTCGATCTCCTGATGTATGGCGAGCCCGTGCGCTGCGCGCCACCGGTCTTCGAGAAAGGGCGTTTCGCGGCAAGGGCGGTCGACAAGGAAGACGACGCAGGCAAGACGAATGCGGGCAAGACGAATGCAGCTTTGCGAAAGGACGACCGGACAGCCCGGCGTGACGAGGAATAGCGGATGGATATCGGGCTGACCCGCATCGACGAAGACGACATCGCGAAACATCGCGCCACGGCGCAGTCTTTCGTCACGCGCATCATCGTGATGGAGGATACGGGCGGAAAGTCCGATACGGCGCTGGCCGGCACCGGGCGACGCTTCGTGTCCACCGTTTCGACCGGCGGTATGAAGCGCACGCGCGAGGTCGAACTGACGCGCCAGATCGCGGCCGTGCGGCCGGACGACCAGATGCTCACCCCGGTGCAGCACAACCTTCTCTACCGTACCCGGCGCGGCATCGCGGTGGCGCTGGCGGTCGCCGATGTCTTTGCCCGCCAGACCGACCTCGAAAGCCTTCAGGCGCGCAACCTGTCCGCGCCGCTGCAGGGCGACGAGGCGGTGCGCTTCAAGACGCTGGTCAACGCGGCCGCCTATGTCTCCGCCTTTACGCTCGCCGCCTATCTGCTGCAGATGCTCGACGGCGGTACGGAGCCGGTCAACGATCCGGACGAGCCGGAATTCCTGTTCGACACCGCGCAGGACGCGCTGAAATCGATGGTCGCGGGACTGGCGAAATCGATCGAAGGCGCGGCGGACGAAACCGTCATGCTGCAGCGCGCCAAGGCGTTCGCGCGGGTCGCCGTCGACGGGCTGCTCGGACGGCGCGGGCGGTTCACCGGGCTTGGCTCTTTCGAGGACAGCCATATCCGCATCGAGGCGGACGATTTCACGCTCGACGGGTTCGACGTCGCGCCGGGCCAGCGCCGCAAGCCGCTGGTGATGCAATTCAAGAAGCCGAACGAGATTATCGGCAACCACATCGCCAAATACCAGGCGACGAAGCTCGCCAAGATGCTGGTCGCCTATGATTTCGACAGGCAGCTCAATCCCTTCGTGGAACTCGGCGGCTTTCTGTTCACGTTTATCGGCGACGGTGCGCCGGGCACCGGCAAAACGATCCTGATCCAGATGATCGCCGGGATGATCAACGACTACTGCACGATCGCCGGCTATCCGTTCCACTACGAGAATTTCGGCGTCGACCAGATCTCGTCCTATCAGGGCAAGTCGGGCCAGAACTGCAAGGAGTTCGTCAACACCATCGTCAATCCGAAGGCGATCGGCTTCGGCACGGTCGACGATATCGACCAGGTGGCGGCGAAGCGGTCCGACGACCGGGCGTCCGCCGGCCAGCACGAGGTGACCGCCGTCCTGATGGAGAGCTTCGCGGGCGCCACCACCGTCGTGCGCGGCAACTGCTCCTTCGGCATGTTCTCCAACTATCCCGAAAATGTCGATGACGCGCTGCGCCAGCGGGCGGGCGCGCGCTGGCTGGTCGACGGACCGCAGACCGAGGACGACTATGTCGATATCTTCGTTCTGCTGGCGGGCAAGAACCACGCGATCCCGCTTGGCGATCACGACCTCTATGCCGCGCAGGTCATCAAGAAGGCGGTCGCGGCGGCCTATGAAGGCCATGACAGGCCGAAGGAGGACGGGCTGCTCGCGGTCTATGAACGCTTCCTTGAAGAACGCGGCGAACCGAAAACCATGGCCGATGTCGGTGATTATCTGCACCGCATCAAGATGGCGGAGCCGCGTTTCACCGGCCGTGCGATCAAGAACATCACCGATGCGATCAAGATGCGGGCGATGGATATCGACCTCCCCGACGAGTGGTTCGAAACGCCCGAAGTCTTCCTGCACAAGTCCTACGACGACAAGAAAGCGATGATCGAGGAACTGCGCGGACCCTTCACGATGTCGATGGTGATGCAGGAGATCAATCGCTACGCCGATTCCGAGTTCCGCTACACCGACAAGTCCGACGCGGCTGCCGTCGAGGCCATGATCCGCAACGAACGCCTGCGCGAACGCGCCGCTCGCGAAATCGCCGACCTGAAGTCGAAGGGGCTGTGGAACGGTGCGTAGCGTGAACACCCCATTTGCGTCTGTTTCATATCTGCGCCTGGGTGGATTGCTGGGGCGGGAGCTTGCCATATTCCCTCTCCCCGTTTGCGGGGAGAGGGTCAGGGTGAGGGGCTGACGATGCGCGGGCCGGACTTGAAGCGAACGAGACGAGCAAGATCGTTGCGCCAGAGCGACAACGATGCCGAAGCGGTGATGTGGGCCGAATTGAGAAGCAGGAGGCTGAACGGGTTCAAGTTCGTCAGAGAATTCCCGATAGGCCCTTATTTCGCCGATTTTGCCTGCCGGGAATGCCGTCTCGTCGTGGAAGTGGATGGGAGCCACCACGCGAACAATCCAGGAGATCGCGAACGCGACCGTTTCATGAATGACGAAGGCTGGGCGGTCGCCCGGTTCTGGCATATCGACGTTCTTCGCGACAAGGACGCGGTACTTGAGACTCTGGTGCAAATTCTCGACGGCAGATTGACCACTGCGACCGTGAATCCGGAATGGCGCTATAGCCCCTCATCCGCCCCTTCGGGGCACCTTCTCCCCGCAAACGGGGAGAAGGGGGAGTGACATGAAACGCCTTTACGACAACGAACTGATTTACGGACGGCTGCTGACGGTGACGCAGCCGCATCTGGTCGAGCGCTACAACAAGGCGCTGAAGGCGTTCGGTCTGCCGGCGACGGTGCTGGAGCGGTTCGATATCGACAAGACCGGCTTCTCGCCGCAGATCGCCGATGAACTCGATGATCCGAACTATCTCGACCCGAACGGCGTCAATCGCCGCTTCATCATCCTGACGCCGGCGCAGTCGACCCTGCCGGTGGTTCACACCTGTTTTTCGAATACCGAAGCGCTCGTCTACGAGTTCTACAATTCCAACTCGCGCGCGATCCAGGCCCTGACGATCAAGGACGTGATCTATGGCGAGATCGAGGACAACGTGTCCACGGTCCGGGACGTCGAGGACCTGCTGTCTATCGAGCAGGTGGAATTCAAGGTGCTGTCGGCCGACGACGTGCTCGGCAAGGCCGCGACCCTGCGGTCGCTGGTCGACCGTCTGAAGACCGAGCCGGAGGCCTGGCGCGACGACGCCATGCTGGAGCGCATGGTCGATCTTGCCAAGGTCGCCGGCGATATCCGCGAGAACAGGCTGGTGCCCGACCAGGTCGTGTTCCGCCATGACGCGTTCTGGGCCAGCCATTTCGGCGGTTGCTACATCTTCAACGACGAGAAGATGACCACGGTGATCTGCGATCCCGACGCGCCCGGTTTCCGGCGGTCGCGGCCGTGGCAGGTCAGCTACCTGTCGATCCGCGATCAGGTGCGTATCTTCCGGTTTCTCGCCGAGACCGGGCGTCTCGACCCGCCGCGCGCCTCGTGGCTGGAGACCTCGGGCCTGCTCGAACACCGTGCCGAGATGGCGATCCGGGCGCTGTTGCGGAAATCCGATCCCGACGCGGACTACTCCGGAATGGACGCAGTCTGGCTTCAGACCTGGATGCATCGCAATGCCGGACTGATCAATGAGGAGGGGACCTATCCGTTCCTCAACGCGATCAAGCGCGAGATCGCCCAGACGGGCCGTGTCGATATCGGGCGCATTCCCGATCGGTTCCGCTTTCTGCTGGCGCGGGCGCGTCCAGAGCACAAGGACGCCTGGCTGGTGAACCGGCTGATCACAGAATTCGTCCCCGACGATTTCGTTTCGCGTTATGTTTTCAACAAGCAGGGCTTCTACGCTGACTACACGGGCTATGACGACGCCTTCCGCCAGCACGTTGTGGAGACCCTGAAGAACACTTATCTGACCGACAAGGCCGCTTTCAGGAAGCGGCTCTACGGTCTCTGACCTTCCTGAGGGGTAGCCATGCTCGATCCGATCATCGCCTTTTTCACCCGCCTTTTCGAAATGATCGGTCGCGGGATCGGGCATTTCGTGGCGTGGCTGCTATGGCCCTTCATCGCGTTCAGGAACTGGCTGCGCGGGCGCGGCTGGTTCGTGAAGATCCCGGTTTTCCTGATCCTGATCGCCATCGTGATCGGTTACGGACACTTCATCTGGATTGCCGAGCGCTGGGTGAACTGGAATCCGGACTATGTCGCCCGGTACGATCTCGCCAATGCGACCGTCACGCCGGGCGAGCCGATGCCGGAAGGCTCGTCGACGCAGTGCGCGCCTTCGGCGATCGTCCAGGTGACGCGCGACCTGATCGACTTCAACGTCAACGAGAATTACTGGGTGCCGCAGCATCCGTTGTCGAAGGCGGGACTCTTCGGCATCGAGTGGAAAAACACGCCGTTCCTCGACAACAAGGCCGCGTTCCAGTTGGGCGTGAACCAGGTCGTCCGACGCACGACCGTCGAACTTGTCGACCGGCTGGGCCGCGTTCGCGGTACGTCGCAGATCAACCAGAACCTGCAGGATGCCCGTCAGGCGATGGCCTATATCGACGACGCCTGGTGGCTGACTTTCACGCCGCCCTTCGTGCAGCCGACGACAGCGGAACGTCAGCGCGAAGCGATGCGGGCGCTCGACGGGTTCAACACCGAACTTTCGAATTGCGAAGGCCAGTTCGACGGACGCACCGACAATCTGATGCAGTTCCTCGACCGGATCACCGGCGATATCGGTTCGACTTCGGACATCCTGCGCCAGCGCATGGAGGCGAGCAATCTCGGCTGGTTCGATCCGCGCGCCGATGACCGGTTCTGGTTCACCTACGGCCAGCTCTACGCCTATTACGGTGTCCTGGAAGCCACCCAGGCCGATTTCAAGGACGTCTATGACGACCGCCGTTTGAGCGCTGTCTGGGATCGCACCGAGGACCAGTTGCGCGCCTCGCTCGACATGCACCCTTTCATCATCTCGAACGGCAACGAATCGAGCTGGATCATGCCGTCGCATCTGGCGACGATGGGCTTCTACCTGTTGCGCGTGCGCTCCAACCTGGTCGAGATGCGCGACATTCTCGACCGGTAGGGTCGGGTGGGTTTCGGTCGTGCCGCCCGGTGGCTTTTGCTCCTTGTCGGGCTGGCCCTCTGGGGTGCGCCGGCATTCGGGCAGGAGCCGGCGGTGCCGGCTGGTACCGATGATCGCCTGACCGAGGCCGAGTTTCGCGAAGTCGCGGTCTCGCTGCTCGCGATGCAGGTCGGTTTTGGCGACCATCGCCAGGTCGAGCTTACGGCTCGGCAACTCCATCCGATGGTCGTGGAGAGCTTCGGGCGCGATTCCGCGCAGGCGCTGGAAGTCGAATGGCTGATTGCCGATGCGACGATCCGCCAGAGCCGGTTCGAAGAGGCACTTCAAATGGCGCGGAACATCGCGCCGCGTGCCAACCGGCAGCTTGATCCCGACGACCTCCTGCTTTGGCGGATTTTCAACCTGCTCGTTCAGGCGACGGTTCAGTCCGGACATGCGGAAGAGGCACAGTCGCTCGGCGCCGATATGCTGGTAGAGGCCGAGAAAAGGTTCGGCATGGACCATTTCGCCGCGCTGGCCATCCGGCTTCAAATGGCGCGGGCTGCGCAATTCCTCGGGCAGTTCGAGACATCGCGGACCCACTTCACGCGGATCATAGAGGCGACGGCACGGTCGCCCGGCAATTGGCAGCGGCAGATCCATGCGACGGCGCTCAGCGAATTTGGCGTTCTCCTGAACGATTCGGGGAAACCCGAAGAGGCGCTCGGCCCATTGAATGACGCGATCGCCGTCTATCTCGATCTTTATAGCGTGTTGAAGCATCCGGATATGGCGCCCGACGTCCTCACGGCGGTGGCGACGAAGGCGCGAGCGCTTTGGTACCTGGAACGCCTCGACCTGCTCGAAGACCTCGTCGCTCCGTATCTCTCCCGTATCGAGGACGTCTATGGGCGGGACAGTTCGCACTGGGCTGATTTCGCGAAATTCATGGCGCTCGCCGATTTCGGCAATGGAGGAGATCCGGTTCGCGCCGAGAGGGGCATCGCGTTGCTGCGCGAAGTCGAGGCGATTTATGCCGTCGACCGCAGCCCGCAGGAGCGGTTCTTGCTGGAGGCACGGGACCTTCTCGGTATGTTCCTCGCAAAAACCGGCAGGCTGGAGGAATCGCTGGAAGTCTTCGGGCGGACGCTTGAAAACGATGCGCTTCCACGCGGCGATTTCTATCTTTATGCGCTGGCGCTTGCGGCGCGCGACGGCGTCTGGGACAGCGCGCGCGCCGGCGAGGGTGTGCTCGACTATTTGCAGGTCGCCCATTTGAAAGGCGCCGCGCGGGCGCAGGCTTTGCTCAACCGCCGCCTTGCCGCGGGAACAGGAGAGGCGGCGTCTGTGCTGCGAGACGTCTCGGATGCGGAGACCGCGATTTCGCTCGTCCGCAAGACCCTGGCTGCCGCCCTGTCGGTGCCTGCGAATGACCGGGATCGTCTTGCCGAAACAGCGTTGCGCGAACGCCTCAAGCGGCTGGAGGAAAGCCGGAACGCGATCAGGCAGCGCATGGATACGGAGTATCCCTCGCTTGCCGCCGTAACTGGCAATTCATCGCTTTCCAAGGCGGAAATCCAGTCCCTCCTGGGTGAGGATGAGGCGCTTGTCATCCTGGAAACCGGATCGCAGGTAGGCATTCCCATGGCGCTGGTTCTCACGCGGGAGTCCGGCTTCTGGTACTCGATCGACACGCCCCCTTCGAATATCGCGGCTGCCGTCGAAGCCATTCGTTCATCGGTGAACCTTGAACTCGACGTCCGCGCGGCTCGCTCGCGCCAGAAAGACAAGGCCGACCCGGCGGCCTTTCCCGTAGACGCCGCGCACTGGCTCTATCGGACGTTGCTCGGCCCGGCCGAGCAGGACCTCGCCGGCAAGAGCCATGTCTATTTCGATCTTCGCGGACCGGTGACGGCGATCCCGCCAGGTCTTCTCGTCGCTTCCATGCCCTCCGACGACACTGCGCAGCCCGAATGGCTGGTGCGGCGTTTCGCGATCACGGTCCTGCCATCGACGTCCGCGCTACGGACGGCCGGCCTCGGCAGTGTGCGGCAACCGGCGCTGCCGGTACTCGCCTTTGCCGATCCGGTCTTCGCCGATACCGGCAATTCGGCGCCATCCGCGCTGCGTAGTGCGCTGCGGCCGCTGCCAGAGACTGCCGACGAAGCTGCCGCCGTTGTTTCCGCCCTCGACGCGTCGGATGGCATCCGGCTCGGTGCGGATGCGAGCGAGGCGGCACTCAAGGCAACGGATCTGGAGAACTATCGGGTCCTCTATTTCGCCACCCACGGGCTCGTCGCGGGTGATATCGCCGGGACCGACCGCGCGCCGCTCGCGGAGCCGGCGCTGGCGCTGACGGCGGGCGGGGGCGAGGACGGATTTCTGACCGCATCCGAGATTGCGCAATTGCGGCTCGCGGCGGATTGGGTCGTTCTTTCCGCCTGCAACACCGCGCTTGGCGCGAAACCGGGTGCGGAGCCATTGTCCGGCCTTGCGCAGGCCTTCCTCTATGCCGGCGCGCGTGCGCTGATGGTCAGTCATTGGCCGGTGGAGAGTCACTCGGCCGTGCAACTGATGACCGACCTGTTCAGGCTGCGCGCCGAAGCGCCGCAAATGCGCGCCGCAGAGGCGCATCGCCAGGCCATTCTCTCGATGCTCGATGCGCCGGAAAATCCGGCTTGGACGCATCCGGCCTATTGGGCGCCTTTCATTCTGGTCGGCGTGCCCGACAGGCGCTGAAAAAGCCGCCAGTGGTCTTGCGTCATGCCGCGTGTCGCAAACCGCGCAATGAACGGCTGAATTGCGATTGCGTAGCCTTACCCGTCTGCGTGTATACACGCGCTGCGGCAGTGTTGCCCCTGCCGGGAGGACCAATCGGAGAGCACCATGGCCGTATTCAAGACCGACATCGAAATCGCCCGCGCCGCTGACAAGAAACCGATCCAGGAGATCGGGGCGAAGCTGGACATCCCGTCAGAACACCTGCTTCCCTACGGCCATGACAAGGCGAAGGTCTCCGCCGACTTCATCGCCTCCGTGAAGGATCGCGAAGACGGAAAGCTGATCCTCGTTACGGCCATCAACCCGACGCCCGCGGGCGAGGGCAAGACGACCACGACCGTCGGTCTCGGCGATGGCCTGAACCGCATCGGCAAGAAGACGGCGATCTGTATCCGCGAAGCCTCGCTCGGTCCGAATTTCGGCATGAAGGGCGGCGCGGCCGGCGGCGGCTACGCCCAGGTCGTGCCCATGGAGGACATGAACCTGCACTTCACGGGTGACTTCCACGCCATTACCTCGGCCCACAACCTGCTGTCGGCGATGATCGACAATCACATCTATTGGGGCAACGAACTGGCAATCGACGAGCGCCGCGTGAGCTGGCGTCGCGTGATGGACATGAACGACCGCGCCCTGCGCGATACGGTCGTTTCGCTTGGCGGCGTCGCCAACGGCTTTCCGCGCCAGACCGGTTTCGACATCACGGTCGCCTCGGAAGTCATGGCGATCCTGTGCCTCGCCAAGGACCTCGCCGACCTGCAGAAGCGCCTCGGCGACATCGTCGTCGCCTATCGCCGCGACCGCACGCCGATCTATTGCCGCGACATCGGGGCCGACGGCGCGATGACCGTGCTGCTGAAGGACGCGATGCAGCCGAACCTCGTGCAGACGCTGGAAAACAACCCCGCCTTCGTCCATGGCGGCCCCTTCGCGAATATCGCGCATGGCTGCAATTCGGTGATCGCGACCACGACGGCGCTGAAACTGGCCGATTACGTGGTGACCGAAGCCGGCTTCGGCGCGGATCTCGGTGCCGAGAAGTTCTTCGACATCAAGTGCCGCAAGGCCGGCCTGAAACCGGCAGCCGCCGTGATCGTCGCGACGGTGCGCGCGATGAAGATGAACGGCGGCGTCGCGAAGGCCGATCTCGGCGAGGAGAATGTCGAGGCTGTCCAGAAAGGTTGCCCCAATCTCGGTCGCCACATCGCCAACACCAAGGGCTTCGGCGTTCCCGTCGTCGTCGCGATCAACCATTTCGTCTCCGACACCGAAGCGGAAATTCAGGCGGTGAAGGATTACGTTGCCCAACAGGGCGCGGAAGCGATCCTGTGCAAGCACTGGGCGAAGGGATCCGAAGGCATCGAGGAACTGGCGAACAAGGTTGTGTCGCTTGCCGAAAGCGGCGCGGCGAACTTCTCGCCGCTCTACCCCGACGAGATGGGCTTGTTCCAGAAGATCGAGACCGTCGCAAAGCGCATCTACCATGCCGACCAGGTCATCGCGGACAAAAAGGTGCGCGACCAGCTGAAGACATGGGAAGCCGAGGGCTATGGCCATCTGCCGGTCTGCATGGCCAAGACGCAATACTCGTTCTCGACCGACCCGAACCTGCGCGGCGCGCCGACCGGACATTCCGTGCCGGTGCGCGAGGTGCGGTTGTCGGCGGGCGCCGGCTTCATCGTCGCGATCTGCGGTGAGATCATGACCATGCCCGGCCTGCCACGCAAACCGGCCGCCGAGGTGATCCGGCTCAACGACGAGGGCAATGTCGAAGGTCTGTTCTGATCGCGATCCGGATCGGAGTTACGTTTGGGGGCGCCTGTTCGGGCGCCCCTTTTTCATGTGTCGTTCAGCGGCTGCGGTCCGTGCCATGAGGTCAGCGCCGAGAGCCGCGCGGTCTTCTTGAACTGGTGTCGGCCCATCCGGCGCAGGATGCCGGCGAGGAAACGGATTGTCTCGGCGGCATAGGGACCCTTGTTCAGCATCACGCATTCGGCGCGCTGGCCCATCGCCGCGTCCGTGACTTCGGCACGCGAGGGGGCTCCGGTCTTGATCAGCGTCTCGAGCACCTGCGTCGCCCAGACCGAGGGCACATGCGCCGCTTCGCACAGCCAGAGGATTTCCTCCTGGACCTCCGACAGGCGTTCGGTGCCGATTTCCATCGCCAGGTCGCCGCGCGCGATCATCACCGCGACCGGCTGGCTGGCGCCGGCCTGCACGATCAGCCGCGGCAGGTTGCGCACGGCCAGCCCCGTCTCGACCTTGAGAAGCAGCGGCTGCGGCGGGCGGTCGCCGCGATGCCTGTTCAGTTCGGCGACGAGCAGGCGGATGTCCTCCGGGCGCTGGACGAAGGAACAGCCGACCACATCGGCATTGTCGGCCACGAAGGCGATATCGCCGATATCCTTTTTCGAAAGCAGCGGAAGATCGAGATCGAGGCTCGGAAAGTTCACGCCTTTTTCCAGTTTCAGCTTTTCGCCCTTGTCGCGTGCGACGGTCACTTCGAGCAGGACGCCACCCTCGACTGGTTCAACGACCTTCGCGCCGATCTTGCCGTCGTCGATCCAGATCAGCGTACCCGGCTGGATGCGCGAAACGATATTCGGAAAACTGATCGTGATTGCGGGCAGGTCGTTGTGCGATGTGGCGGGTGCGGTCAGCAGGTGAAAACGGTCGCCACGGAAGACGCGTTTGCGCCCGGCCATGTCGATTGTCTCGATCCGGCATTTCGGGCCCGCAATATCCATGATCACCGGGCAAGTCCGTCCGGCTTTTTGCGCGGTTTCGCGAATATTGGCGATCATCCGCCCCCATTCGCGCGGGCCGTCATGGGCGCAATTGATGCGAAAGCAGCTCGCGCCGGCCTCGATCAGCTCGGCGACAAGGCCCGGGTCGTCGGCTCCCTCTGCGGGCACCGTCACCATGATGCGGGTGTGGCGTTCGCCGGGGTAGTCACCGAAAAACAGGTTCTGGTCGCGGGTGATGTGGTCCAGTCCGACGGACAGTTCCTCCGGCGTGGGCCATTGCGCGGGCCGTCCCGTCAAGCCGTCGAGCGTGGCGGCGACGGAGGCGAGCGTCTGCCGGGGATGGGATTCGGAGCGTCCGAGCGAAGAGAGACCGAGGGCGGACAAATCGGCCTGGAGTTCGACGAGGTCGCGTTGCCGGGCTGCGAGATAGAAAGCGAGGTTTTCCGCAGCCGCACTAAAGGACTCGCGCCCGATTTCGGGCTCCCAGTCGGCGAGGATCGCCGCGCAGTCGGCCTCGATCTCCTGCTTGCGCTGGTAGAGCAGGGCGCGGCATGCCTCGATGCGCTCCATCTGCGATGAGGCGTCGCAAGCCGCGCCGCCCGCCTTGTCGTGTTCCGTTTTTTCCATCTGGCTCGCTCCGAGCGCCACGGCCCTAATGGCAGGCGATCAGGATTCGGACGGCTTGTCGTCCGCTTCGTCCTCGTCGATCTCGCGCACCACCTCGACCGTAACATGCGTCACCATCGCGGCAATCACGCCGAGAACGGCAAGCCACGGCGCGGCGAGCGCCATCACGCCGCCGGCGACGACGCCGATCGTGAGAGGCGTTTCGAGAACGATATCGCCATCCGACGCCTTGAGGCGAAGCTGACGGACATTGCCTTCCTGGACGATCGCCTTGATCTTTTCGATCAGCTGGTCGCCGGCAATCTCGATTTCCTCGGTGAAGGTTTTCTTCGTGCCCTTGTCGTCCTGCGTATCCATTGGATCACACCCTCGCTTGATATGGAGAAGAGTATGCCGGGCAGCTAACACCGCGATTGTGAAAGTGCGTTGACGCCCGTCAAACGCGTCGGATGGGCAGAAGTCGAAAACGCGGGATTACTGACAGAGCCGATAGCCGCTTCGCCTTTGGGCGAGATCCATATGCAGGTGGTCATCATGGAACGCGTCCGACCCCGGGCCGAGGACTGTGGTGAAGTGCAGGCATGCGCCCGCGCGCACGGCCTTCTGGAAGGATTCCTCGGGCGATCCTTTTCGCTGTTGCGGCTGGATCGGCAGCGGATCGTGACCGTCGAATTCGAACTGGCGCACATCGACGGCGTTACCGCGCGCATGTTCGGAGATCTTCGCGCCCGGCTGGCTGTTGCGGGTCCGGCAGACATAGGTCGAGGCCTGGCGGATGCCCGTCAGTCGAACATCGTCGCCCAAAACCTTGGCTGCGGGGATGACCACCTCGTCGATCCACTGCGCGGTGGCGAGGACGGTGCGGCAACGCATCTGTGTTGTCGGCGCGATCGAGATACCGCGCACGATCTCGTCGACCGAGTAGCTCGCCGGAAGCCCGCAAATACCCGGCCCGTCCACCGCGTCCTGCCGTTTGAAGACGGTTCCAAGGGCTTTCAATTGCGCTTCGCAGGCGGCCAGTGCCGCTTCGTCCGGCGCGGGTGGCGGCGGATCGACGGGCTCCGACGGTTCGGGCGCGGTCTGTTCTTTTGCGGTATCCTTCTTATCGACCGCCTTCTCGCGGGAAGGGGCATCTTCGGCCTTCGCGCGTTCCGGTTTTTCCACTGGCAGGGGCACGACGCCGGGCACGTCGCTTGCCGCGAGAACGAACGGAATGAGCAGCGTTATCCAGACAATGCGCATGGAGGATCAGTCGACAAATTCCACAGGTGTTCCGTTCGCGACGAGCATGGCCAGTTCGTTGGCATCCCAGTTCGTCAGACGCAAGCAGCCATGCGAGGCCGTCTTGCCTATCAGCGCGGGATCCGGCGTTCCGTGGATTCCATATGTCGGTTCCGACAGGTCGATCCAGGTGCTGCCGACGGGACCGTTCGGCCCGGGCGGGATCGTCAGCTGCTCGTTGTTGTCGCCCTGCTGGAAATTCTCGTCAGGCCGGTAGGAGTAGGTCGGATCGGTGGCGACGCCGAGCACTTCGTGCGTTCCGGTGGGGGAAGGCGTGTCGCTGCTGCCGATCGTCACCGGATAGGAGAGCACCAGCCGTCCGGTCGAATCGTAGACCTGCAGGCGTTCGCGCGACTTGTTGGCGACGATCCGCGCGACTTCCGTTTCCGCGTTGGCGCCGGGATTGGCCGCCAGGATGGTCGTGCCGGGCTGGGCAAAATCGACGCCGGGATTGAGCGTCTCCAGGAACTCGATATCCATGTGGAAACGCTCGGCGAGCAATTCCGCCGCGGATTCGTAGCCAAGCCAGTCCAGCTTGGCCAATTCCCTGTAATCCTCGGGGAGGGGCGGCACGATTCCCGAAACATCTTCGACGGTGATCTGGTAGGCGCTGACGGCCTCTCCGCCGTGTGCCTGTAGCGCCTGCCAGACGTCCTGATCCATGACGCCGTCGACCGGAAGCCCGTTGATCTCCTCGAAGGCGCGGATCGCCCTGTCGACGTTTTCGCCGGCATAGCCGTCGATGACGCCCGGCGAGACACCGCCGCGATCAAGCAGGATCTGTATCTTGGCGGTGATCGCGGATTGCCCGTCCGGAAGGGCTTCGCCTGTAAACTGCGCGGCGTTGATCGTTTCGGCGGATATCGCATCGGCGCCCGGATCGGGCGCTTCGCTGGCGGATACCGAATTCATCGGCTCCGGATCGAACAGGCGGGACGTTCCCTGATCCTGAGCGGTTGCGGGGAATACGCCTAAAACGGTGCTCGCAAGGAGAACAGTAAGAAAAGGCGCGGTGGAACGGGCTGTGGGCTGATCTGTCATGCAGCGATAACGTGGCAGTGGCCGAAAGGCTCCCCTTGCGACGAAAACCCGCGCAAAATATGCATTGCGCAGACAGGCGCACCGGACTAGTTTGCGGCCATGACGAACTGCAGCGCAACGAAGAATCTCTGGTGGTGGCTCCGCTCCTAGGCGGTGCTGGTCCACGGCTGCGTGTCAGAAATCGGAACCGCCAAGTGCAGAATGCGCTGGCGGTTTTTTGCTGTCTGGCGCGGATAAGAGGACAGGACAATGACAGGAATTGAACGGTCGGACCGCGACAAGGCCAAAGCCGAACCCGATCTGACTTATGTCACGCGGGGCGGCGTGACGGTGAGGCGATATCGCCGCGACGCCGATTACCGGACCGCGATCTCTGACTACACGGACATGCTGGACACCCAGCCGGGTGTGATCCTGTCCTCCAACTACGAATATCCGGGTCGCTATACCCGGTGGGACACGGCCATCGTCAATCCGCCGGTTCTGATCTCTTCGCACCAGCGCGAGATGACGATCGAGGCGCTGAGCGAGCGTGGCAAGCCGTTGCTGGCGATGATCGAAAAGGCGCTGACAGGGGCCGAGCACATCGCCGAGCTGACGCCTTCGGATGGTGTTCTGAAGGTCCGGATCGCCGAACCGGCTGCCGTGGTCATGGAAGAGGACCGTACGCGGGCGGCGAGCGTGTTTTCGGCGTTGCGCGCTATCGTCGATCACTTCCACAGCCCGGACGAGAATGATCTCGCGCTCTACGGCGCCTTCGGCTACGACATCGCCTTCCAGTTCGATCCGATCCAGCAGAAGCTCGATCGCGACACCGCGCAGCGCGACCTGGCGCTTTTCTTTCCCGACGAAATCCTCGTCGTCGACAACCACTCCGCGAAAGCGTGGATCGACCGGTACGAGTTTTCCGACGGCGAGATTTCGACCGAAGGCCTCGACGAAACCGTCGCGCCTCAACCCTTCGCCAAGTCGGAGACCATCCCCCCGCGCGGCGATCACGAACCGGGCGAATATGCGCGGCTGGTCGAGAAGGCCAAGGAGAGCTTCGCACGCGGCGACCTGTTCGAGGTCGTGCCCGGCCAGATTTTCCACGAGCGTTGCGAGTCCGCGCCGTCGGCGATCGCGCGGCGGCTGAAGGAAACCAATCCGGCGCCCTATTCCTTCTTCATGAATCTCGCGCGCAACGAGTTCCTGATCGGCGCGTCGCCCGAGATGTTCGTTCGCGTGACCGGCCGGCGCATCGAGACCTGCCCGATTTCCGGCACCATCCAGCGCGGCGAGGATGCGATCTCCGATTCCGAGCAGATCCTCAAGCTGCTCAATTCCAAGAAGGACGAGTCGGAGCTGACCATGTGTTCCGACGTCGATCGCAACGACAAGTCGCGGGTCTGCGAGCCCGGAACCGTGCGTGTGATCGGGCGGCGCCAGATCGAGATGTATTCCCGGCTGATCCACACGGTCGATCACGTCGAGGGACGGTTGCGCGACGGGATGGATGCCTTCGACGGCTTCCTGACCCATGCGTGGGCGGTGACCGTGACGGGCGCGCCGAAACTGTGGGCGATGCGCTTCATCGAGAACAACGAAAAGAGCCCGCGCGCCTGGTATGGCGGGGCGATCGGCATCGTGAAGTTCGATGGCGACATGAACACCGGCCTGACGCTGCGGACCATCCATGTGCGCGATGGTGTCGCCTCGGTGCGGGCAGGCGCGACGCTGCTGTTCGATTCCGTGCCCGAAGACGAGGAGGCCGAGACCGAACTGAAAGCCTCGGCGATGCTGGCGGCGATACGCGACGCCAAGAAGGGCAACGCCGCATCGACCAAGCGCGAGGCGGCGAAGGTTGGCGTCGGTGTGAAGATCCTGCTGGTCGATCACGAGGACAGTTTCGTCCACACGCTGGCGAACTACTTCCGGCAGACGGGCGCGGAGGTGCGCACGGTGCGTTCGCCCGTTCCCGAAAAGGCCTTTGACGACTACAAGCCCGATCTCGTGGTGCTGTCGCCCGGTCCGGGCATGCCGTCGGATTTCGACTGCAAGGCGACGATCCGAAAGGCGCGCGATCGCGACCTGCCGATCTTCGGCGTCTGTCTCGGTCTGCAGGCGCTGACCGAGGCCTATGGTGGCAATCTGAGGCAGATGAACCTGCCGATGCACGGCAAGCCGTCGCGCATTCGGGTCAATCATCCCGGCAAGGTCTTCTCGGGCCTGCCAAGCAATGTCACGGTCGGCCGCTACCATTCGATCTTCGCCGATCCGTCGCGGCTGCCGGACGAATTCGTCGTTACGGCGGAAACGGATGACGGCGTGGTGATGGGCATCGAGCATCGTACCGAACCGGTGGCGGCGGTGCAGTTCCACCCGGAATCGATCATGACGCTTGGCCAGAATGCCGGCATGCGGATGATCGAGAACGTGGTGGCGCATCTGGTCGACACGAAGGACAAACGCAAACGGGACGCGGCCGCCTGAGGGCGGTGGGCGCGTGGGTCCGATGATACAGTTCGATCCGGCCGTGAAGCGGCTGGCGGCTTGGTCCATCGCCGTCGCCGTCGGCGTGATGGGCCTGAAGCTCGTCGCCTGGCATCTCACCGGGTCGGTGGCGCTTTTGTCGGACGGGCTGGAATCGACCGTCAACGTCATCGCCGCCGTGATCGCCTTCGTGGCGGTGTCCTACGCGCAGCGGCCCGCCGACGCCGACCACCAGTTCGGCCATCACAAGGCGGAGTATTTCTCGGCCGTGGTCGAAGGCGTGCTGATCGCCATCGCGGCGCTTCTGATCATCCAGCAGGCGATCCCGGCGCTTCGCGAACCGCAACTGCCGGAAACGCCGGGACTTGGGCTCGGCGTCAACATGCTGGCCTCGGCGATCAATGCCGGCTGGGCCACTCTCCTGATCCGCAGGGGCCGGGAGAAGCGGTCGCCGGCGCTGGTGGCCGACGGCCGGCACATCCTGTCGGACGTGGTCACCTCGGTCGGCGTGTTCGCCGGGCTCGTCCTCGCGCTTCTCACCGGCTATGCGATCCTCGACCCGCTGCTCGCGATTGCCGTGGCGATCAACATCATGTGGCAGGGCTGGAAGGTGATCGCCTCCTCGGTCGATGCGCTGATGGACCGCGCGGTGGAGCCCGCCGACGAGGCGCGTATCAAGGAAATCATCGCGGCGAACGCCGAAGGCTCGATCGACGTGCACGATCTGCGTACCCGCGTCGCCGGCCCGGCGACCTTTATCGATTTCCACCTCGTCGTGCCGGAAACCATGAGCGTGGGCGACGCGCACGACATTTGCGACCGGCTGGAGGATGCGATCCGCGATTTCGTGCCCGGCGCCTCCATCGCCATCCATGTCGAACCGCAGGGCGAAAAGGCGCACGGGATCAGGGTTCGGCTATAATGTGCAGACCCCGGCCTTGAGTTCGGGCGCGTCTCGCCGCCCGACCTCCCGCATCATGTCGCGGCATTCCATAAGGATTTCATCGACCGGGTGCCGGCTTCGCTTTCGCCGGCGGGGCGGGTATCCTCTTTGCGCGGGAAGTTCCGCCGGCTGGTCCGAACGGGACGGCTACACAGCGGTCGGGAACTGTGCTTTGACGGGGCCTGCTTGTCAGGGGAAAGAGCAATGGACGAAAGCCACGTAGCGTCGCAAACATGGAGGGTCACGCCCGATCCGTTGTGTATCCTGGATCGCCAGGGCTGCTTCGCTGCGGTGAACCCGGCCTGGAAGGCGACGCTCGGCTGGACGGAAGCCGAGATGATCGGGGTCCCCTATCTGACCTTCCTGCACCCGGACGACGTCGATCGCTCCATGACGGCCTTCGAGAAGGTGAAGTCGGGCAAGCCCGTGTTCCGCTTCGAAAACCGCTATCGCGCCAGGGACGGCTCTTTCCGCTGGTTTTCCTGGGTGGCGGTTCCGGAAGGCGATTTCTTCTATTGCACGGTGCGCGACAAGACCGAGGAAAAGGAACGCGAGCGGATCATTGCCGAGCAGCGCGAAGAGGCGAGCCTCAGGGAACAGTTTCTCGCTGTCCTCGGACATGATCTGCGCAATCCGCTCGGTTCGCTGATCGCGGGCGTGCGGCTGCTGTCGCGCGAGGAGCAGAGCGAGCGGGCGCGCGAGACGCTGCGGCTCATGCAGACCAGCACCGCGCGCATGTCGGAACTGATCGCCAACATGATGGATTTCGCGCGGGTGCGCCTCGGCGACGGGATCGGGCTCGACCGCAGATCGCACAACGATCTCGGCAAGCGGATTTCGGAGGTCGTCCATGAGATACAGGTCGCGTTCGAGGACGCCCGGATAGAGGTCGAGACCGACATCGACGGTGAAATCTACTGCGACGCCCCCCGGATGATGCAGGTTCTGTCGAACCTCCTGGGCAACGCCGTGATGCACGGCGCGCATGATGAGCCGATCACGGTCGATGCCGACAACCGGGACGGCCAATTGACGATCACCGTGTGCAACAAGGGCACGCCGATACCCGATGTGAGCCGCGAAAACCTGTTCCGGCCGTTCTTCAAGGGCGGAAAGCACGCAAGCCCGCAGGGGCTCGGGCTCGGCCTGTTCATCACCTCGGAGATCGTCTCGGCCCATGACGGGCATATCGAGGTGACCTCGGACGAGGAACTGACCTGCTTCGAGGTCAGTATTCCCGCGGTGCGGATGGGGGAGTGAAGGGGGAACTTCAAAGGCAAAGTCGGATTGCCGCCGATTGATCCTCTCCGAAAACCCGTCATCAAACTGCGCGCAACAAGCGATTGCGAATGAACGACGATATTGACTACGCGGTTTGGGATCGGAAATAGCCGGCACGTACTGACGCACCGATCAGGTTCGTTATAAGTCGGCCAGCCGTAATGGATGTGATTTCGTTGACATCCTTGCTCGGGGTGATTTCGACGATGTCCATGCCGACAACTTTGCCCTTGTTCACCAGGCCATGGATGAGCTTGTGCATCTGGGTATAGGTCACGCCTCCGGGTGCGGGCACGAGGACGCCCGGCATCACCCCGGGCTCCATTCCATCCGCGTCGACCGTGATATAGTACCGTTCGCCATCGGGTATCCGCGCAAGGACTGCGTCCATGCCTTTGTCGTGAAGCTCATGGGCTGTTGTCAGGTCAGCGCCATACGCTTGTGCAGCCTCGAACTCCTCTTTGCGCGCGCTTCCCTGGCAGCGCAGCCCAATCTGGAAAATCCGGTCGACGTGCGGCATTTCAGAGGCCCGACGCATCGGGCTTGAATAGCCTTCCGTTTCGCCATTCAGGTGATCGCGCCAATCAAGATGGGCGTCGATCTGTATCACGTGTATCGGCCCGTGATCTTCAAAAGCTCTTAATATGGGGATCGGAACGCCATGATCTCCTCCGATCGAGATCGGCATAGCGCCGGCTGCCAGGATTTTGCGGACTGCAGCCTCGGCGCGAAGATAGTGCGCATCGAGGTCCCGGGGGGTGGCGGGGACATCGCCGCAGTCGACCACACGGATATCCTGACCATCGAAAAGCGTGCCGCCCAGATCGAAATCCCAACGTTCCAGACCTTCACAGGCAATGTCGGAGACCTGCCGGACGGCGGTTGGGGCATTCGACTGGTCATTCGTCACTTCCTCCATCGCGTAAGGGCGCCCGTAGGGCAATCCCAGGATGGCGACGTCAGCTTGGAGCGCATCGAGGTCGAGCTCCAGCGGAAAATGGCAGAAGGTTTTGCAGCCTGATCTTGGCGCTACGGTAAGTGGATCCGACATGTGTTGCTTTCCTATCGGTCAAACCGCGCCGATAATCACAGCGCGGCCTCGATCGCGGACAATCCCCGATCAATATCGTCGATGTTGTTGTAGTAATGCGGTGAGAAACGAATGAAATCGCGCCGCAAAGACGCGATGACATTGGCGTCTTTCAGGGTCTTGGCGAAATCGCGGCTGTTCTTGCCTGGAAAGCGCGCAGCGACGGTCGCGGAGCGGTCCGCGTCGGATTTTGGCCCGAGCACTTCGGCGCCCAACGCATTCAGCCCGGCGATGAGGTGTTTCGAGATGTGGCGATTATGCGCGACGACCTTGTCGATCCCTGTCTCAAGCAGATGGCGGATGGATTCTGTCGCGCCGAAAGCCGTCCCATAGGCCATGGTCCCGAACTCATAGCGCTTGGCATTGCCCGGCAACTCGAGCCGGTCTGCCTGAAAATCCCACATGTCCTTGTGACTGCGCCAACCCAGAATTCCCGGCGTGAGCTCTTGCAACTTTGGCGACACATACATCATGCCCGTGCCAAATGGGCCGCACAGCCATTTGTAGGTCGAGGTCGCAACCGCATCGACACCCGTTGCGGCGTCGACGGGAACCTGACCCGCGGCTTGCGTGGCATCGACAACCAGGATCGCGCCATGTCTGTGCGCTTTCTCGGCAAATCGTTTGAGATCGTATTTCTGCCCCGTACCGTACTCGACCTGGCTGAGACAAACGACAGAGGTCGCGTCATCGATTGCGGCTTCCAAAGCATCGGGGTCGATGCTTTGCGTTTCATCGGCGCGCACCCAATGCACCTCTGCACCGGTATGATCGGCAACGCGTATCCATGGGTAAATGGTCGAGGGATGCGTGATGTCGGTGGCGATGATCTTGCTCCCGGCTTCGGGCATTACCGCCCAGGCCAGTGACTGCATCAACACCGTTTCGCTTGAGGCCACCGCGATGTCATCGACTGTCGCGTTGAACAGGCGCGCTGTCGCCGCGTTGAGATTGTCCAGGCACTCGACTTCCGCCTGTTCGTCGAAGGCTATTGTCCCTTCCTCTGCAAGTGCGTTCTGCCAGGCGGAAATTGCGGCGGCGCCGCCCTTGTGGCTCAGGCCAACCGAAGCGGCATCAAGATAGACATGCCGGTCGGCAGGCGGGAAAATTGATGCTGGTCCAAGTCGAAAGGCCGTATCGAGCGTCATTTGGAACTCCGGATGGCGGGCGAGGTCCCGCGTGTGCGTTCCCCTCGTTGCAGCTTCCACGATAAAGCGACGCGATGCATTGCCGAAAATGGAAAGCTGAGGTGACGGCCCGGAAACCTTCCAAAATTAGGATGACCCTGCACCTTTTTCGAAAGAGCTGTCGCGAACGGCTTCGAGGAAAGCCGAGACCAGCGGCGTGCCGGCTGTATCCATGTGGTACAGAATTCGGATGTCTGTGGTCTTCTTGATCCGATTGCCAAGCAAGGGCCGCATCTGTCCCGCGTCAACCCAACTCCGCGCGTAATGGTCCGGAAGAAAGCCGATGAATCCGCCTGTCAGAATGAGCGCGGCAATATTCTCGGTAAAATGGCCAATGGCAGAGGGCGTGAGACCGATCTTTTCATCATCGCGCAACTCGGCCTCTGAATAGACATGCTGCGCAAAGCGTTGGCTGCTCAGATGCTTCAGCGAAATTTCAGTGTCGGCCACATCAAACAATGGGTGGGATGAGCCGCAATAGAGATGGCCATGTTCCGTGAACAGGGGGAGTGACTGCGTCCCTCTGATCTTTCCGCGATTGGTCGATACACCGATATGCAGGCGTTTGACTGACACGCCCTGATCGATCTCAGCCGCGGATGCGTTGAGCATTCTGATCTCCACATCAGGATAATCTTCCGCAAATCGCGAGAGCGCTCCAATGAGGGGCGAACACTGGCTTGTTATGATGGAGTCGATGCAGCCGATGTGCAGAACCCCGCTTGGCGTCTTCTGCAAGGCGTTGAGATCGGATCGAAACCCTTCGAGCGCACTGAGCAGGCCGGTGCTCTTGTCATAGACAAACTGCCCCTCATCGGTCAGCGCGAACCCGGAGCGCCCACGGTGACAGAGCGTGACACCCAGCCGAAGTTCCAGATCTGCTATCTGCTTGCTGATCGCCGACTTGGTGGTTCCGAGCTCGATCTCGGCCAAGGCGTAACCGCCGCACTCCGCCACAGCCCTAAAAGTTCGGATGAGCTTGAGGTCGAAATCCGAAACCTGGCCGGAAAACAATCGAACAGGCAAAGCCATATCTGGGTTCCTCAGAGCGCAAAGAAATGAGTTGGTCTGTGATTATTGGAAACCTGCAGATCATCCAATCGATAGTTTCCTGGGCAGCAACCAAGGTGTCGCATTTTCACAGCGACCCATTTGGTCGGTTCGCTAGATTTAAGCTTTCCAAGCAGACCAACGACGCTTGCTGAGGGCAGAGACATGACGAGAGTGTACAGCCTATCGGAGATCGAAGCGGTCCTCCCGAACATTGATATCGTTAAAGAAATCGGCGATGGCTTCGTTGCATACTCCGAAGGAAAGGTCGATGTGCCCCCGGTTGGGGAGCTTCTCTTTCCGGAAAACGCCGGCGAGATGCACATCAAATATGGTGCGATCCGCGGTGATGATGTCTTTGTGGTCAAGGTAGCGACCGGCTTCTTTCACAATCCGAGGATCGGTTTACCCCCTTTTGGCGGGTGCATGCTGGTGTTCAGCCAGAAGACCGGAATGGTGGACTGCGTACTCCTCGAGGAGGGAGAACTGACCAATCATCGCACAGCGGCAGCCGGTGCCGTTTGCGCGCAGCATTTAGCACCTCGCGGACTGGAGTATATCGGAATCGTGGGCAGCGGGGTGCAGGCCCGAATGCAGGCGGATTACTTGCGCCGTGTCACAGACTGCCGGAGACTGTATCTCTGGGCGCGAGATGCAAACTCGGCCAACAAGGCCGCAGAGGATATCACGGCAATGGGGTTCGAGGTCGTGATCTCACAGTCGTTGGATCAGCTTTGCAAACACGCCCGTCTGATCGTGACCACAACGCCTTCGGAGCACCCTCTCCTGACAGCAGAGATGATAAGGCCCGGCACGCATATCACCGCAATGGGCTCCGACACGCCGGACAAGAACGAAATTGCGCCGGACGTCCTTGCCATGGCGGATGTCGTTGTATCGGACAGTCTGAAGCAAAGTCATTCAAGAGGAGAGGTATTTCAGGCCCGAAGAGCGAAATCCATTGCAGATGACAAACCGCTGGAGCTGGGCTCCGTTATCGCCGATCCAACAACGGGACGTTGTTCTGCCGACCAGATAACCTTCGTCGATCTGACCGGTGTTGGGGTGCAAGACATCGCGATTGCCAAAGCTGTCGTAAACGAGCTGCGGTGAAGTGAACCACGAGACAAGGAATACAAACCGGAACCTGGTTGTCACGGTCGGTTGAGTTCGAGATGTGGACCTGTCGATCGATGCCGTGGTTGATGACCTTCGCGGATTCCGCAATGGAAGACTGGAGGCGACATCCGCCACGCTTGAACTAAAAGTCTGTCTTGGGTCGGAAGCGACTCCGCACCCGATGCGGGTCAATGCCGGACTTGCCGCCTGACCATTCGGAAACCCGCCATCTTCCTCCCCACTTGACCTCCGCATCCCCCCGGCTGTATCTCTCCAACCCATGAATACGCAGCGCGACCATATCCGCATCGCACCCGCCATCTCGGCCGGGCTGCTTCCGCGCGTTCTTCCCCTCCTTCTTATCGGCGGTTGCCGGGTCCTTTGAGGGGCGCCCGGCGGCCGGGTGGGCCTGTCGGCTGAGCTCCTCTCCAAAACCTTTACATCCCGATATGATTGCCCCATGAGGGCTTCGCTCTCGCTTTTCCGCCACCCAACGCGGCGCGAGATGCGAACAGGACAAGAGAAGACAAAGCGATGACTGTTCACGCCGAAGCCAAAGCCGCGATTGCGCGCGGCATGCCGGAAGCCTCCCGCAAATACCGCCCCTATCCGCCGGTCGACCTGCCTGACCGGACTTGGCCGTCGAAGTCTATCGACAAAGCGCCGATCTGGTGCTCGGTCGATTTGCGCGACGGCAACCAGGCGCTGATCGACCCGATGGGGCCGGAGCGCAAGACGCGCATGTTCCGCATGCTGCTCGAGATGGGTTTCAAGGAAATCGAGATCGGCTTCCCGTCGGCCTCGCAGACCGATTTCGACTTCGCGCGCTGGTGCGTGGACGAGGGCAATGTCCCCGACGACGTGTCGCTGCAGGTGTTGGTGCAATGCCGGCCGGAGCTGATCACGCGCACGTTCGAGGCGCTGGAGGGGACGAGGAATCCGATTGTCCATTTCTACAATTCGACCTCGGAATTGCAGCGCCGCGTAGTGTTCAACAAGGACGTGGCGGGGATCAAGACGATCGCCACCGACGCGGCCAAGATGATCATGGACATGGCCGAAAAAGCCGGCGGCGGCTATCGCTTCCAGTATTCGCCGGAGAGCTTCACCGGCACGGAACTGGAGGTCGCGCTGGAGATTTGCAACGCGGTCGCCGAGATCGTGAAGCCGACGCCGGACAACAAGCTGATCATCAACCTGCCGGCGACGGTGGAGATGTCGACGCCGAACATCCATGCCGATCAGATCGAGTGGATGTGCCGCAATCTCGACAACCGCGAGAACCTGATCGTCTCGCTGCATCCGCACAATGACCGCGGCACGGGCATCGCGGCCACCGAACTGGGCCTGATGGCCGGCGCCGACCGCGTCGAGGGCACGCTGTTCGGCAATGGCGAGCGCACGGGCAATGTCGATCTGGTGACGCTGGCGCTCAACATGTTCACGCAGGGGCTGGACCCGAAGCTGGACATCCACGACATCAACAAGATCCGCGACGTCTACGAGCACTGCAACCAGCTGGCGATCCCGGAGCGGCACCCTTATGTCGGCGAACTGGTCTACACGGCGTTTTCCGGCTCGCATCAGGATGCGATCAACAAGGGCATGAAGGCCGTGCGCGAGCACAAGAAGGAGATGTGGGAGGTGCCGTACCTGCCCATCGACCCGGCCGATGTGGGGCGCACCTATGAGGCGATCATCCGCATCAACTCGCAATCGGGCAAGGGCGGCATCGCCTATATCCTGGAGGCCGATCACGGGCTTCACCTGCCGCGCAGCCTGCAGGTCGAATTCCGCGACGTGATCCAGAAGATCACCGACGCCGAGGGGCGCGAACTGACCTCGGAGCGCATCCACCGCGAATTCCTGTCGACCTATGTCGAGATTCCCGACCGGCGGCTGCGCTTCGTCAGCCATTCGAGCGCGGCGGAAGGCGAGGACGGCGCGATGCGGACCGTCAAGGCCGTCATCGTCGACGGCAATGAGAAAATCACCATCGACGGTCGCGGCACCGGCCCGATCGACGGGTTCCTCGACGCGCTGTCGAAACATCTCGGCCGCAAGATCTCGGTGATCGACTATGCCGAGCACTCGCTGCAACGCGGCTCGGACGCTGCGGCAATTTGCTACATGGAGATCGATATCGACGGCGAGCGCGTCTTCGGGGCGGCGATCAACAAGAATATCGTCGGCGCTTCGCTGGAGGCGATTATCGCTGCGGTGAACCGCAAACTGGCGGCCGGATAAGGCATTTTTTGTCGACCAGGTCGGCGTGCCGGGCCAGAAAAAAGCCCCGGCACGCTGCCATAGTATTAAGACTAATTGCGTATGGGTGTTTTTTATAGGCTATATTTTGTAGTAGTATGCTGACGTACAGTCACTTAACGAACCTTTCAATGAAACCCAGAGGCCGGGACACTTGACGGCGACCGTCCAGATCGACCAGATCGAGCCCGCCGCGATCCGGGAGGAGCTCGACCGAATCCTCGGAAGCGAGACGTTTTCCCGCTCCGAGCGGTCTCGCGAACTGCTCAAATACATCGTCGAAAAGGACCTCGAGGGCGAGGCCGACCGCCTCAAGGGCTTCGCCATCGCGCTCGATGTCTTCGACCGCCAGGACAGTTTCGATCCGTCCACCGACGCGGTGGTGCGGGTGCAGGCCGGGCGCCTGCGCGACCTGATCGATACCTACTATGCCGCCGAGGGCGCGGAGAACGATATCCAGATCAGCGTTCCGCGCGGCTCCTACGTCCCTGCCTATGAGCTGAAACGGCAAGAACAGCCGGAAAGCGGTGGCCTGGTTCGCCGCGTGGCGACGCCGGTTCCCGGCGGGTCCGCCGAGGGCGCGGAAAGCGCGGCCAGAGGCCGGTTTGCTGACGACTCTCAATTGGCCTGGGCCGCGCGGATTGCGATCCTCGTGCTGCTCTGCGGCAATTTGGCGATGATGCTGTTGGGCAATCGCACGGTTGCCGATCCCGGGCCGGCGCCTGCGGTCGCGTCCGAGGCCGCCGAGCTGCCGGCCGCTTCTCCAAGCGTCTATCTGCCGTCGGTCTCGGTGGCGGCGGATTTCGACCCCGCGCTCCGGGCGGCGTTCGAGGACGCGCTTCCGCGCTTCGGGAGCATCGTCTACACGACCGACCGGTCGCCGACCGTCGATGTTCCCCAGTCAGATTTCTACATGCGGGCAGTCCCGGCGGGCACGCGTTCGCACAATATCCAGCTCTATCACAGCGAGAGCGGCATCCTCATTGCAACGGACCAGGTTCCCGGCGGGCTGGATGCGGATGCCACGGCCGAGCACGTGTCGCGCATTTCGAGCCGCTTTCTCCCTGTCGGCGGCGTCATCTACGCCTTTCTCGAGTCCGAGGGGCGGCTCAATCCGCTGACCGAGTGCCTCGTGCTCTCGGCGACCTATTTCCACGAGCAGAGCGCCCAGCGGCATCGCGCGGCGTATGACTGTCAGCGGAACCTCCTGGCGAAGCACGTCAATTCGACCCTTCTTTACTCCAATCTGGCCTCGCTGACGGTCGAGACCGTAACGGACCGGTATGACTATCCGGAAAACGCCAGTCTGGACGACGCCATCGTCTACGGTCGGCGGGCCATCGAACTGGCGCCGAGTTCGGCGGAAGCACATCGGTCCCTGGCGTGGGCATTGCAGGTCTCCGGCGAGATCGGCGCCGCGCTCGACGAAGTTCGCAAGGGCAATGTGCTCAACCCGTATGATCTGGGAATCGCGTCGAGTTACGCCAATACGCTGATCGCGACCGGTGACTTCGCGAAGGCTGTCGATGTGCTTGAACGCGCGGTGAATGCGTCGCCGGTTCATCCGACATGGTGGGACTACGCCCTGTTCGTATCGGCCTTCCAGGAGGGCAGGACCGATCTCGTGCTGGCCAGTTCGCGCAACCTCGTGGGGCATGACCGTTCGCATTATTGCGCCGCGCGCCTGATCGCGGCCTGGCTTGTTGGCAATGAAGAACTGCGCAAGAAAATGCTCGCGGATGCAATGCACGGCGATGACGGGTTCTTCGACGATCCGCTTTCCCACTATTCGCGGCTTATGCCGAAGACCGCCGCCGTGAAACTGGTAACCGCCCTTCGCGATGCCGGTGCGCCGGTTTCCAGCGCCGATGACGGGTAGGGCGGCGCGCGCCGACGCGGATATCGTTCTTTCCGCACGGCGGGTTGGCATTGAAAGCGGCGAGACGCTTGTCCTGCTGCACGGCTTTGGCGGTTCGGGCCACGCCTTCGATCCGGTTCTCGACGATCTCGGCAGGTTCGCGCGGCTCGTCCTTCCCGACCTGCCGGGGCATGGCGGTTCCGTAGAGGTTGGCGGCAAGCGCCATCCGCGCGCGGGTGCGGATGCGGTCCTTTCGACGCTGGACCGTTTGGGGATAGAGCACTTTCATCTCGGCGGGTTTTCCATGGGCGGGGCGGTCGCATGCCTCATCGCGATGAAGGCGCCTGGACGGGTGAAGTCCCTGACGCTTGTCGCGCCCGGCGGTTTCGGTCCGGAGATCGCGGCGGCGACGCTCAGGCAATTTGCTCGCGCGCGTTCGCGGGAGGAACTGCGCGACGCGCTGTCCAGGATGGTGGCGCCGGGTGCGGAGGCGCCGGAGACTGACCTCGCCGCGCTCGAAGAGGAGCGTCGCGACCAGGCGCTTGTCGGCGAGCTGACCGCAATCGCGGAGATGATCACGCGCGACGACCGGCAGGGCGAATTGCCGCGCGAGAGCCTCGCGGCAATCGAATGTCCGGTGCGCGTGCTCTGGGGGACGGAGGATCCCGTCCTGCCCGTGACGCAAAGCCGGGACCTGCCGGACGGTTTCGCGTTGCGCCGCATCGAGGGTGCGGGCCACATGCTGCTTCACGAAGCGCGCGAGGTGGTGACGGACGCATTTCTGGCCGCCTTGTCCGACGAACGGGCAGAAGACCGGGCGTTCTGACCGGGTCTCCCCGTTGCCGCAAAAAGAGTCGCGTGCGGCGCGGATTATTGTTAACAAATCATGAACACGACCCCTTCGGAGCGGTGCATGAGTCACGATCGGGACAAGCCGGATCATCCGGTGACGACCAGACTGGTGGATGCGGTGCGGCAGATGAAAATCGCAGCGGCCGACCGTGGCGATGTCGTCGTGGAAATGCGCGAGGCGACGCGCACCCGGCTGGAACTGCTCGCGGAGGATCTCGCGCCGGTGATCGCGGATGTGCCGCCGGATGACGACCGTTTCGACTTCGCGCTCACCTCGGGTCTACAGCCGCGTTTCTGGATCGATGCGACGGCGCATGTGATGATGGGACCGGATCGGCGCACCTATCGTTTCGTGCGCGACACGCGTCTCGGCCGTGTCGTCCTCGGCGAGTCTGCCGACCGCGCGATCGTCGCGGAGCGGATCGTGGCCTATGTCGCCGAGCGCATTCACGAGCGCGACCTGGCCATGTCGGGAGACGTGACGTCCTATCGCGAACTCGCGACCGGGCGCGCGCCGGAACCCGATGACACGGATCGCCCGGCCTCGGGGTCGGAACGGCCGCTCGACCGGATCGAGCGCGAGCTTGCCGCCTTGCGCCGCGAGGCCGCGGAACGTGACCGCCGTGTCGAGGGCGAAACCGCCGCGATCAAGCCCGCCGAACGCGCGCCGGAGCCGGCGAAGACTTCGGAGCCGGCCAGGGCGGGCCACGCGGAGCCGGAACCTTCGAAGTCCTTCATGGGATCGGCGCAGTCGATCGCGAATGCGGTCGTATGGGTCCTGCTCGGCGTCGTTATTGGCGCAGGCGCGCTGCTTCTCGCCTTCCAGAACCTGCTGGTCCAGAACTAGAGCCGGAATCGGTCTCCGGTCCGTGGAGCACCCGGCGTTCGGTCACCGTGGTGGCGCCGACCTTTCCGGCCACGGAATATTCTTTCAAGGTGCAACGCCAGTCACCGGGCTCGCCGTCGATTTCAAAGTGGTTGAACGCGGCTGCGGGCTTGCGGCCTCCGGGCGCCTGGCCGCCCGCGGGCACGCCGATCACGGGCACCTGTTTGCCGTCCGGCGCATCGATCCAATGGCGTTGCGGCACATGGGTGTGGCCATGCAGGACGAGTTCCGCGCCGTGGCGGCGGATGACCGACTGGAACAACCTGATGCCGTAAAGCCGCTTTTGCGGCGATGCCGCGCGGCGCACTGGCGGATGGTGGATCAGCACGACGCGGAACAAACCCTTTTCACGCGCCGTATCGAGAACCGAGGCCAAACCTTCGGCCTGCGTGCGGGTGAAGATGCCCGAGGCCATGAACGGAGCGGTCGCGACGGCGCTGTTGACGCCGATCACGCCAAGCGGACCCCGCTCGCGCAGGAAGGGAAATCCGTTGCGCGTCGTTGGCGCGTCCGGCGCTTCCGTGGTCATGTAGGTTTTCCAGGCGGTCACCGCCTTGGACAGCGCGCCGGGCACATAGGCGTCGTGGTTGCCTGGCACCACGGAGACGTTCTCCGGCGAACCCAGTTCCCGAAGCCAGACAGCTGCGTTGACGATCTCGGCGTCGAGCGCGAGATTCGTCAGATCCCCGGTCACGGCGACATGATCCGGTGCGAGGCCCTTCATGGAAGTCAGCAACCGCTTCAGCGTGCCGCTTTCCATATGCGCGGCGCGGTTTCGCTTCCAGTTCACATAGCCGGTGATGCGCTTCGACAGGAGATCGACGGTGCGCACGTCGGGCAGCGGCCCCAAATGAACGTCGGAAATATGTGTCAGCGTGTATGCCATGGCTCTTTCGTAAGGCAGGATACGCGGAATACAACCGCCAGATTCGAAGGATTCGCGGTGCAAGGATGAAACCCGATCTGAAAGCGCGGCTGTTTCACGCCTGGTTTCTCGTCAGCCGGCCGATGACGCTCGGCGTGCGGGCGCTGGCCTTCGACGCAGACGGACGCATATTGCTGGTCAAGCACACATATGTTCCGGGCTGGCACCTGCCCGGCGGCGGCGTCGACAGCGGGGAAACCGTGATCGACGCGCTTGCCAAGGAATTGCGCGAAGAAGCCAACGCGGTCATTGGCGACCCGCCCCGGCTCTGTTCGGTCCATTTCAACAACCGGGTCACGCGGCGCGACCACGTCGTCGTCTACCATTGCCGCAATGTCAGGCAGACGGCGCCGAAGTCGCGAGACCGCGAAATCGTCGCCGCCGAGTTTTTCGATCTTCATGCTCTGCCTGATGCGATCACCGCCTCATCGGCGGCGCGCATCCGCGAACTCGACCACGGTGTCGTCCCCGATCCCTTCTGGTGACTTGGAAAACCGGTCGCGATCATGCGGCGCGGAATAGTCGATCTCCGGTCCGGCCGGGACGATCCGGGTCGGGTTGATGGTCTCGTGGCTGCGATAGTAGTGCTTCTTGATGTGGTCCAGATCCACCGTCTCGGCGACGCCGGGCACCTGGAACAGGTCGCGCGTGTAGTTCGACAGGTTCGGATAGTCGACAATCCGGCGCAGATTGCATTTGAAGTGGCCGACATAGACCGGATCGAAGCGCACCAGCGTCGTGAAAAGCCGCCAGTCGGCCTCCGTGATGCGGTCGCCGGCGAGATATCGCTGGCTCGACAGGCGGTCTTCCAGCCGGTCGAGAGCATCGAAGACATCGCCGACCGCTTCCTCATAGGCTTCCTGCGTCGTCGCGAAACCGGACCGATAGACGCCGTTGTTCACGTTCGGATAGACGAACGCGTTCACTTCCTCAATCTCGTCGTGCAGATCTTCGGGATAGAAATCCGTCGTGTCGCCGGTCAGGTCGTTGAAGGCGGTGTTGAACATGCGGATGATCTCGGCGGATTCGTTGGAGACGATCGTCTCGCGTTTCCTGTCCCAGAGCACCGGCACTGTGACGCGACCGCTATATTTCGGCTCGGCGCGCAGATAGACATCGCGCAGAAACTCAACGCCGTGCAGTGCGTCGCCCGTCGAGCCCTCCGACTGGTCGAAGGTCCAGCCCTCATCGCCCATGAAATGCGAGACCACCGATACGGGTATCAGGTCATCCAGCTTCTTCAGCTTGCGGAAGATCAGCGCGCGATGCGCCCAAGGGCAGGCCAGCGAGACGTAAAGATGATAGCGGTCGGCTTCCGCCTGAAAGCCGCCTTCACCCGTCGGGCCGGGTGCGCCGTCCGCCGTGATCCAGTTGCGAAATTGCGATTCCTTGCGGACGAACCGCCCGCCGGTGGATTCGGTGTCGTACCAGTCGGTATGCCATTTTCCGTCGACCAGAAGGCCCATGTCGTGCTCCTTTGCGTTCACCCGCCATCTAATTCGCGATTGGCGCGCCGTCAGGTGTCAAACGTCAAACAATGCGTCACCGTTCCAAATCGTCGGGATTCCGGGCGAAAAAACAGATGGACCGGGGCGAGGGGGAGTGCTACGCGGCATGAATGAACACCGCGACCAGGGCAATTTTCTTCCGACGATGAACCGGGACGGCACCGCCGCCTTCGGCCCAATCCGCTTGTCCATCGTCGTATCTGCCTGGTGTTAACATGACCGCCTTCGCCATCGCGCCCGAAACGGGCGACCACCAATCCGCCATCGATCTCCTTCACGCCGAAGCCTTCGGGCCCGGACGTTACAGCCGCGCGGCTTTTCGCGTGCGCGAACAGGGTCCGCACGATCCGGCGCTGTCCTTCGTCGCCATCGACGAGGGCGACGGCGCGCTGCTCGGCTCGGTGCGCGTGACATGGATCGAAACGGCGGCAACGGGCGCGCGGGGTCTGCTGCTCGGACCGCTGGCGGTGCAGGAAAGACTCAAGGGCAAGGGGATCGGCAAGGCGCTGCTGCGGCGGGCCGTGGACGCCGCCCGGGAAGCCGGCGCTGCCTATATCCTGCTCGTCGGCGACAAGCCCTATTACTGGCCGTTCGGTTTCGAGACCTTGCCGCGGGGCAAGGTGCAGATGCCCGGACCGGTCGATCCGGCGCGGTTCCTTGTCTGCGCGCTTCAGCCGGACGTGGGCGAGACGCTTGGCGGGATGGTGCGCTGGGCGGAAAAGCCTCGTGCCTAAATCCAACTGGCCGGATCGAGCCTGAAAAGGCTCGCCAGTTGCTCGTAGACGCCCGCCTCCTCGCGTTTCATTTCATGCGGCTTTTCGAAGAAGACCTCGACGGCAACGGCGAAGAATTCGACATGGCTGGTCGCGCCATAGGCGTCGAACAGCGTTCGATGTCCGCGTTCCACGTTGCGGACATGTCTGTCGAAAGCATCGATGAAGGCATGTTCCCAGTCTCGGAAACTCTGCCCTTTGCTCAGGACGGGGATGGCGTTTGTATGGCCCGAGAGGTCGTCCACCTGATGGGCGAATTCGTGAAATACGACATTGTGGCCGTCATGGGCGTCGGCGGCGCCGTCTTCCACGTCCGTCCAGGACAGGATGACCGGGCCGCGCGACCAGCTCTCGCCCAGGCGCGCAGTCTGGCGCTCCGTCACCACATAGCCGTCCTGCTCCATCCGTCGCGAGGTGAAGGCGTCCGGATAAATGAGGATCGTGTATAGGTTGCGGTACCAGGTGTTGGTGTTCGCGACGAGCAGGCAGGCCTGCGCCGCGATCGACAGGCGCATCTCCTCGGTCACGTCGAGACCGTTGCAGCCGACAAAGCGGATCTGGTCGAGGAAGAGGCTGATCTTGCCTTCGAGCTTCCTGCGCAAGTCCTGCGGGAGGCGGCGCACCAGCGGCACAAATTCTTCGATGATGGCGCGTTGGTGGTCTGACAGTTCCGAGGCGAGAAGCCGCTTGCGCCGCTGTCGTTTCGACCAGCCCCTGAAGACGTAAGCGCCCGCAGCGAGGACCAGGAGCAAGAGCAGGATGATCTGGCCGGTGGACATAGGGTTCTGACGCGCTCCGAGGACAATCCAGGGAAGCCCTATGTGGGATACAAGAGGGCGGTTTGCCAGGTGGAGGAGGTGCTCTGCCTCGCTACGCCCGCGCGCTATGCCGGGTGAGGCGGGAATGATACCGACTGCAGATTCTTGTCTCAGACGATGTGCCCGGTCGCCTATCGGCGGCCGGGGGGCAAGGAATTCACGGAGTTCTTCGCGCCAACTTATGCGGCGATCTTCAAGTAGGGGCCCGATGCCGGGACGGTCTTGCAATCGGTGCTCTACAGCCGCGCCAGCAACTCGGCCTTCTTTGCCTCGAACTCGGCATCCGTGAGAATGCCGCTTTCCCTGAGCTCGGCGAGCTTGCGGATCAGCGAGATGATCTCTTCCGAGGATGTGGAGGACGACGAGGGCTGTGGCTCGGCGGATTTGGCCGAGGAAGCTGTATCTTGCATTGTCGGAGGCGGGCTTACGGATGCCTGGGCGGGCGAGGGCGATATATCGGCGGATGGCTCTGCGGATACGGGCGTCTCCGGTGAAGACACAGGCTGCTTCGCGGCGTCGGGCTCACTGCCTTGGCTGGCCGGTATCCGCGTTAAATCGGCGACCTTCACCAGTCCGTTCTGGCTGACGAAGGTCAGCGACTGATCGCCGCTTTGCTGCTGCGACACGCCGGTGATTCTGTGATCCGCGGTATCGAAAATCTCGACATGGCCGGCGACCTGGATCGCCAGGCGGCGGGTTTGCGGGAAGACCGCATATCTCATGTCGTTCTGGGCGCCTGTCGAGGACGGTGCGCCGAGTTCGGCCGGCCACCAGTTTCCGCCAAAGCCCGACCCGGCGACGAAAAAGCTGGTGCCGCTTCCCTGATACTGGCTCTGCGAGCTTGCCGGACGCTCCGCGGCCGCGAAGACCTGGCTTTCCGACAGGACTTGCGAGAGTTCGGCGCACAGCGCGTCGACCTTTGCCTTCAGCGCATTGTTGAACATGTCGCCGACCATGGTCATCCCGCCCCGCGACCATTGCCCCATGCCGCCGAGGTCCGGATGGTCGAACTGCGCCTGCACGCCATGGCCGTTGGCCAGGGCGATGAGAAGCGTCTCGACCGCGCCTGAGGAGACGCCGTGGCGCTGGGCTATCTCGGCGGCGATTTTGCTGCCTTCGGGTGTCAGGCGGGACATTCTGCGATCCATGGGTTGTCGATGCGGGGAACCTGCCGAGCCGCTTAGCACTTCGTGGCCGAGGCGGCCACCGTATATTCCACAAGGCGGCAGCTCCGTCCGCTGAGCGGACCTTCAGACAGGTTGAATGTCAGATGTGGCTGCCGCTCTTCCCTGGACCAGGCCCTCGACAGAATGAGCAGCAGAAGCGCCAGCCCGAGAAAGCCGGAGAACAGCGAGTAGCGTATGACGCCAAGGAGCCCGGTCTCGCCGGTGGTGCGCAGGCCGATCCAGGCATCGCCGGAGGCCGCGCCGTTTTAGCGGGCGGGCAGTATACCGAAGCCGTGCAGCGTGCCGCTTTCCCTACTTCAGTTGCCGGCGCGTTGCATCATCATCTCGTGGACCGCGGCCATGCCGCGATCCGCCATTGCCGAGACCTCGCCCGCATGGGTGTGCAGGGCGGCCACGACCTCCGGGTCGTCGGAGGTCTGTATGACGACGATGCCCTCGTCCGTCATGTCGATTTGCGTCTCAATCCGGTCCGCGCGTTCGAAAAAGATGTCGAGTGTCGGGCTCTGGATGAAGATCTGCGGGTCCCGGCGTTCTTCCACACGGGTAATCATGCCGACGACATGGCTTGCGATGACAGCCATCAGGTCTTCGTCCTCCGAGAAGGTCACTGTGCGGATTCCGTTCGGGAGCTCTACGACTTCGCGCGAGATATCCGGGAAATTGCGGAACATTTCGGCGAGTTCGGCGCTTTCGCGTGGCGTCGCGTCGAGGCCGCGCAGGCCCGGCATGGTGACTTCGTCGTGGCCCGTGCCGTCGGCGCCGTGATGCCGCATGCCGCCATGGCCCATTCCCTGCGCGATGGCCGATACCGGTCCGGCCGCGGCAAGAGTGGCTGCAAGCATCGCGGCCGCCGACAGTCGAACGAAGCTGGCGCGCATCCGCGCGTTGGCGGTCAGGACATGTGTCATTGCGGCCTCGCCTTCCGTTGGGTCAATAGAATCGATGAAAACACCATCGAGTGCGGAAGCGCAATGCGGCAAAGAAGCCGGCTCTATCGTCCCTCGCGCAGCCACATGCCGGAGAGTACCAGCAACAGAAGCGCCAGGCCCAGGAACCCGCTGAACAGCGAGTAGCGGGTGACGCCGAGGAGTTCGGTCTCGCCGGTCGTGCGCAGGCCAATCCAGTCTCCGCCGAAGGCCGTGCCGTTGGAGCGGACGGGGAGGATGGTGGGCACGCGCAGCGCGCCGCTCGCATCGGCGAGCCGGCGAATGCTGCCCCTGCTGGCTTCGGCCACCGGTTCGAGGATCTCGGTGGTCGAGATCATGGAGCGGAATTCCGGTGCATCGACCGGGCCGGCATGGGCGAGGGTCGAGAAATCGCCCTGCGTGATCTCGTAGAGCCCGACCTCGTCGGCCTCGATGCGGGCGGTGAAGATGCCGTTGCCCTGGTTCTGGAAATCGACCTCGGTCTCGACGCCGCTCGGCGAGCGCAGCCGCGCCGGCGCGACTTCGTCTTCCATGGTCTGTCGCCTGATCGTCAGGGTCTGCCCGTCCGTCGATGCGGTGAGGGCTTCCTCTTCCAGTTCTGGCTCCTTCATAAGCCAATGCGCCATGCGGCGATAAAGGCCGACATGCGGCCCGCCGCCCTCGAAGCCGCGCGCCCACAGCCAGCCTTGATCGGAGAGGATCATGCCGACGCGGCCCTCTCCGAAGCGGTTGAGGACCAGAAGCGGCCGGTTGTCCGCACCGTTCATCGCGATGACGCCGTCGGGCGTTTCGACATCGATGGTGCGGAACCAGCGGCCCCAATTGGGCGGCTCGGCCTGTCCGCCCTCCAGATCGCGGGTGACCGGGTGGCGGCGGCCCTCGTCGGAAATGCGCGGGAAATAGCCCTGTGCCGTGACGACGCCGGTCGGCTTGGCGGGAAGCGCGGTAACGAGCGGTGTGTTGGCGATGGAGTTCTCGCCGGCATATTCCGGGCCGGCCGCGACCAGCAGAGCGCCGCCGCCGCGCACATATTCGGCGATGTAGTCGTAATAGAGCGACGGCAGGACGTTGCGGTACTGGTAGCGGTCGAAGATGATCAGGTCGAAATCCTCGATCTTCTCGACGAAAAGCTCGCGCGTCGGAAAGGCGATCAGCGAGAGTTCGTTGATCGGCGTGCCGTCCTGCTTTTCAGGCGGACGCAGGATCGTGAAGTGGACGAGATCGACCGAGGCGTCGGATTTCAGGAGGTTGCGCCAGGTGCGCTCGCCGGAATGCGGTTCGCCGGAGACGAGCAGGACGCGCAAATTCTCGCGGATACCCTGCATCTCGGCGACGGCGCGATTGTTGGCAAGCGTCAGTTCGCCGGGCAGTTCGTCCACGGCGAGTTCGATGATGTTCGCGCCCGCCCGGTCGAGGCTGAGGTCGAGCGGTGTTTCCTGACCGGGGATGGCGATGTCGGTGGCCACGAGCTCGCCATTCAGGAAGATCTGCACTTCCACCGCGCCGCTCCCGCTGCCCGCGCCCGAATCGACGACGTGATAGGTCATCGCGACCGGCTGGCCGGTGATCGAGAAGCGCGGTGCCTGGGTGAACTCGATCTTGCGGTCGAATTCGTCCTCGCGGCCGGTGGTGAGTGCGTGCAGGGGCACGTTCGGGGGCAGTCCCGTCTCCTCGCCCGTGGGTACGTCGTGGACTTGGCCGTCAGTGATCATGATGGCGCCGCCGATGCGGGCCGGAGGCACGTCGCGGATCGCCGAGGCGAGTGCGTCGAACAGGCGCGTTTCGGTCTCCGCGCCGCCGCCTTCCGAGTTTCCGGCCTCGACTTCGCGGACCTCGAATTGCGGAAAGCGTTCGAGGCGGTCGCGCAGCGCCTGCAGCGCGGCGTCGGTCGTCTCGACGCGGTCGGTGAGTTTCTGGCTCTGGCTGCGGTCGACGATCAGCGGCACCACGGTGGAAAGCGGCGCGCGTTCCTCCTCGTTGATCACCGGATTGGCGATGGCGAGGGCAAGGGCGGCGCCGGCACCGGCCCTGAGAAGCGCGCCGCGGGTACGCGACAGCAGCGCCCATGCGACGAGCGCGGCGACCGGCAGGCAGACGAGCGCGAGTAGCCACCATGCGGTGAGCGGAGCGAAATCGAGCGACAGGGTCATCATGGCCTATTGTCCCAACCGTTCGAGCAGTGCTGGCACGTGGACCTGGTCGGCCTTGTAGTTGCCGGTCAGCATGTACATCATGATGTTGACCCCGGCGCGAAAGGCGTAAATGCGCTGCAGCGGATCGGCGGACATGGTCGGATAGATCGGCCGGCCGCTCTCGTCGAGCGCCCATGCGCCGGCGAAATCATTGCCGGTGATCATGATCGGGCTCACGCCGTCGCCGCTGCGCACCGGGCGGCCTTCGAGGGCCTCCTGCGTCGTCGGGGCTTCCACCCAGAGCGGCGAGCCGTCATAGCGGCCGGGAAAACGGTCGAGGATGTAGAAGGCCTTGGTCAGCACATGGTCCGGGGGAACGGGCTCCAGCGGCGGGATGTTCAGGCCGCGCAGGATATCGCGCAGGCGCTGGTTTTCCGGCGAGGCGGCGGCGCCGGAAAAGGAGGCGGTCAACTGGTCGCGCGTGTCGAACAACACCGTGCCGCCGCCCTGCATGAAGGCGTCGAGCCGTGAGATTGCCGCCTCGCTCGGCATCTCGGCGGTCGTGTCGAGCGGATAGTAGATCAGCGCATAGAAGGCGAGTTCGTCGGTTTCGAGATCGAGCCCGACGGGTGGCGCAGGCTCGAGCGCCGTGCGGCTTTGCAGGAAGCGGGTCAGGCCGGACAGGCCGGCCTCGGTGATCTCGTCGGTCTGCGGATTGCCGGTCAGGATGTAGCCGATCCGCGTGGTCTCCAGGATATCGATGATCTCTGCGTCTCCGGGCCGTTCGTCCCCGGCGGGCGGGCCGTTGTCCTGCGCGAGGGCAGGTCCGGCGAATGTCACGGCGACGGCGATCAGGGCAAGCGCGACCGCCGCGGGCGCGGCCTGCCGCGCGCCGATGCGGCCTTTTCCTGAAAACGGGAGACGGCCATTGATCCAGAGGACGGCGAGCGTGTCCAGCGCCAAGAGGGCCAGAGCGATCAGGAAGAGCGAGCCGCGCAGGTCGCTTTCCTCTCCCATCGCATAGCCGAAGGATGAAGTCGCAGCCTGGAACTCGGGCATACCGAGCGGCACGAGCGTATCGTCCTCGCTCAGCACGTTGCGGGCGACGAAGCCGTCCGGCGTGCCGTAAAGCCCGGCCGGATGGTCGTAGCTGGCGGCCATGGCTGCGGCTTCCGCGTCGAGCGGCCGGACATGGGCGGGCGGAGCCGTCAGTTCACCGTCGGCGCCGAGAATGCGATAGGGCGGCAATGCTTCGCCCTGGACGCCGGAGTTGCCGGTCTGCAACGTGCCGGTATTGCGCGACAGGTTGGCGATGCGGCGCAGCATCTCGACGAAGCTGCCCGAGATCGGCAGGTTCGACCATGTCGCTTCGGCGGTGACGTGGAAGAGCACGATGGTTCCCTTCCCACGCGACGTTCCCGTCACCAGCGGCGTGCCGTCGGCGAGATTGGCCCAGGTGCGCGAGACGAGGTCGAGATCCGGTTCGGCGAGCACCTGCCGGTTGACCGAGACTTCGCGCGGCGCGTCGAGACCACCGAAGGGGCCACCGGGCGGGAAGGGGGCGACGGGTTGCGGTTCGGTCCAGGACAGCGACCCGCCGAGCGAACGTTCGCCGATGCGCAGATCGACAGGCAGAAGCGTGTCGTCGCCGGCCGTCGCCGCCAGCCTCGGACCGGCGAAGCGGACGAGCGTTCCGCCGTCATCCACCCATTGCACGAGGCTGCGCGAGGCGGCCTCGGGCAGGACGCCGATATCGGCCATGACGATCATCGCCGGGCCCTGCTCGATCAGCGCGGGCACATCGACGGCGAGATCGCCAGTTTCCGCCTCGACGAGGTCGGCATAGGGCTGCAGCGCGCGCTGGATGTAGAACAGTGGCGATAGAAGCGGCTGGTCGAGATCGCCGGCCTGGCCCGTGATCAGGCCGACCCTGCGCCGCCGTGCGTTCTCGTCGACAAGCCAGACCCCGCCGGATTGCTGCTGGCCGGACAGTCGCAGTGTCGCGAAATCGTTGCGCAATTCGAACGGCACATCGAAGCGCACCACCGTCTCGGCGCTTCCGTCGGCGAACAGGGCGGCGTTCTCGGCGAGAAGCCGGCCCTTCTCGTCGAACGCCGAGACGGAAACCGGGTCCGTGCCGGCGGCAAGGCCATCGGGCGCCTGGACATGGACGTCGAAGCTGGTGGGCGTGTTGTCGATCCCGCGAATGGCGCGCAGCCCGTCGATGCCGCCATCGAACACCAGCACCTCGGTCGGTTCGAGCGCATCGATTGCCGCGACGGTCTCCTCGTCATCCTCCGTGCTCAATCCGTCGGACAGCCAGGCGATCGTCGCGCCCTGCTGTGCATCCTCCAGTGCAGCGGCGAGCCTCGCCACGGCGGCGGTTCTGTCAGGCTTGGCGGCCAGCGGTGTCGCCGCGGCGAGCGCGGGCAAGAGATCGGCGGCATTCGTCAGTGTCACGTCGGCATTGCCGGGCGCGACCGTGTAGGCGAGCGCCACCGGCCGGCCGGCATCCCCGGCTTTTTCGACGAGTTGCGTCGCCATCGCGATCCGTTCATCCCAATCCGCGCCCGTCGACCAGCCATTGTCGATCAGCAGGGCCAGGGGGCCTTCGCCGCCCGTGATATCGGCCGTGGGATTGAGCACCGGGCGCGCCAGGGCGAGGATCACCAGCGTCGCCATCAAAAGACGCAGCAGGGTCAGCCACCACGGGCTGCGGGCCGGCGTCTCCTCATGCTTGATGACCTTGGCCAGCAGGCGCAGCGGCGGGAATATCTCGGTCTTCGGCTTCGGCGGGGTCAACCGCAGCAGCCACCAGATCACCGGCAGTGCCACCAGTCCGAACAGGATGGCGGGTGCAGCGAAGGTGAGCGGCAATCCGAACATCACGCGGCTCCGATCATCATGCGGCTCCCCTTGCTGGAACCGTGGATGGCTGGCCCGTCAGCCTGCCATGCAAGGCGACGAGCGCCTCGGAGGCCAGACGGTCGGTCCGGTTGACGGCGTAGCTCCAGTCGAGCTTGCGGCAATAGTCGCGCAGCGCCTCGCGGCGGGCGTGGTAGATCGTCTTGTAAGCCTCGCCCCAGTTCTCCGCGCGGCCGGCGGTCAGGCGCACGCCGGTTTCCGGGTCCTCGAACTCGGTGCGGCCGGCATAGGGGAACACTTCCTCCGCCGGGTCCGCGACTTCGAGCAGGTGCATGCGTGTGCCGCGTTTGGCGATACTGTCGAGAAACGCCAGCGTTTCCTCCGGGGGATCGAGGAAGTCGCTGACCAGAACCACGTCGCTGTGGCGCTGAACCATGTCGAGCTGCGGCCGGTCGGGCAGCGCCATGGCATGCGAGCTGGCGAGCGCCATGGCGAGGCGTTCGGCGCCGTTGCGCGCCGCGACGGGCTTGAGCAGACCGGGATAGCCGATCCGCTCGCCGGAACGCGAGAGAAGTTCGGCAAGCGCGAGCGTCAGGACGAGGGCGCGGGACTCCTTGGAGACCGTGGCGCTGCGCGACTTGAACAACATGGACGGGCTCGGATCGGCCCAAAGCCAGACCGTGTGGGCGGCCTCCCATTCCATGTCGCGCACATAGGTATGGTCGTCGCGCGCGGAGCGCCGCCAGTCGATCTTCGCCAGAGTTTCGCCGGCGACATAGGGCCGGAACTGCCAGAAGGTTTCGCCGATGCCGCGCTTGCGGCGGCCATGCCAGCCCGCGATGACCGTCGACACGATGCGCCGCGCCTCGATCAGCAGGTCGGGAACCAGCGCGGCGCGAAGCCGAGCGCGCGCCAGCGCGTCGCTGCGATCTTCGGGGGTGTGGCGCGTGCCGACTGTCGCCATGCGGTCAGGCCCGGTCCAGCGACTTGACGAGATCGGAGATCACGTCGCGCACGCTGACGCCTTCGGCGCGAGCCGCGAAGGTCAGCGCCATGCGGTGCTGCAGGATCGGTTCGGCGAGCGCCTTGACGTCGTCCACCGACGGTGCGAACCGGCCGTCGTAAAGCGCGCGGGCGCGCGAGCAGAGCATCAGCGCCTGGCTGGCGCGCGGTCCCGGTCCCCAGGCGACATGGGCATCCGTCGCCGCGTGTCCGGTACCGGGGCGCGCCGAGCGCACCAGGTCGAGGATCGCGTCGACCACGCTTTCGGGTACGGGCATGCGGCGCACGAGCTGTTGCAGCGCCAACAGCTTGTCGGCGGTGAAGACCGCGCTTGCGTGTTGGTCGCGCGTTCCGGTCGTCTCCAGCAGGATCTGCCGCTCGGCGTCCAGCGAGGGATAGTCCACATCGATTTGAAGCAGGAACCGGTCGAGCTGCGCTTCGGGCAGCGGGTAGGTGCCTTCCTGTTCGAGCGGGTTCTGGGTCGCCAGCACGTGGAAGGGCTGCGGCAGGTCATGGCGTTCGCCGCCGAAGGTCACGTGATATTCCTGCATCGCCTGCAGCAGCGCGGACTGGGTGCGCGGGCTGGCGCGGTTGATCTCGTCGGCCATCAGCAGCTGGGTGAAGATCGGGCCGCGCACGAATCGGAAGGAGCGCTTGCCGTCCTCGGTCTGTTCGAGCACCTCGGAGCCGAGAATGTCGGAGGGCATCAGGTCGGGCGTGAACTGTATACGCCCGGCGGAAATGCCGAGCACGGTGCCGAGCGTGTCGACCAGCTTGGTCTTGGCGAGGCCGGGCACGCCGACGAGCAGCGCATGGCCGCCCGACAGGATCGCGACGATGGCGTTCTCGACAACCGTTTCCTGGCCGAAGATCACCTTGCCGATCTCCGCCCGCATCGCCTTGATGCCGTCCAGCGCCTGTTCGGCTTCGGCGATCACCTCGGATTCGGTCAGCGTTTCGCCGGAACTCTGGGTGCTCATGCGCGTCTCCATCTGTAGGCCGGAAAGTCGGGGCCGAATTCAAAGGTAATTCAGTGTGGGGTGCTGACAAGCCGCTATCGACTGACTAATTCGTGAGTTGGACGGTTTTTCCACGCCGATTTATCCGAATGACGAGAGAAATGACCAAATCAGGCGAGGGCAAGGCGGAAGAAGGGACCGGAGACATCTCCGGCCTGCAGGCGTTATTGTCCCGGGCAGTGCAGGGCTCGAAGGGCCTGCCGCCCGTCGAAAAGTGGCATCCGGACAATTGCGGCGCCATCGACATGCGCATTGCCGCCGACGGGACATGGTTCTATCTCGGCACGCCGATCGGGCGCATGCCGCTGGTGAGGCTGTTCTCGACGGTGCTGCGCAAGGACGAGGACGGCAAGACCTATCTCGTCACGCCGGTCGAAAAGATCGAGATCACGGTGGACGACGCGCCGTTCCTCGCCGTCGAGATGCATGTGGACAATCGCGGGCCGGACCAGGTGCTGACGTTTCGCACCAATGTCGGCGACGTGGTCGAGGCGGGTCCGGACCATCCGATCCGTTTCGAGGAGGAAGAGGGCAGTGACGGGCTCAAGCCCTATCTGCATGTGCGCGGCCGGCTGGAGGCGCTGGTCAGCCGGGCTGTCATGTACGATCTCGTCGAACTGGGCGAGACGATAGACATCGACGGGCGTGACGTGTTCGCCATCCGCTCGGGCGGGGCGACATTCTCGGTGATGCCGGCCGAGGACCTCGAAAGGGCGATCCGGTGACGGCAGGCGGCATTGCCTCGATCGGGCGGGACTTCACGGTCGGCGAGTTTCGCGCACGGGCCGCCTCGCGCGGCTGGCATGCCGATGCGGACGATTTCGGCGATCATCATCTCAATCCGGGGATCACCGAGGAATTGCGCACAAGGCCGTTCCGCGACGCCGCGGTGCTGATCCCGGTTATCGACCATTCGGCCGCGCCGACCGTGCTTCTGACCAAGCGCTCGGCGGCACTGCGCACGCATTCCGGCCAGATTGCCTTTCCCGGCGGGCGGATCGACCCCGGCGATGGCGACGCGGAGACGGCGGCGCTGCGCGAATGCGAGGAAGAAACGGGCATTGGCGCGGAGCATGTCGAGATCGTCGGCCGATTGCCGGACTACATGGCCGGGTCGGGTTTCCGGATCTATCCGATCCTGTCGGTGCTGAAACCCGGTTTCGAGTTGCGGCCCAACCCGCACGAGGTGGACGCGGTCTTCGAGGTGCCGCTTTCCTTCCTGATGGACGAAGCCAACCATGCGCAGGGCAGCCGGATCGTCGCCGGGCACATGCGTCACTATTTCGAGATGCCCTATGGCGACTGGTACATCTGGGGCGTGACGGCCGGTATCATCCGGCTGATGTATGAAAGGCTCTATTCCGGTGAGTGAAGCGAGGATCGAGGCCGACTGGCTTCGCGATCCGGTGCTGCAGAAGATCTTGGCGATCCTCGGCGGTGACGGAGAGGAAGCGCGGGTGGTCGGCGGGGCGGTGCGCAACCACCTGCTGGACCAGCTGATCGGCGATGTGGACATCGCGACGACCTGTGTGCCCGAAGAGACGGTGCGGCGCGCCGAAGCGGCGGGAATGCGCATCGTGCCGACCGGCATAGAGCACGGAACGGTCATCATCGTCGCGGACCATCGCGGTTTCGAGGCAACCACGCTGCGCGAGGATGTCGAGACCGACGGGCGGCGCGCAAAGGTGCGGTTCGGCCGCGACTGGGACGGGGATGCCCGGCGACGCGATTTCACGGTCAACGCGCTCTACTGCGAGGCGGACGGGCGGATCGTCGATCCGGTCGGCGGGCTTGCGGATATCGAGGCGAGGGCGATCCGTTTCATCGGCGAGCCGGAGGAGCGCATTCGCGAGGATTATCTGCGCATCCTCCGGTTTTTCCGGTTCTTCGCATGGTACGGCCACGGCCGGCCGGATTCGCATGGGCTCCTGGCCTGCGCCCGGCTGAAGGACGGTCTGGATGGACTGTCGGCCGAACGGGTCTGGACGGAGATGCGCCGGCTTTTGGAGGCGCCCGATCCGTCACGGGCGATCCTGTGGATGCGGCAGGCGGGCGTATTGAGCCGGGTTTTGCCGGAATCGGAGAAATGGGGAACCGACGCGCTGCCCGGGCTGATCGGAGCGGAAAAGGCGTTCGGCTGGAAGGTCGATCCGCTGTTGCGGCTGGCCTCGATCATCCCCCACCGCGCGGAAAGTGCGGCGGCTGTCGCGGCGCGCTGGAAACTCGCCAATGCGGATCGCGACCGCCTGATCGACTGGGCGGAGGCGCCGGAGATCGCGCCGGAGATTTCGGAAGGGGCGCTGGCGAAGCTGCTTTATCGAAGCAAACCCGGCGCGGTGCTGGACCGGCTGAAGCTGGCGCTCGCCCTGGCGCGCAGCAAGGCGAACGAGAACGCCGCCTGGCTGGACGTTGTCGCCGGACAGGTCCGGTCGCTGCGCTTTGCGGAGACCTGGTCGCGGCCGACATTTCCGCTGTCGGGCGCGGACATGGCCAAAATCGGCTTCAAGCAAGGCCCGGAGATGGGCCGGGCCCTGCGGGATCTCGAGGATCGCTGGATCGAGAGCGGGTTCCGCCTGGATCGCGAAACCCTGCTCGACGCGGCACGGCAGCTGTCAGGATGACGCCGTGTCGGCCTCGCGAATGTGCGCCTTGATCTGATCGACGGTCGATTCGCGGACCGTCATGCCGTCATGCGCGCTGCGCAGATGTTCGGTGGCGCGGCGGACGATTTCCGCCTCTTCCTCGGTATGGGTCTGCCAGGAACAGCCCGGAACGATGCATTCGTACTGTTTCATGGTGTTTCTCCTCCATGCTCTGGAACCTTGTCGGTACCGTGTAAAGTTGACGCCAATGTGCCGGTCGGGCGCATTGATGTGCGTCAAGGCCGTTTCTTACGGCCACCTCACTGCGGGCGGCATGGAAGAGAGGATGGAGTCGACATTGCCGCCGGTCTTCAGGCCGAAGATCGTGCCGCGGTCGTAAAGCAGGTTGAACTCGACATAGCGGCCGCGGCGCACGAGTTGTTCCTCGCGGTCCTCGTCGCTCCAGGGCTCGTTGAAGTTCTTGCGCACCAGATGCGGGTAGAGGATCAGGAAGGTACGTCCGACATCCTGGGTGAAGGCGAAATCGGCCTCCCAGCCGCCGGCATCGTCCGCCGAGTGCTGCCAGTCGTAGAAAATGCCGCCCGTGCCGCGCGGCTCGTCGCGATGCGGCAGGTAGAAATAATCGTCGCACCACTGCTTGTATTTCGGATAGTCGGCGACGGGGTGTTTCGAGCAGGTCAGCTCGAAGGATTTGTGGAAGGCGACCGTGTCGGCGTCGTCCTGGGTGCGGCGTCGGTCGAGCACCGGCGTCAGGTCCGCGCCGCCGCCGAACCACCAGCTTGTCGTGACGACCATGCGGGTGTTCATGTGAACGGCGGGGACGTTCGGGTTCTGCGGATGGGCGATCAGTGAGATGCCGGAAGCCCAGAACCGGGGATCGGCCTCGGCGCCGGGGATCTGCTTGCGGAATTCGGGCGAGAACTCGCCATGGACGGTCGAGGTGTGTACGCCGACCTTCTCGAAGACGCGGCCATAGAGCATCGACATGATGCCGCCGCCGCCCGCGCCGTTGTCGCGTTGCCACGGCCGGCGCTCGAAGCGGCCGGGCGCGTAGTCGGCGAAGGGTCCGGAAAGATCGTCCTCGATGGCCTCGAAGGCGGCGCAGATCTCATCGCGCAATTCCCCGAACCACGCGCTGGCCGCCGCCATCTTTTCCTCGATGTCGTCCGGCAAGCCTGTCGGCAAGTCGGGTCTTTGCTGCATGGCGGACTCTCGATTCGGCGCGGTCACGGACTTGTCCCGGGTTAACGATTCGCGAGATCGATTCCAAGCCCGCGATTCGCTCTTGCACGTCGGAATTGACAGCCGGGCGGCACGATCTAAACTTGAGCCATTGCGGGGAACAGAATCATGCTTCCACCCAAACCGCCGCGAAAGGCCGTCGGCCGCCAGCTCGCGAGAAGCCGCGAAATCTCGACATCGCGATCAGACAGCTTTGTGCGCGAAACCTACCGCCTTTACCGCCCCGACGCCCGCCGCAAGGCCCGCGAATGGTTCGACCAGTACCCGAAAGCCGCCTACTGGACGCAGGTCGAAAGCTGGCGTGTGCTGGATGGCGACGTTATCGAATTCACCATGCGGCGTCTGCCGACCGCCGACTGACAGAAGACTATCCATGACAGACATGCACACGACCTGCCGGCGCGCCGTAACGCGCGACGACCTCGCCGCCTGCTTCGCCATCCGCGAGGCGGTTTTCATTGGCGAACAGAATGTCGATGCCGAACTCGAGCGCGACGGGCTCGACGACGATTGCATCCACTACCTTGCCGAGGCCGGCGGTCGTGCCGTCGGCACCGCTCGGGTGCGCGTGCTTGACGATTGCTACAAGTTCCAGCGCGTCGCGGTCCTGAAGGCCGCCCGTGGCCGCAATGTCGGCGCGGCGCTGATGCGCTTCATGATGGCCGACCTCGCCGCCACCGACGAAAACAGTGGCCGCCACTTCTTCCTGTCCAGCCAGGTGCACGCCGTGCCCTTTTACGAGCGGCTGGGCTTTGCCGTGTGCTCTGATGAATATCCGGAGGCAGGCATCCCGCATCGCGACATGCGCGCGGAAATGGGGAAGGGCTGACCTGCCAAGACAGGAGCCCGGTCGGTGTTTTCGCCGATTGGCGCAGGTAGGGCAATCGCGCGCCCAAGCCGCATCCTGGCTGATCCGTGAATGGCGTTCGCTTCAATGTCCGGCCTCATATCGGGTCGGGTTCTCATCGGCGACGAAGAAAAACCCCTTATACGATTCTAATCCTGCAATGCCCCGATCACACGGCTCATCAACGAGACGAAGGCCTGGCGGTCTTCGGGGGATAGGGCTGACAGCGCCTTTTCGTTGACCCCTGTCGCGGCGCTTGTTGCGTCCTCTCGCAGGGCTTTCGCCTTCGGTGTCAGGCGGACCAGTTGGGCGCGGCGGTCTTCGGGGTTTTCGGTACGGGTGATCAGGCCGTCGCGCTCCATGCGTTTCAGCGTGTTGGCCATGGTCGCCTGTTCGACGTCGAGGCGCTGGACGAGGTCTTTCTGGGTTAGGCCGTCATCTTCCCACAATTCCAGAAGCGTCATGAACTGGGCCGGGGCGAGGCCTAACGGCCGGATGCGGTCGTGCAGGGCGAGCGCGAAAAGCCGCGCCATGTGGTTGGCGAGGTAGCCGGCCGACGCGTCTTTTTTGAATGCCATGTTGGTCGATAGCATTGCATAGCAGGCTATTCAATACTATTTACATAGCAAGCTATGCAAATGGAGGCTGACATGAAGAAACGCATTCACGCCGTCGCGGGCGCACTCGCTCTGGCGACCATCACCCTGTTCTGGACATCGACGGTGGCCAGCGAGTTGTTCGGCTCGGCGGCGCAGATCGCCGCGGTCAAGACCGGCGTTCTCTACGGGCTCGCGATCCTCGTTCCGGCCATGGCGGTCGCTGGGGGAACGGGCTTCTCGCTCGGCGCGAAATGGCGCGGCCCGGTCGTTGCGCGCAAAAGGACGCGCATGAAGATCATCGCGGCGACGGGCATCCTCGTGCTCGTGCCGAGCGCCATCTTTCTCGCCATGAAGGCGGGGCGGGGCGAATTCGACACGGCATTCATGGTCGTGCAGGCGGTGGAACTGGTCGCCGGCGCGTCGAACATCGCGCTGCTCGGCCTGAACATGCGCGACGGGCTCGCCATGCGGCGGCCGAAGCGGCAGGCCGCGTGACCGTGGTCAGGGTCGCCAGGCGAGTTGCCGCATGGCCTCGCCGGCGACCATTGCCGCCGAGAGAGCGAGATTGATGGAGCGCGCGCCTTCGGCCATGGGGATCGTCAGGCGGATGTCGGCCGCGTCATGGACGGCGTCCGGCACGCCGGCGCTTTCGCGGCCGAAGAGAAGAATGTCGTTCGCGCGGAACTCATGCGCCGTGTAGGGCGCCGACGCCTTCGTTGTCAGCAGCACAAGCCGTCGTTTCTCCGCCTTGCGCCAGGCGTCGAATGCCTCCCAGTTGAGATGCCGGTGCATCGTCGCCATCTCGAGATAGTCCATGCCGGCACGTTTCAGGGCGCGGTCGGAGAGGTCGAAGCCGGCGGGCTCGATGACATGCACCGTCGCGCCGAGGCAGGCGGCCAGCCGCAGGATCGCGCCGGTATTGCCCGGAATGTCCGGCTGGTAGAGGGCGATGTGGAGTGTCGGCGTGTCGGTCATCTGGCGTCAGTGGCTGGCAGGAGCGGCGCGGTGTTGCCGATCCGCACTAGTCTTGGCGGACCGCTCGGTATAAGTAGCGATCTTCAACCGCAAGCCAAGGAGGCGACGATGGAATACATTCCGATGCATGCGCGCGTCGCGCTCCCAACAGGCGATCTGCTGCGTCCACGGACGCCCAGCGTCATTCTCGCCTGACAAGCCAGCGGTTCGAACACAGCCTGTAAATTCTTTCGTGACCGCCGGTTTTGGTTCAACCAGAACGGTTTTCGGTCATGTCCCATTGCTCTGAGTTCATTGTTTTCGCGTCCGCATTCCCGGCTTTGCCGGTGCCGGGCCCGTCACGCCGTTCCGCGCTTTCGCGCATCCCGTCATTCTCGCCGAACCTTTGTTTGGCGCCATATCGCTTTTCATGAGGTCCGCCATGTTCTCGTGGTTTGAAAACAAAATCGATCCCTTTCCCGCCGAGCAGCCCGAGCAGCCGCCGTCGACCCTGCTTGCCTTCTGCTGGCACTACACCAAGGGCATCTGGCCCTGGTTGGCGATCACGTCGGTGTTGATCGCCGCGATATCCGCGGTGCAGGTCGCGCTGTTCGGCTTTCTGGGCAACATCGTCGACTGGCTCGCCAGTGCCGACCGCGCGACTTTCCTCGCGGATGAAGGCTGGACGCTGTTCTGGATGGGGGCGGTGATCCTCGTCCTCCTGCCGCTGCTCAGCCTCGGCCATACATTCATCATGCACCAGACGATCTTCGGCAACTACCCGATGATCATCCGCTGGAAGGCGCATCGCTACCTGCTCGGCCAGAGCTTCTCCTTCTACCAGGACGAGTTCGCCGGCCGGGTGGCGACCAAGATGATGCAGGCCGCGCTCGGCGTTCGCGAGACGGTGGTCAAGATCCTCGACGTCTTCATCTATGTGGCGGTCTATTTTACCGGCGCGCTGCTGCTGGTCGGGTCGCTCGACGTCTGGATGATGCTGCCCTTCGTGGTGTGGCTGGTCTTCTATGTGCTCCTGCTGCGCTATTTCCTGCCGAAGATGCGGGCGATCTCGGAGCTGCAGTCCAACGCCCGCTCGTCGATGACCGGACGGATCGTCGACAGCTACACCAACATCATGACGGTGAAGCTGTTCGCCCATGCCGGACGCGAGGAGACCTATGCGCGCGATGCGATGGACGACTTCCTGCAAACCGTTCATCCGCAGATGCGCTATGTCACCATGCTGAACACCGGGCTCGACGTGTCGAACTCGCTGTTGCTGTTCTCCGTCGGCGCGATCGGCATCGTCTCGTGGACGGCCGGTTCGGCCAGCGTCGGCGCGCTGGCGGTCGCCATCGGGCTGGTGCTGCGGCTGGAAGGCATGGCGCACTGGGTCATGTGGGAACTGGCCGGCCTGTTCGAGAATATCGGCATGGCGCAGGACGGCATGGGTACGATCGCGCGTCCGCGCATCGTCTCCGACGCGCCGGACGCCAAGACGCTGGTCGTCGAGAGTGGTCGGATCGACTTCGAAAACATCCGCTTTCACTACGGAAAGGATGGCGGCGTGATCGAGGATCTGAGCCTTTCTGTGGCGCCCGGAGAGAAGGTGGGCCTTGTCGGACGGTCCGGCGCGGGTAAATCAACGCTGATGAACGTGCTTTTGCGCCTCTACGATCTCGAGGGCGGTCAGATCCTGATCGACGGCCAGGACATTGCCGGCGTGACGCAGGATTCCCTGCGCTCGCAGATCGGCGTCGTGACCCAGGACACCTCGCTCCTGCACCGGTCCGTGCGCGACAACATCGCCTACGGCAAGCCGGACGCCACCGAAGAGGAGATCGTCGCGGCGGCCAAGCGGGCCAATGCGCATGACTATATCCTCGATCTCGTCGATCTGCAGGGCCGGACCGGCTATGACGCGCATGTCGGCGAGCGGGGCGTGAAACTGTCGGGCGGCCAGCGTCAGCGCATCGCGATCGCGCGGGTCTTCCTGAAAAATGCCCCGATCCTCGTGCTCGATGAGGCCACGTCGGCGCTCGATTCCGAAGTGGAGGCGGCGATCCAGGACAACCTCTATGCCCTCATGGAAGGAAAGACAGTGATCGCGATCGCGCATCGGCTATCCACGATCTCCAGCCTCGACCGGCTGGTTGTGCTCGACAAGGGGCACATCGTCGAGGAAGGCACGCATGAGACACTTGCCGGCTCGGAAGGGATCTATGCGCAATTGTGGGCGCGCCAATCCGGCGGCTTCATCGATGCAACGGAGGCTGTCGCGGCGGAATGAGCAATCGTTACAGGCCGGGGCAGGAGCCGGACACGCGCTATCGTGACATGGACCACCCGGTCTGGAACCGGGTGGAACGCTTCGTCGATCCGTTTTCCGATCCGGGGCGCGAATTGCTGCCGCAGACGGCGTGGGGTTTCATCCTCTATTTCGCCAACCAGGCGCGCTGGCCCTTCATCATCCTGCTGGTCGTTGGCGGGCTGGTCGGCGGGGTGGACGCGGCGCTCTACTGGTCGGTCGGCTGGCTGATCGACATTCTCGACAACACCTCGCCGGAAACGCTGCTCCGCGACCATTGGCACCAGCTCGCGGGGCTCGCGGCGCTGCTGCTGGTCGTGCGCGCCGTCGTGATGATCGGCTCGGCGGTGATCGAGCAGCAGGTAATCGTGCCGCGCTTCTACACGATGATCCGCTGGCAGGCCTTTCGCCGGGTGATCGAGCAGCCCTATACCTTCTACCAGAACGATTTCGCCGGCCGCATCGCGACCAAGATCATGCAGGCGGGCGAATCGACGGGCGATTTCATCGTCACGTCGCTGCAGGCAATGTGGTCGTTTCTGACATTCGTCATCCTGACCACCACGATCCTGACCACGCTCGACTGGCGCATGGGCGTGGTCGTGGCGGTCTGGGGCATGGGCTATGCGGCGATCATCCGCTTCCTGCTGCCGCGCCTGCGCCGCGCCGGCAAGGAGAACGCCAATGAGCGCGCCGTGCTCAACGGGCGCATGGTGGACATCTTCACCAATATCCTGTCGGTCAAGCTGTTCGACAGCCGCCAGCGCGAGCATGGCGGTATCAGGCAGGCTCTCACCAACTATCTGAGCGCGGTGACGCATCTGACGCGGATGATCACGACCGTGCGCGCTTCGGTGGCGCTGCTCAACGGCTTCATGATGACGGGCGTGGCCGCGCTGGCCATCTCCTCGTGGATGAACGGTGGGCTTTCGACCGGCGCGATCGCGGCGACGATGGGCCTCGTTTTCCGGCTCAACCAGATGTCGGGCTGGATGATGTTCAACATCAACGGCCTGATCCGCGCCTATTCGACAGTCCAGGACGCGACGGAGACCGTGTCGGTCGTGCCGTCGATTCGCGACCGGCCTGGCGCGATGGACATGCCCAAATCCTCGGGCCGCATCCGTTTCGACGGCGTGCAGTTCCATTACGGCAAGAAGAATGGCGAATTGTTCGACGGCCTGACTGTGGAGATCGAGCCGGGCGAGAAGGTCGGGCTGGTCGGCCCGTCGGGGGCGGGGAAATCGACCTTCGTCAACCTGCTGCTGCGCCTGTACGACGTGGAGAGCGGGCGTATCCTGCTCGACGATCACGACATTCGCGAACTCACCCAAGGGTCGCTGCGCGAGCAGTTCGGCGTCGTCAGCCAGGAACCGTCGCTGATGCACCGCTCGCTGCGCGAGAACATTTCCTATGGAAAGCTGGGCGCGACGGAAGCGGAGATCGTCGAGGCGGCGAAGAAGGCCCACGCGCATGAATTCATCATGGGCGTCGAGGACCCGAAGGGCCGGCGCGGCTATGACGCGCATGTCGGCGAACGCGGCATCAAGCTGTCCGGCGGCCAGCGTCAGCGCGTGGCGATTGCCCGGGTGATGCTCAAGGACGCACCGATCCTGATCCTCGACGAAGCGACCTCGGCGCTCGATTCGGATATCGAGGCGGCGATCCAGGAAAACCTGCAGGGCCTGATGGCCGGCAAGACGGTCGTCGCCATCGCGCACCGTCTTTCGACAATTGCCGCGATGGACCGCCTGATCGTCATGGATCGCGGCGAAATCGTCGAGATGGGAACGCACGCCCAGCTTGTGAAGCGCCCGGATGGCCTCTATGCCCGGCTGTGGGCGCGGCAGTCCGGCGGTTTCCTTGCACTCGGCGAAGCTGCGGAATAAGCCCGCTTTTCCACGAAAAAACAGCGCGACATGTTGCCATCATCCGATGGTCGAGGCTGGACAAGCGCGTCCTTCCGAAATAAGGGATCGCGGGGGACGTGGCTGCGGGCGCGGGCACTTGCCTGTGCCTGTCCTGACCGCCCGCAGACACAGTGACTGTACCGGAAAGGAATGCTCCTGTGAGCGAAGAAACAATCACCGCTGATGAGACAACGCGCCGCGACTTCATCTACGTCGCCACCGGGATGCTCGGTGTGGTCGGCGCGGCGGGTCTCGCCTGGCCCTTTATCGACCAGATGCGCCCGGACGCGGCTGTCCGCGCGGCCGGCCAGCCTGTCGATATCGACATTTCGTCCATCGAGCCCGGTGCGGCCATCATCGTGACATGGCGCGGCAAGCCGTATTTCGTGCGCCGCCTGACCGAAGCGGAGATCGGCGCGGTTACCGAACTGCCCGAGAGCGACCTCAAGGATCCGGCACCGGCGGAACCGCGCATTGGCGGTCCGGCCGACGAAGCCACCAAGGACTGGGTCGTCGTTGCCGCGAACTGCACGCATCTGGGCTGCATTCCCAAGGTGGTCGATACGGGCGCCGACGGGTGGAACTGCCCGTGTCACGGCTCGGTGTTCGACTTCACCGGCCGCATCCTGCGCGGACCTGCGCCGATCAACCTGCCACAGCCGCCGCACGTCTTCGCAGACGCTTCGACGCTGACCATCGGCACAGACACCGTATAGGAGCCCGAGCATGAGCACTTACGAAGCACACGGCACCTACACGCCGACCTCGGGTATCGGCAAATGGGTCGATGCCCGCATGCCGCTGCCGCGGATGATGTACGACTCGTTCGTCGCCTATCCCGTGCCGCGCAACCTGAACTACGCCTACACGTTTGGCGGCATTCTCTCTTTCATGCTGATCTCGCAGATCCTGACCGGTGTCGTGTTGGCGATGCATTACGTCGCCTCGACCGGCCTGGCCTTCACGAGCGTCGAGAACATCATGCGCGATGTGAACCATGGCTGGCTGTTGCGCTACATGCACTCCAACGGCGCATCCTTCTTCTTCGTCGCGGTCTATCTGCACATGTTCCGCGGCATGTATTACGGCTCCTACAAGGCGCCGCGCGAGCTGCTCTGGATCCTCGGCTGCATCATCTACCTGCTGATGATGGCGACCGGCTTCATGGGCTACGTGCTGCCCTGGGGACAGATGTCCTTCTGGGGCGCGACCGTTATCACCGGTTTCTTCACCGCTTTCCCGGTGGTTGGCCAGCCGATCCAGGAACTGCTTCTCGGCGGTTACGCGGTCGGCGATCCGACGCTCAACCGGTTCTTCTCGCTGCACTACCTGCTGCCCTTCATGATCGCGGGCGTCGTTATCCTGCACGTCTGGGCGCTGCATGTGACCGGCCAGACGAACCCGACCGGCATCGAGGTGAAATCCAAGACGGATACGGTGGCCTTCACGCCTTACGCGACCATCAAGGACGCGTTCGCGATGATGGTCTTCTTCGTCGTGTTCGCCTACTTCGTCTTCTACCTGCCGAACTATCTGGGCCACCCGGACAACTACATCGAAGCCAACCCGCTGGTGACGCCGGCGCATATCGTGCCCGAATGGTACTTCCTGCCATTCTACGCGATGCTGCGCGCCATCACCTTCAATGTCGGCCCGATCGACTCCAAGCTTGGCGGCGTGCTCGTCATGTTCGGTTCGATCGCGCTCTTGTTCATCATGCCCTGGCTCGACACGTCCAAGGTGCGCTCGGCGGTCTACCGTCCGTGGTACAAGCTGTTCTTCTGGATCTTCGTCGCCAACGCCATCTTCCTTGGATGGCTGGGCTCGAAGCCGGCCGAAGGCGTCTACACCATGATGGCGCAGATCGCGACGCTCTACTACTTCGTCTTCTTCCTGATCATTCTGCCGGTCCTCGGCCTGATCGAAACGCCGCGCAGGCTGCCGAATTCGATCACCGAGGCGGTGCTGGAGCGCAACCGCAAGAGCGGCGCCCAGCAGGTCGCGAGCGGAACCGCCGCATCGCCGGAAACGAGGGGATGAGCCGCGTGGCGCAAACTTACGGGAACAGAACAATGAAACATGTCATTGCCACGATCGGCGCTGCGGCGCTCGCCATGGCGCTCGTCCTGCCCGGTGCCAATGCGGCGGAAGAGGAAGGCGAACAGCACACGGTCCACTATCCGCTGAAGAAGCCGGTGGAGCAGGACTGGAGCTTCGCGGGGCCGTTCGGCAAATACGACAAGGGCCAGCTGCAACGCGGCTTCAAGGTCTATGCCAATGTCTGCTCGGCGTGCCATTCGCTCAAGCGCGTGGCCTTCCGCGACTTCCACGAGCTCGGCTATTCCGAAGAGGAAGTGGATGCCATCGCGGCCGGTTACGATGTCGAGGACGGACCGAATGCGGACGGCGAGATGTTCACGCGTCCGGGCCTTCCGACGGATTATTTCCCGAGCCCCTACGAGAACGAGGAACAGGCCAAGGTCGCCAACAATGGCGCGATTCCGCCGGACTTCTCGCTTATTGCCAAGGCACGCGGCGTCGAGCGCGGTTTCCCGCTGTTCGTCTTCGACGTGTTCACGCAATATGCCGAGGGCGGCCCGGACTACATCTATTCGCTGCTGACGGGCTATGGCGAAGAGCCGGCTGAGCATGTCGTTGTTCCGGACGGGCTCTATTACAACCCGCATTTCGGTTCGGGCGTGGCGCTCGCAATGGCGCAGCCGCTCTATGGCGACGATGTCGAGTATGACGACGGCACGCCCGCGACGATCGAGCAGGAAGCGAAGGATGTCGCTGCGTTCCTGATGTGGGCGGCCGAGCCGCACATGACCGAGCGCAAGGAAATGGGCTTCCGGGTGATGCTCTTCCTGATCATCTTCGCGGCGTTCCTGTACCTCGCCAAGAAGCAGGTATGGTCGCGCGTCGATCACTGACGAAAGCGGGAATTCCGATTGTGAAAAGGGCGCTCGAGCGCCCTTTTCTTTTGCCCGGTATAAGGACATGATCCGCAGCGATTTGTATCGGTGCGGACGGAAAGGCACAAAATGAGCTTGCGTGACACTCTCGAAGCGGCAATCCGCACGATCCCGGATTATCCGAAACCGGGAGTCATGTTTCGGGATATCACCACGCTTCTGGGCGATGCCCGGGCGTTCCGTCGCTCGATCGACGAAATGGTTCATCCCTATGCCGGCACCAAGATCGACAAGATCGCCGGCGTCGAGGCGCGGGGCTTCATTCTCGGCGGAGCGATGTCGCACCAGCTGTCGGCCGGATTCGTGCCGATCCGCAAGAAAGGCAAGCTGCCGCACGAGACGGTGCGCATCGCCTACAGCCTCGAATACGGCGTCGACGAAATGGAGATGCACAAGGATGCGGTGAAGCAGGGCGAGCGGGTCATTCTCGTGGATGATCTGATCGCCACGGGCGGAACGGCCGAAGGCGCGGTCAAGCTGCTGCAACAGATGGGCGCGGAGGTCGTGGCGGCCTGTTTCGTGATCGATCTGCCCGATCTCGGCGGGCGCAGCAAGATCGAGGCGCTCGGCGTGCCGGTCCAGACCCTGATCGAGTTCGAGGGCGACTAGCGCCTTGCCCGCTGGAGCCATGGACGCGATCTTCTCCATCATCACAGCAAGCGACCTTGTCGCGCTCGGCTTTTTCATTGTTGCGTGGCTCGCCTTCGAGGCGCTGGTCGATTATTCCGGCTGGCGCAAAACCAGCCTCTCCGGTCTGATGGCCATCCGTCGCCGCGAGTGGATGATGACGCTGGTCGAGCGTGATCTGCGGATGATCGACACGGCGATCGTCACCGGCTTGCAACAGGGCTCGGCCTATTTCGGGTCGGCTTCGATCCTGGCGATCGGTGGCTGTCTGGCGCTGCTCAGCTCTGCAGACGCGGTGCTTCAGATCTATCGCGACATCCCGTTCACCGAGGCGGTTTCGCGCGGTGTGTATGAAATCAAGGTGTTCGGGCTGACGACAATCTTCGTCTACGCCTTCTTCAAGTTCGGCTGGGCCTACCGGCTGTTCAACTACTGCTCGATCCTGATCGGCGGCGTGCGTCACACGCAGGACTCCTCGTATGACGAGCGGCGAACGGCGGCGCTGAGGGCCGCCGAAATGAACATCATCGCCAGCCGCCATTTCACCGCGGGCATGCGGGCGATCTTCTTCGGACTTGCTTATCTCGGCTGGTTTCTCGGGCCCTGGGCGCTTATCGTGACGACATCGTTCGTCATCGCGGTCCTCGTGCGCAGGCAGTATTTTTCCGGTGCCCGCCGGGTCCTGCTGGATTGAGGCGGAGCGCCTGGTCAGGAGGAAAGCCGTGGCAGACTGGATCGCCGGAACAGCCTATCAGAACATTTTCGAGGCTTCGGCCGGCCAGGCGCTCGACACGCTGGCGCCGCAGCTCTTCAAGGCCGGCACGGTGCTGTTTCGCCCCGGCGACGCGCCGTTCGGCTTCGTGCTGATCATCTCGGGCAGGGTGAACGTCTTCCTCAACAGCCGGACCGGGCGCGAATTGCTGCTCTATTCGGTCGATCCGGGCGAAACATGCGTCCAGACGACGCTCGGTCTCCTGGGCGCGCAGAGCTATACGGGCGAGGCGATCGCCGACACGGACGTGGTCGCCGTCGTCGTCCCGCCGTCCATGTTCGACATGTTGATGGCCACGTCGGAGAAATTCCGCCGCTTCGTCTTTCGCGCCTTCGCCGACCGGCTCGGCGAAATGACGCAGTTCCTCGAGATGGTCGCCTTTGTGCGGGTGGAGCGCCGGCTGGCGCAATGGCTGCTCGCGCGCGCCGGAGAGGATGGCGAGGTGAAGGCGACGCATGCCGAGATCGCTTCGGCGATCGGCTCGGCGCGCGAGGTCGTCTCGCGCCGGCTGGAGGCGCTGTCAGCACGAGGCATCGTCTCGCCGGAACGCGGCGTGGTGCGGATCCTGTCGCCCGAGGCGTTGCGACGGGTCGCGGGTGGGCCTGACGAATAGAAATGCGGCCTTCGGTGACATGGTCACCGACGGCGCCCGCGAAATGTGCTTTCCTGTCTGCACAGAAACCGCCATCGAGAGGATAGCGAAATGTTCAAGAACAATATGGGCGGCACAGACCGTGCCATCCGCGCCATTGCCGGAATCATTCTGGTCGCTCTGTTTTTCATGGGCACGGTCACGGGCGTGCTGGGCTGGATCGCCCTCATCGTCGGTATCGTGCTTCTGGCGACGGCCGCGCTCGGCTGGTGTCCGCCCTACACGCTGCTCGGCATCAATACCTGCAGCACGAAGAAGGCCTGACGGCTTTCGCCGTCCGCCTTGCTCGGCATTCATGCGGGCGCGGCAGGCAGCCGCGCCTGACATTCAGACGTTGAATTTGAACAGCATCACGTCGCCGTCCTGAACGAGGTATTCCTTGCCCTCGTCGCGGGCCTTGCCGGCTTCCTTGGCCGCGACCTCGCCGCCGAGCGACACATAGTCGTCATAGGCAATGGTCTGGGCGCGGATGAAACCCTTTTCGAAATCGGTGTGGATGACGCCCGCGGCCTGGGGCGCCTTGGCGCCTTTCTTCACGGTCCATGCGCGGGTTTCCTTCGGCCCGGCGGTGAAGAAGGTCAGCAGGTCGAGCAGCCGGTAGCCTTCGCGGATCAGGCGGTCGAGTCCCGGCTCTTCCAGTCCCATCGCCTCCATGTATTCGCGCGCCTCGGCGTCGTCGAGCTGGGCTATCTCCGCCTCGATCGCGGCCGAGATGACGACGGTGCGTCCGCCCTGTTCGGCGGCCATTTTGTCGACGGCCTGCGAGTGCTCGTTACCGGTCCCGGCGTCTTCCTCGGCGACGTTGCAGACATAGAGAACCGGCTTGGAGGTCAGGAGGTTCAGGCTTTTCAGGATGGCGAGGTCTTCCGCCGCGATGCCGTCGAGCATCACGCGGACGGGCTTGGAATCCTGCAGCAGCGCCAGCGCCTGTTCCATGACCGGAAGGATCGTCGTCGCTTCCTTGTCCTTGCCGGTGGCGCGCTTGCGGATCTGCACGATGCGGCGCTCGAGGCTATCAAGGTCGGCCAGCATGAGTTCCGTCTCGACCGTCTCCGCGTCCGAGACGGGGTCGATGCGGCCTTCGACATGGGTGATGTCGTCATCCTCGAAACAGCGCAGCACGTGCACGATGGCATCGACCTCGCGGATATTGGCGAGGAACTGGTTGCCGAGGCCTTCGCCCTTGGAGGCACCGCGCACGAGGCCCGCGATATCGACGAAATTGATGCGGGTCGGGATGATCTCCTTCGATTTCGTGGCGGCGGCGATCTTCGCCAACCGCTCGTCCGGCACGGCGACCTCGCCGGTGTTCGGCTCGATCGTGCAGAAGGGATAGTTCGCGGCCTGGGCGGCCGCCGTCTTCGTCAGCGCGTTGAAAAGCGTCGACTTGCCGACATTCGGCAGGCCGACGATGCCGCATTTGAAACCCATCAGGTCAGTCCTTTTTCCCCAGCAACTTGTTCAGCATGTCCGCCATCGGCCCGCTTGCGGGCGCCTGCGGCGTTTGTTGACGCGCCTGGCGGATATGGCTCTGCTTTCCGGCCGGCTTCGTGGTCTCCGCCGGCTTCTTCTTTCGTGCGGCCATGTCGTCTCCCAGCGCGAGCGCGGTCTTGTTCATGAAACCGGAATTGTCGCCCCTGACGATCATTCCGGCATGTTCGCCGACCGTGTCCAGCAGCGTATCGAGCCACTCCTGATCGGCCTTCGCGAAATCCCCCAGCACATAGCCGTGCACGCGTTCCTTCGATCCCGGGTGGCCGATACCGAGGCGGACGCGCCGGTAGTCCTTGCCGCAATGCGCGTCGATGGACCGGATGCCGTTATGGCCGCCGGAGCCGCCACCCGTCTTGATGCGCACCTTGCCGGGCGCGAGGTCGAGTTCGTCGTACAGCACGACGAGGTCCTCGGGACCGAGCTTGTAGAAGCGGAGTGCCTCGCCGACGGCCTGGCCGGAATTGTTCATGAAGGTCAGCGGCTTGATCACAAGCACCTTCTCGCCTTCGAGCCGGCCTTCGCTGATCTCGGCGTTGAACTTCTTCTGCCAGGGGCTGAAAGACGCATGGCGGCGAACGATCGCGTCCGCCGCCATGAAGCCGATATTGTGCCGGTTCGCGGCGTATTTCGGTCCCGGATTGCCTAGGCCTGCGATGACAAGCATGGGTCAGCCGGCTCCGATAGGCCGGGCGGGGGGTGTTATTACTCCCCGCCTTCCTCTTCGGTTTCTTCCTCGCCGACGACTGCGACCTCATCCGGTGCCGCCTCGTCTTCCGCTTCGTCCTCTTCGCTCTTCAGGCCAGCAGGTGTGGCGATGGTGGCGATGGTGAAGTCGCGGTCGGTGATCGTCGGATGGACGTTCTCGGGAAGCGCGATCGAGGAGATCTTGATCGCATCGCCGAGTTCGAGACCCGTGAGATCGGCCGAGAAGTATTCCGGAATATCGCTGGCCGGGCAGGTGACTTCCACCTCGTGGCGAACCGTGTTGAGCACGCCGCCTCTGGTGATGCCGGGGCAGTCATCTTCGTTGATGAAGTGAACCGGAATGTTGACGGTCACCTCGGTCTTCGCGGAGATCCGCAGGAAGTCGACATGGATAATGAAGTCGCGAACCGGCTCTAGGTCATAGGCCTTGGGCAGGACGCGGTGTTTCTTGCCGTCGATTTCGATTTCCGCCAGCGTGGTCATGAAGCCGCCGCCGTGGATTTTCATCGCCACTTCCTTGTAGGGAAGCGTGATGGAGAGGGGCTCCTTGTTGTCACCATAGATGACAGCGGGAATTTTACCGTTGCGCCGAATTGCCCGGGCGGACCCCTTACCGACCCGTTCGCGCGCCTCGGCCTTGAGCACGTATGCTTCGCTCATGGCATTTCCTTTCGAGGACGTAATCTGGAGTGTTTTTCTGTTGCCGGAAAAACCAAAGCCGGTCGCCCGGCCTTGCCGCGCTGCCTCCAAGGGTGTCTGCGCGGATGGGGGCGCTATAGTGGAAACATGGCCGGGTTGCAAGATGCGGGCGGTCGTTCCGGCCTTGTGACACGACGCTGTGCTTGTATCGCGCGACGAACCGGTGCAGCACAATGGCTGGACGACGAGAAAGGATGTGTGCCGCATGTATGGGGACATGGCCAGCCAGAAGGACACGCAGGGCCGAAACAGCGTGATCGACCTGCGAAGCGATACCGTGACCCGCCCCGTTCCCGCGATGCGCGCGGCGATGGCGGAGGCGGAGGTCGGCGACGACGTTTATGGCGAGGATCCGAGCGTCGCCGCGCTGGAGACGCGCGTCGCGTCGCTGCTCGGCAAGGAGGCCGCTCTTTATGTCGCGTCCGGAACCCAGAGCAACCTGCTCGCGCTGCTGACGCATTGCGCCCGCGGCGAGGAGATCATCACCGGGCGCGAATACCATGTCTGCAAATACGAGGCGGGCGGGTCGTCGGCGCTCGGAGGCGCGATCCTGACGCCGCTCGACGGGGACGCCAATGGCGGATTGACCGCGCAGGAGGTCGCGGCGGCGATCAAGGATCCCGACGATATCCATTTCCCCCTCTCGCGCCTGGTGAGCCTCGAAAACACATGGAACGGCCGGGTCCAGGACCAGGCGGAGATCGTGCGTATCGCCGAGGTCGCGCGCGAGAACGGTCTTTCCGTCCATCTCGACGGCGCGCGTCTGATGAATGCTTCGGTCGCGTCGGGTCTGGCGCCGGCCGATCTTGCCGCGCCGTTCGACACGGTGTCGCTGTGCCTGTCGAAAGGGCTCGGCGCGCCGGTCGGCTCGGTTTTGAGCGGACCGGTCGATTTCATCCATCGCGCGCGGCGCATTCGCAAGATGCTAGGCGGCGGCATGCGCCAGGCTGGAATCCTCGCCGCCGGCGGGCTCTACGCGCTCGACCACCATATCGAGCGGCTGGCCGAGGATCATGCCAATGCGCGCGCGCTCGCGGAGGGATTGTCCGGGATCGAGGGTCTGGAAGCGGACTATCCCGAAACCGGGACCAATATGGTGTTCCTGAGGCTGTCGCCGGACCGGTTCGGTGCTTTCAAGGCGGCCATGACCGAGGCGGGTGTGCTGATGGGCGGTCGCGCCCCGCTCATCCGTCTCGTCACGCATCTGGACGTCTCGGCCGACGATGTCGCGCGGATCGTGGAGGCGGCGGCTGCAGCGTTCGGCGCGCGGCGCTGAAACGCTTCAGGGTCATCCTCCTGTCATGCGCTTTGGCGACAGGAGTGCCGGAAACGGGAAACGCATGATCGGCACGCCGGAAGGGAATAATCCGCATGTCAGCGCCGGCGAGGCCGCAAGGGCCTTCGCGCGGATTGGCCTCCTGTCGTTCGGCGGTCCTGCGGCGCAGATCTCGGTGATGCACCGGATTCTCGTCGAGGAGAAAAAGTGGCTCGACGAGCCGCGATTCCTGCATGCGCTGAATTTCTGCATGCTGCTTCCGGGCCCCGAGGCCATGCAACTCGCCACCTATGCGGGCTGGCTGATGCATGGCGTGCGCGGGGGGCTTGTCGCCGGCCTGCTGTTCATCCTGCCGGGCCTCGCGATGATGCTGGCCCTTTCGGCGGCCTTTGTCCTGTATGGCGACATGCCGGTGGTGACCGGACTTCTCTTCGGCCTCAAGGCGGCGGTTCTGGCGGTGGTCGCCGACGCCCTCGTCAAGGTGTCGAAGCGGGCGCTGACGACCCGGTTGATGTGGGGTGTCGCGGTGACCGCGTTCGTCGCCATCGCGTTCCTGAAGGCGCCGTTTCCGCTGATCGTGATTGGCGCGGCGCTCGGCGGCATTGCGCTGACCCGGCTCAGGCCGGGCGCGATCAAGACGGCAACAGCCGAAGGGGCGAAGCTACCGGAGCGCGCGCCACTCGGCGCGACACTCCGCACGACGCTGACATGGCTCGCGATCTGGCTGGTGCCGCTGGCAGCGCTTCTCGCCGCCTTCGGTCGGGGGCATGTGCTGGCCGATGCCGCATTGTTCTTTTCCAAGACGGCGGTGGTGACCTTCGGCGGCGCCTATGCCGTTCTCGCCTATGTCGGCCAGCAGGCGGTCGAACATTTCGGCTGGCTGCGGCCGGACGAGATGCTGGCGGGGCTCGGGCTGGCCGAAACGACGCTCGGCCCGCTGGTCCTCGTGCTCGTTTTCGTCGGGTTCCTCGCCGGCGCGGGCATTGAGGGGCTCGACCCGCTGACGGGCGGTCTGCTTGGCGGGCTTGTCGCCGCCTTCTTCACCTTCGCGCCATGCTTCCTGTGGATCTTCGCCGGCGCGCCGCATGTCGAGGCGCTGCGCCATGTGCGCTGGCTTGCCGCCGGGCTGGCGGCCATCACAGCGGCCGTGGTCGGTGTGATCGCGAACCTCGCCGTCTGGTTCGGCCTGCATGTGCTGTTTGGCGATTATCCGGAATGGCGCTTCGGGCCGGTTCATCTGCCGTCGCCGGAATTGTCGCAGCTCGATGTCTTCGCCCTGGCGATCGCGTTTGCGGCGGGCGTCGCGCTGGTCCGGTTCAGGGCGAACATGCTTCTCGTGCTGGCGGCAGCGTCGCTTGCCGGGCTCGCGGTGCAGGCGTTTCGCTGATCAGTCGAACAGCGAGGAGACCGATTGTTCGTGCGATGTGCGCGCGATGGCTTCACCGATCAGGTCGGTGACCGACAGGACACGGATGTTAGGCGCGGATTCGACAGCGGCGGTCGGCTGGATGGAATCGGTGATAACAAGCTCGGTGAGCTTCGATCCCATGATGCGGTTGACCGCGCCGCCGGACAGGACGCCATGCGTGATATAGGCCGTGACACTTTTCGCGCCCTTTGCGAGCAGCGCATCGGCGGCGTTGCACAGCGTGCCGCCGGAATCGATGATGTCGTCGATCAGGAAGCAGGCCTTGCCCTCGATGTCGCCAATGACGTTCATCACTTCCGATTCGCCGGGCCGTTCGCGGCGCTTGTCGACGATGGCGAGCAGCGTGTCGTCGAGCCGTTTCGACAGGGCGCGCGCGCGCACCACGCCGCCGACGTCGGGCGAGACGACCATTACGCTCGACAGGTCCTTGTAACGGGCGCGTATGTCGCGGGCCATGACCGGGACGGCATAGAGGTTGTCGGTCGGGATATCGAAGAAACCCTGGATCTGGCCGGCATGCAGGTCAAGCGTGAGAACGCGGTCCGCGCCGGAGCGGGTGATCAGGTTGGCGACCAGCTTTGCCGAGATCGGCGTGCGGCCGGAGGTGCGGCGGTCCTGACGGGCATAGCCGAAATAGGGCAGGACGGCTGTGATCCGGCGCGCAGAGGAGCGGCGGAACGCATCGATCATGATGAGCAGTTCCATCAGGTGATCGTTTGCGGGGTATGATGTGGATTGCAGGATGAAGACGTCCTCGCCGCGGACGTTTTCCTGGATTTCGACGAAGATTTCCTCGTCGGCGAAGCGGCGAACGCTGGCGCGGCCGACGCTCATCCCCAGATACTTGGCAACATTCTCAGCGAGTTGGCGATTGGAGTTGCCAGCAAACAGTTTCATTGCGCCCTGCCGGTGCGATCTGTGGATAACTTGGCGCGGGTTTTACAGCCATGGCCTTGCATTGCAAGGCGTGTGTGCGGTTTCGCACCGCAAAAAAGCGGAGAGATTGTTTTCAGCCCGCTCACGCGGGTGGTTGCGGCGCGGGCTGGGCGGCGCTCCGAAGCCAGAGGACATACTGCGCCATGATCTTGTCGGCGATCGCTTCCATGGCCTCCGGCGTGACGGATGCCCATGGGTCGGACGTCGCGCCGGGAACCGATTCCTGCCCCTGGATACGATGGACGCGCTGGCCGCTCGGCGAAACCACGTCCCAGACATGGATGACGGTTGTCGCCCCGTTTTCGGTGAAGGCGGAGAAATAGCCCTTGATCTCGTGCGTCATGCCGGGCGTGCCGGCCGCGACCAGGCTAACGCCATTGGCCGAGCCGACGGTGACGAGCCGACGCGACATCGCCTGGATCAGTTCGACCGGAGCGCCGACGACGGGCGCGAAATAGACCCGGGCGGAGACCGGGCCGGCGGCGGGCTGGGCCGTGCCGGGCGTTGTCCCCGGTGCGCCGGGATCGGAAAGCTGGGGGAACTCGGCGTTCGAGGTGGCCTCCTGGTCGTTTTGACGCTTGGCGAACCCGAACGTGCTGTCCGCGCCGGTGCAGCCGGCGACGATGAACAGCAGGCACATGATGCCGGCCAGTCGTGGCAGGATCCCCGTCATTCAGCCCCTTTCACGCGCTTTTCGCGCTGTTTTCCTTGTCCCTGATCCCTTTACCTTAACCAACAATCAAATCAAGGTTGTGGCGGGAAAGGCATTCAGGCGAATTTTCCGTGGTCAGGTAGGTCTGGCCGAGCGTCATGGCCGTCCCGCTCTCCGAATCCGCGATGATCATGTGGGCGAACAGCACCATGTTCGGCTCGATTATAGCGGGATTGGCGGCATAGAACATCGGCCGGTCCATCCATGAGGGCGTGAAACGCGCGCCGAGCGAATAGCCGCAGGCGTTCAGACGGTGACGGGTCAGGTCGGCGGCCGCCATTGCCTTGGCATGGGCGTCGAAAACGTCGCCGAAAGTGTTGCCCGGAACCATCGCCTCCTCACAGGCCAGAAGCGCGCTTTTTGCGGCTTCGTAGAGCTCGAGATGGCGCTCCGAGGGTTTGCCCGTCAGCGCGGTGCGCATCATCGCGACATGGTAGTGGCGGTAGACGCCGGCCCATTCGAGCGTGAGCTGGTCGTTCTTGGTCAGTTTGCGCCGGCCGGACTTGTAGCGGCAGAGGAGGGCGTCCTCGCCGGAGCCGATGATGAACTCGTTGCCGGGATAGTCGCCGCCGCCCTCGAAGACCGCGCCCTGCATGGCGGCGAGAATGGCGCTTTCGTCCGTGCCCTGCTTGATGAGCGGCAGCGCGGCGGTCAGGGCGTCGTCGGCGAGCTTGCCGGCCTTGCGCACATATTTGATTTCCGCCTCGGATTTCACCGCGCGCAGGTTGGGAACGATGCGCGATGCGTCTTCCAGCGTGGCGAAGGTGCTGAGCGCGTCATCGACGCGCCGTCCGTTGAATGCGGTCAGGCCCTGCGTGTCGTATTCGATGCCGATGCGCGCGCCCAGAAGGTCGCGGTCGGACAGAAGATCGCGCAATTCGCGCGCGGGATTGGCCTGGGCGCGGTCCTCCCACACGACAATGGTCTCGACATTGGAGGTGTGACGGGCCTGGCGCAGATCGGCGGAGCGGGTCAGCAGCGACACGTCGCCGGATTTTTCCACGATCATGCACTGGAAGAAGCAGAAGCCGAACGTGTCGTAGCCGGTCAGCCAATACATGCTCTCCTGTGCGAAGAGCAGAATGGCATCCAGCTTCGCGGCTTTCATTTCTCCAAGAAGGCGCGTTTTGCGGTCCTCGAATTCCTGCTCGTCAAAATGCAGTGCCATAAGGCGTCTCCTCGTGCCGGGAAGCGAAGTCAGTCAGTTACTCAACACAATTGCGGATATCTGGCGCCCGTAGTCGGGCTCGCGGCGGTGTGTTGTCCGCCGATACGAATAGAACAGGGTCTCGTCCGAATAGGTGCAGCGGCCGGTATGGTCGGCATCGACGCCTGCGTTGCGCAGCCGCATGATCGTGTAGGCGGGGAGGTCGAACATGAAATGCCCTTCGCGCCCGGAAGGTGTGAAGAACTGCGCGTTCGCCGCGTCCGCGGCGCGGAATCGCGCCTCGAATTCGGGCCCGACCTCGTAGTTCTCGCCGGAGATGGACGGTCCGAGCACGGCGCGTATGGCGTCGCGCCGCGCCCCGGCCTCGACCATCGCGTCGACCGTGTTCTCGATCACGCCGCCCAGCGCGCCCTTCCAGCCGGCATGGGCCGCGGCGACGACCTTGCCGGCATCGTCTGCGAACAGGATCGGCCCGCAATCGGCGGTCAGGACGCCGACGACAACGCCCGGCGTCGCGGTGACGACGGCATCCGCCTTCGGGCGGGCGTCTTCGGCGATCGGTTCGGAGATTGTCACCACATCGGGCGAATGAACCTGGTGCGGCGTCGACAGCGGCTGACCCGGCCGGCCAAGCCAGCCGGCGACGCGCTCGCGGTTTTCGCGAATCAGTGAGGGGTCGTCATCGGAGCCGAGGCCGACATTCAGGCCGGCATAGATGCCCTGTGAAACGCCGCCCTCGCGGGTGAAAAACCCGTGCCGGACATTGGGAATGCCGGCCAGACGTTCGGATCGGATCGGTCGCACCGCGTCCCGGGTTTCATCGTTCATGGATTATGCTTGCTCCGCCGCAGGCACCCTGTTTCAGCTTCATGACCATGTCAACAAGACGAATGCGCGCGCTTACCCGAAGGGCGGCAGGGTTGCCGGTTCGCCCGTCAGGCACAAGACCTTGAACAGGCTGCCCATTTCGCCTTCGCCGGTTCCGGCGAGCCGTGTGGCGGCGGTGCGGATGGCCGCTTGCGTCGATTCGTCCTTGTCGCGGCCCAGAGCGCCCGCCCGTTCCGCGAGCCCGAGCGACAGGAGGAAATCGCCCTGCGTCATCACGGGCATGTCATGCGCACCGGCCATCTTCGCGGCGTCGGCGATCGCCTGAAAGTCGACATGGCTGGTGATGTCGGCGCGGCCGGGCGTCTCGAAGACTGGGACATAGCGATGCGCGCGCAGGGCCTGCAGCGTGTCCGCGAAGCCGGACCGCGTGTGGCCGTAATCCACGATCAGCGCGGTGCCTCCGTGGTCTTTCAGCTGCGCGCCGATCCGCGCGGCGATCGCTTCGCGGGCGGGTGCGAATTCGAAGATCGCACCGTCCCGCGCCGTATCGGCTCCATCCGGCAGGATCGACAGATCGGCCAGCGGCGCGCCCGCGACAAAGGCGAAGCCCTCCGCGTCATCGAGGCCGACCAGCCTTTCGCGCCACGTCCCGTCCGTCTTGACGATCTGGCGCACGGGCACCGCGTCGAACAATTCGTTGGCGACGAGGAAAAGCGGCGCGTGGGGCAGGGAGGCGAGGTCGTCATGCCATTCGCAATGCGCGGCGTGGGGCCCGAGCGTTTCGCGCTGGATCGCGCGCAGCCGCGGGCTGGTCTCGATCAGGTGAAGGCGGGCGGCTTCCATGAAGGCGGGGTCGATGCGGGCGGTGCGCAGGATGTCGCGCATCAGCGTGCCGCGTCCGGGCCCCATCTCGGCCAGCAGGAAAGGGGCGGGGCGGCCGAGGCTGCGCCAGGCATGGACGAGCCACGCGCCGACGATTTCGCCGAACATCTGGCTGATCTCGGGCGCGGTGACGAAATCGCCCTCCGCGCCGAAGGGCTCATGCGTCGCATAATATCCGCCCTGCGGGTCGAACAGGCAGGTCGCCATGTAGTCCGAGACGGGGATCGGCCTCGATGCGCGGATCAGGCGGCGTATCCGGGTCGCGAGATCGGTGCTCATTGCGCGGCGGGTTTTCCCGCTGTGGCGACGAGCACGAGGCCGAGAAGGATCATCGGGATCGACAGCACCATGCCCATGGTCAGCCAGTCGCCGTAGAGGTAGCCGATCTGGAAGTCGGGCTCGCGGTAGAACTCGACAAAGGTGCGCGCCGCGCCATAGCCGGCGATGAAGACGCCGGTGACGAAACGCGGCGATCTCAGCTTCAGGAAGGTGTGGGTGCACAGGCGCAGGACGAGCAGCAGGACAAGGCCTTCAAGCGCCGCCTCGTAAAGCTGGCTCGGATGGCGGGCGATGTCGCCCCCCGTCGGGAAGACGACGGCCCAGGGCACATCGCTCGGGCGGCCCCACAGCTCCGAATTGATGAAATTGGCGACCCGCCCGAAGAACAGGCCGATGGGTACGACGGCGGAGACGATGTCGATCAGGCTCCAGACCGGCAGGCCGCGCCGCCAGGCGAAGGCGAACATGGCGACCGTCGTGCCGATCAGACCGCCGTGGAATGACATGCCGCCCTGCCATGTCTGGAGAATGCGGGACGGTTCCTCCAGATAGAGAGGCAGGTCGTAGAACAGCACGAAGCCGAGCCGCCCGCCGACGATGATGCCGATGGTCGCCCAGAGCAGGAGATCGTCCAGGTCGGGGACGGAAACCGGGGCCTTGCCGCCCCAAATCCGTTCATTGCGGACGATCCTGCGGGCATAGAGCCAGCCGAGCACGATGCCAACGATATAGGCGAGCGAGTACCAGCGGATGGCGAGCGGACCGAATTGCACGATGATCGGATCGATGTTCGGGAAGGCGATGGCGAGTTGGCTCAATGCAGGGGAAAACATCGGATCCAGTTTCTCTTTGGCGGGCGTTCTGCCGGACGCAATGGCGGTCATGCTTTCGCCGGCTTGCAATGCGCCGGGCGCGGCAATACCTATTGTCTTGAACACGGGAGTAGCCGCCATGACAACTGGCCCGAACAAGTTTATGGACGATTTTGCCCGCCTGATGACCGACATGGCCGGCACCGCGCAAGGCATGCGCCGCGAGGTGGAAACAGCCTTCCAGCACCAGGCGGAGAAGTTCCTGGCCGGCATGGATCTCGTCCAGCGCGAGGAGTTCGACGCCGTGCGCGAGATGGCCATCAAGGCGCGTGACGAGAACGAAGCGCTGGCAAAGCGTATCGCCGAACTCGAGAAAAAACTCGCCGATTCCGCCAAATAGGCCGCGGCAGAGCCTTTAATTAAAATTCACAGCGATTTTTTTTCGCCTCTTAATCATCGAAAAAATCGAGGATTAAGAGTCGGTTAATGACTCCCCGGAATCGCGCGCCCAAACCTATCCACACCTGATTTGGGTTGGGGGGGCTTTTCCGCGAGTCACGGATCAATAGACTGAAATTATTGAGTGATTCGTACCATGCGAATGAAAGTAAGCGCAGCCGCGTCAGTCCGTTGCAGCACTCGTTCGCCTTCATCGTAACCGTGTCGCGTCTCTTGAACCGGTTTTGAAAGCGCCGCCTTCGGGCGGGAAACGAAAATAGGATTGGCAATGAGCCTGATTGAGCTTGATTATTACCGTGCCGCGCATCCCGTCGATGTGATCGAGCAGGTCGCTCACGTGAATGACTGGAATTTCGAACGGACCGGCGACGACGAGATCGCCGTTGCGGTCGCGGGGCACTGGACCAACTACCACATCTCCTATGCATGGATGGAGGACTTCGAGTCGCTGCATTTCGCCTGCGGCTTCGACGTCAAGGTCCATGAAAGCCGCTTCGTCGAGCTGATGCGGCTGCTGTCGCTGATCAACGAACAGTTGCTGATGGGGCATTTCGACCTCTGGGAGAAGGAGGGCGCCGTGATGTTCCGTCACTCGCTCCTGCTGGCCGGCGGCGCGGAGCCGACGGAGGCCCAGGTCGAGGTGATGCTGTCGAGCGCCATCGAAACCTGCGAAGCCTACTACCAGGCGTTCCAGTTCGTTCTGTGGTCGGGCGCGACCGCGAAGGAAGCACTGGAAAGCACGATGTTCGAGACCCAGGGCGAAGCCTGAGGGAGATGATGCATGGCACAGGATCTCGAGGCGCTCGCGCCTGAGATAGGTTTCGACGATTATCTGCGGGTCGATATCCGGACCGGCACGATCGTCGAGGCCGAGCCGTTTCCGGAGGCGCGCAAGCCGGCGATCAAGATGATGATCGATTTCGGTCCCGAGATCGGCGTGAAGAAATCATCGGCGCAGATTACCGAGCACTACAAGCCGGAAGAGCTGATCGGCCGCCAGGTGATGGCGGTCGTCAATTTCCCGCCGCGCCAGATCGGCCCGATCCGCTCGGAAGTGCTGACGCTCGGTTTCCACGACGAGAACGGCGCGGTCGTGCTGGCCGGACCGGGCCACACTGTGCCGAACGGCAAGCGGCTTCTCTAGACCTGCTTTTTCCTGTCTTCCTCGTGGCCCGGCCATGTGTCGGCGACACGGTAGCCTGCGGGCCAGGGATCGCCCGGGTCCAGCATGTGCTGATGGGTGCCGGTGATCCATGCGCGTCCGCTGATCTGCGGGCGGATGGCCGGCAGGTCGCCGACGCGGGTGGTGCCGAGAATGCGCCCCTCGAATTCCGAGCCGATGATCGAAACGCCGGTGAAGCTGTCCGCCTCCGTCATTTCGCCTTGCGCGTGAAGAAGCGCCATGCGGGCCGAAACGGCGGTGCCGGTCGGCGAACGGTCGAGCTTGCCCGGCTGGATCGACACGACCGATTTGGCTCTCAGCGACGAACCCCGGCGTTCGATCGGGCCGGCGAACAGGCAGAAGGAATGATGCTTCCAGTCCTCGCGTTCCGGATGGGCGAAGGCGTAGCGGTCATTGGCGGCGTTTGTAATCCGGACGCCGAGTTCGGCGAGATGGCGCGCCTCGGCGGGCTCGAGCGATAATCCCAGGGCATCCGCGTCGACAACCACGAAGCTGTCGCCACCGAAGGCCGTGTCGACCGTGATCGTGCCGAGGCCGGCGACCTCCAGAGGCACGCCGGCAAGGCCGACGAAAGCGGGCAGGTTCTCCACCGTGATCCGTTCCGCCTTGCCGTTCGCGCAGTCGGCGCGGACGCGCACGAGGCCGCCCGGCGCTTCCAGCACCATCTCCGTCACCGGCTCCTGCATCGCGACGATGCCGGTGTCGAGCAGCACGGTGGCGACGCAGATGGAGTTCGAGCCGGACATGGGCGGCGTGTCTTCCGGCTCCATGATGATCCACGCGGCCTGCGCCTCGGGATGCTTCGGGGGCACGAGCAGGTTCACATGGCGGAACACCCCGCCGCGCGGTTCGTTCAGGACGAAATTGCGCAAGGTCTCGTCCTTGGCGATCCATGTCCGCTGGTCCCAGACCGTGTCGCCCGGCGGCGGCGCGACACCGCCGACGATGACGTCTCCCACCTCGCCCTCGGCATGGCAGGAGACCACGTGGATGACCTTTGTGCTGCGCATCCCGGTTCCTTCAGACCGGCAGGCGGAGAACGGCACGCAGGCCGCCCATCGGGCTGTCGTCGAGTTCGATGTCGCCGCCATGGCCGCGCGCGATGTCGCGGGCGATCGACAGGCCAAGGCCCGTCCCGCTCTCGTTCAGGTTCCTCGCCTCGTCGAGCCGGAAGAAGGGGCGGAACACATCCTCGCGCCGGTTCTCGGGAATGCCGGGTCCGTTGTCGTCGATGGTCAGGGTCAGCCGGCCCTTCGAATTGCGGGCGACGATATCGACATGGTCGGCGTAGCGGAAAGCGTTCGAGGTCAGGTTTGTGACAAGCCGCAAGAAGGCACCGGGACGCACAACGATATCCGGACGGCCGATGAGGCTGGTCTTGACGGTGTTGCCGGAGAGTTTTCCATCGGCGCGGATCTTGTCGAGAACCTCGTTGAGGTCGAGTTCCTCCGTCTCCTCCTTCGCGTCGCCCTTGGCGAAGGACAGGTAGCCCTCCAGCATGGACTGCATGTCGGCAACGTCCTTTTCGAGCGCCTCGTTGACCTTCTTGTCGCCGGACAGGGCGAGTTGCAGCTTGAAGCGCGTCAGGATGGTGCGCAGGTCGTGGCTGACGCCGCTCAGCATGGTCGTGCGCTGCTCGATCTGCTTTTCGATTCGTTCGCGCATCTGGATGAAGGCGAGGCTGGCGCGGCGGACCTCGATGGCGCCGCGCGGGCGGAAATCGGCGGGCAGGGGACGTCCCTTGCCAAAACTCTCGGCGGCTTCCGCGAGTTTCTGGATCGGCCTGATCTGGTTGCGCAGGAACAGAATCGCGATGAACAGCAAGACCAGCGAGGTCCCGACCATCCAGAGCAGGAAGATATGCGTATTGGACGCGTAGGCCTGGCTGCGCCGCGCCAGCACCCGGAGCACCTTGCCCTCCATCAGGATGCGGATTTCGACGAGATTGGAGTTGCCGACCGTGTCGATCCAGAAGGGTCTGCCGATCTGCCGGGTGATTTCCTCCGAAAGAATGCGGTCGAGAATGGAAAAGAACGGTTTCGGCGCGGGCGCGGGAAGCGGATCGGGCGGCAGGATGGCGACGTTCAGCGCGAGACGCTCGCGGGCCATGCGGATGACATCCTCATATTCCGCGTCATGCGGATAGGTCTCGATGATGTCGATGATCGCCGCGATATCGCGCGTCACGGCGGTCGACAGGCGCTGGGTGACCGTCTGCCAGTGGCGCTCCATGAACACGAAGGCCACGACCGACTGCAGCAGAACCATCGGGGCGATGATGATGATCAGCGAGCGCGCATAGAGGCCGCGCGGCATCGACCCGGTGAAACGTCCGAGGAAGCGCCGCAACTGAATCGAGGAATTGCGCGCGAGTCGGCGCACGCGCAGCGCCATTGTGCGCCTGCGCGATCTCTTCACCCGGTTTTCGCCGAGGTCTGCCGTGGCCATGCCGCCCGTCTGTCATTCGAACGGGATCGACCCGTTCCGTTTCGTTATTCGATGGAGAGACGGTAGCCTATTCCACGGACGGTTTGAAGATAACGGGGATTGGCCGGATCCGCTTCGATCTTGCGGCGCAGGCGGTTGATCTGCACATCGATGGTGCGCTCGCCGATGCCTGCGCCTTCGGCAAACATCTCGTGTCGCGGAATCGTGTCGCCGGCATTTTCCGCGAACCGGACCATGATCTCCTGCTCGCGGTCGGTCAGATGAACCAGTTCGCCGTTGCGCTTCAGTTCGCGGCGTCCGATCACGAAGGTGAAGGGGCCGAAGACAATCTGCTCGATCTTGGGCTGGGAGGCGGGCGCGCCGCGCCTGACGATGTTGCCGACCCTTAGAAGCAGTTCGCGCGGGTCGAACGGCTTGGGAAGATAGTCGTCGGCGCCGGCTTCCAGGCCTTCGATGCGCTGTTCGGTGTCCGAGCGGGCGGTCAGCATCAGGATCGGCACCTGGCTGTCGTCCTTGCGCAGGTTGCGCGCCAGCGACACGCCGCTCTCGCCGGGCATCATCACGTCGAGAACCAGGAGATCGAATTCGAGGCCGGCGATCTTGCGGCGCGCTTCCTCGGCGGTGGCCGCGCTGGTGACGCGGTAGCCGTTCTGGCACAGAAATTCCGTCAGCAATGTGCGAATTCGGGTGTCGTCGTCGACGATCAGGATGTGGGGGGCATCATCGGTGATGCCGGAATCTGCGTTTTCGTTCATTCATCCTCGCTCGCGGCCGTTCCGGTACCTTCCGGTTTCCGGGTCGGACCGGCTTCGCGTTGCGCCGCGGACAGCATGGCGATCTGAGTTTTTGCGTCCTCGGTCGCCATGGCCAGCAGAAACTTCGCGATTTCCTCCTCCGCGCAGCCCGACCGCTCCAATGCCGCCACTATGCGGCGAGACTGTGGCTCCCGCAGTTCGCGGATCAGCGTCTTTCCGGTGTCCGTCAGGTAGAGTTCGCGTTGCCGGCGATCCTCCGGCCCCGGCTTCTGCGCCACATGGCCGGCATCCACCAACTGCTTGAGAACCCGGGCAAGGCTCTGCTTGGTGATCTTCAGAAGATCCAGAAGTTCGGCGACGGTCAGGCCGGGCTTGCGGTCCACGAAATGCAGCACCCGGTGATGCGCACGCCCGAAGCCGATTTCGCCGAGGATCGTGTCCGGATCGGAGATGAAGTCCCGATAGGCGAAGAACAGGAGCTCGATCAGTTCGGATGCGGGAAGGGGGTCGGTTTTCGGTTTCATCGCGGATGTTGGCCGGAGGGAACGGGAAGGCATCGTTATATGTCAGCTATGTTGACATAAATTGCAACGACGAGTAATTTCTTTCAAGGGTGCGGCATGTACCGCGCAGCATTTGAAAAGAACCGCGATCCGGTTTTTCATGGTTGTTGCGCCCAAACGGGTTCATACTGTCCCTCAAAACAAGACGCAAAACAAAAGATCACGGCGGAAGAACGGAGTTTCCCATGGCTGGAGTGCCTTTTGATCAGCTGGACGGCCATATCTGGATGAATGGCGAATTCGTGCCGTGGAAGGACGCCAAGATTCACGTCCTGACCCATGGCCTGCATTATGCGAGCGCGGTGTTCGAGGGCGAACGTGCCTATGGTGGCGAGATCTTCAAGCTGACCGAGCACACCGAGCGGCTGCATGAATCGGCCCGGCTGCTCGGTTTCAAGATTCCCTATTCGGTCGAGGAGATCGACCAGGCCTGTATCGACCTGCTGCACAAGCAGGGCTTTACCGACGCCTATGTTCGTCCGATCGCCTGGCGCGGTTCGGAGATGATGGGCGTGTCGGCGCAGCAGAACCGCATCAATCTGGCGATCGCGATCTGGCAGTGGCCGTCCTATTTCGACCCGGCCCAGAAATTGAAGGGAATCCGCCTCGATCTCGCCGAATATCGCCGTCCCGACCCGCGCACGGCGCCGTCGAAATCCAAGGCGGCGGGCCTTTACATGATCTGCACGCTGTCCAAGCACGCGGCCGAGGCGAAGGGCTATGCCGATGCGCTGATGCTCGACTGGCGCGGCCAGGTCGCGGAGGCGACGGGCGCCAATGTGTTCTTCGTCAAGGACGGCGTGATCCACACGCCGACACCGGACTGTTTCCTCGACGGGATCACCCGCCGTACGGTGATCGGTCTCGCCAAGAAACGCGGCTACGAGGTGGTGGAACGCGTGATCATGCCGGAAGAGATGGAAGGCTTCGAACAGTGCTTCCTCACCGGCACGGCGGCGGAAGTCACGCCGGTTTCGGAGATCGGCCCGTACACCTTCGAGGTCGGCGAGATCGCGTCCACGCTGATGAACGACTATACCGAAGCCGTTCATCCGCGCGCGGAAGCCGCGGAATAAGTCTGACGGATCGGCGGCAAGGGTATCAGGGCGGCTCAAGGGGCCGCCCTTTTCCATTGGCCTTGAAGTTGCGGCGGATAAGTCGCAGGTAGCGGGAACGACAATCCGGAAACGAGGAAATTCCCATGGCGGCGACGCTCAACGCGCTGATCATCCCGGTCACCGCATTCCAGCAGAACTGCACTGTGCTGTTCGATTCGGAGACAAAGCACGGCGTCGTGGTAGATCCGGGCGGGGACGTCGATCATATTCGCGAGGCGCTGGACAAGAACGGCATCACGGTCGATGCGATCTGGCTGACGCATGGCCATATCGACCACGCCGGCGGCGCGATGGATCTCAAGGAGGCGCTGGGTGTCGAGATCATCGGTCCGCACAAGGACGACAAGATGCTGCTCGACGGACTGGAGGCCCAGGCGCGCATGTTCGGCCTCGATGACAAGGTCCGCAACGTGACGCCGGACCGCTGGCTGGATGAAGGCGAGACGGTCTCTTTCGCCGGGCACGAGTTCGAGGTGCTGCATTGCCCCGGTCACGCGCCGGGCCATGTCGTCTTCTACAACCGGACGGCGGGTTTCGCCCATGTCGGCGACGTGCTGTTTCGTGGTTCGATCGGCCGGACGGACCTGCCGGGTGGCGACCACGCGACGCTGATCGCGTCGATCAAGACCAAGCTGTTTCCGCTGGGCGACAATATCGGCTTCATCTGCGGGCATGGGCCGGGCGGCCAGATCGGCGAGGAACGGAAAACCAACCCGTTCCTGACCTGAAGGTCTTCGGCTGCTGGCGCCGTCTTGTGGCGCGGAAGCGGCCGATCCGATAGCCGTCTAATTAATTTCGATATTTGGCATTAATCATGCGCTTTACGTTAAGTAACGTGCTAGCGTCGCCATGTTGGCGGGGGGCTTTCTTCCACATCGTTGCTCCGTCGGTATCGGCGGCTAGGTTCGGGCCAAATCCGGGTTCTAGCCGCCTTTGAAGGCCGGGAGCATGGGCCGTGCGGCGCATTCGCCGCCGAACGCCCAACTCGAATGACAAAGGCCCGGCGGCGGATGCCGGCCGGGCCTTTCCTTTAACGTCCCTGGAGGTCACTTGGGGACGCAGAAATGATCCAGCCCGTCATAGCCGCGATAGGTGCCGGTCTTAGGGTTGAACGAGCGGTAGCGCTCGTCGCACCATTCGTACCAGCCGACCGTCCAGGGCTCGAGCGAGGACTCGTAGGTGATGACGTTCGGTCCGCGGGACGGTGCGGGCGGGTAGGCGTCTGGCGCGACATAGTGATCGCGCGGGGCCGGATTATTGGCTTCCGACAGCGCGCCGGCGATGATCGCGATACCGGCGATGCCGAGGATCGCGGCGGCCGCCGCATCACCATTGTCGCGATGGACCGGGCGGGGATTGTGCCATCCGCCGCGCGGGCCGCAGATGCGCTTGCCGTGGCGATAAACGCAGTTGTTGCCGCGGCGATCGTAATGGCGCGCCGAATTGCCCTTGTGCCAGCCATCGGCGGCTGCCGGCGCTGCGGCGAGCGGCGAAAGCGCGGCGGTCGCGACCGTTCCCGCGGCGATCAGGGATTTCAGCGCTGATGTCTTGAATGTCCGTTTCATGTTTTCTGCTCCGTTCGCGTCGTTCCCAACCGGGGTGTGCCCATCCTGGCGACCCGGTTTTCCGGCGGGCGGTCATACGACGCCCGAACACGTGACGCCGATAATGGCGCGGCCAAGCTGAACGCAGCCTGAACGGCCGTTCACGGTTGCTTTCGGCGCGCCGCCAGGACGCGGCCAAGCAAAAGGCGCGAACCGGTGACCGGTCCGCGCCTTGCAAGACTGTTCCGCAAAGACGGCGATTTTACGCCGTCGATGTCGGACTATTCAGCGAGCTGAAGATTGACGGCCTTCGGGCCCTTGCCGCGACGATCCGGCTCGGTGTCGAAGGAAACTTTCTGGTTTTCGGTCAGGGACATCAGGCCCGAGGCCTGCAGAGCGGAGATGTGGACGAAGATGTCCGCGCCGCCGTCGTCCGGCTTGATGAAGCCGAAGCCCTTGTCATTGTTGAAGAATTTCACAGTACCAGTCTGTGCCATTGAATCGGATCCTTTTCCGTTCGCATAAGCGGCTGCCCATTCTGCCGCGTAAAAATCGCCGCACGCATCATGCGGGCGGTCAGGGCAGGCAGTTCTCGAATGCATGGAAAGGAACCAGTTCTCGCGCCGCCCTTTCAGGAGGCGCCCGGCTTGTTCTTCAGCGTGCCGGTGCGCGGTATTTCCGACTTCCGTTGTTCGCAAATTGCCCGAACGGAAAAATCGTTGCGTCATCCGGGTCCGGAAGTAAAGCAAAACTTTTGTGAAGTGGGCCGTGAAACGGTTGCATATTCTCGCATATATGCTCGCGTCAGCCGTGACAGAACGGCCGAAGCATCCTAGAGTTCAGTCTCAAATCGGGAGACGGCGATGCGTAATCCGGCGGGCGTTTTGAGGGGTGTGGTCATGGCTGCGGCGGTGACGACAGCCGCGCTGGCATTGGCCGGATGCGAGGCGACCGTCGCGCCGCAACCCGCCGATCCGCAATATTGCCCGAAGGTCTACCAACCGGTCTGCGCGCGGCGCGGGGCGGAACGCAAGACGTTCCCGAATGCCTGCGTGGCGAGCACCGAGGGCTACGACGCCTTTTCGCCGGGCGCCTGCGAACAGCCCAAGCCGGATCGTATCTGCCCGCAGATCTACCAGCCGGTCTGCGCGGTGCGCGCGGGACAGTATTCGACCTATTCAAACGACTGCGTCGCCGGTGCCGAGGGCGCGCGGGTGGTGAAGCCCGGCCCGTGCTGACCAGGGCCGCGTGGAGGATATCGTGACCGGGAGGACAACATGATCAGGACCCTGCTTTTCGCCGCCGTTGCCATGGTGCTCGGCTATACGGCGCGCGGCCAGGCGGAGGAATTGAAGGTGGGCATCGCGCGCGACATGCCGAGCGTGATGGTGGAGACCGCCGACGGCCCGGTCGAGATCAGCCGCATCCAGGACCAGGATCACGAGATCACCGGCGATTTCGCCAAGACCTCGCGCGCCTGCCCGCCCTTCTGCATCCAGCCGATGACGCCCGCCGAGGGCGTGACGACGATCGGCGAACTCGAGCTGATCGCCATGCTGGAGGATCCTGAGGCGCTGGTGGTCGACAGCCGCACGGTCGACTGGTTCGCGGGCGGGTCGATCCCCGGCGCGATCAGCCTGCCCTATACGCAGGTGGGCGACCGGCTTTCCGATCTTGGCTGCGAGCCGGATTTCGACGGCTGGGACTGCACGAACGCCAGGCGCGTCGCGCTGTTCTGCAATGGGCTGTGGTGCGGCCAGTCGCCGACGGCGATCCGGGCGATGATCGCGGCCGGCTATCCCGCCGAGCGGATCTTCTATTATCGCGGCGGCATGCAGAGCTGGCGCGTGCTGGGATTGACGGTGACCGGCGGGGAAGGCTGACGGCGGACGGGCGGGCCGTTTTCAAGCCGACCGCATCGCGCTATGATGGGCTTTCGCCGCCCCGGAACCCTTGCAGGAGGGACGCATGGTGGAAAGCCCGGTCAAGAACCCGAAAACCACGACAAAGCCCAAGGTCGAGCGGCCGAAGCTGCACAAGGTCATCCTGATCAATGACGACTACACGCCGCGCGACTTCGTCTGCATGGTGCTGAAGGCCGAATTCGGCATGGGCGAGGACCGCGCCTACAAGGTGATGATCACCGCGCACCAGCGCGGCGTCTGCGTCGTCGCGGTTTATCAGCGGGACGTCGCGGCAACCAAGGCGAAGCGGGCCAGCGAATACGGCCAGAAATACGGCTATCCGCTGATGTTCACCACCGAACCGGAAGAGTGAGTGGCGATCGGGGCTTATTGGATCAGGTCCAGGATCAGGTGGTGGATGGGGCCGTTGCGGGCCATTTCGGCTTCCTCGAAGGCGCGGTTGCGGGCCTTGTAGCGGGCATAGGCCTGTTTGAGCGGGGTCTGGATCGACTGGCGGATCGCCTTGCAGCCGGGATCGTTCTCCTGCCGGAAACCGACGGTCGTGTCGTAGATCTCCTGCGCCATGGCGCGGATATATTCGCCATGCACGGCCTCGTGGGCGCGGATGCCGGCGATGAAGACGCGCCAGCGCGCGGCGACGGCGGGCGGCAGATTTCCGGAGGGTTGGGGCAGCGTGTAGGTGATGGTGAGAAACGGCCGGGCGGCGGCGAGGACGCAGGCGTTTCCCTCGCGCACATAGTCGCGGCCCCATTTGAGATCGAAGGTGGTGTGGGCGATGGCGCGGGCAACGCCGACTTTCGGGCCGCGCTCGCCGATGGAAGCGTAGAGCGCGCGGCCGGTCGCGCCGGAGACAGCATAGGCGTTTACCACCTCCTTGCCCTTTATATCCGCCTGGGTGGGCAGGGCGGGAAATAGCAGCAACAGGAAAAGGCCGAGGCGTTTCGTCATGCAGGGTCTCTCTCGCCGGCGCAAAACCGGCCTTGCCCGCCACCTTTACCGATTGGCGCATGCGGTCAACCCCGGGCGGAAAGTCAGGCCGCTCGCGAATTTTTACCGTTGGTTGTTTATTGTGATAGGATGCACGCAGAGCGCGCGATGACGCGCGCCGTTTTCAAAGATTGGATATTCAATGCAGATTCCCGAGTGGATGAAACCCGCGCTGACCGGCGCGGCGGCTGGAGCGATCGCGCTCGCGATTGTCGGCTTCGGCTTTGCCGGCTGGGTTACGGGCGGTACAGCACAGGAAATGTCCGACAAGGCAGCGCGCGACGCCGGCGTGCAGGTGGTCGCATCGATCTGCGTCAACCAGTTCGCCGCCGCGCCGAATGCCAACATGCAATTGGCCAAGCTGAAGGAAGCCAAGGCCTGGGACCGCGACGACTTCATCGAAGAGGGCGGATGGTCGACCGTGGCCGGTGTCGACGAGGGCGTCCGGGGTGTCGCGGCCGAATGCGCCAAGCAACTCGCCGCAATGGACACGCTGCCTTCCGAGGCCCCGATGGTTCCGAACGCCGACAATAGCTGACCCGACGCGGAACTCACAAAAGCCCGGCATCTCGCCGGGCTGTTTTTTTGTCCCATCCTTAAGCTTCGAGTTTTCTCTTTCGTAAGCGGCAAGCCGCTATCCGACGCGCTCGCTGATGGGCCCCTGGTTGTCCCATCCTTAAGCTTCAAGTTTTCTCCTTCGTAAGCGGCAAGCCGCTGTCCGGCAGGGTCGCTGATGGGCCGGTCCTCTGTTTTCGCTACCTCGACCGACATATCGATCGATCAGGCCTGCGGCTTCTCATCCTCCAGGACGCCATCCTTCTCGCGCATGCCGATCTCTATGCGGTCGGGGGCGTTGGCGAGGAGGGCGAGGAGGAGGTCGCTCATGGTGGAGGCGGGGGCGGTGCCGAAATCGGCCTCGAAGGCATAGCCGGCCTCCGTCACCTCGGGCGTGGTGGCCGTGTGGATGACGTGCTGCAATTCGATATTGTCCTCGGCCTCCTCGTCGCCGAAAGCGCGGCGGTGCCAGTCGGTAAAGAGCCGCGTGGCGAGCGGGTCCCAGTCGCCGGCAACGCGCAGCTCGGCATAATCCCAGGCAAAGGGCGCGACGACGATCTCGGTGGGGCCGAGCGTGAAGGAAAATGTGTCGAAGCGGATCTCGCGCGGCGCGGTGAAGGATTCCAGCTTCCCGGTCTCCAGCGAGGCGTAGTCGGCCCGGTAGGGCAGCCGCAGCGGACCCTCCGTCGCGATGTCGCCCTCGGAATCGAGCAGAACCGGCTCAACCACATGCGTCTCCTCGGAAAAACCGGCCACGGTTTCCGAAAACTGCGCGACATAGATCTCGCGCACGGCTTCCACGATCTCGACGAATTGCGGGGGGAGGGTGTCCATGCAGTGGAAGTAGGTCGAGCGAGAGGGGAGTGCAAGGCAGGGCGGCGCGTCCCTTGCGCGCGCCCTTGCCTGCCTGTCCTGTTACTGGACCGTGACCGTGCCCTTCATGCTCGAATGGAAATTGCACTTGTAGTCGATCGCGCCGGCGGACGCGACAGTCACCGAGGCGGAGTCGCCCTTGTTGAGGCGGCCGGTATCGAAGCTGCCGTCGCCCGCCGTGGCGGTGTGCGGCGCGCCGTCCTCGTTGACGAAGGTGATCGTGTCGCCGGCGGCAACGGTGATCACGGCCGGCTGGAAGGCGAAGCCGCTGATGGTGACCGTGTGGTCGGCGGCAAGCGCCGCGCCGGCGGGCAGCATGGCGAGGCAGGCGAGAGCGGCGGCGAAACTGGCAATGCGGTTTGTCATGGGGGCGTCTCCTGTTGTGACGGCGGCGAGACTACAGCGGAAACGGGCAGAGGTGCCATAGGGGAAACCCTGGCCGGCGGCAGGTGTCCGGACAGGCCGGCGCGGGCGTGCAGGCGCGCGTATTCGGCTCCGCGCCTGGGCGCGAAGACGGATGAAGAGGCAGTGGCATCCATGCGGGGATCACGACGTGTCGAGCCGCCGGGCATTGAGCGCCATCGTGTGGCACTCGCGCAGAATGTCGTCGATTTCCTGAGATGGCCGCCGGCAGTAGCCCGGCGGACGGCCGAGGCGGAGCGGTCGTCTATGTCTTTGGTACCCGCCCTGTGTCTGCTTTGAAGCCAGGGACGTCAACGCGCGCCGCGCCTCGTGGCGGGCGAGCCGTTTCGCGTGGCCGTCGAGATCGTCCAGCGCGCGTTTGAGCGCCAGCACGCGGCGGCAGATGCCGGTGGCGTTCACGTATTCGTCCGGATCGGCCGGGGCGACACCATCCTCCGGGAAGGGGCGAAGCCCCTCCCATCGCAGCGTGTCGAAGCGGCGGGGCGGGTCGGTCAGGCAGAAGGCGGGTCTGCGCGGCGTCGCGGCGCGGGGCCTGGCGGCGTCTTCGTTTCGTGGCGCGGGACCCTCATTTTCCGGGCGGGGCTTCGGGGCCTCGATGTCGAGCCCGCTCGCCGCGACGACGATCAGCCGGCGAACGGCGGATTCGGCCGGGCGCAACAGCCGCATGATCCGCCGCCAGACCCGGCGCGGCACCTCATCCGCGCCGCCCCCGTCCAGCCCGGCCATGAAGAACAGCGTCGTTACGATGCGCAGAAGCGCCGTGCGGTTGCGCGTGATCGCCGGGGTCCAGCCGAGGGGTTGCGGGTGCGTCATCCGGGTAAGGGTACGGGCGGCGGGGAGAAGGTGGATGGGATTTTTTTGGGGACGGCTGGATTTTATGCCCCGCGTCCTGTTACGCCGTCCCGGCCTCAGGAGCCGGCTTTCTCAAAGAACTGGAAGGCGGGCGGTCGGGGATCGCTCTTTCGAGTTTGTATATGCGGTTCTTCGACCGCTCCTTCGGCTACTTCCGGTGTCGGTCGCCCTACGCGCAGGACCCGCAAGGTCCCGACTGGCCGCCTCATGGCCTTTGTCTCCCTCTTGCGGAGGGGCCCGCACGGCGGGGCGGTTTCCAAGCATCCTGCCGAAACAGGATGCTCACGTCGCGTACCAGTACCGGCCTGCCTTCAGGGCTGATCCCCGATGCGGAAACCTCTCCCCGCACGACAGGCACCGGCCCTTCCTTTCTTGCCGGTGCGCGCGCAGGCTTCCAATAAAAGGGCAGTCGCGATGTTTGCCGAGGCGGGGGCGCGGTGGATGGAAATTGGCGGGGGTGCCGGGAATGCGGAGAGGTTGGGGGAGGGTATCCACCCGGGGGGCCGGGGTTGACGTGCTGCTGTTGGCCTACTTCTCATCACCGCGCTCGGAGGGCTAGGCGGGGTCTGGGCCTTACGCCGCCGCGCGGATCGACTCTGGCGGCGCACCGCGGCCATCGTGATCCATTTGGAAGAATAGCGACACTGCGCGGAGGCGTGGCGGTTTTGTGCGATTTCGGGAGGGTAACATCCGTCCTCGGCAAAAAAACCGAGGACGAAACTTCCTGATATCGCTCAGATACGAAGCTAAAAGCTCTTAGCTACAGGACTTGTAGCGAATTTCTCATATATTAGTTCAGAGAAAATTTTTCTTGTAGATCTTGATCGCTTAACGTGTATGGCCCACGCCGTTCGATCGGCCTACTCTTTAAATTATGCGCCGCGATTGACGTTTGTTCGGCTAACCAGCTGTCAGGCTCAGATTTGACGGTTCCGGCTTCCTTTACACTCTTGTTTGTATCAGACAAGATTGCCTCCCTTAAAGGTTGCATCGACTCAATTTAGGATACGCCGGTACGTTTAGTTCTCCTAAGGTTTTATTTTCAAAATGATTCACAATTTATCAACCATTTTTCAACGCGAGGATTGGAATGGGGCAAAGCGATAAACCCGAAATTTTCATCGGTCTTGTGGGGCCGATTGGAGTGGACCTTGAAGCAGTTGAAGCAACCATTATTCGGGAACTGAAACACCTTGATTACGAGTCGGTACCGATTCGCGTGACTGAATTGATGAAATCAGTCGAAACTGGTGTGGGGCTGAAGTGGGGTTCCTATAGTGAAAAATACCACTCCTTGATCGCGTATGCCGACAAGGTTTGTGAACTGGCAAAAAGTTCTGCCGCTCTAGCCGCATTGGTAGTAGCAAAGATCCGCGCTGAACGTCAGGGCATTACAGGTCGAGTAGACAAGCCAGCGCTTGGACACGCTTATGTCATAAGGCAGTTCAAGCGGCCTGAAGAAATCGATCTAATGCGGAAAACGTACGGTCGTAAATTTATTCAGATATCCGTTACAGCATCTGACGCCGAGCGCAGAAATAGAATTATTGAGAATATTAAAAATTTCGATGAGCAAACAAGAGAAGATTCAGATTGTCAAAAAGAGGCAATTGATCTTATACGAAAAGATTTTGACGAAGGCGAAGAGGCTTTTGGACAAAGAATATCAAAAATATTTCACTTGGGTGATGTTTTTGTATATGGGTTAAACAAGAAAAACATAGAGGATACCATAAGGCGTTTTCTGGAGGCCCTTTTTGGCTACAATGGCGTTTCGCCTACCAGAATGGAATACGGAATGTATATGGCGACTGCCGCATCTTTGCGCTCAATTGATCTGTCGAGGCAAGTTGGCGCTTCTATTTTTACGGAGCATGGAGAAATAATATCTTTAGGTTGTAATGAAGTACCGAAAGCTTTTGGAGGTACTTATTGGTGCGAAGATGGGGAGGCCTCTAAAAGAGATTTTGAAAGAGGTGGCGATGCTAATCATTCGCGAAAGCTGCAAATATTATATGACCTTCTTACTCGAATGGGAGAGAATGGCTTCCTTTCAGACGAGCTTAAAAGAAAGGGAAATGCGAAAGAGCAGCTTCGGCATATACTAAATAATGATGACATTAAAGATTCCCAAGTTATGGATATAATTGAGTTTGGGAGAATGATACATGCCGAAATGGCTGCGATTACGGATGCTTCCAGAGTTGGTAGTTCTGTAAGGGGAGCAATTATGTATTGTACAACGTTTCCGTGCCATATGTGCGCTAAACATATTGTTTCATCCGGTATAAAAGCGTTGGTTTACCTTGAGCCGTATCCGAAGAGTTATGCGGTCGAATTAAATTCAGATTCTATTACATTTGATGAGGATATGGCTGACAAGGAGGTTTTATTTCGTCCTTTTGTTGGCATCTCACCTAGAAGGTATAGGGACATATTTGAAAAAAAATCTAGAAAAACGAAGGATGGAAAAAGAAGAGACTGGTATAATGACGTGGCTATGCCGATGATTGAGGACAAGACATCTACATATATAGAAAATGAAGATTCTAGTATTGCCTCAAATGTGCCCCCAACTAAAAGTGCAGTAAGCACTCGATAATTTCACCGCCCCGGCCGTCCGGTTTTCCCCGGCTTGCGCTTTCGCGCCCGCTCGTCGGCCGGGTCTTCGTAGCTGCCGACGCTGATCTTGTGGCGCTTGACGGGTTTGGCGGCGTTGTCGTCCCCTTTTGCGGGCACCTCGACGGGTTTTTGTGGCTGCTTGCCCGTGCCCACTGGCTTCTCGGTGCGGCCGACGGTCATTTCGTCGAGGGTGTTCTTGCGGAAGTAGCTGACGCCGTCCGAGCCCATTTCGTCCAAGTCTGGTTTCTTGAAGTTTAAGGACGGCGCGTCCCTCTCTGGAATGGGTCCTCGGGTCAAGCCCGAGGATGACGGTGCGTTGGGGGCGGGCTTGGTGCCCTTCGGAGGTTTGCCCTGGGCGGCGCGTTTGCGGGAGTCCCTGGTGTTCTCGATGCCGGTGTTGCGCGCGAGGGCGTCGTCCATGACGGCCAGTTCGGTTTCGCGGAGGCGCTTGATCTCGTCGCGGAGGCGGGCGGCGGTTTCGAAGTCGAGGTCGGCGGCGGCGTCGCGCATCTGGGTTTCCAGCGCCTTGATATGGGCTTCCAGATTGTTGCCGATGAGCGCGCCCTGGTCCTTCGCGCCGCCTTTCGCCCCGGTGATGTCGGCGCGGACATGGTCGCGCTCGTAGACCGAGTCGAGAATGTCGGCGATGTTGGCCTTGACCGATTGCGGCGTGATGCCGTGTTCCTCGTTATAGGCGAGCTGCTTCTCGCGGCGGCGGGTGGTCTCCTCCATGGCGCGTTCCATGGAGCCGGTGATGTGGTCGGCATAGAGGATGACCTTGCCGTCGACATTGCGCGCGGCGCGGCCGATGGTCTGCACCAGCGAGGTCTCGGAGCGCAGGAAGCCCTCCTTGTCGGCGTCGAGAATGGCGACGAAGCCGCATTCGGGAATGTCGAGGCCCTCGCGCAGCAGGTTGATGCCGACCAGCACGTCGAACGCGCCGAGGCGCAGGTCGCGGATGATCTCGATGCGCTCCAGCGTGTCGATGTCGGAGTGCATGTAGCGGACCTTAACGCCCTGCTCGTGCAGATATTCCGTCAGGTCCTCGGCCATGCGCTTGGTGAGCACGGTGACCAGCGTGCGGTAGCCGGCCCGGGTGGTCTGGTGGATCTCGTCGAGCACGTCGTCGACCTGGGTCTTGGCGCCGCGCACCTCGACCGGCGGGTCGATCAGGCCGGTGGGGCGGATGACCTGTTCGGCGAAGACGCCGCCGGACTGTTCCAGCTCCCAATTGCCGGGCGTGGCGGAGACGGCCACCGTCTGCGGGCGCATGGCGTCCCATTCCTCGAAGCGCAAGGGTCGGTTGTCCATGCAGGAGGGCAGGCGGAAGCCGTATTCGGCCAGCGTCGCCTTGCGGCGGAAGTCGCCGCGATACATGCCGCCGATCTGCGGAATGGTGACGTGGCTCTCGTCGATGAAGACGATGGCGTTGTCGGGGACATATTCGAACAGGGTGGGCGGCGGCTCGCCGGGATTGCGGCCGGTCAGGTAGCGCGAATAGTTCTCGATGCCGGCGCAGGAGCCGGTGGCTTCCAGCATTTCGAGGTCGTATTGGGTGCGCTGTTCGAGGCGCTGCGCCTCCAGCAGGCGGCCGGCCTTGTTGAGCTCCTCGAGGCGCTGCTTCAGCTCTTCCTTGATCGACTTGGTCGCCTGGTTGAGAGTCGGGCGTGGGGTGACATAGTGCGAGTTGGCGTAGATCTTCACGCTTTTGAGCGAGTCGTTCTTCTTTCCCGTCAGCGGGTCGAACTCGTCGATCGACTCGATCTCGTCGCCGAACAGCGAGATGCGCCAGGCGCGGTCTTCCAGGTGGGCGGGGAAGATGTCGATCGTGTCGCCCTTCACGCGGAAGGTGCCGCGCACGAAATTGATGTCGGCGCGCTTGTATTGCTGGGCGACGAGATCGGCGAGGAGCTGGCGCTGGTCGATGCGGTCGCCGATCGACATCTGGAATGTCATCGCCGTGTAGGTCTCGACCGAGCCGATACCGTAAATGCAGGAAACCGAGGCGACGATGATGACGTCGTCGCGTTCGAGCAGGGCGCGCGTCGCCGAGTGGCGCATGCGGTCGATCTGCTCGTTGATCGAGGATTCCTTCTCGATATAGGTGTCCGTGCGCGGGACGTAGGCCTCCGGCTGGTAGTAGTCGTAATAGGAGACGAAATACTCGACCGCGTTGTCCGGGAAGAAGGACTTGAACTCGCCATAGAGCTGCGCGGCCAGCGTCTTGTTGGGGGCGAGGATGAGCGCCGGGCGCTGCGTCTCCTCGATGACCTTCGCCATGGTGAAGGTCTTGCCCGAGCCGGTGACGCCGAGCAGGGTCTGGGTGCGGTCGTCGTCCTTGAGGCCGGAGACGAGATCGCGGATCGCGGTCGGCTGGTCGCCCGCCGGCTCGTAGGCCGACTTCATGACGATCTCGATGCCGCCCTCGGATTTCTCCGGCCGCTCGGGGCGGTGGGGCACCCACATCTGGCCGTCCTTGAACAGCGGATTGCCCGAATCGATCAGCGCCTTGAGGGATTCGACCGTCGCGGTGACGCCGGCGGTGGAGGTGAGTTGGGTGGCTTCCTCCAGCGACACGTCGAGGCCGGCGACCGGGTTGAGGCCGGCCGCGGCGCGCTCGCGCGGATCGTTGGTGCCGCCGATGGAGACGCCGCCGCCGGTGCGCTTGTCGCCGACCGTGTAGGTGCGGTCCTGTTTGTTTTTACCTCGCGAAGGCTCGGACGGCCGGTCGGCCTTGCGGCCCTTCGGGCCGGGACGTGCGCTACCGCCATCCGCCTTCTCGGCGGCTGCCGCATTCTCCGCCTTGCGGCGGTGCTTGCCGGCCTTGGAGCGGATTTCGCGGGTTTCCTGCGCGCGGGCGTCGCGTTCGGCTTCGGCTTCGAGCTGCTTCACCCAGTCCTCGACGCTGCCGCCGAGCGGCGCGCCCTCGAATTCCGCCTGAGGCGCTTCCTCGAAGCCGGAAGGCTTGCCCGTTTTCTTCTCTTGTCTGGCCATGAGGCCAATATGGGAAATGGCGTGCGCGAAGGGAAGGGGAAAACGGGAACATCTCGCCGGGATGCTGACAGCAGGGTGTCAGGAGGCACGGGATTGCGGCTGACCCAAAGGAACCGAACGGCCGCGCCGCCGTTGCGTTCAGGATGACAGATACGCAAACCGTCGAAACCGCCCACGGGCGCGAGGCGCCCGCCACGGGCGACGGCCTTCGCAGCCGGCTCGATCCAAATCACACCCATCCGCCGCTCGCCGTGCTCTGGTCGATCGTGGCCGGAAGCGTGCTGGTGTTCGCGCTGACCGCCATCGCGGTGCGCAACGGCTGGACGGATGCGCTCGACCGGAGCATCCTGCTCGCGCTGCGCGACGCGTCCGATCCCTCCGATGCGTGGGGGCCGGCCTGGTTCGAGGAGACGGCCGCGGAGCTGACCGCGCTGGGCGGCTACCCGATCCTCGTGACGGTGTCGGTGCTGACACTGAGCGTGCTGGCGCTGATGCGCAACTGGGCGGCGGCGCTGTTTCTCGCCATTGGCCTGAGCGGCGGCGCGGCGCTGTCCTCCGTGCTGAAGCTCGGTTTCGAGCGCGCGCGGCCCGACCTCGTCGACCATATGGACCGGACCTTCACGTCAAGCTTTCCAAGCGCACATGCGATGGTGGGAATGCTGTTCTACCTGACGCTGGCGGCGGTGGCCGTGCGGTTCGTTCCGCGCCATTCCGTGCGCGTCTTCATGGTTTGCGCCGCCTTCGCGATCGCCATCGTCATCGGGTCGAGCCGGGTCTATCTCGGCGTCCACTGGCCGAGCGACGTGCTCGCGGGGTGGTCGCTGGGCGTCGGCTGGGCGAGCCTCTGCTGGCTCGCGGCGCATTATCTCTCGCGCTCACGCGGCGACCGCGACGCGCTCGGCCATTCCAGGACATGACAGGAGCGCCCGTGCACAAGGCCAAGCCATGGATCGAACCGCTCGCGCGCATGGGCTATGCGGCGCGGGCGCTCGTCTATCTGATCATCGGCGTTTTCGCCTTCCTTTCGGCCGTCGGCAGCGTCGAGAAGAAAGGGTCGCGGGACGCGTTGCGGACCCTCTTCGAGCAGCCTTTCGGCGAGATCATCGTCTGGCTCATGGTGGCCGGGCTGGCCGGCTATGTCGCGTGGCGGGCGGTGCAGGCGCTTCTCGACACGGACGGACACGGCATCGGGCCGAAGGGGCTGGCGATCCGCGCCGGACTGCTGGTCAGCGCCTTCACCTACGCCACCATCGCGATCTATGCGCTGTCCCTGCTCGGCGTCTTCGCCGCCGGTTCCGGCGGCGGGGGGAGCGGGTCGACGGTCGCGGATTTCGTCGACGGCGCGATCGGGCAGAGAAACGTCTCGCTCGGGCTCGCCATCGTGGTGTTCGGCGTTGCCTGCGCGCATTTCTGGAAGGCCTTCAAAAGGAAATATGCCGACCGGTTCGACGCCGGACCGCAGGCGATGGCGATCATCGATCCGATCTCGATCATCGGCCTGACGGCACGGGGTTTCGTGTTCGCGGTTATTTCCTTCCTGTTCCTGCTGCGTTTCGTGAATGCGGAGGATTCCGGGGAACATCCGGGTCTGGAGGAGGCGCTGTCCTACGTGCAGTCGCTTCCCGGCGGCGCATGGCTGCTCGCCGCGACGGGCGCGGGCCTCGTCGCCTTCGCCGCTTATTCGGCAATCGAGGCGCGCTGGCGGAGAATCCGCATCAATTCGGCGGTCTAGTGCATTTCAGGTTGCAATAGAATCAGAATGCGCTGCCTCTCGCCTTCGGCTCGAACGCGCATTCCGATGCTGATGTTTCAACCAAAACCTGAATTGCACTAGTGCAGTTCAGGATGGATTGGATCAGGCCCTGTATCTCTGCGGCCAGCGGACGCCGGAAATCATCAGCACGGCGAGTGTCGCCAGAAGCAGGCCGGCGAGCTGGATCGGGCCCAGCGTCTCGCCGAACAGGAAGTAGGCGATGACCGAGGTGACGGCGGGGACGAGGTAGAACAGGCCCGAAACGCTCGCCACCGCGCTCTGGCGGATCAGCAGCATCAGGAGAGAGATCGCGCCAATCGACAGAACCAGAACCAGCCAGGACAGCGCGAAGATGAATTTCGGTGTCCAGTGGATAACGCGCGTTTCCAGCATCAGCGATCCGGCGCCGACCAGCAGCAGCGCGCCGGCATATTGCCAGACCGTGCCGACGACGAGATCGGTGCCGGTGGCGAAACGTTTCTGGTAGATCGTACCGGCGGTGATGCCGAGCAGGGCGCAGGCGCAAGCGGCGACGGTGGCCGGGGTAATGCCGCTGTCGGCCTCCAGCGCGCTGGCGAGACCCGGTTCGAGGATGAGCACCGCGCCGGCAAGGCCCAGCGCCAGTCCCGTCCAGTGGCGGGCCGAGAGTTTCTCGCCGAGAAGCGGCGCGGACAAAAGCGATGTCAGGACCGGCTGCAGCGAGACGATCAGCGCGGCGACGCCCGCCGGCATGCCGTGGCGGATCGCCCAGAAGACACCGCCGAGATAGGCGCCGTGGATGAGCATGCCGACGACGACGGCATGTCCCCGCTCGTTCCATCCGCGCGCCCGGCGGCCGGAGACAACCAGCACCGGGGCCAGCAGGGCAAGGACGATCAGGAAGCGCAGCGCCAGAAAGGTGAACGGCTCGGCATCGTCGGCGCCGAGTTTCGAGCCGATGAAGCCGGTCGACCACAACAGCACGAAGACGACGGGCGCGATGCGCATGAGCATGGGACAGGATCCGGATTCGGGAGCTGGCCGGAGCGCCGGCGCTGGTGGCGGGTCTATTCCGCGCGAGGAGGGGCGTCAATCGGGGGGATATTCGGCATGCCCCGCATACCCGCTTCCTTGTGGGGCAATTCTTGAGGGGCGGCGTTATATCGGTGTTAAGGATATTTCGACCGGCGCGGCGGCCGACTACAAGAATTAACACTATTGCAAGCGTCCCGATCCCAATCTGCCCGAAACGAACCGGGGATGTTTATGGACGGAATAGCGGCTTGTTCGGCTTTCCTTCAGGGGCTCGGTGTGGTCGCGTTCGCGGTCAGGCTGCATGAATTGGCCCTTACGCGCTGCACGTCGCAGCGGGCGGAAGTCTTTGCGACATCCATGACCTTCGCGCTGGGCGCCGCGGTCTCGATGACGTTTCCCCTGCATTTCACGCCCGGAATCACCTTCGATCTTCGCCATGTCTTTCTCGTGCTCGCCGCGCCCTTCGGCGGATGGCCAGCGGTGCTGGCAACGGCCGGAACGGCCGGGTTCCTGCGCTTCCTGCAGGGCGGCATCGGCATGGAGGCGGGATTTGCGGGGATTGCCATTTCCGCGATGGTCAGTCTCGTCATCGCACATTTTCACGCCAAGCGGCGCGGATACAGCTTCGTCGGGCTTTCGGTGATCGGTCTCGCGTCATCGCTTTCCCTGATCAGCCTGTTCCTGCTGCCGATGCCCCTCGCGATCGAGGTGTTCCAGCGCGTGGCGCTGCCGTTTATCGGGGTGAACTTCGTCGGCGTGCTGGTTTCCGCCGAGTCGCTGAACAAGATCCGGCTGCAGCTGCATCGCGAGAAGGCGCTGGTGCGCGACACATCGATCGATCCGCTGACCGGGCTGTCGAACCGCCGCGTCTTCGACGCCAGGGGGCCTGAGCTTGCCGAAAGCGGCATCCAGGACAAGGGCCGCTATGCGATCATGATCATCGACATCGACCGCTTCAAGTCGATCAACGACACGTTCGGCCATGCCAATGGCGACAAGGTTCTCAAGGACGTCTCCCGCATCATCTCCGATTATGCCCGCGAGGACGATCTCGTCGTGCGGTATGGCGGCGAGGAGATCGCGCTGGTGCTGCCGGGATGCGACGAACAACGCACGGCCGTGATCGCGGACCGTATCCGGGAAGGCATCGAGAGCAACACGATCGAGGTGAGCGGCATCAACCTGAAGGTGACGGTCAGCATCGGATATGTCGTGGTCGAGGAAACCGGCAAGGGCTTCTGGGCCGCCTTCGAGGAGGCCGATACCGCGCTCTACCGCGCCAAGAACGCCGGCCGAAACCGTGTCGAGCAGGCCAAGGGCAACGAACTGGCCGCCTGAGCGGCCGGTGCATTTTCAGGGCGAGCGAAGGCGCGAACGGGCGTCATAGCGGTGCTGTGACGGAGTGCACATCGCCCGGCGGGGCAGGCGGGTAGTTTCATGGTCAAGGAGGCGGTGACAGGGATCACCGTAGAGCACCATGACAAACACCAACGTTACTTTCGGAACTTTCACCTACGAATCCTCAACCCGCCGCTCGGCTGCCGAAGCCAGGGGCCTGCGCCGCGCCGTTGCGCTGGCCGCCGCCGCTGCCACGCTGTTCGCCGCAACGGCGCTGTTCTCGGCGACCCAGCCCTCCGCCATGCCTCTCGAGGCCGAAGCGGACGGCTCCTACCTCGTCGCCTATGCCGAACCGGAGCAGAACCGTTTCGGCGTTCTCGACGGCGTGTTCGGCGACGACAATCACGAGATGAACGATGCCTGGATGGGCATGGAAGTGATCAGCGCGGACGGGATCATGCTTGGCTACGTTTCCGACGCCTTCGTCAATCCGGACGGCTCGATCGACGAACTGGTCGTCACGCCCTCCGGCAACGACAGCCCGTTCTTCGCTCCGGTTTACCTCCCGGCGCGCTACGCCGAACTGGGACCGGACGCCGTCCGTATCTCGCTCGGCACGACCCGCGCCGTGGCCACGCTGACGCCGGCAAACGATCTCGCCTACCTTCCGCTGTAAGCCGCGATCGCGAAAACGACGCCGTTAACCGCGCGTTAACGGCGTTTTCGAAAGGCTTGTTTACCGCCCCCCGCTTACCATTCGTTCGGGACAAACCGGATGGATGGACACAATGCGAAGGACCCCTTTGGCGGGACTGGCCGCCTTGACCGTGTGCAGCGCGCTGCTGAGCGGCTGCCTCATGCCCGACCTGCTGGTTCCCTATGCGGACCCGTCGCCGACGGCGGCGGTGCCGGTCGCGCAGGTCGATGCGCCTCAACCGGTGGTGCAGACGCAACAAGCCATGGCGCAGCCGCAGCAGGCGATGGCGCAGCCGGTTTTCGGCTTTCCGAACGTCACGAAACCGCTGTTCGGCGGCGGGGCCGGGAACTTCATGCCGGCCGAGGAAGTGCAGTGCCGCCAGCAGCTGAAGCGCCTCGGCGTGAGCTTCCGCGACATCCCGCGCATCAGTGATTCCGAATCCTGCGGTATCGACTATCCCGTCGAGGTGAGGTCGCTCGGCCGTACGATCGCGCTCAAGCCGGCGGCGAAGCTCAATTGCGCCATGGCCGTCGAGGCCGCGCTGTGGGCGCAGCGCGATCTCGCGCCGGCTGCGCGCACGCGCTACCTCTCGGGTATCGCCGAAGTGCGGCAGATGTCTTCCTATTCCTGCCGCAAGATCGCCGGGTCGCGTTCCATGTCGGAACACTCCAAGGGCAATGCGCTGGATATCGGCGCGATCAAGCTGAAGAACGGCAGGCTGATCTCCGTGCACCGGCCGGGACCGTTCGCCTTCCGCGAGCGCAGTTTCCTGCGCAAGGTGCGCGGCGAGGCCTGCGGGCGTTTCGGCACGGTGCTGGGCCCCGGCTACAACCGCGCCCATGCCGATCATTTCCATCTCGACCTGAAGCAACGCCGCAGCGTGGCCTGCCACTGACAGATCCGGCCACGGGCCGAACCGGAAAAGGCAACATGACGGATTTCGCGCAGCCATATCCCGACGCGGTCGAAGACGAACGGCCGGCGCGGACAGCGCCGGCGGGCGCAATCGGCGCGGACATCGTTCCGGCGCGGCGTTTCCTCTATCCCGCCTTCGCGGCGCTGGTTTTCCTGAAACTGGTCAATGTGTTCCTCGCCGTGCCGCTGGCCGACGAGGGCTATTACTGGCTGTGGGGCAAGTTTCCGGACTGGTCCTACTACGATCATCCGCCGCTCGGCGGCTGGGTGAACGGGGCGGCCAGCGCGATCTTCGGCGACGGGCTTCTCGGCATCAGGCTGGCGACGCTGGTCAGTTTCGCGGCGACGATGGCGGTGCTGGCCTGGTGGACGCGGCGGCTGACGCCCGCAATGCGCGGCCCGGACGCGCTTCTGGCGGCCGCCTGCGTGTGGCTCGCCTCGCCGTGGCTGATGAATTTCCAGTCGATCGCCTTTCACGACCATCTGCTGATCTGTTTCGGGGTGCTTGCGGCGCATTTCCTCGGCCTGTTCGTGCTGTCGATGGACGCGGCCGAGGGGCCCCGGTTCCGCTGGCTCTATGCGGGCTGTGTGGCGGTCGGGTTGGCAGGCCTGTCGAAATATAGCGGCGTCTTCATCGGGCTTTCCTTCGCGGCCTGGGTGATCGCGACGCCGAAAGGGCGCGGACTTCTCAAAAGCCCGCATCTGTGGGCCGGCGGGGCGCTTGCCGTCGCGATGCAGGCGCCGGTGATCTACTGGAACGAGGTTAATAACTGGCCGTCCTTCCAGTACAATCTGCATGACCGGATCGGCGACACGCATCACGCCACCGCCGCCGAACGCATCTTCTCCTTTTCCAAGAATTACGTGCTGCTGTTCTCGCCGGTGCTGTTCGTGGCGCTGATGCGCTTCGTCTTCGGGCGGCGCGTCGACGGGCCGGCGGCGGCGCTGCAGGGGATCGGCCGGTTCGGCTTCGCGATCCCGACCGTCGTGTTCCTGGCGCTCGGGTTTTCGACATCCGTGCTCTATTACTGGAACGTCGTGTCGCTGGTCTTCTTCCTGCCGGTGGCGCTGCTGTTCATGCGCTCGGCGATGGAAGTGCGGCTGCATGTGTTCTGGGGCATCGCATTCTCGGCGATGGCCCTGTTCAATTCCACCTTCTTTCCGCTGACGCTGATCACCGGCCGGTCGGTCAGCGACTTCAACATCTCGCACGGCCTGCCGGAAATCGCGGCGATCGTCGAGGAGGAGGAACAGCGGCTCGGCGCGGAGATGGTGCTGACGACGGACTACCGGACCGCGTCGCTGCTGGCGCTGACGACGAAGCGCACCGATATCGCCTCGCTCGGCAAGCGCGAGGACATGTGGGATTTCTGGTGGGACCCGTCCCTGCACAAGGGCGAGGACGCCGTGGTGCTGGCCTATGACCGGTTCCCGGAGACGGAGCTGATCGACAAGGTGTTCGAGCGCACCGAGGCGATCCGCGAATTCACGATCGTCCGCCATGGCTACGAGATCCAGCGCTACTGGCTGGTTCATGCGGAAAACTACTCGGGCGAGGGACCGCAATAGGCATGGCGACGGATATCGGATACGGCAGCGCAGGCGTGCCGAGGCGGCGGGGCGGCGCGGTGTTTGCCAAGCACGACCTGCATGCGGTTCTGCCGCGCGGAGGCGTCCTTGCCGTCGTTCTTGCCGTGCTGATTGCGATGAAGGTGGCCGCGCTGCTGTTTGCGATGCCGCTTCCCGACGAAGGCTATTACTGGCTGTGGGGGCAGCATCCCGGCTGGTCCTATTACGACCATCCGCCGCTCGGCGGCTGGCTGCACGCGCTGACAAGCTTCCTGTTTGGCGACGGGATCGTTCCGGCCCGGCTCGCCACGCTGCCGACATTCGCCGGAACGCTTGCCATCCTCTGGTACTGGTGCGGGCGGCTGACGCCGCCCTTCCTGCGGATGCGGGCCTTCCTGACCGGCGTCGCCATCTGGCTCGCCTCGCCGCTGATGCTGGTCTATCAAAGCCTCGCGATCCACGATCACCTGCTGATCGTCTTTTCGCTGGCGGCGCTGCATTTCTTCGTCCTGTTCGCCGAAAGCCGGGACATTGGCCGGCCGCGCTACGCGCTGCTCTATCTTTGCGCCGTCGCGCTCGGTTTCGCGGCGTTGTCGAAATACAACGCCGTCTTCGTGGCCGCGGGACTTGCGGTCTGGATCCTGTCGCGGCGCGACCGGGCGAGATGGCTTTCAGACAAACACCTCTGGCTGGCGGCGCTGGTGACCGTCGCGATGCTGGCGCCGGTGATCGGGTGGAACTGGAGCCATGGCTGGCCGTCCTTCCGGTTCTACGCGCATGACCGGATCGGTTTCGAGGCGACGACGCCCGGCGCGCATCTCTATCGCTTCACGATGCAGAGCCTGCTCGTGGTTTCGCCGGTGCTGATGTTCGCGATGCTGCGCTTTCTCATACGCGGTGCGGAGGGAATCGGTGCCGCGTTGCGCGGGCCGGCGGTGGCCGTGTTCCTGACGGGCACGGTTGCCTGGTACGCGCTCTGTTTCGTGACGCCGGTGGCGCATTACTGGAACGTGACGTCCTACCTGTTGCCGCTGGCCATCGCGCCGTTCCTGCTGCGCAGCGCGATGGAGTTTCGGTTGCATGTCCTGTGGGGGGTGCTCTATGGCGGCTCTTTGCTGTTCACCTCGACGGTGATGCCGGTCGTGACGCTGACCCAGCCGCCGGGCCGTCATGACGAGAACATCCTGTTTGCCGCGCCGGCGATGCTGGACGAACTGGAGGCGGCGGAGGCGGAATACGCGCCGGACATGCTGGTGACGACGGACTATCTGGCCGCATCGCTCCTGTCGCTGCACGGGCAGCGCACGGATATCGTGCATCTGGGGCCGCGCCGCGACATGTGGGATTTCTGGTTCGATCCGGCGGCGCACAAGGGCGAAGACGCGCTGGTGATCGCCTATGACGCCTTTCCGGAAACGGAGCTGATCGACACGGTCTTCGAGCGCACCGAAACGGTGGCGACCTTTGCCGTCGAGCGTTTCGGCACCGAGATCATGCGCTACCGGCTGATCCGCGCCGAGAATTATTCAGGCGCGGGGCCGCAATAGTCATGGGCGAGGCGCGAACCCGGCAGTGGCTCGATGCCGGCCGTTTCTCCGGCGCGGGCGCGGCGGCGCGGCACCCGGGCCTCGATGCCGTTTTGCCGGCGACGCGCTGGCTCGTTGTGCTGCTGCTGCCGCTTCTGGCATTGAAAGGCGTGCAGGTTTTCGCTGCGGCGCCGACCGCCGACGAGGCCTATTACTGGCTCTGGAGCCAGCATCTCGACTGGTCCTATTACGACCATCCGCCGCTGGCCGCATGGCTGCAGGGGCTTTCGGCCTCCCTGTTCGGGTGGAACCTGTTCGCCTTGCGCGCGACGACCCTTCTGAGCTTTGCCGGAAGCCTGTGGATCCTGTGGTTCTGGTCGAAGCGGCTCGCCGGCCGCGAAGATGCACCACGCGCCTTCCTTGCCGGTCTGGTCGTGTGGTTGTCGATGCCGATCCTGATGCGCTTCCAGTCGCTTGCGCACCAGGATCACCTGCTGATCTTCTTTGGGCTGGCTACGGCGCATTTCTGGGCGATGTTCATCGAAGGGCTTGGCGACGGCAAAAGGATCTGGCGGTTTTATTACGCGGGTTGCGTGGCGCTCGGGCTTGCGGGGCTGACGAAATACAATGCCGTCTTCATCGGGCTCGGTTTTGCGGTCTGGGTGGTGGTTTCGGCGAAAGGCCGCCCGTTGCTGGCGTCGCCGCATCTGTGGGCGGGCGCTGCGCTGTCGATGGCGATGCAGGCGCCGGTGATCGCCTGGAACGTGGCGCATGACTGGCCGAGTTTTCACTACAATCTGGAAAGCCGGATCGGACAGTCGGTCCATGGCGGTTTCGCCGGTAATCTGCGCGACTTCGTGATTTCCTCTTCGATGATGCTGTCGCCGGTCATCGTCCTGGCGCTGGTGCGTTTCGCGACGGGCAGCGGCGCGATCCGCACACCGTTCGAGGCTGTCGGGCGCTGGGTGCTGGTCGTGTCGACATCGGTGTTCGTGGTGCTGTGCGCCTCCAACACGATCCTGTCCTACTGGAACCTGACGGCCTATCTCTTCGCGCTGCCGGTGCTGGTCTTTTTCCTGCGCAGCCGCGCCGAATTCTCCATTCACGCCCTTTTCGGCATCGGCATGAGCGCCTGGATCGTGCTCGGCCAGGTCATCTACCCGTCCTACAAGCTCAATGGCGGTGACTTGCGCGACAACGACATCTCCTTCGGGCTGGAGGAAATCGCGGCGATCGTCGCGGAGGAAGAGCGGTTGATCGGCGTCGACATGGTCATGACGACGGATTACCGCACCGCGTCGCTGCTTTCCTTCGCCGGCAAGCGGACAGACGTCCTGAAGATCGGGTTGCGCAACGACCAGTTCGATTTCTGGTGGAACCCGGCCGACTACAAGGGCAGGGACGCGCTGGTTCTGGTCGACGATTATCTGCCGGAAGACGAACTCGTCACCGCCGTCTTCGAGCGGGTGACGACCGTGCGCGAATTCACGATCGAGCGCTTCGGCCTGCCGATCCACAGTTACCGTCTGGTGCTGGCGGAGAACTACTCCGGCGAAGGGCCACACTGACCGCATCGGGTGCCGCCGGGTCACGTTGTCAGGACGCCCGAATCGCGACTATGTCGGGGTGCTTCCAAGGCGCGACCCATTTCGGGGCGCCGATAGACCCAAGAAAGGATCACCCCATGAAGCGCATTTCGCTCGCGCTCGCGTTCCTGCTTTCCGCAGCCGCGCCCGCCTTCGCCCATCTCAATCCCGACGAGCACGGCTCATTCTCCGCCGGCTTCTCGCATCCGATGTTCGGCGCCGATCACATCCTTGCCATGGTCGCCGTCGGATTATGGGCGTGGATGATCGGCGGGAGGGCGATCTGGATTGTACCTGCCGCATTCGTCGGCACGATGCTTGTGGGCTTCGCGCTGGCGCTTGCCGGTGTCCCGCTGCCCTTCGTCGAGCCGGCAATCCTCGCCTCGGTCGTCGCGCTCGGACTTCTGGTCGCCGTCGCGGTGAAGCTGCCGGCCGGTCCGGCCGCTGTCGTGGTCGGCGTTTTCGCGCTGTTTCATGGCCATGCGCATGGCGGCGAAATCGGCACGGCGGGCGAACTGGGCTATGCGGCCGGTTTTGCGCTCGCCACGGCGATCCTGCACGCCATCGGCCTCGGGCTTGGTTTCGCTTTGTCGCGTATCTTCGGCGAAAGCGACCGTCGCGCCCATTTGCTGGCCCGTGTGCTGGGCGGCCTGACGGCGGTCAGCGGGCTCTATCTGATGGCCGGTTGATCCCGACCGGAGACCGCTCAAAGACGCGCCGGCGGCAATCGCCGGTGCGTTTTAGATTTGAAAGGCGCATTTCAGTTCGCGACGGAATCAGGACGCGCTGCTTCTCGCCTTCGGCTCGAACGCGAAATATCTCGATCCAGACGTGAATTGCGCTACAGGCCGGCTGCCTTGCGGAGCGCCCTGTTGATGCGGTCCTGCCAGCCCGGACCCTGGTCCTGGAAATGTTCCAGCACATCGTGGTCGATGCGCAGGGTTACGCTCTCCCGCGCGGCTGGAACCGCAGTCTTTCGCGGCTCTTCCGTCGCTTCGGAAGGTTTCTTGGTCGCAGCTTTGAACAGCGCCTCCGCCTTGTCTCGGGCGCTGGAAGTGCGGCGCGGTGAATAGGCCATGTCGGTTTGCCCCGTTAGATCGCAACGCGAATCACGCGTCCTATTATTGCATGATTGTCGCGGAATGTTCCGACGCTTCGTCGTCGGCGACTGTCGATCCACATTGTTTCGCCAAAATGGCGCAATTCCGGCGGGTGGGAAATTTTTCGGCCCATCGCCTTGACCCCGTCGCAAGGGCGGCCTTAACACCGTCCGCTTCGGGGCCATTGGCCCGCTTCCTTGAAACCGACACGAAGAGCTTCTTTCATGAAGACGACCGCGATTGGCGTGGATTTCGGCACGTCCAACAGCACGGCTGCATTCGTCGATGGCGTGGAGCCGGTTCTTGTGCCGCTCGAAGATGGCCGGTTCGACCTGCCGAGCGCGGTGTTCTTCGATTTCGAGACCGGTTCGCAGAAATACGGCCGCAGCGCCATCGACGGCTATGTGGGCGACGCCGAGGGGCGGTTCATGCGGGCGCTGAAGAGCATCCTTGGAACCAGCCTCGAGGACGACTCGACCTATATCGCGGGCAAGCGTGTCGCCTTTTCCGACATCATCGCCGGTTTCATCCGGTCGATCAAAACCACGGCGGAGGAGTTTCGCGGAACGGAGATCGATACGGTCGTCGCCGGACGGCCGGTCCATTTCGTCGATGACGACAGCAAGGCTGACAGGCAGGCGGAGCAGACGCTCGAACGGATTTTCCATGCCGCCGGATTCCGGGACGTCGCGTTCCAGTACGAGCCGATTGCCGCCGCGCTCGATTACGAGCAGACGGTGGAACGCGAAGAGATCGCGCTGATCGCCGATCTGGGCGGCGGCACCTCGGATTTCTCGGTGGTGCGGATTTCACCGGACGGACGGACGCGGACTGACAGGGGCGACGACATATTGGCGACCGGCGGCGTCCATGTCGGCGGCACCGATTTGGACCGGCTGGCGAATTTGAGGAAGGTGATGCCGGAACTGGGGCTCGACAGCCGCCTCCGGCGGGATTTCGGCGACGGGCTGATCACCATCCCGCGTCACGTCTTCGTCTCGCTCAGCACATGGCAGCGGATCCATCTTCTCTATGACCGGGCAATCCTGCGCGAGGTGAAGGACTATCTCAGGCTATCGAACAGCCCGCACCTGATAGAACGGCTGCAGCATGTGCTGGAGGAGCGTCTCGGGCACAAGCTGGCGCTGGAGGTCGAGGCGGCGAAGATCGGGCTGACCGATGCGCCGACAGCGCGGATCGGGCTCGATGTGATCGAGCAGGGCTTGGGCGTGGAAATCGACCGGGCCGAGTTCGACGCCATCATTGCCGCCGAAACGCGCGCGATCCGGCGCGCGCTGGACGGGACGCTCGCGGATGCCGGACTGGGGCCGGAGGCTGTCTCCGCGATCTTCCTGACCGGCGGCACGACGGCGGTGCCGGTCGTGCGGCAAGCCCTTCTCGAGGCGGTGCCGGACGCGGCAGTGGTCGAGGGCGACCGGTTCGGCAGCGTGGGCATCGGGCTGGCTTTGGAGGCCAGGCGGCGCTTCGGCTAGGAAGTCTCTTCCAGGCGTTTCGATCAGGGCCGGTTCGCCCGAAGGCCATCGTCGAAGAGGCGCAGGGCTTCCTTGATCATCGCTTTTTGCCGCTTCGCAGGGATCGCGAACAGGCCGCGATGAAGGATCAACCCGTCGAGCATGGAGGCAAGCGCGCGTCCGAGGCTGGCGGGATCATGATGCGGAGCGATCTCGCCCTTGTCCTGCAGTCCGGCGATCCGGGCCGCAAAATGACGGCCCAGCCGGTCGAAGAAGCTCTCGACCCTGGCGGCGAAGGTCTGCGAAGCGAAGCTCGGGCCGAAAATCTCGAAGAAAACCGGTATGAACTGCGCGTGTTCGGCGGGGATGTCGGCGAGGCTTCGCAACGAGTCCATGAAGTCGTCCAGCGTGGCGCATTCGCCGTCATCGATCCAACGCTGCGACAAGGCGGTGAAATGGCGATCCGCCATCGCCTCGGTCATAACTTCCTTGCTTTTGAAATAGAGGTAGAGCGTGCCCTTGCCGAGCCCTGCTTCAAGCGCGACGTCGCCAATCGTTGCGGCGTGGTATCCCTTGCGCGCGAAGGTTCGCATCGCCGCATCGAGGATCGTGTCCTGCATGAGCTGGCGGTCGACGATCTTGGGCATCTGCGCTTACCTTTTTTCTCGGCTACCTGAAAGAGCCTTTCGATAAAGGCTTAATTCTGACTTGCGGGTCATGCAAGGATATGTTTATGACCGGCTGGTCAGTCATTATAAAGGAGGCGGCCATGTCGCAAGTTCATTTGATGACGGGAAGCGCATTTGACGAAGGCGCGGGCAAACGCGCCTCGACGCTTCTTCTCATCCTTGTCGCAAGTTTTATTACGCTGGTGCCGGGCGGACCGGTTGAAACTCGCGACTTCTCCCATCTCGGCGGCGCCGTCTTCTGGGGTTTCAACGTCTTCCTGATCGCGCTCGGCCTCGCCGCGATCGCGGCTGGCATTGTGTTGCGCCGGGGCTCCCGGCTGGCGGCGCGGATCGCGATCGCCGTATCGTGGGGCTACATCTTCGTGGTGCTGCTCGATCTCGGGCACGTGTTTCCGGTGTCGCCCGATCCGATACCACTGCTGCTCGGACTTATCGAGATCCTCGACGCGATCCTTGCCGGCTATGTCATGGTCCTGGCGCATCGCGCGCTTGGCGACATCTGAAGCGGCTCAGGCGGGAAGCCGGGCCTCGGCGTTCTTCCAGAATTCCAGCAGCAGTTCTGCCGTGCGCTCCGGTTCCGAGCGATGCGGCGGGTCGAAATGGTGGCGGTCCTCGAAAATCTCGACGGTGAAATCGGGGAAGATCTTCGCGGCACGTTCCTGGATACGCAGATACATTGACGGGTTGGAGCGGGCGCCGCGCATGTAGAGCACGGGGCAGGCGAGGCTGCGCAGCACTTCGAGGTCGAGGCGATGGTTCCGGCAGGCCGGGCCGATCGCGAAAATGCCGGCGGGGCGGTGCTCCATCCATGCGGGCGGGTCGCCCTGCGGCGGGGCAGGAAGTTCGACATCATCGGCGACGTTGAGCCGGGCGAATGCGGCGAGCGATTCCGCGTAGGGCAGATCTTCCGTCGCGCGGATCGCGTCGCGCACGGCGATCTCGTCATCCGTCTGGCCTTCATTGCCGAGCCAGGCGGGTTCCATCAGGGCGAGGCTTGCGAGGCGGTCCGGATGCCGCGCCGCGAAGGCGGCGGAAATCGCGCCGCCGCCGGAAAAGCCGCCGAGATGGAAACGGTCCAGCCCGGCATCGTCGGCCGTACGCAGAATGGCGTCGATCTCCATGTCGAAGCTGTAACCAGGCGGCGGCGCGCCCTTGTCGTAAATGGCGAGGTCGCGCGTGATCACGGATGCCGCGCCGCCGAATGCCGGCAGAAGATACCGGTATGTGATCTCGGCAGGCGTGATGATGCCGGGCAGGAGGATGGCGGTGTGGTTCATGGCCGGCGTCGCCTAGCGCGGGATCGGGGTCGGCTTGCCCTCGGCGTCGAGCGCGACCATGACGAAGCGCGCGTCGGTGACCTTTTCCATGACATGCGACAGGTAGCGCTGCGCCCAGGCCTCGATCAGCAGGACCATCGAGGTGCGGCCGATCTTCTCGACCTCGGTGTAGACGCACAGCGTGTCGCCGACCTTCACCGGCATGGCGAAGGACATCTCGTTGACCGCGGCGGTCACGATACGACCGCCTGCCACCTCGGCACCGCGAATGCCGGAGGCCAAATCCATCTGCGCCATCACCCAGCCGCCGAAAATGTCGCCGGCGGCGTTGGTGTCGCCGGGCATGGCAAGCGTTCTGAGTGTCAGTTCCCCGCGCGGGGCGGCAGTCTCGTCGACCATGGCGGCGCAATTCCTTTCAGCAAATCCCGAGGGCCACTTGAAGGCCAAAAGCCGTCCGGACGCAACAGCCGGGCCGCACGCGGTTTCCACCCCGCGCGCGATGTGTTTAGCTTATTACGCAACGTAATGTGGAGGCCTGCATGGCAGATCGGAAAGCGCTCGGCATTGTCGGTGGAACGGGAATGCTTGGAGGCGCGATCGCGCGGCGGCTGCTTTCGAGCGGGTATGTCGCTCCCGATTCGCTCGTGGTGTCCAACCGGTCCGGCCTGCCTGCGGGGCTGGAGACATGGCCCGGCGTCAGCGCGGTCGCAAGCAATCAGGTTCTGGCCGACTCCTGCGATACGGTCCTGCTGGCGGTGCCGCCCGCGCAAGCCGGGTCGCTCGAGATGAATGCCGCCGACACGCTGGTGATATCGGTGATGGCCGGCGTCAGCCGGGCGCAATTGTCCGATTTCACCGGTTCGTCGCGCGTCGTCAGGGCGATGAGCAGCCCCGCGGCGGAACATGGTCTGGCCTATTCGCCCTGGATCGGTTCGGACGCCGTCACGGATGCGGATCGCGCGACTGTCGGCGCATTGCTGTACGCTTGCGGCGCCTGCGACGCGGTCGCCGACGAAGGCCAGATCGAGTGCTTCACGGCGCTGACCGGACCGGTGCCGGGATTCGTCGCGCTGTTCGCGGACGCCATGGTCTCCTATGCGGTCCGGTCCGGGATCGAGCCCGACATCGCGCTGAAGGCGATCCGGCAGCTTTTCCTGTCGGGCGGGACGATGCTGCATGATGGCGGGAAGACACCGGGCGATCATGTTCGGGAGATGATCGATTATGCCGGGACGACGGCGGCGGGGCTTGTCGCGATGCGCGACGCCGGACTGGTGGAGCTTGTGCATGACGGTCTCGATATGGCTGTGCGCAAGACCCGATCGATGGCCTGATTTCCCGCCAGCATCACAAAGCCGACAGACAATGTCGCCGCAAATAAGGACGGCGGGACCGGGCGGGCACTAGCTTTTTCGGACGTTCAACCGGATTTGCCTCCATGCCAGAGACCATTCGAGCGGCGGTTTGCCGCGACTTCAATGCGCCGCTGTCGATCGAGAGCGTAACGCTCGCCGATCCCGGGCCGGGCGAGGTGAAGGTGGCGGTGAAAGCCTGCGCCATCTGCCATTCCGACATCATCTTCGCCGAGGGCGGCTGGGGCGGCGAATTGCCGATGGTCCTCGGTCACGAGGCGGCGGGCGTCGTGGAGAGGGTGGGCGCGGGCGTGAAGGGCGTGCAGCCCGGCGACCACGCCGTGGTGACGCTGATCCGCTCCTGCGGCCAGTGCCCCTATTGCGCGGGCGGCGACCAGGTGTTGTGCGAGGAGGTGTTTCCGCTCGACCGGCGCTCGCCGATTGCGACGCAGGGCGGCGCGCCGCTCGTGCACGGGCTGCGCACCGGGGCGTTCGCCGAAAAGGTGGTCGTGGAAAAAAGCCAGATCGCGGTGATCCCGAAGGATATCGCCTTCGATGCCGCCTCGCTGCTCGCCTGCGGCGTGATCACCGGTTTCGGGGCGGTCACCAACACGGCGCGGATCCCGGCCGGGGCCAATGTCGCGGTGATCGGCTGCGGCGGGGTTGGGCTGAACGCGGTGCAGGGCGCGCTGGCCGCCGGTGCGCGGATCATCGCGGCGATCGATCTCGCCGATGACAAGCTCGACGCCGCGAAGCGCTTCGGCGCGACGCTGGCGCTCAATCCGGCGCATGGCGATGTCCGCGATATCCTGATGACGGCGACAGGCGGGCGCGGCGTCGACTATGTCTTCGTTACGGTCGGCGCGAAATCGGCGATCGACGGCGCGTCGCAATACATCACCAAGAACGGCTCGATCGTCATCGTCGGCATGCCGCCGTCGGGCGTGATGGGCGAATTCGATCCGGGGCTGCTGGCCGCCTGGAACCAGCGCATCATCGGCTCCAAGATGGGTTCGGCGCGGGTGTCGCGCGATATCCCTTATCTGGTCTCGCTCTACAAGGCGGGACGGCTGAAACTGGACGAACTGGTGACGGGGCGGTTCGCGCTTGACGACATCAACGCGGCGATCGAAAGCACGAAGCGTGGCGAAGCGCTGCGGAATGTGGTGGTGTTCTAGCCGGTCGTCGTTACCGGCGCATTCGCGCAGCGGAGGATTTCATGCAGATCAAGGACGTCGAAACCTTCATCGTCGGGACGCCGGAGGGCGCGCCGGGCGGGCGGTATTTCCTGTTCGTCAAGCTGACGAGCGACGGTGGCGTGACCGGCTGGGGCGAGGCCTATGGGGCGACATTCGGGCCCAAGGTGATGGCGGCGGCGATCGAGGATGTCGCCGCGCGGCATCTCGTCGGCCACGATCCGCACGACATCGAGGCGTTCTTCCGGCGCTGCTATTCGTCGGGCTTCACGCAGCGGCCGGACCTTTCGATGATGGCGTGCTATTCGGCGCTGGAGATGGCCTGCTGGGACATCGTCGGCAAGGAGGCCGGCAAGCCGGTCCATGCGCTGATCGGCGGGCGTGTGCATGAGGCGCTTCGCTCCTATACCTATCTCTATCCTGCCGACGGGCCGATCTATCCTGACGAGGCGAGCGGGAAGACTGTCTACAACGATCCCGACATGGCGGCGGAGAATGCGGTGCGCTGGGTCGAGCAGGGCTTCACGGCGGTGAAGTTCGACCCGGCCGGACCCTATACGCAATACGACCCGCACCAGCCGCTGCTGACCGATATCGACCTGTCGGCGGCGATGGTGAAGGCGGTGCGCGCGGCGGTCGGGACGCGGGCCGATATATTGTTCGGGACGCATGGGCAGTTCACGCCGTCAGGCGCGGCGCGGATGGCGAGGGCGATCGAGCCTTACGATCCGCTGTGGTTCGAGGAACCGGTGCCTCCCGACATGCCGGAGGCGATGGCGGAATTCGCGGCGAAGACCTCGATCCCGGTGGCGACCGGCGAGCGGCTGACGACGAAATACGAATTCCAGCGGCTGCTGGCGCTGGGCGCGGCGCAGATCGTGCAGCCCAATTGCGGCCGGTCGGGCGGCATCTGGGAGACGAAGAAGATCGCGGCGCTGGCGGAGGTGCATCACGCGCTGGTCGCGCCGCATTGCTATTGCGGTCCGGTGGTCGCCGCAGCGAATATCCAGCTTGCCGCCTCGACCCCGAATTTCCTGATCCTGGAAGCGATCAAGGACTGGGGCGGGTTTCACGCCGAGTTGCTGAAAATCCCGCTGAAGATCGAGAACGGCTACACGCTGATCCCGGACACGCCGGGTCTCGGCGTCGAGATCGACGAGGCGGTCGCGCGCGCCAATCCGTATGAGGGAACGCATCTGCATCTGGGCATGGCGGAGACGCCGGTTCAGCCCTGAGCGTGACACGACGGTCGTCCCCGGGCGATACTGGCGTGAAGGAGAAGGAGCGGACCATGTCCAAATTCATCACGATCGGATATGGCGACGAAGCCGGATTCGCGATGATCAAGGCCGAGAAGATCCCGGGCGTGCCATGCGCGGCGGCGCATGGGGTTGTCGAGGTCTGGCCGCTGGTTCAGGGAGAGGAATGATGATTCCTGCCGTCAATCTCGCGGAAAAGCTGTCGCAGTTTTCCGAGCACTGGTCGCCGAAGATCGTCGGCGGGTTCAACGGCCACGACCTCATGGTGGTGAAGGCGAAGGGCGAGTTCGTCTGGCACTCGCATCCCGACACGGACGATTTCTTCCTCGTCCTGAAAGGGCGGCTGCGCATCGAGATGCGGGACGGCAGCGTAACGATGGGCCCGGGGGAGCTTTTCGTCGTGCCGAAAGGGGTGGAGCACCGCCCGGTGGCGGAGGAGGAGACCGAAATCCTCATCATCGAACCGGCGGGGACGCCGAATACGGGCGACCCCGAAACGGCGGTAACAAAAAAATCGATCTGAATGAAACGGCCGGACACGGGGTCCGGCCGGTCGTGGCGGAGCGTGGGGTCAGTCCGCGAAAACGATCGCGGTGATTTCGCCCGAATTGTCGTCGACGACGATGTTGACGAGATCGCCTTCGGTGATCGAGGAATAGTCGACGCCTTCGGCGACGATCAGGGTCTCGCCATCATCAAGGGTTATGGCGTTGGCGTCATAGTCGACGGCTTCGACGACGGCCTGCATTTCGGCGGCATGAAGGGAGACGGTCGCGGCAAGCGTCGCGACCATGGCGATGAGAGCTTTTCTCATTTCGGTTTTCCGTGAAAACAAACCCGGTCTCAGGAGGCACGTCGATGTGGACGGCGCTGCCGGGCGGAAAGTCACTAGCGCTGTCCGGAGCGCTTTGCAATTGAATTTTGCGTTTGAAAACAGTGGCTTGAAAAAGCCCCGAATTTGCCGTGAAAACGCCGCGATCGAAATCGCGGTCCGGTCGAAGACGGGATGGCGACGCCCGGCAGGAGGCGCGCCATCCCTGCTGGCGGACCGGAGAGGGACCGGTCGGCCGGGCGCCTACATCGCGGTCTTTTCGACCGACGTCAGCACGGTGGTGCCGTCTTCATAAACGACCTTGATCGCATCGCCGGGCGCCAGCGCGGCGAGATCGACATCATCGGCGGCGGTCCATGTGGAGCCGTCCTGAAGCACAATGGTGCGGGTCTCGGCGTCGACGCTGGCAATGACGCCCTCGCCTTCGCCTGCGAGCGACGCGAATGCTGTCGCCGTCATGGCGACGCCGGCGAGAATGGCTGTGACGATTTTCTTCATGCTCGGGATCCTTTCCCATTTCTGTTGGCTTTGTCGCCGCGACCGATCCGGGCTGGTAGGGAGGGGGCTTGGATCAAACCGCGGCGACGGGCCGAACTAGACGCCGGAAGTGACCGAATTCAAATCACGAAGCGTGTCGATAAATAACTGAAAACAATGACATAATCCGGCCTCCTTGCCCGAATTCGGCCACAGTCGGCGCATCCGCGCTGTCCCGTCCGGGAACGAGCGGCACCTGGCGCGGTGAAATTGTGGCGCGCGGGCATCCGTCCTTCCTTCCGACGGGGCTTCGAGCGGTCACGTGGCATGCGGCGACCGCTCGATTTGATCGCGGTTACACTTGGTGAGAAGCGCTGTCGCGGCCGGTCCGCGCCACGCAGCCGGACATCCTGGAGGATCAGGCAGGCTCTTCGGAGAAACCGGCAGGCAGCTTCGGCGGCGGATCGCTAGCTCCTTGCTGTCCCAAGACGACACGTGGACACAGGAGACAAGCATGACCACCGAAACGAAAATCGCCCTGATCACCGGCGGCAGCCGGGGGCTGGGCCGCAACACCGCGATCCATCTTGCCCGCAAGGGTATCGATTGCGTCGTGACCTACAATGCCTCTCGCGAACAGGCCGAGAGCGCCGTGGCGGAGATCGAGGCGCACGGGCGGAAAGCCGTCGCGCTGCAACTCGACACGTCGGATATTTCCCGTTTTCCTGGTTTCATCGACGCCTTGAAGGCGGCGCTTGGGGAGATCTGGGGCCGCGACACGATCGACATCCTCGTCAACAATGCCGGGACAGGGTCGCACAATCCGATCGCGGAGACGACGGAGGCCGAATTCGACGCGCTGATGAACGTCCATGTGAAGGGTGTCTTCTTTCTCACCCAGGCCCTGCTGCCGCTGATCGAGGATGGCGGACGGATCGTCAACATCTCGTCCGGTCTGGCGCGTTTCGCCCTGCCCGGCTACGGCGCCTATGCCACGATGAAGGGCGCGGTGGAGGTGTTCACGCGTTACCTCGCGCTCGAGCTGGGACCGCGCGGCATCGCCGTCAACACGGTGGCGCCGGGTGCGATCGAGACGGATTTCGGAGGCGGCGCGGTGCGCGACAATCCGCAGGTCAACCAGATGGTCGCATCGACGACGGCGATGGGCCGTGCCGGCCTGCCGGACGACATCGGCGGCGCGATATCGAGCCTGATCGCCGCCGAGAATGGCTGGATGACCGGTCAGCGCATCGAGGTGTCCGGCGGGCAGTTGTTGTAATCGCGAGGGCGGCTCAGGCCGCCCGTTTCGGCGTTCGCATCATCGGGACGATTTCGACGGAGAGCATGGCGACGAAGATCAGCGCGCAGCCGGCGAAACCGGCCGGGCCGATGCGCTCGCCGAGAAGAAGCGCGCCGAAGAGCGCGGCAAACAGCGCCTCCGAAGACATGAAGATCGCCGCCTGCGGCGCTGTGGTGTGACGCTGGGCGATCGCCTGCAGCGTGAAGGCAAGGCCGCCGGACAGGACACCGGCAAAGAGAATCTCGCCGGCCGACTCCCGGATCATCGACAGTCCGACCGGTTCGATGGCGAATGCCAGCGCGGTGCCGGCGACACCGCAGACGAAGAACTGCGTGCAGGCAAGCTGCAGCGGACGCGCGCCGGAGACGAAGCGGCCCAGAAACTGGACATGGCAGGCCCAGAGACCGGCGCACAGGATCGTCCACCAGTCGCCGGCCGTAAGGCCCGTCGGCTTGCCGCCAGACAACAGCCAGATGCCACCGAGTGCGAGCAGTGCCGCCGGCCAGATCACGGGATGCGGCCAGAAGCGCCACAGAACGACACCGAGGATCGGCGTCAGCACGACATAGAGCCCGGTGAGGAAGCCGGAATTGGTGACGCTTGTCGTTAGAAGCCCGACCTGCTGGGCGGCGAGCGACGAGAACAGCAGCATGCCGAGCAGCGAATAGCGTTTCCACTGGCCAGCGTCCGGCAGGAGCGGCGCCTTCGCACGGCGCGCTTCCAGCGCCGCGAATGGCAGGACCGCGAGCGCGGCGGCGAGGAACCGTATGCCGGTGAACAGCACCGGCCCCATCGTTTCCATCGCGGTCGCCTGCGCGACGAATCCACCGCCCCAGATCGCGCCGGTTATCAGGAGCAGGAGGTTGGCTGTGGCGCGGTTCATGGGATTGTCACGAGATGATGCGGATACGCGCAAACACGCGAATCCGGGCAAGAAACGGTAAACCAGAATTTGCTAGCGTGTGGCGAATGGCGACGCAATTGTCCAAATATATCTCGCGACGGGTGCGGATTCTGATCCTCACCGTGATGCTTGCAGGACTGTTCCTGGCCGCTGCCGATTTCGTTCATCGGCAGATCGCGACCACTTTCAAGCACCAGAGCGTGGCCGCTCTCGCCGAGAGCACGCTGGCCCGCGCCGAAATCGCAACCGATTACGCGGTCATCAGTCTTGGCGAACTTTACGAGAAGGGGCATGTCGACTGCGGCACCGAAGCCATGGTGGCGCTCAACGACGCCGTCTTCCGCTCCGGGTCGATCACGGACATCCTCACGGCGCGCAACGGCAGCGTGTGCTCTGTCGCCACGCACAGCCAGACGCTGACGCGCAACTATTTCAGTCCGGTCGACGGCTTGCAGGCCCGCAATTCGAGTATCGTGCTCAATCCGCTGCGCCTGGACGGTACGCCGGCGCTGGCCGTGTCCTGGTTTTTCGACGAGACGACCTCGGCGGCGGCGCTGGTGAACACCGAGGCGATGTTTTTCGACGTATTGCCGCCGGTCTTGCGCGAGAACGGGGCAGTCCGGCTGTCGTTGAACAACGGGCGAACGATCGGCAAATTCGAGGGCACGCGCTGGGAAATCGGCGGCGCGACCGAGATGTTCGAGGTGCGATCGCAGCGATATCCGTTCACGGTTCGCATTCATGTGCCGATCGTGTTGCTGGAGGCGCTGAACGCACAGCGCAATCCGGCGACGCTGGCCGTGGAATCCGTGCTCGCCATCGTCCTGGCCTATCTGATCGCGCGCGGACTGATGTCGCCCTACAATATTTCGAGCAGGATCGGGAGCGCTTTGTCGCGTGGCGAGATCGTGCCGCACTTCCAGCCGATCTATGACATCGAAAGCGGCGAAATGACGGGCTTCGAGGTACTCGCGCGCTGGCCGCAGCCGGACGGCTCCTTCGTGTCGCCCTCGGTCTTCGTGCCGATGATCGAGACCGGCGGCCATTCCGACCTTCTGCTCGAAAAGCTCGTGTTCCAGACCGCCGAGGCGATGGGAGATCTCATCGAAGAGGCTCCGAACCTGACGTTCTCGTTCAACGCATCGCCTTCGCAGGCCGTCGACGAGGCTTTCGCGAACCGGTTCGCCAACCTGCTGCGCCGGGCGCGACTGGAACCGTCATGCGTGGTGATCGAAATCACCGAACGCGAAGAGATCGGCGACGTGCGCACAGCGCGCCGGCGCATCGAGGCCTTGCGGGTGAATGGCGTGCTCATCGCCATCGACGATGCGGGGACAGGTCATAACGGCCTCGTCGCCATCCAGGGGCTCGGCGCCGCGATCCTGAAGATCGACAAGTTCTTCGTCGACGGTATCGAACTCGACCCGCGCGCCGGCACGATGGTGCGGATGCTGGTGAGCATGGCGCGGGAATACGGCATGAAGGTCGTCGCGGAGGGTGTCGAGACGGGCGAACAGCTCAGTGCGCTCAGCAAGATCGGCGTCGACGCCGTCCAGGGCTATTTCCTGTCGCGGCCACTCGATGCAGATGCCGCCAAATCCGAATATGCACGCCACCAGGCGATCCTGCTCGGCACCCGAATGTCGGGTTCCGAACCCGGCGCCGCGCAGGCGGATATGCCGGAGCGCGAGGCGATCTCCGCATAGACAAAACGTCGCTCCGGCCTTTTCCGGGAGCGGGGGCTGCTATAGGTATGGCTCGTCAAACGCGGTTCGAAAAAGGATATCCATGCGAGCGTATTCCCGGAACGGTTTGCGGCCCCGACTTGGGCGCGCGCTGTTTGCCGTTCTTCTTGTCGCCGGATGGGCGGCGATCGCGGGCACGGCATCCGCAAGCCAGTTCAAGCGCATTCGCGACATATCGGTGAGCTGCACGGACGGGCTGACCTGCGACGTGTCGGCCTACAACGCGCAATCGGAAGTCTACACGGTGATTTTCCGGCGCACGGCGCGGCCGGAAGCGCCGGTGCGCCTCGTTCTCGGCGTGCGCGAAACGCTGACCGCAGGGTCGAGCGTCGGCATATCCATTGACGGCCGGACCGTGCTGCAAATCCCGGTTTCCGACCTTTCGTACCGGGCGGCGGTCTACGAGTATATTTTCGATGACGAGGAGCAGATATCCGCACTGATCGCGGAAGCGAAAGCCGGGCGCGAATTGCGGGTCACCTATCGTTCGCGCGGCCTCGACACGGGCTCGTCCTTCTCGCTGTCCGGCTTCGTCGCCGGGCTGATCTTCATGGACGAGGTGCAGGGGCGCGTCGGGCGCGAAGACGCCATTCAGGCCGAGGGTGCCGCTCCGGGCGATCAGGGCGCGCCGGTGCGGGCGATCGCGGCGATATCCGATCTCCCGTTCCAGCTGCGCGGCGAGTTCCGCGACAGTCCGGACGCCGCATGCGGCGCGATGGACGATGAGCTTTTCGCAAATCTCGGCGGCTTCGAGGCGCATTCCGGCGGCGATACATGGCTGATCGGCCTGCCCTGCGGCATGGGCGGCGCCTACAACCAGCCCTACGCCTTCTGGGAACGGATCGGTTCGAGCCTGCGCATGGTTCCGTTGCCGGTGATGACGGAGGAAGGCCCCTCGACCGACAACGTGGCCTGGAACATCTCCTGGGATCAGGACAAGCAGGAACTGACCGGCTTCTTCAAGGGGCGCGGGCTTGGCGATTGCGGCGTCTACAATCGCTGGACATGGCGCGAGTGGACGAAGGGCCATGTCTTCATTCTCGCGGAATCGCGGGCAAAGGGCGATTGCGACGGCGATCCGGCGGGCGGACCGGAAAACTGGCCGGCACTCTGGCCGCCGGAGTGACTTAGCGGTCGATCCGCGAGACGATGGCTTCGAGGCGTTTGCGGTTGTTGCCGACGTCCGATTTGCCGAGCTGGGCGCGGGCATAGGCGACGAGGCCGGTGCGCCCGTCGCCGAGCGGGATGGCCTCGAAGGAGTTCGTGTCCGGAAAGCGCAGCGCTTCGGTATAAGTGACGAAACGGGCCTGTGCGGGGTCGCCGCCATCATCGACGCGCTCCGCGACAGGCGCGATTTCATCCATCGCCGCGACGATTCTCTCGATCAGTTCACCGGGCGGCATGGCGTATTCGGGAAGCTCCCGGTCGACCGGCACGCCCTCGCAAAGGCCGGGGGTGCAGAACAGGGCGTCGTTGGGTTGTTCGGAGCGGGCCGGCGCCGAACGGTCGAACTGGCCGAGATCCGGATCGCCGGCGACAAGCCGCCATGTCTCGGCGCGGCCGTAGACCAGGAAGAACGCGACGAGAATGGCGACAAGCGCCGCGAAAGCTATCAGAATGGTCAGCATTATCTTGCGCACGCGTCAGTCGCGGGTGACCCGGACGATCGCGCCCGGATCCTCGTCGGTCAAAAGATAGATCGATCCGTCCGGCGCGACGGTGACATCGCGGACACGGCCGAACGCGCCCTCCAGCAAGCGTTCCTCGCCGGTGATCGCGCCGCTTTCGTCGCGGTCGAGGTGAACGAGCATCCGGTATTTCAGCGCGCCGACCAGAAGGTCGCCATCCCATTCGGGAAACATTTCGCCCTGATAAACCGCCATGCCCGACGGGGCGATGGAGGGATCCCAGTAATATTGCGGCTGTTCGTAGCCGGGGGCCTCGGTTCCGACACCGATCTCGGCGCCGGAATAGTGGCGGCCGTAGGAAATGACGGGCCAGCCGTAATTCTTGCCGGCTTCGGGCCGGTTGATCTCGTCGCCGCCACGCGCGCCGTGTTCGACGGTCCACAATGCGCCGGTCTGCGGATCGAGCGCCGCGCCCTGCAGGTTGCGGTGGCCTTTCGACCAGATTTCCGGCGCGGCGGCTTCGTCGCCGGCATAGGGATTGTCTTCGGGTATCGAGCCGTCGCGATTGACGCGCAGCACGGCGCCGGCGTGATCGGAGAGATCCTGCGCGCGTTCGGAATCGCCGCGGTCGCCGGTCGTCACGAAGACCGTGCCGTCGCCGGCAAAGACGATGCGGGAGCCGAAGTGGTGGCCGGTGCCGGTCTTCTTCGCCATCGAGAAGATCGTCTCGACGCCGGAGAGGCGCGGGGCGGGACTGTCCCAGTCCTCCAGGACAGCGCGGCCCAATGCGGTGCCGGCGCCACCCGGTCCGGGTTCTGAGAAGGTGAAATAGACCTCGGCGGTATCGGCGAAATCCGGGGCGAGGGCGACATCGAGAAGCCCGCCCTGTCCCTCGGCCGCGATCTCCGGCAGGCCGGTGGCCGGTTCGGACAATTCGCCGTCGCGTGCGATGCGCAAACGGCCCTCGCGTTCGGTCACGAGCAATGCGCCGTCGGGCAGGATGTCCATGCCCCAAGGATGCGACAGACCGTCGGCGACCACCGTGGCGGAGATATCGACCTTGTCGGTCTTTTCGACGTGGGTGTCAGCGGCGGCCGGAAAGACGGCCACCGCAAGAGCAAAAAGGGTTACTGGCAAACGGTAATGGGTCATGCCGGATTACTTAGGTAGGCAATCCGGCAAGCCAAGGGTGGTTTCACCAGGAACGGCGTCTGCGCTCGGTTTCGGAGATCTCGCGGGCGAGGCTGCGAAACATCAGCGCGCTGACGCCTGCCATGGTGGCGAGCGCCGCGCTCATCAGCGCGATCAGCAGGAAGCGGTGATGGCGCTCGGCGGACAGCGCGACCGCTTTCGTGCTCGGCGAGGCCTCGCTGCGGATCTCGACGAAATTGCGCACCGTCGCGGTTGTCGCCGTGTCGATCTCGTCGCGCAGCAATGGGCGGACGGCCGATGCGGCATTCGTTGCGGCGGCGGTTTCCGCCTGCGGCGCCTGGTGCATGACCGGCGCCTTCTTCTCCCATGTCATCGGGGCGTAGCGCAGCGCGTCCGGGAAGTCTCCCGCTTGAGCGGCGGCGCCGAGGCCGAGGATGGCGACGACATTGGCGAGGACCAGCACCGCCATCAAAAGCGCGGTCGATCTGAGCGAATGGCTCCTGCTCTGGAGGCTCGATTTGCGAAGTGCCGTAAACATGTCGTGTCCTCTCCGGTCCCGCTTGCGAACGCGATTGCGTGCGCCATCGCAAATTCGGCCGGGATTCGGGCCGGTTCACGGAGACAAATGGGCGGCCACCGGGAGATTTTGTGGCAATTTGAAGAAATCGATTAACGAAACCTTTATGCCGCGCCCGGGACGAAGGCGATCGGCACATGGCCGGGCTCGGCCGCGATCCGGTCCAGCCACGCATTGACGGCGGGAAAACGCTGCATATCGAAGCCGCCCTTTTCGGCGCTGTGCGTGTAGCCGTAGAGCGAGATGTCGGCGACGGTCGGCGCGTCGCCGGTCAGGAACGGCGTTTTCTCGAGTTGGGCTTCCATGATCGACAGCGCGCGGTTTCCGCTTTCAAGCAGCGGGTCGAGCCTGTCCGGCGTGCGCAGATGGGCGCGTTGCGGGTAGGTGAGGATGGCGGCGCGAACGGCGATGCTGGTCTCGTGGCTGTTCTGCTCGAAGAACATCCACTGGTGGCAGAGGGCCTGTTCGTAGGCGTCGTCAGGCAGGAAGCGCGTGCCGCGTGCGAGATAGAGGAGAATGGCGTTGGATTCGGCGATCAGGCGGCCGTCTTCCAGCTTCAGCAGCGGCAGCTTGCCGGCCGGGTTGAGCGCGCGGAACGCATCGCTGTCGGTCAGGCCGCTGCCGTATTCGCCGCCGATATGGTCGTAGGGCGTTCCGAGGAAGGCGAGCAGAAGGCGCACCTTGTAGGAATTGCCGGAGCTCGGCATCGAATAAAGCGTCAGCATCTCTATGTCTTTCAGCGGAAGGTCTTGACCATCCGGACAGCGGGGGCTTCGGGCTGCGGCCGGAACTGGGCGATCCAGTTGGAGAAATCCGTACTCACGATGCGCGGTGCGGCGAGGGCGTAGCCCTGGACCATGGGCGCGCCCGTGCTTTCGGCCGGGCCGATTTCCCACAAGGCCTCAAGGCCTTCGAGGACGGAATGGATGCCTTGCTTGTGGAACTCGGAAACCATCATGCGCAGCGTCGCGGCCCCCGCCGGATTGGACAGAAGCCTTTTGACCATGCGTCCGTCGAACTTGACGATGTCGGGCGCGATGGCCGCGATGCGTTGCTGGCGCGAGGCGCGGGTTCCGAAATCATCGACGGCGAGCATGTAGCCGCGGGCACGCAGCTCATAGGCGAAATGGGTGAGCGCGGCGTTGTTCTGCGTCTCCGCCTCGGTGATTTCGCAAACGACGTCGGCTGGCGAAATCCCGGCGGCGCGCAATTCCGCGCCGAGGGTGCGCAGGGCTGCCTCGAAGCGGGCGGGATGCTCGGGGATACGCGGATCGAAATTCAGGAAAAGTCGCCGCTCGGAGGACGGGATATGACAGGCGTTGCGGATGTGCAGGCTGCGCAGTTGCGGTTCCAGCGCCTCGAAGGCCGGCTTGTCGAGCGACGTGAAGAAGGTGTCGGTCAGCACCGGATTGCCGTCGCGCGATACGCGCAGCAGCGCTTCGCAGGCGATCGGTGCGAGGCGGCCCTTCTCGAATCGGAAGATCGGCTGAAACGCGGTGCGCAGGACATGACCGGCATAATCGCCGACCCATGTCCCGTCCGGACTTTTCTCGATGCGAAACTCCGGCGTTTCCGGCAAGGCTTCCGTCTCCTTCGTCCACCACGCCCGAAATTGCCCCCGAAGCGATGAATTTATGGTTAACGAAGGGTTAGCGCGTTTGCGAAGCCGCCGCAACGCTTGCGAATTTTCGATCAATAGCGCAGATAGCACGCGCGATGCGGAACCGGACCGCACAACATCCCAGGAGACATCGAAATGGCCTTCCTCGCCGACACCCTTTCCCGCGTGAAACCCTCCGCCACGATCGCCGTGGCCCAAAAGGCACGGGAACTGAAGGCCCAGGGCCGGGACGTGATCAGCCTCGGCGCGGGCGAACCCGATTTCGATACGCCGGACAACATCAAGAAAGCGGCGATCGAGGCGATCAATCGCGGCGAGACGAAATATACGCCGGTCTCGGGCATCCCCGATTTGCGCAAGGCGATCGCGGCGAAGTTCAAGCGCGAGAACGGCCTCGACTACGAGTGGACGCAGACCATCGTCGGCACCGGCGGCAAGCAGATCCTGTTCAACGCGCTGATGGCGACGATGAACCCCGGCGACGAGGTGGTGATCCCGGCGCCGTTCTGGGTTTCCTACCCGGAAATGGTGCTGCTGTGCGGCGGCACGCCGGTCCCTGCGCCGACGACGCTGGAAAACCAGTTCAAGCTGACCGCCGAGGCGCTCGAGGCAGCGATCACGCCGAAGACCAAATGGCTGATCTTCAACTCGCCCTCGAACCCGTCGGGCGCGGCCTATAACCGCGACGAAATGAAGGCGATCACCGCCGTGCTGATGCGCCATCCCCATGTCTGGCTGCTGACCGACGACATGTACGAGCATCTCGTCTACGACGATTTCGAGTTCGTTACGCCGGCGCAGGTCGAGCCCGGGCTGATGGACCGCACGCTGACCATGAACGGCGTGTCGAAGGCCTATGCGATGACCGGCTGGCGGATCGGCTATGCGGCCGGGCCGATGGAGATTATCAAGGCGATGGACATGATCCAGAGCCAGCAGACATCGGGCGCCTGCTCGATCGCGCAGTGGGCCTCCGTCGAGGCGCTGAACGGACCGCAGGATTTCATCGCGCGGAACAAGGCGATCTTCCAGGGCCGCCGCGACCTCGTGGTCTCGATGCTCAACCAGGCCTCCGGCATCGAATGCCCGACGCCGGAAGGCGCGTTCTATGTCTATCCGTCGGTTGCCGGCCTGATGGGCAAGCAAGCGCCGTCGGGCAAGGTGATGCAGAACGACCAGGACTTCGTGACGGAACTGCTGGAAAGCGAAGGCGTGGCGGCCGTGCATGGCGAGCCGTTCGGCCTCGGCCCGAATTTCCGAATCTCCTATGCGACGTCGGAGACGCTGCTCGAGGACGCCTGCGGCCGCATCCAGCGATTCTGCGCGAACTGCCGTTAATTTGTGCAATCCGCCGGCGTAACTGCGCGCCGGCGTATTTTTCGTGCCTTTTTCTTGCCGTTGAGGAACGATTGTTGCCGATTTGCACTGGAGTCTTTGCGATTTAACCGTTTATAAACTCGCAGGTCATGCATGCGAGAGGGCGGATGCGACGTATGAGGCGGGTACGAAACAGTGTGGCGGCGGGACGATTGGTCCTGCTTTTGACGCCGGCCGTCCTTGCAGGTGCACCTGCTGTGGCCGACGAAGCGTCCTATTACAATGCATTCGACCTGCGGGTCACCGACATCGGCAGCCGGACGGCGCTCGACCGGTTCGTGGTCGAAGCGGTCAATCAGGGGCAGTATGACCAGGCGCTCTCGACGCTGGAAGAAGTCATCCTGCGCAATCCCGCCGATATCGGCGCGCGCATCGCGCTGGCCCGGATCTACTATCAGATTTCCTCCTACGATCTTGCCGCGGCCCATATCGAGCAGGCATTGCTGACTGCCGGCTGGGAAGCGTTCGAGAAGGAGATCGAGGCACTCAAGGCCAAGATTGACCGCGCGCAGTCGGGCTGGGAGCATATTTTCACGATTTCGGGCGGTGTCGATTACAAGAATGTCACCGAAACGGTCGACACGTTTCTCGGTCCGGACAAGAACGATGGGTCCGGAACCGTACCCTACGGTTCGATCAGCGGCGTCGTGATCCGGGATCTGTACACCGCATCGAGCGACGAGATCCGGTTCGGCGGCATGATCCGGTACATCCGCAATGTCGGCGATCCCGATTTCGACAACAATTACGACCAGTTCGATCAGTTCAAGGGACGCGCCTACACGACCTATTCGAAGGGCCTGCCGGATATCGTCGATACGTTGAGGGTGGACCTGACGGCCTATGCCGAATTCGACCGGCAGAACAGTATCCGCCAGATCAACACCTACGGGGCCAAGGCCCAGATATCGGTGCGGCCCAGCGTGGAAAGCCAGTTGTGGGCGTTCGTCGATTACGGCTGGCTCGGCAGTTCGCAGAATTATTACACCGATCATCGCCTGACCTATGGTGTGCAGGGCGAATATCGCATCGCCGCCGGCATCGCGCTCGGCCTCTATGCGAACGGTTATTACGAATGGGGGACATCGCCGGAAGCCTTCGATTTCATAAGCGATTTCGACTTCGAAACCAGCGGCTATGAAGTCGGCGCTTCCGTGTCGCATCTTTTGTGGGTGTTCGAGGACGGGCGTAGCTGGGTGCATGAGGGCGGTGTGCGCTACACCAATGGCGAGGTTCTCGACTACGCTTCGCTTGTCGACTTCTTCGCCAATGCGAGCCTCGTCGACCGGGAGGCCTGGGAGGTGTTCTGGAATCACACCGTGCAGGTTCGCACAGACACGATCCTCGATTTCGGCGTCTATTACGGCGAGGCGGACTACACGAACTCGACGGTTAGCTTCGATCGCAGTAGCGCGTATTGGGGCGTCAAGGGCGGTCTGACCTTCCAGATCAATTGAGGGCGAACAGATGCTCGGAACAACCAAATATCTTCTGGCCGGCGCGGTCTGCATGGTCTCGGTCGCGAGCGCGCAGGCCCAGGACGTCGGAACGATGACGATGGAACAGTCCACGGTCATGCGCGACGGCGCGCGGGTCACCGATGGTACGGGCATCGCGCTCGGCGACCAGCTGGCGGCAAATGCCACCGGTTCCGGCGTTATCGTTTTCAAGGACGAATCGACGGCCCGGATGGGCCCGAACGCGGTTCTGACCATCGATGAGTTCGTCTACGATCCGTCGCGCCGCAACGGTACGATCCGGCTGCGGCAGACGAACGGTCTCGCGCGCATCTATGGCGGGCAGATCTCCAAGCGCGGACGCTCCGAGGTCCGCACGCCGCATATCGTTCTCGTCGTGCGCGGCGGTATCGTCGACACCTATGTCGACGAGGGCGACGGCAATGGCGACAATGGCGAGACGATCACTACGCTGCGTGGTGGTATCATGAAATGCACGGTCGGCGACGAGACGCGTACGGTGACCAATCCCGGCATGTCCTGCGTCAGCGACGGAGAGACCCTGACCATCACGCGCAACACACAGTCGGGCGGGCAATTGGTGCCGCCGGCCGGACAGGGCGGCGGGACCTCTTCGGGCGGCAACTACGACCAGGCCAATTGTGCCAGCGCGAATGCAAGCGCCTCATGCAAATCCGATAATGGGGGGCTTCCGCGACCGGGCACAAACACCCAGGGCAGAGATCCGTTGGGGGGAGGCGCGTCGGGCGGCGGCAGGGACGATTGCGACCCCGAATATGACGAGTGTTATATCATTACCTACTGATCGAGAAACACGGCTGGTCGGTCCTGTTTCAGGTTGGCCCGTCGACTCCGAACGCGTGGCATGGCTGAAAGAAAATCCACACGGCCCCGAAATGCCACGCTGAGCCGGCTTCTTGCGTCCTTTGCAGCCTTGTCAGCGATCATGGTTGCGGGGCATGTCGCGCTCAACGACACGTTTTCCACGCTTCGCGAAAAAACCTACGATCTTTATCAGGCGTCTGCGCCAATCCCTCTCGATTTCTCCCAGGTCGCTGTGGTGACAATCGACGAGGCGAGCCTGCGCGCTTTCGGGCGATGGCCGTGGCCGCGCCGGCAGGTGGCGGAAGTGGTCGATGCGATCACGCAGAGCGGTGTCGCGGCGGTCGGTCTCGACCTCTTCTTCTCGGAACCGCAGGGCGGGCCGGATGGCGACGCCAGCGACGCGGCGCTGGCCGAGGCGCTGCTGCGCGCACCGTCGGTGCTCGCCATGTCGCTCGACCCGAATGCCGGACCGCTCGACATCGAGAGCAAGGCGGGGTGGACGGTGGTCGGGCTCGATCCGAATGCGGCGGCCGCGGTGCAGGGCGGCATCGACCCGCTGCCGGCATTTGCCGACGCATCGGCCGGTCTCGGCATCGTGCGCACGCTTCCCGGGCGCGACGGCGTGATCCGCCACGTGCCGCTGGTCTGGGCGGAGACGCGTGACGGAACCGATGTGCGGCTTTGGCCGACGCTTGCCCTGGACCTGCTGCGTGTCGCGCAGGGCGAGGCAAGCTACACGCTGCGGCTCGAGGGTGTGGCGACCGACGCGGTGCGCGCGGGCGGGGCCACCGTGCCGCTCGGCGAGGACGGACGCATTCGCATCGTCGATACGACGGTGCCCGTGCCGCATGTCTCGGCGAAGGACCTGCTCGAAAACGGCCCGTCGGACGCGCTTGCCGGACGGGTCGTGGTGCTTGCGGTCGATGTCGCCGGCGTCGACCAATATCACCTGACCGCGCGCGGCGGGCACCGGCTTGGCGCCGACATCCATGCCCTGCTGCTGGCGCAGATGCTGAACGGCCGCTACCTGTTCGAGGCGCCGCATGCCCGCTGGATCGAGCGTGGCCTGTTCGTGGGCGGGGCGCTGGCTCTCGTGATCATCCTGACCGCCTTTTCGCGGCGGCCGTTCCTCGCCGTTTTGTTTTCCGGCCCTGTCATTCTTGCGCCGGTGGCGGTCGGGGCGGTCGCTTACGCTTCGCGCGACCTGCTGCTCGACGGTGTCCAGCCGGCGGCCGGATTGCTGATCATGGGCGCGGCGGGCGGATACATGCTCTATCGCGAGGCCGAGCGGCGGCGCGGCGTGTTGCAGAAACAGTTCTCGCAGTTCCTGTCGCCGGAAGTGGTCAAACGCCTTGCCGAGACCGACACGGCCGCGGCCCTGAAGGTCGAGGACCGGGAGATTACGGCGATGCTGGTCGACATGCGCGGCTTCACGGCGATGTCCGGCCAGCTCGGCGCGGAAAAGGCGGTCACCGTGGTCAACCACTTCCTCGCAATCGCCAGCCGCGAGATCTTCGCGCGGGAAGGCACCGTGGACAAGTTCATGGGCGACGCGGTGCTGGCCTTCTGGAACGCACCGCTGGAGGTGTCCGACCATGCCGACCGGGCGATCGATTGCGCGCAGGCGATCATCGCGTCCGTCGCGGCTTCCAACCCGCAACTCGAGGCGCAGGGCCTGCCGGCGATCGAATGCGTCGCGGCGATCGAGTCCGGCGTCTGCTCCGTAGGCAATATGGGGACCGAACAGCGTGTCGACTACACGGCGATCGGCCCGACCATCAACACGACCTCCCGGCTGGAGGGCGAGACCAAGAAAATGGGCCAGAAGATGCTGATCGGCCCGACGGCGGCGGGACTTTCGAAACGCGGGCTCACGGCGCTGGGCGAGGTGGAACTGCGCGGCGTGGAAGGCCCGGTCACGGTCTACGGCCCGACCGCCGAAGCCGCCTGACCGCTCACGCCTGCCGCACAAGGGTCTGGCGGGCGGTCCGTTTCATGGATTCGACATAGTCTTTCTGCGTCCAGCCGCACTGGCGAACGAGCTGTTCCCAGTTGCGCACCGACAGAAGCGTCCACAGAAGGTCCGTCGCGCGTTCGCCGGGATGGTCCGGTGACAGAACGCCATCGCGTTCGAGCGCCCTGACGGCGGCCTCGCATCCTTCGCGCACGGCCTGCATGCGGCTTTCCCAGGCGTGGCGGGCTTCCGCGTCTGTTTCCTGCATGGCCATCAGCGCCCTTCCGACACCGTAGATCTCGGGGATGTAGTTTCCCCAGGCCTCGATGAATGCGTCGAGGCGCTCGACGCCGCCGGTCGCGGCGCGGCTGGCGGCAAGCCGGGCATCGACATTTTTGACCGCATCGACATGCAGGGTCGTCGCGACCAGCAGTTCGGCCCTTTTTGGAAAATGGAGATACAGCGCCTGGCGGCTGATGCCGGCGGCGCGGGCGATATCCGACATGCGGACCTCGCCGCCAGTGCCGGATTCCAGAAGTTTCCAGGCGGAATCGAGGATGCGGGTTCTTGTATCGGGTTTTTCACTTGACATGGTGTCAAGGTAACTCTAATTGACGTCATGTCAACTTGACGCGGTGTCAAGTTTTGAAAAATCCGGAAAGGACAGGATCATGAAAGTCATTGTCTTCGGAGCCACCGGCACGATCGGAAGGCTCGGCGTCGAAACCATGTTGAAGGAGGGGCACGAGGTCACGGCCTTTGCCCGTCGGCCGGGATCGCTTGGTATCGACGATCCGAAACTGGGGTTGTTCGCGGGCAACGCGCTGGACCCGGCCTCGGTATCGGATGCGGTTCGCGGTCACGATGCGGTGGTGATCACGCTGGGCGCGGGAATGTCGCGCAAAAGCGTGATCCGTTCGCAGGGCACGATGAACGTCATCCAGGCGATGCATGCGCATGGCGTGCGCCGACTGATCTGCCAGTCGACGCTGGGCGCGCATGAGAGCTGGAGCAACCTGAACTTCTTCTGGAAACGGATCATGTTCGGCCTGCTGCTGCGGCCGGTCTTCCTCGATCACGAACTGCAGGAAAAGCTTGTGCGCGCCAGCGGGCTCGACTGGACCATCGTGCGCCCGAGCGCTTTCGCTGACGGTCCGGCGCGAGGCGGCTTCCGGGAGAATTTCGGCCCGGATCTGCGCACGCTGAAGCTGACGATCCCGCGCGCCGATATCGCTGCCTTCCTCACCCGGCAGCTTTGCGACGCGACCTATATGCGCCGCGCCGTCGGCATCTCCAACTGACATCAATCACAGGAAAGGACAGAACAATGGTCGATCAAATCATTCCCTGGGTGCTCGCGGCGGCGTCGGTCGCCACGGGTCTCGTCGCGGGCGTCTTCCTGACGTTTTCTGACTTCGTGATGCGCTCGCTTGTCGCTTCTGCACCGGCGGCCGGCATGGAGGCGATGCAGGAGATCAACCGCAAGGTCTACCGCTCGGTTTTCATGGTGCTGCTGCTCGGCATGGTGCCGATCTCGCTCGCCATCGCGGCTTATGGCGCGGTTTCGGCCGCCGGCGCAGCGGGTGCGTGGCTGGTCGCCGGTGCGGCGCTTTACATTGTCGGCGTTTTCGCAGTGACCGCAGCCGGTAATGTGCCGATGAACAAGCGTCTCGACGCGCTGGAACTGACGGAGAGTGCGGGGTTTGGATACTGGGCCCATTACGGGCAGCGCTGGACGGCTCTGAACCATTTGCGCACCGCAGGGTCCGCAGGCGCCGCGATCTGCTACCTCGTTGGAGCGATGCTGCTTGCAGGCAATGCCGCATGATCCCTGCCTCATCGACGATGAAAAAGGCGCCTCTTCGGTTTCGAATGGGCGCCTTGTTTCGTTGAATGGGCGCTAGGTCGGTCGCCGAATTCCCGCTACGCTCATCAGCAACCAAGGAGTTCCATGATGACCACAGAAAACGGCCGTTGCCTGTGCGGATTGGTTTCTTATGCCGTCTCAAACGAACCTTTGCGGGTGACCTTTTGTCATTGCAGGTTCTGTCAGCGGGGCACGGGAGGCGCCTATCTCGTCGAACCGATCTTCGACAAGGACGCATTTGCCGTGACCTCCGGAGAGCCGAGGACCTATGATCATCGTTCCGAGGGCAGCGGCAAGATAGTCCATATCCATTTCTGCGAGAATTGCGGGACGAAGCTGTTCATGACCTTCGAGCGATTTCCCGCTGTCGCCGGCGTGTTTGGCGGCACATTCGACGATCCGAACTGGTTCGAGCGCTCACCCGAAAATGCCAAGCACATATTCCTCGACGTGGCACAGGTCGGCACCGTCATACCGGCGGGCTTCAACGCATTCGGCGAACACGCGGCGACCAATGACGGATCACCGATCGAGCCATTGGTCTTCGAATGCCATCACGTGATCGGCGAGGCGTGACCGCGCTCTAGCGCAGATAGAGCGTCGAGCCCTCGACCTTCGAAATCTTCGGCCGGTAGTTTTCCGGATCATACATCGACGCGACGTTGACCCGGTGTTCGCCCTGCGTGGAGATGTTGGCGGGCTGGGTTGTGTAGTGGCCGTCGCGGATGGACATCATCAGGCCGGTGCGGCCTTCCTCGATCAGGTGGACGGCCATGGTGCCGAAATTCTTGGCGACGGTCAGGTCGACGGCGTCCGGCGGGCCGGAGCGCAGCAGATAACCGAGATTCTGGATCATCATGTCGGTGCCGGTCAGATCCTTGAGGCTGACGCCGATATGTTCGCCGATGCCGCCGAGTTTCTTGTGGCCATAGGCGTCGGCCTCGCCCTTCTCGATGATGCGGCCGCCGCTCTCCATTGCGCCTTCGGAGACGATGCAGACCGTGTAATTGGAGGGGTTGGCGGCGCGGTCGCGCGACAGCAACTCGGCAAGCCGCTCCATCTCGAACGGAACCTCGGCGATGAGCGTGCGGTCCGCGTCGGAGAGGTAACCGGCGCCCAGCGCCGACATGCCGCAATTGCGGCCGAACATCTCGACGATCAGGAAACGCTCATGGCTTCCCGCCGTGGTGCGCAGATTGGCGATCATCTCGACGGAGCGGGTGACGCAGGTGGAAAAGCCGATGCAGTAGTCGGTGCCGAAGACATCATTGTCCATGGTCTTCGGGATGCACATGGTCGGCGCGCCGCGCTCGTGCAATTCGGCGGCGTAGGACAGCGTGTCGTCGCCGCCGATCGCGATCAGCACATCGATCTTCAGCGCATCGATGACCGACAGGACGTGATCGGTCGCGTCGACATAGCCTTCATCGGCATGCGGGGCGGTCTTCTTCACGTGGCCGGGCAGATCGGCGGCCTTCATGCGCGACGGACGGGTGCGCGACGAATGCAGGATCGTGCCGCCCGAGCGGTTGATCGACCGCACGAAATCCGGCGTCAGTTCCTGCCGGTGGGCGGCGGTGGCTTCGAGATCAAGCGGATCGGTCTCGACGGGACCGGCCCAGCCGCAGCGAAAGCCGGTGACGGTCCAGCCGCGCGCGAACGCCTCGTTCACCACGGCCTTGATGGCGGAGTTCAAGCCCGGAACGTCTCCGCCGCCGGTCAGGATACCCAGATGCATGTCGACCTCCTCGTTTCGTGACCGCAATGTTAGAGCAAGTCAGGTCGTCTTTAAATCGATTTGTTTCGCCTTTTTCAAACCGCTCTTGCGTTCGAGGTCAAAATCAGGGCACGATGGATTTTTGTGCAGTGCGACACCAGGGTTTGCGGGACGGATGATCGCTGTCAATTCGCAGTTGCGGGCGCGGTTGGTGTCGCTCGTCAAGGAAATCTATCCGGACGAGGATGCCGCGCATCTGGCGCGGAGGATCATCGAGGCCTTCTGGCCCGACGGTCGCGGGCCGCGTCAACGCGTCCGTCCGCCGGGCAACACGCTGTGGTCGCAGAAGGACTCCGTGGTCATCACCTATGGCAACACGGTTATCGACGGCCAGCACAAGCCGCTCGACCTGCTGCACGATTTCCTTCGCCGCTATCTCGCCGATGCGATCACCGGCGTGCATATCCTGCCGTTCTTTCCCTTCACCTCGGATGACGGCTTCGCGGTCACCGATTACGAGCAGGTGAACTCGGCGCTTGGCGACTGGGCCGACGTGAACCGCATTGGCGAGCATTTCCGGCTGATGTCGGATCTCGTGCTCAACCACATGTCGGCGCAGTCGAAATGGTTCAACGAATATCTGCAGGGCCACGAGCCCTATGACCGCTATTTCTTCGAGGCCTCGCCCGAGGACGATCTCCGCAGCGTGGTGCGTCCGCGCGCCCACGACCTGCTGCGCGAGGTCGAAACGCCGAATGGCAAGCGCCATGTCTGGTGCACCTTCTCCTATGACCAGATCGACCTGAACTACGCCAATCCGGACGTGCTGGTGGACATGATCCGGATCATGCGCCTGCATGTGGCCAATGGCGTGCGCATCGTCCGGCTCGATGCTGTCGCCTTCGTCTGGAAGGAAATCGGCACGAGTTGCATCCACCTGCCGCAGACCCATGCCATCGTGCGGCTGATGCGGCTGTTGTGCGACTATGCCGAGGAACGCATCGTGCTCCTGACGGAGACGAATGTGCCGAATGCGGAGAACCTCACCTATTTCGGCAACCGCAACGAGGCGCATGCGATCTACAATTTCTCGCTGCCGCCCTTGATGCTGCATGCGCTGCTGAACGGCACCTCGCGCTATCTCAACACCTGGCAGATGGCGATGCCGCCGGCGCAGCTTGGCTGTGCCTATCTGAACTTCAGCGCCTCGCATGACGGGATCGGCATGCGGCCGGCCGAGGGCCTTCTTTCCGAGGACGAGATCGACAGCGTGATCGCCACGGTGCAGCGTTTCGGCGGTCTGGTCTCGATGCGCGCCATGCCCGATGGGACGCGCCGGGCCTACGAACTCAATATCGCCTATTACGAGGCGATGAAGGGAACGGTGGACGGGCCCGACGAATGGCAGTTCGAACGCTTCATCGCCAGCCAGACCATCATGATGGGACTGGAAGGCATTCCGGCATTCTATGTGCATTCGCTGCTGGGCACCGGCAACGACCACGAGGGCGTGGAAAAGACCGGGCACAACCGGGCGATCAACCGGAAGCGCTGGGATTACGAGGAACTGCGCGGCCTGCTGGACGATCCGGACACGACGCATGCGCGCGTGCTGGCGGAATTGAAGCGCCGGATTACTCTGCGGGCGGGCCAGACGGCGTTCCATCCGAATGCGACGCAGTTCACGCTGCAATTCGGAGACAAGCTGTTCGGCTTCTGGCGCCAGAGCCTCGACCGCGACCAGTCGATCTTCGCGATCCACAATGTCACCAACGAGGAAATCTCCATCCCGGCGGTGTCGATCAACCTGATCACCGGCATGGCATGGAAGGACCTGCTGTCGGGCGAGGCGATCGACCCGGCGCGCGGCGACATCATCTTCGCGCCCTATCAGTGCCGGTGGATTTCGAACCGGGGATAGGCCTCAGGCGAGAACCGCGAAGGCTTCCCAAGGCGCGAGATGCATCGTGCCCGCGACCCGGTCGCGTGGCGTGTGGTTGAAAACGACACATTCTCCCGAAGTCTCGAGGTCCTGCGGCACAGGAAACTCCGTCGGTTCGCCGGAGAAATTGCAGACGACGACAAGCCGCGTGTCATCGAGACGCCGCTCGAAGACGAACAATCGAGGATCGTCTTCCAGCCAGGGAGTGTAGTCGCCCAGAGATATGACCTTGTGGCTCCGCCGAAGAGCGATCAGCGTGCGGTAGTGGGCCAGAACGGATTTCTTGTCGCCGGTCTGCGCCTCGACATTGATCGTCGCGTGGTTCGCGTTCACCTCGATCCACGGAACACCGGCCGTGAAGCCGGCGTTCTTTGCAGCGGTCCATTGCATCGGCGTGCGGGCGTTGTCGCGGCCATTTGCGGCGGCGCCGGCCAGAAAGGCCTTCGAGTCTCCGCCATCCGCAACCGTTTCCTCGTAGTGATTCAACGTTTCGACATCGCGATACTGGTCGATCGCGGTGAAGCCGGCATTCGTCATGCCGATTTCCTCGCCCTGATAGACATAGGGTGTCCCGCGCATCAGGTGGTTGACCGTGGCAAGCGCCGTGGCCGACTCGCGCCAGTGGTCCGTTGCATCGCCATAGCGCGATACGGCACGGGGCAGGTCGTGGTTCGAGATGAACAGCGAATTCCAGCCGTCGGATGCGAGCGCGCGCTGCCAATCGTTCAGGGCCTTCTTGAAGACCACGAGATCGAAGGGCTTCGGATCCCATTTGCCCGCTTCGCCCCAGAAACAGGTGACATGCTGGAACTGGAAGACCATGGACAATTCGTTGCTGGAGCGGCCCGAAAAGAGGACGCCCATTTCAGGTGTCGCTTCCCAGGTTTCTCCGACGGCGAGCACGTTGCGACCCGCCAGCGTCTCCCGGTGCATTTCCTTCAGATAGTCGTGCAGGCGCGGGCCGTTGTTGAGGATCTGACGGTCGGGGTCCTTGCCGATCAGGTCGATCACGTCCATCCGAAAGCCGGCGATGCCGCGGTCGAGCCACCAGTTCATCATGGCGTAAATCTCGGCGCGCAGTTCCGGATTTTCCCAGTTGAGATCCGGCTGGCCCGGCGCGAACAGATGCAGATAATACTGCCCGGTCGCCTCGTCCAACGCCCAGGCGGACCCGCCGAAATAGGAGCGCAGCGTGTTGGGCGGGCCACCGTCGGGGGCGGGGTCGCGCCAGATGTAGTAGTCGCGTTTCGGGTTTTCGCGGGAGGACCGCGCTTCGGCAAACCATTCATGGTCGCTGGAGGTGTGATTGACCACGAGATCCATGACGATGCCGATACCGCGCTCCGCGGCCTCGGCGATCAGCCTGTCCATGTCGGCCAGTGTGCCGAATTCCGGCGCTATGTCGCGATAGTCGGCGATGTCATAGCCATTGTCCTCCATCGGCGATGTGTAGACCGGGGACAGCCAGATCGCGCCGATGCCGAGATCCGCGAGATAATCGAGTTTCGAGATGATGCCCGGGATGTCGCCTATCCCGTCTGCGTTCGAGTCGCAGAAGCTGCGCGGATAGATCTGATAGATGGCGGATGACTTCCACCAATCCGGATCGTCGCGGTAGGGTTTGCGTGTCATGAGGGTCCTTTGGCGGTGCCGGGGACGAAAAGCGTTGGTCTGGAACTGCGTCGGCGGCCTTAGCCGAATTCCGCGTCGTCCGCCTTCACGGCCTCGACGAGGTCGCGCATCAGGTCCGGGTCGGCGGCCTGGACACGGCTCCAGTTGGGAATGAAGGGCGTTTCCATCGGGTTGTCGAGGAAGGTCTGGCCGGCCTCGACGATGTTGGAGGCAAAGAGCTCGACGGCGCGTTCCTCCGTATGGCGGTCGATGTGGAGGCCGTTCATGCGGGCGTCGTTGTAATAGGCCTCGATCATGTCCAGCGCCTCGCGGTAGTAGGTCGCCTTGATGGTGCGGAAGGTCTCCTGGCTGAAGATCGTGCCGTCGGTGGCGAGCTTGCGATACAGCGCCTTGCAGATGTCGATCGACATGCGCGACAGGCCCTTTTGCGGGTCTTCCTGCGACAGCGGCTGGTGCTTGTGATCATAGGCGTCGGCGATCTCGACCTGGCAGACGAGGCGGGTCGACAGATTGCGCCAGACTTCCGACAGGACGCCGATCTCCAGCCCCCAGTCGGACGGAATGCGGATATCGGGCAGGATCGCCGTGCGCATGGCGAACTCGCCGGCGAGCGGGTAACGGAAGGCGGCGAGATAGGTCAGGTAGTCGCGATGGCCGACAGTCTTGGCCAGCGACAGCAGCAGCGGGGTGACCAGCAGCCGGTTGACCCGGCCGTTCATCTTGCCGCCCGCATAGCGCGCGTAGAATCCCTTGCAGAAGAGGTAGGAAAAGGCCGGGTTGGCGACCGGATAGATCAGCCGTGCCAGCATCTCGCGCGAATAGGTGACGATGTCGCAGTCATGCAGCGCGACAACGTCGGAGTCGCGCCGCGCGAGGGTATAGCCGATGCAGTACCAGACATTGCGTCCCTTGCCGGGTTCCTCCGGCGAAAGGCCGGCTTCCTTGAGCCTTGTGTCGATCGCCTTGAGGCGCGGGCCGTCGTTCCAAAGGATTGAATGCGGCTGCGGCAGGACCGAGAAGAACTCGCGGGCGTGGCGGTATTCCGCCTCGTTGGCGCGGTCGAGGCCGATGACGATGTTGGAGATGAAGCGCGCGCCGGAGAGTTCCTTGACGATATTGGCAAGCGCCGGGCCTTCCAGTTCGGAAAACAGGGATGGGAGGATCAGCGTGATCTTGCGGTGTGCCGACAGGACCTCCAGTTCGCGTTCCAGCGTGCCGGTGTTGTCTGCGCGCAGATTGTGAAGCGTGGCCACGTGGCCGTTCTGGTGAAAGTCCGCCATGTCGTTATCGCGCTCCGCTGGCTGTCCGCATCTCATCAATTATCCGCAGAACGGATTCGTTCCAACCGGTCGGGCCGGATTTTGCGGTGCGGCGAATTCGTCCATCGGCCTCGCCCGACAGCGTGGGAAGCGCCGCGCCATGCGGATTTGTGACGATCACGCCGATATCCGCCGTTTCGAGCATTTCGATGTCGTTCGGCGCATCGCCCAGCGCAATCATGCGCGGGAAGTCGCCGTCCGACGCGTAGCGGCCCGCGATCTCGCGCATGCGCGCGGCCTTGGTGGCGCCGAAGGAGAGGGTCAGGTAGCGGCCGCCCTGACGCGCGGTGATGCCGCTTTTCGCAAGTTCGGCCTCGAACCGGGCGCGCCCGGCCTCGGTACCCGTCCACAGGCCGGGTTCGGAGAAGCGTCGTGCGGCGGCTTTCTTGGCGGCGTCGAGAGCGAGCCCCGTACGTGCGGCCACGTCTTCGACGGACCAGTCGGAAAAGCCGGTATAGGCGCCGCGCAGATCGGTCGGCAGGGCGTCGAGTGCGGCGCGCAGCCGGCGATGGACAGTGTCGTCGTCCTCTCCCCCATCCTGTCCATCGGGTTCGAGGATGCCGGCGCCGTTTTCGACGATCGCGGGGCAATGCGCGAAGCCCATCGCGGTGCTCAGATCGGCGATTTCGGCAGCGGTCTTCGAGCTGGCGAGGACAAGCGGGATGCCGAGCTTTGCGAGTTCGCTGAGCGCGGGGCGGGCGGGATCGAAGGAATAGGTCTCGTGGTCGAGCAGCGTGCCGTCGAGATCGGAAAAAACGATAAGCTGCGGTGCGGAGTGGGCAGGCATGCGCCGTGAACCGGTCATGCTTCTTGTTACCGTGCCGCCGAATGTCGGGAAAGCGCTTATTCGCGAAACGCAGACGAAAGGGAACCGTCAGGCCTCTCGCCGTGTTATGCGTGGCGTGTGGACCGTATGGCGGTGACCGTCGGCAAGGCCGGACCATCCGGGTCCGGCGACAGGAGAACGATCTTGAAAATCCATAGTTGCCCTGTCTGCGGGGAATTGATCGCCTTCGAGAGCCTCTTTTGCGGCTGTGGAGCGGCAGTCGCCTTCGATCCCGACGCCGACCTCTTCGTGCCGCTGTCGGCGGGATGCGCCAACAGGGACAAGATCTCGTGCAATTGGGCGGTTCCCTCCGACGGCGCGCTTTGCCGGTCCTGCGAAATGACGACGGTGATCCCGGACACGTTCCATGGCGAGAACAGCGCGTTGTGGGCCGAAAGTGAACATGCGAAGCGCTGGGTGCTCGCCAATCTCGCGCGCTGGGGCTGGTTCACCTCGTCGGATGACGGTCCGAGACCGGAGTTTCATCTTCTATCGGAAAGCACCACGCACGGCAGCGTTCCCGTCACGATGGGACATGCAGACGGGGTGGTGACCATCAATGTCGCGGAGGCCGACGAGGTCGAGCGCTCGCAAAGGCGCTCCGATCTCGGCGAAAGGCTGCGCACGATGATCGGCCATTACCGCCACGAACTCGGCCATTTCTTCTTCTTCAAGCGGCTCGCGCCGCAATATGGCTTTACCGAGCGGTTTCGAATGCTGTTCGGCGACGAAACGACGGACTACGGGGAGGCGCTCGAGCGGCATTATCGCGATGGGCCGCCGTCGGACTGGAACCAGAACCATGTCAGCCCCTATGCGTCGAGCCATCCGCACGAGGACTGGGCCGAGACCTTTGCGCATCTGCTGCATCTGACCGACATCACCGACAGTTTCGCGGCTGCGGGCCTCTCGAATAGGGACGTCACGGGGTCGGATTACGACGCCTATGAGGAGGCGGATTCCGAGCGGCTGATCACGATTGGCGCGGGGCTCGGCATCGCGCTCAATCACGTCAATCGCTCGATTGGGCTCCAGGATATATATCCCTTCGTTCTCACACCGGTCATCCGCGAGAAACTGGCCTTCGTCCACCGCTGGATGCGGGGCAACGCGGCCTAGGGCTTGCCGTCTGCAACAGAGCGATCAGGCGTTGCGTCCGATCAGTCCGCTTCCTTGTCCGGGGCCGTCTCCGGCTCGCGCGGGTTGAAGGCGATGAACAGTCCGTGGAACGCCAGGGCCGAGATGGCGAGAAACAGAACGCCCCAGAAGGTCTGGCCGGTCATCAGTTCGACCACGGCCCAGAGCGCAGGAGCGACGACCACCGCGATCCTGATCCAGAGCGGCTTGAAAAACGGGTCGTTGAAATCGAAAAACTTCAGAATGCTCTTTCTCCTTGCGGACGGCGAATGTGTCCCGGCGGGACGTCATGCAAACATAATGGTCTTCGGCGATCCTTGAAACCGGCGTTTGGTTCCGTGGCGGCAAATCGCTGCCCAAAGCTTGGCAGTATCGAGATCGGCCGCTTTTTCGAAGAATTTCGTGGACTTGGGCAAGGAACATGGCCGTAATGACTTGCCGAACCGGCCGACTCACCTAATCTGGCCGTCCGAAATTCATTGAGGAGAAATGCATGCCCCACAAGTTCAAGATCGTGGAACGCAAAGGGGGCCAGTTCGGCGTCCAGTTCCTGTACAACTCCGAAATCATGGTCTGGTCGGAGAGCTACAAGTCGAAGTCGAGCGCCCAGAACTGCATCGACTCGATGAAGAAGAACACCCCGGGCGCACCGATCGTCGACCTGACGAAAGAGGAGGAAGGCTCCGGCTATCGTTGGGAAATCGCCGGCTCGAAGGACGGGCAGTTCTACAACCGCTTTGTCGCCTCGAATGGCGAAACGATGGTGCGATCGGAGACCTATACCGACAAGCGCAACGCGATCGGCTGCGCGGAAAGCGTCTCGAAGAACAGCCCGGATGCGGCTATCGAAGACGAGAGCTGATCGGAACCGTTTGCGGCCCGGTTTGACCGGGCCGCTCCTCCTTTAGCGCAGGGCCGCTTCGATATTGCCGCCATCGACCGTCATGACATGCGCGGTGGTCCGCTCTGCGCGGGCCAGTGCGACGAAGGCGTCTGCCACGTGGCGCGCCTCGACCTCGGCGTGAAGCAGGTTCCCGGCCATATAGTCGTCCACGCTCACGCCGCGCGCCTCGGCGCGCTTGACGATGAAATCGTCAGTCAGGAGGCCGGAGCGAATCCGGTCCGCATTGACGCCGTTGACCCGGACGCCTTCCGATCCCAGTTCCAAAGCGAGTTGCCGCACCAGGAAGAAGGTCGCGGCCTTGGGCAGGCCGTAGGCGCCGAAGCCCTTGCCCGGATTGACCGCCTGCTTGGAGACGTTGAACAGCAACTGCCCGCCCGCGCCCTGCGTGCGAAACACATCGACGGCGGCGCGCGCGAGCGCGAAGTGCGAGAAGAAATTGAGTTCGAAGCTGCGCCGGAACTCCGCCTCGTCGAGATCGCAGATCATGCCCTGAAGCGCCGCGCCGGCATTGGACACGACGATATCGAGCCCGCCGAACCGGGCGGCCGTGCGGGCAACGGCATCGGCAGGCCCGTTTGTCGATGTCAGGTCAACCTGGACGGGGAAGGCGGAGCCGCCGAGCGTGGCGACGGCCGTCTCGAGCGCCTCGGCGCTGTAGTCCACGAGGGCGATGTCGGCGCCGAGATCGGCAAAGGCCTTCGCCGTGGCGAGGCCGATAGCGCCGCCGCCACCCGTGACCATCACGACCCGTCCGCCGAAGGCTTTCGGTTTCGATTTCGCCAGCTTGGCCTGTTCCAGCGACCAGTATTCCATGTCGAAGAGGTCGTCCGTCCCGATCGGGTGGAAACCTCCGGCGGCCTCGCCAAGCGTCATGACCTCGACGGTCTGCTCGGCGATGTCGGCGGCCGCAGCGGCCGAGGCCGCGTCCTTTCCGATGCCCGCGATGCCGACGCCTTCGATCCAGGCGACGTTGGGCGAGGGGTCGAGCATGGTCTTGCCGCCGCCGATGCGCTTCGACTGGCTGGAGAAATAGGCCTTGTAGGCGTCCGTGTATTCGGCCACCGCCGCCGCGATGGCGTTGGCGTCGAGCCGGTCCTGCCTGAGAACCAGCGGACGGCCCTTGGTGCGGATGACATGGTCGGGCGACGCGACGCCGCGCCCGGACAGTTCGGCCAGATCGCCGCGTTTCAGGAACTCGGCGATCGTGTCGCTCGTGCGCAGATCGACCACCGGCAGGGCGGTGTCCGCGCCGGCATGGTCGCGCCGTGCCGCGCCGATCGCGCCGCGCAGGGTGGGCAGGATGTCCGCCGTCGCCGGACGATTGCGTCCGACCGTGCAGGAGAAGGTGCGTCCGCCGGTCCGCCCGGCGAGCCATTCCTCGACCCGGTTGGTGTGGTCGATGACCCGGTCGTAGCTCTCCTTCGCCGTCTCGCCAAAGGTGAAATGGCCGTGGTTGAGCAGCACCATGCATTCGACGGACGGATCGGCCTCGAAGATTTCGGCGGCCTTCTTCGCCAGTGCGAAGCCGGGCATGATGTAGGGAACGATGGCGGCCTTGTCGCCGAAGATCTCGCGGATGGCGTCCCCGGCTTCGGGAAGGTTGGCGAGGGCGAGAAAGGCGGTGGCGTGGGTGTGATCGACGAATGTATGCGGCAGATAGGCATGCAGCAGCGTTTCGACGGAGGGATTGGGCGCGGAGGAATCGAGCAGGTTGGAGCGCTGGATATTGACCATGTCCTCGTCGGAGAGGCTGTCGAGGGCGCGCAGCCGCATCAGCGGGTCCATCGCGCCGCCGGGCAGGCCGGGGGCCTCGATCGTGTCGAGATCCCAGCCGCTTCCCTTGACGTGGAGGACCCGGATTTCGTCGCCGTGGATATTGCGGCGGGTCACCTTGACCGAGGTGTTGCCGCCGCCATGCATGACGAGATCGGGATCGGAACCGATGAGGCGGGAGGAATAGACCCTGAGGGCAAGCGCCTGATCGGCGGGCGTATCGCTCGCGGCCGCCGTGAATTGCGATGCCTTTTCGTCATTCCACAGATTGTGCCGCATGGTGTTTCGTCCTCCTCGGTCAGCGATCCTTTTTGACAAATGTCAGCGCCATATGTCAAATATTGAAAAAGCGAGGTTTTGACGATGCCGTCGATATCGACAAGAAGGGCTTCGGGGCAGATCAGCGGCGAGGATATCGTGGTCGAGGCCGCGTGGCTCTACTACCATGACGGCCTCAACCAGAACGAGATCGCCAACCGCCTCAAAGTGTCGCGCGCGACGGTGGTCAACTACCTGCAGGAAGCGCGCGAGCGCGGCTTCATTCACATCTCGCTTGCGCCGGAGGCGTTCACCAATCACCGCCTGGCCTGTGAATTGTGCAGCGTCTTCGGGCTGCGCGCAGCCTATGTCCTGCCGGACGGAACCGGCGGGCCGGAGGAGCAGTTCGCGCGGGTGACGCGCGGCGCGGCCGACTGGCTGCCCTCCCTCGTCGCGCCGGGGGATCGGCTCGGTGTCGCCTGGGGCAAGACCATCTACGACATCGCCGAGAATATCGAGGAAGTGGTCATTCCCGGCCTGACGGTGCTGCAGCTGGTCGGATCGATGTCGACGCCCTACGGCTTTTCCGCCGAGGTGTGTTCCTCCAATGTCGCGCGCAAGCTTGGCGCGAAATGCCTCAACCTGCATGTGCCGGCCGTGTTGAGCGCGGCGGAGGTGGCGACGGTGCTGCGCAAGGAACCGATCATCGCGGCGCAGCTCGAGGCGACGCGGACCTGCAACAAATCCCTGTTCGCGGTCGGGTCCTGCGACCATGACAGTCATATCGTCTCCAGCGGGGTCTCCACGCCGGAGGAACTGGACTGGTATGTCGATCACGGCGCGGCCGGGGTTTTGTGCGGCCGGTTCATCGATGCGGCGGGCAATCCGCTGCCGGGCCCTCTCGACGAGCGGATGATGGGCGTCGACCTCGAAGATCTGCGCGACAAGGAAATGGGAATGCTCGTGTCGCTCGGCGAGGAAAAGGTTGTGCCGATGATCTCCGCGATCCGTGGCGGCTATGTCACGCATCTGGTGACGGGGCAGAGCGCGGCGCGCCGCCTGCTCGACATGGCGGCGGCCGAAGCCGCCTGACGCGCGATCAGGCGGCCGTCGTCTGACGTTCCGGGAACAGGCCGAGAAGACCTTCGCGGCTTGCCGCCGCAACGCCGCGCTCGGTGATCAGCCCGGTGACGAGGCGCGCAGGCGTGACGTCGAAAGCCGGGTTCTCGCCGGGCGTGCCGTCGGGCGAAATCTGCACCGAGGTGACCGAGCCGTCTTCCAGCTTGCCGAAGACGCGGGTGACCTCGCTTTCGTGGCGGTTCTCGATCGGGATTTCCTTGACGCCGTCATCCACGGTCCAGTCGATCGTGGTCGAGGGCAGGGCGACGTAGAAGGGGATGCCATTGTCCCTGGCGGCGAGCGCCTTCAGATAGGTGCCGATCTTGTTGCAGACGTCGCCGCGCGCGGTGGTCCGGTCGGTGCCCACGATAACGAGATCGACCTGGCCGTGCTGCATCAGGTGGCCGCCGGCATTGTCGACCACGAGATGGTGCGGGATGCCGTGGCTGTTGAGTTCCCATGCGGTCAATTGGGCGCCCTGGTTGCGCGGGCGCGTCTCGTCCACCCAGACATGAACCGGAATGCCCGCCTCGACGGCCTGGTAGATCGGCGAGGTCGCTGTGCCCCAGTCGACGGTCGCGATCCAGCCGGCGTTGCAGTGGGTGAGGATGTTGACGGGTTCGCCGGGCTTCTTGGTCTTCGCGATCTCGCGGATGATCTCGAGACCGTGCACGCCGATCATGCGGTTCGTCTCGACATCCTCGTCGGCGATTTCGCCGGCGCGCTTCATGGCGAGCGCGGGCCGATCGGCTTCGGGCGTGCCGCGCAGCCGCTCTCGCATGTCGTCCAATGCCCAGCGCAGGTTGATGGCGGTCGGTCGGGTCTCGTGCAGCACGTCCCACGCATTGTCGAGCGAGGCGTCGGAGGCGTCGCGCGCCATCTCGACCGCCACGCCATAGGCGGCCGTCGCGCCGATCAGCGGCGCGCCGCGCACCCACATGTCGCGGATGGCGACCGCGAATTCGTCCAGCGTTTTCAGCGGCACGACGTGGAAGTTGTGCGGCAGCCAGCGCTGATCAAGGATCATCACCTCGCCCGTGTCGGCGTCGCGCCAGATCGCGCGGTAATGGGTGCCGTCAACCTTCATCGTCCGTCTCCCTCGTCGATTGCGCGCGCCATGGCGATCACCGCGTCCATGCCGGCGAAGCCGGCCCGGTTCACGGCCAGATGCCGTCCGAGCCTCAGCGCCTTTGTTTCGCACGCGGCGCGCAGTGCCGTGTCCTCGATCTCGTCAAGCTCGGCGATATGCGCGAGCCCGAGGATGCGGCGGTGCATTTCGACACCGGCGAAGCCAAGCAGGTCGCAGAAAATCTCGTGCAGGAGTTCCTGCAGCGCCTGTTCGGCAGCGAAGCCCTGGCCCTGATCCTCGTAGAGCGCCGCGGGATAGAGCATGCCGTTGCGTTCGGTGCGCCACAGGGTCGAGAACTCCTCGCGGAACGTCTCCCAGGTCTCCGCGACGACGTCGAGAAGCCAGTGCTTGTAGTCGGACTGCGCCGCCTCGTCGGCTATGTGGCCGGGCATGGCATAATAGGCCATCAGGTAGTTGCCGATCAGCATCCCGACGTCGAAGCCCAGCGGTCCGTAAAAGGCGAATTCCGGGTCGATCACTCGTACCTCGTCCGCGGTGACCATTGCCGAGCCGGTATGCAGGTCACCGTGGCAAAGCGTTTCCGAACGCGCGGCAAAGGCGCGCTTGAGATGCTGGGCGGCGATTTTCAGGTCGATGTCTGCGCGCAGTTCCGCGACGATTCCGTCGAGTTCCGGCGTGTGGCGGTTCAGTTCCGCGTTGAAATAGGGATCGGTGAAAACGAGGTTTTCGGTGATGTCGCAGAGTTCGACATTGCCGGCAAAAAGCGCGACATCGGCCTTGCGGTCGGGCGCCGACATGGAAAGGTCGGAGCCGCGAAAGGCGGTGCGCGCGGCGAAAGCGCCGAGGACCTTGCCGAGATCCTTCACCTTTTCGCCGGCCATCATCTGCTGGCGCAGGATGATGTGCGGGTGAAGGCGCTCCATGACGATGAGCGCCTGCTCCTCGTCGAAGTGGAAGATTTCCGGCACGCTGCCCGGGTCGCGCGCGGCCTGCCGGGTCAGCGCGTGATATTCGAAGAAGGCGCGCTTCAACGGCAGCGGCCAGCTGTCGCCGACCAGGCGAACATAGGGCAGGGCCTGCTTGACGATGACGCTGTCGCCACCGCCCTCGACGATGAAGACGAGGTTGAGATTGCCGTCGCCAACCTCGCGGACGGTCCATGAGGCCGGGTCGGTTCCGAGCCGGTCCGTAATCGCTCCGATCTGCGCCAGCCTGCCGCCAAGCGTCTCGGGTGTGAGGGGTTCGTATTGCGAGCCCATCGCGTGCATTCCTCCCATTTCCCGGCGGCCGAAGCGCGCCTTTTGACCACAGCGTGAAGTCAATTCATGCAGTTGTCAATATCCATTGACTTTTGTCATGTAGCCTGTTTTCATCGTCTCGGGAGGAGACAATGCACGAAGCCGCATGCCGTATCGACAGGGTCGAGAAAGCCTTTGGGGACAACCGCGTCCTGAAGGATATCACGCTCGATCTGCCGGCAGGAACCGTCACCGTGCTTATGGGCGCGAACGGCGCCGGCAAGTCGACTCTCGTCAAGATTCTCAGCGGCGTGCATTCCAAGGATAGCGGGACGATCCGGCTGAGCGGTTCGGAATTCCGCCCGGAGACACCTGCCGATGCGATCCGCGCCGGCATCGTCACAGTGCATCAGAACATCAATGACGGCGTGATCCCCGATCTCGACGTCGCCTCCAATCTCATGATCGACCGGCTGGCCGAGAATTCCTACGGTTTCCTGCTGAAGCGGTCGAAACTGTTCAAGGCGGCGGAGGACATTGCGCGGCGCATGGACCTGCCGGTCAATGTGCGCCGACCGGTTTCCGATTACAGCATTGCAGACCGGCAATTGATCGCCATCGCGCGCGCGCTGTCGCACGATCCCAAGCTTCTCATCCTCGACGAGCCGACCTCGTCGCTCTCCGCCTCGGAGGCGGAAAGGCTGTTCAGCTATATCGAGCGGATGCGTGCCGAGGGCGTGGCCGTGCTCTACATCTCGCACCGCATGTCCGACATCCGCCGCATCGCGGACCGTATCGTCTCGATGCGCGACGGGGAAATCTCCGGCGTGTTCGAGGGCGAGAGCCTGGACTATGAAGGCGCGGTGAACGCCATGCTGGGGCATCGCATGACCGATGTCGGCATCGTCGTCCCCGAGCAAGGCAAGGCCGTCGCCGAACTGAAAGATATCCGGCTGATCCCGACGGCGAAGAGTTTCTCGCTGACGCTGCGCGAAAACGAGATCGTCGTGGTTACCGGGCTGCTCGGCAGCGGCAAGACCGCGCTGGCGCAGGCGCTTTTCGGCCTGCATCCGGTCCATGCCGGGTCAATTCGCCTCGACGGACAGGAGTTTCGGCCGAAATCGCCGGGCGAGGCGGTCGCGCGGGGCGTGTTCATGTCGCCGAAGGATCGCGCCAACAACGCGGTCATCCGCGACTTCGACATCACCCGCAACATGACGGTGCCTTTCCTGCGCCGCTATGCCGGGCTGTCCTTCGTCAATCGCGGCGCGGAACGGGCGAAGGCGCGGGAGATGATCGACGCGCTGTCGATCGTCTGCCAGAGCGAGCGCGACGACATCTCGACGCTTTCCGGCGGCAACCAGCAGAAGGTAATGCTGGCGCGTTGGCTCGCGCAGCGATGCCGGCTGCTGGTGCTCGACGAACCGTTTCAGGGCGTCGATATCCGCGCCCGGCGCGATATCGGCCACAAAATTCGCGAGACGGCCGGCAATCGCGCGACGCTGGTGATGGTGGCCGAACTGGACGAGGCTCTGGAAATCGCCGACCGCATCATCGTGTTCTCCGAACACGCCGTCGTGGCGGAGTTCCGCAACGAGAACGTCAACCCGAACGACATCCTGACCGCGGTCGCCGGTTTCGCGGCCGCAAACCAGACTGTGCAGGCCGCATGACCATGACATTGAACGAGAAGGACGCAACCGTGGCGCAGGAGGGCAAGCCGGCCCGCAAGGACGGCGCACAGTCGAGGAACGCCATCGATTTCGCCATCCGCTTCGGCTTCATCGGTCTGCTGGTCGGGCTGGTGATCTTCTTCAGCCTTGCCGCCGACGGCTTCTCGAGCCCGCGCAGCGCGGTTTTCATCTTCCAGTCGGTGGCGATCACCGGCATCCTCGCGCTTGGCGTGACGTTTACGCTGGTCGTCGGCGGGTTCGACCTGTCCATCGGTTCGGTCGCCACCTCGTCGATGATGCTGTCGGCCTATGTGATGGTGGTGCTGGAACAGTCGGCCTTCGTCGCCATCGTCGCCTGCCTCGTCATGGGCGCGGTCATCGGCTTCATCAACGGCGTGCTGATCGTCAAGACGAAGGTGCCCGACCTGCTGGCGACGCTTGGCATGATGTTCCTGCTGGTCGGGCTGCAGCGCATCCCGACCGAAGGCCGTTCCATCGCGACCGGCATGACGCTGCCGGACGGCTCGACGGCCAACGGCACCTTCTCGCCCTTCTTCCTGCAGATGGGCCGGCACCGCTTCGATCTCGTGCTCGACAATCTCCTGCCGATTTCGGTCGTGTTTCTGCTGGTCATCGGGGTGCTCGTCTGGGTTTTCCTCGAACTGACGCGGCATGGGCGGCTGATGTATGCGATCGGCTCGAACGAACGCGCGGCGAGCCTGACGGGCACCAATGTAAACGCCTACAAGATCGTCGCCTACATGTTCTCCGGCGTGCTCGCCTCGGTGGGCGGCATGCTGCTTGCAGCGCGGCTCGGCCGCGGCGACATCGCTTCGGGCACGAACCTGCTGCTGGACGCGGTGGCGGCGGCGCTGATCGGTTTCGCGGTGCTGGGCGCGGCCAAGCCGAACGCCTTCGGAACCGCGATGGGCGCGCTGTTCGTCGGGATCCTTCTGCAGGGCCTGACCATGATGAACGCGCCCTATTACACGCAGGATTTCGTCAAGGGCGCGGTACTCGTGGTCGCCCTGGTCTTCACCTTTTCGCTGTCCGGCCGGAAGGCCGGAGGGCACTAACACGCAGTCAAATATCAACGGGAGGAAATGACATGAAAATCATCCGCAGAACCGCCATGGCCATGATGGCCGGGCTGACTGTCGCGGCGACCGGGCTTTCGGTCCGCGCGGCGGACATGCCCGCGCCGCTCGACAATCCGGGCGAAGTGAAGATCGCGCTGGTGCGTTATCTTTCGACCGGCGACTTCTTCCAGGCCTATCTGTCGGGCGTCGAGTCCCAGGCCGAAGCGCTGGGTGTCGATCTGCGCGTCTTCGACAGCCGCCAGGACGCAGCGCTCCAGGCCGACATGGTCGACCAGGCGATCGCGCTCGGCGTTGACGGCATCGTCATCCAGCACGGCCTGACCGAATCCATGAAGGAAGCGGCGCAGCGCGCGGTCGACGCCGGCATCAAGGTCGTCGCCTTCGACGTGAATGTCGAAAACGAGGCGATCCCGCAGATCGAGCAGTCGGACTACCTGCTCGGCAAGCTGGCGCTGGAGCAGGCCATCAAGGACAACGGCACCGAGTGGGAAGCCGGCTATGTCTATGTTCCGGGTATCGCGCCGCTCGACCGCCGCCACGTCGCCTGGGAAGAAGTGAAGGAAGCCAATCCGGGTATCGTCGAAGTCGCCCAGATGGGGACGCTGGACAACCCGATCGCCAACTCCAACGCCAACCAGGCGCGCTCCGTGCTGCAGGCCAATCCGGGCATCTCGGTGTTTTTCGCGCCTTATGACGAGTTCGCCAAGGGCGTGAAGATCGCCGTCGACGAGGCGGGTCTCTCGCAGGACGTGAAAATCTATTCGGCAGACGTCTCGACCGCCGACATCTCCGCGATGCGCGAGCCGGACAGCGCCTGGGCCGCGACCGTGGCGACGAACCCCGCCGTCGTCGGTGAGGTTTCCGTGCGCGCGCTCGCCATCATGCTGACGGGCGGCGATCCGGGTGCACAGGTCGTGGTTCCGCCAACGCTGATCACGCAGGACTTCCTCAACGAGAACGACATCAAGAACATGCAGGACCTTTCGGCCAAGATGCCGCAGTTCGCCCATGCGGATGTCGCGATGACCGACTGGATGCCGCTGCCGGCGCGCTGAGCCGGCCAAGGCACCGAGTACGAAAAGAAAAGGGGCCGCCATCGTGCGGCCCCTTGCATGAAGGAGGCGAGACACATGCTCAAAACCATCGATCCGCGCATCACGCCCGATCTCATGGATTGCCTGATGCGGATGGGACATGGCGACGAAATCGTCGTCGTCGATGCGAACTACCCGGCCGAGTCCACGGCGGTGCATACCGTCCATGGCGCAGTTGTGCGGTTGCCCGCCATCGATGCGCCGGAGGCGATACGGCTGATCACCGGATTGATGCCGCTGGACGGTTTCACCGATTATTGCGTGCTGCGCATGGAGATCGACAATTCACCCGACGAGCTTGGCGACGTGCATCGCGAGGCGCTGGCGATCATCGACAGCGAGAAGCCGGAGGGCGCTGCGGTCAAGGGAATCGAGCGGCAGGATTTCTACCAGCATGCGCGTACGGCCTATGCCGTCGTCGCCACGACCGAGGCGCGCCCGTTCGGCTGTTTCGTGCTGCGCAAGGGCGTGATTTTCCCAGAGGCGTAGCCGAGCGGTTCCCGGCAGGACGGTGCGTTCCGTCACTCGGTCGCGAAACTGGGCGACGATTTCCCCAATCCCGCTTTCGTGCCGCCGGCCGTTGCCTGCCGAATGATCCGCTCGATCACCCGATCGACTTTCTTCGCATTCAAGGTTTTCGACAGGAGGTGGAACGGGAGGATGGACTTCTCTCCGAACCCGTCGATACAAACCCATTCCGGCTCGCCGGTGCGGGCTTCGGTATAGACGATGTTCTCCCAGTGGACATCGCCGAACACGACGTGCATGGCCTTGCAGGTCCGCTGAAATGCTTCGAGGGCACGCTCGTGCTTGAGCGTAAGGCCGCCCGATGCGACGAGTTCCCGGAGCGTCGGTGCCAGTTGCCCGGATTCATCCGATATTCTCTCGACAATCAGCCCGATACCTTCATTCGTGTTCATGAATCCGTAGATTGCGGTGATGGGCAGGCTTGTCAGATTCTTGCCATAGGCAATGCGCCGAAGTCGCAGATACTCCGCGATTTCCCGAAGAAACACGAAATAAGCGCCGTAGCCCCGCAAGTTCTTTAGTCGGCCGCGTTCGGGAAAATTGCCATGCTTGTCGACCCGTTCCGGCTGAATCGTCTTCAGGACAACGCTTGGATAATCCGGCAATTCATAGATATTCCGCTGACGGCCTCTGCGCACCAGAGTGTACGTATCAAGATCAACGGATTCGATTGGAAACCTGTCGTTTATCAAGTCGATCCACCAACTTCATTCGCAGCGTTAACAAACTGTCATATAACAGCTAAAAGTTGTTTTGAGTCAATTGGGTGGAAACTTGATCAAAACTGATCACTAAGCACGGCAAGACGAAGGGTCGGCAAAATCCTGCGGATGAATTTACGCTCCCGAATTACGCGCCGGTGAAGAATTGCCGCTGGATTGGCGTTTCGGGTGCCGAACCGGGATGGTTGGGCAGATGCGGCCTATGCCGCGTCCACGGCCTCGCGCATGGCGCGTACGCCGTCGGCGATACGGTCGCCGTAGCGCAGCAGACTGCCGCCGAGCAGGTAAACGACGTCTTCGCCATACATGGACACCATGTCGCCGGCCCTTTCGACGCTCATGCCGCCGCCGGGGCTCGGGAACATCGGCTTGCCGATGCCGTCCGGCGCGCGGCAGGCTTCCGCAATCGAGCGGCATTCGTCGGCGGAAAAGCCGAAACGGCCGCCGACATTGGGAAAGACCGAGATGTCGGAGCCGGCGAGGCGCTGCAGGACGCCGAACATCATGGCGTGGGTGAAGCCCGTGTCTTCCGATAGCACATAGGGGCCGAGGAAGCTCGGATGGGTCATGATGGGCAGGCCGAACTCCGCGTCGCTTGCCAGTTCATGAACCGCGCCGAAACCGTGCAGGCCCGGCATCAGCAGCACGCCGCCCGCGCCGCATTGTTTTGCGAAACGCGCATTGGCGACGATGTCGCTGCCCGGCCCCGCGAGGTTCGGGAAATAGAGCGACGAGCCGCCGATCTCGGCGTTTGCCTTCGCGACGGCGGCGGAGACCTTCTCGACGCGCTCGCGGAACGGCGCCATCGCCTGGTTGGCGAGGCCGTGGTCGTCCTTGACGATATCCGCGCCGCCGAGCGCGCAGCGATAGGCGATTTCGGCGAGCTCGTCGGCGGTCGAGCCCATCGGCTTGATGACCGGCGAGATCAGGCCGCCTTTCGGCCGGTTGGCGAGGCTGCGAACGCCCTCGATGCCGAAGCGCGGTCCGGAAAACCGTTCGGCGATCGTCGCGCCGGGGTCGAAACCGGTGACCTTGATGCCCTTCTGGATCGACGAATTGCCGAAGATCACGTTGAGCAATTGGACGATGTCGTTCCCGGCGCTGTCCGGGCTGTAGGAGATCGCCGTGTCGTATATGCCGGGCCCGGCGTCTTCTACTCGGTCTATCCGGCCGACGATCTCGTCGCGGATATAGCCCTCGGGCACGATGTCGTCCGGGATTTCGACTGTCTGTTCTAGGGCGATGCCTTCGGCGCGTACGCGGGCCTCCTTCTCGGACCCGGCGGAGATCCGGTAGCTGACGGTGAAGCGCTCCATGGCGTCAGAGCGCCTCGGCCTTGACGGCGGAGTGGACCGCATCGACGCGGGCGACGGCCAGCGCGTCTTCGGTAATGCCGGTCCTGGCGCCGATGATCTTCTCGATACCGGCAACGAGCGCGGCGGCGTCGAGCCCGTAATGCTTCATCAGGTAGGCTCGCGAACCGCCATGGGCGTAGGTGTCGCGCAGGCCGAGGCGTACGAGCGGCTTTCCGACGGCGTTTTCCGCCATGATCTCGGCGACGAGCGAACCGACGCCGCCGTCGATGACGTGGTTTTCGAGGACCACGACGCCCTTCTTCACCGAGGCGATGTGATCGAGCAGTGGCTGCGGATCGAACGGCTTTATGGTGTTGATGTGCAGGTGTCGGATCGAGACGCCCGCGCCGGACAGGGCGTCGCGTGCACGCAGCGCCTCTTCGGTCGCGATGCCGGAGGTCACCACGAGGACGTCTTCGCCCATCGCCAGTTCGCGCATCCGGCCGACCTCGATCGGCGTGTCGAACAGGCGCGGCACGGAGCCGCGCAGGACGCGGCAATAGACCGGCCCGTCGATGGAATCGGCGGCCTCGCAAATGCTCTCGACCTCTGTCGCGTCACCGGTCTCCAGGACCGTCATGTTCGGGATCGAACGCATGACCGCGACATCCTCGATCGCCTGATGGGTCATGCCGCCGGGCGTGGTGACGCCGGGCAGGAAGCCCATGAGGCGGACCTTGCGGCGCGGATAGGCGACCGACGCCATGAGCTGGTCGTAGGGGCGGCGGTAGAGGAAGACGCCGAAGGAGTGAAGGAAGGGCCTGAAGCCGGCGAGGCCGAGGCCGCCGGCAAAGCTCATCATGTTCTGTTCCGCCATGCCGAGCGACAGGAACTGCTCCGGATGGCGGTCACGGAACCCGTCGATCTCGCAGGAGGATGTCAGGTCGGCCGACAGGCAGAGCACATCCGGATTGGCGACGGCGAATTTCTCGAAGGCGCCCGCATAGGGGCGATTGACCATCTCGACCATGTCAGTGCGCCTCCAGTTCGACCGGCTCGATGCCGAGTTCTTCGGCGATCGCCGCATTCATTTCGTCGCGTTCCTCGGTCGTCTTGAAGCGGACGTAATGAAGACGGGGGAAGCGTCGCTGCAGGAAGGACATGCCGTGTGTGGGCGAAGACCGCGCCAATATGATCAGGGGCTGGCCCTCATGCGGCTCGGCCTTGGCCTGGCGCAGTGCGTCGAGATCGTGGGCATCCACCTCGACACAGACCGCGCCGAAAGTCCGGAACTTGGCGGCGATGTCGCGCACATCCATCACGCTGTCCATCGCGCCGTCGCATTGCTGGTCGTTGACGTCCATCAGGGCCCAGAGATTGTCGATGCCGTGGTGGGCGGCGGCCTGCACGGCTTCCCATGTCTGGCCTTCCTGGACTTCACCGTCCGACATGAACACGCAGACCTGTCCGGTTTCGCCGCGGCGCTTGCGGCCCCAGGCGAGGCCGGCTCCGGTCGACAGGCCGATGCCGAGCGTGCCGTTGTGGACTTCCATGCCCGGCGAATGTTCCGCGCCGATCATCTCGACGGAGGAGCCGTCCCGGTTGAACATCTCGAGGCCCTCCGGCGCCATGCGCCCGGTCTCGATCAGGGTGGCGTAGGCGACGAGCGCATAATGGGCGGGCGCGATGAACAGGCGGTCATATTGCGGCTCGAAAGGACCGTTGTAGCCGGCACCGGTGACATATTCGTCATTGCCCGCGCGGGGAACGCCCGCGAAGGGTTTCGGGATCGCCGGCAGCGTCGGATCGCCGAGATTGAGCGCCTCGTTATAGAGAAAGGCGAGCTGTTCGGCGGCCGAGCAGGCCTGGCTCAGATAGCCGCCATTGTTGCGCATCGAATGCTCGAAAACGCGGCGACGTATGCCCAGCGCGACGTCCTGTGTCGATTTGCGATTGTCCACCTGCCTCACTCCCTTCGGTCACCGACCATAGGAGGGGGATTATACAAATGTCAAGGTGATTGTCTTTTGTATATAAAGAGTGGAAATCAGGTGCAGGGGATTGTGTTTCTCCAGCCGCGATCCGGGGGGCGCACGATCGCAGAATTCGAACGCAGCACACGCTGTGCAATCATCTTGTGTTCGGGGGGCGTACGGCAAGACCGTGAACGTGACGATCATTGCCTGGCTGAGCGCGCCCCGCGAAGGATGTTTCCTTCACTCATGACGTTCCGGCGGGTTGGCCGAAGGCGGCTTGGCGCATGGGCATTTGGCGAAGGCCGTCTGCCGGTTCCCGATTTCCATCGCCCCGATGGACCCGATGCCGGCTATGCACTAACAAGCGTTCCTGATCCGTGAAACGAGGCCGCTCGCCGATGAGTCGGCCCTCTGCCAGCTGGAAGCAACACTCAATGAAGAATGCAATTCTGAGCTTTGCCATGTTGCCTTCCGAAGAGCTCGTCCGTCTTCGAGACGCTCTGGATGGATATGACATCGCAGTGCGCGCCATTGCGTCGCATCTCTCTCAGCGGGGCACCATCCGAAAGACTTTCGAACAGGCCGAACACTACGCCTGGGCATCCTACAGATACGACATAACCTGGGACGAAAAACTCGACCTTAAGCGGTTCACCGAGATCGCCGGAGATCCCGCGACCTACCTGCCGGTTTTCGACCGGTACGGCCCGTATGAAGGGGGAAGCATCGCGACGATGACGCGGGCGCTTCACGATTTCTCGCGCGCAGAGCAGATCATCGGGAAGCACCGGCCTGATATCGTCATATTCGTGAATCAACCCGAATCCGGCCTGGAGTACATGCTGTACCGGATCGCGTTGCACGAGAACATCCCGATCATGCTGACCCGGAACGGCGCGTTCTTCCATGCCCGGATCGCCGCAACGCGCTATGACGGTCCGATCATCGGTGAGGATGGTTTGCCCGCACCGGCCATCATTCCCCTGCACATGGCGGGCGGCGAAGGGACGTTGTCCGCTGCGTCGCAGGCCGAAGTGGACAAGGTCATCCACGGGACCCGGACCTACAAGCCGGGCTATCTGAAATATCGGCCCAACTTCAGGAAAAAACTGAGAAGACTAAGAACCGAGGGGCATCCGCTCAGGCCGGAAAAGCTGAAAAAAATCGCGGATATCTCGCAGAGCGGTTTCGTTTTCAAGCGGCTGCTGAAGAGCCGCTACAAACGCTATTGCACGCCGCTGGATCGCACTCCGGTCAACGGGGTTTCGGTCTTTTTCCCGCTTCACTATCAGCCCGAACTGACCACGATGCCGCTTGGCGGCCGCTATGTGAACCAGATTCACGCGGTCAAGGCGCTTTCCGACACGCTTCCCGAAGGCTCAGCGATCTATGTCAAGGAACACACGAGCATGTTCTCGGCCGGGACGCGGGCGAACACGAATTTCAGGCCGAAAGACTATTACAAGTGGCTGGCGAGCATCCCGAAAGTGCAACTGGTCGGACTGGACGTTCCCTCACGCGAATTGCAGGAGATGACCGACTGCACGGCGTGCATCACGGGCACGGCAGGGTTCGAGGCGCTTCTTCGCGGCCGCAAGGCGATCCATTTCGGGACGGCCGCCTATGCCAATGCACCCAATTCGGTGGCGTTCGATGCGCTTGCGGCTTCGGGCGTGGAAGACTTCCTCGCACACAGCGAACCGGTGGAGCGGGTTTTGGACTTCGCGGTCAAGGTCGAGGAACTGTCATATGTTCCGGACGAATTCGAGCGCCTGGAGGATATCTTCGCCTTCGGCATGCCGCGGCTCCGCGTCGAGACACTCCTGAAAGGTATCGCTGCGTCCGCCTGAGCGCATTCTCCGGCGATTATACGAAATCGTTCCGTCCCGGCTCGGCCGTTGCGAGATACGCCCCGAGGGCAGCCGGCATCGTATCGCGGAACTTGATCTCGGCGAGATGGAAGTCGTCCGGTCCGTCGATATCGATCGCCGTTTCCAACGGCACGTGCAGCGCGTGAATGTTCGCGCCCGTCATCGATCTGCCGAGAAGCGTCTCGGTGCGAATGACGTCGATCTGGCCCGTATGCCAGAGGATTTCCGGCAGTGACTGGCGCGGAAGGTTATAGGCCTCGTCTACGCCCGGGAGTTCCATCGCGGGCATGAGCCGGTCACCATCGGCGCTGCGCCACATCTTGTAGGGCGTGATCGGCGTCGGCGTGACGGAGCGCATGCATGTGATGCTTCTGTCAGCCTTCATCCGGGCAATCGCGCGGTCGATCCATTCCGGCTCGCGGAACGGTGTCGTCGGGCGCAATTGCACGAAGAACTCGGGCAGATCGGCGCCGCGTTCGGCATGCCATTCGATGAGGTGGGAGAAAACGTCCATATCCGTGGCGGCGCTGCCCGCCGCGCTGGACGGGCGTCGAAACGGCACGTCGGCTCCCGCGTCGGCGGCGGCCCGCGCGATTTCGGCATCGTCGGTGGAGCAGAGAACGCGGTCAACGCCGCCGGCGAGCTTCCCGACCGCAACGGCCCAGGCGATCAGCGGATGGCCGCCGAGTTCCCGGATATTCTTGCCGGGCAGGCCCCTCGATCCTCCGCGGCCGAGAGTGAGCCCCCAGCACAGATCGGGGACGATGCGCACGGTCACGATCCGGAATCCACCGATTGGCCGAGCCATGGCTCAAGCTTGTTCAGCGCGTACCAGAAGCCGGCGCCATTGTTCTTGTGGCCCTGCCAGACCTCGGGAACGAAGCTCGCCCCGGGGCAGGTTTCATTGAGCACGTCGCAAATGGGCTTCAGATCCATCGTGCCGTCGCCCACCTGCAGACCTTCGCCGTCGATCCCCTTCGCGTCGGCGATGTGGAGATGCGCCGTATGTGCGCCGACCTTACGGGTGAAGTCGATCATCGACCATTTGAAATGGTTGCAGGCGAGTTGCGAGTGGGAGATGTCGAAGCAGACCCGCATGCCGGTGCGCACGCAGAAGTCGGCGATCTCGTCCGGATCGACGAACAGATTGTGATGGCTCTGTCCGCCGAAATGCCAGGGAAAGGGCGGCATGGTCTGCGGGATGATCTCGACGCCGGTGCTGTCGATCTGGGCGAGGCTTTCCTCGATGAGCGCGTAAAGGCGTGTGCGCTCGGACAGGGGGCGAAAGCCGCTCGTGGTGAAGCCGCCGAGATTGGCGATGATGAGCGGTGTGCCGGACTTGCCGTGCCAGGCCGCCAGTTTGCGGGTGAGGTCGCACACGCGCTGAAGTTCGCGGATCGAGCGGGACCGATACGCTTCGTCCTCGGAGGCGAGGTCGAGGATATGGTCGCCGGAGAACAGTTCCGGGGCGTGGACCGTCAGGTCGATGTCGAGAACGTCGTCGAACCAGTTTTCCAACGGTTCCTCCATGTCCTTGTAGGACAGGTGGTACTCGAGGAGGTCGGGGTTCGAGACATCTAGAATATCCCGGTAATCGTGCCAGCGGACGGGGATGCCCCAAGGCCTGTCGAAATGGAAATCGCGGGCGGAAACATCGACGTTCTCGAGGTCGGTCCTGAAGAACGGCGTTCCCGGCGCAATCGCCCGGTTCGCCCTGCGGCCGATCAGGTCGGCGCGGTAGTTGGGCTGCAAGCCCTGGCCCGGGCTTCGAACTTCGATCAGGTCGTCGGTGATGACGGTCCCGGCCTCGATGGAGCTGCTTGCATAGAGCGATTTCGCCAGGACCTCGCGGTTCATCATTTCGCCCTGGGTCAGTTCGCGCTCGGCGGGCTGGCCGGTCGCTTCCTCGATCGCCCGGATGGAGCGAACCATCTCGGCGAGTTCGTCGGGCAGGAGCGAGACCTTGTGATCGTTGCCTTCCATGGAGCGGTCGACCGAGATGTGTTTCTCGATGATGCGCGCGCCGAAGGCGATCGCGGCGAGAGGAACGATCCATCCCCTCTCGTGCCCGGAATAGCCGACCGTGCAGTCGCCGATCTTCGCCAGCCGGGGAATGTATCTGAGATTCACGTCCTTGTAGGGCGTGGGGTAGGTCGAATTGCAGTGCAGCAGCGCATAGGACGCGCTGTTTGCGCGTAGAAGCCGGACGGTATCGACGATCTCGATCTCGGTCGCCATGCCGGTCGAGCAGATCAGCGGCTTTCCGGTTTCCGCCAGCACGGTCAGGAAGCCGTGATTGGTGAGATCGGCCGAGGCGACCTTGTAGCCTTCGAGCCCGTAGCTCTCCAGCGCATCGAGGCTCGGCTCGTCCCAGGGCGTGCAGAGCGGTTCGATGCCGACCGCGCGGCAGTGATCGAAGAGCCGGAACATGTCGTCACGGCTCAGATTGTATTTCGCGAGCAGGTCGAGCGTGTATTGCGCGCCCAGATCGTGCGAGGCGCCCGCCGTGCCGCGGCCCGAGCCGTAGAGGGCCTCCATGTCGCGCATCTGGAACTTGGCGCAATCCGCGCCCGCGCTCACCGCGATGTCGACCAGCCGCTTCGCCAGTTCGACGTCGCCATTATGATTGTTGCCGATCTCGGCGATGATATAGGCGGGTTCGGCGTCGCCGATCTTCCGCGCGCCGATGCGGAACTGGTCCTGTCCCTGCCGGGCGATCGCGATCAGGTGGCCGGCCTCGTCGGTCAGCGGAATGACCCGGACGCGACTGTCCAGCCTGGCCGCGATCTCCTCCGGGCTCGCCGTAACGGGCAGGGTGACGAATTCCCGGTTGGCGACGAGACCGACGGGGACATTCAGGTCGAGCTTGTCCGCGCTGGACAGCCAGCGCCGCACGTCACCGTCGGTCAGCACGCCGATCGCGCGGCCCTTCTCCGAAACCGCGACGACGAAGCCGCTCTTGTTCTCCGATATCTTCTGCAGGGCGAGGATCAGCGGATCCTCGCTGTAGATCAGAAATGGAGAGGTTTTTCTGTCGATGATCATTCGTCTTCGCCGTAACCGCGCATATGCTTTTTAAACCGGTGGGTGCGCCGGTCCGCCGCGACGCCGGTTCACCGCTTCGGGACCCGGGCAATGCCGACGGCACTTGCACCCTTATCAGGATTGTCGCGCGCCTCGGGCATCGACAACGCGGCTGCTTACTACGCACTCGCCGCGATGTTGTCGATGGCGGGATGTTCCGAGGGGCTTCGACCGGTCATTCACGCGCAGTCGATGATGGACAAGCGACAGGAACCGGAGGTCAATTTCCGGCGGAGGGCCCGAACTCGACTGTGCAGCGCTGGCCGGCGAGGATGGCGCCGTCGGGATTGTCGAGCGTAAGCCTGACACCGAATGTCCCGGTGGCGCCGTCGAGGAACGGGTCGATCACGGTCACCCTGGCGCTGGCCTCGCCACCGGTTTCCAGCAGGACCGAAACGGTTTCGCCCGGCTCCACTTGCGCCAGTTGCTCGGACGGCAGGAAAGTCTCGATATCGAGCGGATCGATGCTGGCGAGCGTCAGGATCGGTTCCTGTTCGTTGTAGAGTTCGCCTTCGGCCATCAGCCTTTCCGTGACCACGCCGTCGAACGGGCTGCGCACCATCTTTCGTTCGAGCGCCGCTGTCTGACGTCAGTGATAACGATCGCGGCGCATGAGGACACTACGGATTTTTTCCGCCATCGATCGGACCGCGATCCACGACGCCACGCGGAGCGTAGGCTTTTGATAGTCAACAGACTTCACTGGGATCGGAGTGGTGCTGCCGGAGAGATTCGAACTCTCGGCCTCTCCCTTACCAAGGAAGCCAATGAGAAACCGTAACATGCCGTGGTAATTCAGGTTTCTTCCAAGTCGTCTTCTAGGTCCCCAGATTTTCCCCCAGGCAGCGCATCGATAGTATGTCGGTGCTCGGAAACGTTAGTGTGAGCATAGCGCAGAACCATGCTGTGGGTTTTCCAGCCTCCCAGCCTCATAAGGGCGGTCAGGTCCCGATTAGCCTGATAATGCCACGTGGCAAACGTGTGCCGGCAGTCGTGAGGTGTGAAATTGGCGATGCCTGCCTTCCTGCATGCCCGATCAAATGGTGATCGTATTCGGCTACCAGCAGATGTGTCGTCACGATTTGCTGCATCTGGGAGCGTGTAGGGCTTGCCGTCTCGGCGGCGGAATACGCGGCCTTCACGAACGCTCTGTTCCTGTAGTTCGGCGATGACCCGTTGATGAAGCGGTACGCCACGAGGGAAGTTCGTTTTGGTCTTTGGAAAATTCACATGTCCGCGACCAAGGTCGATATCGTCCCAAGTCAGCGCCAAGGCTTCGCCAGTGCGCGCTCCTGTGTAGAACAAGAAGACCAACAAGGGGCGAAAGTAGTCATCAGCCGCGTCTATCAGCCGCTCAGCCTCTGCTGGCGATATCCACCTAATTCGGCCTTGCGGTTGGCTGGGTCTCTCGATGACGGGCTTATCGCACCACTTACGGCGGGCGGCATAGTGCAGCACGGCGGATATAGGCGTGTAAACTTGCCGATTGCGTGTCGCCGCTGCCCCCTTGGGGAGTAGGTTGCGGGCCGCGTTGTCGATAGCTTGTTGATCGATCTTCGATAGTAGCGTCGTTGTGAAGTACTCCACCACGGGCGCTAGAAAGCGGTCTGAACCGCCGCCTTCGACGTAAGCGAGAGCAGCATGCGCGAATGTCGTCGTTGCAGCGCGACCATGGATCGATTGCTCTAAGAGTTCGACTTCCCTCTTTGCCCTGATTTCTTCGGCGTACTGCTTCGAAGTCGTGCCCGTAGTTTCTTCAATGCGAATTCCGCGGATTGTGCCGCGGATGATCCAGTAAGGGGACTTTGGTCGACGGACGAGTACGAGTGGCATGGTAGTGCTTCATAGAGGCGTTTCACGTCATCATCAGAGAACAGGCGTGTCCGCCCAGCCATCCGACCAATGCCGTGACGCCTCGCTAGTTGCTGGAGTTTGGCTTCCGAAATCGGAAATACGCCTTCGATCACAAGCTGAGCTGCTGTGCGACTTCTAAACGATCTCTCAGTCACGCAGTCTGTTCCCGGGAACGATGAAGCCTTTCGCCGTCCATTTTTTCTCGGATGGCCCGCACAACCTCGCTATTTTGCGACGAAAGGTTCCGCTCAGTTTGATGAATTAGCCATTCGGCGACGTCTGACGGCAGGCGAACTAGTACCTTTTTTTCATTTGGAGCTTGCATTTCGAATTCCATCATACCTATCATATGTCGGTGATATTGATATCACGGACATACATCACAAGCAACGGTGGAGAATGAAATGCCGATAAAATTGCCAAGTCGGGGCAGTGACCAGTTCCAGCTGAGGTTGCCTGATGGGATGCGAGATCGCCTTAAAACGCGGGCCGAAAACAATGGGCGCAGCATGAATACAGAGATCGTCGCGTGCATCGAGGCGGTCTTGGATCGCGATGGTGAGGCGGCGAGCGCCTCCGGGGAGCTTGCCAAACTGGTTTCCGAACTCAGAGGAACCCTTGCCTCTCATGATGTCACCCAGCGGGAAATGCTTCGCGAGTTCAGGGCGCTTAGCAAACTGGTCAAGGGCGAGGAGTAGTTACCCAAAGCCTGATGCAATTAATTGCACAGGCTCTGCCTTTCATCGCGTTCTATCGTCGAACGTGATTTCGGATAGCTGTCGGCTCTCCAAGGAAGAAAGAGATGACCCGCGAGGTTATGATTTTTGAACGCACGTTCTCCCCGAAAGGACACAAATGCGATCTGACGGCAGACGGAGGGCAGGCAGTCGCTATAACGCGCCTGCGCCGTTTGGCGAGGCAGCAAGAGCTGAACTACTCGACGCTGGCCCGTTGGTTGTGTGAAGCGTACGGCCCAAACGTATTCTATCTGGGCGGCAAAGTTAGTTACCAGTTCTCGGACATCGAGAAGTTTGTCGAGGCCGAGAAGGCCAAAGCGGAATGGGGATCGAAGTATGATTGACCCCATCGAACGCATCCATGCCGAATGCGAATTGGCCATCCACGAGCGCGAGGGCTGGAACAAGGAGTTTGCCTCCGGCGACGCTGCACCCTTCTCGAAGATGGAACTTTCCGCGCTAAACGCCGCCAAACGAGGCTTTCGTAAGCGGCTCAGGGCGTTTCAAAACGCCCATCGGTCGGGAAACAAGCAGCGTATCCAAAACGCGCGGAGACGGCTCTGTAAGTCGCGTGATGCCCGGTTGATGGCTATTGTGCGGGCTACGCGAAATCATCACCGCCACATCCCCTACGATGAATTGCTGGACTTGGCCGGTAAGCTAAACCTGAACACGGCCTTCAAAGAGCCTCTGATCATCCAGGCGATGCAGTCAAAGCCAGGATCGTGGCGACCAATCGCGAAATCCGGTAAATACCGCGCAGCACAACAATTCATCATCCGCGACATCCTTCTCATCCAGCTTGGAGAGAACGATGTCGACAGCACCGTCAAAGGCGCTGGCGGCGAAAAGCAGACGTTTGTCGATCTGCAGAAAGCTGTCGAAGAGGGTTACCTCTACTGGGTATCCCTCGACGTCAAAAACTTCTTCCCGTCCCTGAGACAAGGTCATCTGAAGGCGTTCCCATTTTCGAAATGGGTGCTCGGGAACCTCGTGTTCCTCCCTTCAGATACCCCGATCAAATTCGTCAACAAGTCACCGAGCTTCGAATGCTCGGAACATGACATACTGAATGACGAAGGCGATCTTCCCTCAGGGTGTTCTTTCTCTAAGGACGACTTGAAGGCAAAGCTCAAAACGGTCCGGCAGGGCTTGTTGCAGGGCGACGTCTGTGCCCCGCAAATTGCGCGCACATTTCTGGGACGGGAACTTCAGCATGTGCTGGAGAAACGGGACACGGCCTACGGAAGTCATCTTGACGACCTAATCCTAGGTGCGCGGTCCCTCGAGGCGCTGAAGGCGTCACTCAATGCCCTGCGCAGCCATCTCAAGCTGCACCCTGCCGGACCACTCGAGCTTCATGATCATAAAATCGTCCATATCAAGGATGGCGTTGAGTTCCTCGGATACCGCGCCAAACTGACGAAGAAGGGTGAGGTGCACGTAACACCATCGCCAAAGAGGTTCAAACGCTTCCGAGAACGACTTATTGAACGCTGGGAAGGTTGCGACGCTTTCACCAAGGTAGGCCTACGAAAGATCGGGGTCGAATACGCCGAGAACTGGTTCAAAAGCCAAAGCGCCTGGACCCACAAAGGGCCGCCCGGGTTTTCTGATCCAAAGGACAGCTACAGTTGGGGATATTTGCTCACCGAGATCGAACAATTGCTCAATCAGTTCATCAAGGGAGAACTCGATTCAGACATCGGCGGGTGGCACGAAACCGACCTCGATTTCGATTATATCGATTAACGGGCATGGCGCATATGAGGAGCTCTCTAATCTCGCGGCGAAAAGCTGCTGCCGGCGGCTGCAACCGCGCATTTATCGACAGCGTTCGAAGAGCCGCCTGGGGGCGAGATGTCATATTCCACGGCACTCGTTATCCAAACCAGGTATTGGCTTCCGACCGCATGCTATTCTCGCGCTCCGGTTACCGCGCCGTCTGCTTTACGCGTCTCGCGGAAATTGCCGTCTACTGGGCAGAAGTGAAACGGGATGATGATGAAGGATGCGGTGCCGTCTTCATTCTCCACCGTCCATCGCTTCGGCGACGATACACGCTTGTACCTTTCCACGATACTATCTGGGACACTGACGGTAGAATGAACTTCGAGGCTGAGGAAAGAGTGTACGAGCGGGATCTCGTTTGCCTCAACAAGTATCTTGTCTGTATTTGTTGGAATTTGGATCTCTGAGGTATCTGGGATGAGTAAGCGGCCTTCCCCGTTTGCCTTTTAAAAGGCAAGCCCCTCGATGCTGACACTGATGAAGGGCGTTCGACGACTGGCTGTCCAGTCCGGTGCCTTGAAAGCTCTTATAGCCCGGGAGGCTTTTGTCGGGTACATTGATCGTCTTGGTCGCCGGGATGCCGTCTCCGCTCCGCGGAAATTGACATGTCAGTTCCGTCGGAAGAAATCCTCCCGCTAGACCTGATCGTACCCACCTTATCAGCTAGAGATCAGGGACCTGACTTCCTGATGGCATTTCATGCTTTTCAATGTTTGGTTCCGTGTCATCTGCGGTCGGCGCCTCGTCGGACGTTGTGTTTTCGACTTGATCACCTCTTGGTATTTCACCGGAGGAAGACACCAAATTCTCGGTATGCGCTACCTGTCGTTCCAATTCGCTAATTCGATCATTCGCTTCCTTAATTTCGGCACGCAATTCGTTGACCAATTGAGCTGCCGGTTGCTGTGTTGGTGCGACGTATGAGCCGACAACTTGACCGATCACCTGAAGAATAGCGAACATAACACCCAAACCCGCAACCCAAGCTAGCGCCTGATTTCGAATTTGGCGGACCGCCGTATTGCCAGCGGATTTCGCGATCCCCTCATGATCCAAAAAAGTGGGCGGGAACCGACAGGCGAGTTTCTTTATTCCTCGGACATACGCATCGTAGGTCGGTGTCTCACGGATCAGGTTACTGGGGACAGGTTCGTGCTCGAACAAAGAGACGCGCAGGAACTCATCTCCGAGATCAATGCCGTGGTTTACGTCGCTGAAATTTAGGAGGGTCGTCGCTACCGGGCCTTTCCATCCGGGATCGACGATGCCAACTGTCAATGCCCAGACACCTTCTCGGGTCATCCCCGTCTTGTAGGTAACATGTCCGGTTACATATGCAGGAAGGTTGAAAGACTGCGCTGAAATGACTTGCACCATATGACCTGGCTTCAAAACGAACGATCCGGAGACCTCGTGCCCCTCACTGTTGAAGATTCGGCCCACGGTGAGATCGATACTGGAAGCTTGTTTAGTCGGTTCTTGGCCTTCGTCGTAGGTGAAAAAAGCCTTTGGATCCAATGAATCCCCTGATAGCAGTTTCATTGTTTGCCCTCCTATTTCGCTGATACTCTCAGGAGCCAATGATGGCAATTTCGGATACTGACCATGCATTCTTGGAACGCTGTGAAGAGATAAAGCGGAGAAGTCATGATCCCCACAGACAGGTTGGTGTGCTCATCGTCGATGCCGATGGGACGATCCTAGGGAGAGGTACGAACGAGCCGCCAGTAGAGCTTGGGTTTTCTTTAGCCGATAGCCACGCCGAAATCGAAAAAGATCCGACTTGGAAATACTTCATACTGGAACACGCGGAACGAAATGCAATAAATTCAGCGCGCAACAATGGGAAGGACCTTAGAGGGGCCACCATGTACGGAACGTTGTTTCCATGTGCCGATTGTGCTCGTGCCATCGTTGCCGCGGGAATCTCGCGTTTGGTAGTACCCGGTCCGGGTGGGGATCCGCTCCGCGATCAGAAGTGGCGCGACCATTATCGATTCGCACATCGAATCTTCGAGCTCGCCGGAACGCAGATCGAGGTAGCTCCAACGAAGGAGGCAGCGGCAGCGAGAAGCCCATAGTTTCCGCCGTTCAGCGCGCGCGATCACTCCAACCGCGCGTTAAGGATGTCGATGAGCTCAACACCATCCCGACAAAGCTCTATCTGGCATTGAGAAACCTAAGTTGTTTCTATCAAGTGTATCTGTTGCGAAGAGCTTTTAGAATAACCTCTCGTCGGAATGCAAGATTTTGTACCAATAATTTGTCGATGAACGAGGCTACCCCGTAGATAGGGATATCTCCGTTGCCTCCCCGTGACATGAGTTTGTTAAACCTCCAGAAAGCTTAACATCGCTTTCTAGATTACTGGTTTCGCTCACAGCGAGACTCAGTTTACCTTTTCGACAATAGTCATTTGGGGGCTTAATGAATAATCCACAAGTGGAACAGTTCGAACGGCAGATTCGCGAGAAACTGCCGACTCACGAATCTCCCGAACATTCGGCCGAGTCGGTTCGGCGAGACGCTGAAAACCTCGGTATCGAGTTTACGCCTGACATGCAGGCCAATCTGGATGAGGCGTGCGCGCGGGTGCGAGCTTCGCTGGAAAACGTCGAGATCCTCCGTCGCTGCTCGCTGATCAAGGTCCGCGAGGACTGGTATGGAGGTCCGAAGCCGACCGACAGGCACTGGCCGGCTCTGGAGGGATATCTGCGCAACACGAAGGGCTGGGGAAAGGAAGCGGTCGATTCGATGGACGCAACATCGACCGAGGTCGTTTCCTTGCTTGCAAATCCTGCCGGAGAACAATTCAGGTGCCGCGGCTTGGTGGTTGGCTATGTCCAGTCGGGCAAGACGGCAAACATGACTGCGGTGATCGCCAAGGCCGTGGATGCCGGTTACAACCTGATCGTCCTCTTGGGCGGCATGACCAACAAGCTGCGCGCGCAGACACAAAGGCGCATAGAGGCCGACATCGTTCAGCGCCACCGACATTTGTGGCAGCTCTACACGACGGACGAAGACAACGGCGATTTCATCGTTCCCCGGAATGGCTCCTTCACCATGCCGGTCGAGGGACGCGCCCAGCTTGTCGTGATGAAAAAGATCACGTCGCGGCTCAAGGCATTCCACCGGACTATCACGAAGACGCCGCCGGCGATCCTGAAGTCGCTGAAGGTTTTGCTGATCGATGACGAGTGCGACCAAGCATCCGTCAATTCCGCGAAGGACGACTACGACATCACGAAGATAAACGAGGCGATCCGCAGCATCATCCGTTCGCTACCGGCCGTCTCCTATGTTGGCTATACCGCGACACCTTTCGCCAACGTCTTCATCGATCCATTCCCGCACAACAAGGACGAACTGGACGATCTCTATCCGGAGGATTTCATAACTTCGCTGCCGCGTCCGAAGGGCTATTTCGGAACACGGGAAGTTTTCGGCAGTGACCCTCTCGATGCGGAAGACGAGACCGTAACTGAAGCAGGGCGGGACATGATCAGGGTCGTTCCCGAGGATGAGGTCGGCTTTCTCCGTCCGGAGAAGATCGCCGACAAGGATATCTTCCAGCCCGAAATCACCTCGTCTCTCGAACAGGCGCTGCTGTGGTTCCTCGCCTCCTGTGCAATCCGCAGAAGGAGAGGCCAGTCCGAAGCCCACATGACGATGCTTGTGCACACGTCACCCAACGTTGCCCAGCACAGGAAGATGTCCGATGCCATCCGTGCGTGGCTAGACGCGAATTCGGCGGAATTTCGGTCGGGCAGGGGAAATGCGTTCCAGCGTCTGGCGGCAATCATTGCCGACGAGGTGGATCGTGTGCCGCCGCCCGAAGATGGCGACCTGCCTGCCCTGCCAAGTGCCGAGGAGCTGATCGGAGAGCTGGGCGAGGTCCTCGACGCGCTCGAGATCGCGATCGAGAATGGCGAGAGCTACGAACGGCTCGACTACACCGGCGATCCGAAGACGTACATCGTCGTCGGCGGCGCGGTGCTTGCGCGCGGCCTGACACTGGAAGGACTTTGCGTCTCGTTCTTCCTTCGCACGGCCAAACAGTATGACACCCTGCTGCAGATGGGGCGCTGGTTTGGCTACCGGCATGGTTACGAGGATCTGCCGCGACTCTGGACAACCGCGGATCTGGCCGCCAGCTTCCGGGCACTTGCCCATATCGAGGAGGAAATACGCGACGACATCGAGGTCTATCGCGAACACAAGACTACACCCCTTGAGTTCGCGGTGCGCGTGCGGGCCATCCCCGGGATGGCGATCACTTCCGCAACGAAGATGAAGCACGCCTATCGCACGAGCATCAGTTTCGAGGGCAGGCATGTTCAGACCATCAGGTTCGACCATCGCGACGATGATGTCGTTGCCGGAAACTGGACGGCAGCCGCCCGCCTTATGGAAGAGATTGCGCCACATTCGGCGGGATCGGCGCGTGCGGACGAAAATCTGTATTCCGGCGTGCCCGCCGACTTGATCCGCAAGTTTCTCGCTTCCTACGAGATTTCCGATCACCACATGGACCTGAAGAAAAACCTTCTTCTCGGTTTCTTCGACGACACGAGAGGGCGAATGCCGGAATGGAATGTCGGCATTGTCGCATCCAGAAAGGGCGACGAGTCCCGGCAACCGCTCGGTCCGCTCGGAAATGTGCGGATGGTACGGCGCGCAAAGCTGAAGGACAGCGAGGCAACATATGCCGACATCAAGGCGCTCATGTCGAAGCAGGACATCCTGATCGACGCCGTCTCAGAGGCTCAGGGATCCGGCTGGGAGGACCTCAAGGCTTGTCGCCCCCCGGTCCCGCTGCTCCTCGTCTATCCGATCGACGGGAATTCGCTGCCGAGAAAGGAGGGCGGCAACCGCGTCCAGCTCGATGCCGTGGGCGATCTGATCGGCATCGGCATCGTCTTCCCGGGCCAGACCGACAGGTCCGGGGACTATTACCAGGTCGAAATAGACGCACCCACGCCCGAACAGCTGGATGAAGAGGAAATCGTGGAGGAACTCGACGATTCGGAGGCGGTGTTGATCCATGATTGAGGGGCCTTGGGAAGGCTGGAAAGCGCTGAGGCAAGCGGGGAAGGGCGACGGGACGCTCGAGGTGCCGAGCAGGACGACCGGGGTCGAGACGGGTTTCGGTCCTGCGCGATACGCGTTGGGTCCGGCGGGAGAGCTTCGGCTTCTCATCCCCTGTTCGCCAGGGAGCCAGAGGCGCAATCTCGGTGCGACGCCAAAGCTCGACGTTTCGGTCGTGCGTTATCATCTGGACGGAAAGCAGGCTCCTTTCATCGATCTGACGTGCACAGACGGCGGCCTTGATGCTGTATTCGCCGAACTTGTCGGCGAAGTGCTGTCGCGCCTTCCGGCCGGGAGCAGTCCCGAAGATGCGACTGCGGGCACGATATCGGATTTCAGGGAACTTCTGATTTCGGATGCACGCGGCGAAGCTTCCAGATCGGCGATCATTGGTCTTCTCGGCGAATTGCATGTGCTTGAAATGCTGAGTCTGAAGTCGCCGGATGCTGTCCGCGCCTGGACCGGCCCGTTCGAACTGCGGCATGATTTTCGACGAGGCGTTCTGGCTATCGAGGTCAAGACATCGGCCCGTTCCGACGCGACAAGCGTTACCATAAACGGTTCCGATCAGCTTTTGGCGCCAGCCGGCGGCGAGCTTTCGCTCGTCCATGTTCGCATGGAGCAGGCCGATGGAGGCGAAATGCGCGTGGAAGCCATGTTCGAAAATCTCGTCTCAATGGGTGTCGATCGAAAACAGCTGCTGAAGGGGCTCGCCGAAGCGGGTTGCATCGATCCTTCCGATGCCGCCTGGAACCGGCTCGCATTCTCGATGCAAGGCTGCGACGCCTACAGGGTGGCCGAAGGATTTCCCCGCATTGCATCCGACATGTTCGTCGATGGCGCGTTTCCGGATGGAATATCGAAACTCGGGTACCAGGTGGATCTGGGCCATGCTGCCGGCTGCCGGATGACGGAAGCGGAACTCGACCGGTATCTCGAAGAGTTCATGGCATGACGTCACTCGAAATCTTCAGCGAGCCGTTCGCCAGAACCGGCAATATTTCGGCGGAAGGTTTTCGCAATCTCCTCGGTCGCCCCACTCTCGGATTGACCAAGACGGTGATCCGGGAATCCTTCCAGAACTGTATCGATGCTGCACGCAAAAAAACGGCACCGAACATTCTGTTGCGCGTACGCGTCCTGACCGATGACGAGCGGGCAGCACTGGCGACACGCGTCTTTGCCGAGCTTCCGGCAGATGCAACTTCGCGAGAGGCGATCACTGCCTCGCTGCGAAAACCGGACTTGCGGGTGATGGAGATCGCCGACTTCGGAACCAATGGCCTCGCAGGACCGACGCGGGCGGACATGCCCTCCGACGGCCCTGACGAGGCGGATTTCGTGAACTTCATGCGAAATGTGGGAGCCGCAAGGGATGTCCATCAGGGCGGCGGAACCTACGGCTACGGCAAGACGTCGCTGTATGCGATGAGCGGTTGCTCCGCCATTGTAGCGGATTCGGAGACCACGACGAGCGGGAAGCCAGTCAGGCGGATCATGGCCTGCCATCTCGGTGCGGCGCACGATGCCGAACGCGAACGCCACCCGCGTCGTCGATATACGGGGCGCCACTGGTGGGGCATCGGCGATGGCGAGGGCGGCGTGGATCCCGCCGAGGAGGAACTGGCGATCGATCTCTCGCGGAGCCTCGGCATGCCCAAGCGAGCCAGGGGAACGACCGGAACCACGATCATGATCGTGGATCCCATGCTCTTCGACGATGGCGACGGCAGCATCGCGGACGACCTGCTGGAAACGGTGCTATGGAACTTCTGGCCACGGATGACCGAGACAACAGAGACGCTCCGGAAGCTGGCCATCCGTCTCGAGGTCGACGGTCAGATAATCCCGGTCCCGAAACCAGAGGAGTATCCGCCACTGGATCTCTTCGCTGCCGCGCTGAAGGACATCCGTGAAGGCGTGGACGGGCTTCAGACGATCAGAAGCCAGAGGCCAGCGAGAGATCTGGGGCAACTTGCGATCAAGCGCGGCATGTGCGGGGCAAGGGCCAGCGGTGCGTCACGAGAAGGATCAACCATACCCCGGCAATCCAGCCACATCGCGCTGATGCGTCCAGTGGAGCTTGTCGTAAGGTACATGGAAGGCGAGGCATTTCCGGACCGTCGCTACGAATGGGCCGGAGTATTCGTGTGTTCGGACGACGACGAAGTCGAACATGCATTCGCCATGGCCGAGCCACCGGCGCATGACGACTGGATTTGCGAAAACATGCCCAAGGGGCCGGCAAAAACTTTTGTACGGGTCGCGCTGAGAGAGCTCAAGAGTATTGCCAACACTCATGCGGTACCCGGCGGGTCCGGGCCGGGCGATTCCGAACGCGGGCCATCGCTTGCTGCCACGGCCACGAGGATGGGGCGTCTGCTGGACCAGGAAACCGGCAATGCACCCGGCAGAAAGAAAGGAGGCTCGTCTCCCTCCCGGAAGAAGACGCTCGCGGTTTCCCAGCCACGCTTCGTCCGCCTCGAGGCGGACGAAACGGGCAGACCTGTCGCGATCTTCTCGGCCACTCTGACCAATGATGGATCGGCTCCGGGCCTCTCGGTCGTTGCGGAGCCGCACCTGGTCATGGATGGAGGAGCAGCGGCGGCAGATGATCTGCCTGACAGCTATTCCGCTTCGATCAGCTCGATGGTGATGAAATCCCGCAATCTCCACGCTGACAGAGGCGAGCTGCGCGTCGGCAAGGAGGGCGGAGAAATCGAAATCGCTGTTCCGATGCCCTCGGAAGCGGCCGTCGGTCTTCGGCTCAGTTTGCGGGAGGATGAAGTCCGGTGAACCGTCGAGCCGCATATCCGTTCCTGACCATCCCTGACGAGGCCATCCGTTTCGGAGGCTGGATGATCGGCAATCCCGGCGAGCCTCTCGCTCCGGTTCACGATGTGCTGGAAGATTGGGACTACGAGAGAGATCTCGAGGTGGCGGTTCAGCTGGACGTGGATTTCAAAGCTGCTTCGCAGGCGCTGGGGATAGCTCCGGAACACCTGGTGCTGGCGGTAGTCCTCAAGGGCGGCACCGGGGCTGGTTCGATGCCAAGGCGCATCGACACGCTGGACATCAGGGAGATAGGCGCACACTCGACATCAGCCGACATGGCGGCGCGAATTTCCTCGCGGCAGCTCTCGGGCCGGCTTCGGCTCGAGGTTGCTGTCCTTCTGAAGAAGTCACCGGCAGCCCCCGGGGCGCTGAGTCCGAAATGGATTGGCGCGCGTCTGTGGCAGACAGGCCGCGACATCCTGCTGGAGGATGGCGGCGATTCCCGCTTTCCGATCGAACTTGCCGACTTCTCTCGCGCCTTTGCCAGCGGGGGATATTCGCGTGCACCATGGTATCTCGATTGGCGGGCACATGATTTCGACGCCGATTTTGGCGGATCGGTTCGGGTCTATGTCAATTCCGGCATTCCGGAAATTGCCGAGCGCTTTGTCGCCGGCGATCCGCTCACCTTGCAGTCGATACTGGGGGACGTGATGTCCCAGATGATCGGTTCGGCACTGGATGAGGAAGACTGCGAGGAGCTTCTCGGTGATTGTGCCGTCAACACGATCGGCCACCAGATCCGCAACTGGATGGACCTCTCGTTTCCGGGTCAGACCGTTCCAGCGGTTCGGGCGCTCCGCGATCATTCCCCCGGCAGGTTTCGGGCGGCAATCCTTGCAGCGGCCGAAGTGGACGAGACCCCATGAGCAGAGTGATCCTGTTTCCCCGCCTGAGCCCGCTAGGCGTTTCCGCGGTGATGGAAAAAGCTGGAGCCGCCGGGCCCACGCTCTCGGAAAGCGTCGGCTTCATCAACGAATACGGCTCGCTGATTTCGTTCGCGCCCAGCGGCGGCACGCGTGCGGACTCGAAAACGATCATGGGCGTTCCGAAGCGGCTCAGAGAAATCGCCACAGCCTGCGGATTCCCCGACAGCAAGGATGCCGAAGCGCGGGCCAGATTCGACAGGCAGGCGGCCGCTGTGCTCGCGACGATGCCCGAACTGGATTCCGGCGAGGCATTACGCGACGATGTCTGGGCATTCATGGCAGCTGTTGTAGCGACAGATGTCGCGGGATGGCGCTACCCTTCACCGTCGCGCGAGCGTCTCGATGGCGGTGTCAGGAATGTTTTCCAGCGGCTCTGGATGCGCGGCCGGACACTTGATCGCGGCGAAGGACATCCGGAGCGCTGGAAGTTCGTGGAAGCGCTGAGCGAAGATGCGATGGTTCAAATCTTCGAACGTGCTTCGATTGCTGCCAATGCGCGACTTGCCCGCGCGATTGCCGAAGCCTGGACGGAAACGGCCGAAAGGATCGGCCGCGGCGGGATGGAGGACGTCATGCGTCGGTCGATGAAGCTGATCAGGTTGCGAAACGAGATCGTCGATCTTTCTTTTCTGTCCGATGCCGACCTTGCCGCCGAAGTCGCATCGGCGTTTCGAACCGCGGTCGATCTTTCGAAGTAGGGCTGGTCTTCGGCCTCCGATCAGGCAAGCATGTCCACAAGTGCCTGAGCGATCTGCCGCGCCAGAAATGGCGGTACCGCGTTGCCGACCTGCCTGTATTGCTCCGTCCGGGGGCCGCAGAACAGGTAATTGTCAGGAAATGTCTGCAGACGGGCAGCTTCGCGAACGGTCAGCGAGCGGCACTGACGCGGGTCGGGATGGATGTAGTAATGGCCGTCCTTGGCGATATGGCTCGTGATTGTTGTGGACGCATCACCTGCCAGCTGAACCCGAAATCGATCCGCGAACTTGCCCGTTTTTCGATTCTTGTGTTTGGGCTGCAGCTTTGCCGGAAACTCGAAGAGCTTGGGCGAGCGCGCATTTTCCGTGGCATACGCGGCAGCGTAGAGATAGCGGCCCAAGTCGCCCGGGATATGCCCCCGCGTATCGTGCTGCGGGAGAATGTGCAGATACTCGTCACGCAGCCATTGCCCGAGGTCTCCCTGTACGTCCCTGTTCTGTGCGGGATACTGCCCGGACTCGCGAAGCAGGTCGCGAGAAAAATCATCCCGCAGGATTGTCTCGATGGAACGGACAGCTTCCGGGCAGCTGTCCGGCGCCTTCGAAATCAGCTTGATCTGTCTTTTGACAGCATCGGCCCAGCGCTTTTCGGTGTCCTTGCGGCTCAGTCCGCTGCGCACAGGCGGTAGCCCGGACAGGACGTCGTCCACCGATACGCCCGGCTTTTCGGGCAGGTCAAGTGAATGACCGTGATCGATCCGGACTCTGTCGGACCGGATGCCGACGATGAAGACGCGATGCCGCTTCTGGGGAACGCCATAATCCTCTGCCCGCACAAGAAAATCTCGTGCATCGATCAACTCCTCGTCGGGCCGGCGTGGCGACTTGACGCACATGAGCTTGTACCCGCCATCCGATGCGGCGGCAGTCTGCAGGTCTTCCAGAATCCGACTGAAAATCGGTCCGCCATCGACTCGGCTGGAGAGAATGCCCTTGACGTTCTCCATGACAAAAGCCGCCGGCCGGAGCCTTTCGAGGATCGCCACGTATTCGCGGTAGAGATAGTGGCGTGCGTCGTTTTCGGGAACGTAGTCCCGTTTTCCGCGATTCCGGGATCGACCCACCAGCGAGTAGGCTTGGCAGGGCGGACCGCCTATCAGGATGGTTTCGCCAGCATGACTTAAGCGGATACGATCAAGTCTTTCGGCAAGCAAGTCGAAGACACCCGGCTCGCCGAGCTTGAGCTGCAGGACTTCATCCTCGGCGGCTTTCCACCTTGCCGGATAGGCATCCTTCATCGCCTCGATTACAGCGTCGGTTTTCGTACCTTCTTCCAAACGAGCCAGTGCGTCATAGTACTCTTCCGGGAAACCGTCCTCGAAAGCTCGCAAGAACGCGCGCAGGCGGAGCGTCCGCACTGCGAACTTGTCCATTTCGACGGAAAGGCGCGCAGCCAACACATTCTGGCCGCCGGTATTGGAGATGGCTGAAAAACCTTCGCTCAGACCTCCAGGGCCGGCGAACAGGTCGACTATGCCGAATCTGGTTGCCAGGGTGTGCTCCTTTGTTCGCCGTCACCTATACTCGACACACAACGGAAATCCAGGCCCAATACGATATGGCTGACATAGTTTCGAAGCAGGTGCGATCACGCATGATGTCGGCGATCCGGTCCGGCAACACGAAGCCGGAAATGATGCTTCGAAAGATCCTGCACGCGCGCGGTTTCAGGTACCGCCTTCATAACCGCAAACTTCCCGGAAAGCCCGACCTCGTATTTCCGCGCTACCACGCGGTCCTGTTTGTTCACGGGTGTTTCTGGCATCGGCACGAGGGATGCAAATATGCAACCACGCCAGCGTCGAACGCGGAGTTCTGGCAAGAAAAATTTAAGAAGAATGTTGCTCGCGACCAGCAAGCCGTGGAAGCTCTCTTAAGAGATGGATGGCGAGTTGGGGTCGTTTGGGAGTGCCTCTTTAAAGGCAGAAAGGACGTTGAAGACGCGATTTCCGAGATAACGGAATTCTTGAAAGGCTCCGATGCAACATATTCACAATGGCCTTTGACGCACTTGGCCAGAGCCGGAGTGTAGCATTTTAGGTCGTGATAAGTGGGTGTTATCGCGAGTGAGGCGATAGGTAACTTACCTCGTCTGGCACTCGCATTGTGTCTACTGGAGCCGGTCCCTTATCAAAGCATTGATATCGCCAAGGCCAAGCACGTTGCTCCGGTTCTCTTCTATTTCCAAAATTCGCTGATACCGCTCTTGCAGTTGGTTTTCGTAATCTGGCAACTGACCATCCCAAAGTAGGCTCTCAAGGATTACAGGTGCCGAGGACGTGATTATCCGCTTGTCATCTTGAAGCATATCCTCGCGGACATCTCTTCTCACAATGCAGCCAAATCCCCATGAGCCAAGTCGTGCTTGCGTGTGAAAAAGAAGCATGCTGATGCCAGATGGCGCATCATCAGACTGCGGAATGTATTGAAGTCGCAGCGAACCTCGAGCAAGCACTTGGGCGAAATAGCTCAGTTCTAATATTTCTGCCTGTATATCTAGAAGCGTGGCCTGAATAGACTGATACCCATCTATGCTGCGGCGTATGGCGTCGGCTATTAGCGCCAATTTCTCAGTCTCACCCGGATTTTCTCCCTCATTGAGGCGCACATGGGCGCTAATCAGATGCTTCCCCTCCGATGAAATTTGAAGATCGGTTTGCCCGTCACGCGACCATCGACAAATCTGAACATATGCCCATAGCTGATCAATCGAATATGCCTTGTCCGGCTTGAGAGTGAGATTTACTCGTGACGGCTCGTTCTGGTTCCAGACGATGTCCAAAGGTGCTGCTGCAAACCGAAGCCAAGTCGCTTCTCTTGGCAGCCCCGGAGGTAGAAACGAAAAGACGTTGCCCTGCAGAGTTATCGACGGATCAGCGGTGTTTCCTCTCACCCGGATATCGCAGGTTCCGGAAGGCTCGGGGTCAATGAATAGCTTCCCAAACTGCGCGTCGATTAGGGGCTTGTTGGAAGCGATGCCAAACCGCTCCGGAGTGAAGAGGAATTGCTTCACCTCTACACCGTCACCAAGCCCTAAAAAGGCATTTGTTATGTGCTCGTTAGTAGGTGCTTCAATCGTGAACTTGCCGGTTCCAAAGCCGTGCTCATACCCTGCGGTTTCTAGGAGCTTCCGCTTCATGGTGCGATAGTCTTCCCCAACCGCTTCCATGTGCCGGCGTATCCAGTCGACAACATCACCGTCGATGGCGTCGTCCAGACCAAATCTCACCGTGAGTTTCTTCTTGTTGAGTGCAATGCCTTCGAGGTCCGCTTTTCGGACGGCGGCTAAACCGTCGTGCAAGAGGTCTCCCCAAACATGCAGGCCAAAGAATTGAGCATGCCGGCCATTTCGATCAGCCGCGACAAGCATAATGAACCACGGGTCATGTGAACGACATGCCTTCACGACGTTTGAGAGCTTGATTTGAGCTGAGTGTTTCCCGCCCCTTGTTGATTTCACTTGAACGAAAACAATCTCAGTTGCGGGCGTGTCTTCGGCAGGCCCTATGAAACGTTTCGGAGGGAGTTCGACTAGATAGTCCCAACCGTTCAAATCTTCATCAGGAGGGGTCGCTGTCGCGTCCCCTTCGGAGCATTTCAACGAGAATGCTTTTTCGGCCCATCGCGGCAATCTGACCATATTCAAGTCTTGTGTAATGGTTTCAAGGTTGCCAACAAGCGGCTCGCTCGTTCCACAGTGAATTTATCTATAATCCGAGCAATCGCCTTTTCGAGATCGCAAAGGAGATACAGTAAGTATGCTCGAGCTTATCAATGGGGTGAGGCACGCAGTTGGAAAAGAACAACGGATACACCCGAAATTTTGGTTCCATCAAGGACCTAGGCGATCCGCTTCCATGGACGGAGGGCGTCGCAAACATCTACGAGCATATCGCGTGGTATACGGCCACGGTCCTTGGCGTGACCAAGACGACTTTCTGGAAGACAATCCTAGAATGGAACGATGACCCCGCTCTCACTGGATTGACGCTCGATCAACGCGTGCAGGCGATTAAGACACGGCTTCAGGAAGAGGTGAACCGCAACGAGGCAAAAGATCGCTACGACAAGCTCGGCTCCACAATTGCGAAGCCCTACGAGTGTCTCAGGCGGCAACGGTTCTTCTCGGAGGACTACCTCAACAAGGAATTCGATCTGTTTCTTTCGTTGGCGTCAGACCAGTACGTCTCGGCCCTGTATGGTCAGATATACGGACGAGATTTCACAGGTGCGTGGTCTGTTCATGGGAACGGGGGGCGGTTCCAAGTCTCCACGTTATACGAGATGCAGATGGATAACATCGCTTACAACCGCGATTGCCATCGGCTGGTAGCGAACGAGTTGAAGCTCGGCGGCAAGAAGAACCGGGACCAAATCCTGAAATATGCTCGCTTGTTTCAGACGCTTCTGGATAGGGCGCTGGTTCCCGATGACACCGAGTTCCATCTGCTTTTCATTTCCGACCAGGAAGGCGATCCCGACTGGGATATGGAGATCGACGGAGAGATTGATCATATTCGCCGGGTGGGCCGGAACGGGCAAAAGCGACTGGTCGACCCCGAAGTGATTGAACTCGCAAGGCGCGTTCCGAAAGCGTTCCTCACGTGGCATCAGCTGATTAACTTCAACGAGGAGTGGATGTCGCACTTGAAGCCTGAACAATCGGTCGAGAAGAAACTGCTGTCAGGCTTCAACCAAACGCTCGGCGAAAAGTACTACTTGCGGTCGCGGCAAGGGGTTAGCTGATGGGCTGGGTTTCGAAGCAAGAAGACGAGATTGAGCGGCGTGACGGGGAAGAGCCAAGATTTCCGGTCAGTCGGACGGCGCATGTTTTTGCCACCGTCAGAGCGAAAGTTTCTTTCCCGACGCAGCAATCGGCGATGGCGCTTGATGAAGCTGCGGCGATGCAATTCGCTCAAATTCAAGAACAGCTGGAACGTGATGGGCAGAGGCTAGCCGAGGTCAACAGGTTGACGGACGAAGCGCAATCATCCGGCGACATGGAGCAGCTACACAAGGCCATGAAGCGATGGAATAAGGCGCAGAAGGCATTTCGGGACAGTGCTGTCGAGTTGGCAAAATTCCTCGCCCCTCGTGTGCGCCGAATGCCCACCAGTTCGCGCAAGCGAAGTTGGCAAAGAACGGTAGCACAGCTTCGCCAAATGCGTTTTCTTCGTTAGCTATTCGCAATTCAGGTGCCCGACTACGCTTTCGTTCTTTCATCCGGCACCGATGAAATAGTCGCTCCCCATAGGCGCAACATCGAATGTACAGGTAAACGTATCCTCGCGAATGGCGCCATCGCGGTCCATGAATGAGATGCGCCCCTTGCGGATACGCCGTTCACCAACTGCCCAGGCGCTGCCCCATTTCCAATCGTAGACGGCAAGTACCTGCTCGGCGATTTTTTGCTTACAGAGTTCCATCTCGCCGGCATGATCGCTTTCGCCCCATACGAGAGGCCGGGTTCCGCTGTTCTGGAAATGGATTTGTGGATCGGGCGCTCCGACTGATGTGGTATTCGTCACGTCGGCGATTGCTATGTAGCCGGCGTATCCCCAAAACAGAACGACGATTGGCAGACCAATCATATTAATTCTTCGGCGGATCGAGTTCATGGATCGTTACCGAGGTTCGAAGTGTTGCCGAACAACAAGCAGATGAGGGCCGTAGCCATCGTCCGGCAAGAAGCGTGCGAGGCCATGAGCTTCCTCGCTCTTGTCTCCGCGCACGATCTCACCCTGCTGGTTCTTTGCGAGAAGTGAGCAGCCTCGTGTCGTGATGGCCGTCTTGAAGCGCCCTTCATTCCACAAATCGAAGGCTTCGCCGAGGCTTCGCCACGTGTAGCATCCGATTGTATGTTGGGATGCGAACGCTTTCCCTTCCCAATTTCGCTCGCCGGCGTGACCTGCGGTGACTGCCAAGGTGAGAGCGCCGATAGTGCCGAAAACTGTCTTTCTCAATGTGTGCTCCTTCGTTCAAAGGCTTCGTTTTGGTCGCATGGAGCGGAATGCCTGTTTTCCCGCAAGCTGTAGTGTAGATGCAGAAAGTTGCCGTATGATTACATGTTACCAGAAAATATCGATAATTAGTCACTGATGGCCGCCCGGGCGTCGCCGTACTGCTTTCCCGACGGAGGTCGGGATGAGCGAATTACAGGTCAGATTTGGTCGCCTCTTGGCGGCACATCGAAAACGCCAAGGGCTTACGCAGGAACAATTGGCAGAACGCGCTGCCATCAGCATCGATACCGTCCGCAAGCTCGAAGGAGGATCGAGTGGCGCAAGCTTTCCGATGATGGAGAGAATAGCCGCCGCGCTTGAGCTTGATCCAGCGGAGTTGTTCACGACAGAAATCCCATCAGGGGCGCTTGGAAGAACCAAAGTGAACGCGATCAGCTTGAAACTGGCCGCCTTGTCGGCAAACGAACTGGAATGGGTTTCTGATCTGCTCGATGTCGCGTTGCGAGCGAAACCGATTTCAGCACCGGGAAACTAAAGGTGGGCTGTGACGGTGATCAAAGTACCGCTCCCGCCGCATTGTTAGTGAATAGATCACCTTCCCGAATATAGCGGGCGAGCATCGCATCCGACGTGTGACCCGTCTGCTGCCGGATTTTCATGGTCGATGCCCCGGCCATTGCCGCACTGGTCGCGAAGCCTGCCCGCAGCGAATGGCCGGAATATTGCTCGGGATCGATGCCCGCCTGTTGCAGCCGGGTTTTCAAGATGATCGATACGGCTTCGCCCGACAGGCGTTTCGCATGAACTCGGGAATGACGATCCAGAACGCGAAAGACCGCGCCTTTCTCGATTTCCGCCGTCGTAAGCCAAGTCTCGATGGCCTTCACAGGGCACCAGCGGGTTCGTCCGAATGGGATACCTATCCGCCGTCCCGCGCCTTCCTGATCGGTTTTGGAATGGCGCAAGGTGACGATCATGCCCTGGCGGGCATACTCGACGTCCTCCACGTTCAAGCCGACCAGTTCAGATCGCCGGAAGCCACCGGCAAACCCGACAAGGAGCAGAGCCTTGTCGCGGATATCCTTGGCCCGGTCTCCCATTTGATCGAGGACGGCGAACAGATCGTCCTTTAACAACGGCTTTGCCTGCCTCTGCGCCGTCCCGCGCAATCGTTTCATGCCACGAAGGGCCTGCCGCACCAGTTCGCTCTTGGTGGGATTGTCGGCACCGATGGCGTTATGCGCTTTCGACAGGCTGGCAATGCGCCTGACGATTGTGGCGGGTGCGTATTCTCTCGCCATCGACACGACATACGTGGCGACGAATTCCGGTGATGCGGGAATACCGCCCCCGAACTGACGGAAATGCGCCAAATCCGAACGATAAGCCCGTCGGGTTGCGTCGCTGACCGCGGAAGTCAGGAGCGTTTGCAGGTCGAGGGGTGCCGTCGGCGGCGAACTGGCGCTGATGCAATTAATTGCACTGTCATTTTCTTTGGGCGGCTCAGTGCAATTAATTACAATTGTACCGTAGGGCGCATTGCTGAACCGTTTGACGCTCCTGTCCAATTCTAACGATGTGCCGTTTTTTCGGAAACGAGCTTCGGTCATCGGGCATTCCTCCCGGCTACCGCGACCCTGCATTGGTGAAGCAGGTCCAAATGCTCCTTGAGGATCGAGAGCGCGTCGGAGACGAGCGTTCGGGGTAGTCCCTGATGAGTAAGGTGGGCGACCTCTGCCGTGCGTAGCAGCGCCTGTGAACCGGGATAAACGAGCCTCTGGTCCACGTTCTCTCCCTCGAACCGGAAGAGCAGTGTCCCGACGAAAAGCTCATGCTGATCTCTCGGAAGCCAGCGGAGAGCGAGTTGGTCGATTTCCCTGCATTCGCGCTGGAACCGCCTGATCGCTCGCTTGCCGAGCATCGTATGCATATCCAGTGCGAACGCCGGCCATCCGCCTATCATTGGGGCATCGGGCAAATTCTGTTTTCGAACATCGATCTCCCCGCTACTTGCGGCCAAGAGCCATATCAATGGCAGGCTCAGAGGATGGCCTTCAATGGTTCTGGTCGATCCCATTTGCGCGGTTGAGAGCACATCGGGACGCACGCCCATCGCTTCGTAGATATCGAGCAGGTCACCGAACGACCCGATCCGGGTTGGCAGGTTGAGAGCCGGAAACCGCTTTGTGCCGGCGACGAGCCAGGCCGCGAGAGTACGCTCTCCGAGGGGGCGCCCCTCTGCGGCAACAATGTCGCTCAACGTATCCGTTCCCAGATCGAGGAAAGCGGATCGTTGCTCTCTCAGTTCGGGATGCAGGTCAGCGTTAACAAGCGCATCGCAGGCGTCGCGCGATTTTGGGGCCTCGCACATTCGAACAACGAGATTAGCAGCAAACGACCAATCGCCGCCTCTTTCCGCACGCCATTGCTTCCTGCCGGAAATGGCGAGAACTTCATGGACGAGCTGGAGATCGCCAATCCCCACATCTTCCAGCGCGATGACGACGATGCGACGCCAGAAGCGGTCCGGTTGTCGGTCCAGAAGGAAACTAGTTGCCAATAAGGCTGGGAGTTGCAGCCCCCGCCGGATCGACTTCTGAAGAGCCGAGGTTGCCAGCCACGGATCGGCGAGTAAGTCGGCATGATCGGGCCGTTCTGGGGTGGAAAAGATGTCGGGATACGTCACTCGAAATTCTCCTGTTTTGAACGACAGGAAAAAGTCTTGCGCGTTACCCTCGCCACGTCGCGGAAATACGGGGGTTTCAGCTGATTTTCATGCGCGAATTTCGAGGTGCTTCAGGTGTCCCTTTATTTGTCCCGGGAACTTAAGAGACAGCGTTTTTCGGGGGGGCGGGACACCTCCCGGGATATCGATTGGCTAACCGCCGCATTCTTCGGTGGTCTTCCTCCTAAACGCACACAGGTTTTGTATGTCGCCGTGTTTGGGAACATGTTCCCCCCAGAATTCCCCCACTTCGCTGTGAAAATTCGAACTGCGCGAACACCAAACGACGGGGGAAAAGGGAGTGCTCCCCATCTTAGTGTCTGATTTTATTGGAGAAGATGGTGCTGCCGGAGAGATTTGAACTCTCGGCCTCTCCCTTACCAAGGGAGTGCTCTACCCCTGAGCTACGGCAGCGTATCCGGAAAATCGTGAGCGGCTTCTGCCACAAGCGTTTTGCGAGCGCAAGGCGTAATCACCGGCAATATCGGTTGTCCGGGCTCCGCATCTCCGGGCCTTGCGGGGGCTTTGCCGGGGCGGCGTTTTGCGCCATATGGGGTGGATGACGCAAAAGCCGCCGAATGATCCGAAGAAGGACCGTCTCGCGAAACAGCTTCGCGCCAATCTGGCGCGGCGCAAGGCGCAGGCGCGCGCCAAGCGGGCGGGCGATGCGGATGACCGCGCCGAGGGGATCGACGCGGCGGGGCAGGGGCCTGTCGAAAACGCGTCGCCGGAAGACGGCGCGCCGGGTAGCGGTGGAAAAAGCGACTGAAATTGTCCCACGGACACGGTCCGGGCATGTCCGCGCAATAATTGGACAATTTTCCCACTTGATCAAAATTTGATCATGCGCTTCGATGTGCGCCGCAGCATCAATCACGATGCAAGGGAGATTGACGTGTTCAAGAAGATGTTCATCGCGGCGGCGCTGCTCGCAGCCGCCGTTTCGCAGGCCGGCGCGCAGGAGAAGGCTCCGTTCGCGCTCGACTGGAAATTCGAGGGGCCGGCGGCGCCTTATCTCATCGCCATCGACAAGGGCTATTTCGGCGACGAAGGCCTCGCGGTGGAGATTTCCGAGGGCAAGGGCTCGCTCGACGCGATACCGAAAGTCGCCACCGGCGCGTTCCCGTTCGGCCTCGCCGATATCAATTCGCTGATGCGCTTCCTCGACCAGAACCCGGGCGCTCCGGTCACGGCGATCATGATGATCTACGACAAGCCGCCCTTCGCGGTGGTCGGCCGCAAGGACATGGGCATCGAGACGCCGAAGGATCTGGAAGGCAAGGTGCTGGGCGCGCCGCCGCCGGATGGCGCATGGGCGCAGTTCCCGATCTTCGCCGCAGAGAACGATCTCGACATGTCGAAGATCACCGTCGAGCCGGTCGGCTTCCCGACCCGCGAGCCGATGCTCGCCGAAGGCAAGGTGGCGGCCGTGACCGGCTATTCGTTCACCTCGACGCTCAACGTCATGCGTCTGGGCGTGCCGATGGAAGACCAGACCGTGCTGCTGATGTCGGATTACGGCGTGTCGCTTTACGGTAACGCGATCCTGGTCAACACCGATTACGCGGCGGAGAACCCGGAACTCGTGAAGGGCTTCGTCAAGGCCGTCGCCATGGGCTGGAAGGACGCCATCGCCGACCCGGCCGCCGCCGTGAAGCCGTTGATGTCGCGCAACCCGGCCGCCGACGAGGCGCTGGAGACCGAGCGCCTGTCGCTCTCGATCAGGGACAATGTCCTGACCGACTGGGTCAAGGACAACGGCTTCGGCGGCATCGACGCCGACCGCATGGCCAAGTCGATCGAACAGACCAAGTCGGTCTACGAGTTCGTCAACGAACCGGATGCAGCGCTCTATTTCGACAGTTCGTACCTGCCGGAAGAGCCCTTCATGCTGCAGTAATGCCTTGTCCGCCCGCCGATCAGGCGGGCGGACTCTTTCCTGGGGGCGCGGGTGACCAATCTCATCGAAATCAAGGGCGTGACGCACGCCTACAAAACGCCGCTCGGGCCGCTCCCGGTGCTGGACAATCTCGATATCGCCGTGCCGGAGGGCGAGTTTTGCGCCGTCGTGGGGCCGTCGGGTTGCGGCAAGTCCACGCTGACGCGCCTGATCGCCGGGCTGATGAAGCCGGACAAGGGCGAGGTCTGGCTGCATGGCGAACTGGTCAAGGGGCCGCGCAAGACCGTCGGCATGGCGTTCCAGAACCCGGTGCTGCTGGAATGGCGCACCATCCTGCACAATGTGATCCTGCCGCTGGAAATCGTCGCGCCGTCGATGCCGAAGAAGGACCGCGAAGCCCGCGCGCACGAATTGCTGACGCTGGTCGGGCTCGAGGGGTTCGAGGACAAGCGCCCGTCGGAACTGTCGGGCGGCATGCGCCAGCGCGCATCGCTGTGCCGCGCGATCGTCCACAAGCCGGACGTGCTGATCATGGACGAGCCCTTCGGAGCGCTCGACGCATTTACCCGCGAGGATCTGTGGCAGACCATGCACCAGCTGCGCGAGAAGGAGCCCTTCACCTGCGTGCTGATCACGCATGATTTGCGCGAGAGCGTCTTTCTCGGCGATCAGGTGATCGTGCTGTCCGGCAGGCCGGCGACGACGCAATATGTGCTCGACGTGCAATATCCCGGCGAACGGGTGCTGGACGGGCTCTATACACCGGAATGTTCCGACATGCTGCACACGCTGCGTGACCAGATTCGCATCGCGCAGGGGCGCGCCGGGGAGGACGCGGCATGAAAACCGCCCTGCACAAGATCGGCGTGCCGATTGCCGCCATCGTCATCTTCCTCGTGCTGTGGGAGCTGCTGGTCTGGGCCAATGGCTGGCCGGATTACGTGATGGCCTCGCCCTCGGACCTGCCCAAGGCCTACTCGCGATTCTGGGAACTGTTCCTGATCGGCAGCTGGCAGACGCTGTGGCGCACGGTCGCCGGCCTCATCATCGCGGTTCTCGCCGGCACCCTGCTCGGCATGGTCATGGGCTTTTCGCGGATCGCGCGCGATGCGCTCTATCCGCTGCTGGTCGGCTTCAACGCCATTCCGAAGGCGACGCTCGTGCCGGTGCTGGCGCTGCTGTTCATCGGGCAGCACAATTTCAACACCGTGATGATGGCCTTCATGATCTCGTTCTTCCCGATCGCCGTTTCGGTGGGCATCGGACTGTCGACACTGGAGCCGGAATATCGCGACATCCTGCGTTCGCTCGGCGCGTCGCGCTACACGATCTTCACCAAGATCGCGCTGCCGAAGACGCTGCCGGAGTTCTTCGGCGCGCTGAAGGTGGCGGTGACGCTGGCCTTTATCGGCACGAACCTGGTAGAGATCGTCTCGCCGCACGGGCGCGGCCTCGGCGCGCTGTTCCTGTCGGCGCAAACCAACTCGAACTATCCGCTGATGTTCGCGGTGCTGATCGCGCTCGCCGTCCTGGGCATCGTTCTTTATTACGCCGTCGTCTATCTGGAGCGCATCTTCGCCGGCTGGGCGGAGCGGCCGGCGACCTGACGGCCCGCGCCTTGAAGCGGCCATGACGATGCGTTAAACGCTCGCCACCGCATAATCGGCCACGACGTGCCGTCCCGCCCGGGGACGGCAGCCGCCCGAGGGGATTGGGAACAGCAGACATGGACCAGATCAGGATCAGGGGCGGCAATGCGCTCAACGGCGTCATTCCGATTTCCGGAGCCAAGAATGCGAGCTTGCCGCTGATGATCGCGAGCCTGCTCACCGACGACACGCTGACGCTGGAAAACGTGCCGCATCTGGCCGATGTGGAATCGCTGATCCGCATCCTGTCGAACCATGGAGTCGATTATTCCGTGACCGGCCGCCGTCAGGCGGAGGCGTCGGATTACGCGCGGACCGTGCATTTCACGGCGCGCAACATCGTCGACATCACCGCGCCCTACGAACTCGTCTCGAAGATGCGGGCCAGCTTCTGGGTGATCGGGCCGCTTCTGGCGCGCATGGGCGAGGCGCGGGTTTCGCTGCCGGGCGGCTGCGCCATCGGCACGCGCCCCGTCGATCTCTTCATCGATTCGCTTGAAGCGCTGGGCGCCGATATCGAGATCGAGAATGGTTATGTTCACGCCAAGGCGAAGAACGGCCTGATCGGCACGCGCTACCGGTTCCCCAAGGTTTCGGTCGGCGCGACGCATGTGGCGCTGATGGCGGCATCGCTCGCCAAGGGTGACACGATCATCGAAAACCCGGCGCGCGAGCCGGAAGTCGTCAATCTGGCCGATTGCCTGAACGCGATGGGCGCGAAGATCGAGGGCGCGGGAACCGATGAAATCCGCATCACCGGCGTCACCTCGCTGTCGGGCGCGCGCCACCGCGTGATCCCGGACCGTATCGAGACCGGCACCTATGCGATGGCGGTCGGTATGACCGGCGGCGACGTGGTGCTGAAGGGCGCGCGGGCGGACCTTCTGGAAAGCGCGCTGGACGCCCTGCGCGAGGCGGGTATCGAGATCACGGACACGGAAGAGGGCGTCCGCGTCTATCGCAACGGCAACGGGTTGATGCCGGTGAATGTGCGCACCGATCCCTATCCGGGCTTCCCGACGGATCTTCAGGCGCAGCTCATGGGGCTGATGACCATGGCCAACGGCACGTCCCACATCACCGAGACGATTTTCGAGAACCGTTTCATGCACGTGCAGGAACTGGCGCGCCTCGGCGCGGATATTTCGCTCGACGGCCAGACCGCGACCATCCGCGGCGTACCGGTGCTCAAGGGCGCACCGGTGATGGCGACCGACCTGCGGGCCTCGGTATCGCTGGTGATCGCCGGGCTTGCTGCGCAGGGCGAAACGACGGTCAATCGCGTCTACCATCTCGACCGGGGTTTCGAGCGGCTGGAAGCCAAGCTGCAGGCCTGCGGCGCGGATATCGACCGCATTTCGAGCTGACGGACGCCACAAGGCGAGAAACGCCTGTCCAGTCCGGTTGCGTTGCACCATGGAAAGCCGTATCAGCACTGCGATATGGCGGCGCGCGCCTGTTGAAAAACCCTGGTAGCAAGGACGATGGACCGGCTCAGACTGATGGCCCTGGATGCGGAAGACCTCGCCGTCGTTTCGGCGCAGGTTCAGGATTCCGTGACGAAATTCGAAGCACTGGACTATCGGCCCCGCGAAAAGCGGTTCACGCTGGTCGTTAACCGTTTCGCGTGGGACGCGGCAGGACGGCAATCGGGCGGCAAGGACAGCTATGAGCGCCGCCAGTCGGTGCTGTCGTTTGCGCGTGTCCTGAAGGTCCGCACATCCGGCATAAAGCGGAATGACCCCGACCAGGTGCTGTCGCTGCTGGCCATCCAATTCGCCGAAACCGACGCGCCGGCCGGAACCATCGAACTCGTCTTCGCGGACGGCCCGCTGATCCAGCTCGACGTTGAATGCGTCGAGGCGCAGCTCGAGGACCTCGGCGCCGCATGGGAGACGCGTTTCAAACCGCGCCATCCCGCGAACTGACCCGGCGGAGAACCAAAGTGCCGCTCTTTCTCAAATCAGGCGATCCGGATTTCGAATCCCGTTTCAAGGCGCTTCTCGCAACCAAGCGGGAAGTGTCCGAAGACGTCGATGCGACGGTTCGCGCCATCCTGGACGACGTTCGCGCACGCGGCGACGCGGCAGTCATCGAATACACCACCAAATTCGACCGGCTCGATCTGACGGCCACGACAATGCGCGTCGGCGAGGAGGAGATCGCGGCGGCGCTTGAGTTGGCCGATCCCTCGGTGGTCGAGGCGCTGCGTCTGGCGCGCGACCGCATCCGTTCGCATCACGAGCGCCAGATGCCGAAGGACGATGTCTATGTCGACCCGATCGGCGTGAAACTCGGCTCGCGCTGGACCGCGGTGGAGGCCGTCGGCCTCTACGTGCCGGGCGGCACGGCGTCCTATCCGAGTTCCGTACTGATGAACGCCATTCCGGCGGTTGTCGCGGGGGTGGAGCGCATCGCGATGGTGGTGCCGTCGCCGAACGGCACGCTCAACCCGCTTGTTCTTGTCGCCGCGCATCTGGCCGGGGTGAGGGAGATCTATCGGATTGGCGGGGCGCAGGCCGTGGCCGCGCTCGCCTATGGCACGGAAACGATCGCGCCGGTGGCGAAGATCGTCGGGCCCGGCAACGCCTTTGTCGCGGCCGCCAAACGGCGGGTTTTCGGCACGGTCGGCATCGACATGATCGCCGGGCCGTCGGAAGTGCTTGTCATGGCCGATGGCGAGAACGATCCGGACTGGATCGCCGCCGACCTTTTGGCGCAGGCCGAACACGACACCTCGGCGCAGTCGATCCTGATCACGGACGACGCGGATTTTGGCGCGCGGGTGGCCGAGGCCGTGGACAACCAGTTGAAGACCCTGCCGCGCGGCGAGACGGCGGCGGCGAGCTGGCGCGATTTCGGCGCGGTGATCGAAGTCGACCGGATCGACGGTGACACGGCCTTCTCCATCGCCAACCGGATCGCGCCGGAGCATCTCGAACTGGCTTTCGAGACAGCGGAAGCGGCCGTCGACAAGGTGCGAAACGCAGGCGCGATCTTCATCGGACGCTACACGCCGGAGGTCATCGGCGATTATGTCGGCGGATCGAACCACGTCCTGCCGACGGCCCGCTCGGCGCGGTTCTCGTCCGGGCTTTCGGTTCTGGATTTCGTCAAGCGGACCTCGTTGCTGCAACTGGGTCCCGACCAGTTGCGCGAACTGGCGCCGGCGGCGATCGCGTTGGCGGAAGCCGAGGGGCTGGACGCGCATGGCCGCTCGGTCTCCATCCGGCTCAATCTCTGAGGATCTTGTTGCAGCGATGGCGAGCGACGAAACATTCGGGTCAAATTCGCGACTGGTCGATGTCGTCCTCGACGAATCGATCGGACGGTCGACGCCGGATGTCGAACATGAGCGCGCCGTCGCGATCTTCGACCTGCTGGAGGAAAACAGGTTCCAGCCGGTCGGTGACGAGACCGGCGGTCCGTACAAGCTTTCGCTCTCGATCATGGAAGGGCGCCTGGTCTTCGACGTGACGCGCGAGGACGGCGAGAAAGTCGCGGCGCATATTCTTGCGCTCGGTCCGTTCCGGCGGATCATCAAGGATTATTACATGATCTGCGACAGCTATTACGAGGCGATCAAGATGTCGACGCCGGGGCAGATCGAGACGATCGACATGGCGCGGCGTGGCGTTCACAACGACGGATCGCAGACGCTGATGGATCGCCTGGCCGGCAAGCTGGACATGGATTTCGATACGGCGCGGCGGCTTTTTACCCTCGTCTGCGTGCTGCACTGGCGCGGATAGGCGCGGAACCACCGGGGTTTGCGGGCATTAAACGGTTGTCGGTTTCCGATCGACACGATAAGAGATGGCCGAACAACAGGCTGCGCCCGAACGCCAGCCTTTTTTGCATTGGAAGAAAAGAGACCGAATGGCGAAAGAAGAAGTTCTTGAATTTCCCGGCGTGGTGACGGAATTGCTGCCGAATGCCACGTTCCGCGTGAAACTGGAAAACGAACACGAAATCATTGCCCACACGGCTGGCAAGATGCGCAAGAACCGCATCCGCGTGCTCGCCGGCGACAAGGTCCTCGTCGAAATGACACCCTACGACCTGACCAAGGGCCGTATCACCTATCGTTTCAAGTAACGTCCGTCCGGCGCCCGCGCGCGGCAAGACCGGCGGCGTTGCGGAACAGGGTATTCCGAGACCATGAGCGTGCAACAGAAACTTGTTCTGGCATCGGGATCGCCTCGGCGGGTCGAACTGCTGAATCAGGCGGGCATCGAGCCCGACCGGCTTCTGCCGACCAATATCGACGAAACGCCGCTCAAGTCGGAACATCCGCGATCGCTGGCGCGCCGCCTCAGCCGCACGAAGGCCGAAAAGGCGTTCGAGCACCTGCGCGAAAACGACAGCCATCACGACTGTTTCGTGCTTGCCGCCGACACGGTTGTGGCGGTCGGCCGGCTGATCCTGCCGAAAGCGGAACTGGCCGAAGACGCGCGTCAGTGTCTTCGCCTGCTCTCCGGCCGAAACCACAAGGTCTATACCGGGCTTTGCCTGATCACGCCGAAAGGCAAGATCCGCCAGAAGATCGTCGAGACCCGGGTGCGCTTCAAGCGGCTCTCCTCGGAGGAGCGCGAGGCCTATCAGTCTTCGGGCGAATGGCGCGACAAGGCGGGCGGATACGCCATCCAGGGCCTTGCCGGGACCTTCGTCGTGCGGCTCGTCGGCTCCTATACCAATGTTGTCGGCCTCCCGCTCTACGAGACCTCCGCCCTGCTTGGTGGAGAAGGCTACAAGCTGCATCTGCGCTGGCAGCAGAGCGGGGCCTGACCGAGCGATGAGTGCCAAGATCGAACCGCTCCGGCCAAAGCGCAAATGCCCGGAATGCGGCAAGGAATCGAAGCGCGAGACCTATCCCTTCTGCTCGCAGCGCTGCAAGGATATCGACCTCAACCGTTGGCTGTCGGGCGCCTATGCGATCCCGGTGACCGAGGCCGAGGACAATCTCGACGACGAATGACGCGCGGCGCGATCGCGCCGGATTCCGGCGCGGATTGTGGCGGAGCGCTATCCCGAAGGGCTACACTGGCCCCGGGAGGTTCGCCATGAATCACGATGACGACAATCCGGCCACATTCGCCTCACCGCCCTGCATGGCGCATGAACTGGCGGAAGGGTATGATGGTGGCTTCACTCCGGTCGATGCGGAACAGCGCCGGGACGTCGCGCGCTGGCGCAAGTCGGAACGGGAACGGCTGATCGCGGCGCGGCTTGCGTGTTCGGCGGATGAGCGGCGGCAATGGTCCGCGACCATCGCCGAGCGCGTGGCGGAACTCGCCGGAGATTTTTCCGGCCGTATCGTCAGCTTCTACTGGCCGTTTCGCGGCGAACCGGATCTGCGGCCGCTGATGGATCGCGTCCGGACGCAAGGCGGCGAGGCCGCTCTTCCCGTCGTGATCGCCAAGGGACAACCGCTCGTCTTCCGAAGCTGGAAGCCGGGCGAGGCGCTGGAAAAGGGTGTCTGGAACATCCCGGTTCCGAAGGCGGGACGCGAGGTCGTGCCGGATATCGTGCTCGCGCCGGTCGTCGGTTTCGACGACGACCTGTTTCGCCTCGGCTATGGCGGCGGCTTCTTCGACCGCACATTTGCCGCGATGGCGCGAAAGCCACTGGCGATCGGTGTCGGCTATGCCTGTGCGCGTATCGCGACCATCTTCCCGCAGCCGCATGACGTTTCGATGGATGCGATCGTCACGCCCGAGGGCGTGCTCATGCCGAAGGCGGGCTGACGGGCGGGCGCAGTTGACGCGCCGCTCAAGAAGGTGTGATTCCCGCGCCGGAACATGTGAAACCGGCTCCAAGAGCTGCGTGATATAGCGAGCATATGCCAATCATGCCGTGAGGAGGCACAGTTGCCCGCTTATCGTTTCCCCGTTCCGCCAGCGTCGGAGATCACGCCAAAACATGCCATTCTCAACCGCCGCGCCTTCATGGCCGGCGCGGCCGGCTTGGCCGTTGCCGCCGCTGGCGCTCCCGCCCGGACCCAAGCGGGGGAGATGCTGAAGACCGTCGCCGGTCCGTTTTCGACCGACGAGACGCCCAATTCGCTGGACGACATTTCGGGCTACTGCAATTTCTACGAATTCGGCACCGGCAAGGGCGACCCGGCGAAATATGCGGACAAGCTGACGACGCGCCCGTGGACGATCGAGGTCGGCGGGATGGTCAACAATCCCGGCGCGATCGATATCGAGGACTTGCTGACGCAATATACGCTGGAAGACCGCATCTACCGGCTGCGCTGCGTCGAGGCGTGGTCGATGGTGGTGCCATGGGTCGGCATTCCGCTTTCCAGCGTGCTGGAGAAATTCGACGTGCAGGGGAGCGCGAAATATGTCGCGTTCGAGACCCTGGTGCGGCCGGAGGAGATGCGCGGCCAAAGCTCCACCTTCCCGATCCTGCCATGGCCCTATGTCGAGGGGCTGCGCCTTGACGAGGCGATGCATCCCCTGACGATCCTTGCGGTGGGCCTGCATGGCGAGGTGCTGCCGAACCAGAACGGCGCACCGGTGCGGCTGGTCGTGCCGTGGAAATACGGCTTCAAGAGCATCAAGTCGATCGTCTCGATCAGGTTCACCGAGGAGGAGCCGCCGGCGACCTGGAACCTACAGAATCCGCGCGAATACGGCTTCTACTCCAATGTGAACCCGACCGTGGACCATCCGCGCTGGAGCCAGGCAAGCGAACGCCGCATCGGCGGTGGCCTGTTTTCCTCGCGCATCGAGACGCAGATGTTCAACGGCTATGGCGAACAGGTTGCGTCGCTCTATGACGGCATGGACTTGAAGAAATACTTCTGACCCGATGGCGCAATCGAAACTCTGGACCGCGGCGCCCGAATGGGCCGTCTATCCGCTCAGCCTCCTGCCGGCCGTCGATCTGTTCGTGCGGGCGTTTTCCAATTCGCTCGGCGCTGACCCGCTGCGCGTGCTCGAAAACGGGCTCGGCGAGTGGGCGCTGCGTTTCCTGATCCTTGGCCTCGCGGTGACGCCGCTGCTGCGCTTCGGACGGATCAATCTGGTCAAGTATCGCCGCGCCTTCGGTCTCGTCGCCTTTATCTATGTGGTGCTGCATCTGTCGGTCTATCTGGCGCTCGACAAGCAGTTCTTCTGGAGCGAGATCGGCAAGGACATCATCAAGCGGCCCTATATCACAATCGGCATGGCTGCCTTTTTGATGCTGGTGCCGCTCGCGGCGACGTCGAACCGCTTCTCGATCCGCAAGCTCGGTTCCATGGGCTGGCGCAAGCTGCACCGGCTTGTCTATCCGGCTGTGCTTGCAGGCGCGGTGCATTACCTTCTGCTGGTCAAGGCATGGCCGCCGGAGCCGATCATCTATCTGGCCATCGTCATCGCGTTGCTCGCCGTGCGGCGGATCAGGCCCGCGCGCCGGGCAAGACAGGCTGCATAGACGGTCGTGCCTTGCCAAGCGCCGCTTTCGCCAATAGACGGGGCGGACCAGCCGGCCGGACGGCCGCGCCCGACCAATGCCGAAAGGCGGCGGGCGAGGAAAGTCCGGGCTCCATGGAGACACGGTGCCGGATAACGTCCGGCGGGGGCGACCCTAGGGAAAGTGCCACAGAAAGCAAACCGCCCCGTCTGCCTTTTTCGCCGTAAGCGGGCGCAAAAACAGGCGGGGCAAGGGTGAAAGGGTGGGGTAAGAGCCCACCGCATGGCTGGTGACAGGCATGGCATGGCAAACCCCACCGGGAGCAAGACCGAATAGGGATGGCACAGGGCTTCGGCCCGGCTCTGTTTCCGGAGCGCCGTCCGGGTAGGTTGCTTGAGGCGGACAGCAATGTCCGTCCCAGAGGAATGGCCGTCACGGCTCACGCCGTACAGAACCCGGCTTACAGGCCGGCTGGTATTTTTATCTCTTTTGCTCACGGGGCCATAGCGCGCCTGCGGCGCTGGCCGCGCGACGCCCGGCCTGGCTTGCGAACACTCGGGGTTCGGTATGCGACCGTGCGTTGCCGCCCGTAAACGCACGACACGCCGCTCTCAACCGTTCCTTAAGGTTAATCCCAGCATAATGACCAATGCCCGCATTGCGCGCGCAATTGGCTGCGAATGCGGAATGTGTCCCTTGATCCCATTGATTCCCAAGTTGACCCATGTTATCCCATAAGCACAAATTTCGAGCCGGGCAGGAACGCCTTCCTCACCAGGAATTGCACGCCGCTCGCAAGGGGCGGGCGAAACGGGGACTGTCGTCTCCGGCAGCGCCATTTGCCCTTTACACGGCACTTCTGGACGGTCGGCGCGAGGTCAAACCGCCTTGCGCGGCTCGGTGAACGGAAAGTCTTTGTCGATGGCTTTGGGACGGGCCTTCAGCGGGACGGAAGCGGCGGGTGTTTCGCGTGGACCGGTTTCTGTCAAATGCGGTGAACAGGGTGGACTCCAAGGGGCGTGTCTCCGTGCCCGCCCTGTTTCGCACGGTTCTGCAGCGGCGTGGCTTGGGGGAGCTTTACGCACTGCAGGCCATCGACATGCCGGCGATCGACACTGGCGGAACAGACCTGCTGGAACGCTACGAGGAGCGGCTGGCGCAGGACGATCCGTTTCTGCGCTCATCCGACGACATGTCGATCTTCTTTCACGGGGATGGCGCGTTCCTGAAACCCGACGGGGAGGGCCGGATCAGCGTGACGGACTTCATTCGCGAGCATACCGGGATCACGGACGAAGTCGCCTTCGTGGGACGCGGACATTTCTTCCAGATGTGGAAGCCGGAAACCTTCCGCGCGTATCGCGAGGAAGTGCGGGCGCGGCTGCGCGCGCAGCGCGAGGCGCAGGCTTGACCGCCGAGGCGCCTCATATTCCTGTCATGCTCGACGAAGTCGTCGCCGCGCTGGCGCCGGCCGACGGCGAGCGTATCATCGACGGCACGTTTGGCGCGGGCGGCTATTCGCGTGCATTGCTTGACCGTGGCGCGCGCGTCACCGGTTTCGACCGGGACCCGGACGTCATCCGGGACGCGGCCGCGATGCTTGGCGAGTACGAAGGGCGGCTGGAGCTGATCCACGCGCCATTCTCGCAGATGGGCGAACATTTCGATGCGGCGAGCGTCGATGGCGTCGTGCTCGATATCGGCGTTTCCTCCATGCAGATCGACCAGGCGGATCGCGGCTTTTCCTTCCAGAAGGACGGGCCGCTCGATATGCGCATGGCGCAGTCGGGTGTGAGCGCGGCCGACGTGGTCAACACATTCGCGGTTTCCGACCTGATCCGGATCGTCGGCATTCTCGGCGAGGAACGCCATGCCAGCCGCGTGGCGCGCGCCATCGAGCGTGAGCGGGAGGCCGGCCCGATCGAGACGACGGCGCATCTCGCAAGAATTGTCGAAAAGGCGGTCGGGCGCGGACCGAAGGACAAGATCCATCCGGCGACGCGGACGTTCCAGGGATTGCGCATTTTCGTCAATGACGAACTCGGCGAACTCGGGCGTGCGCTGTTTGCGGCGGAAGGCATTCTGAAGCCGGGCGGACGGCTTGCGGTCGTCACTTTCCATTCGCTGGAAGACCGCATCGTCAAGCGCTTCTTCCAGGAGCGGACGGGCGGTTCCGGCGGATCGCGCCACATGCCCGAAGTCTCGGCGAAACCGGAAACGTTCCGGGTCGCGGGCCGGGCGATGGTCAAGGCGTCGGAGACCGAGGCGGAGCGCAACCCGCGGGCCCGCTCGGCGAAACTGCGCGCCGGCATTCGCACGGACGCGCCGGCTCCGATGGCAGACATGGCGCTGTTCGGCCTGCCCAACCTTCCCTGGCCTTCGGGCGAAAGCGAGACACGGAGACGGACATCATGATGCGGATCGTCAACATCGTTCTCGTGGTGGTGATGCTGGGCGCGGCGACGTGGACCTATGCGGTAAAGCACAGCGCCGAACGCAATGTCGCGCAGATCGAGGAACTGGAGCGGCGGATCACGCTGGAACAGGAGACGATCGACCTGCTGGAGGCGGACTGGGCCTATCTGAGCCAGCCCTCGCGGCTGAGAAAGCTTGCCGATCTCTATGCGGAGGAACTGCAACTCCTGCAGACCCAGCCGCGGCAGATCGTGCATCCCCAGGAACTTCCGGCGGCGCCGGAAATACCGGCAGGCGACGGGATCGCCGACATCATCGCGGGCGAGATGCCCGACACGATGACGACCGGCAGCGTGGGGGGCAACTGATATGGCGTTATCGCTTGCCGGCCTGAAGCCGCGTCCCAGGGACAGCGCCGCGCAGGTGCGCTCGCGCACCGGGATCGCGATCGCGTGTTTTCTCGCCGTCTACGGCGTTATCGGCGCGCGGCTGGTGCAGTACGGTCTGGCGGATGTGGAGAGCGGGCGTCACTACGCCGTGACGGACCGCAGTCTCGCCTCGCGCCCGGACATCGTCGACGTCAATGGCGACGTTCTGGCAACGGATATCCATGTCGCGTCGCTGTTCGGCGAGCCGCGCCGGATTGTCGATGCGGACGAGGCCGTGGAAGCGCTGTCGTCGGTGTTGCCCGACGTGGACTACCGCGAGTGGCATCGCAAATTGTCGTCGGGCGCGGGTTTCGTGTGGCTGCGCCGCGAACTGACGCCGCGCCAGCAGGCCGACGTACTGGCGCTCGGTATTCCCGGCCTCGGCTTCCGCACCGAGAAGCGCCGTTTCTATCCGGGCGGGCCGCTCGCCTCGCATATTCTCGGTCTCGTCAATATCGACAATGCTGGGATCGCGGGGCTCGAGAAATATGTCGACGACCAGGGTCTCGGCACAATGCAGGATCTCGGCCTCGACATCACGACGGATCTGCCGCCGGTCAAGCTCTCGCTGGATGCGCGCGTGCAATATGCGGTGCGCGACGAGTTGAACCAGGCGCTCGAGCGCTATCAGGCGATTGCGGCCGGCGCTGTCGTGCTCAATGCACGCACCGGCGAGGTGGTGGCGATGGCGTCGCTGCCGGATTACGACCCGAACAATCCCTACAACGCGCTCGACAAGGACCGGCTGAACCGCATGTCGGGCGGCGTGTTCGAGATGGGATCGACCTTCAAGAGTTTCACGACCGCCATGGCACTGGACACCGGCGTGGTGAATATCGACTCGCGGGTCGACACCCGGCCGTTCCGGGTCAGCGGCTATACGATCAAGGAATTCCACAACAAGGGCAGTTCGCTGACCGTGCCCGAAATCTTCAAATATTCTTCGAATGTCGGCTCGGCGCGCGAGGCCGACATGGTTGGCATCGAGGGGCACAGGGAATTCCTGACACGGCTCGGATTGTTGAGCCGCCTCGAAACCGAGCTGCCGGAAGTCGCGACGCCGACCCAGCCGAATGAATGGAAGAAGATCAACTCGATGACGATCTCCTTCGGCCACGGAGTCGCCACGACGCCGCTCAATACGGCCGTGGCCGCGGCCGCGCTGATGAATGGGGGCTGGCTTATCCCGCCGACTTTCCTGCCGCGCAGCGAGGAGCAGGCGGCCGCGATCGCCAAGCGCGTGATCTCGGAGCAGACGAGCCGTTACATGCGCGAGCTCTACGATCTCAACGGTGCGCACGGCTCGGGCCGGCAGGCGCTGGTGGAAGGCTATGGAGTTGGCGGCAAGACCGGTACGGCGGAGAAGGTCATCAACGGCCGCTATGTCGGCAACAAGCGGTTCAACGCCTATCTCGCTTCCTTCCCCATCAACGATCCAAAATATGTCGTGCTGGTGGTGGTGGACGAGCCGAAACCCGTGCCGGGTTCCGGGCAAGGGGCGACGGCGGCGTCCAACGCGGCGCCGACCGCCGGCGCGATCATTCGCCGTTCCGCACCGCTTCTCGGCATCACGCCGGAGTTCGGCGATGGCAAAGACGCCTTGCTCGTGTCGTATTGACGTTTAAACAGGCAAGGGAAACGAATCGGGGAAGATCAGGGCGACCCATGCGATTGCAGGAACTGGACGGGCTAACATTCGCAAACCCGGCAGCGTCGCCGATCGATGTCGAGATTACGGGTGTGACCGCGGATTCGCGCAAGGTTGCGCCGGGTGACCTGTTCGTCGCCGTACCCGGCGTCAAGGTCGACGGCGCGGCCTATGCGAAATCGGCGGCGGACGCAGGGGCCGTGGCGGTGCTGTGCGGACCGGATGCCGATGTCGGCGCTCTCGGCATTCCCGTCATCCGCACCGACGATCCACGCCGCGCGCTGGCCCTGATCGCCGCGAAACTCCATGCGCCGCAGCCGGAAACAGTCGTCGCGGTGACCGGTACCGCCGGCAAGACCTCTGTCGCCTCCTTCACCCGTCAGATCTACGCCCATGCCGGGCACAGTGCTGCGAGCCTCGGCACGACCGGCGTCGCCTCCCCGAAAGTGACCATCGATGCGTCGCTGACGACGCCGGACCCGGTGGTACTGCACACGATCCTGCACGATCTCGCGGAAGCCGGGACGACCCATGTGGCGATGGAAGCATCGAGCCACGGGCTGGTGCAGCGCAGGCTGGACGGCGTGACGCTCGCTGCTGGCGCGTTCACCAATCTTGGCCGCGATCACATGGACTACCATCCCACGGTCGAGGATTACCTCGCCGCCAAGATGCGGCTGTTCGATACGCTCCTGGCCAAGGGCAGCCCGGCCGTGATCTTCGCGGACGATGCGTTCTCGCAGGCGGCATGCGATGCGGCGGCCGGAGCCGGGCTCGAGGTTCTCACCGTCGGGCGCAAGGGCTCGTTCATTTCCCTCAAGCGGGTCGAACACGAGCGCTATCGGCAGTTGATCGAGGTCACGCATGCCGGGGAGACCTATCGGGTCGAGCTGCCTCTGGCGGGCGATTTCCAGGTTTCCAACGCTCTGGTTTCGGCTGGTCTCGCGATAGCGACCGGCGTTGCGCCGGCCATCGCCTTCGAGGCGCTGGAAAAGCTCGAAGGCGCGCCCGGCCGGCTCGAACTCGTCGCCAACACCGAAAACGGCGCGTTGATCTATGTGGATTATGCGCACAAGCCGGAGGCGCTTGAGCAGGTGCTGCTTTCGGTCCGCCCGTTCACCTCGGGCGAGGTGGTGGTCGTGTTCGGCGCGGGCGGCGACCGCGATGCGGGCAAGCGCCCCATCATGGGCGAAATCGCCAGCCGGCTGGCGGACCGCGTCTATGTCACCGACGACAATCCGCGTTCCGAGGTTCCGGCCTCGATCCGCGCGCAGATCATGGCGGCGGCGCCCGGCGCCATAGAGATCGGCGACCGGCGCGAGGCGATCCGCACGGCGGTGGCGTCTTTGAAACGCGGCGACACGCTGATCATCGCCGGCAAGGGCCACGAGACGGGCCAGGACGTGAATGGCGTGAAGACCCATTTCTCCGATCACGAGGAAGCGCGGGCAGCAATCGATGGAGCTGCGGCGTGAGCGAAGCGGCGGACCTCATCGCGGACGAACCTTTGTGGACGGGCCAGGACATGGTCGACGCCATGGGCGCGCGCCCGGTGCACGAGATGCCGGCTGCCGTCACGGGGATTTCCATCGACAGCCGGACGCTGAAGCCCGGCGATGCGTTCTTCGCCATCAAGGGCGACAATTTCGACGGGCACAATTTCGCGACGGCTGCGGCCGCGGCGGGTGCATCGGTGCTGGTGATCTCGGAGAACAAGCTTCCGGCGCTCGGCCGGCTGACCGTGCCGATGATGGTGGTCGGCGACGTGCTGGAGGCGCTGGGGCGGCTCGGCATGGCTGCGCGGGCGCGCACCAAGGCGCGGATCATCGCGGTGACCGGCTCGGCGGGAAAGACGACGACAAAGGAAGCGCTTCGCCACGTGCTTGCGCCTTCGGGAACGGTGCATGCTTCGGCGGCCTCGTTCAACAATCACTGGGGCGTGCCCCTGACTTTGGCGCGAATGCCGGCGACGACGGATTTCGGCGTGTTCGAGATCGGCATGAACCATCCCGGCGAGATCACGCCTTTGGTGAAAATGGTGCGTCCGCATATCGCTATCATCACACTGATCGCGGCGGCGCATCTCGGTCATTTCAAGGATCTCAAGGAGATCGCGCATGCCAAGGCCGAGATCTTTGCCGGCGTGACCTCGGACGGCCACGCGCTGCTCAATCGCGACGACGCGCATTTCGGACTACTGCAGAAGCTCGCAAAGCAGGCCGGCGTGCCCAATGTGCATGGATTCGGGGCGCATGACCGCGCCAATGTCCGGCTCATCAACGCGAAATATTCCGATGGTGGAACGGCGGTGACGGCCAAGGTTTTCAAAGACGAGGTATCGTTCCAGCTTCCCGTTCCAGGCCGGCACATGGTCCAGAACGTTCTGGCCGTGCTCGGCGCGGCGAAGCTGGCCGGTGCGGACATGGAAACAGTCTGCGAAGCGCTTGGGACGCTCCAGTCGGAAAAGGGCCGCGGGCAGCGCCACCGGCTGCAAGTCGGTGCCGGATATTTCACGCTGATCGACGAGAGCTACAACGCCAACCCGGCCTCGATGCAGGCGGCGCTGGACGTGCTGGCCTCCGCGCCGATCGAGGATGGCGGGCGGCGTATCGCGGTTCTCGGCGACATGCTCGAATTGGGCGATCATTCGCGCGACCTGCATGCGGGCCTAGCGGACGCGGTGTCGGCGGCTGCCATCGATCGGCTCTATCTGGCCGGGCCGGAGATCAGGGTGCTGGCGGACGCATTGCCGAACGACATGCATTGCGAATACGAGGCGTCCGCGGACGACCTGACCGGCGCGCTCGTGGCGTCGCCGCAGCCCGGCGACGTGATCATGGTCAAGTCGTCGAACGGGATCGGGTTTTCGCGTATCGTGAAGGCATTTCTGGAGAAGTACCCGCAAGCGGCGGGTTAGGGGATATCGTCCGGCAGGCCGGGAGAGGGATTGGCGACATGTTTTACTGGCTGACGGAATTCTCCGATCACTTTCAGATATTCAACCTGTTCCGGTACCTGACATTCAGGACCGGCGGTTCGCTGATCACCTCGGCCTTCATCGTGTTCCTGTTCGGGCCGCGGATCATCGCGTCGCTGCGTATTCGCCAGGGCAAGGGCCAGCCGATCCGCGCCGACGGGCCGCAGACCCATTTCAAGAAGGCCGGTACGCCGACCATGGGCGGGCTGATGATGCTGTGCGGCATCGTCGGATCGACGCTTCTGTGGGGCAACCTGACCAGCCTCTATGTCTGGGTCGTGTTGCTGGTCACGCTGGGATTCGGCCTGATCGGCCTTTACGACGACTATCTCAAGGTCACCAAGCAGAGCGACAAGGGCTTTTCCGGCAAGGCGCGTCTCGCGCTCGAGTTCGTGATCGCGGGCGCGGCGACCTTCCTGATCATGAAGACGGGCGATTCACCTTTCTCTTCGAGCCTGACCTTTCCCTTCTTCAAGGACTGGATCATCAATCTCGGCTGGTTCTTCATTCCGTTTGGCGCCTTCGTGGTCGTGGGCGCGGGCAATGCGGTCAACCTGACGGACGGGCTCGACGGACTGGCCATCGTGCCGATCATGATCGCGGCGTCCTCCTTCGGCGTGATCGCCTATCTGTCGGGTAACGCAATCTTCGCCGAATATCTCCAGATCCATTTCGTGCCGGGCACCGGCGAATTGTCCGTCATTCTCGGCGCGGTGATCGGAGCCGGGCTGGGCTTCCTGTGGTTCAACGCGCCGCCGGCCGCGATCTTCATGGGCGACACCGGTTCGCTGGCGCTGGGCGGGTTGATCGGCACCGTGGCGGTGGCCACCAAGCACGAAATCGTCATGGCGATCATCGGCGGGCTGTTCGTGGTCGAGGCGATGTCGGTGATCGTTCAGGTCGCCTATTTCAAGGCGACGGGCCGGCGGGTCTTCCTGATGGCGCCGATCCACCACCACTACGAAAAGAAGGGGTGGACGGAGAGCCAGATCGTCATCCGTTTCTGGATCATCGCGGTCATTCTCGCGCTGATCGGCCTGTCGACGCTGAAGCTCAGATGATCCCGGTCACCATAGCCAAAGGCAGGCGTATCGCGCTGTTCGGCCTCGGCGGCTCGGGGCTCTCGACCGCGCGCGCATTGATCGCCGGCGGAGCCGAGGTGACCTGCTGGGACGACAATCCGGGCACGGTCGAAAAGGCAGAGGCGGACGGGATACCGGTCGGCGATCTGCACGCGCTGGACTGGTCGTCGGTCGACAGCCTCGTTCTCGCGCCGGGCGTGCCGTTGACACATCCCAAGCCGCACTGGTCGGTCGATCTGGCGCATGCGTCGAATACGGAGGTGATCGGCGATGTCGAGCTGTTCTGTCGCGAAAGCCGCGCGCTGGCGCCGAAATCGCCTTTCGTCGCGATCACCGGCACCAACGGCAAGTCGACGACGACGGCGCTGATCGCGCATATCCTTCGCGAGGCGGGCCGCGACGTCCAGCTCGGCGGCAATATCGGCACGCCGATCCTCGAACTGGAGCCGCCGGCGGCGCATCGCCACCACGTCGTGGAGTGTTCGTCGTACCAGATCGATCTCGCGCCTTCGATCGATCCGAGCATCGGCATCCTGCTCAATCTTTCGCCGGATCATCTCGACCGCCATGGCACGATGGAGCGCTACGCCGCGATCAAGGCGCGGCTGTTGCAGGCGAGCGACTACGCGGTTTGCGGCATCGACGATGACTGGTGCCGGCGGATCGCGATCGGGCTTGAGGACGACCAGGCGCGCATCGAGACGATTTCGGTGACCGACGGCGCATCGCTCGATCTGTCCGACGCGCGGTCGCTGCGCGGCGACCACAATTTGCAGAACGCGCTGGCCGCCGCCGCGACGTGCCGGGCGCTGGGGCTCGGCGAAAACGAGATCAAAGCCGGGCTCGACAGTTTCCCGGGGCTCGCGCACCGGATGCAGATCGTGGCGCGGCGCGGCAATGTCAGCTTCGTCAACGATTCCAAGGCGACCAATGCGGATGCGGCCGCAAAGTCGCTTTCGAGCTTCAACGGGATCCACTGGATCGCCGGCGGCCTGCCCAAGGAAGGCGGGATCGAATCGCTTAGGCCATTGTTCGGGCGGATCGCCAAGGCCTATCTGATCGGCGACGCCGCGCCGCAATTCGCGGCGACGCTGGGCGAGGCCGTGCCCTACGAGATATCGGGCACGATGGATATCGCGGTGGCCCATGCTTCCGCCGACGCAGCCGATGCGCCGGAGGGCGAGCCGGTGGTGCTGCTCGCGCCCGCGGCGGCCAGCTTCGACCAGTTCAGGAACTTCGAAAAACGTGGTGAAGCCTTTGTTAATGCCGTCATGGCATTGAAGGGGATGGGTACTTTACCGACAGGGCAAACGGGGGACGATGCATAATGTATAATCGCAGCGACCGCAGCGCCGTGGCGGAATGGTGGTGGACGATCGACCGCTGGTTCCTCGCCGCTTTCATCGTGCTGATCGGCTTCGGTGTCGTCCTGTCCTTTGCGGCCAGCCCGGCCGTCGCCGAACGTATCGGGCTCGACGCCTATCACTTCGTGGAGCGGCACGCGCTGTTCCTCGCGCCGGCGATCGCGCTGATGATCGGGGTCTCCTTCCTCGATCCGCGCCAGATCCGGCGGCTGGCGCTCGTCGTGTTGATCATCTCGGTGGCGCTGATGGTGATGGCGCTGTTCTTCGGTGTCGAGGTCAAGGGATCGCGGCGTTGGGTGCGTATCGCCGGGTTGTCGCTGCAGCCTTCGGAGTTCATGAAACCGGCCTTCGTCATTCTGTGCGCCTGGCTGTTCGCGGAATCCAAGCGCCGGCCGGAAATTCCGGGAAGCCTGATCGCCATGATCCTGTTCGCGGCGATGTCGGTTCTCCTGATCGCGCAGCCCGATCTCGGCCAGACGGTCCTGCTGGCGGGAACATGGGGCGCGATGTTCTTTATCGCCGGCCTGTCGTGGCTGTGGATCGTTGTGCTCGGCGGCGTTGCCGCATCGGGCATGGTGGGCGCCTATTTCGTCTTCCCGCACGTGGCCGCGCGCATCAACCGGTTCCTGACCGGCGAGGGCGACACCTACCAGGTCGATACCGGCCGCGAGGCGATCATCCGCGGTGGATGGTTCGGCCAGGGGCCGGGCGAGGGCACCGTCAAGCGTATCCTGCCGGACAGCCACACCGACTTCGTCTTCTCCGTGCTGGCCGAGGAATTCGGCATTCTCTTGTGCGCCGTGCTTGTCGGGGTTTTCGCCTTCATCGTGCTGCGCGCGCTGTCGCGGGCGATGCGCGACCAGGACCCGTTCCAGCGTTTTGCCGTGAGCGGGCTGGCCGTACTGATCGGCTTCCAGTCGACGATCAATATCGCGGTGAACCTGCAACTGATGCCCGCCAAGGGCATGACGCTGCCCTTCGTTTCCTATGGCGGTTCGTCGATGCTCGCGGTCGCGCTGACGGCGGGCATGCTGCTGGCGCTGACACGCCGCCGTCCGGAAAGCCGGGCCGGGCGCGTGCAGTTCCACGCCTCATCGCATTTCCAGCCGGCGGCGTAGGTCGGGCAATGGCGAAATCACGAGGCACGATCCTGATCTCGGCCGGCGGGACCGGCGGCCATCTGTTTCCGGCAGAAGCGCTGGCGCATGAGTTGAAGGCGCGCGGCTGGTCCGTGCCGCTGGCGACGGATTCGCGCGCGACGCGCTATGCCGACCGCTTTCCCGAGGACAAGCTGCACGTCATCCACTCGGCGACGCCGTCGGGCAAGAACCCGGTTCGGCTGATCGGCGCGGCGTGGACGCTGTTCAAGGGCATGCGCCAGTCGAGCGCGTTGCTGAAATTTCTCAAGCCGAAGGCCGTGGTCGGGTTCGGAGGCTATCCGACCGTGCCGCCGCTATGGTCGGCGACAGGGGCGTTTCCCACCGTGATCCACGAACAGAACGCGGTGATGGGCCGGGCCAACAAGATGCTGTCGCGCCGGGTGACGGCGATTGCCGGCGGCTTCCTGAAAGCGGAAGGGCCTTTGGCGGACAGGATCGTCGAGACGGGCAATCCGGTGCGTCCGGCGGTTATCGCCGCGTCTCAGACGCCGTTCGAGACGCCGCAGCGCGGCGGGAAGCTTCGGCTCGTTGTCTTCGGCGGCAGCCAGGGCGCGCGGTTCTTTTCCGATACGCTGCCGGAAGCGGTCGCCCTGATGGGCGAGGACATGCGGTCGCGTCTCGAGGTTACCCAGCAGGCACGGCCGGAAGACGAGGAACGCGCAAGGGCGCGCTACGCGGAACTCGGCGTCAAGGCGGAGGTTTCTCCCTTCTTCTCCGATCTTCCGGAGCGGATCGCCGGCGCGCATCTCGTCATGTCGCGGTCCGGCGCATCCACCGTATCCGAGATCGCGGCCATCGGCCGGCCGGCGGTCTTCGTTCCCTATCCGCATGCGCTCGACCACGATCAGGCCGCCAACGCGGCGGCGCTGGAGGCTGCCGGCGGAGCGCTTGTGCGCCGCGAGCAGGATCTGGACGCCGCCGCCGTCGCGGCGCTGCTGGAGGAGCTTCTCGACGATCCGGACCGGCTCGACGCCATGGCGGAAGCCGCCCGCAAGGCCGGCAAGCCGGAGGCCACCGCCTTGCTTGCGGACCTTGTAGAGGCTATTGCCTCGGGCCGGACCGCGGCCGAATTCAAGGCCGGCTAGGACAGCAAAGCAGGACAGTTTCCCATGAAGATGCCGCAGAATATCGGCCTTGTGCATTTCGTCGGAATTGGCGGCATCGGCATGAGCGGTATCGCGGAAGTGCTGCACAATCTCGGTTACGAGGTGCAGGGTTCCGACCAGTCCGACAACGCCAATGTGCAGCGGCTCAAAGCGAAGGGCATCGAGGTCTTCATCGGGCATTCCGCCGACAATCTCGGCGCGGCGGAAGTGGTCGTGGTCTCGACGGCGATCAAGCCGGACAATGCCGAACTGATCGCGGCGCGCGAGCGGGTGCTGCCCATCGTGAGGCGCGCCGAGATGCTGGCCGAGATCATGCGGTTCCGCAACGCGGTCGCGATCGGCGGCACGCATGGCAAGACGACGACCACCTCCATGGTGGCGACGCTGCTGGAGGCCGGCGGGCTCGATCCGACCGTGATCAATGGCGGCATCATCAACGCCTACGGCACCAATGCCCGCATGGGCGAGGGCGAGTGGATGGTGGTCGAAGCCGACGAGAGCGACGGCACCTTCCTGAAGCTCCCCGCCGACGTCGCGGTGGTCACCAATATCGATCCGGAGCATCTCGACCATTACGGTTCGTTCGACAAGGTGCGCGACGCGTTTAGGCAGTTCGTCGAGAACGTGCCTTTCTACGGCTATGGCGTGATGTGCATCGATCATCCCGAGGTGCAGGCCCTGACCTCGCGCATCGTCGACCGGCGTATCGTGACCTATGGCGAGAATCCGCAGGCGGATGTGCGCTTTTCGGGTCATCGCATGGATGGCGCGGTTTCCGTGTTTGACGTGACGATCCGCGACCGCAAGACCGGCGCAGTGACCGAAATCCGCGACCTGCACCTGCCGATGCCCGGCCGGCACAATGTTTCCAACGCGACGGCGGCGATCGCCGTTGCGCACGAACTCGGCATGGACGCCGAGGCGATCAAGCGCGGGCTGCTGTCATTTGGCGGGGTCAAGCGGCGCTTCACGCCGACGGGAACGTGGGACGGCGTGCGCATCTTCGACGATTACGGCCACCATCCGGTCGAGATCAAGGCCGTGCTGCATGCGGCGCGCGACGCCGCCGGCGAGGGCCGGGTGGTCGCGGTCATGCAGCCGCACCGCTATACACGCCTGCGCGACCTGTTCGACGATTTCGCGTCCTGTTTCAACGAGGCTGACACGGTGCTCGTCGCACCGGTCTATGCGGCGGGCGAACAGCCGATCGACGGGATCGGCTCGGCCGAACTGGTGTCGCGCATGAAGGCGGGCGGGCACCGCGATGCGCGCGCCATCGACGGACCGGAGGCCATCGCGCCGATCATTCGGGATGTCGCGAAGGCCGGTGATTTCGTGATCTTCCTCGGCGCCGGCAACATCACGCAGTGGGCCTACGCGCTTCCAAAGGAGCTTGGAGGCGAACCGGTCTCATGACGGCGATCGACGGAAATCTCCTGCTCGAGCGCCTTTCGGAGCGTCTCGACGGCATTCGCGGCCGGCTGACGCCGAATGCGCCGATGGACCAGATCACATGGTTCCGTACCGGCGGACCCGCCGAGCTGTTGTTCCAGCCTGCGGATGCGGACGACCTCGCGGAATTCCTCAGGGTGCTGCCCGCCGACGTGCCGTTCACCGTCGTCGGTGTGGGCTCGAACCTGCTCGTGCGCGACGGCGGCATCCCGGGTGTCGTGATCCGGCTTTCGGCGAAAGGCTTCGGACAGGTCGCTCTGCAGGACGGCAATCGGATACTGGCCGGTGCGGCGCTCCCGGATAAAAGGCTCGCCGCGTTCGCGCTGTCGCAATCGCTTTCGGGTTTCTCGTTCTACCATGGAATTCCGGGCTCCATCGGCGGTGCGTTGCGCATGAATGCCGGTGCAAATGGCGGCGAGACGCGAGAGCGTGTCGTCGAGGTTTATGCAGTCGACCGCCAGGGCAACAGGCATACGTTGTCGAACGAGGCGATGGGTTATTCCTACCGTCATTCCGGCGCGCCGAAGGATCTGATCTTCACCGGTGCGCTGTTCGAAGGCTATCCGGAAGACGAGGCCGTCATAAAGGCGGAGATGGACGCGGTTCAGCACCACCGCGAGACGGTGCAGCCGGTCAAGGAGAAGACGGGCGGATCGACCTTCAAGAATCCGGAAGGCACCTCGGCCTGGAAGGAAGTCGACAAGGCGGGTTGCCGCGGACTGATGATCGGCGGCGCCCAGATGAGCCCGATGCATTGCAACTTCATGATCAATACCGGCACGGCGACGAGCCACGATCTCGAAACGCTGGGCGAGACGGTGCGCGCGGAAGTCCTGGAGACCTCGGGCATCCGTCTCGAATGGGAGATCAAGCGGATCGGCCTGTTCAGGCCGGGACAGGAAGTCCAGGAATTCATGGGCCGGATGCTTTAGGGCGCTTTTCGCTTGCCCCATATGCAAGAAGGCGGTGACCTCGGTCGCCGCCTCCCTGCATCAGCTCGGGTATTCCGGTCAAAAACGCTGGCCCGAAGGCATCACAACGTCATTCACCGACGTCCCGACCGATGTTTGTCCCTGAGGTCCGCAAGGAACCTTTCGGGCCGCTGTCCAAAAACCCGAAGGCTTCCCGACCGCGTTGGCGTTACGGTACAAACCGCCGTTCGCCACCTTACCGGCCGCACCGGCTCCGGCCGAAACCGTCTCCGATACGCCCCACCGCTACGACCTGAAGATCGCCCTTGCGGGCCTTCGCGGCTTCACGATTGGGCTGCGGCTGGATCCGGTCCGGATTTCACTGCTCGGCAGGTAATTTCCTTGTCCGGGCCGCAGTAGGGACAGTCTTCTCCCGATCGCGCGACGTGTCGAGCGCCGAATCGCGCTTATCCCCGGTGTCCCCGGAGTTCACAGGCAGGAATGTCGGAAAAGGGTCAGGAGTCGCAGACGATGCGGTTGCGGCCCGATTTCTTGGCTTCGTAGAGCTTTTCGTCGGCGCGCGTCAACAGTTGCTCTGGATCGTCGCCCGCGCGGAATGTCGCAACGCCAAAGGAGGCGGTGAGCTTGCCGATCGGCTTCTTGCCCTGCGAGAGCACGAGGCGCGATTTGTCGAGCTGGTGCATGATGTGCTTGCAGAGTGTGCGAGCACTGTCGGCCTGTCTCGCCGGCAGGATCAGCGCGAATTCCTCGCCGCCATAGCGCGCCGCGAGATCGCGTCCCTTGACGTTGGCCATCAGGATCGTGGCGAAATAGCGCAGCACGTCGTCGCCAACGAGATGGCCATGCGTATCGTTGATGACCTTGAAATGGTCGATGTCGAGCAGAACGAGGCACATGGGCGCCTTGCTTTTCTCCGCCTCGACGACCTCCTGGGCGAGGCGCGTTTCGAAGAAGCGCCGGTTGGCGAGATTGGTCATCGGATCGCGCAGTTCCTTCTCGCGCGATTTCTCAAGGCTGGAGCGCAGTCTTCGAACCTGCGCGCGCGACTTGGTGAGGCATTCGTTGAGCGCCGACGTTTCGGACCGCATCCGGGCGTTTTCACGAAGCAGGAGTTCGATTGCGCTCCGGACCTGCGAAGGCGATGAATTCGCCGACAGGTTGCCGGCCATCTTCGTCAACGAACCGGAATAGCTGTCGCTGGACGAAAGATGCGCCTGCACCAGCTTCGCGATCTCGTCCATTTCGCGGTCGAGATGGTAGCTGACGGCATCCTGGTGCCGGCGTTCCTGCTCGGTCGCGGAAAGATGTTCCAGGTGAACCTGGTCGAGTTCATAGGTCCCAAGCGAGCCGCCCTTCTCGAGGATCTTGTTGATCTTGCGGGCGACCGCCTCCGGAATGCCGGAGGCGTAAGAGTACCAGACCTCGTAGGTCTTCGGCACCGGCGGCGTCTGATAGGTGTTGGCGAGCAGCATCGCCTTGGCGGCGAGAGCCTCCGCCGCCTTGAACTCGGCGTTCTCCGACTTCGGCGTGTCCGGTTTCACCGGCGCCGGTCTCATGAAATCGAGCATCGGATCACCCCGTTCGGCGCGTTGTCGCGGAAGATCGTCACGCGGCCGGAATCCCGCCAGCCGCCGTTTCGGCGCGCGGTGCCCGTCTCTTTCCGCAGATCGATATCGCCTGACATTCCAACCCCTTTTCCCCACGCGTCCCGTTTCGCCCGTTTCCGTCAGGAGATCCGGGCATCGCGCATGCAGATGCGCGGTCGAACGGGTCTCGCTTGAAGGAAAACATCCCGGATCGATGCCGGGCTACAGGGCGGTGTCATGCCGCCGGAAGGCGCTAGGTCGCGTATCGCCGGTTGTAAACGAGGCGGCTTAAGAAAGCTCCAAGCGGGATGGTTAACCGTCCGGAACTTCGGACATGTTGCGCAGGCGGCGAGGATTTGCGTGGCGCCGTCGTCCGAAATCGGGCATAGCGCGGCGATGACCCTTACTGTCGATTCCAAACCGTCTGGCGGCGAACTCCGGAGCGAGACCGCTGCGCCCATGGGGCGCATCGGGCATTTGCGCGCGACGCTTGCGCTGGGCGTTCCGCTGGTCGGGTCGCAGATCGGGCTGATGCTGATCAACACAACCGACACGATCATGCTCGGCTGGTATTCGGTGGAAGCGCTTGCGGCCAGCGTGCTGGCGACGCCGTTCTTCTTCGTGGTGATGATTTTCGGATCGGGCTTCAGCCAGGCGGTGCTGCCGATCGCCGCGCAGGCGGAGGGCAAGGGCGACACGCGCGGCGTGCGACGCGCCGTGCGTATGGGCCTGTGGGTGGCCATCGCCTATTCGGCGCTGGTCATGCCGCTGCTCTGGTATGCCGAGGCGATCCTTCTGGCGCTAGGGCAGGAGGCCGACGTCGCAGCGCTGGCGGGGGATTACATGCGAATCGCCCAATGGGCGATGCTTCCGGCGCTGGCCGCGCAGGGGCTGCGCGCCTTCCTGTCGGCGGTCGAGCGGCCGCGTATCATCTTCTGGTCGACGGTCGCCGGCGCGCTGTTGAACGGGTTTCTCAACTGGCTGCTGATCTTCGGCAACTGGGGCGCGCCGGAAATGGGCGTGCGCGGCGCTGCGATCGCCTCTCTCGGCACCACCGCGCTGACCTTCGCGGTGCTCGCCGCGCATGTCGTCACCGACCGGAAAGCGGCGGAGTACGAGATATTCGCCCGTTTCTGGCGGCCGGACTGGCCGGATCTCCGGGACGTGCTGCGCATGGGCGTTCCGATCTCGATCACCATTCTCGCGGAGGTGATGCTGTTCGTCTTTACCTCGGTGATGATGGGCTGGCTCGGCGTCGTGGCGCTGGCGGCGCACGGCATCGCCATGCAGCTTTCCTCCATCGCGTTCATGGTGCCGCTTGGCATGTCGCAGGCGGCGACCGTGCGGATCGGGCGGGCGTTCGGGCGCGGCGACGCGCTCGGGCTCAATCGCGCGGCCGTTTCGGCGATGGGCATATGCCTGGCCTTCGCGACGATGAGCGGGCTGGTGTTCTGGACGCTTCCGGCGCCACTGATTTCGCTGTTCCTCGACAATACCGAAGCGAAGGCGGCGGACGTGATCGCCTATGCCGTGCCGCTGCTGGTCATCGCGGGCGTATTCCAGCTCTTCGACAACGCCCAGGCCGTCGGCACGGGGCTGTTGCGCGGGCTGAAGGACACGCGCGTGCCGATGCTGCTGGCGATCCTGTGCTACTGGGGCATCGGGTTTCCGCTGGCCTACGTGCTCGGTTTCGTGTTCGATCTCGGTGGCGCCGGGGTGTGGACCGGTCTTGCCGGCGGGCTGGCTTTTGCGGCCGTTTCGATGAATTTGCGCTTTCTCATGCTGCGCCCGAAACCGCCAGAACAGACCGCGGTCACATCAAGCTGACTCTCGGTTTTTTGGCCGCTGCTCTTGCCAGCGAATCAAACCTCTGATTCTTTTCGGTTCAGTCCCATGATCGGCTGATTCGGACGCTGTGCGCGTCCATCTGTTCGCGTAATCCCGGCACGCGACGCCGTGCGGATTCATGCCGTCGCCGAGCGGGAAGGAAAGGGAAACATGAACGATCGCAAGCCGAAGCACGTCGCAGTCCTGATGGGTGGGTTCTCGTCCGAACGACCCGTCAGCCTGATGTCCGGCACGGCCTGCGCCGACGAGCTGGAGAGGTGCGGCTATACGGTCACTCGCGTCGATGTCGACCGCGACGTCGCCACCCGTCTTGCGGAACTCAGGCCGGACGTCGCCTTCAACGCGCTGCACGGTCCTTTCGGTGAAGACGGCAAGATCCAGGGCATCCTCGAATATCTGGAAATTCCCTACACCCATTCCGGCGTCCTTTCGGCAGCCGTGACCATGGACAAGGAGATGGCCAAGCGGGTGGCGAAATCCGTCGGCATCCCGTTGGCCGAATCGAAGGTCATGAACCGGCACGACTTCGCGTCGACCCATCCGCTCAAGCCGCCCTATGTGGTCAAGCCGGTTTCGGAAGGGTCCAGTTTCGGGGTCGTGATCGTCAAGGAGGACCAGCCGCATCCGCCGCAGATCCTGACCTCGCCGGAGTGGAAATACGGCGACCGGGTGATGGTGGAACGGTACGTTCACGGGCGCGAACTGACCTGCGCGGTGATGGGCGACGTCGCGCTCGGCGTGACCGAGATCGTCCCGCAGGGACATCAGTTCTACGATTACGATTCCAAATACGTCGCCGGGGGATCAAATCATGTGTGTCCGGCAGAAATTTCACCAAATATTTACCAAACAATAACCAAGCTGGCACTCAAAGCACATCAGGCCTTCGGGTGCCGGGGCGTGACCCGTTCCGACTTCCGCTACGACGACCGGTTTTCCAAGAACGGAGAGGTCATCTGGCTGGAGATCAACACCCAACCGGGGATGACGGCGACGTCGCTGGTTCCCGAACTGGCCGAACATGCCGGGCACTCCTTCGGGGAGCTCTTGAGTTGGATGGTGGAGGACGCATCTTGTTTGCGTTGAACGGGAAAAGCAGGGGAAAGGGCCGCGTCGCGCCGGATGGCAGCGAAGGCGAAGGCCGTTTCGTCGTGCCTCGGCTCCTGCGCCGGCCCGCCCGCCTGTTTTCCAAGATTTTCGCCGGTGACATCACGGTTCCGCGTTACGCGGAAGCGGTGGGTCTCGTTTCGCTCTTCGCGGCGACCGCCCTTTACGGTTCGGTGGCGGGCGGTCAGTTCGGCGCGGTCGCCAACACGGTGACGGCATCGCTCGGATTCGCGGTGCAGGAAGTCGAGATTTCCGGCCAGGTGAATACGTCCGAAGTCGCCGTGATCGACGCGCTGGGCCTCGGCGAATCAACTTCGCTTGCCCTGCTCGACGTGCGCAATGCGCGCGAATCACTTCAGGATCTGCCCTGGGTCGAGCGGGCCGAAGTCCGCAAGGTTTATCCGGGCAAGCTGGAAATCCGTATCGACGAACGCCAGGCCTTCGCGATCTGGCAGTCCGGTGACGCGCTGTCGCTGATCGAACGCGACGGACGGGTGATCGCCGCCTATTCCGGATATGGCTTCAACAATCTGCCGCTGGTCGTCGGACCTGGCGCGGCGACATCCGCAGCCTCCTTCATGGAACTGCTTTCGGATTATCCCGCTGTTGCTGGCAAGGTGAAGGCGCTGATCCATGTGGGCGAGCGCCGCTGGGATGTCCGGCTGGCGAACGGCATCACCGTGAAGCTGCCCGCCGAAGAGCCCGAAAAGGCGGTCGAGCGGCTGCTCGTCATGGATGCGGGCACGCAGATCCTGTCGCGCGATATCGCCTCCATCGATCTCCGGCTCGCCGACCGCACGACCGTTGCGCTGACCGAGAACGCCATGGCGCGCCGCGAGGCTGCGCTGAAGGCGCGTGAAAAGGCCATCAAGGCCGCGAAGCGGAGCAGCATCTGATGCCAACCAAGCCCCGCGCTCCCGAACAGAAAAAGCCACGGCGGACCGCCGTCGTCACGGTGCTCGATATCGGCAGCGCCAAGACGGCCTGCATCATCGCGCGCATGGTGCCCAACGAGGGTGGACAGTACCTGCATGGCCGCACGCATGCGCCGGAGGTGATCGGCATCGGCCACACCAAGTCGCATGGCGTGAAATCGGGCCTGATCAACGATCTCGACGCAGCCGAGCAGTCGGTGCGCCACGCGGTGGACGCGGCGGAGCGCATGGCCGGGCTGACGGTCGATTCGATGATCGTCAATGTCAGCGCTGGACGGCTTTCGAGCCATGTATCCAGCGCATCGATCGAACTCGACGAGAATCGGCCGATCTCGAAATCGGATATCGCGAAGGTCCTGAAGGCCGGCGTGGCGCGCGCCTCCAATGTCGATCGCACCGTCCTGCACATGCTTCCCGTCGATCACGTGCTCGATGGCGAGCGCGGCATTGTCGATCCGCGCGGCATGGTCGGGCGCGAGCTGACGCTCAACATGCATGTCCTGACCGCCGACGCCGCACCGCTGCGCAACGTGGAAATGTGCGTGAACCGCGCGCATCTGAGCGTCGAGGCCATGGTTGCGACGCCCTATGCGAGCGGACTTGCCGCGCTTGTCGACGACGAACTCGACCTCGGCTGCGCCTGTGTCGACATGGGTGCGGGCACGACATCCGTGGCGATTTTCGCAGAGCGCGCCTTCATCCATGCCGACAGCATCCCGGTTGGCGGACATCACGTGACGATGGACATCGCACGCGGCTTTTCCTGCCGGCTCGACGATGCCGAAAGGCTGAAGGTCATGCAGGGCTCGGCGCTTGCGGGGCCGGCCGACGAACGCGACGTCATCCAGGTGCCGGCAATCGGCGATGAGGACAGCGGTTACGCGACGCAAGTCCCGCGCAGCCTCCTCAACCGTATAATCGCCGCACGTGTCGAGGAGACCCTTGAGATGCTGCGCGATCGCATCAACAAATCCGGCTATTCCAGCGTTGTCGGCAAGCGCGTCGTCCTGACGGGCGGCGCGGCGCAACTGACCGGCATGCCGGAACTGGCGCGGCGTATTCTCGGACGCAATGTGCGGATCGGACGTCCTCTCGGCGTCAGCGGTCTGCCGGCAGCGGCCAAGGGGCCTGCCTTCGCGGCGGCGGCGGGGCTGATGATTTATCCGCAGGTGGCCAAAAACGACCACAGCACGATGAAATTCGGGCACCCGTTCCGCATGGCGGGCACGGGGACCGACGGGCCATTGGGACGCATGACCCAGTGGCTAAGGGACAGTTTTTAAAGGAATCGCGGGGCGGCCCGCGTTCGGATGTGGCGGCGCATCCGGCATCAGAAAGGATGGAAACCATGACGATCAATCTTCAAAAGCCGGATATCACTGAGTTGAAGCCGCGTATAACGGTCTTCGGCGTTGGTGGCGGTGGCGGAAACGCCGTCAACAACATGATCAACGCCGGCCTGGAGGGCGTCGACTTCGTGGTCGCCAACACGGACGCGCAGGCTCTGTCCATGAACAAGGCGGAGCGGATCGTCCAGCTCGGGCTCGGCGTTACCGAAGGTCTCGGCGCGGGATCGCAGCCGGATATCGGACGCTCGGCCGCCGAGGAATGCATCGACGAGATCAACGATCATCTGAACGGCACCCATATGTGCTTCGTCACCGCCGGCATGGGCGGCGGCACGGGCACGGGCGCGGCTCCGGTCGTTGCCAGTGCCGCGCGCGCCAAGGGCATCCTGACCGTCGGCGTCGTCACCAAGCCGTTCCATTTCGAAGGCCAGCGCCGCATGCGCACGGCTGATGCCGGCATTGAGGAACTGCAGCAGAACGTCGATACGCTGATCGTCATTCCGAACCAGAACCTGTTCCGTATCGCCAACGACAAGACGACCTTCGCGGACGCCTTCGGCATGGCCGACCAGGTTCTCTATTCCGGCGTCGCCTGCATCACCGACCTGATGGTCAAGGAAGGCCTCATCAACCTCGACTTCGCCGATGTGCGTTCGGTGATGCGCGAGATGGGCAAGGCGATGATGGGGACCGGCGAGGCATCCGGCGAGGGCCGGGCCATGACCGCCGCCGAAGCCGCGATCGCCAACCCGCTGCTCGACGAAACCTCGATGAAGGGCGCGCAGGGCCTGCTGATCTCGATCACGGGCGGCCGCGACATGACCCTGTTCGAGGTGGACGAGGCCGCAACCCGCATCCGCGAAGAAGTCGATCAGGACGCCAACATCATTCTCGGTGCGACCTTCGACGAATCGCTCGAGGGCATCATCCGCGTGTCGGTCGTCGCGACAGGCATCGAGGCGCAGCCTGCCGCATCGAGCCGCCCGGATACGGAACTTCGCGCCCAGCCGCGCGCCGTCTCCGCTCCCGCGGCCCGTCCCGCCGCAGCACCGTCTTCGACGTCTGCGCCTTCATCGACCGCACCGCGCGCAGCGGCACCGTCTCCGGCGCCTCAGGCCACGGCGCCCGCGCCCCGGCCGGCGATGCAGGAAGAAGAGGTCAGCGAAGTGATTCGCGAGGCCGAGCGCGACATGTCGGCCTTCGAGCAGAAAGCAGCCGCGGCACCGGCTGCTCCGGCTCCGGACTTCAAGCCGCAGAGCCGTCTCTTCACCAGCGCGCAGCAGCCTATGCGGGCGGCACCGGCAACCGCGCCGATTGCAGCCGCACAACAGGCCGCACCTGCCGCTCAGGCTCCAGCACCCGCCGCCCATGCCGCGCCCACGCGGCCGCAGCCGGTGGAAACGCAGATGAGCGAATCACCGCGGATGCCGCGCGTCGAGGATTTCCCTCCGATGGTTCAGGCGGAAGTCGATTCGCATTCGACGCACAGCCATGCCGGCGAGGAGGACGATCGCGGTCCGATCGGTCTGCTCAAGCGCCTGACCCATGGTCTTTCCCGCGATGAGAAACCGGCTGCGGCGCCGAAGTTGCGTCCGGCCGATCCCGGGCTCGATCATGGCCAGGCGGAGCCCCGTCGTCAGCTTTCCCAGGACGCCCAGCTCTATGCTCCGCGGCGCGGACAGCTCGACGATCAGGGCCGTCAGCAGACACATGGCGGGGCTGCTTCGGAAGACGATCAGCTGGAGATTCCCGCGTTTTTGCGCCGGCAGGCCAACTGAGCCTCAACGAATGTAACGAAGTGAAAGGGCGAGCCGTCGAAAACGGCTCGCCCTTGTCATTTAACCTTCTGAAATAAAAGGGTTTTCTTTTAGGTTCGCAAATTGTAAACTAGGTAACAATTAGTAAAAAAGCGTGATTTGGTCCGAGGGGCGAGTCACGGATAATGTCCCCGCAGAGGGGAGAACCAGCCTGGTGGAAGCCGCAGGCGGTTCGTGCATTACGCCAAAGAGCATCGCGTTTTCGTTGGTGCTTCAGCGGAAAGGCCAATGGGGACCAAGTTGCAAGGATACCAAGCCACACTCTGCGAAAAGGCAGATTTGTCCGGCGTCGCTGTCCACAGCGGTGAACAGGTTTCAATCAGGCTTCTCCCTGCTGCCCCGAACACTGGTGTCAAATTCAGGCGAATTTATGAGGACGGATCGGTCGCGGAACTGACGGCAGTGGCCGGTCAGGTCGGCGCGACGGACCTGTGTACGATGCTGGGCGATCCCTCCGGCGTGCATGTCGCGACCGTCGAGCATCTCATGGCAGCCTTCTGGGCGACCGGCCTGGACAATGTGGTGGTCGAGATCGACGGCAACGAAGTGCCGGTGATGGACGGATCGAGCCGCGTTTTCATCGAGGCCATCGACGAGGCGGGCATCACGCACCACGCGGTGAAGCGCCGCTATGTCCGCGTCAAGAAGACGGTTCGCGTCGAGATCGGCGGATCGTGGGCGGAGTTCAAGCCGCATATGGGAACGCGTTTCGAGGTCGTGATCGATTTCGACAGCCCGCTGATCGGTCGACAGGAATTCAAATCTGACGTCAATGGCGACGTGTTCCGGGGTGAACTCGCCAATGCCCGCACATTCGGTTTCATGAAGGATGTCGAGCGGCTTTGGGCGTCCGGCCATGCGCTCGGGTCTTCGCTCGAGAATTCCGTGGTCATCAGCGACGATCACGCCGTCATCAATCCGGAAGGGCTGCGTTTCCGCGACGAGTTCGTCCGCCACAAGACACTCGACGCCATTGGCGATCTCGCCCTTGCCGGCGCGCAGTTCATCGGGTGCTATTCGTCCTATCGCGGCGGACACCGCCTCAATGCGGCGGCGCTCAAGGCGCTGCTGACGGACCGTACAGCCTTCGAAATCGTTGAAACGCCGGAAAAACGCGAACGTGTTTTCTCCGGCGATTTCGTTGCCGTCGCGGCGGCACAGGCACAGATGCACGCACCCTGGGTGCTCTGATCCCGAGCAGCGTGCCATTTTCACAACGCATCGCAACTGATTGCAGTGAAGGACGTGGTGATTGACGCCGCGCCACAAAATCGCGACATTCTGGCCGCACGGCGTTGCCGGTCGAATTGCGACACGGTAATGGACGATCTCGCGAGCGGCTTCCAACCGCCAGCCGCGAATACGGGAAGATGAATATGACGACCTTGTCTGCGGGAAATGCAATGCGAACCAGCCGAAATCTCGTTCGTGTCGCGACGGTGGCGGCCTGTGCCGGGCTGATCGGCGCTTGTGCAAGCAAGGACAAGGGCGTGGATCTGCAGGCCTATGTCGACACGATTGAGCCGGCTGACGTGCTCTACAACCAGGCGCTCGCCAATATGAACAACGGCAAGTACCGCGAGGCGGCGCGCAAGTTCGAGGCGGTCGACCGGCAGCATCCTTATTCGGAATTCGCCCGCAAGGCGAATGTCATGGGTGCTTTTAGTTCCTACAAGATGGGCGCTTATGACGATGCGGTGCAAGCGGCGCGGCGGTTCGTGAACCTCTATCCGACCGACGAAGACGCGGCCTACGCCCAGTATATTATCGGCCTGTCCTATTTCGCGCAGATGCCCGAAGTGACGCGGGACCAGCGCGACACGGTGCTGGCGATGCAGAACTTCAACGAGCTGATCGAGCGCTATCCCGATTCGATCTATGTCGAGGACGCGAAGGAAAAGATGCGCGCCGCGCGCGACCAGCTCGCCGGCAAGGAAATGCAGATCGGGCGTTACTATCTCGAACGCCGCGAATACCCCGGTGCGGTCAATCGCTTCCGCACGGTGGTCGAGGATTATTCCAATACGCGTCACGTGGAAGAAGCGCTGGCCCGCCTGGTCGAGACCTATCTCTCCATGGGCCTTGTTTCCGAGGCGCAGACGGCGGCCGCGGTGCTTGGCCACAACTTCCCGGACAGTCAGTGGTACTCCGATTCCTACGCATTGCTGCAGAGCGGTGGCGTGGAGCCGCGCGAGAACACCAATTCCTGGATTTCGCGCGCCAGCAAAATCTTCGGTAGCTGAGGCAAGCGGGCCGGGGGAAACTGAGCGGTCATGCTGTCACAGCTCTCGATCCGCGACATCGTACTGATCGAGACTCTCGATATCGATTTCTCCAGGGGGCTTTCCGTCCTGACCGGCGAAACCGGTGCGGGCAAGTCGATCCTGCTCGATGCGCTGTCTCTGGCGCTCGGCGCGCGCGGTGACGCCTCGCTGGTGCGCCATGGCGCGAAGCACGGCCAGGTCACGGCGCTGTTCGACCTCGCGCCAACCCATCCCGTCCGCGCATTGCTCGAAGAAAGCGGTATCGACGCCGAGGCGGGCGAACCGGTTATCCTGAGACGCATGCAGTCGGATGACGGGCGGACCCGGGGCTTCGTCAACGACCAGCCGGCAAGCGCAGGACTCCTCAAGTCGATCGGCCGTGCGCTGGTCGAGATCCACGGCCAGCATGACGACCGGGCTCTGGTCGATGCGGCGACCCACCGCGATCTTCTCGATGCGTTTGGCGGCCTCAAATCTGAAGTGGCGCATGTCGGTTCGCTTTTTCGGTCCTGGAAAGCGGCCGAGAAGGCGCTGGCGGTGCATCGCGCGCGTGTGGAGGAAACGGCGCGCGAGGCGGATTACCTGCGCGCGTCGCATGAGGAATTGTCCAAGCTTGCACCGGAACCGGGCGAGGAAGAGGGGCTGGCCGAAAAGCGCGCGCAGATGATGCGCGCCGAAAAGATCGCCGGCGACCTCAACGAAGCGCATGACGTGCTGTCGGGACAGGCGTCGCCCGTGCCGCATATCGCAAGCCTCTTGCGGCGGCTGGAACGCAAGGCGGAGGAAGCGCCGGGTCTGCTCGATGACGTTAACACAGCGCTTGGATCGGCGCTCGACCATCTTGCCGATGCGCAGGCTCGCATCGAGGTGGCGGTCAACACGTCGGAATTCGATCCGCGCGAACTCGAAGCGATCGAGGAGCGTCTCTTCGCACTTCGTGCCGCCTCGCGGAAGTTCAATGTCGCGGTGGACGACCTGCCGGCGCTCGCCATCGATTTCGCTGATCAGCTTGCCGATCTCGATGCCGGCGAAAGCCGGCTCGGCGAACTGGAAAAGGCGGCGGAGGAGACACGCGAGGTCTATGACCGGGCGGCGGCGGCGCTGTCCCAGGCGCGCCTCGGCACGCGCGACGAGCTCGTCGCGGCGGTGATGGCCGAGCTTCCGGACCTGAAACTGGAACGCGCCGAGTTCATCGTGGAGATGGCCAGCGACGCCGAACAGCGCTCCGAAGAGGGCATCGACCGGATCGAGTTCTGGGTGCGCACCAATCCCGGGACACGGGCCGGGCCGATGATGAAGGTCGCCTCGGGCGGAGAGCTGTCGCGTTTCCTGCTCGCGCTGAAAGTGGCGCTCGCCGATCGCGGCTCCGCTCCGACGCTGGTCTTCGACGAGATCGACACCGGTGTCGGCGGCGCCGTGGCGGATGCGATCGGGTCGCGGCTGCGCAGGCTGTCGGAGACCGTGCAGGTGCTTTCGGTGACCCATGCGCCACAGGTCGCCGCGCGCGCCGCGTCGCACTTCCTGATCGCCAAGGCCCCGTCGCATGGCGAGCAGGTGGTCACCTCGGTCGCCTGCATGGGCGATGACGAACGGCGCGAGGAGATCGCGCGCATGCTGGCCGGCGCGACGATCACGGACGAGGCGCGGGCAGCCGCCTCGCAGCTTCTGAAAGCCGGCTGACAGCAGAGTTCACGGATTGCGGCGAAAGCGGTTTGCCCGTTGAAGGTTCGCCGCTAAATTCCGCTTGGATATGAGTCGGATAGGCGGCATGGCTGACAACAAGCTTACACCTGTTGAGAAATTGAATCAGGACGAAGCCGCCGCCGAGCTGGCGCGGCTGGCCGCCGAGATCGCGGAGCATGACGCGCGCTATCACCGCGAGGACGCGCCAACAATTTCGGATGCGGATTACGATGCGCTGAAGCAGCGCAACTTTGCCATCGAGGCGCGCTTTCCGGACCTGAAGCGCGCGGACTCGCCGAGCGAGACGGTCGGGGCCGCCGTCTCCGAAAAGTTCGAAAAGATCCGCCATCGCATTCCGATGCTGTCGCTCGACAATGCGTTTTCCGATGACGACGTGCGCGATTTCGCTGCGCGGGTTCGGCGGTTCCTCAAGCTTGGAGAGGATACCCCGTTCAAGCTGACCGCCGAGCCGAAGATCGACGGGCTGTCGCTTTCGCTGCGCTACGAAGAGGGCGCGCTCGTCTATGCGGCGACGCGGGGCGACGGCACGACCGGCGAAAACGTGACGGCGAATGCCCGGACGATTTCCGACATTCCGAACCGGCTGAAGGGAAACCCGCCCACCATCATGGAGGTGCGCGGCGAGGTCTACATGACCAAGGAGGATTTCGCCGAGCTGAATGAAAGGCAGGCGGCGGCGGGCAAGCAGACCTATGTCAATCCGCGCAACACTGCGGCCGGCTCGTTGCGCCAGCTGGACTCTTCCATCACCGCCGGCCGGGCGCTGAAGTTTTTCGCCTATGCCTGGGGCGAAGTGTCGGACATGCCGTCCGACACGCAGATGGGAATGGTCGAGGCGCTGAAGGAATTCGGCTTTGTTACCAATCCGTTAATGGCGGTCTTTGAGAATGTTGAGGAACTGCTCGAACATTATCACGCCATCGAGATGGAGCGGGGCGAACTCGCCTACGACATCGACGGCGTCGTCTACAAGGTGGACGATCTGAAGCTGCAGGAGCGTCTCGGCTTCGTCTCGCGCAGCCCGCGCTGGGCGATCGCGCACAAGTTTCCCGCCGAAAAGGCGATGACGACGCTCAACGCCATCGACATTCAGGTTGGCCGTACCGGTGCGATCACGCCGGTCGCGCGGCTGGAGCCTGTTACAGTGGGTGGCGTGGTGGTCGAGAACGCGACACTGCACAACGCGGAGGAGATCGAGCGGCTTGGCGTCAAGATCGGCGACACGGTGATCGTGCAGCGGGCGGGAGACGTCATCCCGCAGATTCTCGGCTTCGTGGAGGAGAAGCGGCCGGAGGATGCGACCGAATTCGCCTTTCCGGCGACCTGCCCGTGCCCGCTTGAAACGCCCGTGGTGCGCGAAACCAATGCGAGCGGCGAGGAAAGCGTGGTTCGGCGGTGCTCCGGCGAGTTCGCCTGTCCGTTCCAGCGGAAGGAACACCTGAAGCATTTCGTGTCGCGCCGCGCCTTCGACATCGAGGGGCTGGGCGACAAGCAGATCGAATATTTCTTCGATGACGAGAGCGGGCTTGAGATCAGGACCCCGGCGGACATCTTCACATTGGCGAAACGCGACGAGAGCGCGCTGACCAAGCTGAAGAACCGTGACGGCTATGGCGAGGTCTCGGCGCAGAAACTGTTTGACGCCATCGAGGAGCGGCGCACGATCCCGCTCGAACGGCTGATCTATGCGCTCGGTATCCGGCATGTCGGCGAATCGACGGCACGGACGCTCGCGCGGTCCTATGGCGACTGGGGCGCATTCGAGGAAGCTTCACTGAAGATCGCGGAAGGCAGCGAGCCGGCGCGCGAGGAGATGGACGCGCTGGAGGATGTCGGGGGCGCGGTGATCGACGCGGTGGCGCGCTATTTCTCGGAGCCGCACAATCGCGACATGATCGACAAGCTGATCGGCGAACTGACGGTGGAAGAGGCCGAGAAGCCGCAATCCGATACCGCTTTTTCCGGCAAGACGATCGTCTTCACCGGCTCGCTGGAGCGCATGTCGCGCGACGAGGCAAAGGCCATGGCGGAGCGACTGGGCGCGAAAGCATCCGGCTCGGTGTCGAAGAAGACGGATCTCGTCGTCGCCGGTCCCGGCGCGGGGTCGAAGCTCGCCAAGGCGCAAGAATTCGGCGTCGAGGTGATCGACGAGGACGAGTGGTTGCGCCGCGTCGAGGCGCTGTAGCCTTTTCCTGCTATTTTCTCCTGGCGCGGGTGAACTTCATGGTGTGCCCGGTTATCGCCTCGGGTGTGCCCGTCCAGGCATAGGCGAGAAGGGCGGGTTCGTGAATTGACGTCCTGATCGTGTGTGTCGTGCCGGCGGCATTGAAGATCATGGATGGCGGCCGGAAGACGCCGAGATCGTTCTCCGAAACAGCCCCGGAGAGGATTGTGTAGCTCTCGGTGACGCCGTCGTGGCGATGAGACGGGTAGACGCATCCGGGTGCGAAGAGGACGAAACCCAGGACAAGGTCCGAGGCTGCCACGTGGCCGGCGGGGCCGAGAATATCGGCGTAACCGTATTTTCGGGCCAATGCCGGTCGGAGGTTCTCGTAGCCATATTCCCAGCGCAGACGCGGCGCCATCTTGGCTGTCGTGCGCACGAAGACCTCTGTCGGCTCGCGTTCGCCATTGTCGAGCGCGCGTCCCAGATGGCTCGTCACCGGCAGGGTTGCCGGCTCGGTCAACCGTATCGGCGGATTTGCCTTCATGATCTTCGCGAGCCGTTCGCGCACCATGCGCATATGGGCGCGGATCGGGGCGCTTCCGCCGGTCGGCGCATAGCGATAGGCGGTTTCGAATTCGCGCAGAAGGTAGAAAAGGTCGGTATCTTCCGCGAGCAGCGGAGAGGCGGGCGTTTGGAGTTCGGCAGTCACGAGACGTCTCCCGCGTAGTGAAACTGGATGGCGTGACCCGCGGCACGCCGATGGCACGCTTTCAGATTACGCCAAAACAGGGGTCGATGATGATGCAAAAGCGGCGTCGTCCAGCATATTGATGGCGTTTTTTGCTCCGGCGGCCCCCGTCGTTGTCTCCCTGACAATTCTTTCCGTGACGTGTCAGTAATGTTGACCTATACCGCTCGCGGAGTTGATCACCATGAACGCAAGACGGGACATAGCCGCAGGCATTCGTGCGGTCCTGCCGGCAGTGCTGGCTGCCGCGCCCTTCGGGCTTCTGTTCGGCGCACTCGCCGTGGACAATGATTTTACGGTTGGCGAGACGGTGCTGATGAGCGCCTCGATCTTCGCCGGGGCGAGCCAGATGGTCGGCATCGACCTGTTCGGCGACAAAATCGCCCCGTGGCTGATTGTCCTGTCGATCTTCGCCGTGAATTTCCGGCACGTGCTCTATTCGGCCGTCATCGGTCGGCAGATGCGCGCGTGGTCGGCGCTTCAGCGATATGTCGCTTTCTTTTTTCTGGTCGATCCGCAATTCGCCGAGTCGGAAAAGCGTGTCGAATCCGGCAGGCCACTGACCTTCGCCTGGTATATGGCCGGCGGGCTTACATTCTACACGACATGGATCGTGGAAGGATGGCTTGGCGCGAGTTTTGGCAAGATGGTGGACAATCCGGCAGCCTATGGCGTCGATTTTCTGTTGCCGATCTATTTCCTCGGCCTCGTCATGGGGTTCCGCAGGCGCGCCAACTGGCTGCCGGTGGTGGCGGCCAGCGCCGTCGGCTCGATCATCGCATATGTGCTGGTCGGCTCGCCTTGGCATGTCTCGATCGGCGCGCTGTGTGGTGTCGCCGTGGCGGCGGTCATCGGCGCGAAACCGGCAGGCGAGGCGGTGGAGTAGAGGATGGAATTTTCCACGATAACCTGGATCGTGCTGGCCGGCGCGCTCGCCACCTATCTCACGCGGATCGGCGGCCATCTCATCCTGTCGCGGTTCAAGACGATCCATCCGCGTGTCGAGGCAGCGCTGAACGCGGTGCCAGCCGCGGTCCTGACGACGCTGGTCGCCCCGGCGGCGGTGTTCACCGGCCCGGCCGAGACGGCGACCGTCATCGTCTGCGCGCTCGCCGCCTTCTACCTGCCCGGCATGGCGGTTTTCATCATTGGATGGGCGGCGGTGTTGGCGTTCCGAGCCCTTATCGGCTGATCGGAGACGTCATCGTCTCCAGCCATGACCTGACGACCGGATCCTCGAGCAGGGGGCTCACCTCTTCCAGCACACGGGCGTGGTAGGCGTTCAGCCAATCGAGCTCCGCCTCCGACAAGAGCGAGATGTCGATCAGCCGGCGGTCGATCGGGCATAGCGTGAGCGTCTCGAAGGAATGCACGGCGATCTCTCCGCCCTGCGGGATTTCGGCGGGCTGGACCAGAACGAGATTTTCAATCCGGATGCCATGCGAGGCAGGCTTGTAGTAGCCGGGTTCGTTGGAAACGATCATGCCGGGCAAAAGCGCCTGCGTGCCGCGACGGGAAATGTTCTGCGGGCCTTCATGAACGCCAAGGAATGAGCCGACGCCATGGCCGGTGCCGTGGGCGTAGTCGAGCCCGGCCTGCCAGAGCGCATTGCGCGCCAGCACGTCGATGTCGACGCCGCGCGTTCCCGCGGGAAAACAGGCCAGCGTGATAGCGATCATGCCCTTCAGCACCAGCGTGAAGTGGCGGCAATATTCCGCCGACGGTTCGCCGAGCGGGATCACGCGGGTGATGTCGGTCGTGCCGTCATGGTATTGCGCGCCGGAATCGACCAGCAACAACTCGCCGGTCGCCAGCTTGCGATTGGTCTTCTCGGTGACCCTGTAATGGACGATGGCGCCGTTCGGGCCGGCGCCGCAGATCGTGTCGAACGATATCTCCGCGAGCGGCATGGCGAGGCGCTCGCCGGTTTCGCGGCGGAATTCCTCGAGCGCGCTCACCACGGCGATCTCGTCGAGTTCCTCCGGCTGCTGATTGTCGATCCAGGCGAGAAAGGCCGCCATGGCGGCGCCGTCGCGGCGCTGGGCATTGCGCGCGCCGGCCTGCTCGGCGGCATTCTTGCAGGCCCGGGGCAGGCGCACGGGATCGGACGCTTCGATAAGGCGGGCGCCGGCGTCCTGCAACTCGTCTGCGATCTTGCGGGCGGTCAGGGCCGGGTCGATCAGCACCGCGCCGCCTTTCGCACCGAGTTCACGCAGCCCGTCGTCGAATTCTGACGGCGGGCGCAACGTCGCCAATTGCGTGAGATAGGCTTCCGTGCGGATGGGCAGCTTGCGCTTGTCGATGAAGAGCACCGGATCGCCCTCGACAGGCAGAATGGCGAAGGCGAGCGCCAGGGGCGTGTGCGAGACGTCGTTGCCGCGAATGTTGAACAGCCAGCAGATCGAGGCGGGATCGGTGAGTATCGCCGCATCGGCCTTCTCGTCGTGCACCACGTCGGCGATGCGGCCGATCTTGTCGCGGGGCGTTTCGCCGGCAAATTCGAAGGGATGGATGGCGACGGGTTCGAGCGGCTGGGCCGGCAGGTCGTTGCGGATGGCGTCCACGAGGTTGCGTTCGACCGGCACCAGACCGGCGTCTGCACCGGAACAGGCGGATGCGAGCTGTTTCGCGCCCTGGACGGTGTGCAGCCACGGATCGAACCCGATGCGCATGCCGGGCTTCAGGTTTTCGGCGAGCCATTGATGCGGCGGGTTGGCCATGAGGTCCTGCGGCGTGAAGACGGCCGGGTCCGTCTGGGCACGGACCTGCAGCGTGTATCGGCCATCGGTGAACACATGGGCTTCGTCCTGAAGGATAATGGCCGCGCCGGCGGAGCCGGTGAAGCCGGTCAGCCATGCCAGGCGCTCGGCGCGTTCCGGCAGATACTCGTTCTGGTGTTCGTCGGCATGCGGCACGAGAAAGGCGTCGAGACCTTCCTCCACCATCCGGGCGCGCAGGGCGCCAACCCGGGCCTTGCCCATCGACGGATCGCTCTTTTCGGTAAATTTCTGGAACATCGCCGGGCCTCTGGTTCGGATTCGCCGGGCGGACGTTATGCGCTGGCCTAAAGCGGATCAATCCGGCGCGGCGCATTTCGGCGCATGCTGCGGCGCATCATTTCATTTCGCATATGCGAAGGGCGCATGGCTGCCTTGCCATATTGGCCGTGGTCACATTTGCCGCAGGCGCCCATATTGATCGTGTCGGTGCGTTACCGATTCAACCAGGAGACCCCAAATGACCGTCAAATCGAAAAAAGGCATGTTTCACAACGCCTTCGACGCCATGGTTAACGCACGCGCACGCCAGGCTTCGTCTTATGTCAACGGCGCGCTGCTGATGCTCGATGACAAGACGCTCGAAGCGCATGGTTACGACCGCGCGGAACTCCGCCGCCGTCCGACCGCCTTCTATCCGTTCTGAATATCCGCATCGTTGATGCGAAAAGGGCGGCCACGAGCCGCCCTTTTTCGTATCAGCCGCGATCGAGATACATCGTGACCCATTCGTCGCGCCAGATCGTTTCGCGGTGATAAAGTCCGGCCGAGCGGAAGCCGGCCAGAACCATCTGGCGCTGCGTCGCCAGGATGCCAGACAGCACGACACGGCCGCCCCGGGCCAGATTGCGTTCAATTTCCGGCGCCATGCGCATCAGCGGCCGCGCAAGGATGTTGGCGACGACGAGATCGAACGGTCCTTCCTCGATGAAGGCGCGGCCGGCCAGGCCGGCGGTCGTCTCGAATCGGATCAGGCCCGCCTCTCCGTTGAGCCTCGCATTTGCGGCCGCGACCTTCGTCGCGACCGGATCGATATCCGTGGCGAGTATCGGGCATTTTGCGAGCTTGGCCGCCGCGATGGCCAGCACGCCGCTGCCGGTGCCCAGGTCAAGCAGGTTGGCCGGATGCCGGGTCCGGATGAGCCGTTCCAGCATGATCAGACAGCCCGCCGTCGTGCCGTGGTGGCCGGTGCCGAAGGCTTGCCCGGCCTCGATCTCGACAGCGATGTCGTTGGCGCGCACCGCGTCGCGGTCATGGCGCCCATGCACGAGGAAACGCCCGGCGCGCACCGGCTTCAAGCCTTCGAGCGACTTGGCGACCCAGTCGATATCGGGGAGCACCTCGCGTGCGATCTCCAACCCGAAACCATCCGATCCGAGGCGGTTGGCCATGCGCGCCTCGATATCCGAAACCGCGTCCTCGTCACCATGCGCGTAAACGGACACCTCGTAGATCTGGCGCGGTTCGTCGATTTCCATATTGGCCAGCGCGAGGCCGTCATCCTCGAATTCCCGTTCGAGCAGGTCGAAGATCCTTTCCGCCTCCAGCTTCTCGGCGGTCAGATACAGGCGGATTTGCGTCATTCGGGCTTTCTTTCGGATTCGGCCATTTTGGCGCGTTCTTTTTGGCGTGTTTCGGCTGCGTCGGGCGGGGCAAACCTCAGAATTACGTCGTCATCCTGCGCCTTTTCGCCGTCGGAATTCGTTTCGAAGACGAGCGTGCCGTCGGGCTTGCGCCACAGGATCACGCGCCCCTCTTCGGGGCTGCTGGCGAGATAGGAGTCGTAGTCGAATTCGTCGGTCAGGCGCGTCGACTGAAAGGTCCAGCCCGCGGCATGTTTTTCACGCAGGTCGCGCAGGCCCAGACCAGGCTTGAAGAGCTGCCGTCCGCCGATGGTGAAGCGAAGGGCGCGCCGGTCTGGCTGTTCGCGCGAGACTCCGATCTCGTAGACATTGTTGCGACCGATCTCGGGTCCGAAATTGGTGCAGACGAGGGCATTGTAGGCGTCGTTGTCGGTCGCCGCGACAAGGGCGTTGAACCGGCCGATGGCCAGATGATGGTGGGCGTGCTCGGACAGGGTCTCGCCATAATGGGTATCGAGGCCGGCCTGGCGGGCATCGCTGAGGTGGTTCCAGTTGGCGTCGGCGATGGTCACGGGCACTTCCATGTCCTTCAGCTTCGACGCGAATGCGGTCGCCCATCGCGATCCGCCGACGATCAGCACGCCGGGCTTCTCCGCCATGCGCAGGCCCAGGATGCGCGCGAGCGGCGCGAGCGAGAAACCGTGCAGCACGATAGTCGCGACCACCACAGCGAAGGTCAGCGCCACCATGCGCTCGCCATCGGGGACGGATGCCTGAAACAGGAGCGAGCCGAACAGGCTGGCGACAGCCACCGCGACGATGCCGCGCGGCGCGATCCAGGCCGTCAGCAGCCGCTCCTGCCAGGTCAGGCCACCGCCGATCGTCGCGATGAAGATCGCAGCCGGGCGGATCACGAGGAGGAGGGCGGCGACGAAACCCACGGCCCGCCAGTCGAGCGCCCGGATGACCGACCATTCGAGCGCGGCCGTCAGGAGGACGAAGAGGCCGGACACGAGCAGGACGGTGATCGTTTCCTTGAAGCGGCGCAGTTCCGACAGCGAGGCAAGGCGCGAATTGGCCATGCGGATGCCCATGATCGTGACGGTGAGCAGGCCGGATTCTTCCAGAATCAGGTTGGAGACGGCGAAGACGCCCAGCACGGACGCCAGAAGAACCGGCGCCTTGAGGTATTCGGGAACATGGCCGCGTATGAAGGCCCAGATCAGCAACTGGCCCGCGCCGATGCCGGCAACGATCGCGAAGACAAACGCGACGATAATAGTCAGCAGCAGATTGTCGGAGTCGTGACCGCCATGAAAGGCGAGGAACACCTCGAAGGATATGACCGCCGCCAGCGCCCCGATCGGGTCGTTGACGATCGCTTCCCAGCGCAGCAGCGAGGCGGGCCGGGACTTCAGGGCCGACGAACGGAGCAGCGGCATGATGACCGTCGGGCCGGTGACGATAAGGATCGCGCCGAGAATGATCGCGACCGGCCAGACGAGACCGCCGATATAGTGACCGGCGCATGCCGCGCCCAGCCATGTCAACGGACCGGCAATCAGGATGATTCGTCGGACGGCGGTGGAGGTTTCGCGGATTTCCGTGAAGTTGAGTGTCAGCCCGCCCTCGAACAGGATGATCGCGACAGCCAGCCCGACGACCGGCTGGTAGATGTCGCCGAAATCCTGTGCCGGCACGATGAACCCGGTGACCGGACCGGCGAGGAAGCCCGCGGCGAGAAGCAGAACAATCGCCGGCAATTGCAATCGCCATGCGAGCCATTGGGCGCCGATACCGGCCACGCCGATAAAGGCCAGTTTGGCGGCCAGATCTTCCATGTTTTCTCGCGTCCTGAGCGGGTCACATGGTCATATTGCCATTGTACCCGGTGGGGCAAGGGCCTGGATCGCGCTGCGTCAGGTTTCCGCGAGATCGCGCAGTTTCTGGATGGCGGTCTCGGTATCTTCGCCGAAGGCGATCGTCTTGCGGAAGCGCCCCTCGCTGTCGAGCAGGATGACCGAGGCGGTATGGTCCATCGTGTAGTCGCCGTCATCCATGTCGATGCGTTTGAAATAGATATTGAAGCCGCGCGCCATCTCCCTGACGGCGTCGGGATCGCCGGTAATGCCGCGCACGCGGTCGGTCACGCTCGATACGTATCCGCCGAGGATTTCGGGCGTGTCGCGTTCCGGGTCGATGGTGATGAAATACGCCTCGATGTCCTTGCCGTCCTCGCCGAGCGTATCGAACCAGGTGCTCATCTCGTAGAGCGTGGTCGGGCAGATTTCCGGGCAATGGGTGAAGCCGAAGAAGATCGCGGTCGGGTGGCCGCGAAAGGCCTGCTCGCTGATCGGCTCTCCGTCCTGGTCAATGAGGTTGAAGGCTACACCGTAGGGTTCGCCGGATCCGCCCGATCCCTGACGGTAGATCTCGTATCCCAGCCATGCGCCGACGACGGCGAGCACGACGACGAGACCAGCGATTATCGCACGCATGATGGACCTCTCATTGTTATCGGGTTCCACTTAGGGGAAATGCGTCGGAATTTCATCCGGTCATTTTGGCGCGGCTTCGCTGCGCCGGATCAAAGGCACCAGGCCAGGCCGGCCTGCAGCATCGACCAGAACAGCGTATCGCCATTTGCGAGCCATCCGGCGACGCCGACCGCGCCGATCACGGCGGCAATCGCGGACGCCACGATGATTGCGCGCGTTTCTGTGCCGCGCGCCTGTTGCGGTCGAAGGGTCATCCTGTCGTTCATGGTGGCGTTCTAGCGCATTCGGGCCGTCAATCCAATCGGACCGAATTGCGCCGCGCATGTTGACTTGCGTCAATGAGCACAATTGCCGCGCGTTACAATGTGTCGCAGTCTGTGACGGGAGGACAAATCATGACGAATGAAAACAACGCGGAGAGCGCAGCACGGCGGCCGCCGGCCATGCCGACGGTCAACACGATCGCCGTCGGTGACATTGCGGAGGTCCTGAAAGCCGGCCTGTCGGATTTCTTGCGCGCGCCATTGTTCGGCCTGTTCTTCGGCGGAGTCTTCGCGCTTGGCGGCATCATCATCGCCCTTTCGCTGACGACATGGGACATCCCGTGGATGATCTATCCGGTGGCAATCGGCTTTCCGCTGGTCGGACCGTTCGTGGCGGTCGGGCTCTACGAGGTCAGCCGGCGGCTTGAGGCGGGGAAACCCCTGTCATGGGGCGAAATTCTCGGCGTGGTCTGGCTGCAACGCCAGCGCGAACTGGCCTGGATGGCGTTCGTCATGCTGTTCGTGTTCTGGGTCTGGATGTACCAGGTGCGCCTTCTCGTTGCGATCATCCTGTCGCGTTCGTCCTTCTCGACACTCGACCGCTTCATCGAGGTCGTGTTCACCACGCCGCAGGGCTGGACGTTCCTCGCGGTCGGTCACGTGGTCGGCGCCATCCTCGCGATGGTGCTCTTTTCCATCACGGTGGTCTCGATCCCGCTGCTTCTCGACCGCGAATCCGATTTCGTGACCGCGATGATCACCAGCGTCAAATCCGTGACGTCCAACCCGGTTCCCATGCTCGGCTGGGGCGTGTTCGTCACGCTTGCGGTGATCGTGTCTTCGCTGCCAATGTTTCTGGGTCTGATCGTGACGCTTCCGGTGCTCGGACACGCGACGTGGCATCTGTACAAGAAGTGCGTTGCGCCTGCATGACGCCGCGTAGCCGCTCGGAGGCGGCGCGCGCGCGTTCATCGATCGAGATGAGGCCGCATACGACGTCACAACCGTCGATTGTGCGGCTGCCGAGAAGCTCGAAGCCGAGGCTGAAGACGCGGGTCAACTCGTACATCCGGCGTTCGGTGACGATGATGTAGTGGGTGATGCCGTTGCGCAGCGCGTAGTCGAGATTGGCCAGAGACAGTTCCAGCGTCGCCATGCCAAGCCCGACGGGCAGGCGTTCCGCCGCGGCCGCGCTGTCGACGCAGAACCGCGAGAGTTCCCAGATCGTGGGTGAGTGGAAATCGAAGTCTTCAGGGACGAGCCCGTCGAAGGCGAGATCCAGCAGCGTCGTTTGGGTGGTCGGAATCAGCCGGATTCCGGCATTTACCTGGCCGTTTTCATCGACGGAAAGCGCATAGGTGCAGGGCATGTCGTCGAGGCAATCGCGCTCCTCGTTGCCCTGGACCTCCACATCCCAGCCAAGCCGGTCATGGAACACCGTCTTGCGCAAACGGTAATAGCCAGCCACTTCGCGCGCATGGTCCGCGCGGTCATGCATTTCCACATGGATGATCATCGACGCCTCCGGTCCGAGCCGGAGTCCGTCTTAGCGAAGGCAGAGTCGAATTACAACTTCTGATCGTATCGACTTAACAATTTCAACTCCAGCGCGCGAGCAATCGCCGCCGACTTGTTGGAGACATGCAGCTTCGTCTTGGCGCTCTGGAGGTGGGCGATGACCGTCCAGCGCGAGATTTTCAGAATTTCGCCGATCTGCTTGTCGGTCTTGCCCTGCGCGCCCCAATAGAGAACCTCGATCTCGCGGTCCGTGAGGTCGACCTTGGGCGGATCGTTCTTCAGGAACTGTTCGGTGACGGTTAGCGCGATGATATGGGAGTGTTCCCGGAAATTCGCCATCAGGCCGCTGGCCTCGTCGCGGGCGTTGGTGACATCGACATCGGTGGCGAAGGTTGTCACGGAGCGGATGTTCTTGCCGATATGGACGGGCATGCCGATGGTGTAGAGGCCGATATCATGCGCGATCGCGCCTTCGGCCAGCTCGGCGAGTTCGACATTGTCCGGATGACGGTGATCGAAGATCACGGCGCTGACCGATTCGAGTCCCTTCGCGATGACGGGATCGATCTGCGCATAGTTGCGCTCGGTATAGCGTTCCAGCCACTTCTCAGGGTAGGTCGTCACGATGATGTTGGAGGCAATACCACCGCCGCCGACCTGGGCCCAGAAGGATATGTAATTGCTCCCGGTGTCAGCGCATGCTTTCTTCATGGCTTCCAGAATGGCGGGCGGAAAGTCGGGATTCGATGGCGCCACGACGAAATCGGGCGCGACCAACACGCGATACATTACAGATTATTCCCCCAATGACACGCAACCGGACGTCGTCTGACGCGTTCGAAAGACAGTGCCCGAAAAATCATACAATTAATTGTAGGCGATTACAGCGCGCCGGGACAACCCGTATATCGGGACCGTTATCACCGCCGGGCTTTGGCGATTTGGTCGAGCTCGCCATTTATACTCGCAGGGCCACAGCCGGAGAAAAGAGAAAGGTCGTTTCACCGCCATGCATTTCGCCGCAGTGATCAATCCCGACGCCTCGACGCTGAAAACCGTCGACAGGGACCGGCTTGCCGATTCTCTGCGCGAACGGTTCACCGAAAAAGGCCACTCCATCTCGATCGGCTTCCACCATGGAGCGGAGATGGGCGCGGCATTGACCGAAGCCTGTGAAGCGGAGGAGACCGATGCCGTGCTGGCGGGCGGCGGTGACGGCACGATCTCGGCGGCAGCCGGCATCATCCACAAGACGGACAAGGCGCTCGCCATCCTGCCCGGCGGCAACATGAACCTGTTCGCGCGCTCGCTCGGCATCCCGCTCGACATCGAGCCCGCGATCGCAGCGCTTGCGGCCGGCGAACCGAAAGCGGTCGATATCGCCTTCGCGAACGATCGTCCCTTCATCCACGAATTCTCGCTCGGGTTGCATCCGGAGATGATCGAGGAACGCGACCGCCAGAAATTCGGCTCCCGTCTCGGCAAACTGATTGGCGGGATGCGCTCGCTTTCGCGGGCGATCCTGCGTCCTCCGCGGGTGCGGATCCGGATGGAAAATGGCGACGAATCGGGGCGGGCCATCGTGACGTCCGTGTTGGCCATTTCAAACAATCCTTACGGGGAAGGGCATCTGCCCTATGCCGACCGTGTCGATACCGGCGAGCTCGGCGTCTATATCGCTCATGCGCGCAAGCCGGTGGAGCTTGCGGCGATCGCGGCCCGGATACCGGTCGGCACCTGGGCGGGCATGCCGCAGATGGAGGTTTTCACGGCGACGCATCTTCGACTGACGCGAAGGCGTTCGGTGAAGGCCGCAATCGACGGCGAACTCGTCAAGATGAGCAGCCCGGTCGAGGTGCGGATCGCGCCGGGCGGGCTCAATGTGATCATGCCGCGCGAGGCCGATGCCGTGCGCGGTCAGTAGGATCAGTACTTGCTCGGCACGTAGAGTTCCGGCGGCAGCACGGCGCGTTCGTATTCCGGATTGAACACGCGTTCCGGCAGTTCGATATCGTCGTGCGGCACGGGTTCGTAGGGGATCAGGTTCAACAGGTGGTCGATGCAGTTGAGGCGCGCGCGCTTCTTGTCGTTGCCCTCGACGATGTACCACGGGGCTTCGGGAATGTTGGTGCGTGCGAACATCTCCTCCTTGGCCTTGGTGTATTGCTCCCAGCGCACGCGCGACTGAAGGTCCATTGGCGACAGTTTCCACTGCTTCATCGGATCGTGAATGCGCATGAGGAAGCGCATCTGCTGTTCCTCGTCGGTGATGGAGAACCAGTATTTGACGAGGCGGGTGCCGTTTCGCACCAGCATGCGCTCGAATTCGGGGACGTCGTCGAAAAATTGCTCGACCTGGTCCGGGCTTGCGAAGCCCATGACGCGCTCGACACCGGCGCGGTTGTACCAGGAACGGTCGAACAGAACGATCTCGCCGGCAGCCGGCAGATGCGGGACATAGCGCTGGAAATACCACTGGGTCTTTTCGCGATCGGTCGGCGCGGGCAGGGCGACGACGCGGCAGATACGGGGGTTGAGACGCTGGGTGATGCGCTTGATGACGCCACCCTTGCCGGCGGAATCGCGGCCCTCGAACAGGACGACGATACGCTCGCCGCTATAGGCAACCCAGTCCTGCAGCTTGATCAGTTCGGATTGCAGGCGAATCAGCTCGCGGAAATAAACCCTGCGGTCGATCTGCGTTGGATGCGCCTTGTTGTAGATCTTGCGCAGTTCCATCGACAATGCGGGCTCGGAAATCTCCAGCTCGAAATCTTCGTCGAGCGTGTCGGCCAGTTCCGCCTCCAGCCAATCCTGAACGTCGTCGTGGGGACCCGTATCCATCGTCATTGCATCCTCGTCCTTCTGATCCGCCCGGTACCGGGCGTGCCGACATTCCTTGGCCGCGCCGTTTGAACCTTTTGTGACACACGCACCTTACGCCAACCCATCGCGCGGTGGATATTTGGCGGCAGCCGGCCCTTGCGATGAGGGTGCTTCTCCGGTCTTGACGTAAAAAGGCGGGCCGAAGCCCGCCTTTTCTCCTCCTCCAAGGATCGCCGGGTCAGGCGGCGAACTGGTTCATGGTGTTGTCCTTGCCGCTGGCCTTGAGCGCCGCTTCGCCCGCGAACCACTCCTTGTGGTCGTCGCCGATGTCGGAGCCGGCCATGTTCTGGTGCTTGACGCAGGCGATGCCCTGGCGGATCTCGGCGCGCTGGACGTTCTTGACGTAGCCGAGCATGCCTTCCTCGCCGAAATACTCCTTGGCCAGGTTGTCCGTCGACAGGGCGGCCGTGTGGTAGGTCGGCAGGGTGATGAGGTGGTGGAAGATGCCGGCATCACGCGCCGCGTCGCGCTGGAAGGTGCGGATGCGCTCGTCGGCTTCGGCGGCCAGTTCCGACCCGTCATAGGCGGCGCTCATCAGCGTCGCGCGGTCGTAAGCGGACACGTCGCGGCCCTCGGCTTCCCAGGCATCGTAGACCTGCTGGCGGAAGTTCAAGGTCCAGTTGAAGGACGGCGAGTTGTTGTAGACCAGCTTGGCGTTCGGGACGACTTCGCGGATGCGGTTCATCATGCCGCCGATCTGGCCGATATGCGGCTTCTCGGTCTCGATCCAGATCAGGTCCGCGCCGTTCTGCAGCGAGGTGATCGAATCGAGCACGCAGCGGTCCTCGCCGGTTCCGGGCCGGAACTGGAACAGGTTGGAGGGCAGGCGCTTCGGGCGCAGCAGCTTGCCGTCGCGCTTGATGACGACATCGGAGGAGCGAAGCTCGTCGGCCGAGATCTCCTCGCAGTCGAGGAAGGCGTTGTACTGGTCGCCGAGATCGCCGGCTTCGCTGGAATAGGCGATCTGCTTGGTCAGGCCCGCGCCGAGAGAATCGGTCCGCGTAACGATGACGCCGTCATCGACGCCAAGTTCGAGGAATGCGTAGCGGCAGGCGCGGACCTTGGCGAGGAAGTCCTCGTGGGGAACGGTGACCTTGCCGTCCTGGTGGCCGCACTGCTTCTCGTCGGACACTTGGTTTTCGATCTGCAGCGCGCAGGCACCGGCCTCGATCATCTTCTTGGCGAGAAGGTAGGTCGCCTCGGCATTGCCGAAGCCGGCATCGATATCGGCGATGATCGGCACGATGTGGGTCTCGTGATTATCGATCCTGTGCTGGATCTCGGCCGCCTTGTTGGCGTCGCCGGCATCGCGGGCGGCATCGAGGTCGCGGAAGAGCAGGTTGAGCTCGCGCGAATCCGCCTGGCGCAGGAAGGTGTAGAGTTCCTCGATCAGCGCGGGCACGGAGGTCTTTTCATGCATGGACTGGTCCGGCAGCGGGCCGAACTCGGAACGCAGCGCGGCGACCATCCAGCCGGACAGGTAGAGATAGCGGCGCTTGGTGGAGCCGAAATGCTTCTTGATGGAGATCATCTTCTGCTGCCCGATGAAACCGTGCCAGCAGCCCAGCGATTGGGTGTAATTGGCCGGATCTGCATCGTAGGCAGCCATGTCCTCGCGCATGATCTTCGCCGTGTAGCGGGCGATGTCGAGGCCGGTCTTGAACTTGTTCTGGGCGCGCATGCGGGCGACCGCCTCGGCATCGATGGCGTCCCAGCTGTTGCCGCGATCGGCGATCAGATTGCGGGCTTCTTGGATATCCTGGGTGTATGACATTTGGGGTTCCTCTCGTCGATTTGTAAAAATCTGTCATGCCGCAATGCAGCGGAGACCGGCGAGAGTCACGAAAATCGCGCAAAACAGCGCCGCAATTCGTGTCGAAATGTTGCGGCGCGGTGTAGCGGGCAGTAAAATTGTAAAAAATTTACAAGACCGGGCGTGTCAATCCGGCGTTTGTCAGGCGGCGATGGACGCCGCGTGGTCGTCGATGAACTCGCGCAGTTCCTCGATCTGGTAGCCGGCCTGCGCGGCGCGCTGCAGGACCGTGTCGGTGCCGAGGCGGGCGGCGGAGGCCTGCGCCCACAGGATGGTGGAGCGATTGCCGGAGCGGCAATAGAACAGGATCGGGCCGGGAAGATCGCGCAGCGCCTTCGCCTGCGCGGCGACGGGCTCATCCTCGGTGACGTCGTGATTGGTCACGGGCAGGTGGCGATAGACGAGGCCGTAGCGCAATGCGGCGACTTCGGCTTCCTCGCTTGGCAGCTGGTCGTCGGCCTCGCCGTCGGGGCGGTTGTTGACGATGGTGCGGATGCCGCGCGCGTCGATGTCCGCGAAATCGTCCGCCGTGAGCTGCGCGGCGACGAAGACGGTGTTTTCAAGCTGTGCGATCCTGGCCATGCGGGCCGCCTTTCCCATTCGAACCGCCCGGTGCCGGACGCAATCCGGGCTGGCGACATTATCGCTCTCGCCGAGACCGGTGGATAAGATGGCGAAGCTCAATTGGCGGCGCGAGGAGGAATTCCTTTGCGCGGGCGCGGCGTTCGGTGAAAAGCGAATCCGCATGCGCGTTTGACGCAGGCGGGCGATTGGCTCATTAAGCGCGGCGTTCCTTCCAAGGCGGGCCCCATGAAACCGTTCCTGATCCTGCAATTGCGCCCCGAGGCGGAGGCCTCCGACGACGAGTTTCGCGCCATCCTGGACAAGGGCGGGCTGAGCGAGGACCGGGCGCGGCGCATCCGGCTGGAGCGCGAGGAATTGCCGGCGATCGACCTTGCCGACTATGCCGGCGTGGTCGTTGGCGGCGGGCCGGGTTGCGTGTCCGACGCGCCGGAGGACAAGAGCCCGTTGGAAAAGCATATCGAGGACGAGGTGATGAGCCTGATGCCGGCGATCACCGGGGGCGACGTGCCGTTTCTCGGCTGCTGCTACGGCATCGGCATCCTGGCGCATCACCTGGGCGGGCGCGTCTCGAAGGACCGCTTCGGCGAGCCGGTTTCGGTGGTGCGCGCCACGGCGACCGAGGCCGGGCGGGCCGATCCGCTGCTTTCCGGGATCGACGGGCCGTTCGACGCCTTTGTCGGCCACAAGGAAGCGGTGCAGGACCTGCCGGAGGGCTGTGTGCATCTGGTGGCGGGCGATGCCTGCCCGTTCCAGATGATCCGCTTCGGCGAGAACGTCTATGCGACGCAGTTCCACCCGGAGGCCGATGGCGAGGTCTTCGCGCTGCGCATCCGCATCTATCGCGAGAAGGGCTATTTCGACCCCGGCGACGCGGAGCACCTGACGGCGGCGGCGCGGCGGGGCGACCCGCAGGCGGGCGCGCGCATTCTCAGGAATTTCGTCGAACGCTACGGCTAGTGCATTTTCGTTCCACAGCAACTTGAGTTGCACCAGCCCTTCAATTCCCCGCGACGCGGCCCTCGGGCCGGTATTTGTCCATCACCGCATCGAGGCGGGTGTTGGAGATCGCGGGATTGGCGGCCTGGAGGCAGGGAAGCAGGATCGCCTTGTTGGCGGTTTCGCGCGCGCCGGACGCGCGGGTGCCCTGCGGGGCCGGGTTCACATTGGAAAAGCAGGCGACGAACTGGCCGGGCGCGATGTCCAGATCGGCGGCGATCTTTTCGACCGGGCGGCGCGGATCGTTCTTCAACGGTTGCCGGGCCAGCGCGGAATTCGCGGCAATGCCGGCCACGGCGACGGCGAAAACGAGCAGGTAGAAGCGCATGGGAGACCTCCGGATGCGTTTCGGACCATGGCAGGATAGGGGCGGAAACGCGGCAGGCCCAGTTACAAATCGGTAAGGAAAAGGGGCAGGGCGCGCGCGATCGGCCCCGCGCGCCGATTGTTCCGGCCGCAAGCGTCTTGCCGTGCTTTTTTGCGGACGGGCACCCGGTCACGACGTGTTCAGCGGCATCGCCGCCTGACACGCCAGCGCATGGCATTCGCGCAGGATGTCGTCGGCCTCGTTTGCCGGCCGCTTGCGATGGCCGGGCGGAAGGCCGCGCCGCAGGAACGGGCGGTGCCAGGGACCGGGAAGGCCGGCATCGCGGCGGGCGCGCCGGCGAGCAAGGCGCTTTGCGTGGCCGTCGATATCGTCCAGCGCGCGTTTCAGCGCCTGAATGCGGCGGCAGAGCGCGCGGGCGCTCACCTCCTCGTCCGGGTCGGCAAGCATGAACCCGTCCTGCGGGAAGGGGCGCAGGCCGTGCCAGCCCCGTACATCGAAGCGGCGGGGCGGATCGGTCAGCGGAAAGGCGGGAATGGCGGGCGCGGATTTTTCGGGCCTGGCGGCAGGCTCGGCCGGTCTTGCGCGGGCAAGACCGAAATCGACATTTTCGAGAACGGTCACGCAACCGGTTGCCCGCGTGACAGGCGCGGGCGCTTCTTGCGCGCGGGGTTTCGGGGGCGGGACCTCGATGCCGCGCGACGCGATGACGATCAGCCGCCGGGCAGCGGCCTCGGCCGGGCGCAACAGCCGGATGATCCTGCGCCAGACCCGGCGCGGCACCTCGTCCGCGCCGCCCACGTCCAGCCCTGCATAGATGAACAGCACCGCGACGATGCGCAGGAGCGCATCCCGGTTGCGGGCGATGGCTCCGGGCCAGTCGAAAGTGTGTGCTTGCGCGGCGGTCATGGCGCAAGGGTAGGGGGAGGTGGCGGGGCGGTGGATAAGTCTTGCCGGGTTTGCGTGATTTCGGGCTTCTTCGAGGGCTCCGATCCAGGAGCCCCCGTTTCGGTTTTGCGGTTCAGGCCCGCACGACAATTCGCGACAGAGCCGATTACTCTGGCGCCGGTGTGAAACGCGCGTAATTGGGGCACTGGTCTGCGTGGAATGTCGCACATCCGGAGTATTTGTTTACGTGGTCATAGTTCGTGCAGCAGACCCGTTTCGTGCCGACCCGATCTGCCTTGAAGGTATTTGAAGCACCTCCGCTGCGCTGACTCGCCGAATTTCCATTGATGATCTGGGTATTGCTTTGCGCCTGGACGAGTATCAGGCTTGAATCGGCGCTTGCAATGGCCGGATTGAAGGTAACTGCCGAAACCAGCAGAACAGATGATACTGCGATATTCGATAGGGATTTCATCTTCCGATCCTCCTTTGTGGATACGGCAAGGATGACCTGTCCGTTACATCCGGGCTGTGCATTTCTGCACAAGCACCGGTGCCTGAATTCTTGACCCGACGCCCATCCGAACCGCGGGGCTTGCCGGCGGCTCCAACTCCCGGGCAGGATGGAGCGTCATGCGGAAGGGCCGGCACCGCGTCCGCGCGGCCTTCGTCGAGACCGGCATAGATGAAGAGCACTGCGACGATGCGCAGGAGCGCATCGCGGTTGCGGGCGATGGCTCCGCGCCAGTCGAATGTGTGGGATTGCGCGGCGGTCATGGCGCAAGGGTAGGGGGAGGGGCGGTGGATAGGATTTTGCGTGGGGCGGGAACGAGGAAGAGGTCGCAGTTGTTCTGTCCGGTCAGCCGAGGTCGTCTGCTTCTTCTCGGGGACGCCGCCGCGGCCTACGCTTCGATCCCCGCCTCGAGGCTTAAATAGTAAGATAAATCGTGGAAAAAAACTTCTAGCAATTCCTATAGGAAGCTTTGCAGGTTAATTTATCGAGCTTGTCTCCCAGGTGTAAATAATGATGTCCAAGAAGAGAATATTGTCGATTGGAATGCCTAGAAGTTTGCAGTCTATCGAGAACTGCAAATTTCGGACACATCAATCTCTATTGGATTGGGATATTGTATTATTCCGGCCGAATATTGATTCATTCATCAACTATTCCGATACGTTTCAAGGTAGGCCTTGTTTAGATGACAACGAATCTTTTAAATTCCGAGAGAGCTATCAGCACTGGAACCGAGAAATAAGAGATGCTTACTCCGCTGGAAAAACAATATTTGTATTTCTCTCCGAATTGCAGCAAATCAGCATCGCTACTGGAGAGAGGGATTATTCCGGAACTGGCAGAAATGCCAGAGTTACACGAATAGTAGCTGATACAGATAACTATAAATCAATACCCATCGACATGAATCCCACAAAAACCTCTGGGATGGCGATGAAGTTATGCGGTAATGGTAATCAGTTTCTTTCATCTTATTGGGGATACTTTGAGAAGAGATCCAGGTATAATGTAACCTTAGATGTTAAAAATCCAATTATAAAAACCAAAAGCGGTGATAAAACCGTAGGTTCGATATTTATGAATAAGGAATCTGGTGGATTTGTCGTCCTGCTCCCTGATTTAGATTTTAATTCTGAATATTACTATACATCGGGAGATCGGGCGACTTATTGGAGTAAGCAAGGAAAAGAATTTTGTGCCAACCTAATAAATGAGCTTGTAGCTATCGATAAAGCCTTGAGGAGCAGCTCTGAGATTACTCCAGAACCTCACTGGGTAAATGACTCTAAATACAGTCTTCGTGAAGAGATTTCACTTCGTGCTAAGCTGATAAAGATCGAGGGGTCTATAAATCAGAAGCTCGAAGAAAAAAGTCGCTATATATCGAAAATTTCGGAAGTTACGAAGCTGAAGCGACTTCTTTTTGAAAAAGGAAAGCCTCTTGAAGAAGCAATTATAGATGCACTTGTGATATTAGGATTTTCAGCGAGCTCTTACAGAGACGATAGTTCGGAGTTTGACGTGGTGTTTGAGTCGAAGGAGGGGAGGCTAATTGGAGAGGCGGAAGGCAAAGATAACAAGCCGGTAGCAATAGATAAACTCAGACAGCTAGCCATGAATATTCATGAAGATCTTGAGCGCGAGGAGGTCCTTTCTCCGGCGAAAGGCGTGCTATTTGGTAATCCATTTAGGTTGAAGCCTTTCGAGGAGAGGGGAGAACCCTTCACAGAAAAATGCAAATCTGCTGCGGCTAGTAGTTCGGTGGCTTTAGTTTCCACCCCGGACCTTTTTTCGGTTGTTAGGTACCTTTCCAATAAAAGCGATGCCCGCTTTGCCCGACGATGCAGAAAAGCACTGCTTGACGCCGTCGGTCTCGTGAATTTTCCCGCTTTGCCTGACGCTGTAACGGATGTCGTAGTTGACAAGAGTGGTCAGAGCGCGGGCGCATAGATGCGAGTTGACGTCACACCCGCTCCACAAACCCGTCCAGAACCCGCTTCTGGCCGGCCTTGTCGAAATCCACCGTCAGCTTGTTGCCTTCCACGGCCACGACGTTGCCGTTGCCGAACTTCATGTGGAAGACGCGGTCGCCTGTCGTGAAGTCGGAGGGGGTGTCGGAGACGGATTTGGCGACGAGTTCGCCCTCTATGGTGCGGCCCTTCACCGATTTGCGGCCGGCGCCGTAGCCGGAGTCGGTCTCGCCATAGCCGATGCGTTCGACGCCGACGCCGGAGCGCGAACCCCAGTTTTGCGCGGTGCCGGCGTTGCGGTTTTGCCGGGCGCGCTGCCAGCCGGGCGAGGAGCGGTTGGCGGTGAAGGGGTCGGCCTTGTCGAAGCGCGACGCGCCATAGGAGCCGTAGCCGCCATAGTTGGATGACGGCTCGGCCACATCGCAATGGTTGGCCGGCAGTTCGTCGAGAAAGCGCGAGGGCACGGTGGATTGCCAGAGGCCGTGGATGCGGCGGTTGGAGACGAACCAGATGTGGCAGTTGCGCTTGGCGCGAGTGAGGCCGACATAGGCGAGGCGGCGTTCTTCCTCCAGGCCAGAGCGGCCGCCCTCGTCCAGCGCGCGCTGGTGCGGGAACAGGCCTTCCTCCCAGCCGGGCAGGAAGACGGTCTCGAATTCCAGCCCCTTGGCGGCGTGCAGCGTCATGATGGAGACGGCGTCCATGTCCTCGTTCTGCTCGGCATCCATGACGAGCGAGACATGCTCCAGGAAGGAGCGCAGGCTCTCGAATTCCTCCATGGAACGGACCAGTTCCTTGAGGTTTTCAAGCCGGCCCGGCGCATCGGCCGAGCGGTCGTTCTGCCACATGGCGGTGTAGCCGCTCTCGTCGAGGATCTCCTCGGCGAGCAGGTGGTGCGCCGTGTTCTCCAGCCGCTCCTGCCAGCGGCCGAAATGCTCGACCAATTCGCGCAGGGCGGCGCGCGGCTTCGGCTTCATCTCCTCGGTCTGGACGATTTCCCGCGCGGCTTCGAGCATGGGGATGCCCTGCTTGCGGGCGTGGTCATGCACCATGCGCACGCTCGCATCGCCAAGGCCGCGCTTGGGCGTGTTGACGATGCGCTCGAAGGCGAGGTCGTCGGCCGGCTGCGCCACGACGCGCAGATAGGCCATGGCGTCGCGGATCTCCATGCGCTCGTAGAAGCGCGGGCCGCCGATGACGCGGTAGTTCAGGCCGAGCGTGACGAAGCGGTCTTCGAACTCGCGCATCTGGAACGAGGCGCGCACGAGGATGGCCATGTCGTTGAGCCGGTGACCCTTGGTCTGCGCGGCCTCGATCTCCTCGCCGACGGCGCGGGCCTCCTCCTCGGAATCCCATGCGGCGTGGACCTGCACCCTGGTGTGATCCGGGTCGGACATCTCGGTGAACAGCGTCTTGCCGAGGCGGCCCTCATTGTGGGCGATCAGGTGCGATGCGGCGCCGAGGATGTGCTCGGTCGAGCGGTAGTTGCGTTCGAGGCGGATGACGGCGGCACCCGGAAAATCCTTCTCGAAGCGCAGGATGTTGTCGACCTCCGCGCCGCGCCAGCCATAGATCGACTGGTCGTCGTCGCCGACGCAGCAGATGTTGATTTTGTTTTCGCTCGCGGCCGTGCGCTCGCTCCGCTCGCTGGCCTCCGCGGGGGCGGCCTGACCGGCCGACGGGCGGTCGCCCTTGCCGCCTTCGGCGGGGGGCGGGTAATCGCCCGGGAAGGGGGCTTCCGCGAAGCCTTCATTTTCGCTCACGCTGTCGCCGCTGCGCGGCTCGCTCCGCGAGGGCGCGCCAACGGGCGCGGCGGCCGGTCGGCCTTGCGGGCCTTCGGCCCGGGACTTCGGCCTCTGCGCCAGCAGACGGAGCCACATGTATTGGGCGGTGTTGGTGTCCTGGTACTCGTCGACCAGGATGTATCTGAACTTGTTGTGATACTCGGCCAGCACGTCCGGATTGTCGCGGAAGATGCGGATCGGGTGGCACAGGAGGTCGCCGAAATCGCAGGCGTTCAGCGTTTTGAGGCGGTCCTGGTAGGCGGTGAAGAGTTCGCGGCCCTTGCCGTTGGCGAAGGCGCGGGCGTCTCCCTCGGGGATGTCCTTCGGGCCGTAGCCCTTGTTCTTCCAGCCGTCGATCATCTGCGCGAAGGTGCGCGGCGCCCAGCGCTTGTCATCGAGGCCCTCGGCCTGGATGACCTGCTTGATCAGGCGGATCTGGTCGTCGGTGTCGAGAATGGTGAAATCCGACCGCAGGCCGGCCAGTTCGGCGTGGCGGCGCAGGATCTTGACGCCGATGGAGTGGAAGGTGCCGAGCCATGGCATGCCCTCGACCGCCTCGCCGACGAGGAAGCCGATTCGCTCCTTCATCTCGCGGGCGGCCTTGTTGGTGAAGGTGACGGCGAGGATCTGGCTCGGCCAGGCGAGGCCGAGCGACAGGATATGCGCGATGCGCGTCGTCAGCACGCGGGTCTTGCCGGTGCCGGCGCCGGCCAGCACGAGAACCGGGCCCTCGGTGGTTTCGACGGCGCGGCGCTGCTCGTCATTGAGGCCGTCGAGATAGTCAGGCGGCTGCGCCGGCCGGCGGGCCTGCATGGCGCGCGCGGCGAGGCCGGAAGGCTCGCCGACCGGGCGCGGGGGCTCGTCGCCGAAGGGTATGTCGTCGAATGGATCGCTCATTGACACGGAATGTAGTGATTCGGGGCAGAAAGACCAGAACGGAACAGGAATGGCCAGACTGGGCGCGCAGGTTTTTTCGGCGCGGGGTTTCGCGGAAATGGCCTGCGGCGGCTCGAAAGCCGTGCTATGGGCGAAACATGATGGGCGTGTTTGTTCGATTTGCGGTGGCGGCGGTGCTGGTTGCGGGGCTCAGCGGCTGTACCGGCATTTCCTATTACGCGCAGTCGGTGAACGGGCATCTGGAGATGCTCTCGGCCCGGCAGCCGGTCGCAAAGCTCGTCGACGATCCGTCGCAGCCGGCGGAACTGCGCGCGGAGATGGCGCTGGCAAGCGATATACGCCGCTATGCGACGGACGAACTCGCGCTGCCCGACAACGCCAGCTACCGGAGCTATGTCGACACCGGGCGCGATGCGGTGACGTGGGCGGTGTTCGCGGCACCGGAATTCTCGCTCGTTCCACAGACATGGTGTTTCCCGGTTTTCGGCTGCGTGCCCTATCGCGGCTATTTCTCGCGGGACGCGGCGATCGAGTTCGCGAAGGATGTGCGGGACGAGGGCATGGATGTCCATGTCACGGGCATCACCGCCTATTCGACGCTCGGCTGGTTCAGCGATCCGCTGCTCAACACGATGTTTCGCCGCGACGAGGCCTTTCTGGCGGCGCTGGTCTTTCACGAACTGGCGCATCAGCGCTTCTATGTGCGCAACGACACCGCCTTCAACGAGGCCTTCGCGGTCACGGTGGAAACGAGCGGGGTGAGGAAGTGGCTGAAGGACAAGGGGGATGCGGCCGCGTTGGGGCGCTATGAGGCGGAGCTGAAGCGCGAGGCGGATTTCCTCGATCTGATCGCCGAGACGCGAACCGAGCTGATCGGGATTTATCGCGGTACGGACAGCGCGGAGGAAAAGCGCGCCGCGAAGGCGGCCGCCATCGACAGGCTGCGGGCGCGCTACCGGCGTTTGCGGGACGGGCGATGGGGCGGATATGCCGGCTACGATGCGTGGTTCGACGCGCCGATCAACAATGCCAAGCTGGCGGCGACCGCCGTCTATAACGACCTCGTGCCGGCATTCGTCAAGCTGTTCGAGGTCTGCTCGGGCGATTATCCGAAATTCTATGAGGCTGTCCGCCGGATCGGCGCGCTGGACAAGACAAAAAGGCTGGCCGCCCTCAAAGCGGCGCGCGGTTGCGGGACATGAAAAAAGGGCGGCCGTTGGGGCCGCCCTTCTCGTTTGGAATGACCGGTTATTCGGCCGGCGCGGCAGGCGCTGCCGGCTCGGTCGCATTCGGATCGACGGGCGCGATCGCGCCGGTCATACCCGAATCGGTGCCGAGTTCCTCGATCGTCTTCTTGCGCTGTTCGTTGGCGGCCTGCTCTTCCTTCGTCACGAAAGAGGGAGCGGCTTCCAGTTCCTCGCGCGTGGTGTCGAGGACAAGATTCATGTCGCCGGCTTCCGCGTTCTCGGAAATCGACAGGGCGTCGAAGCGAACGCCGACATCCTTTTCGCCGATGCCGAGGAAGCCGCCGACGCCGATGATGACGCCTTCCAGCTGACCGTCGGCGGAAACGACGAGGTCGTTGATGTCGCCCAGCGTCTCGTCCTGGCCGTTGATGACGGTGTGGCCGACGAGCTTGGTCGAGCGATACTGGTTGTCTTCCTCGTAGATGAAGAACATCGAATCGTCGGCTTCGGCCATCTCGGTGGTTTCGGCAGCAGGCGCGACCTCTTCGGCCGGCGCTTCGCCGGTCATGGTTTCACCGGTGTCGGACCCCATGGTGTCCGTGTCCATCGAATTCACGTCGTCGCCCGGCAGGATGACAGCCGGCTTGTCGGCCGGGGCCTGGTCCTGTGCGAATGCCGGCGCCAGCGGGGCGGCGATCAGGGCGATGAATGCGGTCGAAGTCAAAAGTGTGCGTTTCATGACAATCTCCTCTGTTATGGCGACTGGAGGGTGCGCCATTGGGTCCACAACGGCGTCGAAGCCGAACACGTTCCTTTTTCGGCCGGGCACATATTTCGCCCGTGCTGAAATAGTATGTGATGGAACCGGTCGGGCGTATTCTCGTGGTGACGCGACCGCGCCGAGGCCCTATTAATCAGCGGAAGAGCGCCGCATTTTCGGGAGGAACCAGATGGAAGGCACGATCTATGGCGAGGGGCTGGAACGCAACGCGGCCAATTACCAGCCGCTGACACCGCTCAAGCATCTGGAGCGGGCGGCGGCCGTGTTTCCGGACCATGTCGCGATCATTCACGGTGCGCTGCGCAGGACCTATGCCGATTTCTACGCACGGTCGCGCAAGCTGGCCTCGGCGCTGCAAAAAGCGGGCGTTAAGCGCGGCGACACGGTGGCGGCGATGCTGTCCAACACGCCGGCCATGCTGGAGGCACATCACGGGATACCGATGGCCGGCGCGGTTCTGCTGTCGATCAACACGCGGCTCGACGCCGACATCATCGCGTTCCAGCTCGACCATGGCGAGGCGAAGGTGGTGCTGGTCGATCGCGAATTCGCCGATGTGATGGCCTCGGCGATCAAGCGCGCGGAATGCAACCCGCTGGTGATCAATTACGACGATCCCGATTATCCCGAGGACGCGCCGTTCCCGAAGGGGCCGATGATCGGCGACATCGAATACGAGGCGTTCATCGCCGACGGCGATCCGGAGTTCGCCTGGGCGATGCCCACCGACGAGTGGGACGCGATCTCGCTCAACTACACGTCGGGGACGACCGGCAATCCGAAGGGCGTGGTCTATCACCATCGCGGCGCGGCGCTGATGGGCTATGCCAATGTCATCGCGTCCGGCATGGCGAAGCACCCGGTTTATCTGTGGACGCTGCCGATGTTCCACTGCAATGGCTGGTGCTTTCCGTGGACGCTGGCCGTGCAGGCGGGCACGCATGTGTGCCTTCGCTGGGTGCGCGCGGGCGCGATGTATGACGCCATCGCCGACCATGGCGTGACGCATCTGTGCGGTGCGCCGATCGTCATGTCGCTGCTGATCAACTCAGCGGACGAGGACAAGCGCGACTTCCCGCAGACCGTGACCTTCAACACCGCCGCCGCGCCGCCACCGGAAAGCGTGCTGTCGGGCATGGCGGATGCGGGTTTCGAGGTGACCCATCTCTACGGGCTGACGGAAACCTACGGGCCGGCGGTCGTCAATGAGTGGCATGCGCAGTGGAACCTTCTCGACGGCCCGCACAAGGCGGCGCGAAAGGCGCGGCAGGGCGTGCGCTACACGGCGCTGGAAGACGTGACCGTGATGGACCCGGAGACGATGGAAAAAGTGCCCGCCGACGGCGAGACGCTGGGCGAGGTGATGTTCCGCGGCAATATCGTGATGAAGGGTTACCTGAAGAACCCGTCCGCGAGCGACGAGGCGTTTCGCGGCGGCTGGTTCCATTCCGGCGATCTCGGCGTGATGCACGAGGACGGCTATATCCAGCTGAAGGACCGGTCCAAGGACATCATCATTTCCGGCGGCGAGAACATCTCCTCGATCGAGGTGGAGGACACGATCTACAAGCACCCTTCCGTGGCAGCCGTCGCGGTCGTGGCACGGCCGGACGAGAAATGGGGCGAGACGCCTTGCGCCTTCGTGGAGCTGAAACCGGGCAAGGATGCCTCAGCGGACGATATCATCGCCCATTGCCGTAACCTGATCGCGCATTACAAATGCCCTCGGCACGTGGTGTTTTCGGAACTGCCGAAGACCTCGACGGGGAAGATCCAGAAATATGTGCTCAGGGAGCAGGCGAAGGGTGTGTGAGCGCGGTTCAGCGCCGTTCCAGGACGATCAGGTTGTCGATTACCTCGGCGGTCTGGCCTTCCGGGCCGGTCGCCTGCCGCGTGAGCGGGCCGACATGAACCGTGGTCCAGCCTGACATGTCGAGCGCCATGCCGGCGAGGACTTCGTCCGCCGTGGAGAAGACGTGGTCGGGATTGCCGGAACGCCAGGGCAGGGCGGAGCCGTGGGTCGCGATCAGCAAGAGGCCGCCCGGCACGAGTGCCGAAGCCGCCTGACGCAGCGCGTTTTCGCGGCCGAATTCGACCGGCGATTCCAGGAACATTGCGTAGACCATGTCGAATTCGCCTTGCGGGAATGACTGCGACAGGTCGTGGCGGGCGAAGGTGACGCGGTCGGCGACACCGGCGCGTTCGGCATTGGCGCGGGCGAAGCCAAGGACGGTCGCCGAAACGTCGACGGCGGTGACGGTCCAGCCGCGCCCGGCGAGCCAGACGGCATCGTCGCCCTTGCCGCAACCCAGTTCAAGCGCGCGGCTCGGCGTTCTTGCCTCGGCATATCGCACGAGGACGGTGGAGGGGCGGCCGGAGGTTTCGGGAGAGGCGTCGCGGTAAAGGTCTTCCCAGAAGGTTTCGGATTCGCTCGGTGCGGTCATGTCGGTTCCAGCGGTTCGTGAAAGGGATGATGTCGTTCGAGAGTTCATGGAACTTCAAATGATACATGAAAACGGCGTTGTCAATATCATGTAAGTTTCATTGTTGCGTGAAAAGGCACGGCCGCGACCGCGATTTGGTGCTGCGCGATACGACCCGACCGTTTAAACGGTTTGCGGATTGATTGTTCGGGCGAGAGCCGCATGGAAGGAGACAGACATGACCCATAAACATTCCGGCTCGTGCCTCTGCGGCGCGGTGGCGTTCGAGATCGACGGGGATTTCGACAAGTTCTTCCTGTGCCATTGCAGCCGCTGCCGGAAGTTTTCCGGGACGGCGCATGCGTCGAACCTGTTCTCCTTTAATGGCAAGCTGACATGGCTTTCCGGCGAGGAGAAGGTGAAGCTGTTCGAGGTGCCCGGCACGCGCTTCATGAAGGCGTTTTGCGCGGATTGCGGCTCGCCGATGCCGCGTGCCCGCGAGGAGGCCGTGGTCGTGCCGGCGGGCTGCCTCGACACGCCGGTCGACATAAAGCCGGACGGGCACATCTTCTTTGCCGACAAGGCGAATTGGGACGAGCATCTGGAGGCAGTGGAGACGTTCGATCAGCGACCGGGGTAGGTGGCTTACGCCGCTCCGATCATCGATGCGATCTTTTCGAGAACGAGGCGGCGTTCCTCCTCGCCGAGAATGGCGGTTCCGAAGACCTGCTGCGCTCTCATGCCTTCCAGGACGAGGAACAGGGTGAGCACCGCCCCGGGATCGGGCGTTTCCTGGAGCATCCGGTCGAGAAGCTCGCGGTTGAACGTCTTGACCGGCGCGAGCAGGCACGGATCCTCGGCCAGCGCGGCCAGAAGGCCCGATGAGGGCGGCGATTTCTCGTCCAGCGTCCTGACGACCTGATCCATGTAACGCGCCGCGAAATCGTTTCCCTGCAACCGGTCGGCCTTTTCGTCCAGCTCAGCGCGAAATTCATCCAGAAAACGCTCGACGAGGGCACGCATCAGCGCCGCCTTGTTGGGGAAATTGTAGAGCAGGCCGCCCTTGGACACGCCGGCGCGGGCGGCGACCGAGTCCAGCGAGAGATGCGCGGCGCCATCGCTCATGGCCAGTTCGGAGGCCGCCGTCAGGATCTTCTCGCGCGATGATTCTCCACGCGCCATCTGCGACCTCCCATTGACTTTACCGTCCAGACGGTACAGTAAACTGTCCCGGACCGCAACTGCCTTTCCAGCTGGATGGGTGCTGCCGCCGTCCAACGAACGACAACGGACCCCGTTCATGATCAAGAGATTCATCATCGCCTTCATTCTGCTCGTCGTGATTTGCGGCGGACTGGTGGGGTTCAACCTCTTCCGCGATCAGGCGATCGAGGATTTCTTCGCCAACATGCAGCAGCCGCCGGTCGCGGTTTCGACGACCGAGGTCCAGTCCGTGTCCTGGGAGCCGGCGATCCGCGCGATCGGAACGGTCAACGCGGCAAACGGCGTCGACCTGACGATGGAAGTGCCCGGCGTGGTCAAGGAAATCCAGTTCGAGGCCAATGCGACGGTCTCCGAGGGAGACCTCCTGGTTCGGCTCGACGACGAGGTGCAGCAGGCCGATCTCGCGTCGGCGAAATCCCAGCTGAGCCTGAACGAGCAGGCCCTCGTGCGTGCGCGCGAACTCCAGGAGCGGGGCGTCGGCTCGCAATCGACGCTGGAAACCGCGCAGGCGGCCGCGACGGCTTCGACATCGCAGGTGACGAAACTGCAGGCGGTGCTGAACCAGAAGCAGTTGCGCGCGCCCTTCGGCGGGACCATCGGTATCCCGCAGATCGATATCGGCCAGTATATTTCGCCCGGCCAGGTCGTCGCCACGCTGCAGGACCTCGAGACGATGAACGCGAATTTCACCGTTCCCGAGCAGCAGTTCGAATTGCTGGCGATCGACCAGCCGGTGCGCATCGGACTCAGCGAAGACGATCTGCCCTTCACGGGAAAGATCACGGGTATCGATCCCAAGATCAATCCGGCCACCCGGCTCGTTTCTGTGCGCGCCGAAATCACCAATCCCGACGGACGCCTGAACCCGGGCCAGTTCGTGCGCGTGCGCGTCGGCCTTCCGGTCGAGGACGACGTGATCGTCATCCCGCAGACGGCGCTTGTCGCCAGCCTCTATGGCGACTTTGTCTTCCGGATCAAATCGGTCGAGGCCGAAGGGGATTCCGATGCCGAGCCGACGCTGACGGTCGAGCAGGTCTTCGTGAAGCCGGGACGGCGCTCCGACGGCACCGTGGAAATCCTCGACGGTCTGACGGGCGGTGACGAGGTGGTCAATGCCGGGCAGAACCGGTTGTCCAACGGCGCCCGCGTGACGATCAACAACTCCGTGCAGCCCGACGGGGCGAAGGACAGCGCGCAATGAACATTTCCGCGCTCTTCATCCGGCGGCCGGTTCTTGCGACCGTCTTCGGCATCCTGATCCTGCTGCTCGGTTTCCAGGGCATCTTCAACCTGGCGGTGCGCGAGTATCCGGAGGTCGAGGAAACCGTCATCACGGTGACCACCGTCTATCCGGGCGCGTCGCCGGAGCTGATCCAGGGCTTCGTGACGTCGCCGATCGCCGCCGCTGTCGCGACCACCGAGAACATCGACTACGTGACCTCGCAGAGCCGTCCGTCGGCCAGCGTCGTCACGGTCCAGATGAAACTCGGCTCCAATCCGGACGTGGCGCTGACGGAGGTGATGTCGAAGGTTCAGCAGGTTCGCGGGCAGTTGCCCTCGGATGCAAAGGATCCGACCATCGTCAAGGGCACGGGCCAGCAATTCGCGATCATGTATATCGCGATGCAGAACCCGAACATGTCGGCGGAACAGCTCACCGAATATATCGAGCGCGTCATCCGGCCGCGCATGTCGACCATTGAGGGCGTCGCCGAAGTGCAGGTGATGGGCGCGGCGAACTACTCGATGCGCGTCTGGATCGACCCGATACGCCTCGCGGCGCGCGGGGTCACGGCGGCGGAGGTCGTCGGCGCGATCAACCAGGCAAACTTCCTGTCCGCGCCGGGCAAGACCAAGAACGAATACGTCACCTATTCGATCACGACGGAAACGACGCTGAGGACGCCGGAGGCGTTCGGCTCTCTGCCGTTGCGATCCAGCGGCGACGAAATTGTCAGGCTGCGCGACGTGGCGGATGTCGAACTCGCCGCCGAGAGCACCGACATGGTGGTCAATTTCAACGGCGAGCCCGGCACGTTCATCGGCATTTTCCCGACGCCCGCCGCGAACCCGCTCGACACGGCGGACGCGGTCATCGCCGAATTGCCGGCCATCCAGGCGACGCTGCCGCAAGGCATGGAGATGAACCTCGTCTACAACGCGACCGAGGCCATCAGCGCGTCGATCGAGGAGGTCTTCAAGACAATCGGCGAGGCGGTCGCCATCGTCGTGGTGGTCATCCTGCTCTTCCTTGGATCGTTCCGCTCGGTGCTGATGCCGATCGTGACCATACCGCTGTCGCTGATCGGCGCCTGCGGGCTGCTTCTCGGCATGGGCTATTCGATCAACCTCCTGTCGCTGCTCGCCATGGTTCTGGCGATCGGCCTTGTCGTCGATGACGCGATCGTGGTGGTGGAGAACATCCACCGCCATATCGAGGAGGGGATGACGGCGCGAAAGGCGGCCTTTAAGGGCATGAGCGAGATATCGGGCGCGGTCGTCGCCATGACGCTGACCCTGGCCGCCGTGTTCGCGCCGCTCGCCTTTACCGGCGGGCTGACCGGTTCGCTGTTCAAGGAGTTCGCTTTCACGCTGGCGGGCGCGGTCGTGATCTCGGGCATCGTGGCGCTGACGATCACGCCGTCGATGAGCGCCCGGCTGTTGGCGCATGACGGGGAAAGCCGTTTCCAGGCCGTTGTCGACCGGACGTTCGAACGGCTGGAGAACTTTTACGAAAAACTGGTTTCCGGGTCGCTGAAATACCGTCCCGTGACGCTGATGATCGTCATCGCGCTGGTGACGCTGACCGGCTTCCTGTTCGTGAAGACGTCGACCGAGCTCGCGCCCGAGGAAGATCGTGGCGCGCTGTTCTCGCTGATCACGGCGCCGCGCTATGCGACGAGCGACTACACGACCGTCTATGTGGACGAGATGCGGGAGAAGACGAAGGACCTGCCCGAGCTCGACGCCAGTTTCTCGATCGTCGGTTTCGGCGGCCAGACGAATAGCGGCATCGCCGTCTGGGCGTTCGACGACTGGAGCGAACGCGACCGGTCGCAAAAGGAAATACAGGGCGACATCCAGGCGCGCCTCTCCTCGATCACCGGGGTCCAGGCGCTGGTCTTCGCGCCGCCGTCCCTGCCGGGCGCGGGCGGCGGGCTGCCGATCTCCGTGGTGATCCAGTCGACCGGCGATCCAAGCCTGGTCTACGAGGTGGCGGAGGAAATCCGGCAGAAGGCGCAGGCATCCGGACGGTTCATCGTCGTGCAGAACTCGCTCGCCTTCGACGCGCCGCAGGTGACGGTGTCGGTGGATCGGGAACGCGCCGCGGCGCTCAACATCCCCGCGAGCCAGGTCGGCACGACGCTCGGCGTGCTTGTCGGCGGCGGTGCGGTCGCCCAGTTCGACCGCGATTCCAACAGCTACGACGTGATCACGCAGGTGCCGCGCGAGTATCGGGAGAACCCGGAAAGTCTCGGCGATTTCTTCGTGCGGAGCGCGACCGGCGAGATGGTGCCGCTTTCGGCGGTGACCTCGGTCTCCACGGCGGCGTCGCCGGCCTCCATCGAGCAGTTCAACCAGCTCAATTCCGCGACGATCTCGGCGCTGCCGCTTCCCGGCGTGACCACGGGCGACGGCCTGCAGGCGATCGAGGAGATCGCCCAGGCGGCGCTTCCCGACGGGTTCTTCGTGGATTATTCCGGCCAGTCGCGGCTGGAGAAGGAGCAGGGGAACACGATCCTGATCGCCTTCGCGATGGCGGTGGTCGTCATCTATCTGGTGCTGGCGGCGCAGTTCGAGAGTTTCCGCGACCCGCTGATCATCATGATGGCGGTGCCGCTATCGATCTTCGGCGCGATCGTGCCTCTGAATCTCGGCCTCGGCACGCTGAACATCTATACCCAGATCGGTCTCATTACGCTGATCGGACTGATCACCAAGCACGGCATCCTGCTGGTGGAATTCGCCAACCAGCAGCGGACGCATAATGGCCTGTCGCGCCTGGATGCGATCATCGCCTCGGCGAAGGTCAGGCTGCGGCCCATCCTGATGACCACGGCGGCCATGTCGCTCGGCGTCGTGCCGCTCATCCTGTCGTCGGGCGCCGGCGCGGCCGCGCGCAACTCGATGGGGTTGGTCATCTTTTCGGCATTCTCTATCGGAACGATGTTCACGCTGTTCGTCGTCCCGATGTTCTACACCTTCATCTCCGCACGCGAACTCAGCCCCGAAACGGAGGATGATGCCGAGGCGACGCCGGAACACCCATGACGAGAAGACGCGGTAGCCGGAACAGCTTCGACTGGACAGGGTTGGAGTCCCTGTCCGTGGACGAGGATGAATTGATCACGCCGGCCCAGTGCCGGATGGCGCGGGCGGGTATCGTGATGTCGGTGCGCGAACTGGCGCGGCTGGCGGATGTGTCGGGGCTGGAAGTGACGCGCTTCGAGAACGGCAATGAGGGCGCGTTGCCCGAGATCGTCCGGCGCTTCCGGCTCATACTGGAATCGCGCGGCGTCCGGTTTCTGGATGGCTCCGAAGGCGGTGGGGTGGAAATCACCGAGTGAGGCAGCGCCGGTTCGCCCTCGCAGCGTCGATAATCGCTACTCCGCCGCTTCCACCCGCCCGTTTCCGTCGCTGAGCGGTGCGTCGGCGTTGCCGCCGGTTGTCTGGACGTCAAGGTCGGGGAAGGCGGCGATGCGTTTGCCGGTGTGGTCCTGGTGCAGGACGATCAGGCCCTGTTCCTCGAACCAGTCGAGGAAGCGTCGTGCGCGGCGCGCGGAATGGGTGCCGTAGGCGCGGGCGATCTCGGCGTCGGAAGGGCAGGGCCCGGCGGTGATCGCGGTTTTCGCCAGCATCAGGAAGACGCCCTGCAGATCGTCGGTCACGCCCGTGGCGAGCGAAAGCGCCGTCTGCCAGGCTTCGCCGGAGGCCGTTTCCTCATCGACGCCCGAGCGCGCGACGGCAAGGCGCAAGCGAAATTCCCCCATGGAGAGCGGCGCGCCGGCGATGCGGCGCATGCGGCCGCGCATCAGAAAATCCTGATACAGTTCGGAGTCGGAGCGGAAGGCGGATTCCGCGCCCGCCGTGATGGCGGCGAGCGTCTCGGCGATCCAAACCTCAAGTTCCTCGGCGTCCATCGGCGGGCGGCGTCCGGGCGTTTCGGCTTCCGGTTCGGCCTGCTGGGCCGATGCGGCGTGCGCGAGGTCCTCCATGATGTCGGTCGTCGCGCGCGGTTGTGGCGTCGCGCGGCGCGAGACCGGAGGCCGGGCGAAATCCTCCGGAGCCGGGGTGAAAATCAGGTCTTCGACGTCCTGCGGCGCATCGGGAAGCGGCATCAGCTTGGGGCTCGACGAGCGCGCGCCGGTCTCCACCGGGCCGATCGTCACCTTGAGCGGGCGACGCGACATGGCGGGCCCGAGCGCGACGAAGGACCCGCGCTGAAGATCGCGGAACTGCTCGGCCTGGCGGCGGTCCATGCCAAGGAGATCGGCGGCGCGGGCCATGTCGATGTCGAGGAAGGTGCGCCCCATGAGGAAGTTGGAGGCTTCCGCCGCGACGTTCTTGGCGAGCTTGGCGAGGCGCTGCGTGGCGATCACGCCGGCAAGCCCGCGCTTGCGGCCGCGGCACATCAGGTTGGTCATCGCGCCGAGCGATGCGCGGCGCGCGTCTTCGGCGACTTCTCCGCCGGCGGCGGGCGCGAACATCTGCGCTTCGTCGACCACGACGAGCACAGGGAACCAGAATTCGCGGTCCGCGTCGAACAGGGCGTTCAGGAAGGTCGCGGCGGCGCGCATCTGGTCGTCGATCTCGAGGCCTTCCAGCGTCAGCACGCAGGAGACGCGGTGCTGGCGGATGCGGTTGGCGATGCCGATCAGTTCGCCCTCGGACCGGTCGGCATCGACGACGATGTGGCCGAAGGCGTCGGCCAGGGTGACGAAATCGCCTTCGGGATCGACGACGACCTGCTGGACCCATTTGGCCGACTGTTCGAGCAGGCGGCGCAGCAGATGCGATTTGCCGGACCCGGAATTGCCCTGGACGAGCAGGCGCGTGGCCAGCAGTTCCTCGATATCGAGCTTCGCCGCGTCGTGCGTGGCGGTCGTTCCCATGTCGATGTCGACTTTCAAGGCCGGGCTCGCTGCGGTGATGGTTCGAGGACAGCCGGCAGAGACGCCGGCCCACCCCTCGATAGAGGATTCGCGGGCCGGACGGAAACCGGTTTGCGCACGGTCCACAGGCAGGAGGCGCACGAAACCGCATCAGTCGGGAAGACGATGCATGCCTTAAAGGTTGTGAGCCCTGAAGTGACTGCTGGAGAGCCACTCATTGACCTTGGCCAGCAGGGTGTCGGGGCTGATCGGCTTGGACAGGTAATCGTCCATTCCCGCTTCCAGACACTTCTCGCGGTCACCCTTGAGCGCATGCGCCGTGACGCCGACGATCGGCGTCCTGCGGCCGTTCAGCTCTTCGCGCTTGCGGATGATTTCCGTCGCCTCCAGGCCGTTGAGTTCCGGCATGGAGACATCCATCAGGATCAGGCGGGGCGGCTTGCGGGCGCTGGTGTCGACGGCCTGCCTGCCATCGCCGACGATCTCGAAGGAGAAGCCGGAATCAAGCAGGATTTGCGAGAAGACGAGCTGGTTGACCTCGTTGTCCTCGGCAATCAGGACATCGAGAGCGAAATCGGTCGCTTCCGGTTCCGCGTCCTTCGCCTGCGCGACGGGGCCGCCGGGGGCTGGCTCAAGCGCGGGGTTTTCCCGAAGCGGGCGCGTGCTTGCCGTTTCCGGTACCTCTTCCGGGGCGATTGCCGCGGGCGAGGGTGCATTCGCGGTCCGGGAGTCGCGGGTCCGTTCCGAAGAGACGATGGAGTTCACCATCGCATCGAACAGATGCGACGATCGTGCCGGCTTCATCAAATTCTTGTGAATGCGCAGGCGGCGGATCTCGTCCGGCGAAACGCCATTGTCGACCGAGGTCAATATGACGATCGGCGTGTCGCTCAGGCGGCTGTCGGAGCGGATCGCGGCCGCGACGTCGGTGCCGTTCATGCCCGGCATCTGATAGTCGAGCACGATACATTCGAAGGGCGCGTCGAGGCGTTTCGCCTCGCGCAGGACCTGCAGTGCCTCGATGCCGGAACCGACCGCGCAGCTGTCGAACCGCCAGGCGTTCATCTGCTCCATCAGGATGGAGCGGTTCACCGAGTTGTCGTCGACGATCAGGACGCGCGCGCCGGTCACATCGGTCGAGGGAAGTTCCGGACGGCTGATTTCGCCGTGTTTGGGAAGCGTGATCGAGAACCAGAAGGTCGAGCCTTCATCGATCTTGCTTTCGACGCCGTATTCCCCACCCATCAGGCTAATGATGGAAGACGAGATGGCGAGCCCCAGACCGGTGCCCTCGTGGCGGCGGGTGGACGAGCCGTCGACCTGCGAGAATTTCTCGAAGACCGTCGCAATCTTGTCTTCCGGGATACCGATCCCGGTATCGGTGATCCGGAAGGTCAGTTTCGCCTCGTCGCCGAGATCGACGGCGTCCACGTTGATCAGCACGTGGCCCAACTCTGTGAACTTGACCGCGTTCGAGACGAAGTTGGTGATGACCTGGCGCAGCCGACCGACGTCGCCGACATAGGCGTCGTGGATCGCCGGGTCGACGCGAACGATCATCTCGATATCTTTCTGCTGCGCGCGTGCGGTCATCAGCGTGGCGACGTCTGTGACGGCCTCGCGCAGTTCGAAGGGTTGCGGATCGAGCTCCATCTGGCCGGCATCGATCTTCGAGAAGTCGAGTATGTCGTTGATGATCGTCAGGAGGGCGTTGCCCGACTTGATGATGACATCGGCAAAAGTGCGCTGCTTGCTGTCGAGATCGGTGGCGGTCAACAACTCCGCCATGCCGAGAACGCCGTTCATCGGCGTGCGGATCTCGTGGCTCATATTGGCGAGGAATTCCGACTTGGCGCGGTCGGCGTTCTCGGCCTTGATCTGGGCGTCGCGGAGTGCCTTTTCACGTTCCTTGAACTTGGAAATATCCTCGATGCGGATGACGAGGTAATTCTTGCCGTCGGCCAGTTGCTCGCGCGACTTGAAAGCCTTGGCCGCGAAGACCGTGCCGTCGGCGCGCCGGATGTCGTGCTCATGCGCGAAGGTCGTGCCGGTCTTCATGACCTCGTCTTCGAACATTGTGGCCTGGTTGGCGTTTTGCGGCCCGACGATGTCGATGGCTCTCTTGCCGACGATCTGGTCGACTGACAGGCTGTGAAGTTCGGCGAACGCCTTGTTGGCGATGACGCAGACGCCGTCGGTATCCTTCACGAGAACCGGGCTTGAGAGCCGGTCAAGAATGCTCTGGCCGAGTTCGGCCTTGGTACGGGCCGCGATGGCTTCGTTTTCTCGCGCCTTCATCTCGTTGATGTCGGTCGTGATGCCGACGACATAGACCGACCCGTCCGAGCCGACGGCCTTCGATTTGCGTGCAAGGCGGTATTGCGGCGAACCGTCTTCGCCGACGCCGATTTCCTCGAGTTGCTGAACCTCGCCGGTTTCCAGCACCTTCCGGTCGGCTTGCATGTATTCCCGACCGGATTCGCCGAAGACCTCCAGATCGGTCTTGCCCATGCTTTCGGCGACCGTGACGCCGGCGAATTTCTCCCATCCGGAATTGGCGTAGATCAGCCGGAGATCGGGGGTCTTGGCGTAGATCGCGGCGGGGATGGCCTCGATGATGTTCTGGTAGAGTTCGTTCTCGCGGACGCGCTCGGCAAGCGCGATCTGCTGGTCCTTCAGTTCCGTGACATCCATCCTGAGGCCGATCAGCATGTTGTCTTCGGTTCTGATGTTGACGACCTTGTGCCAGTTGCCGGAACGGGCGCGGCGCAGCGATTCAAACCGGTGCTGATGATACTCGTTCAGCTTGCGCCGTTTCCACTCCGACGGATTGGTGTCGTGCAGCATGTCGATCTCGGGATCTTCGCTGTCACGCCACAGTTCCTTGGCATGCGCCAGATCGACCGCCGCCGAGAGCGGTTGACCGGGCCGCATGGCGGGACCGAGAATCGGCTGGTCTTCCTGCAACCGGCGATTCGAGAGCAGGAAGCGGTCCTTGTCGTCATAGACGACGATGCCTATCGGCACATTGTCGAGGACTGTCTGCAGAAGCCGGAAGGATTTCTCGGTCTGAGTTTGAGCCGTCTCCAACTGGAGTTCGTGATCCTTTTCGGCGGTGATGTCGGTGCGTATACCGATGAAAATTCCGCTTTCGAGGCGGCGGTTGTCGATCTTGCACCAGCGTCCGTCGCGCAGCTGTTCGACAATCTCAAAATGGGGCTTGTGATGTTTGGCGACGCGGTCGGCTATTTCCTCGTCGAGTTCCGCTTCCGACAGATCCTCGGCCTTCAGATTCGTGGCGTAGACCTCGCGCAGGATGGAGGCGCGCATGACCGTCGACAGTTCGGCGCCGGGAACGAGCATGTCTGCTACGCCCGGATAGAGATCGTGCATCGCTCGGTTGGTGTAGAGTAGCCTGTCTTTTTCGTCATAGATCACGACGCCGGAGCCGATCGCGTCGAGGCTGGCCTCGATGATCTGGGTCAGGCGGCGCGTCTCGTCGCGCGCGCGCTTCATTTCCTCGAGCATGGAGATGATGTCGCTGAGGTCGTTTCCCGTTCCGCGATAGCCTTCGAATTCGCCGTTCTCTCCATAGACCGGATGGCCGGAGACGGAAATCCAGTGTTCCTGGCCGCGCGGATCGACGAATTCGTAGATGAAATCGCGAAAGGGTTCCCGGCGTTCCAGCACGTCGAGATGCGCTTCGGATTTTTCCTTGTTTTTCGTATGTTTGAGGAAGATGTCCCGGCGCGATCTTCCTATCATCTCCTCCGGGGACACGCCGGTGATTTCCTCCACGTGACCAGACATAAAGGTAAAGCGATGGTCCTTGTCGGTGACCCAGATCCACCCGGCGGAGCCCGAAACGATATTCTTGTAGTCGTCGAGGGTCGCGCCTTCCGGAAGGAGGGCCGCCGTGTCAGTTTGCGATCCGTTGTTCATCACTATCCTGCCGCAATCCAAAAGTTGCAGGCGCGCCGAACCACAACTTCAGCACGCGGTGTATGCAGAGTCGCCGAAACAGATGAACCACGCGTTAACCAAGCGCGGCTTTGGGCCGGCCGGGCTTATCTGTGCTCTTCCACCGAAGCGTCTATGAGAGCCTTGTTGAAATAGCGCAGCGCGCGCACCTGGGTCGCCCAGCCGACGATCTTTTCAGGCTCCCTGTCGTCGATGACAGGCAGGCGCGCATGCCCGCCCTTGTCGAACAGGCGCAGCGCGACTTCCAGCGTGTCGGATCGCTTCAGCGTGGGCGTGCCGGATTCGGTGTCGTACTGTTCCGGTTCCGCATCGGGATCGAGCGGATCCATGAAATCCATCACGCGGCGTGAGCGGGTGAGGGCGCGGTGCGGTCCCTCGCTGACGAACAGGCCACGCATCTCGAGTTGCCACTGGAAATAGGAATGGGCATGGACCGCCTGGTTGATGCCGTAGGCGATGGCGACGGTGAGCAGCAGCGCGATCGACAATGCATAGCCGCCCGTCAGTTCGAACACGATCATGATGGTAGAGAATGGCGCGCCGAGAACGGCGGCGGCGACGGCGCCCATGCCGAGGATCGAGTAGAGCCCTTCGCTGGAGGCCAGTTCCGGGAATGCCGAGGCGGCGATAAGCCCGAAACTGCCGCCGGCCATGGCGCCGAGATAGAGCGATGGCGAGAAGATGCCGCCGCCGAACCGCGAGGCAAGCGTGATCGCGGTCGCCGCGGTCTTGGCGACGAGCAGCATCAGCATCATTCGAAGCGGAAGATTGTTGTTCAACGCGTCGTCGGTCGTTTCGTAGCCGACGCCGAGCACTTCGGGAAACACAACGGCGATCGCGCCGACGCCCGCTCCGCCGACTACCGGACGCAGCCATGTCGCCATGTTGATGTGGCGCGCGACCCAGTCCGTCGCGACGAGCGAGAACTGCAACAGGATCGCGACGACGGCGCAGGTGACGCCGAGAAGCGCGAAGGCCGGGAACTCCCAGTAGGAGGTGATCTGGTGGTCCGGGATGATGAAGGCCGCGACATCGCCGAACCAGAAGCGGGTGACGAGCGTGCCGACGACCGAGGAAAGCACGATGGGCACGATGGCCGACAGCGCATAGTGGCCGAGCACGACTTCGTGGGCGAAGATCATCCCTGCGATCGGGGCGTTGAACGAGGCCGAGACCGCGCTGGCGACGCCACAGGCGAGCAGGACGCGGCGCGCGGAATCCGGCAGGTGCAGCCGGCTGCACAGGGTTGAGCCAAGGGTCGCGCCGAGATGGACGACCGGGCCTTCGCGGCCCGCGCTGGCGCCGGAACCGAGCGACAGGGCGGTAATGAGGGCCGACGAGATTCCGGGCCAGAAGGGAAGACCCCGCTCGCCGAGGACGCGGGCCTCCATGACATCCGCGACGCTGAAGGTTCGCTGTTTCGACTGGATGGTCTGCAGCAATATGCCGACGACGAGGCCGCCGACGACCGGTGCGGCGAAGATGACGATCTTCGGAATGCCGGCAGCGGCGCTGACGACCGATTCCGACGTGGTGCCGAGCCACAGCAACTGGACGAGCCCGATGGCCTCGCGGAAGAGCACGGCAGCAATCGCGACGACCAGCCCGATGATCACCGAAAGAAGCCAGACCGCGGGCAGGCGGCGGCTGGTGAAATCGCGCAGGTTGGAGGTCATCTCGGACAGGGCCGCGGAGAAGCCCGTCTGGAGCATTGCCAGCAGGCGGCGCAGGGGGGAAGGCGTGTCTGACATGGTACCGCCGCGGCCGACTCCGTAAGCGTGAAGTTGCGAATGCGGCGCCATAGTAGAGCGCTTCACGGCGGGAATGAAGCGGTCGCGTTGGGCGATCCGCAGGCGATATGCCCGCCGCGCCTTGATTTTCGCCGTCGCGAGGTTCAGGAGAGGGCTTTCCATGGGCTCCGCCGGCGCATTCCTGCCGATTTCAGCGTTTCGCGCAGACGGTTCTCTCACTTTCGACCGCTTTCGGCCGTAACAAGAAACGAAGAAAACGGCACCATGCCCCTGTTAGACCGTCTGCAACTCAGCACGACCTCCACCGATCTGCCTCCCCATGAATCGCGGATCGTCTCCCTGCCGCTCCTTTGCATGATCGCCTTTGCGATCGGACTGGTCGCAGCGGCGGGTGCGGTGGTCTTCCGAATTCTGATCTCGGTCGTTCACAACCTCTTTTTCTACGGGCGCTTTTCGACGGTCTATGACGCCAATCTGTTCGATGCGCCGAGCCCGTTCGGCCCCGCGATCATCCTCGCGCCGGTTATCGGCGGGCTGATCGTCGTCTGGCTGGTGAAGACGTTTGCGCCCGAAGCAAAGGGGCACGGCGTTCCCGAGGTGATGTTCGCGATCTACCACGCCAAGGGCAATGTGCGCGGCGTGGTGGCCATCGTGAAGTCCCTCGCCTCGGCCATCTCCATCGGCAGTGGCGCATCGGTCGGCCGCGAGGGACCGATCATCCAGATCGGCGCATCGTTCGGTTCGACCGTGGCGCGCATGCTCAGACTGGCGCGATGGGAGAAGATCACCCTTCTTTCGGCCGGCGCGGGGGCCGGTATCGCCGCAACGTTCAACACGCCTCTCGGCGGCGTGCTTTTCGCGGTCGAGATGCTGCTGCCCGAAGTCTCGACGCGGACCTTCCTGCCGGTCGTGGTGGCGACCGCGACGGCCACCTATGCCGGACGGATCGCCTTCGGTCTCGACCCTGCCTTCATCGTGCCGCTGGCCAACCTCGAAGTGCACCAGGCCGTGGATTTCGTCCAGCTGATCGCATTCGCCGTGCTTGGCGCGCTTGCCGGCATCGCTTCCTGGGCGTTCATCCGTTCGCTTGCCTGGTGCGAGGACACGTTCCCGAAACTGCCCGGCAACGAATACACCCAGAACATCATCGGCATGCTGATGATCGGCGTTCTCGGATACGGCTTCTTCCTGATCACCGGCCAGTATCACACCTATGGCGTCGGTTACGCGACGATCCAGGATATCCTGAACGACCAGCCCTACACGCTGGCGCTGCTGCTGCTTCTGCTGGCGGCCAAGATCTTCGCAACCTCGGTCAGCCTCGGCGCGGGAGCTTCGGGCGGCGTGTTTTCGCCGTCGCTGTTCATCGGCGCGGCGCTCGGCGGCGCCGTCGGAGTCATCGGGATGACGCTTTTCCCGGATCGCGGCTTTGCGCCGGCGGAATTCGCGCTGGTGGGCATGGGCGCGCTGGTCGGCGGCGCGACGGGCGCGTCGATGACCGCCATCGTGATGATCTTCGAGATGACGCGTGACTACAATGTCATCGTGCCGCTGGTTCTGGCGGTCGGGATCGCGCTCGGGGTGCGGCGATGGCTGATCGCCGACAACATCTACACGATCAAGCTGCGCCATCGCGGCCGGCCGATCCCGCAGATCCGGCACACGAACATGTATCTCGTGCGCCAGGCGAAGGAATTGATGGCGACGAATTTCGTCGTTCTGCCGATCGACATGACCGTTTCGGACGCGCTCAAGGCGCTGCCCGCGGAGATGGATGGACCGATCCACGTGATCGTCGAGGACGAGGGGCGCATTGCCGGTTTCGTCCGGTTCGGCACGATCCCCTACATGGCGGACCGGCGGGCGCACCAGACCCTGCGCGAGATCATGTCGAGCGATTATGTGATCGCGTCGCAGACTCATATCCTGAACTCGGTGATCACCCGCATGAACCAGCGAAACCGGTCTTATGCGATCGTGGTCGCGGGGCCGGGTGTGGTGCCGCGCACCGAGAACATCGTCGGCGTGATCGACACATCGGAAATCGCCGAGGCGGTGATCTCGAACCACTATGCGTGACGGCGCCGTTGCGCGCATCGCGGGTCGGACCTAGAAACACATTCCGCGCAATCATGCCCCGTGGCGGGCGACGCGGCACATCGACTGTCGGGAGGAATACGTGGCCCTCAATGATATCAAGCCGGCCGAACGCAACGAAAGCGGCATCGCCCTTGCGCTCGACATATTGAAGCAGCGTTTCGGCGAGCGGTTTTCGGCAGGCGAGGCGCTGCGCCGCCAGCATTCGCACACCACCACTTACATTCCCTCGCAATTGCCGGACGGCGTGGTCTTCGTCGAAAACGCGGAGGAGGCGCAGGCCATTGTGGAAGTCTGCGCGCAGCACAAGGTGCCGATCGTGCCGTTTGGCACCGGTACGTCGCTGGAAGGCCACGTGAACGCGCCGGCGGGCGGCATCTCCATCGATTTCAGCCGGATGAACCGGGTGATCCAGGTGAATGCCGAGGATCTGGATTGCGTGGTGGAACCGGGCATCACGCGCAAGCAGCTGAACGATTATCTGCGCGACACGGGCCTGTTCTTCCCGATCGACCCGGGTGCGGATGCCAGCATTGGCGGGATGGCGGCGACACGCGCCTCCGGAACCAATGCGGTGCGCTACGGGACGATGCGCGAGAACGTCATGGCGATGGATGTCATCATGCCGAACGGCCGCAAGATCACCACGGCGAAGCGCGCCAAGAAGAGCTCGGCCGGCTACGACCTGACCCGGCTGATGGTTGGATCAGAGGGCACGCTTGGCGTCATCACCTCGCTGACGCTGCGCCTTCAGGGCATTCCGCAGGCGATCTCTTCGGGTGTCTGTCCGTTCCCGACGCTGGACGCGGCGACGCATGCCGTGATCATGACGATCCAGATGGGCCTGCCAGTTGCGCGGATCGAACTGGTGAACGAATTGCAGATGAAGGCGATGGTCGACTATTCGAAGCTGGATTTGCCGGTTTCGCCTTGCCTCTTCGTCGAGTTCCACGGCACCGATGCGGGCGTGAAGGAACAGGCGGAGACGTTCGGCGAGATCGCCGAGGAGCTCGGCAGTTCCGGTTTCATCTGGTCGACGCGCGAGGAGGAACGCGCACGGCTCTGGCAGGCGCGACATGACGCCTACTGGTCGTGCCTGCAACTGCGCCCCGGCGCCAAGGCGGTGGCGACCGATGTTTGCGTACCGATCTCGCGGCTTGCCGACTGCATCTCCGAGACCGAGGCCGATATCGATGAAGCCGGGCTGATCGCGCCGATCGTCGGTCATGCGGGCGACGGCAATTTCCACGTCTCGGTGCTGGTCGACGACACCGATCCGAAGGAAATCGAGGCGCTGGAGAATTTTGTCGAGCGGCTGAACATCAGGGCGCTGTCGATGGGCGGAACCTGCACGGGCGAGCACGGAATCGGCCAGGGAAAGATGAAGTTCCTGGAACTGGAACTGGGCGGCGCACTGGACGTGATGCGGTCGATCAAGCGTGCGCTCGATCCCGATAACATCATGAATCCGGGGAAGATTGTCACGTTGTAGGGTTGCGGGCTTCGTAACCCTTGATCTTGACGCCGAGTGGCGCATCATGCGCAAGGGCAGTCACCGGCCGTGCCCGGCCGGGTGATGCGGCTCTGCCCCAGGGAGCAGGCAACTGGCGCGGCTTTTAGTCATTTTGGGTAGTCTTCTGGTTCTGGCGCTGATCGCGGCGCTGGTGGGGCCGTATTTCATCGACTGGGACGCCTATCGCGCCGATTTCGAAAAGGAAGCGACGCGCATTCTTGGCCAGAAGGTGACCGTGTCCGGCGAGGCGAAGGCGCGCCTGCTGCCATTTCCCTCCGTCACATTCGAGGATGTGCGCGTCGGCGATCCGGAAAAGCCGCTCGCAACGGCCGACCGTTTCTCGATGGATGCCGAACTGGCGCCGTTTCTGAGCGGCGAACTGCTGATCTTCGACATGCGACTGGTCAATCCGGTGGTCGAGATGTCCATCGACGAGCGCGGGCTGCCGGACTGGACCCTGCCATCGACCGGGCCGGTGAGCCCGACGCGGGTCGTGCTCGAGAATGCCTCGATCATCAACGGGTCGATCACGCTGCGCGACGAGATCGACGGGCGCGACTGGGCGATGGACGGCATCAACGCATCCGTTTCCGCCGACAGCCTGCTCGGTCCTTACCGGCTCGACGGCAGCGGATGGATGAAGACCACGCCGTTGGCCTTCCGGGTGACCACCGGCGGGTTGTCGCGCGAAGGCTTTTCGCTGCGCACGGTGCTGGAGATGGAGCGCCAGGGCATCGAATTGTCGGTCGACGGGCGTGTCGCGGAACCGGAAATCGCCTCGGCCGCGCCCTATAACGGCACCTTCGTGGTGCGGCCGCTCTCGGGCGGTTCCGAGAAGCGGTACGAGGTGGAGGGCAAGTTCGCCGCCTCGCCGCGCGGCGTCGAGGTGGAGGAATATCGCGGCGAGTTCGGACCGGTCGCCGATCCTTACGTGATCACCGGTGCTGCCGGGATCACGGGCGGCGCGAACCCGCGCTACCATGTCGAGGTGACGGGCAACCAGGTCACGCTTCCGGATACGGCGGCCGCCGAGGAGGAAAGCGCGGCCGGCCTGACCTTTGCCGAGCGGCTGGCGCGCATCGAATCGATGGTTGCCGCGCTGCCTTTCCCGCCGGTTCCGGGCAGTCTCGACGTCGACCTGCCGGCGATCATCGCGGGCGGCACGACGATCCGCGACATCAAGCTCGTGGCCTCGCCGGACGACACCGAGGATGGGGATGGCCGACGGCGCTGGAAGGTCACCGGATTCGAGGCGCAATTGCCCGGGCGCACGACGGTCGAGGCCGATGGGGTCCTGCAATTGCCGGATGCCGACAATGACGACGAGGCGGCGCGTTTCGCGGGATCGCTGGTCGTTGCGTCGCGCCAGCCTTCGGGGCTTGCGACATGGCTGACCGGGGCCGCCGACGAGGCGATCCGGCGGCTACCCAATGCGGGCTTCGCCGCCGATGTCTCCTTCGAGCCCAACCGCCAGACGGTGGACAATCTCGAGGTGATCCTCGGACCGGCGCGGCTCGGCGGGCGGCTCGAACGCATCTCGGACCCGTCGCGGCGGGCGACGCTGGACCTCTCGCTGCGGGGCGAGGAGCTGGATTTCGATGCGCTCGAAGCCCTGTCGGCGATGTTTGTCGGCGGCGACGGCGCGGCGCGCTATGCCGACCACGACCTCGACATCTCGCTCAATCTCGTCGCCCCGGACATTCGCGGCATCAAGCTGGACACGCTCGACGCGTCGATCCGGTCGCGCGATTTGAAGACGGAAATCGACCGCCTGTCCGTGACCGGGCTTTTCGGTGCCTCGATCTCGGCGACGGCGAGCCTCGACCGGCGCAACGAGGCGCTCGGGTCGGGCGTCGATGCGACCATTGTCGCGCCGGACGGCAACCGGCTGATCGAGGGATTGGCCGAACGCTTCCCCGATATCGATGCGCTTGCCCGGTTGCGCGAGATCGCGGCGGGCAACGCTCGCGCCTTTGCGGATACGCGGCTCGATATCGTCGGCACTGTGGCGCGACAGGCCTCGCTCGTCGGAGAGGCCAGCCTGTCCGTTTCGGGTTCGACCGGCGGCACCGAGCTCTCGGTGACCAGCACGGCCAAGGGCGACATGCGCGATCCCGAAAAGGCTTCGGTTTTCCTCAACGCCTCGCTGGAAAACGAGGCGGCGGAGCGGTTGTTCGCGCAGGCCGGGCTGACGACGCACACGGTCGAGAGCCCCGGGCCGCTTGCCGTTTCGGCGCGGATCGACGGCAGCCTGTTCGACGGGATGAAATCGGCGTTCACGCTGACCAGCGGCGACATGGTGGCGGATCTCGACGGCGTGTTGACGACCGACATCCTGTCGAGCGGGTTCACGGGCCAGTTGCAAATCGAGGCGAACGATATCGAACCCTGGCTGCTGACGCTCGGCTATGCCTTTCCCGGGACCGGGCTCGGCACGACGGCGGACATTTCCGCCGCGATCTCGCAGCGCAGCGGCAAGACGGTGCTGCGCGAGATCGATGCAGTGCTCAATGCAAGCCGGATCACCGGCGACCTTACGTTATCCATGCCGGACGAGATCCCCGTCGTGCGTGGGGATCTGGCGCTGGAATTCGTCGATGCCGGTCCGTTCTTTGCCATCATCACGGGCGACCCGGCCGCCGCGATCCGTGTCGCTGACCCGGAGGATGCGCTGGAGCGTCAATTCGGTCCGCCGATCCTGCCGCGCCACGATATCGAGGTCGGGCTGGCCGCCGGCGAGGTGACCTTCCCGACAAGCGAGGCGACCGTGAAGGCCGTGTCCGGCACCTTCGTCTATCGCGACAACGAGATGGCCTTCAGGGACGTCACGGCCAGCTATGGCGGCGGCACGTTTGGCGGGCTGATCTCGCTGCGCAACGATGGCGGACTGACCCTGCTCAACGCGCAATTGACGGCGGGCGACCTGTCGGTTGCGCAACTCGCGCCGGAAGTCGGCCGGGTGATGGCCGGGACGACCGGCCTGGCGCTGCAATTGACCGGAACCGGCCGCAGCAATTCCGCGCTGCTCGACTCACTGACCGGCTCGGGCGTTCTGTCGACCGGGCAATTGACGGTCGGAGGGGTCAATGCGGACGGTTTCGCGGACCTGATCGCGGAGGCCGACATCGTCGGCTACGACATGACCGTGGAGCAGATGCGCGGGGTTGCCCGCGAAACGCTCCTGACCGGCGAAACGGTGCTGCCGCCGGCCGATTATGCGGTCTCGGTTTCGGGCGGTGAAATCCGCCTGTCGAATGCGAGCGCGCGGGTCGGAGATTTCTCCGTCAACCTCAACGCCGCGATGGATCTCGTCGCCGGCACGATCGCGGGCGACGCGCGGCTGAGCTTCGATCCCGGAGAAGAGGCGGCCGCCGGGCCGCAACCGGAAATCGCGCTGGCCTTCTCGTCGGCGGAGGAGGGCGGCTTCGACGTCACGCGCGATTTCGACCCGCTGACCGGTTATCTGACGCAACGCGCGCTGGAGCGCGAGCAGGCGCGGGTCGAGGCGCTGCAGGCGCGGCTGCTGGAAAAGCAGAGGCTTCGGCGCGAGGTCCTGCTGCTCGATTATCTCGCGAAGCTGCGGGAAGAGAAGGCCAAAGAGGCGGCGGAGGACGGGCAGGACGACGCACGCATGCATCCCGTCGATGCGGGCGAACCGCTGCGCGTGGTGCTCGATCCGGCCACCATGCGCACGCAGGCGGCCGAGGAGGCCGCAAGACGGCTCGCACGGGGCGGTTTCACGCGATCAAGCGCGCGGCGCGGCAATGGCTCCCCCGAACCCGGCGCAGGCAACTAGGGTATTTCCGGTCGTAACAGAATCGGAATGCGCGGCCTTTCGCCTTTGGCCCGAACGCGCCATTTGATGCAGAGGTTTCTATCTAGACCTGAATTGCACCGGGAAGTGTACTCATAAATAGACGAATGCCGATGACCGCTTTCGGCAGAACCACTGAAACCAATCAATCGACCGCGTAAGTCAGCAATGCGGGCAAAGCCGCCTCTCAGCCTGGCGGTTTGGATGGCGGCTTTCGTTGTTCGGCCCGGATCGATCACCTGACGCCGAAACCGTGTTCTATGGTCCATGACTGATCCATCATGAAATCGACAAACAGATGAGCAAGCCCATTCTTGGGGCTATTGGCCGGGTAGATCGCGTAAGCGTCGATGGGGCGCAACTTGACCCGAGGCGCCAGTTGCACGAGACGTCCGGCGCGGAAATCATCGGCAACGAGCGGATAGGTTTCGATCATAAACCCAAGTCCCTCATCGACGAATTTCCGAGCCATTGAGAAATTGTTGCAGGTCACCACGATCCGAGGGGACCGTTCGGGAACCTTGCCATCAGCCAGGGTTGCGTAGGCGGTCCACGATATCGGAAGACTTTGTATCCAGTCCCAGTCGGCCAAATCCTCCATGGATTGCGGCGTCGAGCGCCCGGCTACATAGGATGGCGCAGCAAAGACACAGAACTGGACATTGCCGAGCTTGCGCGCCTTGTAGCTGCTGTCGTCAAGGTCGTGAGTGCGCCCCCGAATGGCGACGTCGATATTGGATCCCTCCAACTGGACCGGCTTGTCTTCGAGCTGCACTGACAAATGTACGCCGGGATAGGCCTGCGAAAATCGTGTGAACGCCTCGACGTAGGGGCTGTGCGCGAACGGCGTCGGGGCTGCGATTGTCAGTGTTCCGGTTGGCTGGGATGCGCGCCGCTCGACGGCTGAAAGACCATCTATGGCAGCAGCGGTCATGCGCTGGCTGGCCGCCAACAGTTCGGCCCCCGCGTCGGTCAGCGACATGCGCCGCGTTGAGCGATACAGCAGCGGCACACCCAGTGTTTCTTCGAGTTTGGAAACATGATGGCTGATGACTGACGGCGACAGATGCAGTTGTTTTGCGGCCTGTCGAAACGATCCATGTTCGGCAACCGTCTGAAAGATCGCCATCGTTCTGAGTTGGTCAATCATTGTTCGATCTCATAAAACTATAAAACGCATAATGCATATATATTCACATAAACCCGGGGCATGCCAACCTGCAGTAAGCCCAGCAAGGGGCCGGTAAATCTGACGATTGATAGGACAAATCATGACACTGCTCGTATCCGTAACCCGAGTCTCCCACATTCCCGTCGGAGCTGAGCTCGAAGAATTCCACGTTGCTCACAAAGAGCTCTTCGGCAGCGCCACTGGCAAATTGAGATTTCTGCGCGACCCGCAAAATGCCAATCAGGCCGCTGTCGTCGGCGAAGTGCATGACCTCGAAAAGATGCGCGAGATCAGCCGCACGCCAGAAGGTGATGCAATGATGCGCAAGTTTGGTTTCCTGGAACAGCTCAGTTACTTTCTGGAGGACGCGTAAGACATTTGGTTCCAGTTGCCCAAACTTCAGTTCCGGAACACACAATCTCTGATGCGCAAATATCGATGTATGATCGGTTCGATCCAAGGCTTCTGGGACTGATCGCGGCGCAGAAGCATTACGGGCCATCCGTCCCTGAACCAGTTTCAAGACGGCTTCTTACCCACCGCAGATCTTGCGCTTACTCAGGAACAAGCTCGCCGCTGCCACACCAGTCGGAGGGCATATCTTTCGGGTTCGGTAGCCCGTGGTTTATGGGAACGCTGCGTTTTCGTCGTCGATGGCAATTGCCGGTTTGGAATTCAGGTCTGACAAGAGACCTGGGAAGATATCAAAAAGCCCCGCTTCGGCTGAATACACCCTGACCAGTCCATTGCTGTCATCGCAGGAAAAGACACCTCCCTCCGGGTGTCTGTTTTTTAGTAGCGCCTCAGTTTGTTTTCGCCCGAAGCGAAACGCACCTTCGGTCCGTGCCGCAATACAGGCGCATTTTCCGGACTACGGGTTTGGCTGCGACAGCTGGTGCAGTGACAATTGCACTGCATCAATAATGAGCCCCGACCCTAGCTCTTCTGGCTGGAGGCGCCTGCGACCGTGAGGGTCGTGCCGGCGGCTTCGAGCGCGTCGGCGATATCTTCCGGTGGGTCGCGGTCGGTGATCAGTTCGCTGACCGCGTCGAACCGGCAGACGGAGACGAGGCCCCTGCGGCCGAATTTGGAGCCGTCGGAGACGACGACCTTGCGCTCGCCGCAGGCCAGGACGCGCCGTGCGAATTCGGATTCCTCGAGATCGAAATCCATCACGCCGCCGGCATCGAGCGCGCCCGCGGAGATGACGGCGTGGGCGACCGTGAAGCGGGTGATGAAGTCGATGGCGGAATTGCCGAAGGCGGCGCCGGAATCGCTGCGCAACTCGCCGCCCGCCATGTAGACGCGATTGCCGTTTACCGTCGCCAGTGTGCGGGCGATGTCCGAGGAATTGGTGACCACGGTGAGGCGGCGGTGGCCGGTCAGTTCGCGGGCGACGAAGCTCGTCGTCGTGCCGGTGTCGAGCATGACGGATTCGCCATTGTGGATGGTCGAGGCCAGATGGCGGGCGATCGTTTGCTTGGCGACGGCGTTTTCGCGCATGCGACGCTCGAAGGGGGCTTCGCCGATCTGGCCGGCAAGGCCGACCGCGCCATGGATCTTGAGGACGGAGCCGTTCTCGGTCAGCGGCTTGACGTCGCGGCGGACCGTTTCGAGCGAGACGTCGAGACGCGCCGCGAGGGAGGAGATCGTGACCGTTCCCTCCTCGTTGAGGATGCGCAGGATTTGCTGGTGGCGCTTGGAAAGCATGGCTTTCAACTCCGATTCCTGCCCACGGCTTGGGCATGTCTCGCCGATTTTACAGGCATTTCCACAAAACCGGGCATAAAAATCACAAAATACCACACAACGCGATTGACAGAACCCGAAATCTCACGCGTAATTTTGGTCAGGACTAGGGTGTGCTGCAATCGCCGACATCGTTCGGCCTGCCAATTGCGATCATCACGGGTCCCGGAAACAGGGTGAACAGGGAGCTCGACATGAAAGCAACTCAACGCAAGACGAAGACGGTACTGGCCGGCCTCGCGGTCTCGGCCTTTGCGCTGACGGCGGCGGCTTTTCCCGCATCGGCGCAGGAATCCTCCGATCCGATCAAGCTGACGCTGCATGACTGGACAGGCCAGCTGATCACGACCCAGTTGATGGGCGAAGTGCTGCAGAAGGCCGGCTACAATGTCGAATATGTCCAGGCCGACTACCTGGCCCAGTTCGCGGGACTGGAAACCGGCGACCTGCATGTCGCCATGGAAATGTGGGAAACCACCGGTCGCGAGGCGATGGACGCCGCGACGGCTACAGGCAAGGTCGAGAATTTCGGCCCGACCGGCATGAAGGCCAAGGAAGAGTGGTGGTACCCGATCTACATGAAGGAAAAGTGCCCCGGTCTTCCCAACTGGGAAGCGCTGAAGACCGAGGAATGCGCCGAAGCCTTCTCGACGGCCGAAACCGCGCCGAAGGGCCGTTATCTCGGCGGTCCGGTGACCTGGGGCGGCTTTGACGACGAGCGCGTCGAAGCGCTGGACTTGCCCTTCGAGGTGATCCATGCCGGCACCGACGCCGCGCTGTTCGCGGAACTGGAAAGCGCCTATCAGCGCGAGGCTCCGGTGCTGCTCTGGGTCTACGCGCCGCACTGGGCTCCGGCGAAGTACGAAGGCGAGTGGGTGGAGTTTCCCGAATACACCGCCGATTGCTACAACGACCCGGCCTGGGGCTCCAATCCCGACATGGCCTATGACTGCGGCAAGCCGTTCGGCGAGATCTGGAAGGTCGGCTGGGCCGGCGTGAAGGACAAATGGCCCGGCGCTTATGAGGCGATCAAGGCGTTCACGATCGACAATGACGAGATGGGCGCGATGATTACCGACGTCGATCTCGACGGCGAGTCCATCGACGATGTCGTCGATAGCTGGATGGCGGACAACGAAGACCGCTGGAAAGGCTGGATCGGCCAGTAAGGGCCCGTATCCGACCGCACACCGAAGGCCGCCGCCCGAAAGGGCGGTGGCTTCTCATCCGCAATTCCTTCGATCTGCCGAGGCCTTGAATGTCGCCGCCGGAAGCCAAACTGGTATGCCGCAATATCTGGAAACTTTTCGGGCAGGGCGCCCATGAGTTCCTGGAAAAAACCGGCGGCAACCCGACGCTGGAACAAATCTCCACCGAGGGGCTGGTCAGCGCGGCGCGCAATGTCAGCCTGAGCGTCAACGAGGGCGAAATCTTCGTCATCATGGGGCTTTCGGGCTCCGGCAAGTCGACGCTGGTGCGCTGTCTCTCTCGCCTCGTCGAGCCAACCGCCGGGGAAATCCTCTTTCACGGCGAGAACCTGCTGGCGGCCGACGAGAAGCGGATGATCGAAATCCGCCGCCACAAGATGGGCATGGTGTTCCAGCATTTCGCGCTGCTGCCGCACATGACGGTGCTCGCCAATGTCGCCTTCCCGCTGGAAGTGCAGGGGGTCGACCGCGCGACGCGCGAGGACCGCGCCCGAAAGATGATTTCGCTGGTCGGACTGACCGGCCGCGAGGATTCCTATCCGCGGCAATTGTCCGGCGGCCAGCAACAGCGCGTCGGTATCGCCCGTTCGCTCGCCGTCGAGCCGGAACTGTGGTTCCTGGACGAACCGTTCTCGGCGCTCGATCCGCCGCGAGATGCAGGACGAATTCATCCGCCTGCAATCGGTGCTCAGGAAGACGATTGTTTTCATCACGCATGATTTCGACGAAGCCATCCGCCTGGCGGACCGGATCGCGATCATGAAGGACGGCGAGATCGTCCAGGCCGGGACGCCCGAGGATATCGTGCTCAACCCGGCGACCGAGTATGTCGAGGAGTTCACCCGCGCCGTGCCGCGGGCCAAGGTGGTGCGCGCCGGATCCGTCATGACCCAGGACGATGGCGATGCGCCCGAGGCCGCGGTTTCCGCCCGAGCGACGATCGCCGAGGCGGCGCCCCTTTTCCTCCAGGGGGCGGACCGGCTGCGGGTGACCGGCGAGAGCGGCGAGACGATCGGCGTCCTGCGGCGCGACGACGTTATCGAGCTGATGATGCGGGGCTGACCGATGGCGGATGTGGCGGCAACCCGGTCGGGCAGCGTGACGACGACCACGGCGTGGCGAGGCCTCGTTGTCTTCGTGCTGGCGCTCGCCGCCTTCATCCTCTTCTGGAAGTTTGGCGAGGATATCGCGCCCTGGGCGTTCGAGTATCCCAAGAAGCAGATTATCCCGGCGGCGCGCTGGATCAGCGACTTCACCAAGTGGCTGCTCAATGACGCGACATTCGGCCTGTTCACCTTCACTGACCTGACGCGCTTCATCGCGGCGGTCATCGACTTCCCCTACAAGGTGGCGCTGAGCCTTCTCGCCTCGGGTCTGATGAGCGGACCGGGCTCCAGCGCCGTGCAGTTGCTGCCGCCGATTTCGTGGATCGCGGTGACGGCGATCGTGACGCTGATGGGGCTTTATGCGGGCGGACGCCGGCTCGCGTTGATTGTCGCGCTGTGCTTCCTGTTCATCGCCGTGTTCGGACAGTGGACGAGCGCCATGGTGACGCTCGCCTCGATCCTCGTCGCGGTGCCGCTCGGCGTCGTCGGCGGATTGCTGCTCGGCATCGCCGCCTATCGCTGGCGCTGGCTGGAGCGCGCGCTGCTGCCGATCCTCGACCTGATGCAGACGATCCCGGTCTTCGCCTATCTCGTGCCGATCCTGTTCCTGTTCGGCTTCGGCGCGACGGCGGCGGTGGTCGCGACGCTGATCTATGCCATGCCGCCGATGACGCGCGTGACCATGCTGGCGCTGCGCCAGGTGCCTTCCGAGGTGCGCGATCTCGGCAACATGATCGGATGCACACGCCGCCAGATGACATGGCGGGTGCTGGTGCCGACCGCCAAGGAAAGCCTGATGGTGGGCGTCAACCAGGTGATCATGCTGTCGCTGAACATGGTGATCATCGCCTCGATGATCGGCGCGGGCGGGCTCGGCTATGACGTGCTGGCGGCGTTGCGGCGGCTCGACTTCGGCGCGGGACTGGAGGCGGGGCTGGCCATCGTGGCGCTGGCGATCGCGCTCGACCGGCTGAGCCAGGCCTTTGCCAACCGCAATGCGGCGACCGATGAAACGCAGGCGCGCGGTTTCGTGGCGCGTCATCCCTATTTGCTGGCGGCGCTCGGTTTCGTGGTCCTTACGGGCGTCGCCGGCCTTTTTGTTCCCGCCATCCAGGCCTATCCGGAAGCGCTGCAGGTTTCGACCGGGACCTTCTGGTCGCGCGTCGTGGAATGGATCAATGTCAATTTCTTCGACACGCTGGAAGCGATCAAGAACACGCTGCTTATCCAGTTGCTGGTGCCGTTCAAGCGGTTCCTCTTAAGCCTGCCCTGGGCCGGCGTCGTGGCGCTGCTGGCGTTTGTCGGTTTCCTGTTGCGCGGACCGAAGCTGGCGCTGCTCGTCGCTGCGCTCGCGGCGCTGATCGCCGCTACCGGCCAGTGGGAAAAGGCGATGATCACGGTCTATCTGTGCGGGATTTCCGTGATGTTCGCCGGGCTGATCGGCATTCCGGTGGGGATCCTCTCGGCAGAGCGCGACCGGCTGTGGCGCTGGGTGAAGCTTGCGATCGACACGCTGCAGACGCTGCCGTCCTTCGTCTACCTGATGCCGGCGGTGATGCTGTTTCGCGTCGGCGACTTCACCGCGATGATCGCGGTCGTCGCCTATGCGGTCGCGCCGGCGATCCGCTACACGGTGCTCGGCATCAATCGGGTCGATCCGCGCCTGGTCGAGGCCGGCAAGGCGATGGGCTGCACCGAGTGGCAATTGCTCACGCGCATCAAGCTGAAGCTCGCTTTGCCGGAGATCATGCTGGGCGTGAACCAGACGATCATGTTCGCGCTCTCGATGCTTGTGATCACCGCGCTGGTCGGCACGCGCGATCTCGGACAGGAGGTCTATATCGCGCTGACCAAGGCCGATCCGGGACGCGGTCTCGTCGCGGGCCTCGCAGTTGCCTTCATCGCGATCATCGCGGACCGGCTGATCTCGGCGGGCGCGGCGCGGGCGCGGGCGCGGCTCGGGATTGCGGAGGAGCCTTCATGAGCGTGTCAGACCGCGTGGCCGCGCTGCCGTGCTGGACCGGCAGCGTCGAGATGGAACCGCTGACGGGCGGATTGTCGAACGAGAGCTGGCTGGTGACGGACGGCACGGGCCGGCATGTCGTGCGGTTCGGCAAGGATTACATCTTCCACCATGTCATCCGCGAGCGCGAGATTGCCTGTGCGCGGGCGGCGCATGCGGCCGGTTTCGCGCCGAAGGTGGAATATGCCGCGCCGGGCGTGATGGTTTCGCAATTCCTCGACGCGCGGACATGGACGGAAGCCGACATGCGCGCGCAGCCCGAGCGGATCGCGCGGCTGCTGCATGATTTCCACACCAAGATGCCGGCCGAAATCACGGGGCCGGGCTTCATGTTCTGGGCGTTCCACGTGATCCGCGACTATGCCCGCACGATCGAGGCGGGCGGCAGTGCGTTCACGCCGGAGCTTCCGGGATATCTGGAGCTGGCCGCCGAACTGGAAGCCGCGCAGGCGCCGCTGCCGATCGTCTTCGGACACAACGACCTGCTGCCGGGGAATTTCCTCGATGACGGCGAGAGGCTGTGGCTGATCGATTTCGAGTATGCCGGCTTCTCGACGGCGATGTTCGATCTTGCCGGCGCTGCGTCCAACTCCGGCATGGACGAGGACGCGGCCGCCGCGCTGCTCACGACCTATTTCGGCCACGCGCCGGACGCGGCGCTGATGCGCTCCTTCGACGCCATGCAATGCGCCTCGCTTCTGCGCGAGGCGATGTGGGCCATGGTGTCCGATCTTCATCTCAGCGCGCCCGGCGCAAACTATGCCGACTATGCGCGCGAAAACCTCGACCGGCTCTCCGCCGCGCTCGACCGCTATCGCTCCAAACACGGAAAGACCGGATCATGACGCTACCCCAGCACGCGCAGATCGTCGTCATTGGCGGCGGCATCATCGGCTGCTCCACCGCCTATCACCTGGCGAAAGACCACAAGGCCGAAGTCGTGCTGCTGGAGCAGGGGGCGCTGACTTCCGGCTCGACGTGGCATGCGGCGGGGCTCGTCGGCCAGTTGCGCTCGTCCGCCTCGATCACGCGGGTGCTGAAATATTCGGTCGACCTCTACAAGCGCCTCGATGCGGAGACGGGTCTCGCCACGGGCTGGAAGATGAGCGGCTGCCTGAGGCTCGCCACCAATGAGGACCGCTGGACGGAATACCGTCGGCTGGCGACGACGGCGCGCTCCTTCGACATGGAGATGCATTTGCTTTCGCCCGACGAGGTCAAGGCGATGTGGCCGCTGATGGATACGTCCGATCTCGTTGGCGCCAGCTGGCTGCCGACCGACGGGCAGGCGAGCCCGTCCGACATCACCCAGTCGCTCGCCAAGGGCGCGCGCATGCATGGCGCGAAGATCCACGAGAACGTCCGCGTGACGGGTTTCGGCATGGAGGGCGACCGGATCGTCTCCGTGAAGACGGACAAGGGCGAGATCGCCTGCGAGAAGGTGGTCAATTGCGCCGGCCAGTGGGCGCGACAGGTCGGCGAGATGGCCGGCATCAATGTTCCGCTGCAGCCGGTCAAGCACCAATACATCATCACCGAGCCTATCCCGGGGCTTGCCACCGATGCGCCGACGATCCGCGATCCCGACCGGCGCACCTATTTCAAGGAGGAAGTCGGCGGGCTGGTGATGGGCGGCTACGAACCGAACCCGCAACCCTGGACGACTGGCGACGTGCCGAACGACTGGGAATTCCGGCTGTTCGACGACGATTTCGACCATTTCGAACAGCATATGGAACAGGCGATGGCCCGAATTCCGGCGCTGGCGGAAAGCGGCGTCAAGCAGATGATCAACGGCCCGGAGAGCTTCACGCCGGACGGCAACTTCATCCTCGGCACCGCGCCGGAATGCGCCAACATGTATGTCGGCGCGGGCTTCAACGCCTTCGGCATCGCGGCGGGCGGCGGCGCGGGCTGGGTGCTCGCCGAATGGACGATGACCGACGAGGCGCCGCTCGATCTCTGGGTCGTGGACATCAGGCGGTTTTCGGAGATGCATCGCGACCGGCAGTGGGTCTGCGACCGGACGCTCGAAGCCTATGGCAAGCATTACGAAATCGGATTTCCGCATGCCGAATACGAGAGCGGGCGACCTCGTATCGTGTCGCCGCTCTACGACCGCCTCAAGGGGTATCGCGCGGTGTTCGGCTCCAAGCTTGGCTGGGAACGGCCGAACTGGTTCGCGCCGGAGGGCATGGAGGCGGAAGACGTCTATTCGATGGGCCGGCAGAACTGGTTCGGCCCGGTCGGCGCGGAACACGCGCATGTGCGCGAGCATGTCGGCATCTTCGACCAGTCATCCTTCGCCAAATACGAACTCACCGGCCCGGACGCGCAGAAGGCGCTCGACTGGATCTGCGCCAACGACGTCTCGAAGCCGGTCGGCCGGCTGACCTATACGCAGTTGCTGAACAGCCGGGGCGGCATCGAGGCCGACCTGACCGTGGCGCGACTGGCCGAAGACAGGTTCTACATCGTCACCGGCACGGGCTTCCGCACCCATGATGCCGCCTGGATCGCCGACCATATTCCGGCCGATTGCGACGCGACGCTCACGGATATCACGGAGGAGTGGGGCACGCTGTCGCTGATGGGTCCGAAGGCGCGCGACGTGCTGGCCAAGGTTACCGATGCCGACGTGTCCCATGCGGCGTTTCCCTTCGCGCATGTGCGCGAGATCGACATCGCCGGATACACGGTGCGGGCGCTTCGCGTGACCTATGTCGGCGAACTCGGCTGGGAACTGCACGTGCCGATCGGCGCGACCGGCGAGATTTTCGACGCGCTGATGGCAGCCGGCGAAGCGGACAATATCCGGCCCATCGGCTACCGGGCGCTGGAAAGCCTGCGGCTGGAGAAAGGCTACCGCGCATGGTCGTCGGACATCACGCCGAACGACACGCCCTTCGAGGCGGGGCTTGGCTGGGCGGTGAAGCTGCGCAAGAACACGGATTTCATGGGCCGCAAGGCGCTGGAGGCGAAGGCCGGTCAGGCGCTGACGAAGCGGCTCGCCGGGTTCACGCTGGACGATCCGGATGTCGTGTTGGTCGGGCGCGAGACGATCCTGCGCGACGGCGAGACGGTCGGCTACCTGACCTCGGGCGGCTTCGGCTACACGATCGGCAAGAGCGTCGGCTACGGCTATGTGCGCAATGCCGACGGCGTCAGCGACGATTTCCTCGAATCGGGCTCCTACGAACTCGTGGTGGCCAATGAACGCTTCCCTGCGACCATCGGCATGGACCCGTTCTTCGATCCTTCAAACTCCCGTGTGAAAGCCTGACATCATGTCGTTCAATCCGGATCGCCATGCGCGCATCGTCATCATTGGCGGTGGCGCTATCGGCTGCTCGCTTGCCTATCATCTCGCCCGCGCAGGGGAAAAGGACGTGCTCGTCCTCGAAAAGGCGCAGATCACCCATGGCTGCACATGGCATGCGGCAGGACTTGTCGGGCAGTTGCGCGGCAAGAAATCGCTGACGCAGCTGATGCAGAATTCCGTGGCCGTGTTCGACCGGCTCGAAGCGGAGACCGGCCAGGCGACCGACTGGAAGAAGGTCGGATCGCTGCGATTGGCGTCGAGCCAGCCGCGCTGGAGCGAAATCCGGCGCTCGATGCAGCTCGCCAAGAGCTTCGGCTTCGAGTGCCACAGCCTGAGCGCGTCGGAAGCGCGCGACAAGTTCCCCTATGTCGATCCGGACGGCGTTGTGGGCGCGGCCTTCATCCCGTCGGACGGCTATATCGATCCCTATGCGCTGACGCAGGCGATGGCATATGCCGCCCGGCAAAACGGCGCGCGCATCGAGGAAGGCGTGCAGGTCGAGGACATCGTGATCGAGAACCGGCGCGCGGTGGGTGTCGTCACCGATCATGGCACGATCGGCTGCGATGTGCTCGTCAATTGCGCCGGACTGTGGGCCAAGCGGATCGGCGAGATGGCGGGCGTCGCGCTTGCGGCGGGCGTGGTGGAACACCAGTATTTCGTCACTGAAAAGGGTCTCGACTATGGCGACGACCTGCCGACGCTGCGCGATCCGGACAAGAATTTCTACCTGAAACCGGATGTAGGCGGCGCGTTTGCGATCGGCGGCTGGGAGGACGGAACGCCCGGCTGCTGGGGCCAGCGCGCGCCGTTCGATTTCGGCCGCCAGCTGTTTCCCGCCAATATGGACCGGCTGGAACTGTTCGCGCTGCCCGCGGCCGAACGGCTTCCTGTACTCAACGAGATCGGCATCCGCACGATCATCAACGGACCCATTCCCGTTTCCGCCGATGGCGAGCCAATCATGGGGCTGGCGCCGGAACTCGACAATTTCTACGTCGCCTGCGGTTTTACCGCCGGTATCGCCGCATCCGGCGGGGCGGGCGAGGCCATGTGCAACTGGATCATGCATGGCGATCCCGGCCTCGACCTCTGGGCCTTCGATGTCCGCCGCTTCGGCGCGCCGCACGCCCAGGCGAAATATCTCGAGGAACGCGCCGTCGAGGCCTACGGCTCCTATTACAAGATCCACTGGCCGGGCGAGGAAAGCCACGCCGGCCGGGGGCTGCGGCGGTCGGCGCTGCATGCCAACCTCGCGGCTTCGGGCGCGCAGTTCGGCTCGAAATTCGGCTGGGAACGGCCGAACTGGTTCGCGCTGCCGGGCACGACATCGACCGAGACGCCGAGTTTCGAAGGCAAGCCGGGCTGGCTTGATGCCGTCGGTGAGGAAGCGAAAGCGATCCGCGAACGGGTGGCGCTGATCGACCAGTCGTCCTTCTCGAAATTCGAGATCACCGGAGCGGGCGCGCAGGCGGCGTTGAACGCCATCGCCGCCGGCGATCTTTCGGGCGAACCGGGCAAGGCCTTCTACACGCAGCTCTGCAATGAGACAGGCGGTGTCGAGGCGGATCTGACCTTCGTTCACGCCGGGCCGGAGCGGTTCCTGATGGTGACGGGCGCGGGTTTCGGCGTGCGCGACAGCACCTGGGTGCGCCGCCATTTGCCCGACGGCGTCGCGATGCGCGACGTGACGAACGCCTATGCGGTGATCAATATTTGCGGGCCGAAGGCGCGGGACGTGCTGCAGTCGGTCTGCGAAGACGATCTGTCGAACGAGGCCTTTCCGTTCCTCGCCGCGCGCGAGATCGAGATCGGGCTGGCGCGCGCGCTTGCGGTACGGGTCGGCTATGTCGGCGAACTGGGCTGGGAGCTCTACGTGCCGCAGGACTATGCGGCGCATGTCTACGAGACGCTGAAGGCCGCCGGCGAGCCACACGGCATCGCCGATGCCGGTTACCGCGCCATCGAAAGCTGCCGGCTCGAGAAGGGCTATCTGTACTGGTCGGCGGACATCACGCCCGAGACCACGCCGTTCGAGGCGGGGCTCGGATTCGCCGTCGCGCTGGACAAAGGCGACTTCATCGGCAGGGAAGCGCTTGCCAAGGTGAAGCAAGCCGGTGTAACGCGACGCCTCGTAACATTCGCACTACAGGGTTTCGCACCGTTTCTCGGCGGCGAAACCGTGCTACTTGAGGGGAAGGCAGTCGGTTCGCTTTCGAGCGCCGGCTACGGTCATCACCTGGGCAAGACGATCGGCTTCGGCTATCTGCCCGTGGAACTGGCCGGCGAGGGGGCGTTTCAGATCGAAGCGTTCGGCAAGGCATATGAGGCGGTGCGCGGTCCACGCTGCCTCTATGATGCGAGAATGGAGCGTTTGAAGGCATGACGGCAGAAATCGACGAGGCGCGCACAATCATCGCTGGTATTCCGCTTCTCGCGGATGCCGGTGAACCCCAGCGTCTCGGCGGTTTGACCAATCTCGTCTATCGCGTCGGCGATTACTGCCTGCGCATTCCCGGCAAGGGCACAGAAGAATATATCGACCGCGGCAACGAGGCCGCTGCCGCGCGCGCCGCGGCGCTGGCCGGTGTCAGCCCCCGGATGCATTATTTCGACGAAAAGACCGGGGTCATGGTGACCCGTTTCGTCGATGGCGCGGTGACCATGACGCCGGACGGGTTCCAGACCCGCGATGGCGCGCCGGCACGCGCAGGCGTGGTTTTTCGCGCGCTGCATCTCTCGTCGGCGGTGTTTCCCTTCCGATTCGAACTGTTCTCGATGATCGACGAGTATCTCGGCATTCTCTCGACCAAGGACGTGGCGCTGCCGGACGGCTATCACGACGTCGTCCGCGAGGCCGAAGCGGTGCGCGAGGCGCTGTCCGTCAATCCGGCTCCGCTCGCGCCATGCCATTGCGACCCGCTGTGCGAGAACTTTCTCGACACCAACGACCGCATGTGGATCGTCGACTGGGAATATTCCGGCATGAACGATCCGATGTGGGATCTCGGCGACCTCTCGGTGGAGGGCGGCTTTTCCGACGTGCAGGACGAGGAAATGCTCGTCGCCTATTTCGAGGGCGAAGTGCCGCCGCGCGAACACGGCCGCATGGTGATCTACAAGGCGATGTGCGACCTTCTGTGGACGCTTTGGGGCCTTATCCAGCTTGCCAACAACAATCCGGCCGAGGATTTCCGCGCCTATGCCGACGGTCGTTTCGCGCGGTGCAAGGCGCTGATGGCGACGCCGGAATTCGCCAGACACCTCGCCGCCATCAACTCGTAAACCGTCCCTGAAGCGCCAGGTCGAGCGCATGGACGCGCAGGGCCGACGACAGGTTCGAATCGCGCGGTCTTTCCTCGTCGATTTCGGCGATGAGCGCGGCTAGCGAACGTCCGTCCTGTTCGGCGGCGCGCTTGAGCAATGTCAGGAACTCCTCCTCGATCGAGAAGCTCGTGCGGTGTCCTGAAATGCTGACGGAGTGTTTGCGGACGGGCATGAAGCGCCCTTCGCGCTATTTGTTCTTCCTGAAGGAATCGAGCGAGACCACATCGGCGCCGCCCGCGGGTGTCGCCTCTTCCTGGTCGCCTTCGCCTTCCGCCGCAGGGGCTTCCGGCGTTATCTCCGCGACCTGATCCTCCGGATTGGCGGCCGGCAGGACGTCGATCGGCGCATCGGCGTTTTCGACATCGAATTCGAGCTCGAAATTCACCGACGGATCGTAGAAGCCGCGAATGGCGGAATAGGGCACATGCAGCTTTTCGGGCACGTCGGAGAAGGACAGGCCGACGCTGAAGGCCGTTTCGGTCACTTCAAGGTCCCAGAACTGGTGCTGGAGCACGATCGTCATCTGCTCGGGATACTGTTCACGCATCCGGTTGGAGACTTTCACGCCCGGCGCGCTGGTGACGAAGGTGATGAAGAAGTGGTGATTACCGGGCAAACCGGTCTTGCCGACTTCGGTCAGAACCTTGCGGATCACGCCACGCAGGGCATTCTGCACCAGAATGTCATAGCGGATCATGTCTTCGGTCATTGCTCGTCGTCCGGCCCTCGGGGAAGCGTGGAAGTCATGATGTGCTTTTTTCGCGGCGGCAGGTCAAGAGGCAGACGCCGCTGGAAAGCCGAGAGAAGGGTATGGAAGTGGAGGCTTCTGTTGCCAGGTGCCTCCGGACCCCGCCTAGAGGTGCTAGCCCCTAGGACTTAATTCGAAGCTGTCGAACCGCCATTAGGCAGCGAGACGTGCCTCAGCATAGTTGTCGTTTGCAACTACTAGATTGACCCGATAACGGTGGTATCATGCCGAACAAAAGAACGATCTTTACACCCTCGTCGATCCTGTTTCGCCCCCATCAAAAACGGTTCGCGCGAACCGCTTGTGGTGGAGGCGCCGGGTACCGCCCCCGGGTCCGAATGGCTTATTGCATCGCCAGTTTATTGTCATAGCCGGTTGCCCGGCACCCATGCATATAGCTGTTCTGGAAGCGATTTCAAAGGGTCGGCTTGACTTTACAGGACGCGTCGCGAACATGATCGCGCCGAAGTATCGCAAGGTCCGATCGGGGCGTTGGACCTTCGTTCGAAGTCAAACAGCGTGTGGCAGGGAAGGAAATACCGGATGAGCGAATATCTCGATGATGTCAGGCGCTATGACGCCGGGGCCGACGAGGAAAAGGTGTCCAGGATCGTCAAGCATCTGGGCATCGCCCTGCGCAGCCGCGATGCCTCTCTCGTGTCCTGTTCGGATCCGAGCGAACTCGCGCGGGTGCGCGAGAAATGGTGCGAAAAGAAACTGGGCGCCAGCAACGCGGCCGGCGCGGACGAGATCATCGCGAAGGTCTGCGAGGAAATGAGTGGCGACCGGAACAAGAACCGCGTCACCTTCTACTATCTGGTCGCAAAACACATGGGCAAGCTCAGCGATCTCTGAGCGCCGGCGGCAATATCTGCACGGGCTTTGCCGTGAACCGGCAAGGCCCGATCTTATTTGTGAGCCTCGTCTCGCCGCGATGGACGCAAATGGTGGAATCGTGCGAAATTGAACGCATGAAACAGTATCTCGATCTTCTTGAGCATGTGATGGGCAGCGGCACCGACCGGGGCGACCGGACCGGTACCGGCACACGCTCCGTCTTCGGCTACCAGATGCGTTTCGACCTGTCGGAAGGCTTTCCACTGCTGACGACGAAGAAACTGCATATCCGCTCCATCGTCTATGAATTGCTGTGGTTCCTGAAAGGCGACACCAATATCGGCTGGCTGAAGGAGAACGGCGTTTCCATCTGGGATGAATGGGCCGACGAAAATGGCGATCTGGGACCGGTCTACGGGTATCAGTGGCGGTCATGGCCGGTGCCGGGTGGCGGGCATGTCGACCAGATCAAGAATCTGGTGGAGGGGATCAGGACCAATCCCTATTCGCGCCGGCATATCGTCTCGGCGTGGAACCCCGCGCTGGTCGACGATATGGCGCTTCCGCCCTGCCACTGCCTGTTCCAGTTTTATGTCGCCGACGGCAAGCTTTCCTGCCAGCTCTATCAGCGCTCGGCGGACATCTTCCTCGGCGTGCCGTTCAACATCGCCTCCTATGCGTTGCTGACGCACATGCTGGCCGAGGTGACCGGTTACGAGGTGGGCGATTTCGTCCACACGCTTGGCGACGCGCATATCTACTCCAACCATTTCGAACAGGCCGAGACGCAGCTTTCGCGCGCGCCGCGGCCGCTGCCCTTCCTCAAGATCGGGCGCAAGGTGAACGAACTGACCGACTTCACCTTCGAGGATTTCGAGATCGTCGGTTACGAGCCGCATCCGCATATCAAGGCACCGGTGGCGGTGTGACGATTCGTTCGGCGATCCTGTCGGTTGCATTCCTCGCGGCGGCGATCGTTCCGGGCATGGCGAACGACTCCACTGCAGAAATCGGCGCGGGCGGACTTGTGCTCGCGCAGACCCGCGACATCGCGATGGAAAGCGAAATCCTCTATATTTCCATGGACGAGGTGCGCGTCGACTACGTGTTCCGCAACCGCAGCGACCACGATGTCGAGACGGTCGTCGCCTTTCCCATGCCCGATCTGGAAGTGAGCCCCTATTGGGAGGTCGCGATCCCGAATTTCGAGGACAATTTCCTCGGCTTCACCGTGACCGTGGACGGGACGGCGATCAGGCCCGAATTGCAGCAGCGCGCCATGGTGGCGGGCGTTGATGTAACCGACAGGGTTATCGCGGCCGGCCTGCCGGTCGCGCCGATCGGCGCTTACCAGGGGCTGGATGTCGCGCATTTGTCGGATGACGCGCTCAGGGACCTGGAAACCTGGGGGATCGTGACCATCGAGGGCGATCTCGGCAGCGCCGAGCGGCCGATGGTGGTTGCCGCGTGGACGCTGAAATCCGCCTATTGGTGGCGGATGACGTTTCCGGTGGGGCGTGAGGTCGCGGTGGAACACCGCTACACGCCGGCTGTCGGCGGCGCGGCGGGAACATACGTGCTCGGCGACGGGACGCGCACCGAGCCGCATCCCTATTACGCGGACAAATATTGCGTCGATTCCGGTTTCATGTCGGCGGTGCGCAAGCGCGCGGCGACGGAAACCGACGATGGCGGCCACTATTCGGAGCGGTGGCTGTCCTATGTGCTGTCGACGGGAGCCAACTGGCTCGGGCCGATCGGTAGCTTCCGGCTGATCGTCGACAAGGGCTCGACCGACAATCTCGTCTCATTCTGCGGCGAGGGGGTGACCAAGACCGGCCCGACGACCTTCGAGATGGATCTCGACGGTTTCGTGCCGGAACGCGATCTCGACCTGCTGTTCATCGTGGCTCCGGAAGGATGAGCGTCCTGCATCCGATACTGTCGGTCATCGTCGCCGTTTCCAGGAACGGGGTGATCGGGCGTGACGGCGACATGCCGTGGCACCTGTCGTCGGATCTCAAGCGGTTCAAGCAGCTGACCATGGGCGCGCCGGTCATCATGGGACGCAAGACCCAGGAGAGCATCGGCAAGCCGCTGCCGGGTCGCCTGAACATCGCCGTCACGCGCAATTTCGACTGGTCGGCGGACGGGGTCATGCGGGTCGGATCGCTCGATGCGGCGATCGAACTCGCCACGGCGCATCTGGAAAGCGCCGAACCGGACCCGAACGATCCAGAAGCGCCGCTCGCGGACGAAATCTTCGTGATCGGCGGCGGCGAAATCTACGCCCAGGCGCTTGCCATCGCCGACCTGCTCTACGTGACCCATGTGGAGGCCGAGGTGGAAGGAGACACGCATTTTCCCGCAATCGATCCCGCAGTCTGGGAAATCGTGGAGGAAGAGGCGTGTCCGGCCGGCGAAAGAGACACCCACGCGATGCGGTTCGTCACCTATGAGCGGCGGTCCGAATAGGACCGGAAACCGCGCCGCAGGTCGAATGCCTGCGCTCTGCCCGAACGGCTGCCGATCGATAGACCGGCGCATTTCAGGAACGTCAAGCTCCTAGCTGCCGGTTAAAAGTGATCCGCCCGCAAGACCTGGACATCGGAAACATAGACGATTCCGGCGGTATCCTTGAGCATTTCGTCCGCGACGCGGAGCAACTCCTCGGCGACCGGTTCGGAAACGATGGCCACGATCATCACATTGCCGAAGACATCCGGGAGCGGGCCTCCCCGGCGAACGCCCCGGTTGCCTTTTCCCGACACTTTCCGGACGATGCTGTAGCCTTTGGCTCCGGCTTTCTCGAGCGTCTCGATGACCTTGTCGGCCAGGATCTGTTCGATGATGATTTCGATCTTCTTTTTCGCATGGAGCTGTTTCATGTCGCGCACCGGGGTTCAGTTTCCGAGAAAAGTCTGAGCGATTGAGAAATAGAGAGGGATTCCGACGACGAGGTTGAACGGAAACGTGACCGCGAGTGACAGGGTGACATAGATCGCCGGATTTGCCTTTGGCAGCGACAGTCTCATCGCCGCCGGCACGACGATGTAGGAAGCGCTCGCCGCCAACACCATCAGAAGCATGGCGTCTCCGCTCTCCATCCCGATCGCCAATGCCGACAGGAAGCCGAGAAACGCGCCGACGATCGGCATGAGAATGCCGAATGCGATCAGCGAAGCGCCGACCGACGCGAAGTCGCCGATCCTTCTTCCGACCAGCAAACCCATGTCCAGCAGGAAGACGGCCAGGACTGCCTTGAAGGGATCATCAATCACCGGGGCCATGATTTCCATGCCGTCGTGGCCGGTGATCCATCCAATCGCGAAGCTGCCCATCAGCAGGACGATGCTGCCGCTCAGGAAAATCTCATGCGCGACCTTGCGCGTCATCAGGGGCGTTTTTTGCGCTCCGGGCTCCGGATGGCCGAGCCTTGCCAGCGCCAGACCCGAGACGATCGCCGGTGTTTCCATCAACGCCATCAGCGCAACCATGAAGCCGCCATAGGCAACGCCCTCGTAGGTCAGGAACCCGGCTGCGGCAACGAAGGTGACAACGCTGATCGATCCGTAATGAGCCGAGATTGCGGCACGATCGACCGAGCCGAGGCGGGTCATCATGCGCAACAGGAAAAAGGCGATCGCCGGCATGACGAAGCTCAGCGTGACCGCTGCAAACATGGCGGTGAGTATGCTGCCGGTCAGCCCGCTGGAGCCAAGTTCCGCGCCGCCTTTGAAGCCGATTGCCAGCATCAGATAGAGCGAAATGCCCTTGCTGACCGCCTCCGGAAGCGTGAGGTCCGATCGCAATGCTCCCGCCAGCAATCCGAGTCCGAAGAACAGAACCATCGGCGTTAGCAGGTTGGCGATGGCAAGGCTGAAGATGCTATCCATGAGTCATGTGTCCGCGCCGACAGGTGTGTCGGGAGTTGCATTGGGAAAGGCTGGGGCATTCGGCCGCGCATCCATCGCGTTCGACCGAACACGTCTCTGCGAAGACGCATGAAATCGCCGAGCTCGCAGAAGAATGAACCTACGCGTGGGCGAAATATGCCCCGCGCCGGTCAGAGCCGATTGATGTTCAGGGGCTTAGCCGCAGCCTTGGGCAATCGCTTCGACTGCCACGACGGGCTAGTCGGTCGAAAGCAACTCTCGTCGGACGTTTTGCTCTATGTTCTTGAAGCGGTTCAGCAAATCGCCACTCTCGAGATCGATGCCGGCGTTTGCGAGATCGGCTTGAACCTTTCCGAGGATGTCGAAGGGGCCTGGCTCTTCGAAATCGGACAACATCACTTCCTCGATATACTCGTCGAGTTCGCGATGCTGGAGACCGAGCTGGGTTCCTGCCCAAACCCCGAGAAAGTAATTGCGCCGCGCGTTCAATTGATCGCGTGTCCGGATTTCCAGTTCGTCTCTGTGCATTTCGAAACCTCTGCTTCACACCTGCCGATAGATCGGCTTTGTCATGCACGAATACCAATCGAAAATGCGCTAGCTCCCAATAGTATTTCTCTATCGCTTTCAGCCATTCCAATCGTTTGTGGCAGCTTACTACGGCGTTCAGATTGCCCGGTCGGCGTCGTCCCGGACGCGGCGCCTAACGAATGACGGTGACCTCGGGCAGCCGGTCTTCGGCCGTGGCGCGAATGAGTTCGGCGAATTCCTTGAACAAGGGCGCATGCACGGATCGCCTTCGCCAGGTCAGACCGATCTGCCGATAGAGATTGGGCACACCGATGTCCAAAACCGTGAGGCCGCGACGGCTTGCGATTTCCGAGCGAACATACATTGCCGGCAAGAACGCGATACCGACACCCATCCCGGCCATCAGTCTGATCGTGTCGAGGCTGGTTCCCTCGTAGTCTCGCAAAAGGACGGCATCCAGATCATCGCATAGCTGGCTGACCTGTTCGTGAAGATGGTGACCCCTCTCGATCGCCAACACATGCTGGCCCACGAGATCGGAGCGCTGAATCTTTCCCTTCCGGGCGAGGGGATGATCATCCGCCACAGCCAGCTGCAGCGGTTCGCGAAAAAGCCGCTCGACTTCGAAATCGGCGTGCTGGATCGGCAGCGGCGAAATGACGAGATCGAACGCGCCCGTGTGAAGCTCTTCCTGAAGCTCCGCAGGCTTTCCTTCGCGGACATAGAGCTTCAATCGCGGATATTTCGAATGAAGGTCCGACACGATGTGCGGCAAGAGATAGGGGCCGAGCGTCGGCGGCACACCAAGTCTGATCGTGCCATCGAAACCATGCTGCGATGATGCTGCAAGATCAACGATGTCCTGCACCTCGGCGATAATCCGACGCGCGCGATCCGCTATCTCGCGACCAAGTGGAGTCAGCATGACACGGGACGTTCCCCTTTCGACCAGAGGGGCGTTCAAATGGCGTTCCAGTTCCTGGATTTGCGCGCTGAGGGTCGGCTGGGTGACGTGCATGCGTTCAGCCGCACGCCGAAAGTGCAGCTCCTGCGACAGGGCAACGAGGTAGTTCAATTGCCTCAACGTTGTCATCGTCGTTCTCCCTTCCTGCGAAGCCCAATGGCCGTGATCGTCCATATGGGGCCGGATCCGGCAATTTCGATAGAGAGTTTCTATCGGAATTTCACTGATCGTCTATTCGAACATTCCTGTGCGGGATCCCAGATCAGTTCACGTAGACAACGCGAACGTGAAGGAGAGCGTCGCCATGAACCTCAATCAAGTGCTCGACCAGTTTCTCGGAGGCCATTCCGCGGGGAATAATGCGCCGGCGGGTCCCGCCGCTGCGTCCAAAGGTATTCCCGGCGGCCTTGTCGGGGGGCTTGCGGCCGGCGGACTTGTCGGACTGGTTGCGGGCAACAAGAAGCTGCGAAAGAGCGCGGGCAAGGTCGCGACAGGCGCAGCCGCAGTCGGTGGAGCCGCGGCGCTCGGAGCGATCGCCTACAGCGCCTACCAGAGATGGCAGGGGCAATCCGGCGCAACCAACGACGCCCATGGCAGCGGCAACCGGCATGCAGGCGCGCTTCCGCCGGAAAGCTTCGATCCGTCGGGCAAGAAAGCCCGCAACGGCAAGCCTTTCCAGCTCGTTCTTATCGAGGCGATGATTTCGGCGGCGCATGCGGACGGTCATGTCGACCAAAGCGAGCAGAAGAAAATCTTCGACGCGGTCGGGAAACTGCCGCTGGACGCGGCCGACAAGGCTGCGATCTTCGAAGCGCTTCAGAACCCGCCGGACGCCCTGACCATCGCCAGCCATGCGAACGGGATCGAACAGGCAAGCGAGATCTATATCGTGTCGCGTTCCGCGATCGACCCCGATCATCCGCTTGAGAGGGCGCATCTGGAGAGACTGTCCAGGGCTCTCGCCCTGCCGGACCGGCTGGTCGCGGAGATCGAGCTCGAGATAGCCGGCGCGACAATGATGGCGGCGTGAGCCCCGTTCGACCACCATGCATGCCGAGGCACGTTCGGGGACGGAGTGATTTTCGACTTTGAAATCGCGTCTCCGGCATCAGTGAAACAGATTGGAAGGATTTACGAACATGACCAACAAACGTCTCAGTCGTTCTGCGATCGCGGCGCGCATTGCAGCTCTGAGGACCCGCCATCGCCAAATCGATGAACAGGTTTCGGCGGAGCAGAAGCAGTCCTGGCGCGACAGCTTGATCCTCAAGAAGCTCAAGCGCCGCCGGCTGCGCCTGAAGGATGAAATCAAACGCTACGAAGGCCTGATGATTACGCTTTCTCGCCGGAGGGTGCCGGGCTGAATGCGCGGCACTCCGAACGCCGGTTTCATCATCCCTGATTCAAAAGGAAAGGACCCGCAATGTTCTTCTTGCCCGCCCTGAACGCACGATCCAGCTGCCGCGTGTTTCACAGCGCGAATATCGCGGAGCTGGAGGAAGCGTTCGCCTCCAGGCCCGGCCGAAAAGATGCAGATCGGGATGCTCATGGCGATGATAAGCGCTTCACCAAGGCGCCATCACGCAAGAGCAATCCGGCTTCACGGGCCCAGAGCTGAGGTCGATCCAGGCACGCAACAATACCCGCTCGACATGGAGACCCGGCAAGCGCGATCCGGCTTGTCGGGTCCAATGAATCGGCAAGGGCAAGAGGCCCCAACCGGCGAGTTTGACGCCCTCGCGATGCGGTTCGTCACCTGACAAGGTCATTTTTGTTGGGGGTGTACGCACAAATGGGCGAAAGCCGAAGACCGCTAGCGGCAGAACCTCTGAGACCGGTCAATCGACCGAGTCGGTCAGCAATGCGGACCAAGCTGCCGTTGAATGAATAGCAGCTCCAATTTCCTCGGTGCGACCCTTCTCGCGCATTGCCTGGAAGGCGCGGAACTGGTCGAGCGGGTGAAGCGGTGCGCGCTGGACATTCTCGGCGAGGCTGTCCTCCTCGGCGAGTCCATCGGTGCGAACGATGCAGGGGACCAGCGCGGTCTTGTTCATGCGCTTCTACTTGACGAGCAGTTCCAGCGCCCGGAAACGCCGCCCGCCGGCGGGGATCGTGTACATGCCGGTCTCGGCGCCGCTTTCGTCCAGCACGGGCCGCACGGTGATGGAACTGAGCAGCGTCCGCCGCGCGATGTCCTCGGCCAGTTCCTCGATCGACACGCCGGCCTTGACGTGGCGCACGTTCGACTGGCTGAGCATCAGCTTGTTGAAGGGAATGTCGCGCGAGGCGCTGAGGGTGATTTTCTGTTGCTTTGCCATCGGGATATATCCGCGACAGGCCAGCCGGGAGCTTCTCTCCTGACCTCCAAACCCGTCACGGAAAGCCCGGTCACCCTCTTACTCTAATCGGCAATTCTTGTTGGTTTCGCTAGCCACTTATGCTTTGTCGAAGACCTTGCGCGCCAGCTCCCGCCGAAGCTTTTCGACAAGTTCTTTGTGGTCCGTATAAAACAGGATGCGTCGCGAGTTCACATCAAACGGCATTTCGGCATCAGAGTTTGAAACCATGACCACATCTTTTCCAAGCGCATGCGCGATACCCAACTCATACATGACATTAGGATTTCGAGTATTTACATTTGCGATAACGATACGTGCTCGAAGCATTTGCCGGATTATGTGGGAAAGTATGTCGCCGCGCGAAGACTCTTCATCACCGCGAACCACTCTAATTCCAAACTCAGAGAGTCCTTCTACAATTGCCGAATAGGTTCGCTGTTCGCTTGGATGAAAGGGAGTGAGTACAAAAACTAGATTTCGATCCATCTCAAGTTCATTGGAGTCGATTGACAGGCTCTCCAAAAAGCTTTGGGGATCTATCGCGCTGCCAGAGAATAAGCGCACACGCTTTTGACCATCAATTAAGAGGTGGTTTACATCTTCAAACCGTTCAAGTGAGCGCGTAAGGCGAATGTTCAAGTCAGCGATTTGGCGCTCTAGCGATAGACGATCATCATCGTAACGGGAATGGAACTCTCTTTCGCGAACGGCATGGGTTAGCTCGGTATTCCTTTCGATCTGACGTAGAATACGAACACCTATGAAGACCGCATACACGACGCCCATGGCCACCGACATTGCAAGGATGACATTAGAAAATTCGGACAGGTACTCTAAAGGGTTCAAGGCTTAGCTCCCAATACAAAGATGGGGAGCGCAATAGCCCCCAATGCAAGTGCAATGTTTAGAAGGGTAAGCCAAAAAAGCCGCTTCGGATTTGCGATGTAAACCTCCGAGTCCCGATCGCTCATTAGAGAGCAAGAGTATTTCCACACAATGATGGAAAGATTCATCAATATTATTGACCCAACAATTGTGGCAGACGCGTGCTCATTGGGATTTTGTAACTGAGATATCGTCGCTATCCCAAGCATAAACCCGACGAGGTTCGCATCAACAGGAACCTCAAGAAAACCTGCATATAGCGCCTTGCCTCTGTCAGCTTGAAACATGAACTTCTTTGTGATTAGGAATAGAAATATCCCCAAAAGAGAAAGAAATACTGCCATCTTAGCTTTTTCGTCAGACGTGGGAAAACCAAGGTGAACTATCGAACACCTAGGGATTCCATAGAGTATCCGTTGACGCTAGTCTACCATCGAGACATCGATCAGCTTACATCATGCCCGCACGTTCAGACGCGAAAAAATGCGACTCAATCCACGTCTGGGCAGATTTCTGGACTTCTTCAGCGCATGAATTGGCTACCTCGCCTTCTCCAACAACGCCTTCCCATCCATCACCAGCCGCGTATCCTGCTGCGGTTTCGACCGAGCCACCGCCGTGATCCCCTGTACGAAGTCGAACACGCTTTCGGGCGGGCGGCCTTCCTCAGCCAGCACCGTCTCGACGATCCGCCCCGTTTCCGCCTTCGAGAACCCGCGTTTGCGAAGGAAATCCTGACGGTCCTCGTCCGACCGCGCGACGATCTTCTCGCGTGCCGCGCGGATGCCGTCGATGAAGGGCGCGGGCGAGGAATCGGCGAAGCGGCTGAGCGCAGGCCCGGCCTCGTGCGCGAAGCGGGAGGCGGCGTATTTGGAGTGGCGGATCGTGATCTCCTGGAAGTCCTCGACGCCTCAGAGGTTGCGGTTCTCGCAGACCGCGCGCAGGTAGAAGCTGGCGATGCCGAGCGTCGTCGCCCCAACCACGGAATTCCAGCAGTAGAACCCCCGGAAATAGAGGTCGGGCGAGCCGTCGGGCAGCAGCCCCGCCTCGATCGGTTTGAGGTCATCGACGAGGAACAGGAACACGTCGTGATCGGAGGCGTAGATCCTCGTCGTCTCCTTCGTCACATCCACGCGTGATTTATAGATGCCGGTCGACCAGTCGAGCGCGCCCGGCACCTTCCACCGCGTGTCGCCGATGCCGTTGCCCGCAGTGCGCCGAAAAAACGGACCTTCGTCGCATCCCCACGAAGGCGCAGGAAGGGCTCAAAGCGACCAGGTGGCCCTGTTGGCCTACTCGGAACGCAATGCAGACATCGAAGCCGGGCGTACGGGCTTGATTCAAGCTCCAAAAGAGAGCCGTGAACATGAGGCACGCTCGCTTCGACGAAGTTTGACGGCAAATTAGCCGGTTCGCTGACCGAAGCCGCCGAAACCCGGGGGCTTTCGCGCCTTCTTCTATGGCATCTATAGCGCAATATTATCGCAGGGTGAGAGTTTGAATGGGCGGGTGCTCTTGTATCGCCCGTTTTCGCTTTAGATTGATAATATGATCGGATAGCAACGCGCCGGACAACAGGGAGATATCCGCCGACCATGGACAAGGATTACGAGGACATTCCAGGGACCTTCGTGTTCGATGCGGACCGCTCGCGCGAAGGGTATCACCTGAACCAGTTCTGCATCTCGCTCGGCAAGCAGAAGGGCCGCGACGCCTACACGGCGGATCCGGAGGCCCATCTCGCCAAATTCCCGATGACCGAGGAACAGAAACAGGCCGTGCGCGACCAGGACTGGAACCGCATGCTCGAACTGGGCGGAAACATCTACTACACGGCGAAGCTCGCCGCCTATCACGGCATCAATTTCCAGAACCTCGCCGGCCTGATGACCGGCATGGGCGTCGAGGCCTATCGCGACATGATGCTGCATGGCGGCCGCCCGATCGAGGGCAACCGCTACAAGAAGGAATGGGGAGAAGAAGAATAATGGCCCGTATTACCGCAGGCGTCGGTTGTTCGCACGTGCCCGCCATCGGCGTGGCGATGGACACCCACATCACCGACCAGCCCTACTGGCAGCCCGTCTTCAAGGGGTTCGAGAAGTCGCGCGAGTGGATGAAGGAAAACACGCCCGACGTGATCTTCCTTGTCTACAACGACCATTGCACGGCCTTCGACGCCTCCTGCATTCCGACCTTCGCGCTCGGCTGCGCGGCGGAGTTCCAGCCGGCGGACGAGGGCTGGGGCCCGCGTCCGGTGCCGGTGGTCAAGAACCATCAGAAACTGGCCAGCCACATCGCGCAGTCGCTGATCCTCGACGAGTTCGACCTGACCATCATGAACGAGATGGATGTCGATCACGGCCTGACCGTGCCGTTGTCGGTCATGTTCGGCGAGCACGGCCCCGACGACGAATGGCCGTCGCTTGTCATCCCGCTCGCCGTCAACGTGGTCCAGTACCCCGCGCCGACCGGAAATCGCTGCTTCAACCTCGGCAAGGCCGTGCGAAAGGCGATCGAGAGCTTCGACGAAGACCTGAACGTGATGATCTTCGGCACGGGCGGCATGAGCCACCAGCTGCAGTACAAGCGCGCCGGCCTGATCAATCCGGAATGGGACAAGGCCTTTCTCGACCGGCTGACCGCCGATCCGGTGGGTCTGAGCAAGACGCCGCATGTGGAATATCTGCGCGAGGCGGGCTCGGAAGGCGTCGAGATGGTGATGTGGCACGTTATGCGCGGTGCGCTGAACGACGAGGTGAAGGAAGTTCACCGCCACTACCACGTGCCGGCATCGAACACGGCCGTCGGGCACATCATTCTCGAAAACGTATAAGTCTCCTCCCGAGACGTGCCGCCCGCCGGGAAACCGGCGGGCATTTTCACTGGCTCAATCTTCCCAGGACCAGTCCGGTTTCGCGCATTCGAGCCGGGCCAGTTCCGCAGCCTTCGAAAAGCGGTCCGGGCGGGTGCTTTCGGACTGTGGCGCCGCTTCACAGGAATTCGCAAAGACAAGCGTTCGGTCCTGCGGCGCGGGTTCGTCGCTCGCATGCGCCATGCCCGTCAGTGCGATGCAGATTGCCAATGAATTGATAAGGCTTTTCATTTCCAGTTCTCCTCTCTGCCAATTCGCCGTCCGCCGGGCTGTTCCGATTTCGGTTTGTGAACCGCCGAGGCGCGGGTAAGATCGAGCGGGAAATGCATGCCGAAAGTCACGAAAGCGGCCCGAAAGAATGACGAATTCGCGTCCGGTGGCGGGTATCGGGCCGTTCCGGTTCGACAGGGACGCCAACGAATTGACCGACGAAAACGGCCAGACGACCGTGCTTCGGCCGCAGACGGCGACCGTGCTTTCGGTCCTCTTGGAGAATGCCGGTGGCGTCGTCACCAAGGACCACCTGATGAAGACGGTCTGGCCCGATACGTTCGTGACAGACGATAGCCTGGTCCAGTGCATTTCCGAGATACGGCGCGCGCTCGGCCCGCAGACGTCGAAGCTTCTGAAGACCATTCCCAAGAAGGGCTATCGGCTGGATCTTGCCGGCGCGGATGACAAGCCTGGCGAGACGCCGATGGCGCCGCGTCGCAGCCCCCGGATCGTTGCCGCGTTGGCCGGCACCATGTCATTGCTGGTCGTCGCGATCGCCACATGGTGGGTGATGCGCCCGGTGCCCGAAAGCGTCGTGCGGACCATCGCGGTGCTGCCGTTCGCCAATGCAAGTGGAGACGAGGCGCAAGCCTATTTCGCAACTGGCGTGGCGGAAGATCTCATTGTCGGCTTGTCAAAGGTCTCCGATCTCAGGGTCGTTTCGCGTGGCGCGTCCTTTTCTCTGGACGCTGACGCGATGGATATCCGCGAAGTCGCCGACATTCTCGACGCCGACTACGTGCTGGAGGGCAGCGTGCGGCGTAATGGCGCGGCATTGCGGGTCTCCGCGGCCCTGGTCGATGGAGAGACGGGCGAGAACGCCTGGGCGGAACGCTATGACGGATCGACTGAGGACATCTTCGCGTTCCAGGAAAAGCTGCTCAACAGCCTGATGACCGTCCTGACGGTCCGGCTCTCCAAGGCGGAGCGCGAAAGGCTCGGCATATACGGGACCCGGAACGCCGCGGCATACGATGCCTATCTGCGCGGCAGGGAACTTGAGAACCTCTATACGCGGGAAACGAACCGGGACGCGGAAGCGGCGTTGCAGGAAGCGGTGCGGCTCGATCCGGAATTCGCGCTGCCGCTTGCCCATCTTTCCCAAGTCTACAGTTTCCGAGCGGAGAACCGCTGGGTCGATCCAATCGGACCCGCAGTCGACAAGGCGCTGGATTACGCCCGCCGCGCGGTCAGCATGGACGACAGCCTCCCATTCGCGCATTTCGCGCTCGGCCGGCTCCATACGCGCAGCTTTTCACCGGATTTCGAAACGGCGATTTCGGAGTTCCGGCGGGCTATCGAGCTCGATCCGAACTATGTCGACGCCTATATGTTCCTCGCCAACACCTATATCTTCGATGGGCGCGCGGACGAGGCGTTGCCGCTGATCGCGGAAGGGTTTCAGCGCAATCCGCTCGCGCCCTACTGGTACTATCTGGCGGAAGGCATGGCCGCCTATTTCCTTGGCGACTACAAGAAGGCGGAGACGGCGTTGACGGTGGCGCGCGATCGCAACCCGACCGCGCCCTATCCCTACCGGTTCCTGATCGCCACCTACGGCCAGATGGATATGGTCGACGACGCGGAGTGGATGGCAATGGAATACGAGGCGCTCGGGCGGTCGGCGACAGTCACGGCTCTGCTCGAGACGGCCTCGATCCAGGATCCGGACTATCGGGAGCTGTTCGCCGACGGGTTTCGCAAGGCCGGACTGCCCGACTAGGACTTTCCGGGATCAGGCCCGCGCTGCCTGACGGCGTCCCTTCGCGATGTTCCACCCGAACACCACGGCAAATCCGGCCAGTGCGGTGAAATTCACCCAGTGCGGCGCGGGCCACATCAGCGCTGCGCCGACGGCCAGCGTGACGATGCGCTCGGCGATGTTCATACGGTTTTCCCAGTAGCCCTCGATGGCGGCCGCCACTGCCCACAGCCCGAAGACGGCGAAGCCGAAGATGTAGAGCATCTGCGACCAGTCGCCGGACAGGAACGGCGTGTAGGCGAACAGGAGCGGCACGAAGTAAAGCCCCTTGGCGATCTTCCAGGCCGCGAAACCCGTCTTCATCGGCGGGCTTCCGGCGATTGCCGCACCCGTGAAGGCGGCGAGGCAGACCGGCGGCGTGACGTTGGAGTCCTGGCTCAGCCAGAAGATGATCATGTGCGCGGAGAGGAGCGCCCCCGCGAGGACGGCGGCCGGGAAGGCCTGGTCGTAGAGCATCGACAGGCTTTCGACGGGCAAGGCTTCGATCATCGCGCGCGCTTCTGCCAACGGCATCGGCCCGGCGAGGGCGGCCATCTTTTCCGGCGCAGCGAGCATGAAGATCGCCTTGGCGGTTTCCGGCAATTGGCCGGACGCCAGGATGTCTGCGAGCTGGGACTGCAGGATCAACTGGTAGAGCGCCGGTGCTGACAGGGTGCCGAGCACGATATAGGCGGCCGTGACGGGCAGGCCCATGCCGAGAACCAGCGAAGCGAGCGCCACGAGGACAAGCGCGAGCAGGAGGTTGCCCTGCGACCATGACGAGATCATCAGCGAGAAGGTGTTGCCGATGCCGGCGGTGGTGATGACGTTGACGATGAGGCCGACGCCGACCAGCAGGATTGCGGTCATGATCATGTTGCGCGCGCCGAGTTCCAGCGCCTCAATGATCCGAACCGGACCCATGCGGTTCGGCGTCAGCCAGGAGGCGACGATACAGGCGAGAATGGCGTAGCCGGCCGCATAGGTGGGCGTGAAGCCGCGCACCAGGAGGAAGATCAGCAGGGCGACCGGAATGACGAAGGACGGACCGCCATTGCGAAAGACGGTCCACAAGCCCGGCCCGTCCTCGTCGGCGAGCGCCGTCGCCTCGGACCGTTTCGCCTCGATGCGCACGAAGAAGCCAACGGTCAGGAAGTAGAGGATCGCCGGCAAGATCGAGACCGTGACGATGGTCGTGTAGGGAATCTGGGTGAAGTTCGCCATCACGAAGGCGCCGGCGCCCATGATCGGCGGCATCAGCTGGCCGCCGGTCGAGGAGGCCGCCTCGACGCCGCCCGCGAATGTGGCGGGAAAGCCGGCGCGTTTCATCAGCGGGATCGTGATCACGCCCGTCGAGGCGGTGTTGGCGACGGCGGAGCCGGAGATCGTGCCGGTCAGGCCGCTCGACAGCACGGCGACGAAGCCCGGACCACCGGTCATCCTGCCGGCGACCGCGCGCGAGATATCGACAATGAATTCGCCCGCGCCGGATTTCAGCAGGAAGGCGCCGAACAGGATGAACATGAAGACATAGGTCGAGGAGATGCGGGCGATCGAGCCGAACATGGCGTCGTCGCCATAGAGCGAGCGGAACAGGACGGTTTCCGCATGCAGACCGCGGAAGCGGAAGACGCCGGGCACATACTGGCCCCACCAGGTGACATAGGTGATGGCGAGGAGGATCAGGACGGGGATGATCCAGCCCGTCGTGCGGCGGGTGAATTCGAGCACGCCGAGGATGCACAAGATCCCGGCCAGCCAGTCGCTCCAGATCAGCCGCACGCCGCGATCATAGATAGCGCTCTCGGCATTGATGACATAGATCGCCGCCGCCGCGACGGCCGCACCGAAGGCGATGTCCAGGATGCGTATGGCGGGCCGTTTGGCCCAGGCTGCCGGCGCGATCGGTGAAACGAGCACGCACAGCAGGACGAAACCGGCGAAATGGAAGCCGTTCTGGGTGAGGACGGCGACGCTGCCAAAGGAGTTCATCCAGATATGAACGACAGAGATGACGACCGCGACGACAAGCGTCACGAGAGACAATCCGTGGCGGTTCAGTCCCGGCGAGCCGGTCTGCGTCAAGGTTTCGGCGCGCATGGACATCCTCCCGGCGCGGAGAAGGAAAGGGGTGAAAAGGGGCCGCGCGCGGCGGCCCCAAAGTCAGTCGCGGTTACGGCCGCAGACGGTCCGGAATGTCGAGGCCGGCTTCCTCGTAGTAGCGCAGCGCACCCGGATGCAGCGGCAGCGGCAGACCGGCAATCGCCTTTTCGAGCGCCATGGCCTTGGTGGCCGGGTGGATCGCCTGAAGGAAGGCGAGGTTCTCGTACATCGTCTTGGTGATCTCGTAGACGTCCTCTTCCGGCAGGTCTGCCGATGTCGCGAGGAAGTTCGGCTGGGCGATCGTGGTCACGTCCTCATCGAGGCCCGGATAGGTGCCGCCGGGGATGAGGTATTCCGTCCACAGGTCGCGGTCGCCATTGGCGGTGACGATCTGCTCGGGCGAGAAGGAGAGCAGGGTGACGTCGTCTCCGGCGGTCGAAAAGAGCTGCGTGACCGCGCTGACCGGAACGCCGGCGGGTGTGCCCATGCCGGCTGCCTGGCCGTTCTGCACGGCTTCCGCCGCCGGCCCGTAACCGCCGTAGAGCAGGTCGTAATCATTATCGATGTCGATGCCGAAACCGGACAGGATCGTGCGGTTGGAGCCGATCGTTCCGGAATTCTGCGAGCCGAGCGCCATAGTCTTGCCCTTGAGCGCGGCCATGTCCTCGATGGAGCCGGTTTCCGCGAATTCCGAGCGGATCACGAAGTGCTCGACATTCTGCCAGAGCATGGAGACCGAGCGCAGGTTCTCCTGCGGGCCCTCGGACTCGATCGGGCCGGTGCCGGTGCGCGCATAGTAGCCGTAGAGACCCTGCATAATGGCGAACTGGGCCTCGCCGTCGCGCAGCAGCTTGACGTTTTCGCCCGAGCCAGCCGAGGAAATCGCCGACATGCCGAGTTTCTGCTTCGGCTCGAGCTTGACCTTGGTGAGCGTCGAGATGGCGACGCCGACGGGATAATAGGTGCCGCCGGTCGAGGCGGTGGCGAGGATGTAATTGCGCGGCTCCTGCGCCTGGGCATTGAAGCCTACCGTCGTGGCGAGGGCCAGCGCGGCAGCGGCGGACAGAATCGTGCGTCTGGTGGTCGTTGTCATGGTTTCCTCCCAAAATGACATCGTTTCGGCGGTAGCCGTGCGCAATCAATTGCAAACCGTGTGCCAGATCCTCCCGACCTGTCCACATTCAAGGATTTCAAAGGCTTGCGGGACGCCGTTTTGTTGCGGCGCGAAGGAAAGCGGCGGTTTTCCGCCACCTGGCAGTGGCGCAGCGGCAAAAAACCGCCGCAAGCGCCTCAGGTCTCGCCGTCTTCGCGAATACCCAGCCGGTCTATCTTTTCGCCGAGCGTGCGGCGGGGAATCTGCAGGCGGCGGGCCGCCTCGGCCTGGTTGCCGCCGGCCTCCCTGAGCGCGCGGCGGATGATGCCGCTTTCGATCCGCGCCATGGTTTCGGCGAGGCCGGACGCGCCGCCCTCGGACACCTCTGTGCGGCCGGGTATGCCGTCGGAGAGGCCGAGGGCGAAGCGGGTCGCGAGGGATTTCAATTCGCGCACATTGCCCGGCCAGTCATGGGCGAGCAGGGCGCTCAGCACGGCATCCGGCAAGGGTCTCGGGGAAAGGCCGCTGCGCGCAGCCTCCTCGGCAGTAAAATGGCCGAACAGGGCTATGACGTCGTCGCCGCGGTCGCGCAGCGGCGGCAGGCTCAGTTCGGAGGCGGCAAGGCGGTAGTAGAGGTCGGAGCGGAATTCACCTTTCTCTCCCAGCGCCTTGAGGTCGGATTTCGTCGCGGCGACGAAACGCACGTCGAGCGGGCGCGGTGCGTTGTGGCCGAGCACCTCGACCTCGCGTTCCTGGATGACGCGCAGCAGCCGGGTCTGAAGTGCAAGCGGCATGGATTCGATCTCGTCGAGAAAGACGGTACCGCCATTGGCGTAGACGAGGCGGCCCTCGCGGGCGCTGTCGGCGCCGGTGAAGGCGCCCTTGGCGTGGCCGAAAAGTTCGCTCTCGAAGATCGTTTCCGGGATCGCCGCGCAGTTAATGGCTACGAAGGGTTTCGCGGCGCGCGGCCCCAAATCGTGCAGCAGGCGCGCGGCAACCTCCTTGCCGGTGCCGGTCTCTCCGTGGATCAGCACGTCGATATCATGACCGGCGAGTTGCATCAGACGGTCCTTCATGCGCCGCATCGCGTCGCTTCCGCCGATCATGCGATTGTCGAGGCCGGACGCGCCGGCCAACTGGGCGCGCAGGCGGGCGAGTTCGCGCGACAGGCGGCTTTTCTCGCCGGCATTGCGCAGGACCGCCACGAGATGATCGGCGTCGTAGGGCTTTTCGAGAAAATCATAGGCGCCGTCGCGCATGGCGGAGACCGCCATGGAGACATCGCCGTGGCCGGTCAGAAGGATGACCGGAATGCCGGCATGGCTTTCCGTCACATGGTGAAGGAGGGATATTCCGTCCTCGCCGGGCATGCGGATGTCGGTGACGACGATGTCGGCGCCGTCGCGGGAGAGTTTCGCCCTGGCCTCGGCGACGTCGGCAGCCGTTTCGACCGAAAAGCCGGAGAGCGTCAGCCATTCGGTGGCCGAGCGGCGGACCTCGGCCTCGTCGTCCACGAAGAGGATACGCGTGTCGCTCATGCCGGGACCGCTTCCGTTTCGGCCGGAGCCCCGGTCCGGGCGGCCGGCGTTGCGGGAAGGCGGATCAGCACCGCCGTGCCCTTCTCGGGCTCGCTCTCAATGCGCAGCGTGCCGCCGAAATCCTCGATGATCGAGGTCGAGATCGACAGGCCGAGGCCAAGGCCTTCCCCGGTTTCCTTGGTGGAGAAAAACGGTTCCGCTATGCGGGCGAGATCGTCCGACGCGATTCCGACGCCCGTATCGGCAATGCGTATGGTCACCGTGTCGTCACCGGTCTCGGTGTTGACCGTGACGCGTCTCTCGGTGCGGCCGTCCACGGCGTCGAACGCGTTGATCAGGACATTGAGGAAGACCTGTTCCAGGCGGACCGGTCCGGCGCGCACGAAAATATCCTCCGCCCGCGCGCCGATTTCGATTTCGGCGTCGACGGCCCTGCGGCGCGGTTCGGCGAGGGCGATCGCGCCCTCGATGCAGGACTGGATATCGACATCGGAGAGCTGGCCGGCGTCGCGCCTTGCGAATGTCTTCAGGTGCTTGACCATGCGTTGCATGCGGCGAACGGTCTCGCGGGCGTGATCAAGGGCGGACGCGGTGCGGGTGGTGTCGCCGGACTTCGTATGCACGCCTGCGGTGGCGAGCGTCATGTCCATGGCGGCAAGCGGTTGCGAAACCTCGTGGACGATCGCCGCCGACATGCGGCCAAGCGCGGCGAGCTTGGCGGATTGGACGAGGCTTTCCTGCGCGTCGCGCAGCTCCTCCTCCGTACGCTTGCGCTCCTCGATTTCCTGGGCAAGTTCGGCCGTCCGGTCGGCAACCTTGGCTTCCAGCTCGGCGTTGCGGTCGAGCTTCATGCGCAGAATCGACTGGCGTTGGCGCATGATAACGAGGATGCCGGCAAGCAGAAGCGCGGCGGCACCGGCCAGAACCGCGCCGGTCAGCGCCGAGCGCGTGACGGGTGCGAGTTGCGCGCGTCCGATCAGGGTCCAGCCGTTTTCTCCGACGGGCAGGAGCGACAGCATCGTGTCGCCGGCGACAACACGGCCCTTCTCGAGCGCTTCGCGGCCGAGATCCGGCGAATAGAGCGGCTTGGCGGACTGCAGCTCGATGCCGGTATATTTGCGGCTGGCCTCGATGCGTCCGCGCGCCTCGCCGGAAAGGGCGGTGAAGGGGCGGTACTGCCAGTCCGGATCGCCGGACAGAAAGACGACGCCGTCGCGGTCCATCAGCGCGGTGCCGGGCGCGTTGTCGTGCCACGAGGCGGCGAAGGTCGTCATGTCGACCTTGACGACGATGACGCCGGTCTCGCTCTCGCCATCGATGCGCGAGGACAGGAAGTAGCCGGGGCGACCTGTTGTCGCGCCGACGGCGTAGAACTGGCCCCTGCCGGTCTCCATCGCATCGCGGAAATACGGGCGGAAGCGGTAGTTCTGGCCGACAAAGGTCAGCGGCGTGTCATGGTTGGAGGCGGCTATGGTCAGGCCGGTGTCGTCGAGCAGGAACAGTTCGTCGGCATTCGTCTGGTCGCGAATGGTGGCGAGGAAGGTGTTGACCAGCGCGGCGCGGCCGGACGCGCGGGGGTCGTCGACAAGGGCGCGCAGGCGTTCGTCATGGCGCAAGACACGCGGCAGATTTCGGAAACGCTCGATTTCACTGCCCAGCGACTGGCGGGCCAGCACGAGGTCGGCACGCTGGACATCCGCCAGTTCCCTGAACGCCGAACGATAGACCATCTGCCAGGTCATGAAACCGGCAAGAAGCGCCGCAAGGGCGATGGCGATGACGAACTGAAACTGGCGCACGCGGCACTACCGAACGATTTTGACAAAACCTAGTGGTATCTTCTCCGAGAGACAACATGGCTGCGGTTTCAACCGCTTCGGTGCGCCAAAGCGATTGAAAGCAAAGCAAAAAGCCACAATGCGCGTTGAAAGCACCTTTGCGCATTCCTATAACAGGTCAATGAGTACGCCGTCGGATGCGTCATCCGGCGGTTGTTTGCCATTTGAGAGGATATGAATGCCCTGGAGCAATCAGAACGGCGGAGGCGGCGGCCCTTGGGGCGGCGGTGGCAATAATGGCGGCAATGGCGGTGGCCCTTGGGGCCAGGGACCGCAAGGCCCGCGTGGACCGCAGCGTCCCGGCGGACAGCCGCCGGATCTCGAGGAAATCATCAAGAAGGGCCAGGACCGGCTGAAACGGGCGCTGCCCGGCGGGGGCGGCGCGAGCCCGGCTCTCTTCGGCCTGATCGCCATTGGCCTCCTGATCCTCTATGGCGTGCAGTCCTTCTATCAGGTCGACACCGACGAACGCGCGGTCGAACTTCTGTTCGGCAAGCCGAAGACGGAACTTTCCGGACCTGGACTTCACTTCCATTGGTGGCCGATCGAAACCGTCGAGAAGGTTCAGATCGTCGAGAAGCAGATCGCGATCGGCGCCGGCGGGGCACGGCAGGATTCCGGCCTGATGCTGTCCGGCGACCAGAACATCGTCGATGTGCAGTTCGCCGTTCTCTACTCGGTAATCGACCCGGCGGCCTATCTGTTCAACGTGGCTTCGCCCGACGAGATGGTCCGCCAGGTGTCCGAAAGCGCAATGCGCGAAATCGTCGGCCGCCGTCCGGCGCAGGACGTCTTCCGCGACAACCGTGCGGCGATCGCCGACGAGGTTCGATCCTCGATGCAGGCGACGCTCGACGAATACGGCGCGGGCATCCAGGTGAACACGGTGTCCATCGAGGATGCGGCACCGCCACGTGAAGTGGCCGACGCCTTCGAGGAAGTGCAGCGTGCCGAGCAGAACGAGGACCAGTTCCGCGAAGAAGCGAACCAGTACTCGAACCAGAAACTCGGTCAGGCCCGAGGCGAGGCAGCGCAGATCCGAGAGGACGCATCCGCTTATGCAACGCGTGTCGTGCAGGAAGCCGAAGGTGAGGCGCAGCGCTTCATCTCGATCCACGAACAGTACCAGGCCGCGCCCGACGTGACGCGCAAGCGCCTGTATCTGGAAACGATGGAACGCGTTCTCGCCGATTCCAACAAGGTCATTCTCGACGAAGACGGCGAAAACCAGGGCGTCGTGCCCTATCTGCCGCTGCCTGAAGTCCAGAGCCGTCGAACGACCACCACGACCGGAGACGCACAGTAATGAACAGCAACCGTCTCACATTGCTCGGCATCCTGATCGCGATCGTGCTGATCGGGGTCTACGCCTCAATTTTCGTGGTCAATGAACGCCAGCAGGCGATCGTGCTGCGATTTGGTGAAATCCAGGACGTGAAGACCGAGCCGGGCCTCTACTTCAAGGCGCCCTTCGCCTTTGCCGGTTTCGACACGGTGCAGATCATCGAGGACCGCGTGTTGCGGCTCGATCTCAGCGACCAGCCCCCGGTACAGGTTTCCGGCGGCCGGTTCTACGAGGTCGACGCCTTCCTGACCTTCAAGATCACGGATGCGCGCAGGTTCCGCGAGACCGTCTCGGGCGATCTCAACTCGGCCGCCGCACGTCTTCGCACGCGTTTCGACGCGGCGCTGCGCCGGACTTACGGCCTGCGCTCCTTCGAAGCGGCGCTTTCGGACGAACGGACCGAGATGATGCGCGAAGTGCGCGACCTGATTCGTCCCGACGCGCAGTCGCTCGGCCTGACGGTCGAGGACGTTCGTATCGTGCGGACCGACCTGACCGCGGAAGTCTCGCAGCAGACCTTCGACCGCATGAAGGCGGAGCGTCTTGCCGAAGCGGAGCGCATCCGTGCGCGCGGTCGTGAAACGGCCAGCCGCATTCGCGCCGTGGCGGATCGCCAGGTCATCGAGATCGTCGCCGAAGCGCAACGCGAGTCGGAGATCCTTCGAGGCGAGGGCGATGCGGAACGTAACCGCGTCTTCGCCGAGGCCTTCAACCGCGATCCGGAGTTCTTCGAATTCTATCGCTCGATGGCTGCCTATCAGCGGGCGATGGAGAATTCGGACACGACCATGGTCCTGTCGCCGAATTCGGAGTTCTTCCGCTACTTCAAGAATGCGACGGGAACGCCGCCCGCGGCCGCTCCCGCTCCGTCCGCGCCCGCACAATAGTGCCGACGTGACATGACGATATTTCTGACAGCCCTCGGTCTCATGCTTGTGATCGAGGGCTTTCTTTATGGCGGCGTGCCCGGTTTCGCCAAGCGCATGGCTGCGATCCTGCTGGAAACGCCGGACGAAATCCTGCGTCGCGCCGGGGTGACCGCGGCCCTTCTCGGGCTTGTGGTGATATGGCTCGCGCATTTCCTGTGAGATCACGATTTTCACAAAGCGGCCACGCTTGTCACTTATGCGTGACTGTCCTGTTGTGCGGGACGCGGCGGGCTTTATGTTTCGCCGCAGACAAGGCGGCAATCGCGCTGCCGCACAAGCGGTATTCCATGGAGGCAACCCGATGGCATTCGATACTATGGTCCTGAAGCCGGCGCGCATGGCCGGCGTTTTCGCCCTGTCGCTGGCGATCACGGCGGGCGCCGCCGTTCTGCCCGGCGGCATGGCGATGAACGCCCGTGCGCAGGAAGGCCCGGCTTCCGTGGCGGACCTGTCGGCGCGGCTCATCGATTCCGTCGTCAATATCTCGACCTCGCAGACCGTCGGCGGCGATGACCGCAACGTCCCGCGCCCGCAATTGCCGGAGGGGTCGCCTTTCCAGGAGTTCTTCGACGAGTTCTTCGACCAGCAGCCGGAAGGGGGCCCGCCGCGTTCGCGCCAGGTGCAGTCGCTCGGCTCGGGCTTCGTGATCGATGCCGAGGGCATCATCATCACCAACAATCACGTCATCGAGGATGCCGACGAGGTCAGCGTCAACTTCAATGACGGGACCAAGATCGAGGCCGAGATCATCGGTCGCGACCAGAAGACCGACATCGCCGTTCTGCGGATCGATCCCGGCGACAAGGAGCTGAAAGCCGTTTCGTTCGGAGATTCGGAAACCGCGCGGGTCGGCGACTGGGTGCTGGCGATCGGCAACCCGTTCGGCCTCGGCGGGACGGTGACGCTGGGTATCGTGTCGGCCATCGGCCGCGACATCAATTCCGGCCCTTACGACAACTTCATCCAGACCGACGCCGCGATCAACCGCGGCAATTCCGGCGGCCCGCTGTTCAACATGCAGGGCGAGGTCATCGGCATCAACACGGCGATCATTTCGCCGTCGGGCGGGTCCATCGGCATCGGTTTCTCTGTGCCGGCCGAACTGGCGCGGAACGTCATCGACCAGCTTATCGAGTTCGGCGAGACGCGGCGCGGCTGGCTGGGCGTGCGCATCCAGACCGTGACGGACGAAATCGCCGAAAGCCTTGGCATGGACCGCGCGGACGGCGCGCTGGTGGCGGGTGTCATCAAGGGCGGCCCGGTCGATGACGGCTCGATCGAGCCGGGCGACGTCATCATCGAATTCAACGGTCGGCCGATTGCGACAACACGCGAATTGCCGCGCATCGTCGCCGACACGCCGGTTGGCCAGGAAGTCGATGTCGTGGTGATCCGCAAGGGCGAGCGCAAGACCGTCAAGGTGACGCTCGGCCGGCTGGAAGACAGCGAAGAACTCGCCATGGCGCCCGACGCGACGGATGACGAGGATCAGGCGGCCGACATGCCGGCGACGATCGAGATGTTCGGCATGACGCTTGCCGAACTGGACGAGACGGTGCGCGAGGCGCAGGACATCGACGAAAGCGTCGAGCGCGGCGTGGTGGTGATGGACGTTGCACCGGATTCGGCGGCGGCGGAGAAAGGCATCCAGCCCGGCGAGACGATCGTGGAAATTGCCCAGGAAGTGGTGTCCACGCCGCAGGAGGTGGTCGAGGCCATCGACAAGCTCGAGGCGGACGACCGGCGCAATGCGCTTCTGATGCTGGCCGCAAAGACCGGCGAGTTGCGCTTCGTCACGATCCGGATCGACTGAGGTCCGGGCAGGATACGACAAGGGGGCATGCCATGAACACGCAGAAAGTCGCGCTCGTCACGGCGGGCGGCAGCGGAATGGGCGCGGACGCGGCGCGTCGTCTCGCCTCTGACGGTTTCAAGGTCGCGATCCTGTCGTCGTCGGGCAAGGGCGAGGCGCTTGCCGAAAGCCTCGACGGATTCGGCGTTACCGGATCGAACCAGTCGCTCGACGATCTCAAGGGACTGGTCGATGGCGCGATGGAGCGCTGGGGCCGTATCGACGTGCTGGTGAATTCGGCCGGTCACGGGCCGAAGGGACCGGTGCTCGAGCTGACCGACGAGGACTGGCATAAGGGCCTCGACGTCTACCTGCTCAACGTCATTCGGCCGACGCGGTTGGTGACACCGCTGATGCAGGCGCAGGGCGGCGGATCGATCATCAATATTTCGACTTTCGCGGTCTTCGAGCCCGATCCGCTGTTCCCCACATCCGGCGTCTTCAGGGCGGGGCTTGCATCGTTTACGAAGCTCTTTGCCGACAAATATGCCGGCGACAATATCCGCATGAACAATGTCCTGCCGGGCTTCATCGACAGCCTGCCGGAAACCGACGAGCGGCGCGCGCGCATTCCGCTCGGCCGTTACGGCCGGGCCGGCGAGGTATCGTCGCTGGTTTCGTGGCTTGCGTCCGAAGATGGCGGCTACATGACCGGCCAGAACCTGCGCATCGATGGTGGCCTGACCCGCTCGGTCTAGCGCTTCCGCCAGTCCCGCGCAGTGATGCGATAGCAGACGTGGCGCTTGAGATCAGGATGGGTGTCGGGGATCTTCACATAGTCGAAATCGCTGGCCGCATCGCGCTTCAAGCCGATTCGCTCCATCACGGCGGTCGAGCGTTGGTTGTCATGCACGGCGAAGGAGACGATCTCCGGCAGGTCCAACTCTGAAAATCCGTATTCGAGCGCGGCGAGCGCCGCTTCGGTCACATAACCCCGGCCCCAGAAGGGCCTGGCCAGCCGCCAGCCGATTTCCACCGTTCCCGGCGGGAAATGCGGTTCGACATCGCCGACATGCAGGCCGCAGAAGCCGATACACTGGCCGGTTTCCCGCAATTCGAGGGCCGGAAAGACGATCCCTTCCTCCTGATCCTTCAACAGCTTGTCGAGGAACGCGTCCGCTTCCTCGCGCGTGCGGCGGAAGGGGAAGTACTCCATCACCTCGGGATCGGAATTGATCTCGAAAAAGAGGTCGCGGTCGCGTTCCTCCCACGGACGCATGACGAGCCGCTGCGTCTCGATCGGTCTCACCGCGCGAACTCGTCGCGGCGATAGCCCTGGAGATAGAGGAGGGCGGTCAGGTCGTTGTGATCGATGCGGATATCAGCCTGGGCGGCGACCGCGGGCTTGGCATGCAGCGCGACGCCGGTGCCGGCGAGGCCGAGCATGGACAGGTCGTTCGCGCCGTCGCCGACCGCGATGGCGTCCGCCGGTTCGAGCCCGAGCCGACCGGATATTTCCATCAGGGCATCGGCCTTGGCCTGACGGCCGAGGATCGGTTCGACGACCTCGCCGGTGAGCTTTCCGTCGGCCTGCGCGAGGCGATTGGCGCGGTTTTCCTGAAAACCGATCTGTTCCGCGATGCGGCTGGTGAAATCGACGAAACCGCCGGAGACGAGTGCGCACCAGGCGCCATTCGCCTTCATGGTGGCGACGAGTTCGCGTCCGCCCGGCATCAGCTTGATGCGCGTCGCGATGACATGGTCGATGACGGAAACCGGCAGGTCCTTGAGAAGGCCGACGCGCTCGCGCAGCGCGCCCTCGAACCCGATCTCCCCGTTCATGGCGCGGGCGGTGATCGAGGCGACATAATCTCCGACCCCGGCTTCGTCCGCCAGTTCGTCGACGCATTCCTGCTGGATCATGGTGGAGTCCATGTCGGCGATCAGGATCTTCTTGCGGCGCGCATCGGGCGCTATGACCTGTATGGCGATATCGACGGGCTGTCCTTCGAACCGGCCGGCGATATTCGCAGCAAGCGCGGTTCTGTCCGCATCGGCGAGCGGCGCGGGAGAGCGGATGTCGACGACATGCGCTTCCGCCAGCCAGACAATTTCGGTTTCGGGCAGCAGCGCGGCGACGGCGGCGACCGCATCGTCGTCGAGCGTGCCTTTGTCGGGATTGGCAATCAGGGTGACGATGGTGTTCATGGGGGCAGAGGCGCAATCGCGATGGAGTGAAGGAATTGGCGAGCGAGGACCGGTATCCGCGCGCGGTGTTGATAGCCGGGCCGACGGCGAGCGGCAAGTCGGCGCTCGCGTTGCAAAAAGCGGCGGAAACCGGCGGGGTGATCGTCAACACGGACTCCATGCAGGTCTATGATGTGCTGCGGGTTCTGACCGCGCGGCCATCGGATGAAGACCTGGCGCGTGCGCCGCATCGCCTCTACGGGCATGTCGCGCCGAATGAGGCCTATTCGACCGGACGCTGGCTCGAGGATGTGCGGGCCGTGATGGCCGATCCGGAGGTTGCCGGCCGGCCGCTCGTCTTCGCCGGTGGGACGGGCCTCTATTTCCGCGCGCTGACGCAGGGGCTTTCGCCGATGCCCGACATACCGGACGCGGTCCGGACGCGCTGGCGCGAGCGGCTGGCGGAGGAGGGCGCGGAGAAACTGCACCAGGTGTTGCGGCAGGAGGACCCCGAGGCCGCGATGTCGATCGGTCCTGGAGACGGCCAGCGTATCGTGCGGGCGCTGGAAGTGCGCGACGCGTCGGGCCGCTCGATCCTCGACTGGCAGGCGGAAGCCGGCGAACCCCTGATCGATGTCAGCCGCGCGGAACGGATCGTGGTGATGCCGGCGCGTGAAATCCTCTACCGGAACATCGAGCGCAGGCTCGACCGGATGGTCGGGGAAGGCGCGCTGGAGGAGGTGCGGGCCTTGCTGGAATTGGGCCTCGATCCGGCCATGCCGGCCATGAAAGCGATCGGCGTGCGAGAATTTTCAGGCGTTCTGGAGGGCCGAATCCCGATTGAGGACGCCCTCGTTCAGGCGAAAACCGCGACGCGCCAATATGCCAAACGCCAAATGACATGGTTTCGCAATCAGTTAGACGACGGATGGAAGACGGTGACGGAGCCGTGACCGGCCGGCGGATAAAGTATTCCGTGTATATGTAAGACTTACTAAACCGACGCGTTTAACGGGCACGCAACCCGCGCCAAGTATTTCTTCGCCAGAAACACTTGGCTGGGTGCAATGCGCTTCCATCGTTCCGAAATGTCCTTCATGGGGTATTTGCTGCTGCTGATCGGTGCGGCGGCCTGTGCCTTCTGGGCGAACGATGTGGTGTTCGGCGCGGTGGGCGGCGGCGAGGAGAGCGACATGGCTCTCGGCATGGTGGCGCTGCGCGTCCAGCTTGGATTGCTGTGCGCCGCGATCGTCGTTGGTCTTTTTCACTTCTACCCGCTGATCCGCAAACAGGCGCACGAACACGTCCACTGGCGGCAGATCGCCGAGTCGCTGACCATGAAGACCCACACCTTCCAGCGTGCGGCGCTCACGGATCCGATGACCGGGCTTCAGAACCGTCGCTATTTCGACGACGCGCTCGCCCAGTACATGGAGGAGTTCTCCCGGATCGGACGCCCGCTGGGCATCATGATCCTCGATATCGACCACTTCAAATCGATCAACGACACGCATGGTCACGATGTTGGTGATGAGGTGATCAAGGGGCTGGCGAATACGATCAGGGACTATACGCGCCATCACGATATCGCCGCGCGCATCGGTGGCGAGGAATTCGCGGTGGTCGCGCCGAATGTCGGGATCGCCGAACTCGACAAGATGGCGAACCGGCTGCGGCTGGCGGTCTCGAACCTGGTGTTCAACCTCGGCGGCAATGTCCGGCTGAAGATCACGATCAGCGTGGGTATCGCGCTGTGGGACGGCGAGGAGACCGGCTCCGCGCTCTACAAGCGCGCCGACGAAAACCTCTACGAAGCCAAGCGCGGCGGCCGCAACCGCGTCTGCGCCTGATTTATCCCGCCCGAAACACTTGCGCCGCATAGACGCGGCCTCGAACAAAGGTGCGGCGGGGAGCAGGCCCGTTGCGGGCGTGTCGCTACTTGCGGAAGCGGTTGACGAGATCGCGGGCCGATCCGCCACCCGATGACGATGGAGCGGGCTTCGGTGCCTCGGCAGGCACGGGCCTTGCGAACCGGTCGCGGCCGCCATGCAGCGACCCTTCCTCGGTGAACAGGCGCGCGAGTTCTTCGCGATCCGGAATTGTCCTGCGGTTCGTCGGGTCGTGCGGTTCCGGTTCCGTCGCGCCCGAGGGCGCCACGCCGGGCGCATGGAGCGTCGGCCGCTGTTCCGATGCGGGCACGTCGCCGAGCGGCTGGTTGACGGCGGCGAAATTGTCGTAGATCTCGTCCGGCCCGCCATGCATGCCGCGCGGGAAACGCATCTTCTGGATCACGTCGCCGACATCGACCGTTGCCTCGCCGTTTTGAACGGCGACCTGTTCATCCATGAGGTGGTTGCCCGGCAACTGCGCCGCGGTGACCTTCTCGAAGGTCATGCGCATCGGTGTCGAGACGCCCTGACCGAATGCGATGGCCTCGCGGTTTGCCAGCGAGGGCAGGAAGTTGATCGCGGAGCGGGACGAGCCGGCAATGGCCTTGCGCATGATTTCTTGGTCGCGCTCGTTGCCGAGACGCATGGAAAAGAAGGTGTTGCACTGGGACAGGATGGTTTCGTCCAGCTCGCCGGGACGCTGCGAGACGATGCCGAGATAGACGCCGTATTTGCGGCCTTCCTTGGCGATGCGCGCGATTGCCGCACGGGTCGGCGCGAAGCCGGCGGACTTGTCGGTCGGGATGTAGCGGTGGGCTTCCTCGCAGACGACGAGTGTCTGGATCTGCGATTTCGACCAGATGGCGAGATCGAAGGCGAGGCGGCACAGCACCGAGGCGACCGAGTTGACGATTTCCGACGGCATGCCGCTCATCTGGAAGGCCGTGATCGGCCTGCCGTTCGCGGGCACGCGGAAGATCGTCGAGATCACCTCGGTGATGTTGTCCTCGATCGTCTTGTTGGCGAACATGAACCGGTAACGCGGATCGTTGACGGCGGCGTCGATGCGGCTCTTCAGCGCCTTGAGGAACGGGCGTTCGACGCGGCCGTCGAGCATGCCGATGCGATCCTCGATCAGGTTCATCAGGTCGGAAATTCGATAGGGAACGGGCGTATCGGAGGTCACGGCCGTGGAATCGTGGGTCTTGCGCAGGCTCGGCTGACCGTTGCCCTTGAACTGCATCTTGGCGAGCGGGATCAGCTCGCGCAGCGCATCGACCTCTTCCGGGATCGGCGGCCTGCCGCGGAACAGGACCTCCGCGAACTCCTCCAGCCGGAACAGCCAGAACGGCAGGTCGAGCGCCGTGTCGTTGATGGTGATCGCGAGGTCGGGGAAGGCGGAGGAGAATTCGTTGTGCGGATCGAGGATCAGGATGCGCACATCGGGACGGGTTTCGACGATCTTGCGCAGAAGCAGGGTCACCGCGGTCGATTTGCCGACGCCGGTCGTGCCGACAACGGCGAAGTGGCGGGAAATCAGGCTGTCGATGGAGATCAGCGCCGGAATCTCGTTGTTCTGGGACAGGAACCCGATCGGGATCGCGCGTTCGTCGCTGTTCTCGTAGATCGCCGCGAGGTCGCCGATGCGAATGCGGTGCGCGACCGCGCCGAGATGCGGATAGGAGGAGATGCCGCCGGTGAAACGCGCCCGGCCACGGTCATCCTCGACGATCTCGCCGACAAGCTCCACGTGTATGTGGATCATGTTGGGATCGTCCTTGTTCCAGGTGCCGGAACTGGTGTCGACCTTGAAGAGCATGCCGACAGTGCGGTTGTCGCCGACGCGGATGGTGATCAGCTGGCCGACGGCCCAGTAGTCCTCACTGGCGCTGTCGCCCTTGCCGGCCAGGGCGGCGATGACCGCATGCGTGCCGTCGCAGGACACGACGAAACCCTCGGTGCGATTGCGCTTCGCAACGTGGGTGTTTTCGGTGAGCCCTAATCCGGCTTCGACCGGCGTGTCTTCCATGATGGTTCGTCCCGCCTCCTGGAGGGCGCATAGTCGCGGATCGAAGTTAAGGAATGGCTACGCAGGCAGGTGTACTTGACTGCAATTGGTGGCGGACATATTGTCCGCGCGATGACGAAGATCATTCTCGTAGTACGACCGCGTATGGGCAGGGCGATGTAATCGCCCGGCGAATGCACCCATGCGCGGAAGACACAAGGCTCCTGAGGGGGCCTTTTTTATTGCACCCCCTCTCCAAAAACATCATTAGGTCTCCAAAGCGACAAGGTGGCGAGACGCCGAAGACGGGAACAGGAACATGAATGCGAATGCCAAGGCGGGCGAACAACGGGAAATGACCGGCGCCGAGATGGTGATCCAGGCGCTGAAGGATAACGGGGTCGAGCATATTTTCGGCTATCCGGGCGGCGCCGTCCTTCCGATCTATGACGAGATTTTCCAGCAGGACGACGTGCGGCACATCCTTGTGCGCCATGAGCAGGGCGCGGGCCACGCAGCCGAAGGCTATGCGCGCTCGACCGGCAAGCCGGGCGTCATGCTCGTGACCTCCGGCCCCGGCGCGACCAACGCGGTGACGCCGCTGCAGGATGCGCTGATGGATTCCATCCCGCTTGTCTGCATCACCGGCCAGGTCCCGACGACGCTGATCGGCTCCGACGCCTTCCAGGAATGCGACACGGTTGGCATCACGCGGCCCTGTACGAAGCACAACTGGCTGGTCAAGGATGTCAACGATCTGGCGCGCGTGCTGCACGAGGCGTTTCGCGTCGCGACGACCGGCCGGCCCGGCCCCGTCGTCGTCGACATCCCGAAAGACGTGCAATTCGCGACAGGTATCTACCAGTCGCCGGAGGTCGCCGAGATGCGGCTGAGCTACCAGCCGAAACTGTCCGGCGACGAGCAGATGATCGAGGCGGCGGTCGAGATGCTGGCATCCGCGAAACGGCCGATCATCTATTCCGGTGGCGGGGTGGTCAATTCCGGCCCGGAGGCGAGTCGGCTGCTGCGCGAACTGGTCGATTTGACCGGATTTCCCATCACCTCGACGCTGATGGGTCTCGGCTCCTACCCGGCGAGCGGGGAGAACTGGCTCGGCATGCTGGGCATGCACGGCACCTACGAGGCCAATATGGCGATGCATGACTGCGACGTCATGATCAATATCGGCGCGCGCTTCGACGACCGCATCACCGGCCGGATCGACAAGTTCGCGCCAAACGCCCGGAAAATCCACATCGACATCGATCCCTCCTCGATCAACAAGGTCATCCATGTCGATATCGGCATCATCGGCGATGTCGCGCGGGTGCTCGAGGACATGGTTCGCATCTGGCGCGCCTCGTCTGGCGCTGGCGACAAGGCGGCGCTCGACAGCTGGTGGGCGCAGATTTCCAAGTGGAGGGCGCGCAACTCGCTCGCCTATTCGCCGAACAAGGACGTGATCATGCCGCAATATGCGATCCAGCGGCTCTACGAAGCGTCTCAGCGGGCGGGCAAGGAGACCTTCATCACGACGGAGGTCGGCCAGCACCAGATGTGGGCGGCGCAGTTCTTCGGCTTCGAGGAGCCGAACCACTGGATGACCTCGGGCGGGCTCGGCACGATGGGTTACGGGCTGCCGGCGGCGCTCGGCGTCCAGATCGCGCATCCCGACGCCCTGGTCGTGGATATCGCGGGCGACGCCTCGGTGCTGATGACGATCCAGGAAATGTCGGCGGCGGTGCAGCACAATGCGCCGATCAAGATCTTCATCCTGAACAACCAGTATATGGGCATGGTGCGCCAGTGGCAGCAATTGCTGCATGGCAACCGGCTGTCGAACTCCTACACGGAAGCGCTGCCGGACTTTGTCAAGCTGGCCGAGGCCTATGGCTGCGTGGGAATGCGCGCGGAGAAGCCGGACGAACTGGATGACGCGATCGACGCAATGATCGCGTCCGACAAGCCGGTGATCTTCGATTGCCGCGTGGCCAATCTCGCCAACTGCTTCCCGATGATTCCGTCGGGCAAGGCGCATAACGAGATGCTGCTGCCGGACGAGGCGACCGACGAAGCCGTGGCGAACGCCATCGACGCGGAAGGAAAGGCGCTCGTCTGAGCGCCTTTCGAAGCCCATGCAGAAATCCCCGCCCGGCCTTTTCGACTACACGCTGCTCATCGCGCTCGCGCTGATGTGGGGCGCGGCGTTCCTGTGGTCGAAAATCGCGGTCGCCGAAGTCGCGCCGGTCACGATCACGCTGGCGCGCCAGTCGATCGCGGCGGTGCTTCTGGTCGGGTTCGCGATCGGTGCGCGGCGCTGGTTCGTGCCCACGGCGCGGGATCATGTGTTCATGATCATCTGCGCGCTGACGGGCACCGTCGTGCCGTTCACGCTGATCAATTGGGGCGTCGAAGTGATCGACAGCGGCCTGGCCTCGATCCTGATGGGTTCGATGCCGCTGACCGTGCTGGTCATGGCGCATTTTCTGACACCTGACGAGAAGATGAGCCTGCCGAAGGTCGGCGGCGTCATCCTTGGCCTGATCGGCCTCGGGATTCTGTTCTGGCCGCAATTGCAGGCCGGGTTCGGCGAGGACCTGATCCGGCAGCTGGCCGTTCTCGGCGCGGCGTTCGCCTATGCCATCAACGCGCTTTCGACCAAGCAGCTCGTGCGCCATCCGCCGATGGCGCTGATCGCCTATATCTCGCTTTGGACGCTGGCGATCCTGGTGCCGATGGTGTTCCTGTGCGATGCGCCGATCCCGACGAGCATTTCGGCGCATGTCGTGTTCGCCCTTGCTGGGCTCGGCGTCATCTCGTCTGCCGCCGGCGCGCTTGTCATGGTCACGATCATTCGTCGACAGGGCGCGACCTTCTTCGGCCAGATCAACCTGCTGATCCCGATTGCCGGCGTCATGCTCGCCGTCATCTTTCTGGGCGAACGTCCGGGCCTCAATGCGCTCGCGGCACTCGCCGTCATTTTCTGCGCCCTGTTGGTGGCGCGTATCAAACCGTCTGCGAAGACACCCATGTCTCAGGAGAGCCATCCATGAATGCACGCCACCAGGCCACCGGATCGGCCTATTTCATCGCCAAGGAAACCGAGCGCCCCGAAACGCACACGCTGTCGGTCGTTGTTGACAACGAGCCGGGTGTGCTGGCCCGCGTGATCGGGCTGTTTTCGGGCCGCGGCTACAATATCGAAAGCCTGACGGTCTCCGAGACCGAGCACGAGAAGCACATTTCGCGCATCACCATCGTGACGCGGGGCACGCCGCATGTCCTCGAGCAGATCAAGGCGCAGCTCGAGCGTATCGTTCCGGTGCACCGCGTTGTCGACTTGACCGTCGTGGCGCATGAACTCGGCCATGAAAAGCCGCTTGAGCGCGAACTGGCGCTGGTCAAGGTGGCCGGTTCCGGCGAACACCGCGTCGAGGCGCTGCGGCTTGCCGACGCCTTCAAGGCCACCGTCATAGACGCCAATATCGAGCATTTCATCTTCGAGGTGCGGGGGCGGACATCGACGATCGAGCAGTTCATCGCGATCATGGCGCCGCTCGGTCTCGTGGAGGTCTGCCGCACGGGCGTCGCCGCGATGACGCGCGGCCCGGAAGGTATGTAGGGTGGACAAGTCCGTTCGCCCGGAACCGAACCCCGGCGAGATCCTGCTCGACGGTCATATCGATGTGCCGGAAGAGCGCCTCGCGGCGGTTTCGGCGGCGTTGCCGGACCATATCGAACTGACCCGCGAGGAGCCGGGCTGCCGCTATTTCAGCGTCACGGCCTGCCCGGACCTGGCGGGGCGCTTCCTGGTCTCCGAGATCTTCGCCGACCAGACCGCATTCGAGGCGCACCAGGCGCGGATGACGGCCTCGGCCTGGGCGGAAGTGACAAGGGACATTCCCCGCCAATACAAAATCCGCACGGCCTGACAGGCCGTGCCGGGCTTCACCGGTCTTGCCTTGCTGTAATGGCGCTTAAAGCGGTCACTCGTCAGCTCCGGCTTTCCGATAGACCGAGACATGCATCGTGCTGGATGCATCGAAGGGGCGGCGGTCCCATCCGCCCCAGCGGTGGACGAGCGTCATGCCGGCCAGCCGCGCCATCAGATCGATCTCGCTCGGCCATGCGTAGCGCATCGGCAAGGGGACCAGTTGCATGCCGTCTTCGGTAATCCTGATCCGCTGCATTTCGAGAAGCTGGCGGACCGGATCGTGCAATGCCGCCTCGATCCAGACCGACGACATGTCGAGCCTTTTCGTCGTCGTCCGCTGGCCGTCCCTGAACCCGGAAAGATCCGGTACGAAGGTTTCAACCAGAAATGTACCGCCCGGCGCCAAGCACTTGGCCGTATTGCGAAAACAGCGGATCTGGTCTTCCTGCGTCTGCAGGTTGAAAAGGGTGTTGAACACCAGAAAGGCATGGTCGAACGGGCCATCGATATCGACGTCGGCAATATCGCCAATGGCAACATCGATCGCGTCGCCGCCGGGCTTGCGGCGCATGATCTCGACCATCTCGCGAGAACCCTCGATTCCGGAGACCTTGTGGCCTTTTGCAGCCAGCGGCAGGGCAATGCGGCCTGTGCCGATGGCGAGTTCCAGGATCGCGCCTTCGCCGGCAAGGTCGGAGATCAGCGCGACCGTTTCCGCGGTCGTGCCGGGATCGTGCAATTGGTCGTAGTCGGCGGCGTTCAACTCGCCGAATGTCGATGCGGTAAAGCCTTCCATTTCACCTGTCCGGTTTCATGTTATCGGGGCTGCGTCCGATGCGGCCGCCAAACTGGCAGGGGGCGATGAAGATCACAAGTCGGCGGCCTCGGAATGTAAATGCCGCTGCCCGACGGAACGCTATGGCGGCGCCGGAACGAATCCGGTACAGCCAACGCCATGAAATTCTCCCCGCAACAGGACGACGCGCTCAACGCGGTGGCGCAGTGGCTCAAGAACGGCGACCGGCAATTGTTCCGGCTGTTCGGCTATGCCGGCACCGGAAAGACCACGCTGGCGCGCCATTTCGCCGAACATGTCGACGGGCATGTTCAGTTCGCGGCGTTCACCGGCAAGGCGGCGCAGGTGCTGCGCTCGAAAGGCGCGTCGAACGCCAAGACGATCCACTCTCTGATCTACAGGCCGCGCGGCGAAGAGGCCATCTCGGACGAGACCACCGGCAAGACCTCGATGTCGCCGACATTCTCGCTCAATCGCCAGAGCGACATCGCCAAGGCGAAGCTGGTGATCGTCGATGAATGCTCGATGGTGGACGAGAACCTCGGGCGCGACCTGATGAGCTTCGGCACGCCGATCCTGGTTCTGGGCGATCCGGGTCAGTTGCCGCCAATCTCGGGCGGCGGTTTCTTCACGGAGGCTGAGCCCGATTTCCTGCTCACCGAAATTCACAGGCAAGCGGCGGAAAACCCGATCATCCGGCTGGCCATGGATGTGCGCGCCGGCAAGGAGATCATGCACGGCGACTACGGGACGACGCAGATCATCGCGAAGGGCGACGTCGATGCGGACCTGGTTCTCGCCGCCGACCAGGTGCTTGTCGGCATCAACCGGACGCGCCGGCGCTACAATCAGCGGCTCCGCCAACTGAAGGATTTTACTGCGACCTATCCGCAGGCCGGCGACAAGCTGGTCTGCCTGCGCAACGACCCGGCGAAGGGGCTGCTCAACGGTTCGCTCTGGAAGGTGATGACGGCGTCGAAGGAAACGGTGAAGCCGGGCATCAACCTGCTGGTCTCGCCCGATGACGGCGACACGGATCGCGGTGTGGCCAAGATCAAGCTGCTCAAGGCGTCATTCGATGCGCCGGAGGACGATATCCCCTGGCAGACCAAGAAGCGCTACGACGATTTCGACTACGGTTACGCCCTCACCGTGCACAAGGCGCAGGGCTCTCAGTGGGACGACATCGTGCTGTTCGACGAGAGCTTCGCGTTTCGGGACATGAGAAGCCGCTGGCTCTACACGGGCATCACACGTGCTGCAAATTCACTGACCATCGTTAAGTGATTTACAATTCTTTCATCATATAGGTCCGCCAGCGCAGATCTACTTAGAGTTGAAGGTACCCGTGTCCGCGTTCGCAACCTTTTCCGGCCTCCTGTTGCAGGCGACTGGCCCTTCGGCCATCGTGCAGACGCCTGACGCCTCGACACCGGTTGCGGGTTCCTTCGGCATCCAGTTCCTGGTGCATGCGGCGTTTATCTGGGTGGCACTGATCATCATCTGCCTGATCGTGTTCGCGTACAGGAAGATGCGCGGAAGCGAAAAGGCCACTTCCCCGCAGATGTACCAGAAGGAACTGGACGAGATGCGCAGGGGCGGCAGGGGACACTGAGCCCTTTTTTTACGTGCCAAGCGGCGCGGAAATCTCGAACAGCACCGCCGTCGCGTCATCGCTCGGCTTCATGCGCGGGTGAAGCCGCCCGTCGGGGTCTTCGCGGCGCTCGATATTGCGGAGACGCGAACCGAGCACCGACAGACCTTCCCGCTTTGCGGCCCTGATGAACTCGTCCGGTTCGAATATCCCGTAATTCGATGCCAGAGCTGCGAAGCCGTCGGTGCACAGAAGGCCGGTCATGGGCAGGCGATCCGGCAGAGGCGCGCTCACAAGATGATCGGCCGCTTGCGGCACGGAGCCGAGCGTCCAGACGGGGCCTGAGGGCGTGTTGAAGGTGCCGCGCAGCGACCTCTCGCGGGCGAGGAGGGCCGGATCGTCGATGAGCCGGGGGAGGTTCGACAGGCCTCCGCACCGCTCGATGACCGCGCGGGCGGCCTCGCGTTCCAGATCGGCATTGCCGGGCAGGGCGCTGTGGGCAACGGTAACGCCGTTACCGTCGGTGAGAAAGAGTGTGCAATCGCCCAGCCCGTGGGTGACGATCCTGTTTTCCTCGATGCGGATCATCTGGAACCCTGCGATCGGCAGGTTCCAGGCCGGCATGTCGCGCCCCTTGGCCGCGAAAGCGACGATCCTGCGGGCCAGCGCATTGGTGGAGCGGACGATATCCGCCATGGCGCGGCCCGGCATGATCATTTCCTCGAAATGGACCTTCGCGAAGGTGGCGAGCCAGGCGGCGTCGCTGTCGTGGCGGCCGACGACGAAATCCGGGCCGAGGCCGGTTGCCCCGTCGATGACGAAGGCGCATTGCGCCGTCCAACCCAACTGGTCCTCGTTGGGGCGGCTTTCGGAGCCCGGAAGGCTTAGCGAATCGAGGATCGACAGCGTCAGCATGGGGGGCGATAGAGCGCGGGATTGTTGCAGCGGTTTGACAGGCCTACATGCGCGGCGGCGCATTCCTCCAATTTTTCTCGTAGTGTGCGAATGCAACGAATACCGAGCAGCGGCGTTCCATATCGCGACAGAAACGGAGACGTCGATCATGCTCAAATGGATTCTGATCCTTCTCATCGTCGCGGCCATTGCCAGCCTGCTCGGTTTTCATGGCGTTGCCGGTGTTGCCGGGACCTTGGCGCGAGTCCTGATCTTCATCGTCCTGGTCGTTCTGGCCCTGGCGCTGCTGTTCGGACTGATTGCGGTCGCCTGACGCGATCGCTCTGCCGGGATTGAACCGGAGACAATTTTGCGGGCGCGTATGTCTTCCAAATCCTGAACGGATGACATACGCCTCGCCTGTTCGACCGATCGGGTGAGATTGCCATGCCTGCCAAATTGTCCGTCAATCTGAACGCCATCGCTATGCTGCGGAACCGGCGCGACCTGCCATGGCCGAGCGTGACCGGCCTCGGCCGCATTGCGCTTGAAGCCGGCGCGCACGGTCTCACCGTGCATCCGCGCCCGGACCAGCGCCATATCCGCTTCACCGACCTGCCGGACATTCGTGCGCTGATCGATGACGAGTTTCCGGATGCGGAATTCAACATCGAAGGCTATCCGAGCGGCGATTTCCTCGCGCTTGTCGAGAAGACGGAGCCGGAGCAGGTGACCCTGGTGCCCGACGATCCGGAGCAGCCGACCTCCGATCACGGATGGGATTTCGTCGCCAATCTCGACATGCTGAAAGCGATCGTCGCGCGGCTCAAGAAATCGGGCGCGCGTGTTTCGCTGTTTTGCGATCCGGACGCGGACGCCGAACAGCTTGACGCTGCGAAAGCCACCGGCGCCGATCGCATCGAACTCTATACCGGGCCTTACGGTGCTTGCCATGAGGACCCCAAAAAGGCCGCTGAGCTTGTCGAAGTTCTCGGCCGGACGGCGGATGCGGCGCATGACCTGGGCCTTGGCGTGAATGCCGGCCACGACCTGACGGTTGAGAATTTACCGGCGCTGGCGAAAAGGCTGCCGGCGCTTGCGGAAGTTTCCATCGGTCACGGGCTGACGGCTGACGCGCTCGAACACGGGATGGCCGGTGCGGTGACGCGGTTTCTCGGCGCGCTGGGCCGATAGCTCAGAAGTGTTCGCCGGCCTTGAACGGGCCGACGCGCATGCTCGCCGCGATCAGATAGGCCGTCGACCAGCCGATCAGCAGGAAACCATTGACGCTTTCGAGCGCCGCCAGCATGCGCCATTCCTGGCTCGTGATGACATCGCCATAGCCGACCGTGGAGAAGGTCGCCGTGGAGAAGTAAAGCGCGGTCTCGAAATCCCCGAAAACGCCGAGTGCGAAATAGCAAACCGCCCATAGCCATACTTCGACCGTGAGAACGGCGAAGATTCCGATGACGACCGTGTTCATGGCGAGCAGGCGGCTGCGGCGCCCATCGATGCGCAGCTTGCTGGTCAGCCAGTTCATGCCATGCGTGACCCAGATGAGGCCGAAAGTGTGAATGACGACCGTCAGCGAAATGATCAGCGTGCCGAGTACGAGATTTGCGATCATTGGCGGTTCTTATCCAAGCAGCATTGCAAGTCAATCTGACTTCGCATGCCCTGTGAAACCTTGCCGCAACGGAAAGAACCCGTTCACCATTTGCGAGTAGGCTTTGGCCGCGAATCCAAGGAGATCGCCATGCTACAGCGCCTATTTTCTCGCGGCGCGCCTCGTGAGCGCATCGAACACGCGTCCGCGCACGGCGCCGAAACCGAGCAACAAGAGATTCTGCGCGAGCGCAGTACGGCGATTCTCGAGAGGCTCGAGCGCAAGCAGGAAGAGGCCGAGAAGACCGAACTGGCGCGGCGGCTCGCGGAGCGTGAAACAGCTGAGCGCGAAGAGCGCGAGGCAGCCGAGCATGAAGCCGCCGAGCGCGAAAACTACGAAGTCGCCGGGCAAGCGGCGCAGGACAATCTGTCCGAAGACGATGCCGATCACGACCACGCGGTTGCGGAGACGGACGAGCAGGCTCCCGTTTTCGAGGAGGGTGACGATGCACCGGCAATGATGGCAGATGCCATCGACGACGCGCCGGATGCGGCGTTCGACGACCGGCCGCAGGATTTCGAGGCAGACCCCGAACAGGCAGAGCCGGACGCTGACGACGACGCTTTCGCCGGGCAAGAGGAGCCCGTCGCCGAAACGGCGGCGCCGCCCGAAAACGATGTGGTTCAGACGGACAACCATCGCGAGGCGGATGCCCTGTTCTCGGACAGCGAGCCGCTTCGGCCGGTCATTCTGCCCCACACCATATCCAACCTGCCGGGCGAGGATGGAGCCGTGCATTCGCATGCCGGCCATGCCGCGTCGAACGACGATCCGGAGGTCCATGAGCAATTGCGGCTCAAGGCCGAAGAGGCCAAGGAGCGGATCGCAAAGCGGCTGGAAGCCATGAAGGACGAGGGAAAGGCCAAGGCGGTGGCTGGCCGCCTCGATTTCGGCGCAGACACGCCGCCGATCGCGCCGGGTCGCGACGAGGACAACTGACATCCATCACATCGCACGGGGCGCTTGACGGCGGCAGTCTACGGCTGTAAATGACCCGAACCGTACCGTACGGTACTTGTTTGGATTGCCGCGTATGCTTGCTCCGAAAACCATGGAAACGACTTCAGCCGACGACGGCGCGGAGAGCTTCGGCCCGCGCCAGACGGACGTGCTGGAAGCGGCGCTGGCGCTGCTTGTCGAAGGCGGAGACAAGGGCCTGACAACCGCGCGGCTGGCGCGGGCCGCGAATTGCTCGAAGGAAAGCCTCTACAAGTGGTTCGGCGACCGCAACGGCCTGCTCGAGGCGATGATCACCTATCAGGCATCGAAAGTGCGGATCGCGGCATTGCCACGGGTCAAGCCGAGCGCGGAGGAGTTTCGCCACCAGCTTGCGGGCTTCGCCAGCGATCTGCTGACCGTGCTGTCCGGGCCGACTTCGCTTGCCCTCAACCGGCTGTCGATCGGCGAGGCAGGGCGCGAGGGCGCGCAACTCGGCGGATTGCTGATCGAGCGCGGACGCCGCGCCATCGAAAACCGCGCCATGCGCCTGCTGGATGCCGGCCGCGACGCGGGGCTGATCGCGTTCGACAATCGCGACGCGGCGTTCAACGCGCTTTACGGCCTGATCGTCGGCGACATGCATGTGCGCATGCTGCTTGGCGACGCCGTGCCGCTGATCGCCGATGCGTCGGCGCTCGATACCCAGGCGGCGCGTGCCGTCGACCAGTTCTGGCGGCTCTACGGAGTCGCGGAGGAGACTAACCCGAATACAAACTGAACACGTCAAGGGAAGGAACCGATCATGCGTGTCTATTACGATCGCGACGCCGATCTTAATCTCATCAAGTCGAAGAATGTGGCCATTATCGGCTACGGATCACAGGGCCGCGCGCACGCGCTGAACCTGAAGGATTCCGGTGCACAGAACGTGGCCGTTGCGCTGCGCGAAGGCTCGGCGACCGCGAAGAAAGCCGAGGCCGATGGCTTCAAGGTCATGTCCGTGGCGGAAGCCGCAGGCTGGGCCGACCTGATGATGATGGCAACGCCGGACGAACTGCAGGCGGGCATATACAAGGAGCATATCGCGGCGAACATCCGCGACGGTGCGGCGATCGCCTTCGCGCATGGCCTGAATGTCCATTTCGGCCTGATCGAGCCGAAGTCGTCGGTCGACGTCGTCATGATCGCGCCGAAGGGCCCCGGCCACACCGTGCGCGGCGAATACCAGAAGGGCGGCGGCGTGCCGTGTCTGATCGCCGTCCATCAGGACGCATCCGGCAATGCGCATGACCTCGCGCTTTCCTATGCCTGCGGCGTCGGCGGCGGCCGCTCCGGCATCATCGAAACCAACTTCCGCGAAGAGTGCGAGACCGATTTGTTCGGCGAGCAGGTTGTCCTGTGCGGCGGTCTGGTCGAACTGATCCGCGCCGGCTTCGAGACGCTGGTGGAAGCCGACTACGCGCCGGAAATGGCCTATTTCGAGTGCCTGCACGAAGTGAAGCTGATCGTCGACCTCATCTATGAGGGCGGTATCGCCAACATGAACTACTCGATCTCCAACACGGCCGAGTGGGGCGAGTACATGTCGGGTCCGCGCATCATCACCGAAGACACCAAGGCCGAGATGAAGCGCGTTCTCAAGGACATCCAGTCCGGCCGCTTCACCTCGGAGTGGATGCAGGAATGGCATTCGGGCGCGGCACGCTTCAAGGCCACCCGCCGCCTCAATGACGAGCACCCGATCGAGCAGGTCGGCGAAAAGCTGCGCGGCATGATGCCGTGGATCAAGTCGAACGCACTGGTCGACAAGGAAAAGAACTAGGTCTCGCGCGAAGCGTGGCCTGAGTGCTAACAGACGGGGCCGTGGAGCGATCCGCGGCCCTTTTTCGATCTCAATGCCTGCCCGGAAGGTTTGCCATGACGATTGCCGACGATATCGAGATGCTGAAACGCCAGGAGGAGGCGCTGCGGTTCGACGCGATGAGCGACGAGGATGCGTGGAGACTGGGCTCACTGATGCGGTCGCGCGCGGTCGAAAAGGGATTGCCGCTGGTTATCGACATTCGCGTTGCGGGACGGCCGCTGTTCTACACAGCGTTGCCGGGCACGGCGCCTGACAATCCGGAATGGGTCAGGCGCAAGACCAATGTGGTGATGCGCTACCACAAATGTTCCTACCGGGTCGGACGCGAACTCGCGGCGAGCGGATCGTCGCTCGACGAGGATCGCGGCGTGTTGCCGATCGACATGGCACCGCATGGCGGCTGCTTTCCGATCCACATCAAGGGAACGGGCATTGTCGGCACGGTCACCGTGTCGGGTATCCCGCAGCGTGACGACCACGGTTTCGTGGTCGAATGCCTGTGCGACTATCTCGGTGTCGATGCCGCCCAGCTGGCGCTCGGTCCGGAAGGCTGATCGCGCGACGGTTTTGCCGCGTCAGTTGGTGACGGCGTTCAGACGCAGAGCGGCGACGCCGACGGCGATGTTGATGCCCTGCTGCGACTGGAGGCTGACCGGCTGCAGCGCGAAGGACTTTTCCAGACCGCCGACGAGCACGTTCGCGCCAAGGCCGACAACGAAAGAGGCCGAGGCGGTCGCGCCGCCATAGTTGCCGGCAAGGGCGCCCGGCGCGTAGCCGTTCACCGCGGGGGCGACGACCGCCCAGCGGATCACCGCATTCTCCGTCGTGCCGAGATCGAGGCCGTATTTCTCGATGGTTCCCGTATATGTCTCGGGCGTCCGCGCCGTCGATGCCGGGGTGAAGGTGCATTGGAGATTGCTGGTGGAGGCCAGCACGAGATTGACGCCACCCTCGACCGTGCAGTCCAGCATGCCGAGTTCGACGCGCGCGCCGGCCATTGCGGGAGCGGCGAGACCGGTCGCCAGCGCGGCGGACAGGATCAGCGATTTGGTGCGTATCATTTGATTGCCCTTTTGTGTTCGGTTGCCGTCCGTGTCTCGCAGAATTGTGGCGTTGTTGCGCCGGAAACCCATGCGCAATATAGGTCAGTAATGTTGACATAAATTGCATGGAAGCGCATGGTCGCCTCCCCACCTCAGGAGACAGGGCCATGACGCAACATTTCCGCTTCGCCGCGCGCGAAACCCGCATGAAGGCGTCCGAGATCCGCGAGTTGCTGAAGCTGCTCGACCGGCCGGACATCATCTCGTTTGCGGGCGGAATTCCGGATGCGGCGCTGTTTCCGGCCGACGATTTCCGGCGGGCCTTCGACGCCGCCCTTGCCGGCGACGGGGCAAAATGGGCGCTGCAGTATTCGCCGAGCGAGGGCCATGCCGGCCTGCGCGCGTGGATCGCGGGCGAGATGGGGCGCATCGGCGTCGATTGCGGCCCCGAGAACATCCTGATCACAGCCGGATCGCAGCAGGCGCTCGATTATCTCGGCAAGCTGTTCCTGTCGCCGGGCGACACAGCGCTGGTCACATGGCCGACCTATCTCGGCGCCTTGCAGGCCTTCAACGCCTATGAGCCGAATTACGACCGGCTGGAGCCGATGGCCAATCGCGACGCGCAGGATTATTGCGACCGCGCGGCGGAGCAGGGCGGCGCGGTGAAATTCGCCTATATGTCGCCGGACTTCGCCAACCCGACCGGCGAGACGATGACGCGCGAGCAGCGCGAGCGGGTGCTCGACCTCGCCGACGCGCTGGACATCGCGGTGATCGAGGACGGGGCCTACCAGGCGCTTCGCTATGACGGCGATGCGATCTCGCCGATGCTGGCGCTGGAGATCGCGCGCAAGGGCGATATCGACGCCTGCCGGACGATCTATTGCGGCTCGTTCTCGAAGACGTTGTCGCCGGGCCTGCGCGTCGGGTGGGTCTGCGCGTCCCGCGAGATCGTGTCGCGGCTGGTGATCCTCGTCCAGGCGGGCGGGCTGCACACGGCAACGCTCAACCAGGCGGCGGTCGACCGGGTGGCGCGGACCGTTTTCGACGAACAGGTCGCACAGGCGCGTTCCGTCTATGCGGCGCGGCGCGACCGGATGCTGGCGGCGCTGGCGCGCGAAATGCCCGACGGCGTCGAATGGACGAGGCCGGAAGGCGGCATGTTCATCTGGCTCACCCTGCCTGCGGGGATGGACGGCGCGGCGCTGCTCGCCCGGTCGCTGGACAGCGCAGGCGTGGCTTTCGTTCCCGGAAGCGCCTTCTTCGCCGATGGCTCCGGCGCGAACACAATCAGGCTTTCGTTTTCCTGCGCCTCGGACGAGATGATCGATACGGGGATCTCGCGGCTGGCCGGGCTGATACGCGCGGCGTAAGGCCGGCGACGCAATGCGAAAAAGGGCCGCGGCGATAACCGCGACCCTTCCGGCGTCCGTACCAGGGATTGAAAAGGACGCCTTATTCGGCCGGTGCAAGCGCCGCGGTGTCGTCGTGCCGCTCGGTCGTGATCAGCTTGCCGCTCAGCTGGAAGAAGACCTTGATGGTCAGCGCCTGCAGGACGACCAGCGGGGCATAGGCGACGAAATAGCCAATCGAGAACTTGTCCATCACGCCGATGCCGAGAAGGCCCGCATTGATCAGGAAGTTGGCGAAGACGAACAGCGCGACGCCGGGGCAGATCAGGGTGAAGGCGCCGGAAGATCGCTTTTCGCCGGAGACATACTGTTCGAAGTAACGGGCGCGCTTCATCACCGCGTAGCCGACGAGGCCGAAGACGAGCTGGATCGAGAACAGGGTCGCGAGCATGGCGAACTTGTCGCCGGCAGCCCATTCGGCGCCGAAATTGTGCTCCAGCGCCATCTTCATGCGATAGACGGCGATGCCGACCACCGTGACGAAGGGGATGATGATCCACAGCGTCGGGACGGTTTCCGGGTTGGCGCGATGCTCCATCATCGAGCGGAAGCCCATGACCATGAAGATCGCGGCGAACAGCACGGCGGCGACGAGGAAGAAGCTCGCGCCCATGAAGCCGACCACGGAGGTGACGGGGTTGTGGCTCATGGCCGTGGCGGCGGAGAACCCGACGCCGATCATGGCGAAGGCGAAGACCGACAGCATGGTGGCCAGCGAGTTGTTGTTGGCGCAATGAAAACCGCCATCGACCAGCACACGGCTCATGAAGTCCGCGAAGAGACGCAGCGCGTAGACGCCGATCAGGGCGAAGGCGAGCAGGGCGGCCGGGAACAGGAATTCCACGATTCCCCAGAGGCCCGGGACGAAAACCGCGCCAATGATGAAGCCGACATTCACGCTCATCGCCAGCGCCAGCGGGATCGCCATCAGCTGGGTTTCGGCATTGCCCGTGCGCAGTTTTTGCGCGGCTTCGGTCTGTTTCCACGCGTTGTAGCGCGAGAAGTTCCAGACGAGCAGGCGCACATGCAGCACGGAAAAGACCACGATGCCGGCAAGGGAAACCGCGATCAGCGCCTGCATGGCGAGCGAACCGGTCTGGAACGCGGCCACAAGGGTGGAGAAGGTCGGGATGGGCTGGCCCGCATGGGGCGTCATCCACATGATGTACATGAAGAACGACACGGCCAATCCGCCAGCGCCGAGAGCGGCGAGGAAATAAAGCGGATTGTACGGTGCCGGGGCTGCTTTCGATAACGACATGGTCGAACCTCCAGTTTGTATATTCGTTTTTGCTTATATAAGAGATTGCGCATATAAATTGATCCAGATCAAAATCAATGTCGCTTCGGCGCGGGTGCGTCAGTCTTACGCATCGGCTATGGAACCTCCGGCGATCTGGAAAGGGTGGCGAGAATGCAAAGCGGGATCTTGAGGCCGGAAACGGTGCGCCTGGCGGTGGAAGGCGGCCGGCTCTCCTATGAGGCGCAAAACCGCGCGGCGATCGACGCCTATTGGGCCGACTGCAAGGCCGCCAATCCGCGGCTGTGGAACGGGCCTTTCTTCATGTTCGAGGAGGTGTCGGTCGGCGGGAGCGTGTTCTCCGGGCGGGGACGACGCACCGATTTCGCGACATTTCTCCACTGGCGCGACCACGGCCGCCCTCCAGAAGCGGTGCATGTGACGGGGACATCGCTGCCGGTGACGGCGGACGGTGCGCTTTTCGCGGTGCGCATGGCGGCTCACACGGCCAATGCCGGCGCGGTCTATTTTCCGGCGGGCTCCTTTGATGCGGAAGATATCGTCGATGGTAGCTTCGACGTGACCCGCAACATCGCGCGCGAAATGGGTGAGGAGACGGGCCTCATCTTCGACGAGAACATGGCCGAAGGCGCATATACGGTGGTGGCCGACCGGGGGGCCTTCCACGTTGCGCGACGCAGCCGGCTTCCGAGCGATTTCGATGCCTGCCTCGATCTCATGCGGCGTCACCAGACGCGGACGGGCGACGATGAACTCGAAACCGCGATCGCCGTGCGGGCCGGCGGCGAGGGCGCGGACCTGCTCAAGCCCTATGCGCGCTTGCTGGCCGATTGGCACTTCGAAAACGCGGCATTTTCCTGTAGCGGATAGGCAGCTTCAGGGAGAATCGCATGGCAAGGCGCTACGCAATCTACGATGTCTTCACGGACCGGGCACTGGCGGGCAACCCGCTGGCTGTTGTCTTCGATGCCGAGGGGCTCGACGACACGGCGATGCAGGCGATCGCGCGCGAGTTCAACCTGTCCGAGACGGTGTTCATCGGCCCGGCGGACAATCCGGCGCATGCGGCGCGGCTGCGCATCTTCACGCCGAGGCGCGAATTGCCGTTCGCCGGACACCCGACCGTCGGCGCGGCGATCGCGCTCGGGTCCGAGGCCCCGGACGATGCCGGCGACCGGCGGCTGATGGTGCTGGAGGAGGCGATCGGTCCGGTCCGTTGCGCGCTGCGCATGGATGACATCCCCTATGCGGAATTCGACCTGCCGGCCTTGCCTCGACAGTTGCCTTTCGAGATCGACAAGGCGGCGGTCGCGCTGGCGCTCGGCATCGACGCGGACGAAATCGGCTTCGAGAACCACCATGTCAGCGTCTGGTCGGCGGGCAACAGCTTCGTCTTCGTGCCGCTGGCCGGGTTGGGTGTCGCCGAGCGGATCCGGATCGATCCGGCCACATGGCTCGATATCGCGCCGGCGGTGGACGGGCACAAGGCGTCACTCTACGCCTATTGCCGCGAGACGATCCGCCACGACTGCGCCTTCCATGCGCGCATGTTCGCGCCGGAGATGGGGCTTGCGGAGGACCCGGCCACCGGATCCGCCGTGGCCAATTTCGCCGGGGTTATCGCGCATTTCGACGGGTTGGCGGAAGGCCCCTCCGCGTTCCTGATCGAACAGGGCGTGGAGATGGGGCGGCCGTCGCAGATCCGCCTCGAGATCGACGGCCGCGGCGGCGCAATCCACGCCGCGCGGATCGGCGGTCACGCCGTCAGGGTCGCCGAGGGAACACTGACGCTCTAAGGCCCTTTACAAACGGCCGAAGCAAGACTAGATAGCGCGCTCCGGCGGGTGTGTAGCTCAGATGGTAGAGCAGCTGACTCTTAATCAGCGGGTCCACGGTTCGAGCCCGTGCTCACCCACCAATAAAATAAAAGACTTAGGCTGAATTCTGCGGCTTATCGGTTTACCGACTATGCCGCAGTTTACAATTGTGTTCCGTTTTCGATCCGCTCAATTGCGTCATTGCCGGCTAGGTAGTGCTGACGAATGATCCGTTCGCAGTGCCTTTCAGAATGTCCAGAAACTTCGGCGATTTGCGCATATGAGGAACCTGCTCGATGGGCGACGGTAATGAATGTGCCGCGAAGATCGTGGAAAGTGAGACCCTCGACTCCGCACTGTTTCAGCGCCTTTGACCAGGAAGCCCGAAATCCATCTGATGTCCATGGTTCCCCGCGACTGTTGGTGAGAATGGTCACGCAATTGCCGCGGGATTTGGCGTCCAGCATGTCTTTGAGTGGCTTGGCGACTTTGAAGCGAACGAGTGCTTTCGTCTTGCTCTGGCGTAAAGAAATATGACTGCCTTCATAGCTTGACCAAGTTAGTCGTAGCAGATCTCCTTGCCGTTGTCCGGTCCACATCGCGAGCGTCAAAGCATCGACAATAGGACCGGGAGCGCTGGCAATCACTTTCGCGATGTCTTCGTCTCGCCAGATGATGTCTGCCCGTGATCCAGACCATAGTTTCTTCACGTCCAGTACCGGATTGCGGAGGATCAGCTCATGATCTTGTGCATACGAGAGAATACGACGTAACACGGACATGGCCAGATCAGCACTGCGAGGCCGGTCCGACATCGAATTTCGCCATTCGATGAATAGTGCACGAGAGCCACGTTCTTCGACCGCAGCGAGCGGCAGATCATGAAATTCCTTTTCAATTGCGCCGAGGACTCGCTCGTAATCTATCTGCGTATTGCGTGCGAGGCTCCGGTATTCCGGCGAACGGACATATCTCCGGATCAATTCGGAAATATCGAGTTTTGGGCGGGCTTCAGCTCTTGCGCGGGTCAACCGAATATATTCAGCGGTGAACTCTCGGGTTCCAGGCTCTGCCTCGATCCGCGGACCGCCGCGCCATGCATAGAAATAGAAACGCACTTGACCATTGGCCAGACGCTTTCGCACCTTGTGGATGCCCTTTAGGCTGACCCTCATGCTCGATTTGCCTTCCACTCATCCAGTAACGAATGGGCTTCGTCCTGAATCGCTGGCGCTTCACGACGGCCGATAGGCGTGTCGCGACAAAAAATGATGGTGCCATCCGGCTCAAGTCGTACCTGGATGTTCAGTTCCGAAGCCAGTTTTGCGGCGTTGCTCATTTCGCACTTGGTATGCCGGTGTACTGCGGGCATCGTAAGAGTGATCCTATACTGAACGGTCGGCAGATTGGTGGACATTGGTGAGCTCACCTTTGCGATCTTTGCATCGAAGCGCCAAAGGGGTGTTCTGTTGCCAGTTCAGGGACTGCGTTGGGTCCAAACTGTACCGATGGAATGAGCCGATCGACTTCTTGACCCTCACAACAGTTCCTCGAGGTTCTCCGATGGCGGAGCCAGTAGATCGGTCAGTCCGTGTCGCCGAGCAATATCGAAGTCCAGCCGGTAGCGATGCCACTTGGACGCGGTTCGGTTTGCGCGGAGAGGCTGGGAGTAGAAACCGAGGTAGACTTTCGCGAGAAACGTCTCGACGCTCGGTTCGTCACAATAGGCGGCGGCAGTTTCCGCTCTCATTTCGAGCGGCCAACAGCCGGGTGGGAAAGAAACGGCGGTGACCATGTCCCTCGTCCTGTTGAGAATGATGTGTTTGACGGGCGCCGGCGCCTGGGCCGGAGAAAAAGGACAAGCAAATAGTGACAGTGAAATAGCTGGATATCATATAGGATGCTTGCGGATTCATTCAATAGGGCCAGTGACTTACGGCAGGTCGAGGGTATGACCCGGCGGTCGGAGCCGGCTCGTTGAGGACGACCTCTGCGTTCGACGCCGGGAACAGGTCGCCTCGATTGAGCCGGCGCTCCACAATTAATTCCCGCGAAGGGGTATGAAGATCGAGTATCCGCGTTAATGGTAAGATTTTGCAGTCTTCCGTTGGGGGAGGTCGATATCTCAGCCAATCAATCGCAGCCACCAATGGTGGATAGTGTCGACCGGACGTTTCGCTCGGGAACAGCCGCTCCCCTTCTTCTATCCCTTATCGTCTTTGCGTCCTGCCTGTTCGGCATCTACACGCGGCCTGTCGGCTTCCTTGCAACGCTGTGGCCGGCAAACGCGATCATGCTCGGATTGCTCATACGCTTTCCACGCACCGCCGTCCCGACCGGATGGCTGGGTGCGGGGCTTGCCTTCGTGGCTGCCGACCTCCTGACCGGCGCAAGCATCGAAAAGGCGATCATCCTCAATGCCGCAAACATGGCCGGTGTCGCGGCCGGCTATGTCGTCTATCGCCGGGAAACGGGCGAGACCGCCAATCTGCGGCATTCGGCTTCCATGTTCCATTTGCTGTTCGCGGCGGCTACGGCCGGTGCGGCGGCGGGCATGATTGGCGCGATCGCCAATCCGGTCCTGTTCGGCGGCGGCGCGATCGAAGGATGGTCCTTCTGGTTTGCGACCGAACTGGTCAACTATGTGACCTTTCTGCCGGTGATCCTGGCAATGCCCGGGCGCCATGGCCGCGTCATGATCTCCGTGCGCCGGCAGGACGCCTTGCCGGCCATCGCCGTCATTGTCTCATGTCTCCTGGCCAGTATCGGAAGCGGTCCGGGCGCCATCGCATTCCCGGTGCCGGCGCTGTTGTGGTGCGCGCTGACCTATTCCGTTTTCGGGACGGCCGCCCTGACGGCCTTGTATGGTTGCTGGGCCTTGATCGCGGTCGGGGTGGGAGTACTGCCATTCTATACCGAGCCATACGACGAACGGGCGCTCGTTTCCCTGCGGATCGCGGTTGCCCTCGTCTCCATGGCCCCGATCATGCTGGCGAGCGCCATGCAGAGCCGCAACGACTTGCTGGCGAGGCTGCGTCACCAGGCGACCCATGATGGTCTGACTGGACTGTTCAATCGGACCGCCTTCAGGGATGCCGCATCGCAAGCGGTGGCGTCCGCCGGTAACCCGGTCGCGATCATGATGATCGACATCGATCGGTTCAAGGCGATCAATGACAGTTATGGCCATGCCGGCGGGGACGAGGTGCTGGTTGCGTTCGCCGACAGGGTGAGGAGCTGTTTGCGCCGCGATGACATGTTCGCCCGGATGGGCGGCGAGGAGTTCGCGGTCCTGATCGAAAGCCGCGCCCATGAGGAGGCCATCGAGGTGGCGAATCGTATCCTTGCCGCGATCAGGACTGCGCCGGTCATCCTGAGCTGTGACCGCGAAGTCTCCCTGACGGCAAGTATCGGGCTGGTGATCGCCCCGGAGGGCGACGCGATCTCCATCGACAATCTGCTCGCCGCCGCGGACGGGGAGCTCTATTGCGCCAAGCGGAACGGTCGCGACAGGCTTGAAGTCGCCGGCTCATAGCAGGGCCCGCGGCTTCACGCTTTGTAAAGCTCGTCCGGCCAGTATCGGCATGCGGCGCCGACTTGTTGTGCGTACCGCCGCGCCCTCTCGCCCGCCGGCTCAGGCCTTCCTGATCACCTTGTTGACGACCAGGCCGACAACGATCTGAACGATCGCGCCGGCAACGCCGCCGCCAACCAGCTGGCTGGCGATCGCGGCGATGTCCATGCCGCCACCGGCCCCGCCCAGCATCGAGCCGAGCAGGGAGCCGCCGCCGACGCCGCCGACCGCACCCGCGATCAGGTTGCCGATATTGCCGAGGTCAGACCCCTTGACGAGTTTGCCTCCGGCGGCGCCGCCCGCAAGGCCGCCGATCAATTGTGCAACAAGCGCTTCCATGGTGACTGGTCCTTTCAGGAGAAATGGGGATCACACCGCCATCCTATCACCGGAACGCCATGGGCGCATCTGCCTCCTCGCTGGTCTTCAGGGATGGTGGCTATTTCTTTCGGGTCTTCCTGGCCGGCTTGCGTCCGAGCCCCATGGAGAGCGCCAGAGACGAACGCTTCTCGGCATAGTCCGGCGCGACCATCGGGTAATCGCCCGCAAGTCCCCATCTCTCGCGGTAGTCCTGCGGTGTCAGGTCGTGTGCCGCCCCGAGGTGACGCTTGATCGACTTGAACCGCTTGCCGCATTCGAGGCAGACAATGTGGTCGGGCTTGACCGAGCGCTTCGGGTTGACGGCCGGTTCCGGTTTTTCTTCCTCGACAACAGGCTCGGAGGAAAGATCGGAGAGGGCCTTGTGGACCTGTGCGATCAGGCCCGGCAATTCCCTCTTCGGCACGGGGTTCTTGCTGACATAGGCGGAGACCACTTCGGCCGTGCGTTCCACCCGGGATGTATCGGTGTGATTGTCTGGCATGGACATCTTCTTCCAGAGATTGCGTGTGGTCATGATGTGACAGATTGGCGACAGCTCGACAATCGAGCTCTTTCTTCAATTCTGGAGCCGACCCGAACTGATCATTACAACGCGCATGACCTGGATGTGCGGTTCCAGCCTTTGTGACGCTGGCTGCGGCATGCGGTCACGATGGGAATGGTATCCAGCCCTTTTGCAGGGCCAGCGTAACCAGATGGACCTTGTTGGATGCGTTCGACATCTGTTTGAGCGTGTTCAGGTGGTAATTGACGGTATGGGGAGAGATGTCCAACGCGTGTGCGATCTCTTCCGTGCTTGCTCCGCTCGCGGTCAGCTGCAGGATTGTCCTTTGTCTCTCGGTCAAGTCGCCTGGCTGCGAACTCTCGTCGCGAGCGGTCTGAAGCTTCGTGAATGCCATCGACGCCAGATACTGCAGCGGAATCAGTTCAGTGAGGGACAGCGGCGCGCGCCTGCCAGTCAGGTTGAAGGTTCCGCTTACACCCTTCGGCCTCCACACAGGGAGGATTGCAAAGGATTCGTGACCGAACTCCTTCAGGACTTCCGCGGTTCGCGCCAGGCGATCCGCGCCGCCTGACTGCGCCACATCGCAATAGCGACCGGCCATCGGCGCCGCGAGATGCCGCATGGCGACGAAGGGGTCGTTGTCGAACAGACCCTCGGACTGCGATTGCGCCAGAAGCTCCCTGTTCCAGTTCGAGATCAGGTACCGATTGCCGAAACAGTCGCTGCCGGCCTGCGGTGTCGCGCATATGATGAAGTAGTCGAGATCGAACTCGTTGGTGACACTCCGCAGCCATTTGAACACGTCGTAATCAGTCCGCGCGGGCTCGAGCGCATTGATCGCGTCTTCAATTCGGTTCTGTCCCGCCAGTTCAGCGGAGCTCGGGTAAGTCATGGACAACAACTCCGCGGTTGTTGATTCGCCAACTGGAAATGCACGGAGATTTTGGCCGTGGCCGATTATCGATGTCAAACAGGCTGACGAGATACGTGGTTTCGCCGCAGGCCGGGAACAATCGCCCGGCGCATGGTGGCAACCGGGCGGAGCCTGCAAAAAGGATCTCTGGAACTCCTCCGTCTTACCTGGTGAGACATTGCTGCTCGTCCAAACCGTTGCCCCATGTCATCCAGCTTCTCGAGGCAGTTCTCCTAGCGCGGATGCCCCGGACCGAACGGCTGGATATGCCGCGCGGACGGGCAATTTGACATTGCATGCTCGCAATGAGTGGATCGAACGGGACAAGGCTTCATTCCTGCTCTGTTCTTACCTTACGTCAACAATCACCAGTGACTTTTGACCGGGAGCCCGGAACATGGCGGCAACCTTCGGAGAACATCTAGCCGTTCCGGGCCTGCTCAAGAGGGACAGCAGCGCGCCCCTGCCGGTCAGATTGACAGTCCGGCTCATGCCCTTTGGCCTCTATGCAGTGAGGATTTCAAAGGTTTTGAGGCCGAACCCGTGCAGGATTTTGCGGCTTTCACCGGGCGATCAGTGCCGCCTGATTGCGCCGGACGCTCTGAGCCGAGCAGCTGGGCCTGCCGCCTCATCGAACCTGAATCGTGAATTTGCCTTGGGGAAGGGGAAATTGGCGGCACGGTGGGCGCATCAACCGGGGGCAATGGCGATGGCCTCACCGTGCAGCGCACGTCTCCGTCGCAAAACGTGCCGCGGGCCTGAACATGGATCAGAACGTGTTTCGGGGTGGTAAACCGAAAGGCTCTAATCCGCTCCATTCCTGACCGACGCGCGTTGACTGGCGCAGGGAAGACCAATCGGCGCTCATCACCGCCCCCCCCCCACTGGTCAGCCAACAAAAAACGGCCGCCGCGGTTTCCCGCAGCGGCCATCCACATCCGGAATCAGATCCCAAATACGGAATCGAGATCGAGCCCCAGCAATACGGCGAACTGGGCGATGAGGACGGTTGCCTCGATATCCGGTTCATGGCCCGCTTCCCGCAGATAGGTGTGGGCGGTCAGCACGATCCGGAACATGGGCTCATGTTCCAACAGCTCATCCTCGTCCATCCCGGCCTCGTCAAACAGCCGTGCAATCACGATCAGGAGCCGATCCATGATCTCGACGCCTTTCCGGTCGATTTTCGACATCCGGCCCTCCCTAGTTGCGCTGGCTGTTGAAACGGGTGACGACATGCACGTAGCCCGGCGGGATCGAGTACCCGCCCGTCTCGAGCAGCTTGCCGGCCCGTTTCATGGTTTCGAATGTCGGCGCGAGGGCAAAGAAGTCCTCGCTCTCGTAATGAAGGTCGATCTCGGATGCGAGTTCCTTCAGGAGGTCGTGCAGGACCTCCGCGATATCCTTGGTCATTGTGGTTTTCCTGTTGATGGTGATTGCCTGCCAGATCCAGGCGCTTAGACGCGAGGATCCGGCACTGGCTGGTGGTTCTCTGCGCCTGGATCAGGCAGCCGCTTTCATCTTGTCGGCGGCCCGGACGGTCAGGGCGGCAAGCAGGTCGTTGATCTCGCCCGCGCCCAGATGGTGGTCCACGACCGCGAGGATCGCGGCGGTGATGCCGTCCGGCATGGCGCTGGATTTCTGGATGGCGGTCAGAAACTGGTCGGCCAGAGGCTTCGGTGCCTGTTCGCGTGGTGCCTTGTTGCCGTCCAGCGCCCCGTAGAGGTCCCGCAGCGTATCGACGCCATAGTCGGCCTTGATCTGGCTGACGATCAGGTCGACCGCATCCGAAAACGATGTCGCATCATGCAACATGACCCATGCCGCGTTGCGGTCCTTGGCAGCGTCCGGCTGGCCCCATTTCTTTGTCAGGTTTCGGGCGACCTTCAGTGCCGCCGATGCCAGCTGGTACTTCGATGACCGGCCATAGTTCAGGTCACCGAGCAGACCGTGGAGCTTTTCCGCCACCTCCGGTGCCTTCAGCCTCGGGTTTTCCCAGTAGACGCCGGAGACGTACATCAGGGCGGCCGCCCCGACCAACCGGAAGCCGCCCTGCATCATGGTGGCGACTTCGTTCTGCAATCCGGCCGTCGCATCGGCCATTGTCCATTTTCTGGAATTCTCGCTCATTTCGACACACCTTTCCCGTGGCGGGAAACGCGTCCCGCAATCGAGTTCCGAATTCTGGAAAGCAGCCATTCCCGGCCACGTTCAGTGTGGCGGTCTAGTTCCCGCCGACAGGTTCAGACTAGGCGAGGCGGACCAGGATGGCAGCAGGAAAGGAGTATACGATTTTATAGCGGAAAGAACGGCTTAGGCTCGCCCATGGGGTCACACATTGCGCGGAGAAATTTCGGAAAATCGGACTGCTATCATATGACGTTTCCAAAAAAGAAGGCTCCCTGACGGGAGCCCTTCTTTTGGGGTATGCAGAGGGGATTAGTTCGGCAAGGCCGACATGGCGTCGCCGATCACATTGGCAAATCTTCCTCCCTGGTGTCCTCTTCACGGAGAGTATCCAAGTGGTCGTTCAGGTGCGTCAGACCTATGTCCACATCAGTGCGGGCCGCACCACTGCGCCCGGCGCCGACGAACAGGCAGGCGAGGGTACGTCAAATGCGTCGTCCGGCCAGCGGCGACTCCAGATTTGCGAAGGTCTTGCCTCCGGCGACGGTCACGCCGCCGGCCCGAAAGGTCTACAGGACGAGGGATGACGTCAAGGCGTATGTTTTCGGTTACATCGAGCGCTTCTACAACCCTCGGCGAAAGCGCTGGACACTGGGCTATCTGAGCCCCGTGGAGTAGGAGGAGCAAACTATGCAAGCTTAACCTGATGTCCAAAAAACCGGCAGCAGGCCACCGTGAAGTGCTCAATCGCTAGTAGTTCGCCACATTCCAGCAGGCTCAAGTCACCATCAACCAATGGCCGCGTAGGTGCATTCATATCCGCCCGCATCACGCGCTCGGTATGCGGGCACCCGACAAGGAGACCTCAATAGAGAAATCCTAAATCGGTGGCCCAGACAGCGGCGGCTAAAGCGGAATCCGTTCATGTTGCATCGTATCCGACGGCGGCGAAGTAGTTTATGCATTCCTGTGTTGTGAAGGTCGGTATGAGACTTCCGATCCTATCCCACAGGCCGTCGATGGTCCGTTCGGCCGCCTTTCTGAGCATGGCCTTCGGCTTGGAGAAGGCATTCTCGATTGGATTGAAGTCCGGGCTATATGGCGGAAGAAACAACAACGAGGCTCCGGCCACTTCGATCATCTAGCGCGTCTGAGGATCCTTATGGCTGGACAGATTGTCTATGATCATGAAGTCGCCTAGCCGCAGTTCCAGCACGAGCACCTGCTCGACATAAGCCTCGACGGCTATCCGGTTGATCGGCCCGTTCAGCACGAAGGGAGCGATCATGCCGCACAGAGTCAGCGCGCCGACGAAGGTCGTGGTTTTCCAATGGCCGTGAGCAACTCCAACTCTCAACCGCTCGCCGCGCGGAGTCCGGCCATGGGTGCAGGCCATGTTCGTCTTGGCCAATTTTCATCGATGAATGCCAACCTTGCCGGATCGAGATCGACCTGTTCGTCGAACTACGCCCGCCGTCGCTTCAGGCTGTCCGGGCGATCCTGCTCACTGGCGTGCGCGGTCTTTTTGCGCGTGATCCGGTGACGCTTGAAGAAGAGTTGGATTGTGCCGAAGCCGAAGACGTGGCCGTGGTCGGTAAGCGCCCGGCGCATTTCCTGGATCGTGATATCGGGCGTCTCCTCGAGCAGCGACAGGATCAATCCCTTGCAGGCGTCGATGCGTCCCGACCGTCGATCATCGCCGAGCGCCTTTGGACGAGGATCGCCGTCCTCGCGCTCATGTGCCCGCCAACGACCCACACTGGTGCGCTGACGTCAAAGGGATCACCCGCCTGACGATGGCTGAGGCCGCCGGCAACGGTGCCAAGAACACGTGTGCGAAGATCAAACGACAGCGCCTTTGACATGCCCGCCGGCCTCCTTGCTCCGGCGGATATCATGAATTATCAAATCGCTGATTTGGGAATCCCCGCCGATTCACTCAGACTGGATGCCGCTCTAGGCAACCGCGCAGCGCGTTGATCAGCTGCGTTCTCTGCCACACCAGACATTGGTGGGTACGAAAAGCGACTGCGCGCCCCTGCGTCTCGACGCTCTTCACCGTGACGAAGCGCATGGACGGCCGTAATGCCGCCTCCGCGATGGCTTCGGCATCCGCGCGGTCATTCTTCTGCGCTTGACGAAGGGCTTCACGTAGACGGCCGGAATCAATCGGACCTCATGGTCTTGTGTCTGCGCCACCCGACCCCAGTGATGCGACGTCGCGCACGCTTCAATCGCAACCACGCAACCACGCAACAGGCTGGCCGGCCAGCAATACAATCAATCGAGAACGTGACAGCGCCCTATTGTAAATTACCATCCCACCAAGCCCGATTGCATAGACCTGGAAGCTGCGCTTCGCTAGGTCGATTGCCAACATGCTGATCTCGGTCATCGATACACCCTCTGTTTGGTCCTATAGAACCGTCATGGCATACAAAATGCCCTTGGGTGGGGGCATCCACCGCACCAGTTCATCATCAGCCTGTCGGCGATCCGCGCCTCCGAGAACATCGATTTCATCATGAAACGCTTTCACTAAGGAATCCCTTGGAAATCGTCTTGCTCAATTTTGTGCTATGTGATAACACATCACAAATAACGGACGAATGAGGGAAGATACGTTCATGGGGGAGGTGCAGGCGCATCAGTCGCAATTCGGCGATCTGTCGGCAGGCGATGTTTGGGCTGTGCAATGGGCGCACGGATCATTCTCTCTCCATACGCGCGGCGGCATGCTGGGCGACACGTCGTTCCGGCTTGGCGATGGTCGCAGGGTCAAGCCCTTTTATGAAGCGCCGTGGCTGAACGAACCCGGTCCTGTCGAACCCGAATTGCTCGCCGGGATGCGCAACGAATTTCCATGCGCGCCGTTCGGGGGGCTTTATGAGCCCGAAGGGCTCGTCGCCGAATGGCGTACTGCCGCCTCTTCGGAAGTGTCCGAGGATGACGGACCTCTTTCTGACAGCGATTTACTACTGCATGGCTATTGCGGGGCGAACGACTGGCAACTCGTCTCGCGCACGGATAACTCCGTAAGAATCGCCATAGATTACCCGGATATGTCGCCCATCCGCCGTATTACGCGCACTGTATCTGCTGACCCGGCCGCCCCGGCCATCGATTTCTCCATTGTCATCGAGGCGCGGCAAACCTGCCGACGCCCGATCGGCGTGCATCCCAATATATCATTGCCCGATTTCTCCGGGGCGCTGGAAATCAAACCCTCGGGGTTCGAGTTCGGAATGGTTCACCCTTTCGGTCCTGAACCGGGAGTCTCCCGAGCTGTGCCGGGTGCGGTATTTGGCGATCTTGCTGCCGTGCCGTTGACGGCTGGCGGCACTGCCCGTTTCGATCGGTTGCCTTTCGCTTACGATACCGAGGAGACGCTGCAGCTTTGCGGGTGCGAGGGGAGCGTGGAACTCGTCAATGCAGAGACCGAAGCGGGCTACAGATTGAGCTGGGACGCCTCGGTGCTGCCCTGCCTCCTCTTGTGGATCAGTAACCGCGGACGGGCTTATGCCCCTTGGAACAATCGCAATCTCTGCGTTGGTGTCGAGCCTATGGCCGGCGCGTTCGACCTCGGGTCGCGCGTCAGCATTGCGGACAACCCCATCAATGAGCGCGGGGTGAGAACCGCCGTAACGCTTTCCCCGGATGTGCCGCTTGTCTTCGACTATCGGTTCGAAGCGCACGAAATCAGGGAGCGCTGACGGAGACGAACGGCAAATGATCGGAGCTGCGGGAGTTCGCGCAGCGAAGAAGCGCGGCGGGTGGGCTTGGCACCCGATATCCTGCGGCACCATTCAGAACCAGGCGGCAATCATAGAGCACGCAAACCAGGTGCAATGAGGAGGACGACACTTATGACCATAACAAAACTATTGGCCGGAGCGGCCTTGGCGATGACCTTGATGTCGGGGGCCGCAAAGGCTCAGGACTGGCTTCCCGAAGAGCTGAACGTTCCGCTTTCCGAAATAACCATTGGCTTCTCGAGCCTCGGTGCCGGGGTCAACTCCTACGTGGCGACATATATGGACGCTTTCGAGTCCTACGCCTCGGAGTTGGGCGTGAACACCGTCACTCTGGATTCGCAGGCCGATCCCGCCCGCCAATCCGACCAGATCCGCGATCTCATCGCGCAGCAGGTCGATGTGATGGTGATTTGGCCCACCAACGCTGTCGCCGTTGTGCCTTCGGTTCGCGCCGTGCATGAGGCGGGTATTCCGGTGGTCATCACCAATTCCGAGATCGATGAAACTGGCGCTGACTTCTTCACTACCTTCACTGGCCCGGATGACTACGCCCAGGCCCAAACAGCCGGCAAGCTGATGGCGGAAGGTCTGTCGGGTGAGGGTAAGGTCGTCGTCATCGGAGGCTTGCCCGGCTACACCGTATCGCAGCGTCGTGAGCAGGGCTTTCGCGATGCGATAGCCGAGTATCCGGGCATCGAAATCCTCGATGTTCAGCCCGGTAACTGGTCGCGGGAAGAGGCTCAGTCCGTCATGGAGAGCTACATCGTCCGCTTCGGCGACGAGATCGATGGCGTCTATTCCGCCGACTCCGATATGGGTATCGGTGCGCTGGCTGCCGTTCAGGCCGCGGTTGCTGAAGGAACCCTTCCGGAAGATCATGAAATCGTCTTCACCGACTGCACCCTGTTCGGTGCGGCCTACGACGCCATTGCTGCCGGTGACTATTATGGTTCCGTGCTACAGTCGCCCATTGCCGACGCTCGTGCGGCCGTCGAGGCGGCGGTTCTGGTCGCGGAAGGGGTCGAGGTTGAAAAAATCATGCACTTCGACTCGCCGGCCGTCAGCGCCGCAAATATCAGCGAAATCGATCGGCCGACATTCTAAGTCGATGTAACAAGTGTTGCAGGCGGCGGCCACCGTCGCCTGCATTCGGAGGAGATGGACATGACAAATATCGCCGTAATCACCGGCGCCGGCTCCGGCATCGGTGGCGCCACGAAAGACCGTATTCTCGCCAGCGGCGGCAAGGTGCTCGGAATCGACATGAGCGGTGCAACGGAAGACGAGACAACGGCCTGGGTGCAGGGTGATGTCTCCGACCCCGAAACCTGGCAGCGCGTGACCGACAAACTCGATGCGCTGGGTTGGCAGCCAGATGCACTTGTCACCGCAGCCGCCTTCCTGGCTGTCGGCAATGTGCTGGAATTGACCGACGAAGACTGGTCCAAGACCCTCGGCGTCAATGTCAGCGGTCTCGTTCTGGCTGCCCGGGCCATCCTGCCGGGTATGATCGAGCGCAAACGCGGATCGGTCGTCACCATCGGCAGTATCGACAGCTACATGGCAGAGCAGGGGCTGATTTCCTATTGCGCGTCGAAAGGCGCGATCCTGCAATTCACCCGTGCGCTGGCGCTCGATCATGCGCGCGACGGGATACGCGCGAATTGCGTTTGTCCAGGCGTGACCGATACGCCGTTTTTCCGCCGTCATCTCGATACGGCTTCCGATCCGGCCAAATTTCTGGCCACGCGCGAACAGCGCAATCCTTTGGGAAGGCTATTGCAGCCGGACGAAATCGCCGCGACAGTCGAGTTCCTGATCGGGGATGGGGCATCCGGGATAACGGGAGCCGACTTCGTGGTCGATGCCGGTTTGACAACGGGATTCGATTTCCGGACCGGCAATGAAGGCGCTTGAACCAACGGGCGTGGAGAGCGTCGGACGGAAGAAGGAGAGGGGATCTATGGACGGTTTGTCGGCAGTGGTGCCAATCGAGCATGAAACCCTCGGGCGACGGGTCTATCTCGATTTGCGCAATATGCTGGTCTCGGGATATTTCGAGCCTGGCGAGAAACTGACACTGCGCAAGCTGGCCGCCGCGCTCGGGACAAGTCCCATGCCGGTGCGCGATGCCCTCAATCAGCTTATGGTCGAGCAGGCCATAGAGCTTCTGCCCAGCCGCAGCTTCCGCGTGCCGATCATGAACCGGTCGCGTTTCATCGAAATCCGCGATATCCGCATCCGCCTGGAAGGCATGGCGGTGGAGTCGGCCGCAAGGCAGATCACCGGTAGCGAACTGAAGAATATCGAGGAGATCTCTGCCGCATTCAACGCAGAGTGCGAATTGAAGGATCCCGATCCGTCCAAGCTGATCGTCCACAACAAGGATTTTCACTTTGCCGTCTACCGCGCGGCCCGCAAGCCTGTGCTCCTGCCCATCATCGAAGGACTATGGAGCCAGATTGGTCCGGTTCTCAATCTCGATGTGCGGCGAGGCTCAAGCCGTATAAACAACAAGGTGCCCTCAGAGCACCATCAGGCATTGATAGAGGCGCTGCGCAGGAGCGATCCCGACATGGCGCGCATCGCGCTGGAGGCCGACCTCAACGGCGCCGCCGAGCATATCCTCAACCAGAACAAACTGCCCAACTGAGCCTGACCGAACATGCCCGATTTTCCGATCATCGACAGCCACCTGCATATCTGGAACCCGGATGCGCTGGACTATCCCTGGCTCGCTGCCGCCGGCAAGCTCAACCGCGCCTATCTGCCGGCCGATTACAGGGCCGCCTGCGGGGCGGTCGAGGTCGAGGCGATGGTGTTTCTCGAATGCGATGCCCATCCCGACCAGGCCTTTGACGAGGCGCACTGGGTGTTGCAGCAGGCCAGGACAGATCCGCGCATCGCGGCGCTTGTTTGCTTTGCTCCGCTTGAACAGGGCGATGCCGTTCGCGGCCACCTCGAGAAACTCGCCGGCATCGAAAAAGTGGTCGGCGTGCGCCGCATCTATCAGGACGAACCGGACACGTCGTTCTGCCTCCAACCCGGGTTCATTGAAGGTGTCAAAGCCTTGGCGGAGTTTGGCCTCAGCTTTGACATGTGCATCAAGCATCCTCACCTGAAGGCTTCGATCGAGTTGGCCTCGCTATGCCCGGATACGCGGATCGTTCTGGATCACATCGGAAAACCGGGCATCGAGGCCGGTTTGATGGAGCCCTGGCGCACGCAGATGGCAGAGCTTGCGGCCTGCGAGAACGTGGTGTGCAAGCTGTCGGGTGTGGCGACCGAAGCTGACCACGACCATTGGGACCGCGCCGATCTGCGCCCCTATATCGACGTTGCGCTCGACGCCTTCGGGCCCGATCGGATCATGTTCGGCAGTGACTGGCCGGTGGCGACCATGGCGATCGAGCCGCCCGAATGGGTGTCGGTCGTGGACGAAGCCGTCGCTCACTATTCCGAAGCCGAACGACGCAGCATCTATCGGGGCACCGCTTCGCGCTTTTACAAGCTGGGTATCGAGGCCTGATCATGCAGACCACTGTGCTTTTCGGGCTCCATCACGCATCGCAGCGTTATCACAAATCACGAATTGCCGGGTTCAAGCGGGGATTCGCATGATGGAAAGACTTATGCGCATTGAAATCGGCCGGTTCGCCGTCGTCGCCATTCTCATTTTGGCTCTGGTCATAGCGGCGCTGTTCCTCCCTCGGCTGTTGAGCTCCAACAATGTGCTTCAGGTGCTTCGACAGGCCTCAATTCCCGGCGTGATCGCCATCGGGGTCACTTTTGTGGTGATCAGCGGCAGGCTCGATCTGTCGGTGGGTTCCATGCTCTCCTTGTGCTCGGTGGTGTTGATCACCGTGCATGAGAGCGTAAGTCCGGTGGCCGGTATTCTCGCCGCGCTTGCGGTGGGTTTGGCGGCCGGGGGCGTCAACGGGATCCTGGTCGGCTATCTCGGCCTCAATTCGCTGATCACGACGCTCGGCATGCTCTCGCTTCTGCAGGGTATCGCCCTTGTCTACACGGGCGGGCAGAACGCACTGATTGCCGCGCCCAGCGAAGCCTGGTTCTCCGTATTCGGGCGCGGCTTCCTCTCGGGTATTCCGGTGCCCGTCATCGTACTGTTCGTTCTTGGTACGGTGATGTCGCTGTTGCTCACGCGAACCGTGTTTGGTCGCCGGGTTTTCGCTGTCGGCGCGAACCCCGTCGCGGCCCGTCACTCCGCGGTCCCGGTAAGATCGGTGATTTTCACCGCTTATCTTATTTCGGGCCTGATGACCGCCTGTGCGGCGATCCTGCTCAGCTCTCGTGTCATGGCGGCCCGGCTCGATTCCGGATCGGGATATGAACTGACCGTGCTCGCGGGCATCATCTTGGGCGGCACCAGCCTGCTCGGGGGTTCCGGCGGCATCTGGCGCGCAATCTTCGGCATCGTCGTTCTCGCCTTTATCCAGAACGCCCTGCTTCTCATGGGCTTGCCCTATTACATCCAGTGGCTGGTTACCTGGACCGTCATCATCGGGGCTGTCAGCGCCGACGTGATCGGCAAGCGCGGAAAGGTCTTTGCGTCATGACCGGCCGTGCCCAGTCCACCACATCCGGCGTTTCGGGCGTCTCGACACGGAAGGTCTTCTCCGTGTTGCGTGGCAACCCCACCTGGCTGTTGGCGCTGCTGCTGTTCGTCGTTTTCAGCTTTGCGAGCCCGCACTTTCTCACCGCCTACAATTTGGGGAACATCGTCGCGCAAAGTGCGCTGATCGGTTTCCTCGCCGTGGGCCTGACGCCGATCCTTGTGAGCGGGAATATCGACTTGTCGGTCGGTTCGGTTCTGGGCCTGACCGCGTGCCTGGTCATTGGACTTCAAGGCCAACTCGGTTTGCCGATTGCCATTCTGGTCGTCCTTGGCGCCGGCGCGGGACTGGGGCTGGTCAACGGGTTGATCGTCGAGAAAATCGGCATCAATTCCTTCATCGTCACTCTTGCGGGGATGATCGGCGTGCGCGGTCTCGCCTTTCTCTATGCCGGCGATACGTCCCTCGCTTCTCCGGATTTCACCCTGCACGACATCGGCGCATACTCGGTGGGGCCGTTCTCGGTGATTTCGCTGTTCTTTCTCGGCTCGGTCGCGGTCTTTCAGTGGGTGATGAAGCGTACCCTCCACGGGCGCAATACCTATGCGATCGGCGGCAACCGCACAGCGGCGGTCGATGCCGGCGTGCCGGTCCAACGGCACGTGATTATCAATTTCATCCTCTGCGGCTTGATGGCGGCAGTTGCGGGTATCGCGATTGCATCCGACCTCGGCGCGGCAACGCCATCTTACGGCAAGGACTACGAATTGTGGGCCGTCATCGCGGTCGTCTTGGGTGGCACCAGCCTGCGTGGCGGCAAGGGAGACCTCCTTGGCACGCTGGCAGCCGTCATCGCTCTCTCCATTCTGCGCAACGGGCTTAACCTCGTCGGCGTCTCACCTTTCTTCGTGCCGGTGATCATGGGCTCGGCCCTGATCCTCGTTCTGCTTTTCGACCGGCTGTCGTCCAACCGCAGCCACACGGCGGAATAGGAGATGGCAATGACTGAACCATCCGCAAAACCGGTCCCCACTTCGAAAAGGGGCGATGTGGTCTTCGAGGCAAAGGGCCTCTCCAAGATCTTTCCCGGCGTCCAGGCGCTCGACGGTGTCGATATCGAATTGCGCGCGGGAGAAGTGCATGCGGTCGTGGGCGAGAACGGGGCGGGCAAATCGACGCTCATGAAGATTCTCGCCGGCAATCAGGCCGCGGATGCGGGCACCATGATCCACATGGGCGAAGAGGTTCGGCTTGCGAGCCCGCTCGATGCCCGCCGACGCGGTATCCTCCTCATCCACCAGGAAATCTCACTGGTGCCGGAGCTCACGGTTGCCGAGAACATTTTCCTCGGCAGCCTGCCGGTCAAATCCTTCGGCCGCGTCGATAAGAAAAAACTCCGGGAAATGGCCGAATCCGTAATCGAACGCGGGGGATATGCGATCGATCCCAACGACATCGTTGGCGAACTCTCCATTGCGAAACAGCAACTTGTCGAAATCGCCCGTGCGTCGGCGTTCAACTGTTCGGTGGTGATTTTTGACGAGCCGACTGCCTCATTAAGCGGAGCCGAGGCCGAGATCCTCTACGGCAATGTGGAACGGCTGGCCGAACAAGGCGTGGCGGTTGTCTACATCTCGCACCGCATGTCCGAGGTCTTCCGGCTCTCGCACCGCATTTCCGTTCTCCGTGATGGCAAGAGCCAGGGGACGCTGGAAAGCCAAAGGACGGATCTCGACGAAGTCACACGCCTCATGATCGGCCGAACGCTCGAAGGCTATGTGCACAGGCCCGACAGCGAGCCGGGTGCCCCCTTGCTGGAAGTGACGGGACTGGGCGTCCCCGGTTACTTCGATACCATCGATCTTACCGTTCGTTCCGGCGAAATCCTTGGGCTTTACGGGCTGGTGGGTGCCGGGCGCTCCGAGCTGGCTGAAGTCCTCTTTGGTCTCCGCGAAAGCTCCGGTGGCAAAATCCTCTGGCAGGGTGAACCGGTGAGCATCAATTCGCCGCGCGATGCCATGAAGATCGGTATCGGTTTCGTGCCCGAAGATCGCAAGGTTCAGGGGCTGATGCTCGGCCTTGGCGGGCAGGACAACATGGTGCTGTCCATCCTGGGACAACTTTCTCCGCTCGGCTTCACGCGCCCGCGCGGCGAACGCGCCGTTTACGACCGTTACCGCCAGGCGCTCGACATCAAGTCGCCGACTGCCGGCACCCATGTGGGCAAGTTGAGCGGCGGCAATCAGCAAAAGATCGTTCTATCGAAATGGCTCGCCAGCGAGCCGAAACTGCTCATTCTCGATGAGCCGACACGCGGAATCGACGTCGGCGCCAAATCCGAGTTGCACAATCTCATCGCCCGGCTCGCGAGCGAGGGCATGTCCATCCTGCTCATTTCCTCGGAGATGCCGGAAATCATGGGACTGAGCCAGCGCATTCTCACAATCAGCCAGGGCCGGATCACCGGCGAATTCGACGGGAAAACCGTCACGGAGGACCAATTGGTAACGGGCGTAATGCAGACGGGGACGACGACTGCCGATGCATTGGAATCGGAGTCGGCCAATGTTTGATTTCTCCGGCAAGACACTTTGGATCACGGGTGCAAACGGCGGGATTTCCCGTTGCGTCGCCAGGACCTTTTTCGAGATGGGCGCGAGCTGCATCCTCACGGATCTCGATGCGGAGGGAGTGAGTGCCTTTGCTCGCGAGCTCGACCCGACTGGCGAGCGTTGTGTCGCCATTGGCCAGGATGCCGGATCCTCAGCGGACGCGGATCGGGTTGCCGGTTTCATCAAGGAACGCTTTGGCAGCCTCGATTTCCTCGTCACCGGCGCGGGTATCTATCGTGATCAGTTGATCGAAGGAATGACGGACGAACAATGGCGCCAGACCTGTGCGGTCAACCTCGATGGCGTATTCTTTACATGCCGGGCCGCAACGCCTTTGCTCAACGAGGGCGGCGCCGTGGTCAATGTCGCTTCGATGTCCGGCCACAAGGGCAGCTACATGCACGGCCACTATGCTGCCACCAAGGGCGCGGTGTTGGCCTTTACCCGTACGCTGGCGCTCGAACTGGCCCCCAGGGTGCGGGTAAACGCCGTCTCGCCGGGCTTGATCGACACGCCGATGGTTCAGCCCCTCATGGACATGCAGGGCGAACAACTGCTCGACCTTACGCCGCTCAAGCGTCTCGGTGCGCCGGAGGAGGTCGGCAATGTCGTCGCGTTCCTCTGTTCGCCCTGGGCAAGCTTCATCACAGCGGAAACCGTCCACATCAATGGTGGCCTTTATGTCTCCAGCTGACGTCGCTCAAAGGAGAACGCGATGAGGATCGCACAGGTCAAATCCCGGTTGGCTGGCGGGGCCCACTTCGTCGAAATCACGACCGAGAACGGGATCACCGGCCTCGGTCAGTCCGGCTGCTGGGCCTATCCCGAAGCGGTCGACGCGATCATGCCGCGTTTCGCCGACTATCTCGTCGGCGAGGATGCACGCCGGATCGAGCATCACTGGCATCAACTCTATCGCATGGGGCCGTTTCGGGGCTCTGTCCTGGGAGGCGCCGTCTCGGCGATCGATATTGCTCTGTGGGACATCAAGGGTCAGGCGTTCGACGCGCCGGTCTGGGACCTTCTGGGTGGCCATTGCAGGGATCGGATCAGGCTGCACAAGCTGATCCTCGGCGATTTTGAACCGGGCGTCATCGCAACGGAGGTCGCGACGGCGGTCGAAGAGGGCTTCACCGCAGTGAAGTTTGACCCGATACCGTCCGATTGCGGCGACCGAGGCCTGGATTCACTCATACGCGAAGTCACCGCGCGGGTTGAGGCGGCGAGGGACGCCGCGGGCCGGGATGTCGATATCGTGCTCGAGTTTCATCGCCGCCTGACGCCGATGCAGGCGATCCCGGTGATCGAGGCACTCAAAGCGTTCAACGTCCTCTTCATCGAGGATCCGATCCAGATCGACAGCATCGAAGCGCAGGGCTCGCTCGCCGCCCGGATCAACCTGCCCATGGGCAATGGCGAGCGGCTCAATACGATATGGGAGTTTCGTGAACTCCTGCAGCAGGGCGGACCGCAATATCTTCGCCCCGACCTCGGACTGGCCGGGGGGATATCCCACTGCCGGAAAATCGCCGCCATCGCCGAAGCGCATCACGCCAGCCTGGTTGCGCACAATTTCCTCGGTCCCGTGCTCACGGCGGCTTCGGTCCATTTGTCTGCCGCCGTACCCAACATAGCGGTTCAGGAATACTCGCTGATCGATGAATCCCAGCCAGCCTCTGCCGCCTATGACAGCTGTCTCGTGCGGGAGGGCGGTTACCTCCGCCTGCCCGAACGGCCGGGCCTCGGTGTGCGGCTCAAACCGGAGGCGGACAGTGTCTGGCTCAGTCCCAATCAAGGGCATTTGCACGACATACCGCGCCGAAAAGACGGCTCCATCGCATACGCCGTCTGACCGACGGCGCATAGAACATCAAACCTGAAGGAATATGCCCATGTCCACGCCGGCCGTCGGGAAGGCTCCGTCCCCCATCAAATCCTCCGATTCGAACTTTGCGCGCGAGATGCTGGCTCGCATCGCATACATACGGGCCTTCGAGCAGAAAGCCTGGGATCTCACGATGACCAAGCCCCCAAGCGTTGATGGCTCCATGCATTTCTGCGCCGGGCAGGAGGCGGTTCCGCTCGGTGCACTGGCAGCGCTTCGTGAGGACGATCAGGTGGTGGCCACCTACCGCGGCCATGGCTGGGCCATCGCCTCCGGTCTCGAGGAACGCAAGGTATTCGCCGAAATCTGCCAGCGCGCCGAGGGTGTCAATGGCGGTCGCGCGGGTTCAGCCTACATGATGGGGCCGGGTACGCGATTTGTGGGAGAAAACTCCATTGTCGGGGCGGGCACGACCATCGCCTGCGGTATCGCGATGGCCAATCTGGTCCAGAAGAACAACCGTGTGGTCATCGTCACTATCGGTGACGGCGCGCTCAATCAGGGCGGCACGCACGAGGCCCTTGCTTTCGCTGCCGCACGGTCGCTTCCCGTGATCTTCGTCGTCGAGAACAACGCGTGGTCGGAGATGACGGCAACCACCGACATGTTCAAGGTGGATCGGCTGGCTCAGCGCGCCTCCGGTTACGGAATTCCATCCGCCACCGTGGATGGTGTTGACCCCATGGCCGTGCGCGACAGCATTGCGATGGCAGCCGACCGGGCACGAAAAGGCGAGGGGCCAAGCCTTTTGGAATTCCGGGTGCCGCGCCTGTGGGGCCACTACAATCGCGACATCGAGCACTATCGCAAGAAAGCCGACCAGGAAGAAGCAAGCCAGCGCGATCCGCTGGCGCGGCTTGGCGAGAGGATCGCGGCCGCCGGATTGATGGATGAAGCGGAAGTCGACGAACTGATCGCGGCTGAGCAGCAAAAGGTTGCGGAAATGGCCGATGCTGTCATGGCCTCCGCCCTCCCGGACGCAGGCGCCTTGCCGGACGTCGTAAAGAAGCCTTCGCGCCGGGACCCTGCTGTCATTGAAACGCGCGAAATGACCTACATCGAGGCGGTAAATTTCGCGTTGCGTACGGAGCTGAAAAACGACGAAGCCACTCTTGTTTACGGTGAGGATATAGGCAAGGCCGGTGGAATCTTCGGCGCCACCCGATACCTGCAGAGGGACTTTGGCGAAGACCGTGTGTTTGATACGCCGATCGCCGAAAACGCCATTCTGGGTTCGGCGGTTGGTGCTGCTTTGAGCGGCCTGAAACCGATTGTGGAAATCATGTGGGCGGATTTCCTGTTTGTCGCGATCGACCAGCTGATCAATCAGGCCTCGAATGTCCGTTTCATCAGCGGTGGAAACGCTAATCTTCCCATGGTGGTGCGGACACAGCAGGGGGCGACCCCCGGCTCATGCGCCCAGCACTCCCAGTCGATCGAGGCTATTCTCGCCCATATTCCAGGTATCAAGGTCGCACTTGCCGCCACTGGCGCGGATGCCTATGCCCTGCTGCGGGCAGCCGCCGCCGACCCCGATCCCTGCGTGGTCATCGAGGCTCGCAAACTCTACATGACCAAGGGCGAGGTCGAGATCACCGAAGAAGCCGAACCGGTCGGCAAGGCGCGTCTGCGCCGCACGGGCGATGACATCACCATTCTCACTTGGGGAACCATGGTTCCGGTTGCGCTGGAAGCCGCAGAAACGCTCGCGGCAGATGGGATCGAAACCAATGTGCTCGATCTCCGGTGGCTCTCCCCGCTCGACGAGGAGGCTATTCTTCAGGCCGTTCGGCAAACGCGAGGGAAGGCGGTTATCGTTCACGAGGCCGTTCGGACTGGCGGATTTGCCGGAGAGATCGCAATGCGGCTCACGGAGACCCTGTCCGATATCGATCTGACAATTCGCCGCGTCACGACCCCCGATACCCGCATCCCTGCGAGCCCTTCGCTACAGGCTGCGCTTATCCCGGGGGCAGATGATGTCGCATTTGCAGTGCGGGCCGCACTTGATCGACAATTGTGAGGTATTGTCCATCGCCATATCGGAAGACCTGAACCACTTCATAGACAAACTATCGAACAGGATCGGGAGCTTTTTTCCTACCTACCTGTAGTACGCCGGTTCAGCGCCAATGCGCTAGTTTCGACGGAATGAATGCAGGACGATTTCTGGCTCTTCATAGGCCTTCAGCGAGCGATGATGAGACGGAAATCCAGGACCAAGAAGGAGCCGGCGGAGAAGGTCATTAACGAAATCCGTTTCGTACAGGAAGCTCTGCGCGGCGAGGAATTTGGATTCTTGTCAGCCCGAAGCTGTTGCTTCAGGGGTATTTGGTGGCTTATAGGGGTAAAGGTCTGAAAAAGGGTCCATTGCTTTGATGACGGCAATCAAAGTCTATTTTTATTGCAGTGAGCCTCGATTCAAACCTCACGATTTTGTGCGGATTGCCCCAAGACGAGTCAACGGAGAGATCAAATGACCAGCCGGTTTCTGATTGTGAAAACGGGCAGTTTGCACGATGTATCGCACGATTTCGTCGATCGCTTCGGGGACACGGAGCATACCTTTTCTCGTGCAGCAGGTCTCGAACTGAAGGACACAGAGGTTGTCGAGGTATTCAAAGGCGATGGCCTGCCAAATGACATTGGTCGGTTCGCCGGAGTATTTGTAACCGGGTCGGAGGCGATGGTATCGCATCGAGCGGATTGGGTGGAAACGACAGCCGATTGGCTGCGAATGGCTCTTGGGCAGGGGCTCCCGATACTCGGTGTCTGCTTCGGCCATCAATTGTTGGCTCATGCGCTTGGAGCGGAGGTCGGGCCTAACAAGGCCGGACTGGAGATCGGTACGGTCGACATATCATTTCTCCGCCATGATGATGACGCTCTGTTCGGAGAACTGCCCAAAACCACAAAGTTTCATGTCATCCACCACGAGACGGTCATTGCTCCGCCGGATGGTATGCGTCCCTTGGCTCGCAGCGTGCTGGATGGATGCCAAGCGCTTCGAATGGGTGAGAACGCATGGGGTGTACAGTTTCATCCGGAATATACCGCTGAGATGATGAAAGTAATATGGTCGGCCATTGGGCCTGAGATCGAGGCCGGAAGAAGCTTCGACGACCTGCTCGAGGAAACGCCTCAGGGACCGGAGTTGATGAGGCGTTTCGTCGCGTTGGCCCGGTCACGTCACGTGTACGGCTGAGATCCTGGCAGCTTGATTCCCAAACTTCGGCGGTCCTGGCGCGCTGTGTCAGTGGTCCTTCCAGATCCCCGAAGATTACCCAATGGTTTTCCGCTATCACGCCGATCGACGAATTTTTCTATTGATAATGTAATAAAGGTCTATAAAACATACCTAAGGAGCATTGCGCCGATGAGGCGACTTTGTTCCAAAATTTTTAGCATCTCTGGAGATTTGGGATGGACGGGAGTTCGGTCGAGGGGCGTGTAGAAGCGGTTGCTGATGGCGGTCAGCAATTCTTGGACGCCGTGGTTGTGGGAGCAGGTGCCGGCGGACTTTATGCGCTCCTTCGCCTTAAGCAGGCGGGTAGAACAGCGCGCCTGTTCGAAGCCGGATCCGATGTAGGCGGTACATGGTACTGGAACAATTATCCCGGTGCCCGGGTCGACGTGCCGAGTTTGGAGTATTCTTATGGCTTCGACCGTGACCTCGAGCAGGAATGGACCTGGCCTGAGCGCTATTCGGCGCAGCCTGAGTTGCAGGCATATTTCTCGCATGTCGCCGATCGCTACGGTCTGCGCGATCATATTTCCTTCGAGACGAAGGTCGTGTCCGCTGAATTCGACGAGAAAAATTCGCTCTGGAAGATCCGGACCGAAGGGGGTGGGGAGGTCCTGGCGCGCTTCTTTGTTGTCGCGACCGGCCCGCTCTCGGAGCCCATCTTCCCCAAGATCAAAGGAATGGAGACTTTCAAAGGGCATAGTGTCCATACCGGTCGCTGGAAGACGGACGGCGTTGATGTCTCTGGCAAACGCGTCGGGGTAATCGGCACAGGGTCTTCCGGTGCCCAAATTGCGCCTGAACTGGCCAAGAGCGCGAGCAGATTATATCTCTTGCAGCGGACCCCGGCATACAGTGTGCCGTCCCAGAACAAGGTGCTCGACGCCGAGGAGATTGCCCGCCTCAAGTCGAATTACGAAGCGATCCGCGAACGTGCGCGCCGAAACCGGTCGGCACTCGGTATCGATGTCAGCGACGTCGGTGCTTTCGAGGTGAGCGAGGAAGAGCGACAGAAGATCTTCGAGGAGCGTTGGCAATACGGTGGCTTGGGCTTCACGGCGGCTTTTGGAGACTTGTATTCCGATGTTGATGCAAACGAAACGGCGGCTGAGTTCGTTCGACAAAAAATCAGGCAAATAGTCGAAGATGCGGATGTCGCCGAGCGATTGATGCCGGATACCCTGATCGGGGCAAAGCGGCTGTGCGTCGACAATGGCTATTTTCAGATGTTTAACCGCGACAATGTCGAATTGGTTGACCTGAGGGAAAATCCCCTTGTTGCTATAGACGAGACCGGCATCCTAACCGAACAAGGGCATATCGATCTCGACGTAATCGTCTATGCGACTGGGTTCGATGCATTCACCGGTTCAATTCTGAAAATGGACATCCTGGGGCGTGACGGAAAGGATCTGAAGACCGCATGGGATGGAGGCCCGCGGACATATCTCGGTTTCTGTGTAGCCGGTTTCCCGAACATGTTTGTCGTGAATGGTCCCGGCAGCCCAGCCGGTCTCGCCAATATGGTTACCCTCGCGGAAATCGGGGTCGAATGGATCGTCGACTGTATCCTTTCCATGGACCGGGAAGGAAAATCGGAAATCGAAGCGCTTGACGAGAAGCAGGACGACTGGGGAAAGATGCTGAACATGATGGCTGAAGAGACGATCTATCCTCTCGCCAATTCCTGGTATGTCGGCGCAAATGTGCCGGGAAAGCCGCGGATTTTCATGTCGCATCTGGATTTCCCGGAATATGTCAAATCCTGTCGTGCTTCCGCGGAAAGCGGGTATGCGGATTTTCGCATCAAGTAGCGCGTCGCAGGCGTCGGATGAAAAAACGCCGGCCACGGGAATGCGCTTGGTGTCGGAGAGCGGAATCCAGGCGTGGGTCGGGCCGATATATGCGGCGGACTTTTTCGTGAATTTGCCAAGAAGGATGTAATGTGATGGACGCAGCAGGCTTGCCGGAGCTGGAGAAATCTCTTTCCGAAGGCGCTATTCGCACGGTTGTGTGCGCAATTCCGGACATGTGGGGCCGGCTGATGGGGAAGCGCCTGACGACGAAAGCCTTTCTGGAGGCGTTGTCGGGACCCGGGGGTGTTCACGCATCATCGTACCTATTCGCGTCCGACATGGAAATGGAGCCGCGCCCAGGTTTCAAGCTGACGAATTGGGCTGATGGATTCAGTGATTTCATCATGCGCCCTGACCTTTCCACCTTTCGCATCCTTCCCTGGCAGGATGGCACTGCCCTCGTTCTTTGCGATGCCATCGAGGAACATACCGGCGAACATCTCGGTATGGCGCCGCGAACGATCCTGAAGAAGCAGCTGGAGCGCGCCGAAAGGCTTGGGCTGACATTCAAATGCGCTACCGAACTGGAGTTTTTCCTCTTCCGCACCGACTATGACGAAGCATGGAAAAAACGCTATCGCGACCTTGCGCCGACATCACGATATCGAGCCGACTATCATATTCTCCAGTCAACACGGGACGAGGATTTCGTTGGTCTGATCCGTGACAGATTGGCCGGCGCAGGAGTGATAGTCGAGAACGCGAAGACGGAATGGGGCCTGGGTCAACAGGAAATTACGCTGAAATATTGCGACGCTCTTCTCATGGCGGACCGGCACGCCCTCTACAAGCACTGGGTCAAGGAAGCCGCGAGTGAATTCGGGTACTCTGCGACATTCATGGCGAAGCCCTTCATCGAGGAAGTCGGCTCCTCGTGTCACATCCATGCAAGTCTCTGGGATCGGGAAACCAGCAACCCGATCAGTTGAGATGTGGACGGACCCGCAGGAATGTCGGACCGCTTCTCCTCTTTCGTAGCCGGGCTGATCGAGGGTGGTCGCGATTATAGCTACCTGTTTGCTCCGTCGATCAATTCCTACAAGCGTTTCCAGGATGAATCATTCGCGCCATGTCAGATGGTGCTCGGCGTCGACAACCGAACCTGCGGATTCCGGCTTGTCGGCCAAGGCGCTAGCTTTCGTGTAGAATCGCGCATGCCTGGCGCTGACGCGAACCCCTATCTCGCGCTCGCAGGCGTGATTTCCAGCGGTCTCGACGGTCTCGAGGCAGGGCTTCCCGCACCCGCGGTGCATGAGGGCAATGCGTATGAAAATCGCTCGCTGCCGCGCGTGCCATCCAATATGCGAGATGCAGTTGCGTTGTTTTCCGGCAGTGAGCTGGTGCGATCTGCCCTCGGCGCCGATGTTCATGAACATTTGGCCAATTTTGCCACCCAGGAGCTGCGCTGCTTCGAGCAGGAGACGGTCACCGACTGGGAAATGATGCGATATTTCGAGCGCATCTGATCGCACTGCAATCCGCCATGCCGAAAGACCTTCAAGGAGTTCACGAATGACAAGAAAAAAGACCGCCCTGGTAACCGGCGGAGCGGGAGGGATTGGCAGCGCGATCAATGGACGCCTGGTAGATCAGGGCTATTCCGTTGTCGCTGCGGACCTCGCCATCGACTCAAACCTGAACGGTCAGACTGGCCAAACGGGTGATATCAAAGTCTTCCTCCATCATCTTGATGTGCAGGATCCCGAGAGCGTGGACACGTGTGTTGCCGCTGCCGTGGATATCGGCGGAGGTAAGCTGGATGCGGTCGTGAATTGCCACGGCATTGTCCGGTATACGCCGATCGATGCAATGGAAGACGCGGCGATGGAAGCCGTCTGGGACGTTAATGTCGCCGGCTCAGCCCGTATCTGTCGCGCGGTCGTTCCCCACATGGCTGCCGAGGGTGCGTCGATTGTGAATATCAGCAGTATCACGGCCTCCCTGGGGCGCCTGCCTGGCGCATCGATGTATGGCGCCAGCAAGTCGGCGTTGGAATCCCTGACACGCTACCTTGCATGCGAATTGGCGGAGAAGGCCATTCGCGTCAATGCAATTGCGCCGGGCTTCATTCTGGCGCTCCCGCTCAGCCCCTCCATGCGCGCGATCGGCTGGGGCGGCACCGAAGAAGAGGTGGTCGTCCGCCTCAAACAGGAGATTCCGATGAGTAGATTCGGCACCTGCGAAGAGATTGCCGATGCGGTCGAGTTTCTCGTATCGGGAAAGGCGTCTTACATCACCGGAACGACCCTCATGGTCGATGGCGGTGTCGCCGCGCGCTGATCGGGACGAATCTATCTGACAACACCCGGCACGGTAATGAGGAAACAGATGAGTGAACTGCATCCGAAATTGAAGGAAATTCTCGCATCTCCGGGGGACCCCGAGGCGGTTCCTGTCGAATTGCAGGACCCGGACGAGGCGCGCGCGGAATGGAAGGGCGACATGGCGGCGGTCGATGCTCCCGCGCCAGAGATGGCGGAAGTCCGGGACATGCAACTCGCAACCGACAATGGCGTTCTTGCGGCGCGCGTGTACAAACCGGAGGGGATGTCCGCGGATGCGGCGCCCTGCCTCGTCTACTACCATGGCGGCGGATTCATTCGCGGCGATATCGAAACCCATGACGGCATCTGCAGGGTGTTGGCGAAAAAAACCCCGGCTATAGTCATCTCGGTTGCGTACCGCCTTGCTCCCGAACACCGATTTCCTACGGCGTTCGATGACGCTTACGCAGCGCTGGAAGCGATCTTTGAACAAGCTTCGAAGTTGGGTATCGATCCCGGTCGTATCGCAGTGGGCGGTGATAGCGCGGGAGGCAATCTCGCCGCGGCCGTCTGCCTCGCCGCGCGGGATCGCGAAGGTCCCTCAATCCGGGCACAGTTGCTGATTTATCCCGTTACCGATCTCGTCGGGGAGCCGGAGTCGAAGCGACTTTTTTCAAAAGGCTTTCTTCTCGACAGCATGCCGTTCTACATTTCAAGCTATCTTGGCCCCGATGGGGACGGGCGTGATCCGCTTGCATCGCCGCTTCTGGCCGAGACCCTTGTCGATCTCCCCGACGCTGTTGTGATCACTGCGGGATTTGATCCGTTGCGCGATGAAGGTAACGCATACGCAAAGCGGCTAGAGGACGCGGGGAACGGCGTAGCGCATCTGACGTACCCGGACATGATCCATGGTTTCGTCTCGCTGCGAGGCCTGTTGCCAGAAGCCGACCAAGCGCTGGAGCAGGTAGCCACCGACCTCGCCGATCTTCTTCGCTAGGCTCCAGATGAGGCGCCTTTTCATTGAAGGCGCCTCGATATCGGTATCGTCCGGCTGCTTTTAGTCCTCGGGGACCTCGGCGTTCGGCGGAAGCAGATTGCGCAGGCTCTTTCGCGTCGTCCTGATGTGAAGACTCATTTCCTTCTCCGCTTTCTCGGTATCCTGATCCCGAATAGCGGCATAGATGGTTTCATGATGGGCATTGGCTCGATCTTCGAGGCGTTTGAATACGCGTCCGATCGGCAGGAACATCGCCGCGTGCGCATCGCCGACCGCCTTGCTGATAAGGCTGTTTTCCGCGGCATCGGCAATCGTGAGATGGAATTCCGCGTCGGCAGCAAGGAACTGGGAGATATTCGATATATCCTCTCGTTTCGCTTTCTGCGCGCAGAGGTCCGTCATCGTATCCACGAGCCGCGCGAGGCGATCGAGATGCGATTGCGTGCGCCTCCTGCAGGCGAGCCGCGCGGCAAAACATTCGTTCGCGATCCGGAAATCTAGAATGTCGTATATGAGCCGGATCTGGACCCTTAGATAGGCGCCCATTTCGGACGAACTCAAGCTGGGAGGGCGCATCACAACCAATCCGCCTAGAGCTCCTCGCTTGACTGTTATCAGTCCCTCTCCTTCGAGAACACGCACCGCCTCACGGATCGTCGTCCGCGAAACCTGCATCTGCTCCGAGAGCTCTCTCTCCGGGGGCAACTTGTCTCCGGGTAAGAAGCGGCCAAGAGCGATGGCGCGCCGGATATTGTCGGCCGCGACCTCATAGGCTGCTGCGGCGTGGACCGATTCAATTGATCGAATCGGTCTGCTTAGTTCGTCGATGGTCAGACTGTCGTGCAAATCTCTTCCTCTACGGGTTTCGACGCGCTTATGCCGACCTGTTATCTCAGAAAATTGGCAAAGGTCTAGCCAATCATTCTTTATATTGGTTGTTTGCCACTAGTACCGGTTCGTCCCGGCATAAGGTTTTGCAGACAAATATTTGCTTCATTCATCGCCGCATATTAAAGGTATGACAATCATACCAATAGGGGTATAACCGTCCTTGGGCTAATCCGGCGGGGTTAGGTAGGCGCCGATCATTCCGCCATCCACGGGAAGCACATGTGCAGTGATGTAGCTGGCATCGTCGGACGCGAGAAATGCCACGGTTGCGGCAATATCGTCGGGTTTGGCCATGCGACCCATCGGTATGTGAAGCCGGCGAAGTTCCCAGGCTGCCGCGTCATCGACCAACTGCTCCCCCATCGCGGTCGCTGTCAGGCCTGGGGCGACCGCATTGACACGGATGTTTCTGCGGGCCAGCGCGACCCCCATTTCGCGGGTCATGGAAATGACACCGCCTTTGCTGGCTGTGTAGGCGATCTGGCTGGGATAGGATCCGAGAAATCCCACGATGGAAGCCACGTTCACGATAATTCCGTTGCCGCTCGCCTCGAGTGCCGGCACAGCGGCCTGACTTGCGAGGAAGATTCCCTTGAGATTGACGGCCAGGGTCATGTCCCACGCTGCCTCGGGCGTGTCGTCGATCGATTTGTCCTCGGGATGAACGATGCCGGCGTTGTTCACGAGAATATCGATGCCGCCCAGCACCTCATCCGCCTGAGCGACCATCCTTTGCACGGAAGCGGCTTCCGCGATGTTCGTCTCAATGGCAACCGCCTGGCCGCCGCCGGCGAGAATCTCGCTCGCAACCGATTGTGCTCTGGCCGCATTGAGGTCGGCGATGGCGACGGCGCAGCCTTCGGAGGCGAGCCGTTGGCTGATGGCCGCACCAATACCGTTGCCACCGCCGGTTACGATAGCTCTCTTGCCTGCAAGTTTCATGTTCTGGTTCCTCTGTCTTCCTGAAAGGGGAGCGAACGGGACGTATCTGACTCAAACATATGCAGGCCAATCCACGGAACCTGCACGCGAAATAGGAAAGGAAAATATATCATGGCTCGTTTTGATGGACGGGTGGCGATTGTCACCGGTGCGGGAGGCGGAATAGGGCTTGCCGTTGCAAGGGCCCTGGCGCTTGAAGGAGCTTGCGTCGAGGCTGTCGATCTCAAGGATCCGATTCTCGGCGATATTGGGGGAACGCTGAAATTCCGGCGGTGCGATCTTACGGACGATGGTGACGTCGCCAACGTATTGGAGCAGATCGGTCGCGTTCACGGAAAGCTCGACATGGTCGTCAATTGCGCCGGAATCTGTCTTTTTGAGCGGGACGGATCCATCGCCACATCCAATGACGATGTGCTTGATCTCACGCTGGACGTGAATCTGCGCGGTGTCATACGCGTTATTCGTGCCGCCATTCCGCTTCTCAAGCGCTCGGGCGGGGGATCCATGGTGCATGTTGCGAGCGTTGTCGGCATTCGCAACATGGAGAACATCCTGGAAGGAGGTCCCTCGGACGCCTATCAGATATCCAAAGCGGCGCTGGTTTCGCTCTCTCGTTCGCTTGCCATGCAGTTTGCGGTGGACGGAATTCGGTCGAATACCGTTTGCCCTGGTGCTGTCGATACACCGATGACTGGCGATATTTATGCCCAGAAAGAACGCGTCCAGAGGATGGAAAATAGAACACCTCTGGGGCGAATAGCGAAGCCGGAAGATATTGCAAACGCTATACTTTTTCTTCTTTCCGACGAAGCGGATTTCATCACGGGAATCGACTTGCCAGTGGATGGCGGGCTGCTTGCGAAGCTCTAGGATTGGAAGCGATTTTAAAAATGTGGTTGACATACATCATAAAGGTCTGAAAACTGAACCAAAAGCAAGCCCAGCAAAATCATCCGATGTTTGGGGGCAGGAGAGGTTTGGTGACAGTGCCGTTGAACGAGCCCTCAAATGAAGAATTCTCTCAACCCCGATCCGGTGGGAAGAGGCTACTCGTTTCGGGTGTGTGCAAGAGTTTTTCCGGCCTGGAGGTGCTGCGCGACGTCTCTCTCTGCTGCGATGAGGGAGAGATTGTCGGTCTGATCGGCCCGAACGGAGCGGGCAAGTCGACTCTCATAAATGCGATCACTTCCCTCATGCCCGTGAGTTCTGGGGAAGTGCTGATCAATGACATACGCGTCAGCAATACCACTCCCCAGTTCGGCGCGATGTCCGGCTTGGGGAGGACATTCCAGAACATCAAGTTATTCAAGCGTCTTACCGTCAGGCAGAATGTCGAGGTCGCTCACACGTCTGCCCTGCGAGACAAGCCCGGCAAAGCTGCCGCGATCGATGTCGATGACCTGCTGTCCCAGTTTGACCTGTTGAAGTTTTCCGATTGGCGGGCGGGCTCACTTCCTTATGGAAGCCAGCGCCGGCTGGAGATTGTTCGGGCGCTGGCGCTGGCGCCTGATTTCCTCCTTCTCGATGAGCCGGCGGCAGGAATGAATGCAGGCGAGACGACTGCGCTGATCAGTTCGGTCCGACAGGCGAGTGAGGCTTTCGGTTGCGGCGTCATCGTAATCGACCATGACCTGCGGTTTATCATGACGCTCTGTAGCCGGATCTATGTCCTGGACGCGGGGCGGATTATCGCTTCCGGAAAGCCCGACGAAGTGCGCAAGGACCCTCAGGTTATCGAGGTCTATATCGGCCACTCGAAAAACAAGACTACCGAAACCAATAACTCCAGCAGAGGAGAATGAAATGTCTAACAAACACTTGACTTCAAAAACGACCACATTTCTTGCAGCGGTGTTGGCCGGCTCGGCAATGATCGCGCCGACGGCTTCGAGTGCCGAAGGGCTCGTAATCGGATATGCCGCTGCGGTCACCGGCGGTCTCGCACCATATGACAGCCCGGATGGCGTGAGTTGCCGTGTCGACCAGATAAATGAGGCCGGCGGTATCAACGGTGAATCCATTGAATTGATCATTCGTGATACGAAGAGCGACCCGGTAGCTGCTGCTAACGTGACGCAGCAGCTCCTGGATCTCGGAGCTGATGTGCTTCTCGGACCGCCGACCGATGACGGTCTCATTCCGATGGGACAGATGGCCATGGCGCGTGGCGTTCCGGTCTTGGCGGTGGGAGCGACGCAGCCGGCGTTCCCGGTTGCTTCGCCCGACAATGGCTTTTTGGTTCCCTATGGCGACAACGCAGCCGCAGCCGCGGCTGCCGAGCATGCCTACGCATCCGGGCATCGCAAGGCGGTACTCATGATTGCTCATGATGTGGGCGCATATTCCTCGGTGACACCTGAGTACTTTGCGCAGGCCTTCGAGCGTCTCGGCGGTGAGATTGTCGGACGTGTGAACTACCATCACGGCCTTGCCGATTACACGCCGCAGGTGACCGAGATCCGAAACCTGCCGGGCGAGCCGGACATGATCTTCGCAGCCATTCTCGTTCCGGATGCGGGCGTACTTGTGCGAACGCTCAAGTCGTCCGGCGTCGAAATGGCCGTCTATGGAACAGACGGATTCGACGATCCGTCCTTCATCGAGGTGGCCGGGAGCGGTGCATCGCTTGCCAGCTTCACAACCCACGGATTTCCCTCCGATGGCACCAGGCTCAAGGAGTTCTACGAGGACTGCACGGCGCGCGGATACGACGTCCAGAATATCTTCTTCGGGTTGGGCGGCGAAGCGGTCGAGGTCATCAAGACCGCAGCGGAAGCGGCCGGTTCCTTCGAGGGCGCCGAAATCAAGGAAGCGATCAAGGAGATTGAGGGGATGGAGGGCATCGTTGCCGACTCGATCACCTTCAAGGACCAGGGCGGCGTGCCGCTCAAGAGCATGGTAATCATTCAGGTCAAAGACGGAGCTTTTACTCCGGTTGACAGCATCGTCCCGAGTTGGGTTGCCGCGCCCTGATGCTCAAGGCCTCAAGCATTTCGGTCAACTATGGTCCGATCAAGGCAGTCCGGAACGTAAATATCGAAGTTGAGAAGGGCGACGTTGTCGCCCTTCTCGGCCCAAATGGTGCGGGGAAGTCCAGTTTGTTGTCATCCCTGATCGGTTTGGTGCCCAAGAATTCCGGGAATGTTATTTTCGACAATCAAGAAGCGGGTAGAGCCTCCACCGAAGACCTCATCCGACGGGGAATGTCGGTTACTCCGGAGGGGCGTCGGATTTTCGGCGACCTGACGGTCGGCGAAAATCTCCGCCTTGGCGCGGCAATCCGAAAGGACAATGACGGTATCGCCGAGGACATAGAGAAATTCCTCGACCTATTCCCAATTCTTCGAAAGCGCTTCAATTCGGCAGCGCGCTACCTGTCGGGAGGCGAACAACAGATGCTCGCGATCTCGCGATCTCTGATGTCCCGCCCCAAGCTCCTGATGCTCGACGAGCCGTCGCTAGGTCTCGCCCCGCGCATCGTGGACCAGATCTTTGAGTTTCTCGTGACCCTCCGGCAGTGGGGGTTGACGCTGCTCATCGTCGAGCAGAATGCGAGCGAGGTTCTGGAGTTTGCGGATCGAGCCTACGTTCTTTCGACCGGGTCGATTGTCTTCTCCGGCACCGCGAACGAACTCAAGAAGTCTGGCGGCGTGATGGAAATGTACCTCGGGCTGGAAGGACACTAACCGCTATGGATTATTTTCTTCAGCAGGCGATGAATGCATTCAGCCTGGGTGGCGAGTATGCTCTGCTGGCTCTCGGCCTGGCGATCGTTTTCAGTGTCATGGGACTGGTGAACTTCGCTCATGGCGAATTGATCACGGTCGGCGGCTACGCCATGTTTTTCGCGGTCTTGATTTTCGGGGTGAAGAATCCGTTCCTGATCCTGCCCGTTGGCGTCCTGGCCGCCATTCTATTTGCGCTCCTTCTGGAACGCGTTGCATTCAGGCCGGTGCGCGCAGCGCCGCCAACAACTGGGATGCTGATGGCATTCGGGGTCAGTATCATCCTGCAGAACTCAGCGTTGCTATTCGTTGGAACCCGCCCAAAAGCCGTACCGACGGCGGAATGGCTGATGTTCGACCTGAACTTTGGCTCGCTCCGCATTCCGGTTGTCCAGTTGCTTGAAACCGGTATCACAGTCTTGGCGATCATGCTTCTTGTGGTCTTCATGCGCCGCACGACGATCGGAATGGCAATGCGTGCGGCGGCAAAGGACTTCAGCACCGTCCGGCTGATGGGCATAAGGGCAAATCGCGTCGTCAGTACCGCATTTGCAATCTCGGGCCTGCTTGCCGGACTGGCGGCGGTGTTCATCATGGCCCGGCGCGGTGCCGTGGACCCATTTATGGGCTTCACGCCGGTGCTCAAGGCTTTTGTCGCTGCGGTCGTCGGCGGGTTCGGCAGCCTTCCGGGCGCGGTCATTGGCGGATTCGCCCTAGGCATTGCGGAAGTAGCCCTCCAGGCCGCTCTTCCCTCATCGGTTGCTGGGTTTCGCGATGCCTTCATTTTCAGCGCGATTGCGGTGCTCCTGCTGTTTCGCCCACAAGGCATACTCGGAGAACGGCCGGATTTTGGAGAGAAAACGTGACCATCAAACGCTCTGTTCTTCTTGGTTCTGCCGTTCTCGGTCTTCTGATCGCGGTGATCGGAGTTTCGGCTTTCGTGTTCGCTGAGCCTTATCATCAGCGGATCGTATTCACCTTCATGGTCAACTTGATCATCGTGCTGGGGCTTCAGGTCTTCATGGGCAATTCCGATATCACCCATTTCGGACATATTGGCTTTATGGGGATCGCAGCCTATGCCGTCGCCATTCTTGCGACACCGGTGGCCATCAAGAAGAGCGCGCTGGCAACAGCACCTTTCGGGTTGTCAGGCATCGAGTTTCCCCTGCCTGTCGCAATATTGGGCGCTATCGTGATTACGATGGTCGTGGCGTTCTTTGTCGGCCTTGTGATGGTGCGCCAAACCGGTGTCCCGGCAACCATTGCCACGTTGGCATTCCTCGTTGTCGTTCACGTCATCTTGCTCAACTGGGTAGATCTTACTCGAGGACCGCGCGCCTTTTATGGTATACCAATCAAGGCTTCCTTGCTTGGCGCAACGGCAATAGCCGTCGTCGGTGTCCTGATCGCGCGGCTATTCAGGGACTCGCACTGGGGTGTCCAGTTGCGCGCGTCGAGCGAGGATGTTGCCGCGGCAGCCGCTGTCGGTGTGCGCATGCAGCGGCTGCGCTTTGCGGCCTGGATGTTGAGCGCCTTCTTCCTTGCGGTCGCAGGTATACTTTTTGCCCTTTTCGTCGGAACGATCAGTCCAAAAAGTTTCTACTTCGACCTTACGTTCCTGACCCTCGCGATGTTGATCATCGGCGGGATGCACAGCGTTACCGGTGCGGTGGTCGGGTCGATCGTCGTTGCGCTCGGTCTTGAGGTGATGCGCTTTCTCGAGAATGGCCCTGAGATCGCCGGTGTGGAACTGCCGCAGATGTTTGGCCTCACCGGCTTCTATCTTGGCGCAGTCATCGTGCTCGGAATGGCGTTTCGTTCCGAGGGGATCGTCGGCCCGCAGGAAATCGAGGAGTGGTGGATGCGCCGTCGACAAAAGGCGAAATCCGATGCGACTTCGGATGAAGCATTGCAGCCATGATCGCTGAAGATGGACCCCTGGTTTGGCATGAAGGCACCGGATACGAGATCAGAGCCGGGAGTTACGCCGACCATGCGACGTCGACTTACACCCTGGCCGAACGAGCGATAATCGACGGTCGTTTCGACGACGCGGCGAAGCTCGCTGAGTATACGATCCGTGAGGCGCTCGAGGCGTTCGAATTATTCACGCAGTGGATCGTCGATATCCCGCAATACATGCGCGAGCGCGGTGTTTCCGCCGGCGATCTGGCGGATGACGAAGAGCGGATCCGACGACTGCTCGCACATGAAAACGAAGAGCGTTTTGACGGCGCTGTCTGCTGGAACGAGTACCAGCGGCTCATAGCGTCGACCAAAGAGGCTTGTCGAGCGGGAAGGGCGGAGGAAGCTGCCGCCAATCTCGAGTGCGCGCGCCAGACTTGGCGCGAAACGCATGATCGGTTGTGCGACAATGTTTATGGCTGGGTCGATGCGGCGGCGCGTCGGCTGGGAGAAAAGGAGATCGGCGCGTTATGGGATCATCTCATGGCGCCGATGTATGCCTACTACGACCGTTACGATACCGATGTGAATCCGTGGTCGCGCTCCTTCGACCTGTTGATGCACATCGCACTGGAAGGACTTCGCGGGCATCTCTCCGGTCCTGGACGAAAAGGGGATCTGGAGGTCGTCGAGGAAGCAGACCGCTGGGCGATACGGTTCAACCCGTGCGGGTCGGGCGGGCGGACACTTCGCGACGATCCGGATACGGGAACCGGTCCGAGGGTCGAAGCGCCCTACGGTTTCGGGGTGACGACAAAACCTCATGACTGGTCGTGGAACAAGATAGGGGTCTGCCTCTATTGCGCGCATTGCTGTGCCCTGAACGAACGAATGCCGACAAGGCGGTTCGGTTATCCAACTCGCGTGGTCGAGCCCCCGACATGGCCCGAAGCACGGTCGGGAACGAAATGCACCTGGTATATCTACAAGGACCCCTCCCTCATTCCGGAGGAGGTTTATCGTCGCGTCGGCGCTTCAAAACCCGGCGCTTTGGGTAGCCGGGCGCGGGCCGTCGCCAACGGCCGGTTTGATGATTGAAAGCCTTCCGCCGGCTTGAAGCGAAATGGAGATATGAAAATGAGCATCGAAGCGGTGCACGACCGCATGTCGGCAATCGTCGAAGCCGGTGTCGACATGGTCCAGATGGAGTTGCCCGATGTGAATGGCGCTTTCAGAGGCAAATTCTACCCTGTCGAAAAAGTAAAACCGACTTCGAAGAGTGCGGTTTGCACGGTCCTGTACCAGCTTACGCCAGTCGATGATGTTTGGACTTCGATCCATAGTTCCTACGACAACGGGTTCCCGGATGTCTTGGGGCAACCTGACATGGAGACAGTGATCCAGCTTCCGTGGCGCGAGAACCAGGCAGCCGTGATCTACGATGTCAACTATCGCGATGGCGAGCCATTTCCTCTTGCGTCGCGCAATGTGCTGCGAAGTGTGGCGGAGCGCTTTGATGAAACCGGCTTCGAGCCGCGCTTTGGTATAGAATTCGAATGCTTCGTACTGCACGCCGATCGGGAGTTGATGGCGCGCGGCGAGCATCACGAAATGACCGCGCTCGGGAGATTGCACAATGCCTACCGCCTGAATCAGGCTGATGAGGCACGAGAGCTCGGGGTGGAGTTCATTCGGCGCATGAAGGCGGCCGGGATCGTAGTGGAGGTTTTCCATACGGAACTCGGGAATGGAGCCATCGAATTCGCCCTGGCCCCGGAAACGCCTATTCGGGCGGCGGACAACGCTGTGCGGGCCAAGACCTACTTTCGTGAACTCTGCGCCGAACGAGGTCTCGTCGCCACCTTCATGGCGAAATGGCACGCCGAGGAATCCGGCTGTGGGGGGCATGTACACCAAAGCCTTTGGCGCGACGGAAACAACGTTTTTGGAGACGCGGCATCCGGTGATATCTCGGCGTTGGCGCGGCACTATCTGGCCGGAATGCTCGCCACCATGTCCGACTGCCATGTCATATTTCGTCCGTTCGTGAATTCATATCGCCGATTTGACCATAAGGCCTGGTCGCCCGAGAACGTCTCCTGGGGGTACGACAACAGAAGTGCCGCGCTTCGGGTTATCACCTACCCGTCCGAGGCGGCCGTTCGGGTCGAACACCGAGTACCCGGCGCGGACGTGAACCCATATCTTTCGCTCGCCGCGATGCTTGCGGGCGGGCACTACGGAATAGTCAATGCCCTTGAACTCGTGCCGGCCGCGGAAGGGAACGCGGTTGACCGGGACTCGTTCGAGCGTTTGCCAGAGACGCTTCCCGCCGCGACCGGCGCATTTAAAAGATCCGACTTCTGCCGAGAATATTTCGGCGAGGAGTTCGTCGAGCATTTCGCGGAATCGCGCGATGTGGAGTGGCAGTACTGGTGCGACTGGCAGAAGCGGAACATCACTCGTTTCGAGCTCGACCGGTTCTTTGACACGGTTTGAACAATCTAGGCCAGATGCAACCGGATTGATTGGAAAAGAGGAGACAGGCCAGATGGCTCGATGGGACAAATTGACGAGTGCGGAAATTGCCGCGCAGATTGCGAGTGGGAACGACCTCGCGGTGCTGCCTGTCGGTGCGACCGAACAACATGGCGATCATCTGGCGACAGGAACAGATACGTTCTCGTCGGAGTTCGTTGCCGTCCGTGCAGCGGAGCGGACTGGCGCTATGGTCTTGCCGGCAATTCCTTATGGCTGTTCGCATGGCCATACGGAAAAGTGGGCAGGTACGCTGTCCCTGGAACCCTCGACATTAACGGTCCTTGTCTCCGATATTGTCACCTGGGCGTACAAGTCGGGGATCCGACGTTTCGTTTTCCTGTCGGGACACGCCACAAATGGGCCTTCTCTGGGGAGTGCAATTCTATCGTTGCGATATCTGCTTCCAGAAGCCAGGTTTCGTTATCTAGATCTGTGGGATATTTCTGATCGGGTCGGAGCGCTTTACCGGCGCGATGCAGAGGATTTTCATGCGAACAGGGCAGAAACCTCAGTTCTCCTTCATGCCGCGCCAGAGATGGTTAGGAACGATCAAATCGTCGATGTTACGGACGTCACCCCGGGATGTGTCTTTCAGTACCCAATGCCGCGTACGACAGTTAACGGAGTGGTAGGTTTGCCTAGTCAGGCCAGCTCCGAGGATGGCCGCTTGATTGTGGATACTGCGGTCGATGATTTTGAAGCGTTCCTTTTTCGAGCGCAGTCTGAGCCTTGGCCAGATATCGAGGCGAGTTAGCTGGTTTGGAATTAAAAGCCCGACGCTGCGAATTTGCCTGCTGCCGGTTTTTCGGACACCAGGTTAAGCTAGCATAGTTTTCTTCTCGAACTCGACGGGGCTCAAATAGCCCAGTGTCGAGTGCCTTCGCCGAGGGTTGTAGAAACGCTCGATGTAGTCGAACACGTCCGCCCGGGCGTCATCCCTCGTCCTGTAGACCTTGCGGGCTGTGCGCTCGGTTTTTGGGGGCGAGAGGAAGCTCTCCATCGCAGCATTGTCCCAGACGTTGCCTGACCGGCTCATCGAGCAGGTGATGCCGTGATCGGCCATTAGGCGCTGGAACTGCTCGCTCGTATATTGGCTGCCTTGGTCCGAATGATGCAGCAGGCTGTTGGGCCTCAGATGGCGCTGATCAGAGCGATGTACCTCTCTTTCAAAATCCCATTCTGCTCGAGACTGAGACCGGGACGCCAGATTTCGACTCGATGTCTCCCAAAGCATCTATGTGCCCAGGTTCGCATACTCTTGCACCATGCTCCCATATGTGAATATATTATTTACATAAGAATTTGGGAGGAATCATGGGAACCCCTTTTGCACCCACGGTCGGGGTGTCCAGCACGCATCCGTCGGACATGCCCGGCGATCACGCGGACATCCCCGTGTGGAATTCGGAGAACTGGTTCTACGAGGACTGGCAGCCCGGACACCGCATTCGCTCCCTGCGGCGCACGATCGCCGAGGGCGAAAGCCACCTGTTCAATACGCTGGTGGTCGATATCCACCCCTATGTGCAGGACCAGAACTTCGCCGAAAGCGAGGGCATATTCGGCCGCAGGCTGGTGGCCGGGGCTTTCGTGTTTTCCGCCGGGCTCGGGCTCGTGGCCACCAATTGCATCAACGCCTTTTCATACGGCTACGACAAGCTGCGCTTCATCAAGCCGGTCTTCATCGGTGACACGATCTACACGATCCGGACCAACCTCGACAAAAAGCCGAAATACGAGGAGATGGGGCTCATCCGCGCGTCCTATGAAGTGTTCAAGGGCGAGGGCGAACTCGTCCTCTACTGCGAGCATCTTCAAACCGTGAAATACCGCAATCCGGCTGATTTCGCGGACCAGGTGGAACGCAAGAGCGAACAGAAAGCACCATGACAACCAGTTCCGATTTGCCGCTTGCCGGGCTCGTCGTGCTCGACATGAGCCAGTTTCTGTCGGGCCCCTATGCGACATTGCGCCTGCAGGATCTCGGCGCGCGGGTCATCAAAATCGAGCGCCCGGGCGCGGGCGACCTTTCCCGCACGCTCTATCTCAGCGACACGGAGATCGGCGGGGATTCGACGATTTTCCACGCCATCAATCGCGGCAAGGAAAGCCTCGCAGTCGACCTGAAGGATCCCGACGACCTCGCCCGCCTCAAGAGCCTGATCGCCAAGGCCGATGTGCTTGTCCAGAATTTCCGGCCAGGCGTCATCGAGCGTATCGGGCTCGACTATGAAACCGTCCGCGTGATCAATCCGCGCCTCGTCTATGGCTCGATCAGCGGCTATGGCGAGGAGGGGCCGTGGGTCAAGCGGCCGGGACAGGACTTGCTGGCCCAGGCGCGGTCCGGGGTCATGTGGTTGAGCGGGGACGATGGCGACGGCCCGGTGCCGATGGGGCTTGCGGTCGGCGACATGTTCGCCGGGGCGGCTCTGGCGCAGGGGCTGCTCGCTGGCCTCGTCAAACGCGGCATGACGGGCGAGGGCAGCCATGTCCAGACGAGCCTGCTGGAGGCCCTGGTCGATTTCCAGTTCGAGGTTCTGACAACTTATCTCAATGACGGGCGGCGCATGCCGAAACGGTCCGGCTTTCGCAGCGCGCATGCCTATCTCTCCGCGCCCTATGGCGTCTACGAGGCGAAGGACGGCTTCATCGCCATCGCGATGACGCCGATCTCGCGGCTGCGCGACCTGATGGGGCTGGAATCGCTCGATCCCTATTGCGCTGATCCGGCCAGCTGGTTCACCGCGCGAGACGACATCAAGAAGCTCATCGCCGGCGCGATTGCGACGAAGAC